>Ga0308167_1000006_pt1 | contig 653703 bp, 610 predicted proteins | sample PhyCR1_2_FD_202138 | JGI IMG/M metagenome (GOLD analysis project Ga0308167, IMG submission 202138) | Phyllosphere microbial communities from UC Gill Tract Community Farm, Albany, California, United States - DLSLRC.R1 | ecosystem: Host-associated > Plants > Phyllosphere > Unclassified | place...
CGGCGATCACGCCGGTGGCGGCTTTCGACACCAGCGACTGATGACGAAACGGCTCGCGCTGCCAGATATTGCTCATGTGCGCTTCGATGATCGGGCCATCAAACATCAGCAGCGCATCCAGAATCGGCACCGAGCGATACGACAACCCGGCGGCATTGATGATCAGCCCGTCCGCCTGCTGGCGCGCTTCCTGAATCCAGTCCACCAGCACCCCTTCATGGTTGCTCTGACGAAACTGCAGCCTGAGGCCGTGTGCGTCGGCGCGCCGCTGACAGCGCTCGCCGATGCTGGCGAAACTGTCGCTGCCGTAGGTACCGTGGCGATCCATGCCGTACAGATTGGCATTCGGCCCATTGAGAAAGAAAATCTGAGACATTGCGGCTCCGTTACAGGTGCGGGCGCGTCGCGGCCATCGCCGGGTGCGCGTCAAAAAGGGCAAACCAGGCGGCGCTCTGCGGATGCGTGGCGCGCCAGTTGAGTTCAGCAAAACGGAAGTCGAGGTAGCCCAATCCGCAGCCGATGGCGATCAACCCGAGATCGTCGGGCGTGCGGCTGAACGCCTCCGCCTGCTGCTCAATGGCCGCCAGCGCAGCCGCCACTTTGGTCAGCTGCGCATCGCGCCACGCTGACCACTGCTTTTCCAGCGGGCGGGCGCTGGTTTCGTAGCGCGCCAGCAGCGCGGCGTCCAGCAGCCCATCACCCAGCGCCTGGCGCGTGAGGCACAGCCAGCGTGCCTCGCCGTCTGCCGGCAGCAGCTGGCCCGCAGCGCGCTGGTTAAGGTATTCGCAGATCACCCGGCTGTCGTACAAACATAGCCCCTGTTCGGTGCGCAGTGCCGGCACTTTAGCCAGCGGATTAAACGCGGCAATGCGCGCATCGCGCTCGATGGGGTGCGCCGCCGACGCCAGCAGGGTGATCTCCGGCGCCAGACCCAGCAGCTGGGCGCACACCATCACTTTTCGCACGTAAGGCGAGGTAGAGGCGTAATAGAGTTCCATCATGGCATAGCCTCCGCATCTGGCAGCAGCAGCACTTTGCCGATATTGGCATTGGCTTCAAGGATACGGTGCGCCTGCGCGGCTGCGGTCAGCGGCAACAGCTGGTGTACCCGCGGCGTGATGCGCCCGGCGGCCAGTAAAGGCAGCAGATGGGAGCGCACGCACTGCGCCAGACGCGCTTTTTCCGCCGCGCTTTTCGGTCGCAGCGTGGAAGAGGTCAGGCTTAAGCCTTTGCGCATGATCAGCTGTAAATCGATCTCCACCGTGGCCCGCTGCATAAAGGCGAGGCTGACGTGCCGCCCGCCCGCTGCCAGCACGCTGAGGTTGCGCGCAATGTAGTCGCCGCCGACGTTATCGAGCACCACATCCACGCCGCGTTCCCGGGTCAGCGTTCGAATCACCGCCACAAAATCTTCGCTATGGCGATCGATGGCGCGCCACACGCCCAGCTGCTGCAGCGCGGCAATTTTTTCCGCACCGCCGGCGGTGGCAATCACCCGCGCGCCACAAGCCTGGGCGCACTGGATCGCCAGCGTGCCCACGCCGCTGGCCGCGCCGTGAATCAGCACGCTGTCGCCCGGCATCAGACGGCCCAGCTCAAACAGGTTGTGCCAGACGGTAAACGCGGCTTCGGGAAACCCCGCCGCGTGGCTGAGCGGCAGCGTGTCCGGCACCGGCAGGCACAGGTCGGCGCGCGCCACGCAGTATTGTGCATAACCGCCGCCGCTCAGCAGCGCCATCACCGCCATGCCCGGCTGCAGTTCGCTGACGCCTGCGCCGAGCGCAACGATGACGCCCGCCGCTTCCAGCCCGAGGATATCGCTGCAGCCTGGCGGCGGTGGCATGCCGTTGCGCTGCAGAATATCAGGCCGGTTAACCCCTGCGCTGACCACGCGCAGCAACACTTCGCCCGGTCCCGGCTGCGGCACCGGACGCTGCACCGCAGTCAGCACCTCTGCACCACCCGGCTGTGCGGCGATGATCGCCGTCATGGTTTCCGTTGTCATGCGTTAACCCTGTGCGTCGCTGGCGAAGGCACAAACGCCCTCATCATCAAAAGTCAGCCCCACCACGCTGCCGACCGGCCAGCGCGTCAGCGCCTCCAGTCCGGACTGACGGGCAAACAGTGAGGCACTGCCGAGCGCCGGGATATCGAGGTGCACGTCAACGTGATCGCCCTGAAACACGTGTGTCAGTACCGTGGCACTGAGCAGCGCCTGCGGACCGAGCGGCGCCAGCTGCACATTTTCCGGACGCACATACACATCGAGCCGGTCGCCGACGCTGGCCTGCACCCGTTTGGCCGGCAGGCGCAGCGTGTTGCCGCCCAGCTCCAGCAGCGCGCTGGTGTCACGGCCGGCGTAGCGGCCCGGCAGAATGTTCACGTCACCAACGAAGCTGGCGACAAACGGATCCTGCGGGCGGCGATAGATCTCATCCGGCGGACCAATCTGGCGCACGTGACCGGCCGACATCACTACCACGCGGTCGCTCATGCTCAGCGCTTCACCCTGATCGTGGGTGACAAAGACCGTGGTTACGCCGAGTTTGCGCTGAATCGCTTTCAGCTCTACCTGCATGGATAACCGCAAATTTTTGTCCAGTGCTGAGAACGGCTCATCCAGCAGCAACACTTTGGGACGAATCACCAGCGCGCGTGCCAGCGCCACGCGCTGCTGCTGCCCGCCGGACAGTTCACGCGGCTTGCGCTGGCCGTAACCCGCCAGCTTCACCAGCGCCAGCGCCTGCCCGACCCGCTCGGCGATTTCCGCTTTCGGCACGCCGCGCATACGCAAGCCGTAGCCGACGTTTTTCTCCACCGTCATGTGCGGAAACAGCGCGTAGTTCTGAAACACGATGCCGATCTCGCGCTGATAGGGCGGGATTTCCGTTACCAGGTCGCCATCAATAAAAATCTCACCGCCGTCGGCTTCGGCAAAGCCGGCCATCAGGTTCAGCAGCGTGGTTTTACCGCAGCCGGACGGGCCGAGCAGCGTAATGAACTCACCTTCGTGGATGGTGAGAGAAATTTTATGCAGCGCGATGGCATCACCAAAGCGCTTCAGGACGCCATCCAGCTGCACCGCCACGTTGGCCTTATGCGGCGCCGATGACAGCGGCTGCGGAAACGGGGTTACTTCTGCACTGACCATACAATCTCCGGATTCGGACGGGGTGGCTCGTCGCGGGTTCATTCGCACATCCAGGTCGCCAGCCGGCGTAACAGGCTGTCACAGGCGTCCAGCTGTGCGAGGGTGATAAATTCGTCGGGCTTATGGCCCTGCTCCATACTGCCGGGACCGCACACCACGCAGGGGATGCCGGCGGCGGCAAACAGTCCGCCTTCAGTGCCAAACGCCACGGTGCCGAAGCTGTCGCTGCCGCTCAACCGGGCAATCAGCTGTGCCGCGGCACTGTGCGCGGCAGTATCCAGCCCTGGATAGGCGCTGAGCGGCGAGAAGCGGATGGCGCTGGCGGGCTGCACCGCGCGCATCTGCGGCTCCAGCGTCTGCTGCGCATACGTCACCAGCTCGTCTGCCACCTGCTGCGCATCCTCTTGCGGCAGCGTGCGTACTTCGAAATCAAAACTGCAGGCGTCAGGCACGATGTTCAGCGCGCGTCCGCCGTGGATCACCCCGGTTTGCACGGTAGTAAATGGCGGATCGAAGCGCGCATCCTGTCGTTCAGGCGCCGCCAGACGTTCACCGATGACGGTTAAGCGCTGGATCAGCTTCGCGGCGTATTCAATCGCATTGACGCCCTGCGGCGCGTACGCCGAGTGGCAGGCCGCGCCCTGCACTTCGCAGCGCATTGCCAGCTTGCCTTTGTGACCCAGCACCGGACGCAGCTCTGTCGGCTCGCCAATCAGGCAGATCGCCGGTCGATCGCTGCGCTGCGCCAGCGCCTCCACCAGCGAGCGCACGCCGAGGCAACCCACCTCTTCGTCATAGGAGATAGCCAGATGCAGCGGCTGACGCAGCGGCTGGGCGAGAAAATGCGGCACCGCAGCCAGCATGCAGGCGAGAAAGCCTTTCATGTCTGCCGTGCCGCGTCCGTACAGCTTGCCGTCACGTTCGGTGAGCGCAAACGGCGGTACCGTCCACGTCTGGCCATCAACCGGTACCACATCGCTGTGGCCCGATAGCATTACCCCGCCGCTGCCGGCTGGCCCGAGCCGCGCATAGAGATTGGCCTTGCTGCGTTCTGCGTTGTGCATCAGTTCACAGGTCACGCCCAGCCCGCTGAGGTAGCGCCAGCAGAAATCGATCAGCGCCAGGTTGGATTCGCGGCTGGTGGTGTCGAAAGCCACCAGATATTCGAGCAGGTTACGGCTGGTCAACATCGCGTCTCCTCACGCTTATTCATCACCCGGCACGCCGTAACGGGGTGCCAGCGTGGGATTGAGCGCGCGCGTCAGATAATCCTGCATCTGCGGCTGATAGGCCAGCCACAGCTGATGAAGTTCCGCGATGGGATCGCCCTCCGTCCAGTCAACGCGCAGATCAACCAGCGGCCAAGACGGTTCGCCCACCACTGCCAGCGCCGCCGAATGAACCGGCCCGGCTTCACCTCCGGCGGCCATCCCGGCCTGCATGGCCGCGATTAACCGTGCGGCCAGTTCGCCCGGCTGCTGCGTAAACGCGCTGACCATCGCCGCAATCACCTCGGGATTCGCCAGCAAATTACCGGCCGCTACGCAGTCGCTGCCGCACAGCGCGTGATTCACCCCCAGCGTGTGCGTTCCGCTGAAGCAGGCACTGCTGCCGTCGGCCGCCAGCACCGTAAGCTGGCGATAATCAAAAAAGTCATCGCTGGCAAGGCCGCTCTGCAGCGCTTGCTGCGCCGTCTCGCCCTGACTCAGCCGATCAAGAATGCGCGGGCCCAGCGCCGGCAGCGTGATGTTCTGTGTGGAGACCGCGCCGACGCCGGCGCGCAGCCACGGACAGCGTGCGCCGACCGCAATACTCGACGAGCTGACCGCAATGCCCAGCTGGCCGGTTTGCGCGCAGCGTCCAACAATCGATAACGTCATGATGCGGCGCTCCTTATTGTGGCTGCCAGTCGTCGGGGATTACCGCAATCACGTCGATCTCCATCAGCCACTGCGGCTGGCCCAGTCCCGAGATCACCAGACCGGTGGAGATGGGAAACACGCCTTTCAGCCACTTGCCAACCACCTGATACACCGGCTCGCGATAGCGCGGGTCGATGATGTAGGTGGTGGTTTTCACGATGTGCGACAGGTCGCTGCCCGCTTCTTCGAGCAGTTGCTTCACGTTTTTCATCGCCTGCTCGGCCTGCGCTGCCGGATCGCCCAGCCCCACCAGGTTGCCTTCGAAGTCGGTGCCAATCTGGCCACGCACGTAAACGGTGTTGCCGGCGCGCACTGCCTGACACAGGTCGTTGTCCAGCGACTGATTAGGATAGGTATCTTTGGTGTTGAATTTGCGGATGCGGGTATGGGTGCTCATGATGCCTGCCAGCGTTTAATTGGTTTCCGCAAGGTATACCGGGCTTAGCGCAGCAGGGAAAACAGCATTAACTGAGGTGTTGCTTTGAAAAATCCGAAGGAGTGCGGCAGGCCTGCTGGCCCGCCGGTGAGTGATTAATGCGCAGCCTTACTTAGCCGCATAAACCGCATCACAAAATGCTTTGCGCGCGCCCAGTTTGGCTGACAGGCGTGCAGCCGCTTCGCGCATCAACACGCCTAACTCTTCATCTTTGCGATTCAGCGTCAGACGCGAAACCGGGCCGGTCAGCGCCAGCGCAGCGGTCAGCCGGTCATTTTCGGCGAATACCGGTACGGCAAAGGCCGCGATGTGCGGATCACGCGCGCCTGAGCTGAATATGGGCAGCGACGGCAGCGCATCGAAGAGATTTTCATTCATGCCCCAGAAACGCAGCACCTTACTGATGGCTGAGTTATCGAGCGGAAAAATTGTCCCCGGCAGGCGCGTATGACGCAGGCCATCAGACGATTCAGCACGAAACAGGCACAGACGCTGGCCGTTATCCAGTACGTACCAGCTGGCGCTCTCGTTGGTCGCCGTTGCCAGTGCCTGCAATTCCGGCTGCACCACGCTGGCCAGATGGAATGATTGCTCATAAAGCTTGCCGAGGTATAACAGACGCGGGCCGAGCGTGTAGACCCCGCTGTCACTGCGCACCACATAGCCCATCCTTTCCAGCGAGTTCATCAGACGATAGACAGTGGTTTTGTGATAGCCGGAAAGCTGCGACAGCGCAGTCAGCGACAGGCTCTCTTCGCCCGGCTTAAAACAATCCAGCAGCGACAACGCCTTCTCCACCGCATTAACGCCTTCATTTCCCATTTTTTCCTCCTGATTTGTGCCGTCCTGAGTGTACCTGAAAACTGTGAGTCACATCGTGTTTACATCACAAACACCTTCGTAACACTGGCATGCGGCGTCAGATCGTCGATATAGTTGTTTTATATTGTACAACATTGTTGTACCAGGTAAAACAAACCACGAGGTGAATTATGTCTGTCTCTGCAAATAACCTGATCAACCGCAACATCGAGCGCGTCAGTGCCCTGTCCGTCAGCCAGGCCGCCGCATTCCAGGCGGCGATTCTGGCCGATGTCGCCGGTCGTCGCGGCACCCTGCATGGCCGCGTTAAGCCGCTGTCGCCGCAGATGAAAGTCGCCGGGCCGGCCATCACGGTGGAAGTGCGTCCGGGCGATAACCTGGCGATTCACGCGGCGCTGGCTATCGCCCAGCCGGGTGATGTGCTGGTGGTGGACGGCAAAGGCGATATCAGTTGCGCGCTGCTGGGTGAAATCATGGCAACCCAGGCCGAAGCGTCCGGCATCGCCGGCATCATCATTGATGGTGCGGTGCGTGATGCTGACGCCCTCGCGCAGGGCAGCTATCCGGTGTTTGCTGCCGGCCTCAACCCAAGCGGCCCCACCAAAAGTATTCCCGGACGCGTTAACCATCCGGTGTCGGTGGCCGGTGCGTCGATTGAGCCGGGCGACCTGGTGGTCGGCGATGCCGATGGCGTGGTGGTGATCGCTAAACAGGATGTGGAACGCATCATTGCCCTGGCGGCGAAGAAGCTGGACGCCGAAACGCGCCGCATCGCGGGTATTAAGCAGGGCGATTTGCGTCCGGGCTGGCTGGAAGGTGCCCTGCGCGCGGCGGGTATGTTAGCAGAAGGAGAATCGCTGTAATGAGCAACGTAAAAACTATCCTCATCACCGGCAGCGACCTGGCTGCTGAAGCCGTCGAGCTGCTGCAGGACTATCAGCTGATTTATGCCGGACGCCAGCCGCAGGAAGCCGATTTGATCGCGCTGTGTGAGCGCCATAATCCTCAGGCGATCATTGTGCGCTACGGCAAAATCAACGGGCGCATCATGGACGCCGCGCCGGCGCTGCGCGTGATCTCCAAGCACGGCAGCGGTATTGACGTTATCGATCAGCAGGCAGCGGCGGAACGCCAGATTGCGGTCCGCGCGGCAGTGGGTGCCAATGCCGCTGCCGTGTCGGAGCATGCCTGGGCGCTGATCCTCGCCTGTGCTAAATCCGTGCCGCAGCTGGACCGCCGGATGCGCGATGGACACTGGGATAAAGCGCAGCATAAATCGCTGGAGCTGGAAGGACGCACACTCGGCCTGGTCGGCCTGGGTGCCATCGGCAGCCGCGTGGCGCGCATTGGCCAGGCCTTCGGTATGCAGGTGCTGGCCTACGATCCCTATGCGCAAACCTTGCCGGCTGGCTGTGAAGCGGTTGAATCACTGGATGAACTGTACAGCCGTGCCGATGTGGTGTCGCTGCACTGTCCGCTGACGGACAGCAATCACCAGATGATCAACGCGGCCGCCCTCGCCCGTTTCAGGCCTGGCGCTATTCTGGTCAATACCGCGCGCGGCGGACTGATTGACGATCAGGCGGTGGCGACCGCGCTGCAAAACGGCACGCTGCGTGCCGCCGGACTGGACAGCTTCACCAGCGAGCCGCTGACTGCACCGCATTTGTGGCAGTCGCTTAACAACGTGATTATTACGCCGCACATTGGCGGCGTGAGCGACAATGCTTACGTGCGCATGGGCACCGGTGCCGCGCGCAACGCGTTGCAGGTTCTGCAGGAGCAGGAGGCGGTATCATGACCGTGCTCACCGTACCGGAGGTGCGCGAGTTAACGCTGTTTTCGCGCCTGCCGGAAGCGTTTCGCCGGCCGGACGCCGGCAATGTCTGGGCTGCCGCCAATCGCGGCGGCCAGCTTACCGACTCCTTTCTCGAAGGCCCGGTGTGGCATCCCTCCGGCTGTCTGTATGTCACCGATATTCCCTATGGCCGCATCTTTCGCGTTGATATGAGCGGCAACTGGGAGCTGGTGGTGCAGTATGACGGTGAGCCCAACGGCATGAAGCTGACCGATCCGGACACGCTGATCATCACCGATTACCGTAACGGCCTGATGAAGCTGTCAATCAGCAGCGCCACTATCACGCCGTGGCTGACGCGGCGTAACAGCGAAAGCTTTCGCGGCGTCAACGATTTAACCCCCGACAGCCGCGGCAATCTCTATTTCACCGATCAGGGCCAGACCGGGCTGCACGATGCCAGCGGACGCGTCTATCGGCTCAGCCCGGATGGCCGGCTGGATCTGCTGCTGGATAACTGCCCGAGCCCGAACGGCCTGGTGCTGTCGCCGGATGAGAAAATCCTCTACGTGGCGATGACGCGCGGCAACTGCGTGTGGCGCGTGCCGTTGCTGGCGGATGGTTCGGTGAGCAAAGTCGGACTGTTCTTTACCTCGCACGGACCCAGCGGGCCGGACGGGCTGACCATCAATCAGCGCGGCGAACTGCTGATCGCCAATCCCGGCCTCGGGCGCGTCTGGCGTCTTAACGATCTGGCTGAACCGGAAGAGATTCTGCTCAGTCCGCTGGGGCGCTCCACCACCAACCTGTGCTTCGGCGGGGCCGACCTTAACCAGCTGTTTATCACCGAATCGGTCAGCGGCAGCATCCTGACCTGCACTCAGAACACGCCAGGCCGCGCGTTGCCGGCCATCGATACCTCGTTTCTCTGACTACAACTCTGCGTCATCCGAACGCACCGGAGATTACTATGACCCTGCACTCAACATCCAGCCCTGCGCCGGCTCAGCCGGCTGCGGTGCCACCCCGCCATGAAACGCTCAGTGAACAGGATTTCCAGGACAGTGAGCAGGCGGCCGCCAAAGCCTTTCGTCGCATTCTGCCGTTTATCTTTATCTGCTATGTGGTCAGCTACCTTGACCGCACCAACGTCAGCTTTGCTGCGCTGGGCATGAACGCCGATCTCGGCATCACCGCCGAACAGTTTGGCTTCGGCGCAGGCATGTTTTTTATCGGCTATTTCCTGTTTGAAATTCCCAGCAACCTGATCATGCAAAAAGTGGGCGCGCGCATCTGGATCGCGCGCATCATGATTTCGTGGGGATTGATTTCGATGGCGACCGCGTTCATCAGTGGCCCCGTCAGCTTTGCCGTTGCGCGCTTCTGTCTCGGCGTAGCAGAGGCCGGCTTTACCCCCGGCATCTATCTGTTCTTTACCTACTGGTTCCCCGGCAGCTGGCGCGCCAAAATCACCGCCGCGTTCCTGGTCGGCATTCCGGTGGCCAATATCATCGGCTCACCGATTTCCGGCGCGCTGATGCAGATCACCGGCCATGAGCATATCCGTAACTGGCAGTGGCTGCTGTTGATTGAAGGCTTACCGGCGGTGATCCTCGGCGTCATGTGCCTGTTTGTGCTGAGCGACCGGCCAGAGAAAGCGCGCTGGCTGGCGCCGCGTGAACAGCAGTTGCTGAGCCGCCGGCTGGCCGATGAGCAGCAGCAAATCGCGGCAACGCACGGTTCCCAGATGCGCGACGCGCTGCGCAATCCGCTGCTATATCTGCTGGCGTTTATTAACTTTTGCGGCATTGTGGGTTCGATCGGCGTGGGACTGTGGATGCCGCAGATCATCAAACAGCTCGGTGTGAGCCATACGGCAACCGGCTTTCTTGCCGCGCTGCCCTATGTCTGCGGTGCCGTGAGCATGCTGTTGTGGGCGCGCCGCGCTAATGCATCAGCGCACCGCATTCGCTGGATCAGCGGCGCGCTGGTGATCGCCGCCTTAGCCCTGATGTGCAGCGCGCTGAGCGATGCGCCGGTGATCAAAATGCTGGCACTGTGCTGCACCGTCAGCGGTATTCTGGCGTTTCAGGCCTCGTTCTGGGCGCTGCCTTCCGGCTTTTTAACCGGCAATGCCGCCGCAGGCGGCTTAGCCATGATTGTCTCGATTGGTAATCTCGGCGGCTTCTTCGGCCCGTCGCTGATCGGCTATGTGCGTCAGTCTACCGGCGGCTTTATGTGGGCGCTGCTGGCGGTGGCGGCAGTCCTGATGATTGGCGCACTGGCGGTCGCCATGGTGAAAGATCCGTGGCGCCAGCGCAGCGCTGAGCAGAGATAATAACGCCGCGTTTCCCGGTGTGCCTGTGGCGCATCGGGAAACGGATGTTTTAGAGGATGAAAGCAGGATAACGTCAGACGTGATGAGCCAGATGCGTGCTCTCCCTGGCACAGGCTCATGAGAGATTATTTCCCGGTGCTGGCCACCGGCTGTTCCGCTTCAACGTGCAGCTTTTTGCTGCGTCCCATCAGCAATACCGCAATCCCGCCCGCCGCGCACAGCAGCGCCAGAGGAATCATCGCCATCGCATGGCTGCCGGTTTTCTCATTGATGATGCCGTAAACGTTCACCATCAGCCCACCACCAATCAGGTTGGCCATCGCGCCGATAGCAGCCAGACCGGCCGCTGCGGTGGTTGAGGACATCCAGCCCGAGGCCAGCGCCCAGAACGGCCCTTTCATCGAGTAAGCACCAATCAGCACCAGTGACAGAATCACCACGCTGCCCGCCAGCGTATCGGTCAGGAACGCCGCCAGCAGTCCACCGGCAATCAGGAACAGCGTCAGCGCAGTGTGCCAGCGACGCTCACCGCTGCGGTCAGAGCTGCGGCCCCAGACAATCATCAGAATCGATGCCAGACCATACGGGATCGCATTCATCAAACCGGTGGTGAAGTTATCCAGGCCAAATGATTTCAGCAGCTGCGGTGACCAGACGCTAAGCGTCGAACCCGCTGCCGACGCGCCGGCGTAAATCAGCGCCATCACCCAGATATGCTTGTGGCGCAGCAGCTGCCACAGGGTGATATGACCAATCGCTTTACGCTGTGCATTCTCTTCAGCCAGTTTGCCGCTCAGCCAGTTGCGCTGTTCGCTGGTCAGCCAGTCGGCATTTTCCGGACGGTTGCTGAGCAGGGAGAAAGCCAGCACACCCAGCACAATCGCCGGGAACCCTTCGATGATAAACAGCCAGTGCCAGCCGCGCAGGCCGAACCAGCCGTCCATCGTCAGGATTGCGCCCGAGATCGGCGAGCCAATAAAGTTGGCTGCCGGGATCGCCACCATAAAGGTCGCAATTACGCGCGCGCGATATTTCGCCGGAATCCAGTAAGTCAGATAAAGGATCACGCCGGGAAAGAAGCCGGCTTCGGCAGCGCCCAGCAGAAAGCGAAGCACGTAGAGCATTTCCGCACTGCTGACGAACGCGGTGCACACCGAGACAATGCCCCACGTCACCATGATGCGCGAAATCCAGATTTTGGCGCCAATCTTCTGCATCGCGAGGTTGCTTGGCACCTCAAACAGAAAATAGCCAACAAAAAACAGGCTGCTTGCCAGGCCAAACACCGCTTTACTCAGCCCGAGATCTTCATTCATTTGCAGGGACGCCATGCCGATGTTGCCGCGATCGATAATGGCGATCAGATAGCAGACGATCAGGAACGGCAGAATGCGCCAGATGACGCGTTTTACGGTCTGCTGCTCAATATCGGGCACAGCGGCCGCGCGGGTTATCTTGTCAGACATAGAGTTCCTCACAGAGTCATGGCTTAACGCAAATCGGCCAGTGTTGTTGTTTTACTCTGTACAACATGTGTGTACATAGTAAAACTATTATGTTTGGCCGCGCGACCCTGCGCAGAAAAATGTGTCCGGGCTGCGTGATTTGTCACAAAAAGGTAGCCAGTTGATTATGGATATGTGATGCAGCTGTCAGTTTCTGCTGCAGCACGGGAAAATACCAGCATTCATTCTGCCAGGCGACAGTGGAATTACTTTGCAACATCTTGCCGTTTACCCGCGGCGTCATTCTGAGGTATACCCATTGCCTCACCGCGTAACGCGCTTATCAGGATGCAAAAATGTTCGTAAAGCACTATGACGTAGATGAAAGCCATATCGATTTTCAAGGCGTGGTCGACGGGCTGTACTACCCGTTTTACATGGAGTGGACGCGCCACGCTTACATGCGCGAGGCGCTGGGTATCGACATTGAAGAAGAGTTCAGTCAGGGCAAGATTTACATGGTGCTGGAGTACACGCTGCGCTTCCGCAAGAGCCTGGTGAAAGGCGACAAGGTGGAAGTCACCTGCGCGCTGGAACAGAACGAGAAGCGCAATCGCGTGAACTTCGTGCAGCAAATCAAGGTCGACGGCGTGGTGTATGCCGAGGCCACGTTTGTTGCCACCTGTCTCGCCAATGGGCGTCCGTCAATGCCGGAAGCGGTAACGCGCGCGCTCGGCCTGTAACGTTACGCACTATGTGGCAGCAGCCTGCTTTATGCCTGCTGCCACTCAGCAACCAGCGTCTCCACCAGCTGTGCCGCCGGCAGCGCGCGCACCCGCGCCACGCCCTGACCGGCCCATTGGGCACCAAAGCCGTCCTCGCCGTGCGCCGCAGCAGCAGCCGCCAGGGCTTTTCCCAGCGCATAAGTCAGCGGATAGTCGGGAATCTCCTCCGGCGTTACGTCATGGCACAATTCACAAAATGCGTTGCGCACGCAGCGCGCCTGACGCCCGGAGATCGCCGCCGTCATTACCGTGCCACGCTCGCCAGCAGCCAGCAGCGCGCGACGATAGGCCGCACTGGCCGCCGACTCCGGACACAGCACAAACGCCGTACCGAGCTGTACGCCGCTGGTACCCAGTTTCATCATCGTCGCGATGCCGGCACCGTCCATTACGCCGCCCGCTGCCACCACCGGCAGCGCGGTGTGCTGACGAATCGCCTGCACCAGCGCAACAGTCGAAAGCTGCTGGTCTGGCGCGCCCGGATCAAAATGGCCGCGATGGCCACCGGCTTCATAACCCTGCGCCACAATGATATCGATACCGCTGCGTGCAATTGCCCGCGCTTCCTGCGGACTGGTGGCGGTCGCCATCGTGACAATGTCACGTTGCTTAAGCCGGGCGATGACCGTGGCATCGGGAATGCCGAAATGGAAACTGACCGCCGCCGGCCGCGCCTGCTCCAGCACCGTCAGCATCGCCTCATTGTGCAAAAAGCTCTGATAGATCTCCGTTAGTGCCGGCGGCAGCGCCGTCTGGTACTGCGCAAACTGCGGGCTGAACCGGCTGATCCACGCCGCCTCGCGCGCGGCATCCCGCTTTGCCGGCGCGTGGCAAAATACGTTGACGTTGATCGGGCCACGCGTCAGCGCCTGGGTGTGGGCAATCATTTCTGCCGCCTGCTGCGGCGTCACCGCGCCAACGCTAATCGATCCCAGCGCCCCGGCATTGGATACCGCTGCGGCCAGCTGCGGCGTGGCGACACCGGCCATCGGTGCCTGAATCAGCGGATACTGCAGTTTTAACAGCTGGCACAGCGCGGTCGTCATGGTGGTTTTTCTCCAACCCGTCATCGGGCGTTGATTGCGTCACGTCTCGGGCATTAACATACATTTAACATGCATCTTTTAACAAGTCCGCTAGGCACTTTTCTTACCCGCACGCGCGGTGTTGATCACTTTTTTCTCACATTTTTAACGCCACGGTCGATAATCAAAGTTGCATAGCAAAATCAGCTTTCAGCTTGCGCTGTAACAACATCAGGCAGGTAACACCATTACACACCCCACCTGCGCACATCGGTGCGCAGCGAGACAGCAGCCTGTGCCTGTGGCACGGCTGTAATGGACAACCGGGGAAATCATGCGGTGCCGTCCACTGGACGCGCCGAATGCGTTAGCACGCGCGCATCTGCGCCTGCATTTCGTTCAACAGCATACCAAGCGCCTGAGGTCTCTCATGTTCGGGGTGAAAAAATCGAGCCTTTCTCTGCCATTTGCCAAAAGTGGCGACATTGCTAAGGATATTGAAGCGATAAAGCAGCATGTTGCGTGGATTGAGTTTTCACCGGCCGGTGAAATCCTCAGCGCCAATGCACAATTTTTACAGGTCACCGGCTATCAGCTGCATGAAATTCAGGGACAGCATCACCGGATTTTCTGCAGCCCTGCTTACAGCCAGTCTTCCGACTATTACGCCTTCTGGCAAACGCTGGCCGCCGGCGAATCGGTGAACGGCATTTTTGAGCGTTTTAACAAGCAGCATCAGCGCTTCTGGCTCAGCGCGACCTATTTTCCGGTGAGCGATGAGCGCGGCAAAGTGTACAAAGTGATCAAGGTCGCGAGCGACATCACTGCGCGCCATCAGGAGCTGGAGCATAAAGAGGCGGTGATAACGGCGCTGGACCGTTCGATGGCGGTGATTGAATTCACGCCAGACGGTCACATCATTACCGCCAACGCCAACTTCCTCACCCACATGGGCTATACCCTGCCAGCCATTACCGGTCAGCATCATCGCCTGTTCTGCTTCGACAATTTTTACCGCGAGAATCCGGACTTCTGGCGCAAAATCGGCAACGGTCAGCATTTTGTCGGTCGTTTTGAACGTAAGACTGCCAGCGGCGAGCGCATCTGGCTGGAGGCGAGCTACAACCCGGTGTTTGACGGCGATGGTAAGGTCTACAAAGTGATTAAGATCGCCTCGGATATCACCGCGCGCGTCGAGGCGGCGAAGCGCGTGGCGGATATCGCGCTAACCACCTCTGAGCAGACCTCACAAATTACCGATAACGCCAATGAAGTGCTGGATGAAACAGTGCGTAACTCCGGACTGGTGGCGCAGCAGGTGAATGCCGCCGCCGAAATTGGCGCGCAACTCACCGCCTCGGCCAGGAGCATCAGCGACGTGGTGGAAACCATCAACCTGATTGCTTCACAGACCAACATTCTGGCACTGAATGCCGCGATTGAATCCGCGCGTGCCGGCGAGGCCGGACGTGGCTTCAGCGTGGTGGCAGGTGAAGTGCGCCGCCTGGCGGCCTCGACCGCCAGCGCCACCAAACAGATTTCCGTGGTCGTGGAGCAAAATGCCGACCTGATCCAGCAGATGTATCAGCAACTGGATGAGGTCAGGCAATTTGTGGTGACCGAACAGGAGAAGATCAGCGTGCTGTCGCGCAGCCTGCGGGAAATCAACAGTGGCGTACACGAGTTTGTGAACGTCATTCACCGGCTGGATGTGTAACAGCGTACGCGGGAGCGCTGGCTCCCGCGCGATTACAGCCCGCTGCCCGCCTGCGGCGCGGGCTGCCGCTTCCACTTCAGCGCATTACGCAGCGCCGGTTCGGCATATTTGCTGATCAGCCAGGCAACGTAATACAGTACGCTGGCCACCACCACCGGCAGCATCGTCATCACCGCTTCATTTTTGATATAGCCATTAAGCTTTATCAATATCGCGATCATTAAATTTTCATGAATCAGATACAGGGCGTAACTGACAAATCCGATGGCGGTGAAAAAGCGCAGGGAAAGCCAGCGCTCAATCTGTCTGGAATAAAAGCTGGCGATAAAAAACAGCATCACCAGTAGCAGCGGTATCACGGCGACCACGCCGCTGTTTTTAACGTAGTAGCTGAAATTAATCAGCAAGGCCAGCGCGGTCAGCGCGTAGTGATAACGTTTATCGCGCCCGTGCAGACGTTCATAAACCAGACAGCCGACCATAAACCAGGCATAGTGAATAAAACCGAATTTTGAAATTACATCGATTAATAACGGATGGCCGAGTGATTTCAATACCGATGAGGCGGAAAGTAATAACATCGGCACAATCAGCGCCGGCAGACAATATTTGCGTCCGAAGGTAAAATAAACCGCGCCAATAATCAGATAAAACAGCGCTTCAACATAGAGAGACCAGAACGATCCGGCCATGGAGCGGAATTCAATGCCGGTGAGCTGCGTCAGCGTCTCAGGATTAATAAATATCAGGCCGGGCAGTAGGTTGCGGCTTTCCGGTGTCATCAGCGACCACTCCGGAAAAAAGCCGCCGGCAACGTACAGCAGCAGACTGGCTATCAGCATTGCCGGAAACAGGCGCAGCCAGCGTTTTTTGAGAAAGCTGAGGTAGCCGGATGATTTATCCAGCGTCATAAATATGACAAAGCCGGAGATCATAAAAAACAACTGCACGCCGACCCAGCCAAATGCCAGCAGCGGAATATGCTGGGTAGTGGCGGCATACGGCAACAGTTCGGGCCAGCGAGTATAGGCGTGATAAGCAATCACCAGCAGGATCGCTAATCCGCGCATGCCATCAAGATGCGTGATACGTGGTTGCATAAGTGGTCTCTGGAAAGAGGAGCAGATGGGTTTCAGCAAATTAGCACTGACAAAGATTTACACTCAACAAGAATAGTCCTGGATAACGCATCATCATTTAATCAGGAAATTCTTCAGGTCCTGAACGTTAAATCACGCTCTGATAAATTATGGCTGTAATATATTTATCGTCATCAGTATGAAATAAACACTAAACTATTAGCGCAACGGGAAAAGTTTACCGGCATTCGCCGTATTGCCCTGGTGCAAACGCAGCGGCAGGGCCTGTTATTAACAGACTTTATGCAGATTTGATTACACCACGGCATCGTCGGGCACCTGGCCGAATATGCGATCTTTTTTGCCGCTCCGCTCACGCTTTTTTTACTTTTTCGCCCAGGTTCGGCGCAGTCATGCCGATACTCATAACGTACTTATGAAATATCATTTTACTGGTTTGTGATAAGTCTATGATGGCGAAACGTTCACTGATGGATTTCCCGACCGATGGTCGGATGCGCGGACTGATGCGCCAGCCGATGCTGCTGATGGTGCTGCTGATTTTTCTCTCCTTTATGGTGGCGCTGGTGACGCTGTGCTTTATCGCCAGCGATCTCAACCAGCAGGAGGCGCGGCAAAACCGCCTGCTGCTGGAGAAAGCGTTGCAGACGCGTCAGGAAGTGATGCAGTTTCACCTCTCCGATAATGCAGAATGGGGCGAAGCCTATCAAAACCTGCACCGCACGCTGAATACTGACTGGGCGTGGACGCGGCAGAATCTGGGTGAGTCGCTGTTCCAGACCTTTGCCTACGAGGGCGTGTTTGTCATCGCGCCGCGCGGCGATACGGTTTACAGCGTGATCGACGGTCAGCTGCAGCAACGCGATTTCACCGACTGGCTCGGTCGCCAGCAACTGCCCGCGCTGCGTCAGCAGTTACAGCACAATGACGGTAAGGCGCTGTCGCGCTTTGTGGTGGTAAACCAGCAACTGGTGCTGCTGTGCGCCGCATGGATCACCACCGGTGGCGATAACAGCGTGCCGCAGGAGCCCGGCCCGCCATCGCTGATGATCTTTGCCGATCGCCTGACGCCGGACAAGCTGCTGCAGCTGGGGCATGAATACGGCATCAACGCGCTGCGGGTGGAATTCGCTGCACCCCGCGCGCCAGTGGCGGAAAGCCTGCGCCTCGCCGCCGACGGCCATGACGCCACGCTGCGCTGGACCAGCAGCAACCCCGGCGGTAAATTGCTGACCGCCCTGCTGCCGCTGCTGGTGATCGCCATGCTAATCACGCTGTATGGCGCCATCATGCTGATGCGCAACGCGCTGCGTAAAGCGCAGCTCAATGATGAAAATACGCTGCTGCTGGCGCAAAGCCAGCGGGCGCTCAGCGCCAGCGAACGCCGCTTCCGTGATATCGCCGAAATTACCACCGACTGGATTTGGGAGATGGACGAACAGTTGCGCTTCAGCTGGGTTTCCGGCCGTTTCCCGGTAGTTACCGGGTTTACCAGCGAGGAGTGGCTGCAGCGCACGCTACTGGATTTCCTGCTGTGCGATGAACACCAGCGCGCCCGGCTTTTGCAGCTGGCAGACTCTGGCGGTCAGCTTACGCTGAACGGCTGCCGCTATCTCTCCGCTCAGCATCAGCCGCGCTACTGCAATCTGACCCTCAAGCGCGTCAGCCTGGCGCATGGCGTCAGCGGCTTTCGCGGCAGCGCCAGCGACGTAACGCTGGAAGTTGAAGCGCAGGCGCGCGCGCACTATCTGTCGCACTTCGATGAACTGACCGGACTGGCCAACCGCGTGCAGATGCGCGAATTCCTCACGGGGCAGCTGAGCCTGCCGCTGCCGGCGCAGCCGCTGCTGGCGATGATTATGATCGACCTGGATAAATTCAAACCGGTCAATGATCTCTACGGTCATGCGGCGGGCGATCAGGTGCTGCATGCGGTATCAGATCGTATCCGGCGCACGCTCAACGGCAACGGCCTGGTGGCGCGGCTCGGCGGCGATGAGTTTGTGGTGATTCTGCCGGAGGCGGGCAGCCGCGAGCAGGTCGACGCGCTGTGTCAGCAGCTCATCGCCCAGCTCAATCTGCCGTTCCCGGTGTACGACAACGACATCCACATCGGCGGCAGTCTCGGCATCGCGCTGGCCCCGCAGGATGCCGACAACGCCAGCGATCTGCTGCGCTTCGCCGACATCGCGCTGTATAAAGCGAAAAACAGCGGCCGCAACCAGTGGATATTTTTCGACCGTGACATGGAAGAGAAAATTGTGCAGCGGCGCGAAATGGAGCATGAGCTGCGCGCAGCGCTGCAGGAGAACCAGCTGCGGCTGGTCTATCAGACGCGCTATGACCTGATCGCGCAGCACATCAGCGCGGTCGAGGCGCTGGTACGCTGGCAGCATCCGCGGCTGGGCTTACTGATGCCCGATCAGTTTATTCCGCTGGCCGAAGAGACCGGCCTGATCAGCGCACTGAGCGACTGGGTGCTGCTCAATGCCTGCGAGGATATCGCCCGTTACCGGCCGGAAATGGCGGTTTCAGTGAATATTTCCGCCAGCGAGTTGCAGGATAGCGCCTTAGCCGAACGCATCACCCGGGTGCTGCAGCTCAGCGGCTTGCCGAGCCAGCGGCTGGAAATTGAAGTCACGGAAAACGCGCTGCTGAGCGATCCGGATAAAACCCTGGCGGTGATGCAGGCGGTAAAAGCGCTGGGGGTGAGATTTCTGATTGATGATTTTGGCACCGGCTATGCGTCGCTGTGCTACCTGCGCGCCTTCCCGTTCGATGGCATCAAAATCGATAAATCCTTTATTTTTCCGCTGGCCGATTCGCCCCAGGCGCGCCAGGTGGTGGAAAACATGATTGGACTCGGCAAAGCCTATTCCCTCTCGGTAACCGCGGAAGGCGTGGAAACGCCGGTGCAAATGTCGCAGCTGCAGGAGCTGGCGTGCGATGCCATTCAGGGTTACTACATCGGACGACCGCTGCCGCTGCCGCAAATCTCGACCGAGCCGCCGCAGAGTGAACCGGCGCTGCACATGAATATTTGATAAAAGGTGGCGATCCTTCGCCAGAGGTGATTACAGCGACTGGTGCGCGGTTTCTTTGGCTTTCCATAAGGCAAACAGGGTGATCGCCAGCGCCAGCGTCACATATAGCGACACCCACAGCGTGCTGCCCAGCTCTTTATACAGCGAGGTAATGATCAGCGGGGCAAAACCGCCGCCGATGATGCCGGCCAGCGTATAGGCCAGTGACGAACCGGCATAGCGCACGTGACTCGGGAACTGCTCGGTGACAAACGCCGCCTGCGGACCGTACATCATGGCGTGAATCAGCAGGCCAATCACCACCGCCAGCACAATCAGCCACGGCTGAGTGCTGTCGAGCAGGACAAAAAACACAAACGACCAGACAATAGCCAGCAGCGCGCCGGCAATGTACACCGGACGGCGGCCGAGGCGGTCGGACAGCGCGCCAAACAGCGGCACCGTCAACGCGTTGCCAATCGCGCCGACCATCGTCGCCATCAGCGCCAGCGGACGCGGCAGCTGTAACACGGTGGTGACGTATGTCAGGGTGAACACCACCACCAGCGCGTACAGCACGTCAGAGCCGATGCGCGAGCCGCCGGCGATCAGCAGTTCACGTGGATAGCGCAGGAACACCTCTTTCAGCGGGGTGTGGCTGGTTTTCTCCGCCTGCTGCATCGCCACGAAAGTCGGGGTTTCTTCCACGCCACGCCGCAGCCACAGGCCAAACATCACCAGCAGCAGACTGAGCAGGAACGGGATGCGCCAGCCCCACTCCTGAAACTGTTCGCCGCTGAGTGACAACGTCACTAAAGTGATAAAGCCGGTGCCAATCAGCGTACCGCAGGAAGGCCCGACCTGGGCGAACGAGGCGTTACGCCCGCGCTTACTGGCTTCGCCGTGCTCCATGGAGAGCAACACCGCGCCGGCCCATTCGCCGCCCAGCGCGATGCCCTGCACAAAGCGCAGCGCCACCAGCAGAATCGGGCTCCAGATGCCCCATAGCGCATAACCGGGCAGCATGCCCATCAGCGCCGTGGTCACGCCCATGATCACCAGCGTGGTGATCAAGACCGCCTTGCGTCCGGCGACATCCCCGAGATGGCCAAAGATAAAACCACCCACCGGACGTGATACATAACCGACCGCGTAAGTTGAAAACGCCAGAATGGTGCCGACCAGCGGGTCGAAGCTGGGGAAAAACACATGGTTAAACACCAGCGCCGCCATGATGTTGTAAACGGTAAAGTCGTACCACTCCAGCGCGGTGCCGATGGAGCTGGCCGCAGCAAGACGGCCGGTGTGGGTTTTCCCTGCTGCGGCACGCGCGGCGTGCGGCAGAGTAGAATCAGTATTCGCCATGAGCCATCTCCTGTTTAGTGAGCTGCCAGCTGAGCGCATAAAATTCAGCGCGGGCATTGAGCGCCTGTGACGCGGCCGCCGCCAGTGTCTGGCAGGCATCGGCGCACGAACAGCTGAGCAGCAGCATCGGCTGCATGGCGCGCTGCACCCGATCTTCCTGAGGCAGCGGCGTGCTCAGCGTGGTGTCCGGCGTGAGTAAGCGCGAGGCGATATAGCCCGGCACCGTGGCAACCTGCTGCTGCCAGGCGTTGAGCGTTGCAGTTTCAATGCCAGCCTGTAGCGTCAGCACCGCAAGGTGGCTGCCGCTGCCCTGACCGTGCTGCTGAGTGATGGCGCACACGCGGCGCATCGGTTTGATCATCCGCTCCAGGTTTTTTACCGACCACGGCGTCTGGCGCGTGAAGGCGGCGTAGTAATCGGCGCTGGTGAAGGTTTCCAGCGAGCGGGTTTCATACAGTCCGAGGTACTTGCGTTCAGCATCCAGCGCCTGATAGCGCGTGCCGCTGAGAAAGCCGTCAATGGCAACGCGCTCGGCGACATGTTCATGGTCATACCATTGATTGAAATCAGCTTCGTTTTCAGCGGCGACGTTGGTGGCGACAAACAGCATGCCGTGAGGATGTGTCATTTTCAGAGACTCCGTTGCAGGATGGATTCAAGCGCCAGCGCCCAGCTGAGCAGCGCGGCATCGTGGCCATGGGTGGCGGCCAGCATCAGGCCCACCGGCGCACTGCCGGGCTGATGACAAGGCAGGGAGATGGCGCAGCCGTCCAGCATGTTGATCACGCTGGTGTTGCGCAGCATCAGCAGGTTGACCTGGCGATAGCGCTCCGGGTCGGCGAGTTCGGCGATGGTCGGCGCGATCAGCGGCACGGTGGGCAGCAGCAGGCCATCGAACGGTGCCACCGCCTGCTCCACCCGCTGCCGCCAGTCGGCGCGCTGCTGATACAACAATTGTGCGTCGTCCTCATTCAGCAACGCGCCGCGCTCAATGCGCATCCGCACCTGCGGGTCATAACCCGCCGCGTGCAACTGCAGCAGCGACTGATGCCACTGCCAGGCTTCCCAGGCGGTGATGCCGCCCCGGGCGTTCATGGTTTCCAGTTCCGCCAGTTCAGACAGCGGCAGCTCGGTGAGCGTGGCACCCTGCGCGCGCAGCTGTGCCAGCGCGTGGTGCCACGCCTGGCTGACCGCGAGATCCAGCCCGTCCAGCACCCGGGTCTGTGGAATCGCAAAGTGCGCCCGCGTGATATCACGCTCTGTCAGCGGCAAAGGCCGATCGGCGATGACGCTGTCGAGCAGCCAGCAGCTGCGCACGTCATGGGCAATTACGCCAATACTGTCGAGTGCCGCCGATAACGGTAGCGTGCCGGCCTGATTGATGCGGCTGGCGCTGGGTTTGAAGCCGGTCAGCCCACACAGCGCCGCCGGTATCCGCACCGAGCCGCCGGTGTCCGTGCCGACCGCCGCGAGGCACATGCCGTCGGCCACCGCCACCGCCGCGCCGGATGAAGAACCGCCGGGAATGCGTTTTTCGCCGCGCTGCCATGGGTTAGCCGGCGTGCCGTAGTGCGGATTAATACCGAGCCCGGAAAAAGCGAACTCGGTCATGTTGGTTTTGCCGACGATAGCGGCACCGGCCTGTTTCAGCTGCTGCACGATATGCGCGTCGCGCGCGGCGGGCGGCGCATCCGCCAGCACGCGCGATCCGGCGCAGGTGGGTTCGCCCGCCACATCAAACAGGTCTTTGATGCTGACTGGCAGTCCATCAATCGGGCTGCACGGCTGCTGCTGTTGCCAGCGCGCATCAGCCTGCTGCGCCTGCTGAACGGCGCGGGCGGAATAGGTCCGCGTAAACACGCGTGCGCCTTCGCCCGATGGCTGCTCGGCGGCGCGTAGTGCCTGTTGCCTCGCGGCGCTTGCGGTGAGGTCTCCGGCGCGCAGTAGCTGGCTCGCCTGCCATAAGGTGGTCATAGGCGCCTCCTCAGGCAATCACCGGCAGCGCGCCGGTGACATAGTGGTGTTCCAGCGTGCGATTCAGCAGCGGATCGTGCAGCGCCATGCGGAACTCGCTGGCCGGACGGATGCCGCCGATCGCGCTCAACGTGCCGCATGACATCGCAAAGCCTTCGCTGACCGGGCAATCGCCGAAGTAGCGCGCCAGCAGATCCCTCGGCGTGAGCAGAGACGCCAGCGTGCCCTGCTGATAAGTCACCCAGTCGCCGTTGACTTTGATCCACGCGCGCAGCTCCAGCCGATCCCAGTGCGGCTCAACCTCTGCCATACGCCACGCATGACCGGCGACCGGCTTAACGCAGGCCTGCTTCGACAGTGCCACGCTGAAGGTTTCCAGGTAACGGTCGGTGTGATCGGAAATCAGCGACACCCAGTATTCGCCGCGATGGAAAAACACAAACGGCTCGGCTTCGCCGGAGGTTTGCTCGCCCACCACTTCCAGCGGGCTGTGCTGCGCCAGCTGCTGGGTGGCTACGCGATAAAACAGCGGGACTGCACCAGGTGCGGGCACGCCCAGCGCCTCCAGCTCCCTGATATGGTGCAGCACCGCCGCCTGGTCGCGGCCTACCCACCCGGCAATGACCAGCTGCTTAATGTCGACATCCAGCACCGGGGCGGCTTGTGAGTCGGTTGTAAAGCGTAAATGCATGCGATGATCTCCTGATGAAAAATGCGTGTGAAATTTCACTGCAATTTCAAGATAGCCATTTTCATGCCAGGTTTTTGTGTAAGATGTCTCAGTACCCCAATAAGGATCTGCGTGATGAGTGATTCAGTTGCTGAAAATGTGAAGTCACAGGCCGGACAAAAAAGCGTTTCATTGAATGAACAGGCCTATCTGGCGTTCAGGCATCGCCTGATTACGCTGCGCTATAAGCCAGGTGAATATCTCAATACCGCGCAGGTGATGGAGGATCTGGCAATGGGCCGCACGCCGGTTAACCAGGCAGTACATCGGCTGGCGACCGAAGGGTTACTGCAGATTATCCCGCGTAAAGGGGTGATGGTGGCACCGCTGTCGATTGACGATGCGCTGGAGCTGATTGAAGTGCGGCTGGTAAATGAAGCGCTGTGCCTGCGGCTGGCGACGCAGCGCGTGAATCCGGCGCAGATTGCCCAGCTACAGGCGCTGAATCAGCGCATCGCCGCCGCCAGTGTGGCGCGCGACCGTGAGCAGATGATGCTGCTGGACCGCGAGTTTCATCAGGTGCTGGCTGACATCGCCGGCAACGGTCGTCTGTCAGATATTCTCAGCATCATCCACGCCCAGGCGCAGCGCTTCTGGGCAACCACCCTGTCGAGCGCGCAGCACATGCAGGAGGTGATTGCCGAGCATGACGCAATCATTGCGGCGCTGGCGCAGGGTGACGTAACACGGGCAGAAGACGCCGCGCGCGTGCACATCTATTCGTTCAAGCAGGCGCTGCTAAACGCCTGATTTCAGCCAGGGTAAAACGGGCCGGGACCAACGGATTCACGCATAATCAGCTCGCCGGCAAAGGTTTTGCGGTTACGCATTTCGCCGCCGTCGAGCATCGACACCAGGCGTTCAATGGTTTCCTCGATCATGCCGGTCACCGGCATGCGCACGCTGGCCAGCGCCGGAATGGTATAGGGCGCCAGCGGAATATCGTCGAAACCCAGCACCGCCACCTGCTGCGGCACACGGATGTTATGCGCCGCCAGCGCTTTCAGCGCGCCCACCGCCATCTCATCGTTACTGGCGACCAGCGCGCTGAACGATTTACCGCGCGCCAGCAGCGTTTCTACTGCCGCTGCCCCATGCTGCGCCTGCCATTTGCCCTCCACCACCAGTGCGTCATCCGCCACCAGCTGATGCTGCGCCAGTGCCGCGTGATAACCCGCCAGGCGCTCGCGCCCGGTCGGCGAGTCAAGCGATCCGGTGATAAAAGCGATATCGCGATGGCCGAGTGCAATCAGCTGCGCCACCGCCTCGGCGCTGGTGCGCTGCTGATCGGAGTAGATGCAGTAACTGTCGTGCTGACGCAGCCGCCGGTTGATCACCAGAATCGGATGGCGGTGCTGGGCAATGATGCTGTCCATCTCATCGATGGTGAGAAAACGCGGATAGATGATCACACCATCGCAGCGCAGATCGAGCAGAAACTGAATCGCCGCACGCTCCTCTTCGGCGCTGTGTTTGCCATCCACCAGCAGTAGCTGACGGCCCTGCTGCTCAAGAATACGCGCCGAATGCTGCATCATTTCGCTGAAATAGCTGCCGGTATACAGCGTGTTGGTGATCACCAGGCCGATGGTCTGGCTGGATTTAGTCGCCAGATTGCGCGCCAGCAAATTCGGCCGGAAGCCGGTCTCGGCAATCGCCTGGTACACCCGATCGCGCTTCTCCTGGCTGACGTAGCCGTTGCCGGACAACACGCGCGACACCGTCGCTTTTGACACGCCGGCCTTTTTTGCCACCTCAAGTATGGTTGCCATGCTTCACTCTGCTTCGCTGCTCATCGCCTCAGTGTACCTAAGCGATGAATAAGACGGGGAATTTTCTTGTCGCCCTGCGCCTGCGGGTGAAGATCCCGCCGCACGTCAGCCGATCAACATCACAAAATTAAAACGAAGATAGCGATTTTTCTTGTCTGAATGAATGCGCCTGTTCATGATTTTGTGAAACCGGTTTCTCATGAACACATAATAGCCAGACGAAACCGACGTTTCCTCTACCCTACAATCAGAGACAAACATTCATGGCGACCAACTACGCTGACGCCGCACGAGCCATTGTGGCCTCGCTCGGCGGATTAGAGAATATTGAAGCCGTTACCCACTGCATGACACGCCTGCGCTTCGTGGTGAAAGACAGCGCGCGCGTCGATAACGCCACGCTGAAAGCCATTCCCGGCGTGATGGGCGTGGTGCACACCGACAGCCAGTGTCAGGTGATCATCGGCAACAACGTCAATCTCGCCTTTCAGGAAGTGATGAAACTCGGCACGCCGGGCAACAGCGACAGCGCGCCGGTGAAACGGAAAATCACGCTGCGCAGTATCGGCGCGGGCATTCTCGATGCGCTGGTCGGCACCATGTCACCGCTGATCCCGGCGATCATTGGCGGATCGATGGTGAAACTGCTGGCGATGATGCTGGAGATGAGCGGCGTGCTGCCCAAAGGCTCGTCGACGCTGATCATCCTGAATGTGATTGGTGACGGCGCCTTCTTCTTCCTGCCGGTGATGGTGGCGGCTTCGGCAGCGCTGAAATTTAAAACCAATATGTCGCTGGCGATTGCCATTGCTGGCGTGCTGGTGCATCCCAATTTTATCGACCTGATGGCCAAAGCGGCGCAGGGTCAGGTGGTGGAATTCGCCTCGGTGCCGGTCACCGCGGTGAAATACACCTACACGGTGATCCCCGCGCTGGTGATGACGTGGATTCTGTCGCACATCGAATACTGGGTCGATCGCTTTACCCCGGCGGTGACCAAAAACTTCCTTAAACCGATGCTGATTGTGCTGATTGCTGCCCCCATCGCCATTGTCTTTATTGGTCCGCTGGGTATCTGGATCGGTAGCGGTATTTCGGCGCTGGTGTACACCATTCACGGTTATCTCGGCTGGCTGTCGGTGGCGATCATGGGCGGTCTGTGGCCGCTGCTGGTGATGACCGGCATGCATCGCGTGTTTACCCCAACCATCATTCAGACCATCGCTGAGACCGGCAAAGAAGGCATGGTGATGCCGTCGGAAATTGGCGCCAACCTGTCACTGGGCGGCTCATCGCTGGCGGTGGCATTCAAAACCAAAAATCCGGAACTGCGGCAGACGGCGTTCGCGGCGGCAGCTTCCGCCATCGTCGCCGGCATTTCCGAACCGGCGCTGTACGGCGTGGCGGTGCGCCTGAAGCGCCCGCTGATTGCCAGCCTGATCAGCGGCTTTATCTGTGGCGCGGTGGCCGGCATTGGCGGCCTCGCCAGCCACTCGATGGCCTCACCGGGCCTGTTTACCAGCGTCCAGTTTTTCGATCCCACCAACCCGATGAGCATCGTCTGGGTGGCTGGCGTGATGGTGCTGTCAGTGGTGCTGTCGTTCATTCTGACGCTAATTCTTGGCTTTGAAGATATTCCGGTGACGGAGACCGCGCTGCGCCCCGGTAAGCCGGAAGCGGCAAAGCCGCTCAGCGCGAATTAATAATGGACTGTGATTGAGGTGAGTGATGTCTGAAGTGACATTTCCTGCGGGATTTTTATGGGGCGGCGCGTTAGCCGCCAACCAGTCAGAGGGGAGTTATCGCGCCGGCGGTAAAGGCTTAACCACAGTGGACATGATTCCACACGGCGAGCACCGCATGGCGGTTAAACTGGGGCTGGAGCCGCGCTATACGCTGCGCGACGATGAGTTCTATCCGAGCCACGACGCCATCGATTTTTATCACCGCTATAAAGAAGATATCGCCCTGATGGCGGAGATGGGCTTCACGGTGTTTCGCACCTCCATCGCCTGGAGTCGCATTTATCCCAACGGCGATGAGCTGACGCCGAACGCGGCAGGCATTGCCTTCTATCGCAGCGTATTTGAAGAGTGCCGCAAGTACGGCATCGAACCGCTGGTCACGTTGTGTCACTTCGATGTGCCGATGCATCTGGTCACCGAATACGGCTCGTGGCGCAACCGTAAAATGATCGATTTCTTCGCGCGCTACGCCCGCACCTGCTTCGAAGCGTTTGATGGTCTGGTGAAATACTGGCTGACCTTCAATGAGATCAATATCCTGTTGCACAGCCCGTTCTCCGGTGCCGGTCTGGTGTTCGCGCCGGATGAACATCACGAACAGGTGAAATATCAGGCAGCGCATCATGAACTGGTCGCCAGCGCGCTGGTAACCAAAATCGCCCATGAGATCAATCCGCAGAATCAGATTGGCTGCATGCTGGCCGGCGGCAACTTTTATCCGTGGTCCTGCAAGCCGGAAGATGTGTGGGCCGCGTTACAGAAAGATCGCGAGAACTTATTCTTTATCGACGTTCAGGCGCGCGGCGCTTATCCCGCTTATGCCGCCCGGGTATTCCGCGAGAAAGGCGTGGAGATTGTCATGGCGGAAGGCGATAGCGAACTGCTGCGCCATACCGTCGATTTCATCTCCTTCAGCTATTACGCCTCACGCTGCGCATCGGCAGAGATGAATGAACAGAACAGCAGCGCCGCCAACGTGGTGAAGTCACTGACCAATCCGCATCTGGCGCGCAGCGCCTGGGGCTGGGGCATTGATCCCCTTGGCCTGCGCATCACCATGAATATGATGTACGACCGCTATCAGAAACCGCTGTTTCTGGTGGAAAACGGTCTCGGCGCGCACGATGAAATCAATGCCAGCGGGGAAATTGCAGACGATTACCGCATCAGCTACCTGCAACAGCACATTCGCGCCATGGGTGAAGCAATTGCTGACGGCGTGCCGGTGATGGGCTACACCACCTGGGGCTGCATCGATCTGGTCGCGGCGTCGACCGGTGAAATGAGTAAACGCTACGGATTTGTCTATGTCGATCGCGACGACCACGGCAACGGCACGCTCAACCGGCTGCGCAAAAAATCCTTCTGGTGGTATCAGCGGGTCATTGCCAGCAACGGCCGGGATTTGGATTTTTAATTAAAAAAATGCGGTGAATGGCGCTGAATGATTGTTCAATTCAGGGCCATTGCGCCACAAAGGGAATATCCGGCGGCGCCGGGCAAATCATTTTGCGAAAAATCGCGCCGCTGCGCTAATTTTGCTGCGGGCATATCCGGCAGAATTCAGCCTTAATAGGCTTATTCTGCTGCGTTTTTATTCATTACTCTTTTAACTCTCTATTTAAATCCGGTCCTGACGAATTTATTCTACCCTGCCCGATCGCGGTATCAGCGCCTGTACGGCGGTACTCTTTTGTACAGCGCGATGGTACTATTTCCCGGTTGCTGTTCAGAGATAGCGCTATGTTACAACTACAATTAAAGGTGAAGGGCGACAGCCAGCTGCTCTATTTATTGCAGGGCTTACGCGCATTTCTTCCCGTATTTTCTCTCATTTATCTCCTCTGTTTTCCTGCTGCTCAGGCGGCAAACAGTGCGGTTCAGCGTGACGATCAGGCTAACCGCATCGTCAGCGGCATCATCAGTTTTAGCCACTGGCCACAGTTAACACAGCCGCCACAGCTGTGCGTATTCGCTTCAGCACAGCACCTTGCGCAGCCTCAGGGCCCGACGCCGTTCAGCGTGGTGTGGATTAACCAGACCAGCGAACTCAGCCGCCAGCGCTGCGATGCCATTTACTTCGGCGATCAGACGCCGCAGCAGCAAACTGAACTGCTGGCGATGCTACAGGGTAAAGCCGTCCTGTCCATCGCGGAAAACAACCAGGACTGTGCGGTTGGCGCGGCCTTTTGTCTGATCTTTAACCGCGATCACACCGCATTTTCCGTCAACCTTGACTCGCTGGCGCGCAGCGGTGTCAGAGTGAGCCCGGACGTGTTGTTGCTGTCCCGCAAAGGAAGCAAATAAGATGAAGTTTGATAGCATAAAAAAAGATAAATCATCGATTCGCAATAAGTTGCGTCGTATCAGCACCGTCAATGCCGCCGTGATATTACTGCTGTGCTGGCTGCTGCTGACATCGACGTCTTTACTGTTTATTAAACGCTATGAGAAAAGAAACCTCGAACTCATTGCCGCCACACTCAGCACCAGCCTGACCGCCGCGACGGTATTTGAAGACAGCTATGATGCCCGCAACAAAATAGCCCTGCTCGGCAATGAAGGGATGTTTGCCTCCGCGAAGCTGGTCACGGCGGGCAATACCGTACTGGTGGACTGGCACGATCGCCAGCAAGAGAGCGGCTGGTATGAAACGCTACTGCGTCGCTGGATCTATCAGCAGCCGCTGGCGGTGGAAATTAATCACGCCGAAACCCAGGTCGGCCATTTAATGCTGGCCGGCACCGTCAGCGGTGCGGCCGATTTTATTCGCTATTCGGTGATGATTTTATCCATCGGTATGCTGTGCGTGCTGGTGATTTCCTGCCTGCTGAGTGAATTTCTGCATCGCGGTATTCTGCGCTCGCTGCGCAATATCACCAGCGCCATCCATTACGTGATTCGCTCTGGCGATTTCTCGACGCGCGTACCGCAAAATCCGACCAAAGAGTTTCAGCTGTTTTCTGAAGATCTCAACTCGCTGCTGAGTGAAATGCAGACGCTAAAAGCCTCGCTGCTGCGCGATAACCGTTCACTGGCGGCCAAAGCGCTGGAGGATCCGTTAACCGGACTGGCCAACCGCTCGGCGTTTGTTGGCCGCCTGTCGCAGTTGCTGGATCAGCAGCTGGCGCATGAGAATTTTGTGCTGCTGTTTCTCGACGGCGATCGTTTCAAGAGCATTAACGACAACTGGGGCCATGCCGCCGGTGATGAAGTATTGAAGGCCATCGCGGCGCGCCTCAGCGCGCTGGCGTATCAGGACGATCTGGTGGCGCGGCTGGGCGGCGACGAGTTTGCCATGCTGATCACCAGCCGCACCTCAGAAGCCGATCTGCAGCAGCTGACGGAAGATATTCGTACCGCAATCGCGCAATCGATTGTGATTTCGGAAGGCACGCAGATCACCACATCGGTGACCATCGGCTACGCCTGGTCGCAGCATGGCGATTCGGTGGCGTCGATTCTGGAGCGCGCCGATATGCACATGTATAAAAACAAAGGAATGAGTAAGGTACGCGTATGAAACTGAAATCATGTTTGCTGGTTATGGTGCTGGCCTGTGTCGGCTGTCAGTCAACCGGGCGTTTTAGCGACGCGCAGATTAAAGCGATGCGCGACGCCGGCTTCAGCGAAAACACCGAAGGCTGGGGACTGGGCCTGTCCGATAAAATCCTGTTTGGCATCAATGAATCTGACCTGACGCCCGCCAGCAAAGCCAGCATTGCGCAGATGGCGAAAAGCCTGGCCGCTACCGGCATTGAACATCTGCGCGTTGACGGCCACACCGATAACTACGGCAAAGCAGATTACAACCAGCAGCTGTCGCTGAAACGCGCCAACGCGGTGGCCGATCAGTGGGCCACCGGCGCGGCGATTCCACGGCAAAACATCGTGACGCGCGGGCTGGGCATGAGCGCGCCGGTCGCCAGTAATAACACTGCGCAGGGCCGGGCGCAAAATCGCCGCGTCGCCATTGTGATCACGGCGCCGTAAGCGGTTAATCAGCGCGTCTGCGCATAGTCATACAGGCGATCGCGTGCGAGGTTCTTCATTTTGACTTCGCACATGATGTCGAAGCGATCAAACGACAGCGCCCAGTCATTCAGCGTCTGGTTGAAATAGTAGTCAGAATGGGCGCGCAGCTTCGGCTTTGAGGCAGCGAGTTGCTCCTGATCGGGAAAGCCGCTCTCCGGGATCAGCCCTTCCTGGGCGATCGAATAGTGCAGCACCGGCCGCACGCCGCGCCACGACTCCAGAATCAGCGCCACGCGCGCATCGCTGGCCTGAATAAACTGATTCTCTTTCACCCAGTGATGGTGAATATCCAGCACCACCGGACACAGCGCACGCGCCTGCAAGACGTCATCCAGCGAGCAGGAAATTTCGTCATTTTCCACCGTCAGCATATTGCGGGCTTCCGGGCTGAGGCGCATAAACGCCGCGCGAAAACCCTCAATACCGCGTTTGCCGTTCATGTGGATGTTGATTTTGAAATCCTGAAACTGCCTGCCGTAGCCCATCATTACCGCGCACAGCGTGTGGTACTCGACATCCTCCAGCGCCCGATCCACCACGTCATCATTATCCGAAGCCAGCACCGTATACTGGCCGGGATGGAACGACAGGCGAATGTTGTGCGCGCGGGCCAATTCGCCGCAGCGGCTAAACAGCGGCTGCAGCTCGGGCAGAATATCGCCATACAGTTCAGTGGCCAGCGGCACGGTGTACAGCGGCAGCAGATCGCTGCCGATGCGCATCATGCGTAATGCATCCGGCTGCTGCGCCAGCTGTTCCAGCGTCAGAGAGAGGTTCTGCAGGTTATTTTGTGCCAGTGCCAGCAGCAGCGTGGCCGCCGCGTTACGCTCCATAGCGAGAAAGCGTGTGCGGGTGGTGGTTTTAAATGGAAATGGCTGTTTAGCCTCAGAATCAAAGTACTTACACGCAAAACCCAATTTCATTATGTTCCCCTTCAGGTCAGCTAGTGAGTCTAGCTGCCGCTGGCAATTATGCGAGGAACGCCACGTGATTAAACGGGCAGCCGCCTTGCACGGCTGCCCGCACTGTTACACGCTCGGGTAAGTGATATTGCTGCCCGGCGCTTCACGATGCAGATGGATAAAGTTCAGGTGACGCTCGTACTGATCGAGAATGTCGATGATCACCTGCTCCTTGTTGTAGTCCATCAGATCGTTGCCCTGGCTGCCCTCCAGCAGGAAGGTTTCCAGCCGGTAATAGTGCGACTTACCGCTGCGGGCGCGATAGGTAAAGCCCGGCACCGAGTACTGCTGCGGCCACACCTGATAGACGAAATCCTGCTCCTCGCCGAGGTGCACGCGCAGATCAAGGTAGCCCAGCGGCTGGCCCTCTTCCGGCGCGACGCTCTCCAGCGATACGCGACCGCCGCGCAGCTCCAGCTCTTTGGCGACATCCTGCATCGCCGGATAGATCACGGTTTCCATCATCTGCTGGGTATAGCGCGTGCCCGGATAGTTCATCAGGCGCGACAGCCGCTTTTTCCAGCTCAGACGATCATTGCTCGCCGGAATATAGGGCGCGGTATCACGGCTGGCGCTGGCGCGGCGATGATCTTCCACTTTGAGTGATTTATACAGCCCGGCCATCACAAAGAAAATCACGAAGCTGAACGGCAGGCCCATGATCACCGTGGTGTTTTGCAGCGCAGAGATGCCGTTGGTCATCAGCATGCCCATGGTCAGCACGCCAATCGCCACCGACCAGAAAATGCGCAGCCAGTTTGGCGCATCGCTGTTGATATCCTTCAGCTTCGAGGTGAAGTTCCCCAGCACCAGCGAGCCGGAATCCGCCGAGGTAACATAAAACAGCATGCCAGTAATGGTGGCGACCGAGGCGCTGAACTTAAACGCCGGATACTGCGCCAGCAGGCTGTAGAACCCGCGCTCGGCATGCGCCATCACTTCCTGGGCAAAACCAGCATCGCCGTGGATGATCTCGTACAGCGCCGCGTTACCGAACACCGACAGCCACAGCAGCGTGAAGGTGAACGGGATAATCAGCGTGCCGAGCACAAACTCACGGATGGTGCGGCCACGGGAAATACGGGCGAGGAACAGGCCGACAAACGGCGACCACGCCACCCACCACGCCCAGAAAAACAGCGTCCAGCTGTTCATCCACTGCGTCGGACGATCAAACGCAAAGGTGTTGAGCGTCATGCCCATAAAGCGGTTGATGTAATCACCGACGTTCAGCACCAGCGCGTTGAGCAGGAAATCCGTCTTGCCCATAAACAGCACAAACAGAATCAGACCGAGCGCCAGCGCGACATTCAGCTCCGACAGGATGCGGATGCCTTTATCCACGCCCGAGGTCACCGAAATGGTGGCAATCACCACCGACAGTACAATCAGCGCCATCTGCGCCGTCAGCCCTTCCGGCACATCAAATAACACTTTCAGCCCGTAGTTGAGCTGTACCACGCCGATACCCAGCGTGGTGGCGATACCAAAAATGGTACCGATCACCGCCGCGATATCCACCGTGTGGCCAATCGGGCCGTTAATGCGCTTGCCGAAGATCGGATAGAGCGCCGAGCGAATAGTGAGCGGCAGATTATAGCGGTAGCTGAAGTAGCCGAGCGCGATGCCCATCAGCGCATACATCGACCAGCCGGTCAGACCGTAGTGAAACAGCGTCCACACCATCGCCTGACGCGCCGCTTCCAGGGTCTGCCCGGCCCCTTCCGGCGGCTGCATATACTGGGTGACCGGTTCCGCCACCGAGAAGAACATCAAATCGATGCCGATGCCGGCGGCAAACAGCATCGCCGACCAGCTCAGCAGACTGAATTCCGGTTTGGACTGCTCCGGGCCCAGCTTGATGGCGCCGTAGCGTGAACAGGCCATATAGATGACGAAGACGATATACAGCGTGGCGGCCAGCATGTAGTACCAGCCAAAAGTGGACGATACCCAGTTGACGGCGCTCTGGATCCAGCCGGCAGCGAGATCGCTGTACAAAATGGTGACAAGTGAAAATGTCAGAATCAGTCCGGCAGAGGTGTAAAACACCACGGGATTGATTCTGTCTTTTTCACTGGCAGGTGGATTAATCATCGGTTACCTCTGGTTAATTTCCTGTAATTATTCAATGAAGTAGCAGGGCCGTAGCGATCGGCCTTATCGGTATCGTTCTCCTGTTTTCCCTCCTGATTGTTCGGCACGGTTCAGTATTCACCTTCCCGTTGCGCTTTCATAACAACCGAAGCACAGTATCCTAACAAGTTTCTTTTTTATATTGAACGTGCAATCAAAAAAAGTTTTAATAGGGGTCTTACATTGCGGTGGAGCTGGAGTCATGCCAAAGGTGGGAATGCAGCCGATACGTCGTCGGCAACTGATTGATGCGACCCTGAGTACCATTAACGAAGTCGGGATCAATGACGCGACCATTGCGCAGATTGCGCGGCGCGCCGGCGTCTCGACCGGCATCATCAGCCACTACTTCAAAGACAAAAACGGTTTGCTGGAAGCCACCATGCGCGACGTGACGCGTCAACTGCGTGATGCGGTGGCGGCACGACTGAAACCGCTGGCGGGAGCCGGCACCGAAGCGCGCCTGCTGGCGATTGTCGAAGGTAACTTCGACGACACCCAGGTGCACAGCGCAGCGATGAAAGCGTGGCTGGACTTCTGGGCCAGCAGCATGCATCAGCCGCAGCTGGGTCGCCTGGAACGCGTCAGCAGCCGTCGCCTGTTTTCCACGCTCGCTGCCGAGTTTCGCCGCGAGCTGCCGCGTGAGCAGGCGCGGCTGGCCGCGCACGGTCTGGCCTCGCTGATTGATGGCCTGTGGCTGCGCGCCGCGCTGAGCGGCAAACCGTTTGATCTGGCGATTGCCAGAACGCTCACCACCCAATTCATTCGCCAGCAGCTGGCTGGCGCCGCGAATCACTGAGGAAGGAGCAACCATGTCCCGATTCACCGAGCAGCATTTATACATTGATGGTCAATACGTTGCCGCAGCAGCGGGCGACACATTCCAGACCATCAGCCCGGCCAATGGCGAAGTGCTGGCCGAGGTCCATGAAGCCGCGCAGGCGGATGTCGATCGCGCGGTCGCCGCCGCGCAAAAAGGCCAGAAAATCTGGGCGGCCATGACGGCGATGGAGCGGTCACGCATCCTGCGCCGTGCGGTGGATATCCTGCGCGAGCGTAACGATGAGCTGGCGGCGCTGGAAACCCTCGACACCGGTAAACCGCTGAGTGAAACCCAGGCGGTGGACATTGTTACCGGTGCCGATGTGCTGGAGTACTACGCCGGCCTGATCCCGGCGCTTGAAGGCCAGCAGATCCCGCTGCGTGATACCTCCTTCGTCTATACGCGCCGCGAACCGCTTGGTGTGGTCGCCGGTATTGGCGCATGGAACTATCCGATTCAGATCGCGCTGTGGAAATCTGCACCGGCGCTGGCGGCTGGTAACGCGATGATCTTTAAACCCAGCGAAGTGACGCCGCTGAGCGCGCTGAAGCTGGCAGAAATCTACAGCGAAGCCGGCGTACCGGATGGCGTGTTCAACGTGCTGAACGGACGCGGCGCGGTGACCGGTCAGCTGCTGACCGACCATCCGGGCATCGACAAAATCTCCTTCACCGGCGGCGTGGCCAGCGGCAAAAAAGTGATGGCCAACGCGGCCGGCTCCACGCTGAAAGAGGTGACCATGGAGCTGGGCGGCAAATCGCCGCTGATCGTGTTTGACGACGCCGACCTCGATCTCGCCGCCGACATCGCCATGATGGCGAACTTCTACAGCTCCGGCCAGGTGTGCACCAACGGCACGCGCGTGTTTGTGCCGACGGCATTGCAGCAGGCGTTTGAGGCAAAAATCGCTGAACGCGTGGCACGCATCAAAGCCGGCGATGTCAACGATCCGGCCACCAACTTTGGCCCGCTGGTCAGCTTCCCGCACCGTGACAATGTGTTGCGCTATATCGAATCCGGCATCAGCGAAGGCGCGCGCCTGCTGTGCGGCGGAAAACGCATGAGCGGCGCAGCGTTTGATAACGGTGCCTGGGTAGAACCGACCGTGTTCACCGATTGCCGTGATGAAATGACCATCGTGCGCGAAGAGATTTTCGGACCGGTGATGTCGATCCTGACCTACGACAGCGAGGAAGAAGTGGTGCGCCGCGCCAATGCCACCGAATACGGCCTGGCGGCGGGTCTGGTCACCCGGGATCTGAATCGCGCGCACCGCGTCATTCACCAGATTGAAGCGGGCATTTGCTGGATCAACACCTGGGGGGAATCCGCCGCTGAAATGCCGGTGGGCGGTTACAAGCACTCCGGTATTGGCCGCGAGAATGGCCTGATGACGCTGCAGAGCTACACCCAGGTGAAATCTGTGCAGGTCGAACTGACCCGTTTTCAGTCGGTATTTTAATCAAGCTTAACCTGAGGAGCGACTAATGGAATTTGATTACATCATTATCGGAGCCGGATCCGCAGGGAACGTTTTGGCAACAAGACTGACCGAAGACAGCAGCGTGAACGTCCTGCTGCTGGAGGCCGGCGGTCCCGATTACCGCTTTGATTTCCGCACGCAAATGCCGGCGGCGCTGGCCTGGCCATTACAGGGCAAACGCTACAACTGGGCGTACGAAACCGAGCCTGAGCCACACATGAATAACCGCCGCATGGAGTGCGGACGCGGTAAAGGGCTGGGCGGTTCGTCGCTGATCAACGGCATGTGCTACATCCGCGGTAACGCCATGGATCTCGACAACTGGGCGCAGCAGCCGGGTCTGGAAAACTGGACTTACCGCGACTGCCTGCCCTACTACCGCAAGTCGGAAACGCGCGATATCGGTGCTAATGATTATCACGGTGGCGAAGGCCCGGTGAGCATCACCACCTGTAAGCCAGGCAACAACCCGCTGTTCGCCGCGATGATTGAAGCCGGCGTGCAGGCGGGCTATCCGCGTACCGACGATCTCAACGGTTATCAGCAGGAAGGATTTGGTCCGATGGACCGTTTCGTGACGCCGCAGGGCCGCCGCTCCAGCACCGCGCGCGGTTATCTGGATACGGCGAAACAGCGTCCGAACCTGAAAATCATCACCCACGCCACCACCGATCGCATTCTGTTCGAGGGCAAACGCGCGGTCGGCGTGCAGTATCTGCACGGCGCCAGCGATACGTCGCACACCGTGCATGCGCGGCGTGAAGTGCTGCTGTGCGCCGGTGCTATCGCCTCGCCGCAGATTCTGCAGCGCTCCGGCGTTGGCGCGGCGGCATTGCTGAAGCAGCACGACATCCCGCTGGTGCATGATCTGCCGGGCGTCGGTGAAAACCTGCAGGATCATCTGGAGATGTACCTGCAGTACGAGTGCAAAGAGCCGGTATCGCTCTATCCGGCCCTGAAGTGGTGGAACCAGCCGAAAATTGGTGCCGAGTGGCTGTTCAAAGGCACCGGTATCGGCGCCAGCAACCAGTTTGAAGGCGGTGGCTTTATCCGCAGCCGGGAAGAGTTTGCCTGGCCCAACATTCAGTACCACTTCCTGCCGGTGGCGATTAACTACAACGGCTCGAATGCGGTAGAAGCGCATGGCTTCCAGTGTCACGTCGGTTCGATGCGTTCGCCAAGCCGCGGTCACGTGCGCATTAAGTCGCGCGATCCGCGCCGTCATCCGGCGATTCTGTTTAACTACATGGCGCACGAGCAGGACTGGCATGAGTTCCGCGATGCCATCCGCATCACGCGGCAAATCATCAACCAGCCGGCGCTGGATAAGTATCGCGGCAAAGAGATCAGTCCGGGGCTGGAGTGCCAGAGCGACGAGCAGCTGGATGAGTTTGTGCGCAACCATGCTGAGACCGCTTACCATCCGTGCGGCACCTGTAAAATGGGCAGCGATGAGATGGCGGTTGTGGATGGCGAAGGTCGCGTACACGGTCTGCAGGGGCTGCGCGTAGTCGACGCCTCAATTATGCCGCTGATCATCACCGGTAACCTGAACGCCACCACCATCATGATTGGTGAGAAGATCGCCGACAACATTCGTGGCCGCCAGCCGTTACCGCGCAGCGAAGCGGACTACTTCGTGGCGGGCGATCGCCCGGTACGCGGCGAACCGCTGCGCGCATAAAGCAGTGATATCTCAGGGGAGAACGCATGGTTCTCCCCTTTTTTTCGCCCTCTTCTCTCTCGTCACCCCGCCTGCCATCAAGGCCTGTCAGACTTTACGCCGCACGGTGCTGGCACCCGGGTTGATGTAGAAAACTAACAGTATGTTGTAACTAGAATGCCTTAGCGCCTCTGCTAAGCGCCGGGCTCGTCCAGCGCCAGCGCCTGCAAAAAGCGTTGCAGGATGGTGTTGTGACGCGGGCCCTGGCGCGTGACGAGCGCGATTTGACTGTGGTAATGGAACTGCTGCGGCGCGAGGGCGCGCATCTGCTGTTTCTCCACCCACTGCGCGGCGTAGTGGTCCGGCAGGAAACCGATATAGCGCCCGGTGAGAATGAGAAATGCGATCCCTTCGCGGTCGGAAGCGGTGGCGCTGCAGTTCAGCTGCTGATGCAGCGCAATCGCCCCCGCCGGCATGCGAAACAGCGGCGCTATCGCATCGCAGGCCGCCAGCGCGTGGTGTTCCGGCCGCTCCGCATGGTTAAACAGCGGGTGCGCGTGGCTGCAATAGAGCTGCGCATGTTCATCATACAGCTGTGCGTACGCCAGCCCGGAGACCGGCGCCGCCATCGGCAGCGCGCCCACGTGCAGGCGTCCTTCCAGCAGGCCACGCTCGATGTCCGCCGCGGTTAACATACTGATGTTGATCCGGATCCCTGCCCCGCTCTCCCGCAGCGCCGCCAGCGCATGGGTGAGACGCATGCGCGGCTGCGTCACCAGATTATTGATGATGCCGATGTTGAACTCCCCGCGCAGCTGCTGATGCATCTGGTTCACCTGCTGGCGAAAATCTTCCACCGCCGCCATCATGGTCTCGCTGTGTCGTAAAATTTCACGCCCTTCCTCGGTGAGCGCAAACCCGGCGCGACCGCGCTGGCACAGGCGCATGCCCAGCCGTTTTTCCAGATCGCTCATATGCAGGCTGATGGCCGAGCGCGTAATACCGAGCAGGCTTTCGGCGGCGGAAAAGCTGCCGCACTCGCTGACGGTTTTGAAAACGCGCAGCAGTCTGAGGTCGAAGTCGGTCACCTGGGCCAGCGTTTTCTTTTTCATTCAGGTGAGTAAATCCATAAGTGAAGACAAGTTAATTAGCATTTAACTTAACCGGCGGCGGATTGCAAACTCTGCTTAACACATGCCGGAGAAAACCCGATGTCACAGCCGATCAATACCGCCGACCTGAATTTACAGGCGCACTGGATGCCGTTCACTGCTAACCGCTATTTTCAGCAGGATCCCCGTTTTATTGTCGCCGCGCACGGCCACTGGCTGACCGATGGCGACGGCCGCCAGATTTTCGATAGTCTGTCCGGTTTATGGACCTGCGGCGCGGGCCACACGCGCCGTGAAATCCAGCAGGCGGTCGCGCAGCAACTCGGTACGCTGGATTACTCGCCGGGCTTTCAGTATGGCCATCCGCTGTCGTTTCAGCTGGCCGAGCGCATCGCCAGCCTGATGCCCGGCCATCTCAACCACGTGTTCTTTACCGGTTCGGGGTCGGAGTCGGCGGATACTGCGGTGAAAATGGCGCGCGCCTGGTGGCGGGCCAAAGGCCAGCCCAATAAAACCCGGTTGATTGGTCGCGCGCGCGGCTATCACGGCGTGAACATTGGCGGCACCAGCCTTGGAGGAATCGGCGGCAACCGTAAGGCCTTTGGTCAGCTGCTGGAGGTTGATCACCTGCCGCATACGCTGCAGCCAGAGCTGGCGTTCACCCCCGGCCAGCCTGCCACGGGGGGCGAGGCGCTGGCGGATGAGATGCTGAAGCTGATTGAACTGCATGATGCTTCGACTATTGCCGCGCTGATTGTTGAACCGCTGTCCGGATCTGCCGGCGCGATTATTCCGCCGCACGGCTACCTGCAGCGCCTGCGTGAGATCTGTACGCAGCACGATATTTTGCTGATTTTTGACGAAGTGATCACCGGCTTTGGCCGCATGGGACGCTGGAGCGGCGCGGAGTATTTTGGCGTCACACCGGATCTGCTCAACTTCGCCAAACAGATTACCAACGGTGCCATTCCGCTGGGCGGCGTGGTGGCCAGCAGCGAAATCTATCACACCTTTATGTCTCAGCCGCTGCCGCAGCACGCGGTTGAGTTTGCGCACGGCTACACCTATTCGGCGCATCCGGTGGCCTGCGCGGCCGCGCTGGCGACGCTGGACGTGCTGGAAAACGAGGCGCTGATTAGCCAGTCGGCCGAACTGGCACCGCATTTTGAACGTGCGCTGCACGGGCTGCGCGATTGTCCGCAGGTGGTGGATATCCGCAACTGCGGGCTGGTCGGTGCCATTCAGCTGGCACCCCGTGAAGGTGACGCGACCGTGCGGCCGTTTGAAGCGGGCATGGCGCTGTGGAAAGCCGGCTTTTACGTCCGCTTTGGCGGCGATACGCTGCAGTTCGGCCCGATGTTTGATACCCAGCCGGCCGAACTGGACCGGCTATTTGATGCGGTAGGCGAAGCCCTGCACGGCCTCAGATAATCTCAGTGCTGTAGCTGACCGGTTGCGGCGGAATAAATGCCTGCACCGGCGTCAGCTCGCCGCGGTATTTGCGCAACTGCACCACGGTGATTTGTCCGCTACAGCCCTGCGCCAGCGATGAAGTACCGATATCCAGCGTCAGCACATTCGGATTACCGTGGCGACACAGCGGTCGCAGCGCGGTGGGATCGACCGGATCGTACCAGGCGCCGGTCGGCAACTGCACCACCCCCGGCATAATGCTTTCGGTGACGCGAGCGCTGGCCAGCACGTGACCGCGCTGATTGTACAACTCGATAATGTCGCCGTCGGTAATGCCGCGCGCGGCGGCATCGTGCGGATGCAGGCTGCACACCTCACGTCCTTCGCGTTTGCCGCTCAGGCTGTAGTCACCAAAATCCAGCTGGCTGTGCAGACGCGTGGCCGGCTGATTCGCGATCAACCATAGCGGATGTTCCGCATCCGGCTGCTGCTGCGGTGCGCGCCACACCGGATGGCCGGGGCAATTTTCATAGCCAAAGCTGGCAATGGTGGCGGAAAAGATTTCGATTTTGCCGCTTGGCGTCGGTAGCGGTGCCGCCGCCGGATCGGCCCGAAACGCATTGATCATCCGCCCGCCATCTTTCAGCTGCGGCAGTTCAATCACGCCCTGCAGCCAGAACTGGTCGAAATCAGGAATCGTCACCTGATGCGCGGCCAGTTTTTCCTGCAGCTGCGCATAGTGATGGCGCAGCCAGCCGCGGGCGTCGCGTCCTTCGGTGAACGCCTCTTCACGGCCTAAACGACGCGCCAGTTCAGCAAAAATGGTGTAGTCATCCTGCGCCTGCGCGTAAGGTTGCGCCACCGGCTGCATGGCAAACAGATGACGATCGGTCGGCGCACCGCCGATATCTTCACGCTCCAGCGTCATGGTGGCAGGCAGCACGATATCTGCATGGCGCGCGCTGGCGGTCCACGCGGTCTCGTGCACAATCAGCGTATCCAGCTGGCAAAACGCCTGCCGCAGCCGCGCCAGATCCTGATGATGATGGAACGGATTGCCGCCCGCCCAGTAGGCCAGACGGATGTGCGGATAGGTCAGACGCCGGCCGTTGTAATCAAACTGCGTGCCGGGATGCAGCAGCATATCGGCGATGCGCGCCACCGGAATCAGCCGGTCAATACCGTTCTTACCCTGCGGCAGCGCCAGGAAACTCACCAGATTATGATGCTTACCGTAATGGCCGAGCGCGCCGAGCGCATAGGTGTATCCTCCGCCCGGCAGCCCCGGCTGTCCCAGCGCAGCCGCCAGCACCAGCCCCAGCCATACCGGTTGCTCACCGTGTTCCGCGCGCTGCAACGCGTGCGCCACGGTAACCAGCACGCGCTTGCCGTGCAGCTGGCGGGCAAAATCGGTGATTGTTGCCGCGCTGACGCCACAAATCTCAGCCGCCCACTGCGCGTCGCGCCGCGTACCGTCCTCTTCGCCGCGAATATAGGCGACCATTTGCGGCCAGCCGACGGTGTAACGCGCGAGGAAAGCCTCATCGGTGCGCTGCTCGTCAATCAGCACCGACAGCAGACCGAGAATGAAGGCCGCATCGGTACCAGGACGCAGCGCCAGCCACTCTCCCTGCGCCTCATCGGGCAGATCGCTCTGCAACGGGCTCACCGAAATAAAGCGTGCGCCGCGTTCTGCCGCCTGCTGCATAAAGCCGCGTTCGGTATGTTCGCTCAGACCACCGCTTGCTACCTGCGAGTTTTTCAGCGCCAGGCCGCCGAACGCCAGCACGATCTCGCTATGCCGGGCGATCTCTTCCCAGCTGACGCCGCGACGGGCGATCTCATTCATGTCGCCGACGATATGCGGTAACAGCACCGAAGCCGAACCGGAACTGTAGCTGTTCACCGAGCGCACATAGCCGCCCATCACCGTGTTAAGAAAGCGGTGCACCTGGCTCTGCGCGTGGTGAAAGCGGCCGGCACTTGACCAGCCATATGAGCCACCAAAAATGCCTTCCGGCCCATACGCATCACCGACGCGCTGCAGTTCGCGCGCCACCAGCGTGTAAGCCTGCTCCCAGCTCACCGCCACATAGTCGTCATTACCGCGACGTGGATCCGCGCCGGGCCCATTTTCCAGCCAGCCACGGCGCACCATCGGTTGCGCCACGCGCGCCGGGTGATGCAGGACATTGTGAAAGTTTTGCAGCAGCGGGCTGGGATCGGGATCGCCGTGAAACGGTTCGATGGTCAGCCGATCGCCCTGCTGGCGGGCAGTAAAAGCACCCCAGTGGGCGCTGTGCATCACCGGTTTTTGCGTCATCATGCTTCCTGGAGTCAAAAATGAAAAACGGTGCTTACAGCACCGTTGCAATAAAGTTTCTTACCCGTCCGTTTTCCGGATCGTCGAGCACCTGCTGCGTCGGCCCCGCCGCCACAATCCGCCCGCCTTCCATAAACACGATGTTATCGGCCACCTCGCGCGCAAAACCGATCTCGTGTGTCACGATCACCATGGTGATGCCGGAGTGCGCCAGCTGTTTGATCACCTGCAGCACTTCACCCACCAGTTCCGGATCGAGCGCAGACGTGGGCTCATCAAACAGCATCACGCCGGGATCCATTGCCAGCGCACGGGCGATCGCCACGCGCTGCTGCTGACCACCGGAGAGATTCTGCGGCCACTCTTCTTCGCGCCCGGCCAGCCCCACCTGCTTAAGCAGCGACAGCGCTTTGCTGGTCGCCTGCTGGCGGCTCTGTTTTTTCACCCGCATCGGCGCATCGACAATGTTTTGCAGTACGGTGCGGTGCGGGAACAGGTTGAACTGCTGAAACACCATGCCGATTTCGGCACGCTGACGCGCAATCTCGCTGCTGCTCAGCTCGTGCAGCGCCTGGCCTTTCTGCTTGTAACCAATGATCTCGCCACCGATACGAATCGTGCCGCCATCCAGTTTTTCCAGATGATTAATGCAGCGCAACAGCGTCGATTTGCCTGAGCCGGACGGTCCGAGGATCACCGTCACCGAGCCGGCCGGGATATCAAGATTAACTTCATCCAGAATAGTGACGCCGGAAAAACGTTTGGTCACCTTACGTAAGGCGATCGCTTCAGCCATTGCTTACGCTCCTTTCGGCTTTAGGCGCAGAGAAACCGGGCAGCGACTTAAGTAAACTGCGCTTTTCACGGCGCGTGACGCCACGGCCAAAGTACCGCTCGACGTAGAACTGACCAACCGACAGTACCGAAGTCATCAGCAGATACCACAGTGTCGCCACCAGCAGCAGCGGGATCACTTCATAGGTGCGCTGATAGATGATCTGCGCCGAAAACAGCACATCCTGCAGGGAGATCACCGATACCACCGCCGTGGTTTTCAGCTGGCCGATGATTTCGTTACCGGCCGGCGGCATGATGGCGCGCATCGCCTGCGGCAGTACGGTATGACGGAAAATCTGCGCCGGACGGTAACCCAGCGCACGGGCGGCTTCCAGCTGGCCGTTGCCAACGCTCTGAATCCCGGCGCGCACGATCTCAGCCGCATAGGCAGACTGATGCATTACCAGCGCGATCACCGCCGCGCTGAACGGACTGACCAGCGCATTAGACTGAGTACTCCAGATTTCACCCAGACCCGGCAGCGACAGCGAAATGGTCGGGTACAGCGCCGCGATGTTGTACCACAGGAACAGCTGTACCAGCATCGGCACGCCGCGGAAAAACCAGGTATAGAACCAGCTGACGCCGACCAGCACCGGGTTGGATGACAGGCGCATCAGCGCCAGCACCGTGCCAAAGGCGAAGCCCAGCACCACCGAAATCGCGGTCAGCTGCAGCGTCATCAGCACGCCCTGCAGGATCGACTCGCCGGTGAAGTTTTCCGCAATCACGCCCCATTCGAAGCGCGGATTGTTGATCATCGAATGCGCCATCGCCACCACGCACAACAGCACCACCAGCGCACTGAGCCAGCGTCCGTAGTAGCGTTTACCGACGATTTTCAGATCGTCGGTGTGGTCGTGAAAGTCACTCATTGAAAGATATCCTGATTACGTTTTGACTCTTTAACCGCGCCAAAGCCGATGCCCCAGTTATCCAGGATCTTCTGGTAGCTGCCATCTTTAATCAGCGAGTTCAGCGCTGCCTGTACGGCAGGTTCAAGCGCGGAATCTTTCGGGAAGGCGACCGATACCGGCGCATCATGCACGGTGATTTCGCCGCTCATGGTCAGCGGTTTGATCACTTTCACCTGCCACAACAGGCCTTCGTACGGACCGAGGAACATCGGCACACGCCCGCTGACCACGGCCTGAACACCCGCCGGGCGATCCGGGAACACTGACACTTTAATCGGTTTTTTCCCGGCCGCTTCACAGGCTTTGCTGGCCTCTTCCAGACGGGTCACCTGAGTGGTGCCGGAACCGGCGCCGACTTCTTTACCGCACACCTCGTCGAGGGTTTTGAACGGCGCGACGTTGGCGTCTTTCCGCGAAATAATGCCGAGACGGCTGGCGTCGTAGTAACTCACGAAGTCGATAATTTTGGCGCGCGCCGGCGTGGCGTTGATGTTGGACAAGGCCACATCGTAGCGGCCGGTTTTCAGTCCCGGAATGATGTTGTCGAAGCCGCCGGTGTCACGCCACTGCACCTGAATGCCGAGACGCTCACCGACCGCGTTCATGATGTCAATTTCACGGCCGGCCAGCGTTTTATTGTCTTCTTTATAGAAGGTGGTGGGCGGCGTGTTAGGGTTGGTTCCTGCCACAATATAGCCGCGCTTCGCCACGTCGGCGGGCACCAGGCTTTTCAGCGCGGCATCAGCCTGTACATGCAGTGAGCTGTCGGTTGGGACGGATTGTTCGGCGGCAAACGCGGTGTGCGCACTGAGAGCGAGTGCGAAAAGGGTGATACCTTTTGCGAATTTCACTGGAACCTTTCTCCTGATATTTAAAATGTTTCCCGGCAGGGAAAAGGCGTCGAGGTAGCGATGTATTTTTCCCTTTGCCCATGTCGCGTAAAGCCGCGCGGCGCAAAGGATTGTCATCCTCTGAACGTCCCGCAGCCATTCTCAGGAAGATAGGCAGCGATCACAAATGCGAAAAACAGATATCTATTGCCGAAATCCGGCAATAGGGTTCTTTGCTGGCCTGAACGCGGCCCTGTCGTCGCGCAAAAATCAGATTGTTACCGCAAATCAGGCACCTGCTTATGCTGCCATGCTGGATGATTTGCTTATTAACCATAACGTTCCCGTCTAAGCATCTATGTTGCCCTCTTGACAAAAACTGATAAAAAAGCGGCCCGTCGAGGCGATGTGCGCAGGAATGTAAAGAAGTCGCACATCAATATACAATGCAAACCATTCTCATTATCATGCGCATTTGCTTACAAATGTTAACGCATCAGGGAGATGATATAAGTGAATGTAACTGTATGTGGCAAAAAGCGTCCGGTCGCACTGTGCCTGGCGGGCCTGTTAACCTCACCGGTATTTGCCGCTGAACCCACGGAGAAGCTGGCCGACGATGAGTCGATGATTGTGACGGCAGAGCAGGAGCTGAAGCAGCAGCCGGGAGTTTCCACCATTACCGCTGAAGACATCAAAAAAAGTCCGCCCGTTAACGACCTTGCGGACATCATCCGCAAAATGCCCGGCGTTAACCTCACCGGTAACGGCGCCAGCGGCAGCCGCGGTAACAACCGCCAGATCGACATTCGCGGCATGGGCCCGGAAAACACCTTAGTGCTGATCGATGGCGTGCCGGTCACCTCCCGTAACTCGGTGCGTTACAGCTGGCGCGGTGAGCGCGACTCTCGCGGAGATACCAACTGGGTACCGCCGGAAATGGTGGAACGCATTGAGGTGATACGCGGTCCGGCCGCTGCCCGTTATGGCTCCGGTGCTGCCGGCGGTGTGGTCAACATCATTACCAAACGCCCGACCAATGACTGGCACGGCTCGCTGTCGCTGTTTACTAACCAGCCAGAAGATGACAAGGAAGGCGCCACCCGCCGCGCTAACTTCAACCTCAGCGGTCCGCTGGCCGGTGAGGCACTCACCATGCGGCTGTACGGCAACCTGAACAAAACGGATGCCGACGCCTTCGACATCAATACCGCGCAAAATGGCGCTTACGCCGCCGGACGCGAAGGGGTGCGTAACAAAGACATCAACGGCGTGCTGTCGTGGAAAATCACCCCGACGCAGATTATCGATTTCAGCTATGGCTACAGTCGCCAGGGCAATATTTATGCCGGCGACACGCAAAACAGCAACAGCAATGCCAGCGCCAACGGGCTGGTTGAAGCGCTGTACGGCAGCGAAACCAACCGCCTGTATCGCCAGAACTACGGAGTGGTGCACAACGGCATCTGGGACTGGGGCACCTCTAAGCTTAACTTTAGCTATGAGAAAACCAACAATACCCGTCTGAAAGAAGGCTCCGGCGGCAGCACCGAAGGGATGATCAACAGCGATACGTACGCTACCAGCCGGCTGGAGAGCTATCGCGCCGGCGGCGAGATCAATTTCCCGCTGCAGCTGCTGGTCGATCAAACCGTTACGATGGGTGCTGAGTGGAATCGCGATGAACTTAACGATCCGGCATCGGTACAGGCCACCAGCGCACCGGGCGTCGATTTCGGCGGCGTTTCCAGCGACGGTTCGCAGCGTGACAGTAAAAACAGCGCCACCATCAGCTCGCTCTATTTCGAAGACAACATCGCCGCCACCGACTCCACCGAAGTGATTCCCGGCCTGCGCTTCGACTATCACGATCAGTTTGGCGCTAACTGGAGCCCGAGCCTCAACCTGTCGCAGGGCCTCGGTGATTACTTCACGCTGAAAGCCGGTATTGCGCGCGCCTTTAAAGCGCCCAACCTGTATCAGTCCACTGAGGGCTATATCCTGTCGACGCGCGGCAACGGTTGTCCGATTGGCCTGTCACGCTGTTACCTGCTGGGCAGCAAAGACCTTGATCCCGAGATCAGTGTGAATAAAGAAGTGGGCATTGAGTTCAGTAATCAGGGCTATGTCGCGGGCATCACCTGGTTCCGCAATGATTACAAAAACAAAATCATCTCCGGCACCACGCCGGTGGCTTCAACCGGCTCGTATAACCTGCTGCGCTGGGAAAATGGCGGCAAGGCGATCGTCGAAGGGCTGGAAGGCAATTTGAGCATCCCGCTGATCGCCGACACGCTGGAATGGCGCACCAATGCCACCTATATGTTCCGCTCGGAGAGCAAAAAAACCGGCAACCCGCTGACGGTAATTCCTGAATTTACCATCAACTCGCAGCTGGAGTGGCAGGCGACCGAGGCGCTCAGCGCCAACATCAACTGGACGCAATACGGCCGGCAGAAGCCACGCCAGTATGCGGAAACCAGCCTCGAGGCCAGCCGTGGTCTGTCGCAGCGTGAAATCAGCCCGTATTCCATTGTCGGACTGAACCTCAACTACGACATCACTAAAAACCTGAGCGCCAACGCCGGTATCAACAACCTGTTTGATAAGCGCGTTTATCGCGAAAATGCCGGAGCATCGACCTATAACGAACCGGGCCGCGCCTGGTACGCCGGTGTCACGATGTCGTTCTGAGGTATGGACGCCATCGGGTAAGGTGCTGGGGGTGATCACACCCAGTCTTCAGCCATCAGTCCCGCAACGCGTTGGAACTCCCGCGTGTTTTAAGCACCGCCGTCTGTGCGGCAGGCCTGCGCGCTAGCCGGATGCTCAGCAGCGCGCCGGCCGCCAGACAAATCGACATACACACTATCGCCACGATGAAGGCATGGGTAATCTCTCCTGGCCCCTTGCCCGTGCCCAGCACGGCATAAAAGATCCCGCCGATAATGGCCACGCTCAGCGCCGTGCTCAGTTGCAACGTGGAGCTGGCGATACCGGCAATCATCCCGGCCCAGGCGGGTGCCACGCGTCCGGTGACGATGTGCATCAGCGTCGGCAGCGCCAGCCCCTGGCCAAACCCCACCACAAAAAGCCCCACGGCCAGCGGCAGCGCCGCCGGTGACACACCGACCGGCGTGCTGGCCATCAGCCACGCCAGGCCCAGCAGGCCAGCCACTTCCAGCACCATCCCAGTGGCGTTAACGTAAGGCCCAATCAGTCGTCGCGCAGAGGGCGTGGACAACGGCCCCAGCAGAAAACCCGCACCAAAGGGCAGGAAGATCAGCCCGGCGCTCAGTACGCCCTGATGCAGCGCGCCCTGTAAATAGATCGAGAACAGCAGGAAGAATACGCCAATCGAGTAGAACAGCAGCGCCAGCAGCAGGGACAGCCCCAGCCCCGGCACGCTGAAAATCGCCGGATCGATCAGCGGATCGCCGCCCTGCTTTGCCAGCCGGCTTTCATAGCGCCAGAACAGAGTGCCCAGCACCGGCACCAGCAGCAGCGATAGCCACGCCCACAGCGGCCAGCCCGCTTCCCGTCCTTCGATCAGCGGCACGATCAGCAGACCCAGCGTCATCATCGACAGTCCCATTCCGCCAAAATCCAGCTTGCGCGCGTGCTGAGCACGCGTCTCTTTAATCAACGGGATGCCAAACAGCACCACCAGCAGCGCCACCGGCAGATTGACCAGGAAAATGGCGCGCCAGCCGCTATTAAACAGGTTGAGTGAGATCAGGATGCCGCCCAGCGCCTGGCCAATCACCGAGGCCAGACCAAATACCGCGCCGTACAGGCTCAGCGCGCGTGATTTCTCCGCCTCCGGGAAAATCGCCTGAATCGAGGCCAGCGCCTGCGGTGCCATAATCGCTGCAGTGATGCCCTGCAGCACGCGACCAGCGATCAGCGCGCCCGATGACCAGGCAAAGCCACACAGCGCAGAAGCCGCCGCAAAACCGGTCAGGCCAACGAAGAACATGCGCCCGCGGCCAAACAGATCGCCGAGGCGGCCACCGGTGATCAGCGTGACGGCATAAAACCCGGCATAAGACGAGATGACAAATTGCTCCGCCGAGCCGGACGTGGCCAAATCGCTCTGAATCGAGGGCAGCGCCACATTGACAATAAAGAAGTCCAGCGGGGGTAAAAATGCGCCTGTCAGCAGGACGATAAACATCGCCCAGCGGCGTGGCTCGGGATTTAACGCGTGCGGATCGGACATCACAACACCTCACTAAGGAACCGATTGGTTCCAATATGGATAAAAAAATTAGTCGAGCAGACGCATCGTGCAGTCCACTACGGCATTCATTTCAGCTTCCGTTGCCCCGGTTTTACCGAGGATGCGCATCCCTTCAATCTGGCAAACCAGTAAGCGGGCCAGCACCTGCTCATCACGCTCGGGCAGTTCTCCGCTCAGCTGACCGCGCACCAGCGTTGCCGCATACAGCTGCTGCAAACGCCGGAACATGCGCCCCGTGCGTTCGGCAATCTGTTCATCATGCGCGGCCATCTCGGTGGTGAGCGACACCACCAGACAACCGCGCCGCCCTTTCTCACCGCTGGAGAGCGCGGCATAACGCAGCAGCGAGGCGCGAATCGCCGTTTTAACCGCGCCGGGCTGCGCCAGAATATCCGAGGTGGCTTTCAGACCTTCGGTCATGTAGATATCCAGCGCGGCCAGCAGCAGCCCTTTTTTATCGCCGAACGCCTTGTAGAGACTGCCGCGCGATAAACCGGTTCCGGCGATCAAATCCGGTAGCGACGCCGCTTCATAGCCGCGATCCCAGAAAACGTGCATGGCGCTGCGGGCGGCCTCTTCCAGCTCGAACTCGCGCGGGCGACCGATGACGGTCAGGTTCTTCATCACTGCCCTCCCCTGTAATTATAAACCAACTGGTTCCTATCTTAGCCGCAATGCCGTGGCTATTGCAAGTCAGCGGCAGCCCCTTCTCGGCGCGGTCGCTTACGCGTGGATATTCACGGTTAAGTGATGCGTTACACAAAAAACTGACGTAACGCGTCGGCCAGCGCCTGCGGTTGCTCATCCGGGATAAAGTGACCACAGTGCGCGAGACGAATCCCGCTGACGTCGGCCGCAAAAGTGCGCAGCGGCTGTGCCATATCAGCAATTGAGCCCTGATCGGCGCTTACCGCCAGCAGCGGGATCGCCAGTTTGCCCCGGGTTTGCAACAACTGACGATTCTGCTCCGCTGAGGTGCTGACCTCACGGTACGCCGCCATGCCGGCGCGCAGCGCGCCGTTTTGCTGCAGCAGCCGCACATATTCCGCCATCTCTTCGTCACCAAACACCATCGGGCTGGCTGCTTTGCGCTGCAAAAACCACTGCAGATAGAGCGCTTCACGACCGGCGATCAGCGCTTCCGGCAGATCCGGCAACAGGTGAAAAGCAAAATGCCAGGTTTTCCAGGCTTTGTCCGGCGTCGCAGGCAGCGCATCCGGCAGCGTCACGCCGGGAATGCCGGCATCCAGCAGCGCCAGTTTGCTGATGGCATCACCGTGCAGCATCGCCAGCGGCCAGGCAACCCAGGCACCCACGTCATGCGCGGCCAGGTAGTAACGCTCAACACCTAACTGCTGCAACAATCCCTGCACGCTGTGCGCCAGCGAGGTGGTGTCATAACCGCTGGCAGGCTTGTCGGAGTCGCCCTGGCCGGGCAGATCCGGCGCAATGATGAAATAGTCTGCCGCCAGCTGCGCCATCACCTTACGCCAGGCAAACCAGCTCTGCGGAAAGCCCGCCAGCAGTACCAGCACTGGTCCCTGCGCATTGCCGCCGCTGACATAGTGCAGCCGCACGCCCGCGACCGTGGCGTAAGCATGGTTAAATTGCGGCAGGTGATCAACGGGCTGTGACCAGCGCGGCGCGGCGTCCAGGGCAGGCAGTGACATAAGCGTTCTCCGGTTATTTTGGTAAAGAGTGTTTCCTTTTTGGATGCGATTCTGCGCTACCGCGCCGTTACGCGGACTCATTAAGGAAATGTTTATTTCCTTAATATTAACGACAGCCACGCGCGCCTTGCAAGCGAGTCTGTGAAATAGATTCGGAAGCGAACGGCGGAGTGAATCGTCCCGCCGCCGCGCCTGAGTGATGTGCGGTTATCCCGCCTTTTTCGCCGTGGGTTTCAGCGATCGATTGAGATCCTGAATGCGTTTCATGGTTTTAACCGTGCGTGCCGAACTGGCGGAGGCCACCGCCAGAATCAGCATTTCGAGGCACACCAGCACCGTACCGTGCAGCGGCATGCGACCATTTTCACCGCCGCGCGGCACGTTAATCACCACATCCGCCTGCTGCGCAAACGCCGAATCCAGCGCGTGGGTCAGCAGAATCACCGGCATACCCAGCCGCTGCGCCTCTTTCAGCGTCGTCATGCCTTCACGGTGCGCCGATTTCTGCGCCATCATGATTAGTACATCGCCGCGCTGTAGCGTTATCAGCTGTTCCGCCAGCGCAATCCCGGCACGGTTAAGCGTCACCGCCGGCAGGCCGATGCGCCGGAACAGTCGCGCGCTGTATTCCGCCAGAATGCCGGAAGCGTTGATGCCAAACAGCGCCACCTGACGCGCTTCCAGCAGCAGCGTCACCGCAGCCGCCACCGCCTGACGGTTGACCGGTTCTGCCAGTACTTCGCAGGCGCGCTGATGGCCGCTTAGCACAAAATCGATGCCGGAGTTGATGTCACACGACAGTTCGCTGATGGTCGCGCTCATCTTCTCTTCCGAGTTTTGCGCCGGACCAAACCACGCGGCCAGCGTGGTTTTCAGATCGCGCAAACCGGCAAAGCCCAGCGCCTGCACGGTGCGCACCACGGTGGCGTCAGAAGTTTGGGTGGCCTGGGCGATATCCAATGCAGTCGCGTCTAATATAGCCTCACGATGTTCGTGGATATATCGCGCCACCGTTTGCAGGCTGGCCGATAATGTCGTGACGCGCGCACGGTAGCGTTCACCGAATACATCCACCCGATTTTTAATGTTATTTGCCGCCATTATGTTGCCTGTTAGTAATATCGCATTGTTGTGAACCGCGTCGGCAGGCCGGCTTGTAGTAAAAATTTGCGCCGCTACCGCTGCCCACTCCCTTCGCGCCTGGCTTAACCCGGCCAACTTCAAACGCTATAAAATAAATAATAAGCTGATTTAAAATAAGTTTTCTGACAATCCCGGTTCAAAAGTTTCTGCCGCGTTCTGCTGTAGTATCCACACCATCATTTACGTTTACTACTACATTTTTTCATGTTTGAATGATTCTCAATTACATCTCAGCCGCCTTTTTCCGCTGACTGATGGCATAACAATGCCGGGCCGCGAATGTCCTGTTCGTCACCGGCAGCATTTTACTGATAGCTTCGTTGCGCGGAATAAATAATCCCGCAATTACACCAGGTTTATATTCGATGCAGAACAACTCACCGCGGGCGGTTAAATTACTGTGCCATCCGGCTATCCTTGCCGCTATTTACGGCGTAACGGCACTCAGCAGTACTGACAGCCTTGCCGCTGAACAAAACAGCACCCTCACCGTAACGGCACAGCAGCAAAACAGTGACGACGGCTATAGCGCCACCAGCAGTTCGGTCGCCAGTAAAACGCCGGTGTCGCGCCTCAATGAAGCCCAATCGGTGAGCGTGGTGACGCAACAGCAGCTGGAGGATTATCAGGCCGACAGCCTCGCCGACGCGCTGCGCTTTGTCAGCGGCGTAAGCGAAGGCAACACGCTGGCAGGTACCGAAGATGGCTTTGTACGGCGCGGCTTTGGCAGCAACTCGGATGGTTCCATCTATCGTGATGGGGTGCGCAGCAGTCAGGGGTTGAATTTCGACGCCACCACCGAACGTGTCGAGGTGCTGAAGGGCTCGGCTTCGCTGCTGTACGGTATCCAGAATCCCGGCGGCGTGATCAATATTGTGAGCAAAAAGCCGCAATACACCTGGCATACCAAAGTCAGCGGTCGCGCAGCCAGCGAGGGCGGCGGCGCCGGCACGCTGGACGTCACCGGCCCGCTCGGCAACGGTTTTGCTTTCCGCCTGATTGTCGAAAAGCAGAATCAGGATTACTGGCGCAATTTCGGCAGCGATAAACACACCTTAATTGCCCCCTCGCTACAGTGGTATGGCGAGCAGGCCAGCTTCCTCATCAGCTACGAAGATTATCAGTACGATATTCCCTACGATCGCGGCACGGCGTTTGTTAACGGTCAGCCGGTGGCGATTGGCTATAAAGATCGCCTGGACGATAAAGCTAATCATGCGTGGGGCCACAATAAAACCCTGAACGCGCACTACGACTGGCAGTTCAATGAGGCGTGGAGCACGCGCCTGACTTTTGGCTGGAACCAGCGTCAGTACGACAACAACGAAGTGCGGGTCACGGCGATCAACCCCACCACCGGCGTGGTGACGCGCCGCGCCGACGCCAACCGTGGCTTCAACCATAAAACCAAATACGTGGCGTGGGATGTGATCGGTTCGCCGCAGCTGTTTGGCATGACGCACGATGTGGTGTTCGGCACTGATTATGAAATGAACCAGACTTACCGTGCGCACCAGTATCAGGGTAAAGCGAACACCGGCTTCAACCTGTACGATCCGCAATACGATATGCTGGCACCGATCACCAACAGCAGCAGTGAAAACAGCGCCAACGCCAACCTGCTTAACCGCCTGCACAGTCGCTCGGTATACGCCAAAGACAGCATTTCGCTCACCGACGACTGGATTGCGGTGCTGGGCGGACGCTATCAGCACTATGAACAGCGCGCGTCAAAGGGCTTCGATCCGGTGGTGCAAACGCTGGACAGCGAGGGCAACAAGTTCCTGCCGCAGGCCGGGCTGATTTACAAACTGACGCCGGATGTCTCACTGTACAGCAGCGTGAGCAAATCCTTTACGCCGTCGACTGACGTCGACGATGACGGCAACGTCGGCAAGCCGGAACAGGGCACCACATGGGAAGTGGGCAGCAAGTGGCAGATTTCGCCCCGGCTGTTTGCCAGCGTAGCGCTGTACCGCATCGACGAACGCGATATGTCGCTTAATATCAACGGCACCACGCGCGCCATCAATAAAGCGCGTTCGAGCGGCGCTGAATTTGAGCTCAATGGTGAAGTGCTACCGGGCTGGGATCTGAGCGCCAACTACAGCTACGATAAAGCCGAAATCGTCGACGATGGCGTCAATCCGGCGAACAATGGCAACCGCCTGCAGAATGCACCGCGTCACGCCGGGGCGCTTTACCTGAGCCATAACCTGACGCTGAACGGCATTCCCGGTGACTTCCGCGTCGGCGGCGGTGCGCGCTACGTTGGCTCACGCGCCGGCGATCCGGAGAACAGCTTTACGCTGCCGGATTATGTGGTCGCCGACAGCTTTATCGCCTGGAATAATCAGCTGTTTGGCGAGAAAACCCAGCTGAAGCTTAACCTGAATAACCTGTTCAATAAGCACTACTACACCTCCAGCGGCGGCAACCTGCGCGTGCGCGAAGGGGAAACCCGTAACATGATGGTCGAGGCCAGCGTTGAATTCTGATCGAGCGAAAAAGCCGCTGACGTGGCGTGCCTGGCTGGCAGCCCTCCTGCTGCTGGCGTTCAGCACCAGCGCGCTGGCCAGGGTAATCACCGATATTGACGGCAATCGGGTGGAGATTCCCGATAATCCGCAGCGCATCGTGCTGGGTGAAAGCCGCATGCTGTATACCCTGGCACTGCTGGCGCCGGATGACCCGTTCCGCCACATCGTCGGCTGGCCGCGCGATCTGCAAAAGTATGACAGCCAGACGTGGAACAGTTTTGCGCAGCGGTTTCCGCAGATGCTGAACATCCCGACGCTCGGATCGGGCGGCCCTCAGGCGATCAATCCGGAGCAGATTCTCGCCCTGCGGCCGGACGTGGTCATTCTGCCCAGCCTGGCGCGCTACGATGATGCCGATCTGAGGCTGGTCAGCATCCTGAATGCTGCGCATATTCCGGTAGTGAAGATCGATCTGCGCGTACATCTGTTAAAGAACACCCGGCGCAGCGTAGAGATTTTTGGTGAGGTGCTGAATCAGCAGGCGCGCGCGGCGGCGTTCAACCGCTTTTACAGCGCCCATCTGCAGGTGATTGAGGAACGGCTGGCGCGCTATCACGGGCCGAAACCCACGGTGCTGTTACAGTTGCATCTGGGACGGCGCAACGAGTGCTGCGTGACGGCGATTAACGGCAGTCTGGGCGAGCTGCTCAACGCCGCCGGCGGCGACAATATTGCTGGCAAAACCCAGCACGGCGTGTTTGGCCGTTTGAGTGAGGAGCAGGTGATCGCAGCCCAGCCTGAGTATTACTTTGCCACCGGCTTTGGCGATAACGCCAGCGCAGGCCTGCTGCGCCTCGGACCGGACGTCGCGCCCGACGCGGTGCTGAGCAGTTTTCGCCAACTCACCGCGCAGCAGAATGGCTTGCGTGAGCTGAAGGCGATTCGCAACGGCCATGCAGCGGCAATCTGGATGAATTTTTACCTCAGCCCGTGGCACATTGCGGTGACCGAGTTCATGGCAAAAACGCTGTACCCGCAGCTGTTCGCCGACATCGATCCGCAGCAGACGCTGGAAACCCTGTTCCGCGATTTCCTGCCGATCCCCTATCGCGGCACGCTGTTTATGCGCATTCCGGCGGTGGATTAACCGTGCTGTTCACCCTGATATTTCTGTGCAGCCATTCCGGTGCGCATGAATGCGCACCCTACAGATGACCTCAGATCCGATGCCGGTATTCATTAATGGCCCCCGGGAATGGTCCCTGTAGGGTCGCCATTTATGGCGACCGCTGCGCTGCCTGCGGCTGGCGCTTAAACACCCAGAACGCCCAGCTGTGGTACAGCAACGTCAGCGGCAACACAATCAATAAACCCGTCACCACAAACCCCTGCGTCACCGGCGAGGAGGCCTGCTGGTGCATCTCCAGCTGCCACGGCAGCAACCACGGATAAAGCCCGCACGCCAGCGCCGCGACCACCACGCCCGTCTGCACCAGCGTGATCATCAATAACGCCACCATCGCTTCCCGCCACAGCGTAAGCAGCTGCAGCAGCCACAGCGCAGGCAACAGGCTCAGCAACACTTTTCCCGGCCAGCGCTGCCAGCTCTGCTGCCACAGCGCCGGCTCCAGCAGCAGCACGGCAATAAAGCAGGCCAGCGTCACCACCCACCACAGCATGGCCAGCGCCCGCGCCCGCTCCACCACCGGCTCGCCAATGCGCCAGCACAGCCAGCAGCAGCCCAGCAGCAGATCAACCGCCACCAGTCCGAGGCCGCACAGCAGCGGCACCAGCGAAAAATCAATCACAACCCCGCTGGGCGGACGCGACACCAGCATCAACCCGCTCATCCAGCCGGGCAGAAACGCTGCCAGCAGCGAGCTGACCATCAGCAGCCGGTCCAGCCAGCGTCGCCCGGTCTCGCCAGGCTGACCGCGATACGCCAGCGCCAGCCCGCGCAAAAACAGCGCCAGCAGGAAGAGAAACAGCGGCACCTTCAGCGTTTGTAACAGCAGACTGTACAGCGGCGGAAACAGCGCCAGCATGCCGCCTGCCAGCAACACCAGCCAGGTTTCATTGGCATCCCACAGCGGCAGCAGGCTGTGCACCATCCACTGCCGTTCTTGTGGCTGGTCGAAACTGTACAGCAGCATCCCCACGCCGCTATCCGTGCCATCCAGCGCCAGATACATCAGCAGGGCAAACAGCAGGAGCACCGCAGAAAGTTCGACCAACATTCTCACCCTCCTCAGGCTGGCGTCTGTATGGTTTCCGCTACCGCCGTCGCCTGCGGATCCGGCAGCGGTGCCGCCAGGTGGCGCAGCAGATAACCCAGACCAAAGGCAAAACTCAGTGCGTAAATCACCACCACCGACACGAAAATGGCGACGCTGCTGCCGAGGGACATTGGCGCCAGGCTGTCGGCGGTACGCAGCATGCCGTATACCGTCCACGGCTGCCGGCCGACCTCCGTCACCACCCAGCCCGCCAGCAGCGCAATGAAGCCAGCCGGTGACATCAGCGCCAGCAGACGCAGCACGCGCCGCGACTGATCAAGGCGGCCGCGCCAGCGCTGCACATTGCCCGCCAGGCTGCTCAGCAGCATCAGCAGCGCCAGTCCCACCATCAGGCGAAAGGCAAAAAACACCGGCAGCACCGGCGGCAGGCTGTCGCGCGGGAATTCACCCAGGCTTTTGATGTGGCCGCTGAGGTTATGGCGCAGGTAGAGCGAGCCGATAGCCGGGATCGCCAGCTCGGCGTGATTCCGCTGCTGCGCCTGATCGGGCAGCGCAAACAGCCGCAGCGGCTCGCCCTCCCCTGGCGCAGGCGGCTGCCAGCTGCCCTCGATCGCCGCCAGTTTAGCAGGCTGATAGTCACGGGTGTTTTCGCCATGCAAATCGCCCACCACCATCTGCAGCGGCAGGATGCACAGCGACACCGTCAGCGCGCTGCGCAGCATCAGCCGGCTGGCGGCCTCGCCAGCATTACGCAGCAGGCGCCACGCTGCGACGCCACCCAGCAAAAACGCCACGCTGATCCATGAGGCCAGCAGCATGTGCGCCAGCCGCCAGCCAAACGAGGGCGCGGAAATCAAACTCCAGGCGCTGTCCGGCGTGAACTGGCCGGCGTCATTGAGCGTAAAACCGCGCGGCGTTTGCATCCAGGAGTTAGCGGCAAGGATCCAGAAAGCGCTGAAAATCGCGCCAAGCGCCACCAGACAGGTAATGGCGAAATGCACGCCGGGTTTCACCCGATCGATGCCAAACAGCATCACGCCGGTCAGCGCCGACTCGAGGAAAAAAGCGATCAGCACTTCATACAGCATCAGCGGACCGATAATGCCGCCCGCTTTGCTGGCAAACACCGACCAGTGGGTGCCGAACTGAAACTCCATGATCACGCCGGAAACCGTGCCAATCGCCACGGTGAGCGCGAATACCTTGATCCAGAAGTGCAGCGCCTGATGCGCTTCCGGCCGTCTGCTCCATAGCCAGCGCGCTTCAAACCATACCAGAAACGGGGCCAGCCCCAGCGTCAGCGCTGCCAGGGTAATGTGCATGCCCATTGTCAGGGCAAACTGACCGCGCGCGATCAGCAGCACCCACTCCTGGCTACTCACGGCTCGGCTTACCGCTGTAGCGGGTTATCGGCTTCTCCTCATCACCCTGCATGGCGCGTGCGAAGGTTTCCAGCGCCGCCAGCAGTGGCCGGATACCCTGCCACAGCGCCTCATCATTTAGCAGTTTGAGCACACCGCTGACGCCCGGCGCGCTTTTCTCCTGCTGCGCCGTGTCGCTGGCCGGCTTCATCGCCAGCAGGGCATCGCGCAGCGCCAGCAGCAAATGGTTGAAACGCTCCGGCGGTACGGTGCTGAGGGTCATAAACAGCAGCGACAGGTTCTGAACCGCATTCTGCGTGCCGGGCCGGTTAAGCCCGGCGGCGACGATTTTGCCGATGTCATTGTTGGCTTTTACCATGTCATTAGCCAGACGCAGGAAGCCGTGCTGATGCAGATTCTCCAGCAGTTCGTTCAGCGCTTCCTGCGCGCTGGGTTCGGTGCGCGTCGGAGTGGGTTGATAGTGCAGCGGTTCGGCCATTAGCTTTTCTCCGGATGCGAAACGTGTTCAGGCGGCAGCCGGTATTCAGGCTGCTGCCATTTTTGTTCAACGGGCAGATGATCCAGCGGCGTGCGCTGGCCGTGGCGGAAGTTGTGCAGCGGAATCGGGTGCGGCTGTGGCGCATGCGCCAGTTTACGCATCGTCACCGCAATCTCTTTATAGGCCGGGGTGTTGACGTCGGGATCGTGGTGTTCACCGGTCAGCCCGTTCACCCCCGGTTTGCCGTGGTGGATAGGAATGAACAACACATTGCCGGCCATCCGTTCAGTCACCACCACCGGCACCTCTACGCTGCCCCGGCGCGAACGCAGCTCCACCCAGTCGCCCTGCTGTAATTGCCGCTCCTGCGCCAGCTGCGGCGAAATCTCAACAAACCAGTTGGGCGACAGCGATTTGATGCGCCCGCCCTGCCCGGTCTGATTGGTCGACTGGAAATGCTCCAGCATGCGGCCATTGTTCAGCAGCAGGTCGTACTGCGCATCGGGCGCTTCCATCGGTGGCTGCCACGCCAGCGGGTACAGACGCGCTTTGCCATCAGGAAAGGCGAACGCCTCGGTATACAGCAGCGGCGTGCTGCTGCCGTCGGCGTTTACCGGCCACAGCTGTGACTGCCAGCCGACGAGGTTCTCATAGCTGACCCCGGCAAACAGCGCGGCGATACCCGCAGCTTCCGCCATGATGGCGCCGGGATTCGGGTAGTGCCAGTGATGGCCGAGACGCGCGGCGACCTCAGTCAGTATCTGCCAGTCAGGCCGGCTGTCGCCGAGCGGCGCAAACGCAGGTGAGAAGTGCTGAATGCGCCGTTCGGTATTCACGAAGGTGCCCTCTTTCTCCAGGCTCGGACAGCCAGGCAGCACCACATCCGCAAACTGCGCGGTACGGCTCATGAAGATGTCCTGCACCACCATGAAATCCAGCCGGCTAAAGGCTTCGTGCACTTTGGTCGAGTCCGCATCAGAAAAGGCGGTCTCTTCGCCGATGATATACATGGCGCGCACCCGCTGTTTATGCGCGTCTTCCACCATCATGAAGTTATCCAGCCCGGCTTCATCGGAAAGCGCGTCCGGTGCCACGCCCCAGGCGCGCGCCCATTTTTCCCGCACCTGCGCATCGGTCACTTTTTCGTAGCCGGGATAGACATTGCTTAAGCAGCCAAAATCGCTGGCGCCCTGCACATTATTGTGACCGCGCATCGGGTAACCGCCGGTGCCAGGGCGGCCGTAGTTGCCGGTGACCAGCAGCAGATTGGAGAGCGCGGTGCTGGTATCCGCACCGTGGCTGTGCTGCGTAATGCCCATCGCCCACAGCAGGCAGGCGCTGCCCGCGTTGCCGATCATCTCGGCGGCCTCAGTCAGCTGCGCCACGCTCAGGCCGGTAACTTCACTGGCCATCTCAAGGGTGAAGGGCGCCAGCGACGCGCGATATTCAGCCACCTGATTCACGCGCTCGCGCAGGAATGCTTGATCAGCATAACCGTGGTCAAACATGTAGCGCGCCATCGCCGACGCCCACACCATGTCGGTGCCGGGGCGGATGCGCAGATAACAGTCGGCGCGCTCGGCCATTTCGTGACGGCGCGGATCGACCACCAGCAGCTTCTGTCCGCGATGTTTATGGCTCTGTTTGATATGTGAAGCGAAAACCGGATGATTTTCCGCCAGGTTGCTGCCAACGGTGATAATCAGGTCGGTCTGCTGCAGGTCGCGCAGCGTGCCGGCATCGCCGCCGTAGCCTACGGTGCGAAACAGCCCTTCCGTCGCCGGGTTCTGGCAATAGCGCGAGGAGTTGTCCACGTTATTGGTGCCAAAAATCAGGCGGGCGATCTTCTGCGTCAGGTACGCTTCTTCATTGCTGGCTTTACTGGAGCCGATAAAACCAATGGCGTTACCGCCATGCTGGCGTGCCACCGCGCGCAGGCCATCGGCCACCCGCTGCAGCGCTTCGTCCCAGCTGGCCGGGCGGAACTGGCCATTTTCACGAATCAGCGGCGTGGTCAGCCGGTTTGGGCTGTTAACGAAATCCCAGCCAAATTTGCCTTTGACACAGGTTGAGATGCCGTTAACCGGCGCATCGGCCACCGGCTGGATTTTGAGGATGTGGCGATCGCGCGTCCAGACTTCAAAACTGCAGCCGACGCCGCAATAGGTGCAGACGGTTTTGGTTTTTTTGATTTCGACTTTGCGCAGCGCATCATCGATCAGCGAAATTCCGGTGATCGGCTCCATGCCGATGCTGTTTTCCAGCGATTTGACGAAATCAATCAGCGGCCGCTTCAGGTCTTCATCCATCGCGGTGAAGGGTCCGGCGTCGGGCTGCATGGTTTTTTCCAGCAGCGCGTTGCACGGGCAGACGGTCACGCAGTGCCCGCAGCTGACGCAGCTGGAACCGGCAATCTGCGTTCCGCCATCCCACAGCACGCGCGGGTGATCGGCGTTGTAATCAATCGACAGCGTCTCATTCACCTCGACATTCTGGCAGGCCTCCACGCAGCGTCCGCACAGAATGCACTGATCCGGATCGTAGGTATAAAACGGATTACTGTGGTCTTTGCTGTCCGGTTTGCGCTGGTAGGGGTAATACTGAATCGGAATGTGCATATCCGCGACGGTGTTATGCAACGTGCAGTCGCCGGTATTGTGTTCACATACCGTGCAGTAGAGTTCGTGGCGATTGAGGATGCGGTCCATGCCCTCCTGCTGTGCCGCCTGCAGCACCGCGCTCTGGCTGACCACGCGTAAGCCCTCGGCGCTGCGTAACGTGCAGCCGCGCACCGCTTCGCCATCCACCTCCACCCAGCAAACATCACAGGTTTGCAGCGGCGGCAGCGCCGGGTGATAACAGACATGAGGCAGTTTTTTTCCCTGCTCCTGCAGAAAATCAATTAACGGTTGATTTGCGGTTCCGCTTAAGCGCTCACCATTAAATATAATGGTACATTGTGCTTCGCTCATTTAACGCCTCGTTTAAGCCATCGCTCATAATTATTCGGGCCGGCCAGCGCCGGTTATTATGTAAAGTTATGCTTAGAGCTTAGAAACAAATATCTTTCGTGCAAGCAGGCCGACTCGCTTAATAACTCGCATGGCTTACGCAGCGTTAAAATAATCATTACGTTAGTGATTTTGTAACTAAAAATATCATTTCAGTTACGCCCGTCCCGCTTTAATAAATCGCGACTGCTTATTTTTTGACGTGACAAATATCACATCTCTGCCAGGCTTAATTTACACGTTCCACTGTACAAGGAGATAGGTATGACTTCATTTACTAACAAAACGCTGATTACCCAGGAATATCCAAAGCCGCCATTCAAAAAGCAGCATCAGCCCATTCCGGGATTAGCCAGTAAGATGGAACCCCGTCCCGATCACGGTGAAACCAGCTATCGCGGCACTGGCCGTTTAACCGGGCGCAAGGCGCTGATTACCGGTGGCGACTCCGGTATTGGTCGCGCGGTAGCCATTGCGTATGCCCGTGAAGGGGCAGACGTGGCGATCAACTACCTGCCGGAAGAGGAGCAGGACGCCGCTGAAGTGGTGCAATTAATCGAAGCGGAAGGCCGTAAAGCGGTGGCGATTCCGGGTGATATTCGCTCAGAATCTTTTTGCCAGCAGCTGGTAAAAGAGGCAGCAGAAAAACTCGACGGCCTGGATATTCTGGTGAATAACGCCGGTCGCCAGCAATTTAATGAGTCTATCCGTACGCTCTCAACGGAAGATTTTGACGCCACCTTTAAGACCAATGTTTATGCGATGTTCTGGATCACCAAAGCGGCACTGGAATATCTGCCTGCCGGATCATCCATTATTAATACCTCGTCGGTTCAGGCGTATGAACCGAGCGCCATCCTGCTGGATTATGCGCAAACCAAAGCCGCGATCGCCGCCTTTACTAAAGCGCTGGCGAAGCAGCTGGGCGAGCAGCAAATTCGCGTCAATGCTGTAGCACCAGGACCGTACTGGACCGCGCTGCAGGTGTGCGGCGGTCAGCCGCAGGAAAAAATCGAGAAGTTTGGTGCCAGCGCGCCACTGGGGCGTCCGGGTCAGCCGGCTGAAATCGCGCCGTTGTACGTGACCTTCGCTGAAACCACCAACAGCTTCACCTCAGGTCAGGTGTGGTGCTCCGATGGCGGTACCGGTACCGTCTGACCGGGGAATTCCACCCGCATTACGTGGCTGCCAGCAGGCGGCCACGCTGCCGTTTCTGCTGACAGGGAAGATCCATGAATAATCAAACGTTCCAGTCGCCGGTGCGCGAACGGGGCTTCGCGCGTCTCGGTGACTACGCGGCCATCGGCGAGGGCCGGTCGGTGGCGCTGATCGCGCCCGACGGCGCGATTGACTGGTGGTGCGCGCCCAACCTTGACTCCGCCCCGCTGTTTGATCGCCTGCTCGATCCCGAGATCGGCGGTTTTTTCCAGATCGAACCTGATGCCCCTTATCGTACCGAACGCGCCTACCGTGCTGACAGCAACGTACTGGAAACCCGCTTTTTTACCGATAACGGCAGCGTACTGCTGACCGAATCGCTAAACAGCACGCTGGCTGGTCGTCTGCCGTGGAGTGAGCTGGCGCGGCGCGTGGAAGGCGTTGACGGCGAAGTGACGCTGCGCCTGACGCTGCGCTTTGGCACCGTTGCCGAAACCCGCTCGCCGTGGCAGGACAGCACCGAACAGGGCGACGTCTACCACGTTGGCGATCTGCTGGCGATGCTGCGCACCAGCGAGGACTGGCAGATCGAACAGCGTGACGATGAGCAAATCAGCGCTACGCTGCGGACGGCTGCGGACAGTCGATCGCTAGTGGCGTTGCTGGTCACCGAGCGCGAACCGCTGGCGGTGCCGCCGCTGGAGGCGATCGATACCCGGATTGAAACCAGCCATACCGCCTGGTGCGACTGGACCCGCAGCCTGAGCTATCAGGGGCGCTTTGCTGAGCACGTGCGCCGCTCGGCGCTGTCGCTGAAATTTTTATGGTATTCCCCCACCGGTGCGCTGGCGGCGGCAGCCACTACCTCGCTGCCGGAAGGCATTGGCGGGGAAAAGAATTATGACTACCGCTATGCATGGGTACGCGATGCCTGTCTGATTATCAAAGCCTTTGTTTTTCTCGGTGCGCTGGAAGATTGTAAAGCGGCGTTCTCCTGGCTGTCGAAAACCATTATCCGCCACGGTACCGCGCTGCGCACCTGCTACACGCTGGAGGGCAACGAAGTGCCTGCCGAACGCTTAGTGCCGCTGCGTGGCTATCACCATTCTCAGCCAGTACGCGTGGGCAACAACGCGCGCGACCAGCTGCAGCTCAGTATGTATGGCGATATGCTGGCCACCGCCGAGCTGTTTATTCGCGCCGGGCACGTGCTGGACTTAGCCACCTCGCGCATGCTGGGTGCGCTGGCTAATCACTGTGCCGATTTATGGCGTCAGAAAGACAGCGGCATCTGGGAACTGCCTGAACAGCAGCACTATACCCATTCAAAGATGGCCTGCTGGCTGGCCCTCGACCGTGCCGTGGCGCTGGCCGAAGCGCGCCACATTGAACCCACGTGGCTGAAACGCTGGCAGCGCGAGCGCGACCGCATCAGCAGCTGGATTGAAGCGCACTGCTGGAATGAAGACAAACAGGCGTATGAATTTTATCCCGACAGCAACGGCAGGCTGGACGCTGCGCTGGCGCTGGTGCATCCCTATGGCAGCCGCGTCAACCCGGCACGTATGAGCGCTACCTACCGTGCCATTGAGCAGGAACTGGGACACGGTAGCGCCATGCTGTATCGCTACAGCGGCACGGAACAGGAAGAGAGCACTTTTATCGCCTGCTCGTTCTGGCTGGTGGAAGCCTGGGCGGCGCTGGGCGAGACAACGCGTGCCGAAAGCGCTATGCAGCAGATCCTCGACAAGCTGTGCCAGCGCGGCAACGTGGAAACCTTCAATGAAATGTTCGACGTGCGCAGCGATGAGTGGCGCGGCAATATGCCGCAGGGCCTCAGTCATCTGGCGTTGATTTGCGCCGCACAGGCGTTGACCGATCATGGCTGAAATGCCCCGCCGGCTGGCGGGGCATGATGTTAACGTGAAGGCTGTGGCGCACGAAACACCAGCAGGATACCCGACAGAATCGCCGCCATGCCCAGCAGGCTCAGCCACGGCAGTCGGTTACCCAGCAGCAGATAGTCGAGCAGCGCGGTAATCACCGGCACCAGATAAAACAGGCTGGTGACGTTAACGATACTGCCCGCGCTCAGTAAGCGATACAGCAGCAGCTGGGCCACCACGGAGATCATCACGCCGAGGAACAGCCCGGCCAGCCAGAAATGCAGCGTGAAGCTGACATGAAACGGTTTAACCGGCAGCAACAGCAGGCACAACAGTAAACTCACGCCGTACTGCAGCGGCAGCACCTGCGCCGGATGCTGCGTCACCCGCTGCTGCATAATGGCACCGAAGGTCATGCACAGCAGCGCAGCCAGCGCAAACAGCACGCCGCTGAGCGGCAGCTGCGACGCCGCCAGACTGCGCCACACCAGCAGTATCAGCCCCGCCAGCGCGACCGTTAAGCCCAGCAACCGCCTGCCCGGCAGACGCCGCTCCACCAGGCACAGTGTGAGAATAGGCTGGATGCCCATGATGGTGGCGATCAGCCCTGGCGTCACGCCCTCCGCCATCGCCTGGAAATAACACAGCGAATAAGCGCCGATTAACACCAGGCCGGTCAGCATCACGCGCGGGCGCGTACCGGGCTGCGGCAGCCAGCGGCGGCGAAACAGTCCCACCAGCAACAGTGCGACCAGCGCGATGCTAAAACGCACCACCAGCAGTGCCAGCGGTGAGGCATTATCCAGCCCGAGACGCGAGAAAATGGCTGCGCTGCCCCACAGCAGCACAAAGCCTGACGTCGCTGCCTGCGAAGTCAGCGAAGAAGAAGAACGCATAGCATTGCTCCTGAAACAAACGTTGTTAGCGCGCTCGCTAAGCGAGGCGCAGGAAGTTCGATACTTAGCGAATCACAACGCGTGCCGGAGGTGGCGGGCAGCAAGGCGCATACAGGCGAAAGTCAGATGACGATGCGGAATCAGCAGAGAGTGTCATAAACGCGCCTGTATCATGGGTTGAGGCCAAACGTTAACAGATTGTTTACACCCTGTCATCCATTTAGCCGTTGCGGAAACACCTCACGCAGCCAGTCAATCAGCACCCGCAGGCGCTGGGTGAGATGGCGGCTCTGCGGATAAACCACGTGGAACGGATAGTCGGACGGACGCCAGTCGGCGAGGATCTCCACCAGCCGTCCGGCCTGCAAATCCGCGGCCGCAGCGTAACGGAACGTCTGAATGATGCCCAGACCTGCCACCGCCGCGGCAAGGTGCGCGTTGCTCTCATTGACGCCAACGCGGTGCGCGGTCTTTACCTCGATTCGCTCTTCGCCGTGGCGGAAGCGCAGCGGAAAGGCGCGCCCGCTCTGCGGCGACAGATAGCTGATGATGCGATGGCCGTTGTCCAGCTCCTGCGGATACGCCGGAATGCCGTAGGTCCGCAGATAGCCGGGCGTGGCACAGGTGATCATTTGCGCATTGCCTAAGTGCCGTGCCACCAGTGACGAATCGCTCAGCGGACCGCCGCGCACTACGCAGTCCACGTTATCACTGATGAGATCCACGGTGCGATCGGACACGCCAAGGTCCAGGGTGATGTCGGGAAACCTGGCGACAAAATCGGGCAGCGCCGGCAGCAGCACATCGCGCGCCGTTGAGCCGCCGATATCGATACGCAGCTGACCGTGCGGTTTCGTCGTGACGCTATTGAACGCACAATCGATATCTTCCAGATCGCGCACGATGCGCAGCGCCCGCTCGTAGTAATCGCGCCCTTCTGCCGTCACCGTGACCCGGCGCGTGGTGCGCTGCAACAGACGCACGCCGAGATGCGCTTCCAGCTCCTGCACCAGCTTACTCAGGGTGGCGTTAGGCATATCCAGTGAATTGGCGGCCCGGGTAAAGTTGCCTGCCTCAACCACGCGGGCGAACGCCCGGATTGCCAGCAATTGATCCATTGTTACCCCTAACCTGATTATCCACCCAGAGAAATAGTCCTTTCGATTTTACACCATTTATCCGTAAAAGCGGCAGCGCTACAGTGCACTTCACCGACGGCAAGGCCGTCACCACTTAACCTGATCAACTGTGGAGTACATACTATGAACCTGATTCTGCAAGACAAAATTGCTTTAGTGACCGGCGGCACCTCCGGTATTGGCCTCGCCACCGCTCAGGAACTGGCGGCACAGGGCGCACGCGTGTTTATCACCGGTCGTCGTCAGGCTGAGCTGGATGCGGCCGTCGCCAGCATCGGCGCCACCGCCACCGGCATTCGCGCCGATGCGGCACAGTTAAGCGATCTCGACGCCGTCTATGCGCAGATTGCGCGCCAGGCCGGCCGGCTGGATATTCTGTTTGCCAACGCCGGTGGCGGCGACATGCTGCCGCTGGGGGCCATCACAGAAGAACATTTTGATCGTATCTTCAGCACCAACGTCCGCGGCGTGATGTTCACCGTGCAGAAAGCGCTGCCGCTGCTGAGCGATAAGGCATCGGTGATTCTCACCGGCTCCACCGCCGCAATTCAGGGTACGCCGGGCTTCAGCGTTTACAGCGCCAGTAAAGCGGCGGTGCGTAACTTTGCCCGCTCGTGGGCGCTGGATGTGAAAGACCGCGGCATCCGCATTAACGTGGTGAGCCCTGGCCCGGTGCAGACGCCAGGCTTAGGCGGCCTGGTGCCGGAAGATCAGCGCCAGGGGCTGTTCGATGCGCTGGTCGCGCAGGTGCCGCTCGGTCGTCTGGGTGAGCCGGGAGAGATTGGCAAGGTGGTGGCGTTTCTCGCCTCCGATGCCGCCAGCTTTATTAATGCAGCCGAGCTGTTTGTCGATGGCGGTATGGCGCAGGTGTAAGCGGGTATTGTACCGGTGCGCCGCCCGGCGCACCGGCTTTCTGCCTGAAGCATGGCTGCGGTTAACGCAGCGAATGCTCACCTGCCACCGCTGCCGGCTCGCCAGCGGTGAGCTGCTGCTCCAGCTGCTCCAGCGATATGCCTTTGGTCTCCGGCACGCGACGCAGCACAAAGACAAAGCCCGCCGCACAAATCACGCCATACAGCATAAAGCTGCCCGCTGCACCAAGTCCGGCATTGAGGATGGGAAAGGTATAAGTCAGCACAAAACAGGCAATCCACAGCGCCAGCGTGGCGACCGACATCGCCAGACCGCGAATCCGGTTGGGGAAAATTTCCGCCAGCAGCACCCAGGTGACAGGCGCCAGTGTCAGCGCGTAAACCGCAATCGCCGCCAGTACCAGAATCAGCACCGGCCAGCCGGTGATGCCCAGCGTGTAGGCACCGGCGATCAGTGCATAACACAGCGTCAGTCCTCCGGCGCCGATCAGCATCAGTTTGCGGCGGCCGAGCCGATCCACCAGCGGCAGCGCCAGCACTGTTGCCAGCAAATTGATCAGGCCGGTGGCCACGATCGACTTCAGCGTACCGTTGATATCGAAACCAGCCGAAGCAAAAATCTCCTGCGCATAATTGAAAATCACGTTGATACCGCACCACTGCTGGAAAATCGCCAGCACGATGCCGGTGATGACAATTGGCAGCGTGCGCGGTGCCAGCAGCGAACCGGCGCGGGCGCGCGTTTGCTGGCGATCCTGTTCCAGCGCGCGGGCAATCTCGCGCTGCGTCCGCTGCGCATAAGCAGGCGAACCAATTTTATTCAGCATCGCCAGCGCGCGCTGCGGCTGGCCCACCAGCATCAGCCAGCGCGGTGATTCCGGCACCCACATCATCAGCAGCAGAAACGCCAGCGACGGCACGGCAGCCGAGGCGAACATCCAGCGCCAGCCAACCTGACCGTTCCAGGTTTCACGCAGCGCCGCATGGGTTGATGCGCCGACGACCGGATCGGCAATCATCAGGTTGACCAGCTGCGCCGCCAGCACGCCAATAACGATTGTCAGCTGGTTAACCGCGACAAACTTGCCGCGCTTGTCTGCCGGGCTGATCTCCGCGATGTACATCGGGCTGAGCGCCGAGGCGATACCAATGCCGACGCCGCCGATAATGCGCCACCAGACAAACAGCGTAAAGCTGCTGGCCAGCGCGGTGCCGATCGCCGACACCACAAACAGCAGTGCGGCGACGATCAACGGCAGCCGCCGCCCCAGCTTGTCCGCTGACCAGCCGGACACCAGCGCGCCAAATACGCAGCCCACCAGCGCCGAGCTCATCGCCCAGCCGGATGCCGCCGGATCGGTGACGTTGAACCAGGCCTCATAGAAGGGTTTGGCCCCGCCAATCACCACCCAGTCATAGCCAAACAGCAAACCGCCGCAGGCTGCCACCAGACAGATGCTCCACACGTAACGCATATTCAGATGTTGATGATTGTTCACGGCCACTCTCCGCACCAGGGTCAAAGTGCGGCTATCTCACCACCGATACCGCAGGGTGAAAGTTCAGGCCCTCACAGATTTTAGTAACAGGAGTTTAGTAAACTACGCCGTACCGGGATCGGTCTCGACATAGAGATAACCGATGCCGAGGACCTGACGGGCGCGATCCAGCTGACCAAAATGCACGTTGGTGGCTTTGCTTTTTAGCGCATCGCGCGGATCAAAAGGATTGAAATCAATCTGGTGCACGATGGTCTGCAGCCAGCTCTCACCAAAAGTACAGCTGCGACCGTACAGCCAGATTTGATTGATATTCAGCGTATTAAGGAAATTGTACAGACTCATGCCGATGGCTTCCGCGCTGCGCTGCGCCCACTCGACGATCCACGGCTCGCCGGCCTGCCAGGCAGCCAGCAGCTGACGGCTGGTGGGCTGCACCGCCTGCGGCGCGCGCTGATGCGCCAGCCGCTTAAGCGTGCTGAGCGAGGCGACCGTCTCCAGACAGCCCTGCCGTCCGCAGTTACAGCGCTCCCCGTGCGGATCAATAATGGTGTGGCCAATCTGCCCGCTGCCGTACAGGTTGCCGCGAAAGATCTCGCCGTTGATGACAAATGATGAGCCGATGCCGTAATCGACATTGATGACGCAGAATTCGGCCAGCGCATTGCGGTTCAGCCACTTTTCCGCCAGCGCCAGCATCACGCAGTCGTTATCGACGCGGACGTCAACCGCCAGCTTCTCCTCCAGCAGAAACTTCAGCTGCAGCGGGCTGCGCCACGCCGCCTGCGGCATATGCTGCGAGACACCGGTTACCGGATCGACCTGCCCGTGCACCGCCAGCGCCAGATTAATCTGCCGCTTCGGCCAGCGTTTACAGGTCGCGCGCCACACCGTTTCAATCTCCGCCAGCAGCTGCTCTGGCGTCTGCGCGTTGATGCTGATTTGCTGATAGTCGCCCTGCGCCACCAGCTGCGCATCCGCCAGCTGCAGTTCAATGCTGGTCGGCTTGACGCACAGGCACAGCGTCCACGCGCCTTGCGCTGGCAGCTGAAAACTGCCGTTGCTGTTGCCGCGCGTGCTCAGCGTGGCGCTGGAGTGCTGCACGTGGCCCTGCTCCAGCAGCTCCTGCAAAATCTTGCTGGCCGCCGGAATAGTCAGGCCGCTGAGCTGCGCCAGCTGCGATTTGCTCAGACGTTTATGACGCCACATCAGCTGCATAAACAGCGCTTTGTTGTGCTTACGCACCTGAAAATTATTCAGTCCGACGGTTTTCACGCGGCCTCCTTTCGCTTCATCCGCGCTCATCTTACTAAACAGTGTTTACTGACTTCTGTGATGGTTGCGCCATCCTGCGCGCCTGCCGTGCTTTAGAGTCCCTGCTCATAACAACCCGTTCGCGCTATCCCGGTAAAAAACGTTCTGATAATGCCGGGCGAACGCTTTATCTGGCTGTGCTGACACCAACCCTACAGAGAAAACATAATGACAACATCACCTGCAACCCATCCGTGGCTGATCCGCCTCGGCATTCCGCCCGCGCTGGCCTGGGGCTATCTGGCGGTCCTGCTGTTTATGATTGGCGACGGCGTCGAGTCCAACTATCTCGCGCCCTATCTGCACGAAAACGGCTTCTCCCTGAATATCGCTGCCTGGGTAATCGCCTTTTACGGCGTCACCGTCACGCTGGGCTCATGGCTGGCCGGTTCGCTGTCAACGCTGATCGGCCCGCGTAAAGTGATGCTGGCGGGCGGCCTGATCTGGATTGTGTTTGAAGTGCTGTTCCTGGCCGTGGCGCTGCCGTCGCACAGCGTGCTGCTGCTGGCGCTAACTTATGGCCTGCGCGGCGTGGCTTATCCGATGTTTGCCTACGCCTTTCTGGTGTGGATTCAGTCGGCGGCCCCGGCGGAGATGCGCGGCTCCGCCACCGGCTGGTTCTGGCTGGCGTTTACCGGCGGGCTGCCGACGCTCGGTTCGCTGGTAGCGATCTTCTCTATCCGCCTGGTGGGCGAATACGCCACCTTCTGGCTGTCACTGGGTCTGGTGGCGATCGGTCTGCTGGTGATGCTGCTGGCGCTGAAAGAGCGCAGCGGTTATCAGTCGCTGCTGGATGCCGAACATCGTCAGCAGGGCACGCTGCGCACGCTGATGGGCGGCATCGATATTCTGTGGCGTGAGCCGCGCATCGCTGCCGCGGCAGTGGTGCGCATCATCAACACCACGCCCTATTTCGGCTTCTTTATTTTTCTGCCGGGCTTTTTCACCGAACAGATTGGCTTTTCCCAGACCGAATACCTCAGCCTGATCACCATCATGGGACTGGTGGGCATGAGCTTTAATCCCATCGTCGGCAAGCTGAGCGACCGCATCGGCTGGCGCAAAGTGCTGACGGTGTTCGGCGGCCTCGGCTCCGGTGTCTCGATGCTGCTTATGTACTTTGTGCCGCAGTGGAGCCACGGCAGCTTTGTGCTCAGCGTCATCTGCGCCTGCCTGTACGGCATCACGCTGTGCGGCTACGTGCCCGCCGCCGCGCTGTTCTCCTCGCTGTGCCAGCCGAAGGACAAAGGTAACGCCATGGCGATTTACTGCTTCGCCGCCGGTTTGTCCACCTTCTTCGGTCCGGCGCTGTACGGCGCAATCAATGCGCTGCTCGGCACACTCGGGGTGGTTTGGGGCTACGCCTTCCTGTATCTGGTGAGTGCGTTTATCTCGTGGCGTTATCTGCTCAGTCCGCTCGATCCGGGCGAGCAGCACAACCCGGCGGCGCAGCGCCTGCGCCGGTTAGATTCCATCGCATCGGAGTAAACGGAGCGTTATGAAAGAGTACGATTACATTGTGGTGGGCGGCGGGAGCGCGGGCTGTATCGTTGCCGCGCGCCTGGTCAGCGAAGGAAATGCGCGCGTGCTGCTGCTGGAGGCCGGGCGCGACGAATACCATCCGGTGCTGAAAATGCCCGCCGGCTATATGAAGTTTCTCGCCAGCGACCGGTTTCTGACGATGCATCAAACCGAAGCGCAGCCGCAGCTCAACGGACGCGGCGTGATCGTGCCGCAGGCCAAAGTGCTGGGCGGCGGTTCGACTGTCAACGCCATGGTCTACATGCGCGGTCATAAACAGGATTACGCCGACTGGAACCAGGCGCTGGGTCATCAGGGCATCGACTGGTCGTGGGAGGCGCTGCTGCCGCACTTTACCGCCATCGAAGATAACGATCACCTCGGCGCACCCAATCACGGCGTTGGCGGCCCGATGAAAGTGTCGCATCTCGGCCACTTCAGTCCGCTGAGCCGCGCCTATGTCAAAACCCTGCAGGGGCTGGGTATTCCCTACACGCCGGATTTTAACAGCGGCAATCCGTCTGGCGTCGGCTTCATGCAGCACACCATTGACGGTCAGACACGACAGCGCTGCAGCGTGGTCGATGCGTTTATCAACCCGCTGCGCCATGACGCACGGCTGACGCTGGTCACCGGTGCGCAGGTTGAAGAGGTGCTGTTTGACGGCACCTGCGCCAGCGGCGTGCGCTATCGTCAGGATGGCCAGCCGCAACAGGCGCGCGCCAGCCGCGAAGTGATTCTGGCCGCCGGTGCCTATCAGACGCCAAAACTGTTGATGCTCTCCGGCATCGGTCCGCAGGAACAGCTGAAACAACACGGTATTACCGTGCGCCATGCCTTGCCGGGCGTGGGTAAAAACCTGCAGGACCATTACGAAGTACCGGTGGTTGCCAGCACGCGCGGTGCGTTTGGCTACTACGGCCAGGATCGCGGCTGGCCGATGGTCAAAGCCGGACTGCAATATCTGCTGTTCAAAAGCGGCCCGGTGACTACCACCGGCGTGGAAACCTGCGCCTTTTTCGATCCGCTCGATTTCACGGCGACGCCCACCATTCAGATGTTCTGCGTGCCAACGGTATATCTCGATCGCGATGTAATGGGTGCCGATCCCGGTGACGGTGTCACGGTGAACTCCCTGCTGCTGCGCCCTAAAGCCACCGGTGAAGTCACGCTGCGCGATAACCACGCCAGCAGCCTGCCGGTGATCGATACGCAGATTTTCGGCCATCCGGACGATTTAGCCCGCACCCTCGCCGGTTTTCGCTTTGCGCGTCAGGTGCTGGCGGCCGCGCCCATCCGCGAGATGGTCGATCAGGAGATCTTCCCTGGTGCAGAAGTCACCAGTGATGACGCGATTGGCGCCCACTGCCGGCGCATGGTGAAAACCGGCTATCACCCGGTCGGCACCTGTCGCATGGGCCACGATGACGATCCGCTGGCGGTGCTGCACGATGACCTGCGCGTGCGCGGCGTACAGCGGTTGCGCGTGGTGGATGCCTCGATGATGCCGAATATTATCAGCGGCAACACCAATGCGGTGGTGATGGCCGTGGCGCATCGCGCTGCGGAGCTGGTTCTGCAGTCGCAGATTGTTGAGCACAAGGAGGCCGTGTATGAGTGACAAACTGGCGCGCCTGCAACAGGCGCTGGCGCACTGGCAGCTGGATGCGGTATTGCTGACGCGCCGCGATAACATCGCCTGGCTGACCGACGGGGCCAGCTATTATGTGGTAGAGCGTGCCGAGACCGGCGTTGCCAGCCTGCTGATCGGCCGCGACAGCGTGCTGCTGCTGGCACCGGACAATGAGCTACCGCGCATTCTGGCCGAAGAGCCGCTGCCGTTCAGCTGTGCGACCCGGCACTATCCGTGGTACCAGTCGCTGAGCAGCGTGCTGCCGGCGGGCCATATCGGCAGCGATACGCCCATGGCAGGATTGAGCGATATCCAGCCGCAGATGATCACGCTGCGCCAGGGGCTGAGCGCACCGGAACAGCAGCGCTTTCGCACGCTGGGACAGGAGACGGCGCAGATTGTCGAAACGGTGGCGCGCCAGCTGCGCGCGGGCGTCAGCGAATGGCAGGTCGAAGCCGACATTGCCGCCGGCTGTCTGGCGCGCGGCATTCGCCCGATGTGCACGCTGGTGGCCGCCGATGAGCGCATCGCCGCATTTAAACATCCGGTGCCGACGCACAAAACGCTGCAGCGCATGATGCTGATCACCCTCGGTGCCGAACGGCACGGTTTGCATGTCAGCCTGACGCGCCTGGTGCATCTCGGTGAACCCGACGCGGCGCTGCGCCAGCGCATTCTGACGCTGGCGGAGATCCACGCCGATATGCTGTACGCCACTCAGGCGCAGCACAGCTGGTCAGCGGTTTTTGCCGACATCACTCAGGCTTATCAACGCCACGGTCACGCTGAGGCGTGGCGCGATCATCATCAGGGCGGTCCGGCCGGTTACGGCTGTCGCGACTGGATTATCACCCCGGAGAGTCGTGGCGAGGTGCAGCCCGACACCGCCGTGGCGTGGAACCCGACGCTGAGCGGCGTGAAAAGCGAAGACACTTTTTTGCTCAGCCGTAGCGGGCTGGTGCCGCTCACGCGCAGCGACAGCTGGCCGCTGATTCGCCTGCAGCGCGGTGATAATACCTTAGAGCTGGCCGACTGGCTGATTCTCCCGACATCCTCATAAGGAAGCGACTATGTCCCCACGTTTAGCCAACAAAACCGCCATCATTACCGGTGCCGGCAGCGGCATCGGCAGCGCCATCGCTACCCTGTTTGCGCGCGAAGGTGCCCGCCTGGCGCTGTTTGATCGCGACGCACACAGCAGCGAAGCGCTGGCGGCGCAGCTACAGCAGCAGTCCGGCCAGCGCTGTCTGGCCTGCGCAGCCGATGTCACGCAGCCGCAGCAGGTTAGCCGCGCGGTAGAGCAGGCGCAGCAGGCGCTGGGGGATATTGATATCCTGATTAACTGCGCTGGCGTAAACGTTTTTCGCGATCCGCTGACGCTGGACGAGGATGACTGGCAGCGCTGCATGGACACCAATCTGAAAGGGCCTTACAACCTGATACGCAGCGTCCTGCCGGCGATGCTGGCACGTCAGTACGGCAACATCGTTAACGTTGCCTCGGTGCACGGGCACAAAATCATTCCCGGCGCGTTCCCTTATCCGGTGGCTAAACACGGGCTGATCGGCCTGACGCGTTCGCTGGGCGTGGAGTACGCCGCGCAGGGCATTCGCGTAAACAGTATTTCGCCCGGTTTGATCATGACGCCAGCCGCTGAAGCCTGGCTGGCGAGCTGTCCGGATCCGCAGGCCGAGCGCGCGCGTCAGGCGGCGTTGCTGCCGTGTAAACGCATCGGCGAGCCGGATGAAGTGGCCTACACCGCGCTGTTTCTCGCCAGCGACGAGGCGCGCTTTATCAATGCCACCGATATCCTGATCGACGGCGGCCGCAGCCAGATGTATCACGAGTAGAGCGGAAGCACCGGTTACGGATGCACGCGCCGGCAATGATCGGCACCCGCCGCCACCGGATGGGCGGCGATATCAGCGCGGTCAGTGCGGATTGTCGCAGTATCGACGTCAAAGCGCTTGTCGCGGTCAGCCAGCAGCGCCGGATTGAGCTGGCCGTCGGCGGTAAAGCCCATCATCAGCGTCGGCGCGCCCAGCGGCAGCGTTTTATCGCGGTCGGTATGCCAGGTGTGCCAGGTTTTTCCGTAGGTGTTGACAATTTTGCTCATCAGCGCGTGCTCCGCGGCCGGCGGCAGGCCAGGGGCAATCAGCGTACCGGATTTCACTTCATAGCGATGGCTGTGCCAGTACTGCTTTTCCTGCGCCGGCAGCTGCTTAAATAAACGTTCGCTGATGATATATTCCACGCCCATTAATTTGGCGTCTTTTTTGTTACCGTCATAAATAACCGCCTGCATCACATCGTCATTAAGAATGGTGACGTAGTGATGGGCCTCCATCTGTCCCTGCTGATTTCCGCAGTAATAATGAAAACCATCCAGATACGTATTGATCGCCTCAATCGGCGGCCGCGACTGCAACGCCGCCGCCCCGCTCTCCAGCAGCGCGGTTTTCCCCGCCTCCGGCGCACCAGGTGCCGTAACCGGCGAGGCACTGTTATTCGCGCCACAGCCGGATAATAACAATAACGCCAGCGCGCTAAATACACGGTTTCGCATTTCATCACCCCATTCTTTTATTGAGTGATAAACATAGTTAATCAGTGTCAGGACGCGAGCGCAGCGGGAACACTATCCGGCTGCGAATTAAAACCGCCACGCGGTAAATAACCAACCATTCAGCTGGCCGCCGATTCAGTGATGAATGTGTCGGCCACTGTCAGCAAAGTGACAGGCTGTGAGGCTAAACTGGAGGGTGGGTGAATAAGTTTCGTGAGCGAACAGACGATTCCGCTATCATGAGTGAACGCTCATAAAACAAGGCTGCACCGATGAGAGAGTTACCGCCTACCGCCATGCTGCGCGCGTTTGAAGTGGCAACGCGCCATCCGACCTTTACCGCCGCCGCGGAAGAGCTGTTTATCACCCAAAGCGCCGTCAGCCATCAGCTCAAAAACCTGGAAGAGATCTGGGGCGTACAGCTGTTTCAGCGCGGCAAAACGCTGAGTCTGACGCCGGCCGGTGCGGCGCTGGCACCGATTGTGCGCGAGTTTTTCAGTAATCTGGAAACCACCTTAGCCGACTTGCGCGAGCAGAAAGGCCGCGTGCGGCTGCGCGTAAATACCACTTATTCATTTGCGCTGAAGTGGCTGTTGCCGCGCCTGCCGGACCTGACGCGCCAGCACCCGGAAATTCTGGTAACGCTGGAAAGCACCGATGATGCGATTACCTTCTCGCGCCAGGATTCTGACGTGGCGATCCGCTTTGGCCATGGCAATTATCCGGCGCTGCACAGCGAATTTATGTTTCGTGAACAGCTGTTTCCGGTCGCCAGCCCGGCGCTGCTGCAGCGCTTCGGCACGCCGCAGGAACCGGCAGAACTGCTGCGCTACCCGCTGCTGATGCGTGATGGCGCCGATCTGGTGCCAAAGTGGGAGATCTGGTTTAAACAGGTCGGCCTGACGCTGGATGCCTTACAGGAGAGCGTACGTTTTGCCGACACCAATATGACGCTGGAAGCCGCGCTGCTGGGGCAAGGCGTGGCGCTGGCGCGCAGCGGTCACGTTGAAAAAGAGCTGCGCGACGGCAGCCTGGTGCGGCTGTTCAACGTCGCGTTTTCCTCGCCCGCCGCCTACTATTTCGTCTGTCCGCAGGGTATTGAAAGCCAGCCGCACATCGTTGATTTTCGACGCTGGCTGCTCGCCGAATCACGTCAGGCGCAGCAGGATTATCAGTGAAGTATGAGTATTTACTCATAGCGCAATGATAAATCTTCGCTTTCCAATCCTTTTGCGGCTGCATAGCATCAGCCTATGCCTGATTACATTATTGTCTTAACGCTGTGCGCCGCGCTGCTGCACGCCAGTTGGAACACTTTACTGCGCGGCGGATCCGATCGCCTGTGGTCAATGACCATTATGTGCGTGGCGATCGCGCTGGTGTGTGCGCTCAGTACGCTGTTTCTGCCGCTGCCGGCGCGCGCCAGCTGGAAATATGCGCTGCTTTCGGCGCTGCTGCACGTCGGCTATAACCTGTGCCTGGTGCGCAGCTACCAGAGCGGCGATCTCGGCCAGACCTATCCGATTGCGCGCGGATCGTCGCCGCTGCTGGTGACCTGCGCCGCCGCGCTGTTTGCCGGCGAGCACATCGCCTTTACTACGCTGTGCGGCATTGTGCTGGTGTCCGCTGGCATTGTGTCGCTGGCGCTGCGCGGCGGCAAACTGGCGCTGCCGGGCCTGCGCTACACGCTGGCGACCGGTGCCTTTATCGCCGCGTACAGCGTGGTGGACGGCATGGGCGTGCGCGTTGCCGGCAATGCGTTTGCGTATACCGCGTGGATGTGCAGCTTGTGGGGCATATTAATGCCGGCGGTCTACATCGCGCTGCGCGACAGCAAAAGCCTGCTGCAGTGGCGACCGGGCGTGCTGAGCGCCGCGGCGGGTGGCCTGGTTTCGCTGCTGGCCTACGGCATCATCATTTACGCCATGACGGCAGCGCCGATGGGCGCGGTGTCGGCGCTGCGTGAAACCAGCGTGCTGTTTGCCGCCGTGCTGGGCGCGCTGTTTCTCGGTGAAGCATTAACGGTAAGAAAAATGCTGGCGTGCGTGGTGATTGCACTCGGCACGCTGATGATCGGTTAAGCGATGAGGAGATGGCAGCATGTCTGAACGTTGTAAAATCGCCCTGCTGGGCCCCGGTGCAATTGGCACCACCGTCGCGGCGGTGCTGCATGAAGCCGGACGCACCCCGCTGCTGTGCGGCCGCACGGCCCATGCCCAGTTAACGCTGCGCCACGATGCGGGCGAAATCAGCGTGCCCTGTCCGGTATTGCATGATGCCTCGCAGGTTACTCAACGCTGCGATTTGCTGTTCGTGGCGGTTAAAACCACCCAAGTCGCGGACAGCGCCGCGTGGCTGGCCACCCTGTGTGATGAAAAAACCGTGGTGTGCGCGCTGCAAAATGGCGTCGAGCAGCAGAGCCAGCTGGCGCCTTATGTCAACGGCGCCACGGTATTACCTTCGGTGGTGTGGTTCCCGGCGCAGCGCGAGCCGGATGCGTCAGTCTGGCTGCGCGCCCAGCCTCGCCTGACCCTGCCGGATGTGCCGCAGGCCGTGCGCGTAGTGGATGCGCTGCGCGATACGCGCTGTGAGGTGGCACTGGCCGCCGACTTTCTCTCCATCGCCTGGCGCAAACTGTTACAAAATGCCGCCGCCGGTTTGATGGTGCTGGCCAACCGTCGCGCCGGCATGTTTAGCCGCGGCGATATCACGCAGCTGGGATTAGCCTATTTACTGGAGTGCCTGACGGTGGCGCGCGCGGCCGGTGCGGTGCTGGACGACAGCGTGCCGCAGGAAATTATCGATGGCTTTCACCGCGCGCCGCCCGATCTGAGCACCTCGATCCTCGCCGATCGTCAGGCCAACCGCCCGCTGGAGTGGGATACCCGCAATGGTGTGGTACAGCGCTATGGCCGTCAGCATGCTATTGCTACGCCGATTAGCGATGTCGTGGTGCCGCTGCTGGCAGCGGGCAGCGAAGGGCCGGGCTGATAAAATAAGTTGCCTGACGCGCGGGGAGAAACAGCTATGCTGCGAATTGTTAATACAACGGCCAGGTTTTGATCGCGGCGCAAAGTGTTGCGCGATAAATAGGATGCGATGTTCAGCTGATTTAAACCATCGCCTCCGCGGCATAATCACGATAACGGCAACAGGACGCACTTATGACAGATTACGTTTTTTACCGCAAACAACAGGTTATCGCCACGCTGGAACGATCGGATGTGGAACGTGCCCGGCTGCTGATGGCGGACGGTTACAGCAAGCTGGATGAAGAAATTAATGCAGCCAGCGCGCAGGCGGCGCTGCGGCGGCTGGCTGATATTCGCCATGAAGAGCGCATGACCGAACACGCTTTTGCCACCGGTTCGGTATTCAGCGCGGTGGTCAGCGCCCTGTTCAGACACTGACGTTATGCGCCAAACGCCCCATCAATGGTGTGCATAGCGCCGGTGACGAAACCGGCTTCGGGTCCTGCCAGCCACGCCACCATGCCTGCCACTTCTTCAGAACGGCCATGGCGTTTGATGGCCATGAAGCTATGCATCAGTTCTTTCATCGGACCATTTTCCGGATTGGCATCGGTATCAATCGGGCCCGGTTGCACCACGTTAATGGTGATGCCGCGCGGGCCGAAATCCCGCGCCAGGCCGCGCGCCAGCCCCTGTAAAGCGGATTTACTTAGCGCATAAGACGCCATACCGGGAATCGGCATACGGTCGCCATTGACCGAACCGATAATGATAATGCGGCCGCCGGCTGGCATCTGTCGGGCGGCTTCAACCGCAGCATGATACGGCGCGTGAATGTTAATGCGGAACAGGCGATCGACCGCGTCCGGATCCTGTTCCAGCGCATCGCCAAACAGGGCGATGCCAGCATTAACCACCAGCACATCCAGCGGTCCACTGTCGCGCACGGTAGCAATCACCGCATCGCGCTCTGAGCTGTCGGTATGAACGGCAGCCGAACCGGTTTCGTGCGCCAGTTTTTCGGCGGCCTCCGGCGAACCTGAGAAGGTGAAGGTCACGCTGGCACCCTCATCAGCAAAGCGACGCACGATAGCCGCACCAATACCGCGACTGCCGCCCAGAACCAGAACCTGCTTATCTTTAAATACGCTCATTTGCATCTCCACGTGTGATTTCTTAGTATGCATTACAAAATGAGCCCGATTTAATGTCAATGTAATTTTGTAGCGAGCACTATAAAATATGAAATCACCTGGTCGTCCCCGTAACTTTGACCCCGAACACGCCGTAGCGGTTGCGCAGGGGTTATTCCATGCCAAAGGTTATGACGCCGTCAGCGTCGCCGATGTCACTGACGCGCTGGGCATCAATCCGCCGAGCTTTTACAGCGCGTTCGGTAACAAGGCCGGATTGTATGCCCGCGTTCTCGATCGCTACGCCGCCACCGGCTCGATTCCTCTGGCTGAGATACTGCGCGACGACCGCCCGGTGGCCGAAGCCCTCGATGCATTACTGAAAGCGGCGGCGCTGCATTATGCCCGGGATGAGGTGTGTGCGGGTTGTCTGGTGCTGGAAGGGATTCGCTGTCAGGATCAGCAGGCGCGCGAGGCGGCCAGAGTGTTTCATCGCGCCGCTGAGGATACTATCCGGCGCTATATTGCAGCCCGCTACCCACAAGACGCGCAGCGCCTGACCGATTTTGTCAGTACCGTGATGTCCGGACTTTCTGCCAGAGCGCGTCAGGGCCACAGCGTTGAGCAACTTCTGGCCAGCGCGGAGCTGGCGGGTCTGGCGGTGGTTGCAGCGCTTGAGGCGTGATCGCTTTTCAGCGATGTTCTGACTGCGAAGGGATGCCGGTTAACTGGCTGAGTCGGTGTCCGCCACCGACCGCTGGAACATGCGCATAATGCCGCCAAGATGCCAGTGCAGAAGTTCCAGCGCCTGTTCATCCTCGTAATTAGTTAACCGCGCCACGATCGCTTCATGATCGTTTTGCGAGCCCTGAAATTCATCCGGCGTGCGCGTCAGGTGATTGAGAAAGGCGCGAATGCGGTTGATGCTGGTTTTGTAAAAACCGACCAGCTCGCTGTTCTGGCTGGCTTCAATCAGTGCCATATGAAACGCCGCATCGGTTTCGCGGTAGGTCTCTGGCGCGTTTTGTAATGCATCGCGTCCACGCGCCAGCTGTTCGTTCAGGCGCGCGATCAGCGCCTGACGATCGTGTTGCAGCGCCAGCTTTAATGCGCCTGATTCCAGAATCTGCCGCATCTCACAGGTTTCGCGCATCTCCCGTTCATTAAACGAAAACACAAAAGTGCCGCGCTGCGGGATAATTTGCACCAGACGCTCCATCTCCAGCTTTTGCAGCGCCGCTCTTACCGGCGTCCGGCTCACGTTAAGCTGGGTGGCAATGTCGTTCTCGGAAATTAATGCACCGGGTGCAATCTGGCAATTCACGATCAGGTCCCGAATATGATCGGCCAGAATGCTGCTCAGTGACTGCGGGCGGAGGATGTTTTTCGATGACCAGTCAATGATGAGTTTATCGGCGGGCATAGCGTGGCGAGCGTCCTTTAAACAGCGAGCATTTAGGGGGTCAGAATGACGATGGGCACTGTGTTTTGTAGTATACAAGAGACAGATCCCCCAAACAATAACAGGCCTGTTTGAGGGAGCGTTGGGTTATCAGGTGAACAAGTATGTCTGCTGCTGGATATGCGCTGGATTAAGTGCCATGCCCATGCCGTGTCCCTGCGGTACCGGGATTAACCCGTTCTGCGGCACCAGCGGATCGCGCAGGAAGTACTGATGAATATCGTTCCATTTCACCAGATACTCCTGATAAGGCGTGTGGATTGGCGATTGCGTGGTGCTGAAATGGGCCGTTGCGATGCTGGAATGACCGTGCGGGATTACCTGCAAATCGTACAGGGTGGCGATAGCGGCAATTTTTAGCGTTTCTGAAAGCCCACCGCACCAGTAAATATCGGGCTGAATCACATCCAGCGCCCCGGATTCAAAGAAGCGTTTGAAGCCCCAGCGCGTGTACTCATGTTCGCCTCCCGCCATCGGGATGGACAGTTTATCTTTGAGTCGTTGCATACTGCCGATTCTGTCAGCCATTACGCACTCTTCCAGCCAGCGCGGGCGATACGGCTCGATGCCCTTTGCCAGTTCAAGCAAATACGTCACATCCATCGACTGCCAGCAATCAAACATCAGATCGTAATCATCCCCCACGGCTTCGCGCAGCGTTTTTGCCAGTTCGATGTTTTTCTTCAGCCCTTCTCTGCCGCTCATCGGGCCGTGGCGGAAAAACCATTTTTGTCCGCGATATCCCAGCGCCTTATACTCCAGCGCCCGCTCGTGCACCCGCGCCATATCCTGCACCGCAAAGCCCAGCATCGATGCGTACGCCGGAATTTCTTCCCGTAACGACCCGCCCAGCAGGCGAAACACCGGTTGCTGCATCCATTTGGCACGCAAATCCCACAAGGCACAATCCACCGCGCTGATCGCCAGCATGCCATCGCCCTGACGCCCATGAATCTGCGCCCGGTACATCTGATCCCACAAACGCTCGGTGTCGCGCGGATCCTGACCCAGCAACAACGGCCGCAACTGGCCGTGAATGATTGATGCAACGGCATGCGGCACCGGCCCTGCCAGCCCGTCTACGCCCTCATCCGAAACGATCTCAAGAAACACAGTGGTAATGGCAAAACCGTCTTCCAGCTGAACGCCACCGTCATGATTATTCACGGTACGAAACTGCGCATAGACATCGGTGGGACGTGCGAGACGCTCCTCCCAGAAATCGCCCTCTCCCGGCATCACGCCTTTTACCTGAAGTAACCGGACATCAATAATCTTCATACTACTGCCCCTCACGTTGTTCATTGCTGGCCTGGTAAGCCGGTATACGCTGGCGACGAAAGATGATGCTCAGGGTAATGATCGAGAGCATCGCCATCGCCGCCAGCCAGTAAAATCCGCCGTTATAACTGCCGCTGCGGTCGCGTATCACGCCGATGACCCACGGATTCACCACACTGGCAATACTGCCCAGCGCATTGATCAGGGCGAGGCCGCCCGCCACCACGGATGCCGGGATAAACTGCGCGGGCAATCCCCAGAACACCGGCATCGCGCCGAAAAAGCCAAATGCCGAACAGCACAAAAACATCATTTTCACCAGCGAGTTATCGAACCACGCAACGCATAACAGCCCGACAAAGGAGAAGATCAGCGCCAGATAATTGGCCAGCAGCCGTGACCCGGGACGATCGGCTATGCGTCCCAGCACCAGCATGCCGGCCAGACCAAATACGTAAGGGATGATGGTGATGAACCCGGTCTGAACATGACTTAAGCCGGTTTCGCTGATGATCAGCGGCAGGAAGGTGCTCACCGCACCGTTGAGGTTCGCCAGTCCGTAATAGGTGAGGCTGAACAACAACACCAGCGGGCTGAACAGCGCTTTCAGCAGACCGCCATGGCCGCGCGACGGCAGTTTTTGCCGCTCAGCAGCCAGTGTTGTCACCAGCCAGTGCTGCTCATCTGCGCTGAGGAAGCGGGCATCTTCCGGCCGATCGGGCAACGCAAAGGGGACGATCAATCCCAGCACAATCGCCGGAATGGCCTCCAGCAGAAACATCAGCTGCCAGCCGCGCAGCCCCAGCCATCCGTGCAGCTCTAACAACAGGCTGGAAACCGGCGTGCCGATAATCAGCGCGATCGGAATGCCGGTCATAAACGAGGCGATGATGCGTCCGCGCCACGCCACCGGAAACCACAGGGTGAGATAAAACACGATGCCGGGGAAGAAACCGGCTTCAGCGGCACCCAGCAGCGCGCGCATCACATAGAGGCTGTTTTCACTCCACACAAACATATGCGCACCGGAGATGATGCCCCAGGTCACCATAATGCGGGCGATCCACCAGCGCGCGCCCACCCTTTCCATTAGCAGATTGGAGGGCAGTTCAAGGATGGCGTAAGGCAGGAAAAACAGACCGGCGGCGAGGCCAAAACTGGCGGCGCTGATGCCGAGATCGGCATTCATGGTGAGGGCAGCCACGCCGATATTGGCGCGATCGATCACCGCAATCACGTAGCAGCCAATCAGGAGCGGAATCAGTCGCCACGACAGTTTACGGATCACCCGCTTTTCAATTTCAGTATCTGTACTTTGCATGGTCTTTCCCGATGTTGGTGTCATGGATAAAAAATGCACTTGTATACAAGTTCTGTTGTATACATCAACTGATCACTCTTCAATGGGCTTAGTAAGGAAATGAGATATGAAACGTTTCAGCGTGAAGCCGCTGGTAAACGTTTATAAGAGGGTTGAGCCGGGCGAAGATGAACTAAATACGTGGTGATTATTCGAAGTGAACAGAGTGCGCTGGCACACTCCGGGCAGGATTATTTTATGCGCAGCCATTGTATAAACGCGCGCATGGCAGGTGACATGGCTTTACCTGCTATCCAGCAAAGTGAATAACCCGGGAATTCCATCTCCCAGGGTTGCAGAAGGCGACAAAGCTTGCCGGCGGCCAGCGATGCACTGACCCGTTCCGCCGTTAACTGGGCAATCCCTGCGCCAGCAATAGCGGCCTGCCGCTGCCTTTCGCGATCGTCTACCACCAGGTTTCCGTTCACGGGAATATCAAAAATTTTCCCCTCATTTAAAAACTGCCAGGGCTCTACCCTGCTACTTCCCGGCCAGCGCCAGCCGATGCAATTGTGATTGAGCAGATCTTCCGGGACTTCAACCGCACCATGCTTTGCCAGATATGCTGGCGCAGCGACCACAATCTGATGGAGCGGCTTGCCTAATGGAATAGCAACAAATCCCGGTTCCAGCACCTCGCCTAAGCGCAGTGATAAATCATAGCCGCCGCGGCTCAGATCGACCGGCGCATCGCTGGTTGTGATATCCAGCTGCACGTTGGGATAATCAGTAAGAAACCCGGCAATATTGTGATCAAGAAACATTTCAGCACCCGATCGAAAAGCATGAACGCGAATCAGCCCCTTAATATCCTGGCTTCTGGCGTGTGCCTGCTGCAGGGTCTCATGCAGATTAGTCATAATGGGTGCAGTCTGAAGAAACAGGGACTTGCCATCATCGGTAAGATATACCGCCCGGGTGGTCCGGTTCAGCAAACGTTGCCCGAGTTGTGCTTCCAGCGCGGTAATTTGCTGACTGACGGCTGACGCAGATACCCCTAGTATTTCGGCAGCGGCTCTGAAATTCAGTTGCTGAGCAACCACGACAAAAGCCCTTAAAGCCAGATACTCCGCGCTGTTAATCATTATTGATATCCTTTATTAATTGCCACTTAACACACCATTAAGATACAGGAACTTCACGCCTGTAAGTATCCCGTTATAATCACTCAAATCATAATTAATAAATAATATCAGGAGCACTTTATGCTGCAGGAAAACCTTGAATTAGCGCAGAGATTACAAATTATCGAAGACAAACTGGCTATTTATGAATTGATTGCGTCACATCCTCCCAGCGCAGATACTGCAATGGCGGAATATACATTATCGGTTTATCTGGAAAAGAGTGAATTCAATCGCGGCCCTCATCTTGATGGCGCGGAGGGTGCAGAGGCGATAGCCGCCTTTATTTTGCGGCCTGAGCATGAGGAAGCACTGGCTAGCGGATTAGCGCATTTTACCGGATTACCCCTGATTGATCTGCGCGGAGACAGCGCGGTAGTCACCTCTTATTTACAGTTAATTTATCTGGATGATAAAGGCGAATCACGCATGCTGGCCAATCACGGCAGCTCTCCTGGCTATCGCATACACCGCGTTGTAGTGAATCGCTGGGAGTTAAAACGCATTGCGGGTCAATGGAAAATTCATCGCAGGACGTTGATTCCGGTGGACGGTAGCGGTTTATCACGCGCATTGCTTTCCCAGGGGCTGAAAGATGTATTCAGCCGGCAATCACGATAATTAACGCGACAAGACAGTCATGCAGCCAGACCACGATGTGCAGCGACGTCATCAATGATAATCCGCTACGAGACTGGCGGCGCAGGTTGGTGTCCAGCATGGCAACGGTCTGGCTATTCCTTTCAGCCAAATCCTTTGGTGATGTACTTGCCAGTAACGTATGAAATTTATTAAAGCCGACATTCTTATCCTGTAGCAATGCAGCATATTCCCCTATAAATCATCGCCTCACCAAAGAATATCACGTGCAGAATGCTATCAGCTTTAAGCATCAGCATAATGGGTTATTTCAGCCGCTGCGCCTTTTGACAGACTCATACTCTAACGCTACGCTTAATTGCAAGGATATATGTCGCAAACTTGCGTAAAGATAAAATATTTCCTAAGGTGACCGCCTTTCAGCCTCTTATAGCTTTCATTTCCCTTTGTGAAGTGCCGGCTGCGAAAGCTATAAGATCGCTCCAATTTTACTCATGGGGAGTTTATGAGCACCGGAACGATGACCAATAAACCTGATTTGACCGTTGACGATATTACCGTCATTGACAACAAATTATTGAAACGCGCCGTCAGCGCCGCAGCGCTGGGTAATACCATGGAGTGGTTTGATTTCGGCGTTTATAGTTACCTTGCCGTGATTATCGGCCAGGTATTTTTCCCGGACGCCAGTAATACCGCGCAGCTTATTGCGTCGTTTGGTACTTTTGCGGCCGCGTTTTTAGTGCGCCCGATTGGCGGCATGGTATTTGGTCCACTCGGCGATCGCTTTGGCCGGCAGAAAGTGCTGGCCTTTACCATGATTATGATGTCGATTGGTACCTTCTGTATTGGCCTGATTCCCAGCTATGCCAGTATCGGTATTGCCGCGCCGATCCTGCTGTTGCTGGCGCGTCTGGTGCAGGGCTTTTCCACCGGCGGTGAATATGGCGGTGCCGCCACCTTTATTGCGGAATACTCCACCGACAAACGCCGCGGCTTTATGGGCAGCTTCCTGGAGTTTGGTACGCTGGCCGGTTATCTGCTGGGCGCCAGCCTGGTGACCGGTATGATTGCGCTGCTGCCGCATCAGGCGATGATGGACTGGGGCTGGCGCATTCCATTCTTCCTGGCCGCGCCGCTGGGGCTGTTTGGCCTGTATATCCGCCTGAAGCTGGAAGAGACACCCGCGTTTAAAGAGCACATGGATAAGCGTGAAGAGGCCGAACATAACAAGCCGCAGCTCACGCTGTGGCAAATGCTGCGTACGCAGAGTAAGCCGCTATTGAAGTGTATTGGTCTGGTGCTGCTGTTTAACGTGTCTAATTATATGCTGACCGCCTACATGCCAAGTTATTTAACCGGCATTCTGGGGCTGAGCGAAATATCCGGTCTGCTGCTGGTGATGGTGGTGATGTTTATCATGATGCCGCTGACCTTAATGTGGGGCCATTTCACCGACCGCATCGGCCGTAAACCGGTGATTGGTTTCGGCGCGCTGGGATTATTAGTGCTGGCGATCCCGGCGTTTATGCTGATTGGTTCTGGCAACATGCTGTGGGTATTTGCCGGTCTGGCCGTGCTGGGCTTACTGCATACCTGCTTTAGCGGCACCATGCCAGCGACATTACCGGCACTGTTTGTCACCGATATTCGTTACAGCGCGCTGGCTATCGGCTTTAATTTATCAGTCTCGCTGTTCGGTGGCACCACGCCGTTAATTACCGCATGGCTGGTCGACACTACGCACAATACCATGATGCCGGCGTATTACATGATGGGTGCCGGCGTGATTGGTTTGTTAACGGTATTGACGCTGAGTGAGACAGCACGTAAGCCACTGAAAGGTTCATCCCCTGCGGTGGCGACTAAAGCCGAGGCGCATAAACTGATTGATAAACTGCGTAAACAGCGCAGCCGTAAAAAACAGCAGCCAGCATAATCCCCGCTGATATTCACATCAGGTGCGCTCAATGCGCACCTTTTTTGTGCCCTGCGTCAGACTTATAGCTCAGATAATCGCCCCGGGCTGCGGTAGACTGACATTCTCTGACTGTTTTTTACTCATTAAGGGTTAATGATGTCATCTGCCGTGTCTCCCGCCGTTAATCAAAAGCGCGTACTGATTGCCGGATCCGTCGGCAATTTTATCGAGTGGTATGAATTCGCCGTGTACGGTTTCATGGCCACGCTGATCGCTAAACATTTCTTTCAGCTGGAAGGAGAAAGCGCCCTCACCAGCCTGATCCTCACCTATGCGGCCTTCGCGGTGGCGTTCTTTTTTCGCCCGTTAGGGGCAGTACTGTTTGGCCGCCTGGGCGATCGCTATGGCCGTAAACCGGTGCTGATCGCGGTGCTGGTATTGATGACGCTGGCCACCGTCGCCATCGGTCTGGTCCCGGTTTATGCCAGCATTGGCGTGGCTGCGCCGCTGCTGATTACACTGCTACGCATTTTGCAGGGACTGTTTGCCGGCGGAGAATACGGCGGTGCGGTCTCGCTGATGACCGAATCGGCGCCGCCCGGCAAGCGCGGATTTTATGGCGCATGGCAGTCGCTGACGGTGGCGCTCGGACTGCTGGCGGGCGCGGGCGTGGTGGCAGTACTGCCGCTGCTGCTGGGAGACGCCGCCATGAACGCCTGGGGCTGGCGCATTCCCTTCCTGCTGGCGCTGCCGCTCGGCGCAGTGGCGCTGTGGCTGCGCACCGGCCTCGACGAATCACCGCAGTTCAGCCAGACACCGGCGGCACCACAACAGCAGGCATCGCTGGGTGTCACGCTGCGCGCTATCGGGCTGGGCATTGGGCGGTTAATGGTATGGTCGGCCGCCGGTTATACCTACCTGGTGATCATGCCTACCTATCTGCAGGCTGCGCTGCATACCGGCTTTAACCAGGCGCTGCTGATTGCGGTGATCTCTAACCTCGGCTTTGCCGCCACCATTCTGCCGGCCGGCATACTCAGCGATCGTTATGGCCGCCGCACTTTAATGCTGCTGGCGACGTTTTTGCTGCTGGTGCTGGCTTTCCCGCTGCTGAAAGTGTTGCAGCATCCGGAAAGCGGTATGGCGATCAAAGCGCTGGTGGTATTTATCGCCGGTGCGCTGGTGGGCATGCTGGCCGGACCGGGACCGGCGATGCTGGCCGAGATGTTCCCTACCCGCGTGCGTTACACCGGGCTGGGGCTGGCCTATTCGCTCTCCAACGCGCTGTTTTCCGGCTGCGCAGGTCTGATCATTACCGGCCTGATGAAGCAAACCGGCAACGCCGACATTCCCGCCTGGTATGTGATGGCCACCGCCGTAGTGAGTTTTGTCGCGCTGCTTTCGCTCAATAAGGACGATCACCGCAGGCCCCTTTAACATCATGCTGCTTCGTTCCTGCACCTCATGCGATGCAGCCTTGCCAGGGTGAGCGCTCGCCCTCACCCGTATCGACGCCGCCGGTTAGTCTGTTGACAATCAGCCCGATTAATAGTTGTATCATACAACATTATGGCTACCGGGCGCCTGCAACATGACCACTGAATCGTTAGTTAATCAGATACGTTCCGCCTCACGACTGATGGTACGTGAACTCGGATTTATGCGCCCGACGCTGGCGGCAACGGACTATTCGCCTTCCGCTGTCCACACGCTGCTGGAGATGGAAACCCTGGGCACAGTGACTGCTGCACAGTTAGTGGAATTGCTCGGTCTGGAAAAATCGAGCGTCAGCCGCATGCTGGCCAGACTGGTGGCGGCTGGTGAAGTGCAGGAAATCGCTGACGGCAGTGATGCCCGGGTTAAAAGGCTGAAACTGACTGCGCAGGGTATGGCTACCGTTGCCAGAGTCAATCAGTACGCGGCACAACGGGTGCTGGCCGCGCTGGCTGGACTTGAACCGGCACAGCAGCGCACGGTAGCGCAGGGACTGAGCGCTTATGCTGACTCCCTGCGCCGCTGTCGGACCGGCACGCAGCCACTTCCCTCAGGTGCCATCGACATCGTCAGCGGTTACCGGCCCGGGATGATCGGCCGCATCGCTGAAATGCACGGCCGTTACTATGCCCGGCATCATCAGTTTGGTCACTATTTTGAAGGCAAAGTCGCCAGCGGGCTGGCAGAGTTTGCCGGACGGCTGGGAAGTGAGCGCAATCAAATCTGGCTGGCAGTACATAACGATAATATTGTCGGTTCAGTGGCGATTGACGGAGAGGATCTCGGCAATAATCAGGCCCATCTGCGCTGGTTTATTCTTGACGAGACGTGTCGCGGTAGCGGCATCGGGCGGCGCTTGCTTCATGAGGCTGTGGCATTCTGCGATCGTCAGGGGTTCAGCGCAACGCAACTGTGGACCTTCAGTGGGCTGGATGCGGCCAGACGACTCTACGAGCAGGCAGGCTTCAACCTGACGCGCGAGTGGCAGGGCGATCAGTGGGGCAAAATCATGACTGAACAGCACTTCACGCGATGATGGCCGGGAAAGATTCTCAACGGCTGATGCGCTGCCGTTTTACCACCGCGTCAGGCCAGAGAAATAGCCGGGTTAATGCGGAAAAAACAGGCATGAATATGAATTTCGGGTTAAGTAATAAATGGTATTGAATAAATGCAAACCGGATTTTAAATTTATCCGGTTGAGATGATAAACAGTCAGAAATAACAAAACCCCGGCACATCAGTGTGCCGGGGATAACCAACACTACCAGTTAAATTTATTACTATCTTCCCACTCTTTGACTTCTTTCTCTGCTTGATCTTTACCGTAGCCGTAGCGCTCCTGAATGCGGCCGACTAATTGATCGCGTTTCCCTTCGGCTACGTCTAAATCGTCATCTGTAAGCTGGCCCCATTTCTCTTTCACTTTTCCTTTGAACTGCTTCCAGTTTCCGCTGATACGATCTTCGTTCATCAGTGTTCTCCTCATTTAGGTGACAGTGCCGCCTGGCATTATTTCGCGCATCGGTTAACTGCGCAGAGATAAGCGTAGCCTATGACTGAGATTAAAAGGTGCTTAAGCGAACAAATCGGAAAATTTACGTAACGGTACTGTTTAAAGCGCAGCGGGAATTAAATCTGAAAATATAGGCTATGATTTTTCAGGGTACTCAGTGATTTATCTGCGTACCCGTTTGCTACCAGGGCATTTAGTCTTTTGTATTCAGAGAGTAAATGGTTTTAAGGAACGCGAATCGCTTGATGTCGTCCATTCCCCGTGCGGGGCTTAACGAGGCAATAGAATGGAATCCACAACGTTGGAAAAATCCTGGGGTGCTGAAATCCTTGCTGACGGCAGCGTGCGGTTTCGCCTTTGGGCACCCGGTCAGCAGCAAATTACCCTTCACGCCGATGGTCAGCAGCATGCCATGCAGCCGCAGCAGGATGGCTGGTTCAGCCTGACGCTGCGCGGACCTGGTCACGGCAGCGAATATCACTACGAGCTGGCCGATGGCAGCACGGTGCCCGATCCGGCCGCGCGGGCACAACGCGCCGATGTCAACGGCCCTTCTCTGGTCATCGACCCACACCATTATGCCTGGCAGCAGCGCAACTGGCAGGGACGGCCCTGGCATGAAACGGTGGTCTACGAGCTGCACATCGGCACCTTTACCGCCGAAGGCACCTTCCGCGCGGCTATCGCAAAACTCCCTGCGCTGGCAGAGCTTGGTATCACCATGATCGAAGTGCTGCCGGTATCGCAGTTTGGCGGCACGCGCGGCTGGGGCTATGACGGCGTTCTGCTGTATGCGCCGCACTCGGCTTATGGCTCACCGGATGATTTCAAGGCCTTTGTCGATGCCGCGCACGCGCTGGGACTGTCGGTGGTGCTGGATATTGTGCTCAACCACTTTGGTCCGGAAGGCAATTACCTGCCGCTGCTGGCACCGGCCTTTTTCCACGAAGAGCGCATGACGCCGTGGGGTGCCGGGATTGCGTACGATGTCGATGCCGCGCGGCGTTATATCGTCGAAGCGCCGCTCTACTGGCTGAAAGAGTTTAACCTCGACGGCCTGCGCTTCGATGCCATCGACCAGATTGAAGATACGTCCAGCCAGCATGTGCTGATCGAGATTGCCGAACGCATTCGCAGTGAAATCCACTCTCGCCCGATCCATCTCACTACCGAAGACAGCCGCAACGTGATCTTCCTGCATCCGCGCGATGCGGACGGTAACGCGCCACTGTTCAGCGGTGAATGGAACGACGATTTCCATAATGCCATTCACGTCTTTGCCACCGGCGAGACGCACGCGTATTACCAGGATTTCGCCGACGTACCGGAGAAATTAATCGCGCGCATTCTCACCGAGGGCTTTGCTTATCAGGGCGAGCTGTCACCACAGAGTGGCCAGCGGCGCGGCGTACCCAGCGCAGGCCAGCCGCCGGTGGCGTTTGTCGACTTCATCCAGAACCACGATCAGGTGGGCAATCGCGCCCAGGGCGAACGCCTGATTAGCCTGGCCGGTGTCGATCGCACCAAAGTGCTGCTCGCCACCCTGCTACTGTCACCGCATATTCCGCTGCTGTTTATGGGCGAAGAGTACGGTGAAACCAACCCGTTCCTGTTCTTTACCGATTTCCACGGCGATCTGGCGAAAGCGGTGCGTGAAGGACGGGCGCGCGAATTTACCGGTCACGCCGGTCATGACGATACGGTACCGGATCCCAATGCTGAAGAGACCTTCACGCGTTCGAAACTGGACTGGAGCAAAGTGGAAAATCCCGCAGGCCAGGCGTGGCTGACGCTTACGCGCCAGCTGCTGGCGTTGCGCCAGCAGCACATCGTGCCGCTGCTGCCGGATGCCCGCAGGCATAACGGCCAGGTGCTGCGCACCGCACCAGGCTTTGTCGCCGTCAGCTGGCAGTTCCCGCAGGGCCAGCTGTCGCTGGCGCTGAATATTGGACAGCAGAGCCAGCCGCTGCCCGCTATGCCCGGCGAGACGCTCTTTGCGTGGCCACAGGAAAGCGGCGAGCTGCCGCAGCACTCTCTCATCGTGCGTCTGGCAAAAGGAGCAGCGCAATGAGTATTCCAACCGCGACTTACCGTATCCAGTTCCGTAACGGCATGACGTTTGACCGCGCGGCGCAGCTGGTGCCCTATCTGCAGCAGCTGGGTATCAGCCATCTTTACGCCTCGCCGATCTTTACCGCCACCCGCGACTCGACGCACGGCTATGACGTCACCGACGCCAATGAGATTGACCCGGCAATTGGCGGACGCGCCGGTTTTGACCGCCTCAGCGCGGCGCTGCAGCAGGCCGGGATTGGCCTGATCCTCGATATTGTGCCTAACCACATGGCGGCGTCGCTGGAAAATGCCTGGTGGCGCGATGTGATTGAACACGGGGAAGCCAGCCGCTACGCGCGCTACTTTGATATCGACTGGTCACGCAGGCTGACGCTGCCGTTCCTTGGCGATGATTTTGACCGCGTGCTGGCCAATGATGAACTCAGCATCAAGGCCGATCCGCACAGCGGCAATCCGGCGCTGGTCTATTACGACAGTTACTACCCGCTGACGCCCGCCAGCTGGCAGCAGCGTAAAGACGAGGTGCTGGCGCTGCGCGATCGCGCGGCCATCGCGGAACTGCATGCGCAACAGCCGTGGCAGCTAATGAACTGGCGTGAGGCGCGCAGCGCGCTCTCCTACCGCCGCTTCTTTGAAATTACCGGGCTGGTCGGCGTGCGCGTCGAAGATGAAGAGGTGTTCGCGGCTTCGCATCGCCTGATTCTTGAACTGGTACACAGCGGTGTGGTGAGCGGGCTGCGCGTCGATCACGTTGACGGGCTGGCCGATCCGCTCGGCTATCTGCAACAGCTGCGTCAGGCCGCGGGCGACGCGTGTTATATCACGGTGGAGAAGATTCTCGCTGACGGTGAGCAACTGCCCGCCGACTGGCCGGTGTCCGGCACCACCGGTTACGAGTTTATCGCCGCGCTGTCGCATGCGCTGATTGATGATAATCAGATCGATATGCTGCATCTGGCCTATGAAGCGGTATCCGCTGAACGTAACGACGTGGCGGCTGGCCTGCGTGCGGCACGTGAACTGATGGTCGATCGTAACTTTGCCGGGGAATTCAGCCGCCTGCTGGCGCTGGCTACCGAGGCAGCCGATCTGGTGCATCGCAACTTCAGTGAGGCTGAGCTGCACGTGGCGCTGCGCGAGCTGCTGATCGCCTTCCCGGTGTATCGCACCTACGGCCGGAAAGCCGGTATGCCGCTGGAAGGCGAAGCGTTGCTATTACAGGTGCTGGAGCAGGTTAAACACAGCGCCTCGCCTGCGGCGCTGAGCTTTTTGCAGGCATTACTGCTGGGGGCGATCACTGAACAGGGCGAGCAGGATGCGGCGGAATTCCGCGCCCGCTTCCAGCAGCTGACCGGCCCGCTGATGGCGAAATCGGTCGAAGACACGCTGTTTTTCCGCAATCACGTGGCGCTGGCGATCAACGAAGTGGGTGCCGAACCGCTGCCGCATGCGTTTTCGCTTGAACGCTTTCACCACGAAATGCAAACCCGCCTGCAGCACCAGCCGGATGGGCTGTCGGGTACCTCCACGCACGATACCAAACGCGGCGAGGATGCACGCGCGCGGCTGTATACCCTGAGTGAAGCGCCGGCGCTGTGGGCGGAGAATGTGACGCGCTGGCGCCAGATGAATCAGCCGCACGTGGTCGCGCTGGCGGACGGACCGGCGCCCGAACCGCCGGTTGAGTGGATGCTGTACCAGGCGCTGGCCGGCGTCTGGCCCACCACGCTGCAGCCGGAGGACACGGCGGCACTGGACGCGCTGCGCGATCGCTTTTTGCCGTTTGTGGAAAAAGCCCTGCGCGAAGCGAAGTTACGCACCGACTGGGCGGACAGCAATGAAGCTTATGAAAATGCCGTGCTGGAGTACGCCCGCCAGCTGCTGTCACCCACCAATCCGGCGTTTCTGCAGGACTTCAGCCACGCACTGCAGCCGTTCATCCGGGCCGGACTGGTTAACAGCCTGAGCCAGACGGTGATCAAACTGACCGCGCCGGGCGTGCCGGATATCTATCAGGGCTGCGAAGCGCTGGATTTCAGCCTGGTCGATCCGGATAACCGACGCGAGCCGGATTTCGCTCAGCTGACGGCGCAGCTGGATGTCCACGCCGCGCCGGACTTCGCCAGCCAGCAGGACTGGCTGAGCGGCCGCCTGAAGCAGCAGATGGTAGCGCGCCTGCTGCATCTGCGCCGCGACCATGCGCAGTTGTTCCGCTTTGGTGATTATCAACCGCTCAGTGCATCGGGCGAACATGCGGAAAAAGTGATCGCCTTTGCCCGTCAGGACAGCGACTACGCGCTGCTGGTGATTACGCCACGGCTGATTTTCAATGGTGCACAGTGGAGTCATACCCGACTGGCACTGCCGGAATCGCTGGCGCATCGCCACTATCGCAATGTGCTGACCGGCGAGACCGTAGTGATTAATGACGATGTTACGCTGGACAATGTGAGCTATAGCGCGCCGCTGGTGCTGATTAGCCAGTAGTGTCCCCGATAAACCTGTTGTTTTACATGACTATCTATTCACTGGATGGAGAGGATTGAATGTCTAACGGTAAACCTTTAGAAATCACCGCTGGATCGGGGCACCAGCTCGGCGCCAACTTTGATGGGGACGGCGTAAATTTTGCGCTGTTTTCAGCACACGCGGAACGGGTCGAACTCTGTCTGTACGATGAGAGCGGTCAGCATGAAATTGCCCGCTTCGATCTGCCGGAATATACCCACGAAATCTGGCACGGCTACGTGCCCGGGCTGAAACCCGGCGCGCTGTATGGTTATCGCGTTCACGGACCGTTCGATCCGGAAAACGGTCACCGTTTTAACCCGAGCAAATTACTGATTGATCCCTACGCCCGCGAGTTGCAGGGCAACATCGACTGGAATGAAGCGCACTTCGCTTACGATTTACTGCACGAAGATAAAGATCTGACGCTGGATACCCGTGACAGCGCGCCGTTTACTCCCAAGTGCCGGGTGATTGACACTAATGAGTTTGACTGGCAGGACCATAACCGGCCCAGCATTCCGTGGTCCAGTACGGTGATTTATGAAACCCACGTCAAAGGTTTCACCCAGCTTAATCCGGCGATTCCGGCAGAGATGCGCGGCACCTATGACGGCATGAGCCACAAATCCACCGTCGACTACATCAAAAGCCTCGGCGTGACGTCAGTGGAATTGCTGCCGGTACACTGGTTCCCGGACGATCAGCATCTGCTGGATCGCGGACTGAAAAACTTCTGGGGCTATAACTCGCTGGCCTTTTTCGCGCCTGCCAGCCGCTATTTTGGCCCGCGCGGTATTCAGGGCTTTCGCGACATGGTGCGCGCTTTCCACGATGCCGGCATCGAAGTGATTCTCGACGTGGTGTATAACCACACCGCGGAAGGCAACGAACTGGGGCCGACGCTGTCGTTCAAAGGGATTGATAACTTCTCCTACTACCGCACGCTGCCGGATCAGCACCGTTATTACATCAACGATACCGGCACTGGCAACACGGTGAATACCTCCCATCCGCGCGTGCTGCAGCTGGTGACGGATTCGCTGCGCTACTGGGCAGAATCGATGCATATCGACGGTTTTCGCTTCGACCTCGGCACCATTCTCGGCCGCGAGCCGGAAGGGTTCGATCAGCGTGGCGGCTTCTTTGATGCCATGACGCAGGATCCGGTGTTGTCAAAGCTGAAGCTGATCGGCGAACCCTGGGACATCGGCCCTGGTGGCTACCAGGTGGGTGGTTTCCCGCCCGGCTGGGCTGAGTGGAACGACAAATATCGCGACACGGTGCGTGAGTACTGGAAAGGCGACAACGTTTCAACCGACTTTGCCGCGCGCCTGCTTGGTTCCGGCGATCTGTACGATCAACGCGGCCGCCGCCCGTGGGCCAGCGTCAATTTCATCACCGCGCACGATGGCTTTACGCTGAATGATCTGGTCTCGTACAACGACAAGCACAACGATGCCAACGGGGAAGATAACAACGACGGCCACAACGATAACCGTTCATACAACTACGGTGCCGAAGGCCCCACCGACGACGAAGGCATCAACGCGGTACGCGAGCGGCAGAAGCGTAACTTCCTCGCCACGCTGTTTTTCTCTCACGGCACACCGATGCTGCTGGCGGGCGATGAGTTTGGCCGCAGCCAGATGGGCAACAACAACGGCTATTGTCAGGATAGCGAGATTTCCTGGCTGCACTGGGAAGATCTGCCGGCTTCCGCTGATGCGTTACGCGATTTCACCCGTCAAATCATTGCACTGCGCGCACAGCAGCCGCTGCTGCGACGTGAAAGCTGGCGCGACGGCATGGAGATTAAATGGTTTAACGCCGGCGGCGGTTTCCAGCAGGCGGAACAGTGGGATGAGGGCTCGACGCTCGGCGTGTACATCGGGCGTCCGGACCTGCAAACCGAAGAGGGTATCTGGCACGATGTGCTGATGCTGTTCAATCCGTTTGAAGGCAATGTGCCGTTCCGCATCCCGCAGTTTGGTGAAGGCGGCTGGGTGCTGGAGCTGACCACCTCCGACAGCGCCAGTAAGGGATTGGTGATTACCAAAGAGAAGGATTTTGAGCTGGAGGGCCGCAGCCTGGCGCTGTTCCGCCGGCCGTGAGTGGAACACGGGTGCCGGTTTCCAGGTGCGCATGAATGCGCACCCTACAGAAACAACGGGACATGCACTCCCCGTTTCCAGGTGCGTATGAATGCGCACCCTGCGGAAACAACGGGACATGCACTCCCCGTTTCCAGGTGCGCATGAATGCGCACTCTGCGGAAAAAACGGGGCATGTACTTCCGGTTTCCAGGTGCGCATGAATGCGCACCCTGCGGAAAAAACGGGACATGCACCCCGCTTTCCAGGTGCGCATGAATGCGCACCCTGCGGAAACAACGGGACATGCACTCCCTGTTTCCAGGTGCGCATGAATGCGCACCCTGCGGAAATAACGGGACATGCACTCCCGGTATCCAGGTGCGCATGAATGCGCACCCTACGGAAATAACGGGACATGCACCGTAGGGTCGCCGTTCACGGCGACCGGCTCCACTGTTAACCCGCCAGACTCGTCTGCTACCCGGCACTAAAATTTCATTAACTAAAAACCACAATCTGCCGATGTTCTTTAATCTGCCCTTGTACCCGCCGCGTCAGGCGTCGGGGTGCGTTTAGATTAAGGATAATAAGATGAACATCTCCCAACGATTGTTACTGACCTTTTCCATGTTGTTTGGCGCCATCATTCTGCAAGCCGTGCTCGCCATCTCACTGCTTTCCGGCTTCCAGGAGCGCTTTGAATATGTGCAAACCAACGCCATCCCCTCGATCAAAGACCTCAACACGTTAATTGATCGCAGCAATCAGCTGGCGCTGACGCTTTACAAACATCAGACTCAGCTGCAGGACAGCAATATGCCTGCGGTTGAAGCGGACATTGATAAACAGATCGGCGGCCTGAAATCGCTCACCGATTACTACCTGACTCACAACATTTCCAGCGAGGAAGATAAACGCCTGACCGAGCTGGCTTTTGCCAATATACAGCGCGTTAGCGAGCGGCTGCCGGCGTTTCTCACTGCGTCGCGCGCGCATCAGAACGCCATCAGCCTTGATCTGATCGAGGGGCAGAACGGCATTGGTGCCGCCATTCGCCAGCTGGTCACCAATTACCAGCAGCAGCTGATGCTGAATATTTCTATCGGCGATGAGTTACGCGCCACCAACCTCAGCACCTTCCATGAAGTGCTGTGGACCACCATTACCGGCGTGATAGCCACAGTGATTATTTTTGGCCTGTTCGCCCTGTTCACCGTGCTGCGCATTCGTCGCAGCCTGTCCGATGTCGGCAAAGTCATGATGCGCGCCAGTGAAAATCTCGACCTGACGCTCAGCGCCGACGAAAGCCGTCGCGATGAGGTGGGCAATATGGCGCGCTCCTTTAATCAGCTGATGCGCAGCGTGGCCGGTTCGCTGAGTGCCGTGCGCAGCGCGTCGCATTCGGTCAGCAGCGCATCGGTGCAAATCGCCGCTGGCAATGAAGATCTCTCTGCGCGTACCGAACAGCAGGCCGCCTCACTGGAGCAGACCGCGGCCAGCATGACTGAACTGAGTGAAACCGTACGTCAGACCGCCGATAACACGCGTCAGGCCAGCCAGCTGGCGGCTAACGCCAGTTCACTGTCGGAAAAAAGTGGTACCTCGCTCAGCACCATGCTCTCGACCATGGATGATATTCGTGGCAGCTCGCGCAAGGTCACGGACATTGTTTCGATGATCGAAGGCATCGCTTTCCAGACCAATATTCTGGCGCTCAACGCGGCAGTCGAAGCGGCACGCGCCGGTGAGCACGGCAAGGGCTTTGCGGTGGTGGCAGGTGAAGTACGCAGCCTGTCCCAGCGCTCCACTTCCGCCGCACGCGAAATTAAAGGACTAATTGAAGAGTCGCATCGACTGACCGAAGCCGGGGCCGCCCAGGCCAGCGACGTCAGCAGCAATATGCAGGTGATGAATGACGCTATCCATCAGGTCAGCGAACTGATGAGCGAAATCGCCGCGGCCGCGGTTGAGCAGAGTCAGGGCATCAGCCAGGTGCAGCAGGCGGTGAATCAGATGGATGATGTCACCCAGCAGAACGCCGCGCTGGTGGAGCAGGCCTCAGCCGCGTCACAATCGCTGCAGGAACAGGCCCAAACGCTCAACCAGCTGGTGACCCGCTTCGTGCTGGCGGAATCCGGCGCAACGCCGATCATCAAGCCGGCGCCGGCGAGCCACAAAGCGCCACAGCCTGCGCGCCTGGCAGTGGCCAGCGATGCCGACTGGCAGAGTTTCTAATTCCCTCCTCCTCCGCGTCGCCGCGCGGAGGGGCTTTCTCCCACTGACGAACTCCCCGGCGCGCTGGCGCGAGCGACATTGCCTCAACGAGCGCCAGCAAAACTGCTATTCTGTGAACCATGCTAACGGTCATCAGCAACGAAAGTGTTTCACCTCCGCATGCCCGCCGCTCCCTAAAGGAACCTTATGCACCCTCAGCAACAGACACGCGGTAAATGGGCCATCTTTGGCCTGATGTTTATTCCTGGCTTTACCTGGGCTTCCTGGGTTAGCCGCACCCCCTTTATGCGCGATGTGCTGCACGCCTCGACGGAAATGATGGGCCTGATTCTGTTTGGCTTCTCCTGTGGCTCCATGCTGGGCGTGCTGCTGGCCGGTAAGCTGGTCGCGCACTTTGGCACCAGCCGGGTGATGCGCACGGGTTACCTGATCCTGCTCGGTGGCCTGGTGCTGATGACTGTTGCGTTAACGCTCGCCAGTAGCGGGCTGGTGTTCACCAGTCTGGTGTTGCTGGGCGGCGGTACCGCGCTGATGGATGTGGTGGTTAATGTCGAAGGAGCAGCGTTTGAGCGACGCATCGGCAAGTCAATCATGACCATCATTCACGGCTTCTTCAGTTTCGGCACGCTGATCGGCGCACTGGCGGGGCTGGCCATGACCGCAGCCGATATCAGCACCCACTGGCACTTTAGCGTGGTGCTGCTGGTTAACCTGCTGATTGCCGCCCTGGCGCTGCGCCATCTGCCCGCCACCAGCGACAGCGAACGCAGCGAACAGCCGCATCACGGCGGCTTTCTGGCCCAGGTCGGACGTGAACTGCGTGACCGCCAGCTGCTGGTGCTCGGCGTGGTGATTCTGGCGATGGCACTGGCGGAAGGCTCGGCTAACGACTGGCTGCCGTTACTAATGATCGACGGCCATAATCTCAATCATGCCCAAAGCACGCTGGTCTACGCGGGCTTCACCGCCGGCATGACGCTGGGGCGCTTTCTCGGTGGGCTGGTGGTTGATCGTCTGGGCCGTGTCTGGGTACTGCGCGCCAGCGCTTTCTCCGCCGCGCTGGGGCTGACGCTGGTGATTTTCTCCGATAACCCATGGCTGGCGGCGGCGGCCGTGCTGTTCTGGGGCGTCGGCGCGTCGCTCGGCTTCCCGCTAACGGTCTCGGCGGCGGGCGATGGCCATAACAGCGCGGTGCGCGTCACGATTGCCGCCACGCTGGGTTATCTGGCGTTTCTGGTCGGCCCGCCCGGACTGGGCTTTATCGGCGAACATGCCGGATTGCGCATGGCGATGCTGCCGGTACTGATCATGGTACTGCTGGCGCTGGTGTGCGCCGGTGCGGCTGGCCGCCCGCGTCAGGCAAAAACACCGGCGAAACAATAAATCTCAGGGCACGCGCCAGCTGCCCTGCCAGCCATCCGCAGTGGCCTCGAATTGCGCGCGCTGATGGGGCTCGCAGCTGACATCCAGCCACTCCACGCTGTGCAAGGTGATCTGCACCAGCGCAAAGTGCTCGTCGGGCCCGGTGCCCGCCTTTTGCGCGCTGGCAGGCAGTGCGTCATCAGGATGGGCAATCACGCTGCCCGGCCTGACCGGTGACTGAAACAACGCGTGTGAGTGCGGGCGCAATGCATGCCAGGCTGCGGCACGCTGTTGTGCATCGTCAACGCGCTGAGCCGTGCCCGCCAGCCTGAGCTGAACGCGCCTGGCGGCATCATAAGCCAGTAACGCCACCTGCGGCTGGGCTGCAATATCCTGCATTTTGGCGCTGCGCCGATCGGCGGTAAAACGCAGGGCCGGCAGCGCGGGCAAAAACTGCCGTATCACCACGGTGCGCAGGCTGGGCTGGCCGTCAGCGGTCACCGTTGCCAGCTGCATCAGGGTGAAAGCCGAACGCGATGTGGTGGCTGTGCTAAGCAGCTGCCAGATGGCTTGCAGGCGGTCGTCGAGCGAGATCATGATTCCCTTCCTTAGCGGGCGTGAAGCGGATTGCTGCCCGCACGTTTCAGCGCCGACAGCGCCAGCGCGCTGAGCAGTAACCCAATGACGATCAGCAGCGCGTAGCTTAGCCACTGCAGCAGCAGAATGCCCAGCACGCCGCCAGCGAGAAACGCCAGCACGGTGTAGCAATGCAGTTTTAGCCGCTCAATGTACAGCGGCGCGTCTTTTGGTGACTCTTTGCGACGCAGCACGTCGAACAGCATCGCCAGCTCAATGCCGATATCGGTTGACGTGCCGGAAACGTGCGTCGTGCGCACGCGGGCATTGGAGATGCGCGTTACCACCGCATTTTGCAGACCCATCAGAAAGCTCAGGCTGAGAATCAGTAACACGCCGCCCTCGCTGAAATGAAAGCCGCTTTCGACAATCCCCAGTACCAGCAACGCTATGCCCTCCAGCAGAATATTGATGGCGTAGATGCCGCGTATCTGCCGCCTGCGGCCGGAATTGATGATCAGCGTCGAGACCGACGAACCGGCGATGAATAACAGCACAATCAGCAGGAAGAACAGCCCGATATGCAGATTGGCTTTCGCCAGATGATCGGACAGTGACGAGACGTTTCCGGTCATGTTGGCGGAGAAGAAACCAACCGTTTCGAACGCTGCAGTGTTCAGTGCACCCGCCACGGCGGCCAGCGTCGCCGCCAGGCGGATGTCGGTGTTGAAAGTGCGCGTATCCTCAGTGGAGATCAGCATGAAAAGGTCCCGGCCCGGCAAAAGGTTTATCATCCTCCGGCGGTCAAAAATTCTCAACTGGCAGGGCTGAACATTAACGCGGTTCGCTGTCGATCAGCGCACGCCGGGCCAGGCGTTTGGGCAGGATTTGACCCTGTCACTGATAAGCCGGATAATTTGGAAACGATTCATTCTAAATAGCCCGCATTATGACCAGTAAACCCAATCCGGCGCCGGCTGCCAGAGAGCGCGGCAGACCGCGCAATTTTGATATCGACGAAGCGCTCGACAGCGCCATGATCGTGTTCCGCCAGAAGGGTTTTCATGCGGCCTCGATTGCCGATTTAGGTGAAGCGATGAACCTGACGGCGGGCAGTATTTATAAAGCGTTTCAGGATAAACGTTCCCTGTTTCTGCGGGTGTTTGAGCGCTACATCCTGCTGCGCAACGTGGACCTGCGCGCCCGTTTGCAACAGTACCCGACCGGCCGGGCGCGCATTGCTGAGCTGCTGCAGTTTTATCTCGACTCAGCCAGCGAGATCGAGGGCAGACGCGGCTGCCTGGTGGTTGGCAGTACCGTGGAACTGCAAACGCTGGACGAAGAGTTATCCCAGCTGGTGCGTGAAGCGGTATTACGCAACCGCAACTTCCTGACTTCGCTGGTTGAGCAGGGGCAAGAGGACGGATCGATTTCGCCACGACTGGATGCCGACACCGCCGCCGGACTGCTGCTTTGCGTGGCATTTGGTATGCGCGTGGTAGGCAAAATTCAGGATGTGACTAATGGCAAAGAAACCATTAATATGGTGCTCAGCATTCTGGACTGATTCGTCTGGCCTATTAGGAAATAGGCGTTTCCTAATTAATATTCGCCGCGATAACTTTTTAAACCCTGGAATCGCGCGCTTAATAATATTTATCAGTCAGTAACATATTACTTAGATTTATGTTTATTTGTTCCGGGGGTTGAGTGAAGCACGATGAATTAGAAGATGCCGATGAGATCTATCTTTTATTGGGCAAAGTCGTCACACAGATTGTACAACCGGGTGAAACCTTATCTGTTCAGCAAATAATTGGCGCGCTGTATCGCACGGGCTTGCGCTCGGAGAATCCGGCCATCCAGCAGGCCTGCGATAATGCGATCAGGCTGCTGGCCAAAAAGCTGAATTAACGCACTGCTATCAGGGTAATGATGATGCGATACGATCCTTTTCATAATAATTCTGAAGATGCATTACCATGGACTGGTGGATCGCTGCAGGCAAAGCAGCATGAGTTACTTGGCACGCTGGTGCAGGAAATTTTGTGTAGCGGCAAGTTGCTGAACCGAAAAACCCTGTTTGTCGCGCTAATAGCACGTCTCGACCAGTGCGACGATGTGATATTAAAAACGCATTACGAGGCTATTTTTTCTCTGCTGCTTGGTCGCCTGGCCGCTGAGTAATATCGCAACGCTAGCCTGCCTTCCCAATATACGCGGCGAAACACATTAGCCGCGCCTGGTAATTTCCTCCTCATCAATTGCACGCTAAACCGCATTAATTGTGCAAAGAAAGCGAGTCAGGTCAGACCAGAATCCGGATTTTGTTCTACGCTTATAGCTGGACTTCAGACCAATCAGGGAAATTACTATGAAGAAACTGACTGTAGCGGCTGTGTTATTGACATCGATTTTTGCCATCGCCGGCTGTTCATCGAATCAGGCGATTAAAACCACCGACGGACGCACTATCGTCACCGATGGTAAGCCACAGGTGGATAGTGATACTGGCCTGGTCTCTTATAAAGATGCGCAAACCGGTAAAACAGAACAGATTAACCGTGACCAGATCACCAATATGAGTGAACTGAACAACTGATCTACTCGATAGGGAGAGCGACATGAAAAAAGTGATTTTGTTACCACTGGCAGCCATTGTGGCACTGAGCGCCCTGACCGGCTGTACCCGTACCAGCTACGCCATTCATACCAATGATGGCCGTACCATTGTCAGCGATGGTAAACCGCAGGAAGCGGAAAGCGGACTGCTGGGCTACGTTGATGCCAATGGTGTCAAACAGCAGATCAATAAAGCGGATGTCAAAGAGGTCTCTGAGATTCCGCATTAATCGGTTCTTACCAAGCCCGCGCAGCGGGCTTTTTTGTGCCAGAACTTTGTGATTGAACCCATACGCAGGGCCGTCGTAAGAGAGTAATCCGTTCCATCGCGGCGCCTTCGGTCAGGGACGCACGACGGTAAGTTTAAACGGCCCGCTGTTTTTCGCAGCATGCGCGACTGAATTATTCACTTTCTCAAGCGGAAACTCGGTTACGTCATAGTGGCTCAGATCAAGCAGTCCCGCGCGTATAAGGCCGCAGAGCGTAGGGACTGCCGAAGGTTCATACATCCACTGCCCTTTTACGGTAATAAGGTTACGCATTATCCAGGGATAAGGTAGTGAAAGATCGTCCCCTCCCAGCATGCCAACACCGCCCATAAGGACTGCACGACCATAAGGTCTGACTGACATAATCGCATTCCGGGCGACAGAGGCCTGCGCAGACGGCGGAAGGAAATCAAGGACCGCATCAATGGGTCCCCCGGCCATGTGCTTCATGGCAGCAATATCGATCTCTGCTGTACCTGTGAGCTTTACTGTTTCCACACGCGATCCAAAACGTTTTTTCAAATCGTTCAGCACCTGTTCACTACGGCCCGGTGCGATGACTTTATGGGCTCCCATGGCCAGGGCAGCAAGCACAGCGGAACTGCCGAAATTACCGGTTGCGCCACTGACCAGCAGGCGCTCTCCCGCTTTCAAATCCATAGATAACAATCCGCCATAGGCTATAAGCAGCGTATTGATGGCACACCACCGCCCCGCTTCTGCAGGCGAAATGTCGCCAATGGGCACTGCGTTTTCAGTCGGAATGCGTATTTGTTCAGCAAGACTGCCATTCAGGTGATATTGCTGGATTTTTTGTCCTCCTTCACCACGGGCACTCCATCCCTGAAGGACAATTTCTGGCGACAGCGCGTTGTCACGGGAACGCACCGTCGGATCGCAGAATACCCAGTCTCCTGGTTTCAGCCAGGCTGAGTCAGGGCCGGTCTGGCGAACCTTTCCGATGGCACCACAGCCCGGGATGACCGGCACAGGTAAAAGATATTTTCTTTCCCCACTCAGTACTTCATTCGTGTAGGAGAGAACGGGCGCCGCAACCACATCGACAATGACTTCCCCGGTTCCCATCACCGGTGCAGGCACATTCTTAACGTCTAGCGGGTGGCCAAAGGCAGTAAGCACAGCAGCTTTCATGGTCATATTCTCCTGAGGGCATAGAACAATATGAAACCATCATAGGGCGACCAAAAACGGCGTAAAATACACTAGTTTTATACAGGTATAATTTACTACCAGGTTCAAAAAATGGTTAAGAATACTGAGCTCAGTCAGTTTTTACGTTCACGACGTGCCAGGGTGAAGCCTGAGCGCCCCTCCTCTGCCGTGCCAGAAAGACGGCGAACGCCCGGGTTAAGGCGTGAGGAAGTTGCGGCGATGCTGGGAATAAGTACGGAATGGTATACCAAAATCGAACAGGGACGGGTCAGCACGCTTTCCGAACGGATAGTTAACGCCCTGGGTAAAGCTCTGCAGCTGAACGAGGCAGAATTACTGCACCTGAGAACACTGACAGGCCGGAAAAAAAGTGCAGATATCGAACAGGAAGTCCCGGCTAGCTTATCGCATCTGGTCAGGGCGCTGAATGAGCCTGCCTACATCACCAATGCCAGATGGGATGTATTGGTGTGGAATTCTGCAGCAGAACAGGTCATCACGGACTTCAGCCTGTTGGCTGCAAATGAGCGAAATATCATGGTTTTCATGTTCACTACAGAGGAGGCCAGATACCTTTTTGGCGACACCTGGCCTGCAGAGGCACAGAGAATGCTTGGCCTGTTTCATTCCAGTTATTCACGAAATGCAGACAATGAGACCTTCACTGCGCTGGTAGAACGCTTAAGCCGTGAATGCCCGGAGTTTGATACATGGTGGAGCGAGCATGTGATAACGGCGCCGGTGTCCGGAGAGAAAAAACTCACAGGGAAGGACGGGATAACGCGGACATTCTGCTATTCAACGTTTACGTCAAATGACTCCCCTGCACTCAAGCTGGCAATTTATGTCCCGCTGTTATCTGCATCGGGCAGCAAGGTTATATGACATCATGATTCCGCCGGAGCAGTATTAAGGGGGTTAAGCTGAGTCTGCCGTAGCCTATAAAGAGCGATCTAACCTGCCGGTGATCCATGACGAAGTGGAGCGGCATCAGCGTGAAGAAATACGTTATTATCTCCAGGAGCGCCGACATTATTCCGGGGTATGTCGACTGCTGGACTGCACAAGCTGTACATACATAACCCATCTGCCATTCAGAAAAGGTGACAGGCTGTTTCATATTGCGTCCCGCAGGTTACCAGCGTGGTGTGGAAAACCATGAAGTCAGCCAGTCTGTTAATGCACTGATTTTTGCCGACTGCAACTGGCTTGAAGGTTTCATTAACCAGACACCATCCTCGCCTGTTGCCTGCCAGTCCGACAGCACTGGCACCAGTGAACCCTCAGCCAGTTCTTTCTGTACCAGCCAGTTGGCCGCGAGTAATATCCCCATACCCGATTGAGCGGCCAGTATAAGCCCATCCATTTCGTCACTCTCGTAACGCGTCTTAACAGGTACCGCTATCTGTTGACCGTCTTTCTCGAGTCGCCATTCGGGCCAGCTGTGCATGGGTGTGAAACCCAGGCAATCATGCTTACGAAGGTCCTGAGGGTGTGTTACAGGAGAATGGCGCTCCAGGTAATCCGGCGCGACACATAAAATGCGACTTGTATTTGCCAGCTTTCGGGCAATTAATCTGCTGTCCTTCAGAACACCAATACGGATTGCCATATCAAAATTATCACCCAGTAAATCTACGTAGCGATCGCTGCAGTGCAGCACAATACGGATGTCAGGATAGGCTTTTAAAAAGAATGGTAAGGCCTGTACGACCCACTTTCGTCCGAATGAGGCGGGAACGGTAAGGCGAATCGTCCCGGCCGGACGCGCTGCCAAATCACGGGCTTCCTCTTCCGCTTCCCGCAGCAATTCATCTGCCAATTCAATTTTTTGCCGATAGCGTAAGCCCTCTTCTGTGGGACGTATGCGGCGGGTGGTGCGTTCCAGCAGGCGAATTCCCAGACGTTTTTCTAATGCAGCTACACGCCGGGAAACGACAGAGACATCTCTTCCCAAATCGCGCGCACCAGCACTAAAGCTGCCAGCGCGAACTACTGCAAGAAAAGCCTCCCGCTGACGATAATCGTCGTCATGCATTATTGCACCTCATGCAACAGTTATTTGTTTTTCAGGCTCATTATAGCGTCAGTTCTGCCTCAAAATGATCGTATTAATTGAACAGGGGGACACCATGAAAGCTATCCACTTATCCGCTGCAGGAATAGACAGCTTAAAAATATGTGATATTTCACCACCACAACCAGGGTATGGCGAAGTGCTGATTCGTCAGCATGCTGTAAGTCTGAATTACCTTGATTTGGCGCTGGCCACTGGTAAATTCGGCGCTGTTTCGCAGCCGGTTATTCCTGGTGCAGACAGCGCGGGAGAAATTGTTGAGTCTGGAGAGGGAGTTGAAGGCTGGCAAATTGGCGAACGTGTGGTGCCGGGGATGATGTCTCACTGGCATGCTGGAGCAATACGATCTCAACATCATCAAATATTACGCGGAGTTACGACCAACGGCGGGCTGGCAGAATACGCTGTAGTGCCTGCTGAGTCACTGGTGCGTATACCCGATTTTCTCAACTGGCAACAGGCAGCGACGTTACCCATTGCCGCAACGACCGCATGGAACGCTATAGTGCGCGGTAAAATACAGCCGGGCAGCACTGTTTTACTGCTTGGCACGGGAGGGGTGAGTCTGTTTGCAATGCAATATGCGAAGGCAGCAGGTGCGCGGGTGATCATCATCTCCTCTTCTGAGGAAAAACTGGACAGAGTGAAAGCCCTGGGAGCGGATGAAGGAATTAACTATCACGAGGTGCCCGAATGGGATCAACGGGTGCTTAAGCTGACTGATGGGCATGGCGCTGATCTTGTACTGGAATCAGTGGGTGGCTCAACATTTACGAAATCGATTAACGCAGCAGCTCATAACGGAACCATTTTCGTTATTGGCTTTGTTGGTGGCGCTGAAGTCAGCATGCCTGTTCTGCCCGTAATGCAAAAGATGTTGAATATTGTGGGTAACAATACGGGTTCTACTTCAGATTTGCGCGCGGCGGTCAGGGCGATTGAAACCTCCACGATTTATCCCGTAATTGATCGTATTTTCACTTTTGCCGATACACGAAAAGCTTATCGCTACCTTGAGGCTGCCGGACATATCGGGAAAGTGGTTATTAGTCTGGATGCATAACGCTGAATCAGCCGGGGAGTTCATCATGGGGCCTGATACCGGCTGATTACTCCTGTCCAGTAATGATGGACACTATTTTCCAGGAAACGGAGCCCGCTGCGCAAAAGCGCTGAATGAAACGCTGGCATAAGAGTGCAGGATTCATTTTTTTTCCAAAGAAGTATTAATAGTCCGATTTTCCATCAGGTGATAAGGTCAGGTTTCCCGGGAATTCTTAAACAGGATTGAGCGTGAGTATTTCAGAGAAATATGAGTGGTATAAAGATAACTACCTGATAAGTACAGACAGAAAAAAACTGGATGTGCAGGCTATCCATCTCTATCTCACGAGGTCAACCTGGGCAAAAGGGATTGATCTGGCTCTTGTCCGTGCATCCGTTGAAAACAGCCTTAATTTCGGTGTTTATCACGATGAAGCCCAGATTGGTTTCGCGCGCTTAATAACAGATTACGCTACGTTCGCTTACCTTTGTGATGTTTATATCCTGGAGGAATATCAGGGAGAAGGGTTGGGCAGATGGGTGATGCAATGCATACATGATCATCCTGTTTTTGAGCGGCTTCGCAGGATCATGTTGTTTACAACCACAGCGCCCTGGCTCTATGAAAAATTTGGCTACGAGCCTGTTAATCGGGAAAACTATGCATGGAGTATCACACGTCCTGATATTTACACTCATGCAAAAAAGACTGGCTGACCCGCGTTCCTGTCTGTCTCCAGTCTGGCGTATACACTCCAGATCTGCAATGTCCGCTTCTGGCACTGAGCGGACTGGCGACAGACGGATGTCCGCTATGAGCGAAGAGCGGAAGTTCGAAGTGCATACTTATACCTAAGCGCTCTTTAGCGAGGGTGGAGTACCAAGATAAAGCCGTTGCTGTTTCCAATATTCGATACCGCCTAAAATGCTATCCGCCCTAATCCATGCTCTGGCTACATGGATCTGCAAATGCGGTGCATTTAGTGCACTGATGATTTGGGAGCTTTCATTTAATAATCGCACGATATACGTAACAACATACTCTCCCGAATCAAAATACCCATCCTTCTGCTGTCTTTCTTTAAACACACTTTTGCTGCCCTTAGGCCAGCGACGCCGCAGAGCGGAAAGCAGGATATTGACGTAATTAATATTGGCCAGTGCCAAGTCTGCTATGCGATCTTCTTCACGGGCAGTGCTGCGTTCAGTAAGATAAAAACCAGGGATTGCCGGGCCGAACGGAGTGTAAAAACTCGGCGGATTGCTCTCGCGATACAGCAAATTCCAGACCTCTCCAAAGGGAAAAACCTCTTCGTCATAAAACAAAGTGCCCAAGCGAATGGACTGCATTTGTAATCTTCCATGCAGATACAGAGGCAGCTTAGTATTCTCAAGCCTCATGAAATACCTACGGAAAAGGATGCATATCTTTTCGCTGAGACATCGCAAAGGTTTACTCTGCCAGAGTCGCCATTTTTGTCTCCGTTCAGCGATATCGAGCATACAGCCAAACGCATCGATTTGCTCATCAAATGAGACTTTGAGTGGGCCCCTTAACCACCGAGCAAGATAAAATAAAAGCGCTGTTGCAGGTTTATTTTTAGCCCGAATCAGGCCTGTACGATTCACGTTTCTAACTTTTTCGTGCGGGGATTTTAGATAGTTCTGTATCAGTAGCGCCCCTGCAATAAATCCACGGGAGTAGTAAATCTCAGCTTCAAAAGGCACTAACAAATTGTCGTTCTCCAGCCGGCGTTTCAAATAGCGGAGCTGCTCTTCGGCTAGTTGGCCAAGACCCATAGAGCTGGCCAGGCGTGTACCGGTAAGGTACTTTTCTTTCTCAGTCGGGATGTAATATTCAGTTAGCGCAATTCGCCACCAATCATTACCCTCTCCTGTATCGGCCAAAGTCCTACTAGAAACTCCAAGTAAAGAGGTCAATAGTTCTGCCGTTGGCCCGTATTGAATCTTCATACCGCCAAAGGCCCCTTGCCAATAGACCATCGGTTCACGATTTTCCTGATCGTCGGGTCGCCAGAACTCTTGCTTTACTTCCGAGCTGTGGCCAATCCATACCAACCGGGTCGAACGATCTCCATTCCAGCGCTCACGGATCCAGTGATTAACGTCAAAATGGTCGGTACCGCTGTAGCCTGCTACCACCATTAAATCTGCCTGAACGGTTACCTGCTCAAGCAAAGTTTTAATTACCTCCGGTAGTCCGTGTTCCAGGTCTGCAAGCGTTGCACCAAGTCCAGAGCAGCCATGCTCTATGGTGCCATGTATCTTGATAATACCCCAGTCTTCGCCGTATTCTCGATGCAGGATGTCAAAAGCTTTGGTATCAGGATCGATCACATGCACAGGGATTTGATGACAACCCGCCTGTTCAATACAATCATCAAAATTGGTGGTAATACACCAGCTACGGTGCTTAATCAGGTAATCGGCAATCAGGTGATGATTTGCATTCGGAGGACGGTGGGAAAAAATACGCAGCAGTTCCCGCGCGGAACCACTACGTTCAGCGCCTTCAATGGTTGAAGGTTCAAACGCTTTATCGAGCACATGTTCTAAGCGTGGCAGGCTTCGCCCCATCCATTGATTGCATTGGCTAAATACCGTTTTTATTTCGGAAGCCGCTTTGTTGTCTAATAAATGGTCGAGCAGAGCTTCAGTTAGATCATATCCTCCGGGTAACTGCGTAGGGGACTCAATCGAAATTCCCGCGCCAACCATTAATACAACCTTGCCCGGGCAGGGCCACTCGGGCGTGAACCCCTTCCAACCAAACCACCAGTCATCCATTTCCATAGTTTTACCTTTAGGCTGCTTAAATGTGCTATTAATGCCTTAATTTTTCTGGTAATTCAAACCGTCAAAAAAGCACAAATGCGTAACCTGCGGTCGAGTTTAAAATCGATAACTAATTTTCAAGACGTACAGCCGCTGACGTTCAGCTCAGTTCAGCTTTGCAGTTTATTGTCACCATAGGAGAAATAAGCTCACCACCCAGATACCGATGTCAGTATCTCTCATAGGAACTATATGCTAATGAATTTCAGGCCTAGTGCGTTTTTAATGTCCATAATGTCCGCTTCTGGCACAAAACGGACATTCAGCATGCATTTTTACAAAGTACCAACATCCCCATGGTCAGTATGTGAAAGCATGTAACCCTTCACTCGTCCCGTGTTTATAAGCCCCCATACCCCACACCTATTTTTTGGGAATAACTGCTTAGCTCAGTGCTGACATTGATATGAGCATGCCCGCACTTTCTGGGCATAAACAGGGAAGGTAGGGTATGGCGCGATTTATACGGCTGTAACCGGCTACGACGGGCGTACGGCACCGTTCACCTTCACACCGGAACGCTCTGCATGCCCAAAAAAATGAGGTAAAAAATCGTTCATATTGAGGAAACCTATTTTTTCAAGATGCTCAATCAGGAGTGCTGATACGGGGGAATTGTCATTCAGCTACCGTATTTTTATTGTGGGAGTTGCGATCTGCTTCAGGGCTCTGGTCGATATTTATTGCCCTGGCTAACTCCTCCATTGCCCGTGTTGCTGACTGAAGTCGGTCATCACCCATCTTCATGGACAACTTATCTTTAGCTGATTTCCATACAGGCAAGGCTTCTGCCATGAGCTGGTATCCGGAATCCGTCAGATTTAGCCGCTTTCCTGCGCGGCCGCGTCCACCTTCGGAACGGACTAAACCTCTCAATTCCATGTTCTGAACATTTCGGCTCAGGGTTGTGGCATCAACACCCGCGCTGACCGCAAGATCAACTATTGTGGCGCCCTCGAAAGCTCCAATTCCGACCAACAGGCTAAATTGCTCGGCGGTCAAACCGAGCGATTTGAAACAGACATTGTAGTAGCGCGTGACTGCGCGCGCCGTGGCACGAGCCTGAAATCCCGGACATTCTGCTGCTACATCCCTGAAATACTTTGGATCAAAACCGCTCATGAGGTACCTCTTGAAATCCCGATTAATGAATAATACTGTATATGCATTATTTAACAACTGGAGAAGCATCATGCCTGCATACGTGCATATCAATCTGCGTGTTATCGACCCTGACAGGCAGTCTAAACTGGCTCCCCGGTTTCAGGCAGCTCTGAAAGAAGCTGGCGGGCGAATCCTGCATTTTGGCACCGTCTCGGAGGTTCTTGAAGGCGATGAGGTGCCACTGCCATTAGCTGGCGTATTTGAGTTTCCAACCCTTAACCAGGCGTTAGCCTTCTACAACTCTGAAAAATACGCCCCCATCAAGGCCGAACGCCGGGAAGCTCAGGAAGCACGGATGTTCATTGTCGAAACCGACTGAGATCCTTTCCCGGAATACAGACAGATTCTTTTGAGTACATGCTGTGCCTCCTAAGGCTTTGCCAGGAAACCAAAAATATCCTGCGCAGAGCCTGTTTATGATGAAGACAAAACCTGCATCCCTGGATAGGGTATAAAAATAAGATTCATATAAATCAGTCGTTAAGTGCAACTCTTGATTCCAGATCACAAAAAATTGTTGCCGTTTTCAGTACGTCATAACACCGGTGAACCCGTTTTCGCATCAGTGCACCGATGGCTACCATTTCAGGTTTGCCCCTGAGACACATTTCCTTGTAGATATTACGCATCCGTTTATTGTTAATTTTTCCGCACAGGGCAGACATGTAGAGCTTTGCTCTGAGCTGAGGCGGCCGATTTAAGATATGCGTGGCCGTCCCCGAACGTTTTTCAAGAGGCACTATGCCTGGAAAAGCCGCAGCCTGATCTGCTGATTCAACGTTATGGCTCCGCAGCACAACCAGCATGTGCATCCCAGTGGGGCCCGACAGATTTAATCGACGTCAGCAGCGCACAATCCCGTTTCAGGTCTGGGCTGGCCTGAATGTCCGCTTTAACCTGCCATTCAATCTTTCTCACTTCTTCATGGAGCAGCTGCGCCATCCTGATGCATGAACCGATGACGTCTGCAGGCGTGTCAGTAGACTGATATTTTTCGAGCCGGTTTTCCCCCCGCATAGCGTCAGCCAGCAGCACATCCCAGCGATACCGACTGGAAACATGATTTCACTCCTCTCACATAGAGTGTCACGCCAGTTCGCCTGGTATATACGGAGTCGTGCTCACGGAGACCCGGTCCGGTACGCCCGGAAAATCTGACGCAGGCATTGACGCAGGCGCGAACCCGCTGCGGTCTGGATGAGGCGGACAACCCGCCAGCTTTCCATGAGATCCGCAGTTTATCGGGAAGGTTATTTGAAGCGCATTATGGTGAGGTGTTTACACAGCGGTTGCTGGGTCATAAGAATCTCTCGATGACGCAGAAGTATCCCGACTTCCGTGGCGATGAGTACGTACTGGTATGAGGCATATGTAATTACGGACAAATTTCGGACATTTTCGTACAGGCGAAAATCTGAACTTGCAAATCATGCATTTCTGAATATGCGGTATATGTATCATATTTGTTAAAAACCGCCCGCTTAATCCAGAAAATTCAACGATATATGGGCACGATGCCTGCATATAAATGGTAGTAATACTTACTAATTCATAACTTTATAATCAGACAGTGAGATTTTTCTTTGGCCTTTTTCGGACGGATTTCGGCCCGCCCTTACCAGCCAGAATAAAGTTTACCTGGACTGAGAAGAAAAAGCATGGCGCGACTGGCAGTGGTAAACATCAGGTTATGGTGAAGCGTTCTGGATACCATGCAAACGGGCCTCAGTGTCCGACAGATTGCCGGTTTTGTAATGCAGCGATAGCGTTTATTTAGGGTAAAATCTTAAGAAAAATGTCTGAGTGAGGTAACTGACAGGAATAAGTTTTATGCGAAAGGCACTTATGATAGGGGCTGTCACTACAGATTCGCAGATAATGCTTTTTACGACCGTCTCACCCCCAGCCGTAGAAACCGTGTCCCTTCCTTCGGCACGGTGAGCATCAGTGCGCTGCAATATCACTTAACTCCAATTCACACCCATGCGTTGCAACTCGATCGGCACGGTAATAGCGCACCACATCGCCCACAATCAGTAACGACGGCGACACCGGTTTTTGCTGTTCAACAGTTTCAGGCAACCCGGCCAGCGTGGTGATCAGCACCCGCTGGTTCTGACGCGTACCGTTTTCAATGATCGCCACCGGCGTCGCCTCGCTGCGGCCATATTCCCGTAACCGGGCGCTAATCACGCTGCTCCAGCTTAATCCCATGTAAAACACCAGCGTCTGATTGGTCGCGGTCAGCGCCGCCGCATCCAGCTGCGGTTCGCCGCTGCGCCCGTGTCCGGTGATAAAGCGCAATGACTGGGCACAGTCACGGTGCGTCAGCGGAATGCCGCTGGCAGCCGCACAGCCCACTGCGGCGGTAATACCGGGCACCACTTCGCAGACAATATTCGCCTGCTGCAGGCTGACCATCTCTTCACCGCCACGGCCAAAGATAAAGGGATCGCCGCCTTTTAAACGCACGACATTGCGCCCGCTGGCAGCCAGGTCCACCAGCAGTTGATTAATCTGAGCCTGCTTCAGGCCGTGATGACCCGGCTGTTTACCCACGTCGATACAGAGTGCACTGCTGGCGACTTCCGCCATCACCGCTTCGCTGACCAGGCGATCATAGACCACGACATCCGCACGTTGCAGCAGGCGCAGCGCCTTGACTGTCAGTAGATCCACATCCCCCGGTCCGGCCCCTACCAGCCAGACTTTGCCAGGGCTGGACGCGTTGTCCGGCGCCAGCAGTTTATCTAAAGGGTTGATCGCAATCATCATTCTTCCTCCGGTACAGCAACGGAAAGCAAAAGGTGTTTTAGCTCCGGCAGGCAGGAGCCGCAGTTGGTACCACAGTTGAGTGCGTTACCCAGTGCCTGAGTGCTGTGACAGCCCTGTTTAATCGCCTGTAAGATGGTGTTTTCCCCAACGCCAAAGCAGCTACAGATCGTCCGGCCAGCCACGGCACGTTGTGCCGATTGTCCCGCCAGCAGAGCATGCCGGTCCGCCGCATTCACAGGTGCCTGGCGAAAAGCCTGAGCAACCCAGTCATGGTTGATCTCGGGTAAAGACGCGCCTGCATAAAAGACCAGGTGCAGCTCACCGTTACGCCAGGCCAGCAGGCGGTAATGCGGTTCCGCCGCATGAGCGGTTTGCAGTTGCAGCCCGGCCAGCGGGATCGTTGCCATGAGCCACTGTTCTGGCGAACCGTCTCCAGCCACGCTAAAGCGTTGCACGCCCTCATAGGGTGTTCGCGCCCAGTAGCGCAGCGCATCAGGCGGGCTTGCGTCGCGCTGCCAGAGCCAGCCCTGCCAGCTGACGTTGAGCGGGTGGATACGCACAGCGGTTTGTTTAAATGCAGGCTGTGCCGAGACTGGACAGCGGGTTGAAGCCACCAGTCCGCCAACCGTGCCCTGCAGGCTGAACTGTCGGTTCCAGTGCATAGGGACAAAGATCTCACCGCGCCGCAGACCGCTGTCCAGCGTCACACGCACCGTCACCCAGCCCGCGTCGGACTGCACCCGTGCCAGTGCGCCCGCGCACAGGCCATAGCGTTGTGCGTCCTGCGGATGCAGGGCTGCAAATGGCTCATCACAATGCTGCATGAGCCGGGGAACCAGGCCGGTACGCGTCATGGTGTGCCACTGATCGCGGATCCGTCCGCTGTTCATTAATAACGGGTAAGCCGTTTCGCACACCACTGGCTGCGGCGTGGCCGGTGGCAACAGGCGGGCTTTACCATCAGGATGGTAAAAGTGCCGGTCGCTAAACAGCCGGGCGCAGCCCTCGGGATAACGAGCGTTGATTGGCCACTGTACCGGCTTCATCGCATCCCACTGTGCGTCGCTCATACCGGCCAGACCGCTGATATCAAAGGCGCGCTGGCCGTTGTTCTCAAACCCCGACAACGCCGCATGTTCGCGGAAGATGGCTGCCGGATGCGTCCAGGTAAAGCCTTCATGAAAGCCCAGACGCTGGGCGACCTGCGCGAGTAACCACCAGTCCGGTTTAGCTTCTCCGGCCGGAGGCATAAACGCGCGCTGACGGGAAATCCGGCGTTCAGAATTGGTCACGGTGCCGTTCTTTTCCCCCCAGCCCTGCGCGGGTAGCAAAATATGCGCAAAGGCGGTGGTATCCGTTTGCGCCAGCACGTCTGACACAATTACCAGCGGACAGGCAGCCAGCGCCCGGGCAATGCGATTGCCTTCTGGCATCGAAACCGCCGGATTGGTGCCCATAATCCACACAGCTTTGATTGCTCCACGGTCAATGGCGTCAAACAGATCAACCGCCGTCAGGCCGGGCTCACGCGCCATACGCGGACTGCGCCAGAAACGCTGTAAACGGTCGCAATCTTCTGCGGTGAAACTCATATGCGCCGCCAGTTGGTTGGCCAGCCCCCCTACTTCCCGCCCGCCCATCGCATTCGGCTGTCCGGTCAGCGAAAACGGGCCGCAGCCGGGTCGGCCAATCTTGCCGCTCAGCAGGTGCGCATTGAGAATAGCATTGTTGTTGTCACTGCCGCTTTGTGACTGATTAATGCCCATGCACCATAAGGTCAGTACGCGCTCATGCCGGGCGAACAACTGGTAGAACGCAGCGATCACTTCCTGGCTGATATCACAATGGGCTGCCACCGCCGCACCATCCCACTGCCGCGCGGCCCGTAAGGTTGTGTCTACACCGTCCAGATGCGGCAGCATCGTGGCGTCAATGCCGTCATGCTGTTCCAGCCAGTGCAGCAGGCCCGAGAACAGGGCCGGATCGCTGCCCGGCCGGAGCGGTAAATGCAGATCGGCGAATTCACAACTCGCCGTGCGGCGCGGATCGATAACCACAACCTGCATCTCAGGGCGCTGCGCTTTTGCCTGTTTCAGGCGCTGAAACAGCACCGGATGGGCCCAGGCGGCGTTCGAGCCGACAAGAATGACTACCTCGGCCTCATCGAGATCCTCGTAACAGCACGGTACGGCATCCGCCCCAAATGCCCGTTTATAGCCTGTCACCGCGGAGGCCATACACAGGCGTGAATTGGTATCGATGTTGGCGACGCCGAGAAAGCCTTTCATCAGCTTGTTCGCCACATAGTAATCTTCTGTGAGCAACTGGCCGGAACCGTAGAAAGCCACCGCCTCCGGGCCATGCGCATCGATAATCCTGCGCAAACCATCAGCCGCGGCATCCAGTGCCGTCTCCATGCTGACCCGCTGGTGATGAAGCTGAGGATGCAGCAACCGTCCGGCCTGTGTCAGGGTTTCGCCCAGTGCCGCGCCCTTTACGCATAGCCGCCCGGTATTCGCCGGATGACGGGTATCGCCACTGACCTGAGGCGACGCGCTCTGCGGCTGCGTGACCTCGACGCCGCAGCCCACACCGCAATAAGCGCAGGTAGTTTTCATGATGCCTGCGCCATCAGGTTAAGCGGACGGTTTGCGACCCAGACCTGACCGTCCTCCAGTTTAACCGGCCAGCAACGCAGCTGATGCTGGGGATTATCAAGGCTCTGTCCGTCACGCAGGCGTACACGCTGTTTGTAAAGCGGCGAGATCACCACCGGCTCCCCCGCAACATCACCAAGGATACCGCGTGACAGTACGCTGGCTTCGCTGCCCGGCTCACGATCCTCCAGCGCATAACAGTCATCACCCATGCGGAATAAGGCAATACGGACGCTGCCAAGACGGGCTCCGATGCCGGCCTCTGGCGGAATGGCCTCCAGTGGGCAGATTTCGCTCCAGGGTTCGGCGGGCAGATGCATCAGGGGAATACCACTGGCCTTGTGTGGCTGGCGCTGTCCGCGCACGCGTGCATAGTGCAGCGTTTCATCCGGCTGATCGCTGTTCACTGTGGCGGTAAACAGCGCACGTCGCGAGGGATCGGCCAGCGTGGTCTGCCATTCGCATTGCCAGGTGTCCACCACCTGTTGCATTTCCTGTTCCAGCGTGGCGGCGATCCCCAGGCTGTCATGAATCACCACCTCACGCAGGTAGTCCAGCCCGCCCTCCATGTTATCCATCCAGACGCTGGTACGCTGCAGGCGATCCGCCGTGCGCACGTAGAACATCAGAATCCGGTCGACGTACTGGATTAGCGTGTCATCGTCCAGATCGCTGGCAAACAGTTCCGCATGGCGCGGCTTCATGCCGCCATTGCCGCAGACGTACAGGTTCCAGCCGTTTTCCGTGGCGATGACCCCGATATCTTTACTTTGTGCTTCCGCACATTCGCGGGTGCAGCCGGACACCGCCATCTTGATCTTATGCGGTGCGCGCAGGCCCTTATACCGGTTCTCCAGCGCGATGGCGAAGGCGGTAGAATCCTGCACGCCATAACGGCACCAGGTCGAGCCGACGCAGGATTTCACCGTACGCAGGGATTTTCCGTAGGCATGACCGGTTTCAAAACCGGCTTCCAGCAGGGTTTCCCAGATAGCAGGCAGCTGGTCCAGCCGCGCACCAAACAGATCGATACGCTGGCCGCCGGTAATTTTGGTATAGAGATCGTAACGCACGGCCACTTCGCCGATGGCAATCAGGCCCTGTGGCGTGATCTCGCCCCCCGGCACGCGCGGTACGACCGAATAGGTGCCATCTTTCTGGATATTGGCAAAGTAACGGTCATTCGTGTCCTGTAACGGTAAATGTGCCGGTTTCAGCAGGTAATCGTTCCAGCACGAGGCCAGTAGCGACCCCACCAGCGGTTTGCATACCTCGCAACCACAACCCCGTCCGTGGCTGGCCAGCAGATCGTTAAAGGTTTTGATGCCATTAATACGGATCAGGTGATACAGCTCCTGACGGGAATAGGCGAAGTGCTCACAGATGTCTTTTTTAACAGCGACGCCCAGGTTTTCCAGCTGAAGCTCCATCACCTGTTTTACCAGCGCGGCGCAGCCGCCACAGCCTGTTGCGGCTTTAGTGCAGCTTTTTATACTGGCCATATCGCCACAGCCACTCTGCACCGCATGGCAGATATCGCCTTTACTGACGTTATGGCAGGAACACACCTGGGCACTGTCCGGCAGCGCAGCGACGCCCAACCCTTTGGCCGGCGCGCCATTCAACGCAGGCAAAATCAGCGCTTCCGCTGCCGTCGGCAGCGGCATGGCGTTTAACATCATTTGCAGGAGCGTGGCATAGTCGCTGCTGTCTCCCACCAGCACGCCGCCCAGCAGTCGTGCATTGTCGGCGCTAACCACGATCTTCTTGTAAATGCCTTTTGGCCCGTTGGCCCAGTGGTAGCTCAGGCTGCCCGGCGTTTTGCCGTGCGCATCGCCAAAGGAGGCGACTTCTACGCCCAGCAGCTTCAGTTTAGTGCTCATGTCGGCACCGGTGAACTGCGCCGGTTCGGCCGCCAGATGCCCGGCCAGCACACGCGCCATCTGGTAGCCAGGCGCTACCAGGCCAAAAATCTGCCCGTTCCACAACGCGCATTCGCCGATAGCATAAATGTCGCTGTCACTCGTCTGGCATTGATCATTGATGGTAATGCCGCCGCGCGGCCCCACGCTGATGTCGGCGCTCCGGGCCAGCTCATCACGCGGGCGGATACCGGCAGAGAACAGCACCAGATCGGTGGTCAGCTCGCCGCCATCGGCAAAGTGCAGCACCAGACTGCCGTCAGGCTGGGTGGCAATCTGTTCGGTCTGCTTCGAGGTATGCACCGTCACGCCCAGCGAGTCGATCTTTTGCCGCAGCATCAGCGCCCCGCCGTCATCCAGTTGCACGGCCATCAGGCGCGGCGCAAACTCAACCACGTGCGTCTCCAGCCCCAGCTGCTTCAGCGCATTGGCGGCTTCCAGCCCCAGCAGCCCGCCGCCGATCACCACGCCGCGCTGACTCTGGCGGGCACAAGCTGCGATGGCATCCAGATCGTCCAGCGTGCGGTAGACAAAGCAGCGCCCGGCGTCATGGCCGGGTACCGGTGGTACAAAGGCGCGGGAGCCGGTGGCCAACACCAGCTTATCCCAGGCCAGCTCACGTCCCGCGCTGTCACGCAGGCTGCGCTGCTGGCGATCGATCGCCTCTACCCGGCAACCGCTGCGCAGTTCAATTGCGTTCCGGGCAAAAAAATCCTCGCTCACCAGCGACAACTCTGTTGCCGTTTTACCGATGAAATACTCAGAAAGGTGAACCCGATCGTAAGCCTGATAGCGCTCTTCGCCGTAGACCACAATGTGATAATGCTGATGCAGGTTACGGGCGACCAGCTGCTCCAGAAAATGGTGGCTGACCATGCCGTGACCCACCACGGCTAATACAGGTTTCGTTTGGCTCATCACAGGGTTTCCTGCAGCCAGCGGCTGCGTTTCAGGTTCATCAAGGCCGAACAGCGTATTCACAGAAACCGGTCCGGCATTATGGAGTTGGTTCAGCAGCGCGCCACTTTGCTGGCAGTCGCCATACAGCAGCACGCCGTTCAGTCGGCCGTCTTTGAGGAACAGGCGGCGATAGTGCCCGGCGATCGGGTCAAAACTGGTGACAGACGGGGCTTCGCGAACGTCACCAGCGCTAAACAGGGAAATGCCGCTGACTTTGAGACGGGTGCCCGTGGCCGCACTGTAGAAATCTCCCTGAGGCCGATCGGCCAGTTGCGCCGCCAGAATCTTTGCCTGGGCCAGACAGGGCGCGACCAGACCGAAGGTCTCGCCGCTGATTTCACAACATTCGCCTACGGCATAAATTCCGGCGTGCGCAGTGCGCAACTGGCGATCCACCAGAATGCCGCGCTGACAGAGAATACCGGCGGCCTGCGCCAGGGCGATCGCCGGCTGGACACCAATGGCCATCACCACCTGCTGCGCCGCCAGCACACGGCCATCGTGGAGGATCACGCTATCCGTGCGGATCGCCGCAAGGCTGGCATTCAGTTCACAGCGAATGCCGCGCGCCCGGAGCTGAGCCAGCAGTAATTCCCCTGCCCTGATATCCAGCTGTCTGTCCAGCAAACGTGACTGACGATGAATCAGCGTGACCTGACGTCCCTGCGCCTGAAGTCCGGCGGCGGCTTCAATACCCAGATAGCCCCCACCGACCACCACTACCGGACCGTGCCCGGCCAGCAAAGTGTTCACATCCTGCAGCGTGCGAAACGTGCTGACATGCGGCAGGTCGCTGCCTGGAACAGACGGCCTGCAGGGCTGCGATCCGGTCGCCAGTACCAGGCGGTCCCAGTGCAGCAGGCGCTGGTCGGTGCGTAAGGTCCGCTCAGCAATATTCACCTGTTCCACCGTCTCTCCCACCCGCAATGTTATGCCGTGACGGTGATACCAGTCAGGGTCGTGGATCAGCGTTTGCTCAACGGTGGTTTCTCCGGCCAGCAGCGGCGACAACAGCACACGGTTATAGTTGCCGTGCGGCTCACGGCCAATCACAGTGATGTCGTAACGCATCGGCGCCAGCTGCAACAGAGTTTCTACCATGTGCATGCCCGCCATCCCGTTACCCGCAACCAGCAGCCGTTGTCTCATGGTGTCGTCCTTATGCCGCCGAAGTCTGTTTTTCGTAGAGAAAATGCAGCACTTTCTGGCGCAGCTGGTGATAACGCACGTCATCCGCCAGCGCCACGCGTGAACGCGGCCGGACCAGGTCGATCGTCAGGATATCGCCCACCTGCGCCGCCGGACCGTTGGTCATCATCAGTACCCGATCGGACAGCAACACGGCTTCATCCACATCATGGGTAATCAGGACGATGGTGGTGTTCAGCGCCTGCTGGATGCGCATGACGCTGTCCTGCAGATGCGCGCGCGTTAAGGCATCCAGCGCACCGAAGGGTTCGTCGAGCAGCAGCACGCGAGGTTTCATTGCCAGCGCGCGGGCGATACCGACACGCTGCTTCATGCCGCCGGAGATCTCGCCGGGGCGTTTATGCATGGCATGACTCATTTGCACCTGGTTCAGGTTGTGCTCGATCCAGTCACGCATTTCCGCCTTGTTCATCTTGCCTTTAAACACCTGCTCTACCGCCAGCTCAACGTTCTGATACGCCGTCAGCCAGGGCAACAGCGAGTGGTTTTGAAACACAACGGCGCGCTCAGGGCCGGGGCCGGTGACTTCGCGGTTATCGCATAACAGGACGCCGCTGGTAGGTCGGGTTAAACCGGCGATCAGGTTGAGCAGCGTGGATTTACCACAGCCGGAGTGGCCGATCAGGCTCAGGGTTTCCCCCTGATGAATATCAAAACTGACATTATCGAGCGCCAGAAAATCGCCGCCGGAAGTGGTAAAACGCTGGCTGACCTGCTGTACACGAATGATAGGTTGCATAGTGTTCCCCTTATTTATCCCAGCTAAAGCGACGCGCCAGCAGCATCAGTCCCTGCTCCAGTAGCAGGCCGACGACGCCAATCAGCAAAATGGCAATCAGGATGTTTTCAACATTGAGGTTGTTCCACTCGTTCCAGATCCAGAAGCCGATCCCCAGGCCTCCCGTCAGCATTTCGGCAGCCACGATCACCAGCCAGGCGATACCAATCGACAGGCGGACCCCGGTCAGCACCGCAGGCAGAACGGCGGGAAACAGGATGCGGCGCAGGATGGTCCATTCCGACAGTTGCAGCACGCGCGCCACATTGAGGTAATCCTGTGGAATGCGCTGTACACCTTCGGCGGTATTAATAATCATCGGCCAGATAGAACAGATAAAAATGGTCCAGCTGGAGGCCGGTTCGGCGCGCTGGAACAGCAGCAGGCCGATAGGCAGCCAGGCCAGCGGGCTGACCGGACGCAGTAGCGCGATAACCGGATTGAACATGCGTGCCACAAAGGCAAAACGCCCCAGCAGAAAGCCTGTGGGAATCCCCACCAGCGCGGCCAGGCCAAAGCCGATAGCGACGCGCTGCAGCGAGGCCAGCACATTCCAGCCGATGCCCTGATCGTTAGGGCCGTTGTTATAGAACGGATCGGCGAACAGGATTTTCGCCGCTTCCCAGGTGGCGTACGGGCCGGGAAAGCCTTTGCTGGAAAGGGCCGCGATCTGCCAGATCAGAAGCAGAAGCATCACACCGCACAGCGCGGGAATGGCACGCTGCAAAAACGGACGCAGGCGCGCAGGCGAGCGCATCTTTTTTGGCGTGACCTGAAGGGGCACCACCGTGGCCCGGGTGGGCAGCGTCTCAGGCTGCGTCAGGGAGCGAGTCTGGCTTTTCATCACGACCTCTCTTTGTGGTTAATGGCAAAGCTGGCGGCGTAAACGGCAGGATTCGTGCCATCCCACACCTTGCCGTCGATCAGGGTGCTGCTGCGCATCTCACTGCCGGGCAACGTGATGTTGCCGACGGCGCTCGCTGCCTGTTTGTAGATATCAATTCGGTTGATCTGCTTTGCGACGTCCAGATAGTCCGGATCCTCGGTCAGCATTCCCCAGCGCTTAAGCTGGGTGAGGAACCACATGCCATCGGACAGATACGGGAAACTGACGCTGCCGTCATGGAAGAAGCGCATCGCATGCGGGTCCTGCCATTTCTGTCCCAGCCCGTTTTCGTACTGGCCGAGCATGCGACCCTGCAGAATCTCAGGTTTGGTGTTGATCCAGGCGCGTCCGGCCAGCACCTGCGCCGTTTCGCGGCGGTTATCATCGGAGGCATCGATCCAGCGTGCCGCCTCCAGGACAGCCGCCGTCAGCGCGCGCGCCGTATTGGGGTTCTCTTTCACCCACGCGGCGCGGGTGCCAAGAATTTTTTCGGGGTGATCGGGCCAAATCTGCTGACTGGTAGCGACGGTAAAACCAATATCATCACTGATAGCGCGCTGATTCCACGGCTCGCCCACACAGAAGCCGCTCATATTGCCAATCTTCATATTCATCACCATCTGCGGCGGCGGCACGACGACAGTGCGCACGTCATCAAATGGATTGATACCGGCATTCGCCAGCCAGTAGTAGAGCCACATCGCGTGGGTACTGGTCGGAAAGGTATGCGCAAAGGTGAGACTGCCTTTGGCCTTGCTGTCGATGGTCTTTTTCAGGCTGGCGGCATCGGTGACCTTTTGCGCTTTAAGCTGGTTCGACAGGGAGATTGCCTGGCCATTGTTATTGAGCGTCATCAGGTTCGCCATCGCATGCTGAGGGCCGGCAACGCCCAGTTGCAGGCCATAGATCATGCTGTACAGGACGTGTGCCGCATCGAGCTCACCGGAGATCAGTTTGTCGCGGACGGCTGCCCAACTGGCTTCTTTACTGGGCTGTAGCGTCAGACCATATTTTTTGTCGAAGCCTTTCACCGAGGCCATGACGACCGGCGCACAGTCGGTCAGTGGAATAAATCCCACCCGCACGGTGGCTTTTTCTGGCGCATCGGAACCCGCCGCCCATACGGCGTTGCGCAATCCCGGCAACAGCCACAGCCCGCCAGCGGCGGCGCTGGATAACAGCAGTTGACGTCGAGACAGTGAAACTGGCGATTTGCTCATTTTTTGCCACCCTCAGGAAATAAAAAAAGGCGTCCTCTCCACTGCTTTCACAGGGAGATGGACGCCTTTATCCAAAAGCACTCGCTTTACCGCCGTTGGCAAAGCAAATGCATACACTTAATAGGGTAAAGCAAACTGCATGCCAGCTTTGAAACGGCCCTGCGCGTGGCGATCAGGGCTTTCGCCGGGCTGGTTTTTTAACCGATTTTGCACGTTTGTGACGCAGACCACGCACAAGCATTGTGCAGCTAACGCTTTAGAGTTATCTCTTCATTGTGGCTGCCACCGTGACGATCGCCTGGGCGATTTCCGGTAGCCGTTTATTCTGATCCATCGCGCTTTTACGCAGCCGTTGCCAGGCGTGCTCTTCACTCAGCCCATGCTGCTGCATCAGCCAGGTTTTGGCCTGGTCGAGCAGTTTGCGCTCTTCCAGCGTGGCGCGCAGGGTGGCCAGCTCATTGGCCTGATGCTGTAAACGCTGAGACTGCTCCGTGATCAACGACAGCAGTGAACGACCCAGCTGGGGTGCCAGCCCGTCGCTGTTCAGCGCACCGGACTCGGTGGGCAGCCAGTCCACCCCGGAGACATATAATGTAAAATCGCAGCCCGACTGCGCCACATGCAGAGGTTCAGCTGCCTGATGCTGTGCCAGTGCGATCGCCTCGCGGCAGCGCAACATCAGCGTGGCTGACAGCCGATCCTCCAGCAATTTCATTTGGTCGATGCGCTGTGACAGCAGCGAAAACCAGTGCAGCGCGCCACTGTCGTCCCGCCGACCGTCGGTACAGGCAATGCGTCGCAGTCGTTCAATTTCACGACTGGCCTGCGCCAGCGGCTGCCAGTGGTGTAAAACCGCCTCATCGGCAAACTGCTGGAAGGTCGAAAAGCTTTGTTCCTGTGCTTCAATTAAGGCCACCATGGCGCTGCGCTGCTCCGCGCTGAATTGTCCGGCAGCAAAGCCGGCCGCTCCCAGGGCGCGTTCCTGTCCCGTCAGCTCTTTGCCCTGCATAAAGCTGAACAGCGCAATGAGCGCGCGGGTAATGTCAGGATGGCTGGCGGTGTCGGCGGCCTCAAAAACCAGGTTCAGTAAGCTACGGATAATGGTACTGAACGCCGCAACGGCCTGCGCGTGCGCGATCTGCTGTTGCGTAATCTGCTGGCGCAACGCCGGTAATCCGGCCAGGGCCTGCAGCGCGGCGGCGATCAGGTTGCAGAAGCGGCTGTATCCCGGCTGGGCTTCAACCCTGGGTAAGGCCTGGCAAAAATCCCGTTGGCAGCGCGTCACATCCTGCTCACTGGCGAGCCGCTGCTCGCCGTAAAGCCTGCCTTCTGAACATATCCACAGATTGCTCGCCCCCCGCTCGCGCTGAAGCTGATGCACCAGCTCGCTGACGGTGGTAATGAGTTTGCCGGTCTGGCGAAGGCGTTGCAGGCTGGCAATATCGCTTTGCCTTGAGGCCTGTAACCAACTCAGTGCGTCATCCATTGCTCCCCCACCCTTTGATGCCAAAAAGTGAGTCAAGCAAAAGCCGTGCCGTTTTCGTATCACCTCATTTCTCTTCACGAGAATCGCAGCGGCTGCCCGGTCATAAAAATCTTTCTATGACCAAAAAGTATCCCGGTCCGCGTGGAGACGAGAACGTAGTGGTCTAAACAATGTATTTGATTTTCTGACAAATTCCGCAAATTTACGCACAGCTGAAAATCTGAGCTTGCAAATCATGCCGTTGTGGATATGCTATATACATAGCATATACGTTTCATATAAAGGCCAGCCATGGGTATCGTCAAAATTTCGGATTTAATGCATGAGAATCTGCGCATCGCCAGCACGGCGCTCAGTCGTTCGATCAACGCGCAGGCGGAGCACTGGATGAAAATCGGCATGCTGGCCGAACTTTATCCGCAGCTCAGCCATCAGGAACTGACGCGTCTGCTGATGCGGGTCGAACGTGATGGCGGCGCTGAACTGGCGCAGTTGCTTGACCAACCTTCCTTTATTCCGCAGGGAATCGCGCAATGAGTATTAAACTGCATACCGCTGAAGAGATTGAACGGGCGCGCGCCGCCGGTCACGCCGCCGCCAAAGTTTTGGAGATGATCGCGCCCTGGGTGAAACCCGGCGTTACCACCGATGAACTGGATCGCCGCTGTCATGACTATATTGTCAATGAGCTAAAGGTCATTCCGGCTAACATTGGCTATCAGGGTTACACCCGTACCGTTTGCACCTCGGTTAATCACGTGGTGTGCCACGGGATTCCGGGCGAGAAAAAGCTCAAAGACGGTGACATCGTCAATATCGACGTGGCGGTCATCAAAGACGGCTGGTACGGCGACACCAGCCGCATGTATTTTGTTGGTCAGCCGTCGGTACGCGCTAAGCGCCTGGTTGACGTGACGTATGAATCAATGGTGGCAGGCATTCGGATGGTGAAACCCGGTGCAACGCTGGGCGATATCGGTGCGGCTATTCAGCAGGTCGCTGAAAAGGCCGGTTTTTCCGTGGTACGCGAGTATTGCGGTCACGGCGTCGGCGAGATCTACCACGGCGATCCGCAAATTCTGCATTACGGTACGCCCGGCCAGGGGCTGGCACTGCAGGCTGGCATGATTTTTACCATTGAGCCCATGATTAACGCCGGCAAAGCGGGCACCAGCGTGCTGTCTGATGGCTGGACGGTGGTGACCAAAGATCGCTCCCTGGCCGCGCAGTGGGAGCACACTATCGCCGTCACGGATACCGGCTTCGACCTGCTCACACCCTGGCCGGAGGGTACCGGTGATTACGCCGCGATCGTTTAACGCCTGCCAATCGTCCAATCTGTGATCTCTATTGTAGTACAATCAAAATAGATTGTACTACACTGCTAACTCATGACGATTTATATCGCTCATGTGCAACATCACTATCGGCATAGTTAATGCTGCCGCGTGGCCGAAATAAAATGATTTTTATTTTTCGGCTGCACTTCATTTATTGCTTAGCAAGCGAAACAGATCATTCATGACATCGCTGCCCTTGCGCCCGTCTGCCGGCGCGGAGTGGCGTAATGCTGCGTGACGAGGTGGATATGATAAGTTCCGATGTTTCTGGTTCTACGTTGAGTCAATTAAATAAGCGCATCATCCCGTTTATCGTGATCTGTTATTTTGTCGCTAATCTCGATAAAACCAATATCTCTATCGCTGCGCTGCAAATGAATGCCGACCTCGGGCTTACCACCAGCATGTACGGCCTCGGTGTCGGCATGTTCTATATTTCCTACATTCTTTTCGAAATTCCCAGCAATGTCATTATGACCAAAGTCGGCGCCCGGCGCTGGATAGCGCGCATTATGATTACCTGGGGCATTGTCAGTACCGGCATGGCGCTGGTTCATAGCGCCAATCAGTTATATGTGATGCGTTTCTTACTCGGTATGGCCGAAGCCGGTTTTGCGCCGGGTATTATCTATTATATTTCCTGCTGGTTCCCTAAAAGTAACCGCGCACGGGCAATGTCTTTCTTTTATATGGGATCGGTAGGCGCGTCGATTATTGGTCTGCCCATTTCCGGTGCCATTCTCAATATGCATGGCATTGCCGATATCGCAGGCTGGCGCTGGCTTTTTGCGCTGGAAGGCATTCCTGCAGTGGTGCTTGGTTGTCTGGTGCTGTGGCGCTTACCCGATAAGCCCGACGATGCTGTCTGGTTAACTACACCGCAAAAACACTGGCTGCGTCAGCGCCTCGAACAGGACAATCTGGGTGTTACCCTGAATAAGAACCACTCCTGGCTGCAGGCATTAAAAGATCGCACGGTGTTATTGCTCAGTCTGGTGTGGTTCTTACAGGCGTTTGGCTCGATCGGTATTACGTTGTTTATGCCGTTGATTATTAAAAGCATGGCCGCAGAGCAGAGCAATTTTATTATCAGCCTGTTATCCGCCCTGCCCTTTGTGATGGCCTGCGTATTTATGTATTTAAACGGACGCCATTCCGATCGCAGCGGTGAACGCGCCTGGCATATGGGCTTGCCATTAATTTTATCGGGCCTGGCATTAACCGGCGCGATTTATTCGGGCAGCCTGCTGCTGGCTTATATTTTGCTGGTCTTCACCGTCGGGCTTAACTTTGCCCTGACGCCAATATTCTGGGCCGTGACGACGGAAAAATTAGCTGGCGTAGCCGCTGCGGCATCGATTGCCTTTATCAATACGGTGGCAAACTTTGTCGGACTGGGTTTACCGCCGCTGCTGGGAAAAATGAAAGATGCGACGCAAAGTTATCACTCAGGATTGCTGATTGTGGCGATGGCGCTGATTGCCGGCGGTATTCTCGGTATTATTATCGCCCGTCCATCGGGCGGTGCCGGTGCCAGCAAAACCCGCGCGCCGCATGCCGAAACCGGGCACTGAACGTGATTACGGCCCGCCTGCGGGCCTGACACTGGCCATCGCCTCGATCACCTCAGTCATACGCTGAATCACCATCTGCGCCGCCCGCGATAGCTGGCGCGACGGCGCAGTACACAGCGCCAGGGTCAGCGGTCGCATCACGCTGTGCCTGAGCGGTACGAAGCAGAGCTGGTTCTCCTGCACCTCGGTCATCACGTCCAGCAGGCTCAGCACGCTGATGCCGGTGCCCTGCGCGATCAGGCTGCGAATCAGGCGGATGTCGTTACAGGCGATAATGTTTTCCGGCGCCAGACCCTGCTTGCGGTACAGCGCATCGACACGTTCGTGGACCACCAGCGCGGCGCCAGGCACAATGTGTCGCTCATGACTGAGTTCGCTGAGCGATAGCAGCGGCCTCGTGCTAAGCGGATGGTCGGCGGCCATCACCACGCCCATCTCCAGTTCGGCAAACGCCAGCACTTCCAGTCCGCTCTGCCCGGCGGGATCGAGAATCAGGCCAAAATCGATTTCCGACTGGCGAATCATCTGGCTGATGCGGTGGCTGTTGTCCACCGTCAGCTCCAGCCGCAGCCACTGATGCTGGCGTGCGATATCGGCGATGGCGTCTGCCACGCTGCCTTTAGTCAGCGACTGCACCAGCCCGGCCGTTACGTTACCGCGCTTCAGCCCCTGAATATCATCAAAGCGCTGCCGCGTGACGCGAAACTCACGCTGCCAGCGCATCACATCGTCATACAGCAATTCTCCGGCGGTGGTCATGCGCAGCCCTTCCGGCAAACGTTCGAACAGCGGCGTACCAAAACTCTCTTCCGCCTGCAGAATCTGCCGGTTAATGGCAGAAGCGGAAACGTGCAGCTGCTCAGCGGCTTTGCGCAAACTGCCGCTGCGCGCCACTTCGGCAAAATAGACGGCAAAGCGGGAAAACGGGCTCATTGCTCACCTGTACGGTTTTTTGCAACACCTGGCTGCATTCTTGCTGATGGATTTGCACAGGCAAGCATATTAACAATGTCCTGACAAAAATGAAGCCTTCTATTTCGCCTTATGTGAGCACCTGACAGGACAACAGCATGAATAACATTACGCCTCCCGCACACTGCACGTTTGAACCTGATGACTGGCTGCGTCTGGCGCGACAGTGGCATCCGGTTGCCCGTTCCTGTGATATCGCCGGCGCACCGACCAAAGCGGTGCTGCTGGACGAACAACTGGTGCTGTACCGTCTGCATGGCCAGGTGGTGGCAGCACGCGACGTTTGCCCGCATCGTGGCGTCCCGCTGACGCTGGGTTTTCATGATGAAGAGGGTATCGTCTGCCCTTATCACGGCTTGCGCTTCGGTACCGGTGGCCGCTGCAATCGCATCCCGTCCAGCCCCGACCAGCCGATTCCGGCCAAGCTCAATCTGATCAGTTACGCGGTGGAAGAGCGCTTTGGTCTGATTTGGGTGTGCCTCGCGCCGGATGCTGACCAGCCCGCGCCGCTGCCCACCATGCCGCACTGGCATGATGCCGGTTTTCAACAGATCAACTGCCCCGGTTTTGACGTCAACGGCTTTGCCGGACGTCAGGTGGAAGGTTTTCTGGATGTGGCGCACTTCGCCTGGGTGCACACGGAAACCTTCGCCGATCCCAACAACCAGGTAGTGCCTGCCTATAACCCGGTCGAAACCGAGACCGGCTTTGCCGTGGATTACTGGAGCTCAGTGAGTAACTTTGCCGCGGACAGTCCGCAGCAGGCGCCGGAAGGATTTAGCTGGCTGCGTCATTTCGAGATGCATCTGCCGTTTACCGCCACGCTGACCATTCATTTCCCCGGCGAATCGCGCCTGGTGATCATGAATGCCGCGTCGCCGGTGTCGGCGCGCAAAACGCGCATGTTTGCGCCCATCGCGCGTAATTTTGACCTGCACATCCCGGTCGAAGAGGTGCACGCCTTCAATCAGCGCGTGTTCGAGGAAGATCGCCTGATGGTGGAAACCCAGCAGCCGGAGCGTTTGCCGCTTGACCTCGCTCTGGAAGCGCATATTCCGGCCGATCGCAGCTCCATTGCTTATCGCCGCGGCCTAAAGCGCATGGGCTTCGGCGAATTTTTCCTGGTGTAAGGAGGCAACGATGAGTGATCTGCTGAATGTGGTGGTGGATGGCCTGTACCGTCAGGGACGTCACAATCTCAGCGTCACGCTGGTGGCGGAAAATGGCCAGCCGCTGCCGGACTGGCAACCGGGTGCGCACATTGATGTCCACCTGCGTGATGGCCTGATACGTCAGTACTCACTGACCGGACGCTGCGATGACGTGCGCGGCTATCAAATCTGTATTGCCCGCGACGGGCAATCACGCGGGGGCTCGCGCTACGTGCACGACACGCTGCGCCCCGGCCAGACGATTGCGATTTCGCCACCGCGCAACCTGTTTCCTCTGCAACCGGCCGCTAAAGTCATTTTGCTGGCGGCCGGAATTGGCATTACGCCGCTATACGCCATGGCGCTGGCGCTGGAGGCCGCCGCCGTGCCTTTTGTGCTGCATTACTTTGTCCGCCAGCGCGGTGATGAAGCTTTTGCCGCCGAACTGGCGCAGCGTTTTCAGCATGGATTTTGTGAAATCTGGTACAGCAGCGAAGGCCGCAGCGCCCGTGATTATCCACCGGCGGAACTGCTTGATGCTGCCGCCGACACGCATCTGTACCTGTGCGGGCCGGAAGGGTTTATGACGCACATGCAGCAGCAGGCGCTGGCGCGCGGCTGGGACAGCACCAATATTCACGCTGAAGCGTTCAAACCTGCCGCCCGCACGGCTGGAGCGGAAGAGGGCTTTACCGTGACGCTGGCACGCAGTGGGCAGCAATGCACCATTCCACCTGACAAAACCATTGCCACGGTACTGCTGGAGCATGGCGTCGACGTTCCGCTCTCCTGCGAGATGGGCATGTGCGGCGCCTGCCTGACGCGGGTCACCGCCGGAGAGATCGATCATCGCGATACCGTGCAGTCTGACAACGAAAAAAGCGCCCCGGAGCAGTACATCGCCTTGTGCTGCTCGCGCAGCAAATCGGCGGAACTGGTGATTGATCTCTAGGGCGCGCGGCAAAATGACTTAATCCGTGCCGGAAAGCTCAGGTTCCGTGCGCAGCACAATGGCTTCTTCTGCCGCCTGTGGCAACAGCTGCAGCAGCCTGCTGGCCATCTGGCTTTCCTGCTGCAGGATGCGCCGCACGATCCTGACATCCTCCCCCTCTTCCGCCTGCTCTGCGGCCACCAGCAACGTTGAGTAGGTGGCGATTTTATAGTTACAGAACACGTAGCTGCTGACGGCCACACGGATGCCCTCTTCATCCTGCAGCATGTCGCTGGCGGCCTGACCGACCGCCGACATCCGGCCTAACGACTCCTTCAGCACCGACCAGCTGCTGTCATACTGGCGCAGCAGCGTTTTCACCTGCTGCTGCTGTTCACGACTTTCCTCAAGATACTGCTCAAGGCGCGTCTGCAACGCGGGATGCTCCGTCAGGCGCAACACCGCCGCTTTCAACAAGCTTTCCGCGTGTTTTTCCATAGCATGCGCATCGCGCAGCCAGTCCAGATACACAGATTCCTTCGTCATGTTTCGCTCCAAAGTAAAGTGACACCGGCCAGGCACATCAGCCGCGTTGGATGCTCGTCACTGAGCCGGCAGCACGCTCTTACCTCATCGCTTTCAGGCTGTTTATCTGAAAATAAGCGAAGCGCTAATTAAGTCCAGGCGAACAACTTAATTAAACGTAGCAAGTAAGCGCAGCTGTGCAAGAAAGGTTTTTAAGAATTGCGACAGCGGATAATTGTCATAACCTCATCGAATCACATTAGCGCCGCTAAAAGAACGCTTCCCTTTATGAAAGTAAAATGTTAACAATTCCACCCCGGATGTTTTGCCGGAATAAATCAGCTGGAATTGACTCATAGTTAAACAACCAACGTGCTGTAAATTAAAAGTTAAGATTATTCCTGGCTTGATTATGGTAAAAACATCGCTACATTTATTTTTGCTTCATGCGGGTATGAACTGAGAGGAAAAAAATGAAGGATCCAAAGAAGAAACCTGAAGAGGAAGAAAAAGTGACGCAACGTCGTGGGGGTTCAGGCAACTTCGCAGCCGATAAGGAGCGCGCGGCTGAAGCAGGCCGCAAGGGTGGTCAGGTCAGTGGCGGTAACTTTAAGAACGATCCACAGCGTGCCATTGAAGCCGGCAGGAAGGGAGGAAAGATCAGTCGTCGTAAATAAGACTTTCCCCTCTTAATACTGATTTAACCTCGATAACCTTTGGCACCACACTCTCCTGACATTGTGTTTACGCTTCGCTTAAATGCGTGATAAACCTTGTCAGGAGAGTAATTTTCCCATTTGAAAACAATTAATCGATCAAATCTTCAGCGATCCGACAGCATTTACCGCTTCGCTTATAATGCCTCAATTGCATCGTTTATTTACCACGAATTTAAACCATTGCTTATTTAACTAACAAATCCGCAGCGGCTATATTTGTACAAGCCACACAGACTTGTACACTTTTATTTAAGCGATTTTTATTACCTGCGCTGATATATACACAAGCTTACAATTAGCTAACTCCGCATTATTAAAGGGATAATTGCATCTGCGATGCACCTTACTAGGGTTAATCCGCCGCTATCCACTTGATATCACCTCTTTTTTAGCTAAATTCTCCCTTCAGGCTCACACACGCGTCGTTTTACCCTGACGCTAAGGAAACCCATGAACGCTGAACTCAATGACTGTATCGCGCTGTGCTATCGCTGCGCGACCGCCTGCGACCACTGTGCAGCGGCTTGTCTGCTGGACGCTGACGCCAGTGAGATGAACGTCTGCATTAGCCTGAATCAGCAGTGCGCGGCGCTGTGTCGCGTAACCGCCCAACTGCTGGCTGCCCAGAGTGAACTGAGCGAGCAGCTCTGTACCATCACGTCGATGGCCTGTCAGCTGGCTGGTTGGGAGTGCCAGAAGCACCAGCATCCGCACTGTCAGACCTGTGCTGAAATTTGCCTGCAGTGCGCAGATAGCTGCATGACGGTGGGCATGGCGGAATAACGGATAGAGGTACCGGGAGGGCGCTGGCAGGTCGCCAGTGCAGCGACTGGCGACCTGGCTTAATGGTCCTGCATCACCAACCCGCCATCGACATACAGCGTCTGGCCGGTGACAAATTCGCTCCACGCTGATGCCAGAAACAGCACCGGCCCGGCGATATCCGCGGCGCGCGCCAGTCGTCCGAGCGGCGTTTGCGCTGTCAGCGCATGGCGTACCGCTTCTGGCGTATGCTGACTGGCATCGGTGGGATACACCAGTCCCGGCGCCACGCAGTTCACCCGAATACCCAGCGCCCCCAGTTCGGCCGCCAGCGTCCGGCTAAAGCCCGTCAGCGCGGTTTTTGCGGTGATATAGTCGTGATAAGCCACCGCTGGCCGGGCGATCAAATCACTCACCAGATTGATGATACTGCCGCGCGCGCGGCGGCGCATCAGCGGCAAGGCCGCCTGACACACGTTGTAGCAGGCGTTCACTGCGCCATCAAACTGCGTCTGGTAAGCGGACCAGGACGTTTCCCAGAAGCGCTGGCGCTGGTCCGGATCGAAGCGATAAGGTGCGAAGGCATTGTTCACCACCACATCCAGTCGGCCGGTGGCGGCGTCGATCTGCTGCATCATATCGGCTACCTGTGCGGCACAGGTCACATCGGCGGCAATCGCCAGTGCACCCCCGCCCTGTGCTTCACAGGCCGCCACCACCTGCGCAGCGGCGTCGTGATTACGTAAATAGTTCACCACGACAAACGCGCCTTCGGCGGCAAAGGCCTGGGCAATGGCGGCGCCAATACCGCGGCTGGCGCCGGTCACCAGCACGGTGTGATTGCTGAATTTCATTGCGTTTCTCCACGCCCGCTCAGTCAAGATAGGGCGCATAGTGTTCAGCGGCGGTTTCCGCCGCCTGTTCGATTTCGCACAGGGTGACCAGATCCAGCAGGCTAAAACGGCCATCGTGATGCCAGCCCGCCTCCGGTGAAGTCATGTTACCCAGCGCCGTGATGCGCGTGACGCCCGCTGCACCGAGCTGCGCCGCCAGCCGAAACAGCACCTCGGGCGCGGCCGCGAGGCCAACGCTTTGCAGATACGCGCGCTGCGCGGCTACCCAGCTTACCGTCTCCTCCAGCGTATCCACGGCAATCACCTTCAGCGTGCGTCCGAGCGCGCCCGGTTGTAACGGCTCCGGCTTATCGACGTACACCACCGCCCAGGCATCGTGCTCATCACCGTACAGCGTGCGGTCACCGCTCAGCGCACGCATTTCCTCCGCGTTGCGCCACGCGGCCACAGTCTGACTTTCACCCAGCGTCAGCGTCGCGCGCGGATAGCGCTGTGCCAGCGCGGCAAGTTCATGGGCGAGGTAAGCAGCAAACTCCTGCGGCGACACCCGGCCGCCGCGCTCAATAAACAGCGCCTGCGGCGAGTAACAGCCGGCCTGGTCATAGCGCATCACATCGTAAGCCACCTGACGCGCCAGCGCCGTACCGCGCCGCACGTCCAGCGCCGACCGCGCCACCATGCCAAAACTGATTTTGTGGCCGTGCGGCAGAAAGCGCGTGGCTGGCGGCAGACGCCGCTGCATCGCCGTCAGCGCGGCTTCTCCGCCATAAGCCATCACCACGTCTGCCTGGCGGAACCACTGCTGCTCAGTGCGTTCATCACCGCCCTGCCACCATACAACGGCCAGACAGTCGCCCAGCTGCGGCTCGATCTCCGCCAGCAGCTGGGCGAACCAGCCCGCCATCAGCGGCTCAGCGCTCGCCACTTTGCCCACGCTTCCCGCCTTCACCAGCAGGCCGGCAATCAGGCTCCACAGTGGCAAACCCGGCACATTGCCGGCCCAGACCTGCAGCAACAGCTGCGGACCAAACGCGCGGGCAAAGCCGCCTTTTGGCCGCGGCTGAAAATCGTCCAGCATCTGCACGTTGCCGAAATCTTCCGCCAGAAAACGCCGCAGCTGCGGTTCACGGAAGGTTTTGAGATAGCCGGTTAAACCGAGCCGCAGCATCCCGGCGTCATAGCCGGTAACCAGCGGCAGCAACCGCTCCGCCTGCTGGCGCAACGGGTGCGAACGGTCAAGCAGGCGCGCGATGGCTTCATCAATCAACGCGGTGATGCGCGCTACGCTCAGGGTGTGCAGGTAGCGGCGCGCGTTATCGCGTACGCTGGCCGCCAGCGTGGCAATCTGCGCCTCGGACAGCACCGGCACGCACACTTCCAGCGTGCTGCCTTGCTGGCCAAAGTGCAGGCTGTGCCACGCCACCTCGCTGTGGCGGATGCCCGGCAGATGGCCGGCATACACTTTCATGCCCGTGCCTGCGCAGCAGCGAGAAACGATTCCATCGCCAGCGAGCAGCCTTTGGCATCGGCGCCCGCGACGCGGCCCAGCAGCTGAAACCCGCCGGGCACCATCACGCCGGCATCTTCGGTCAGAATGGCGGAAACAGAATTGAAATGGGCGAGATCGTGATGCACCAGTACGCCTGTCTCCCCTTCCGGCACGTCCGCACCGGTCAGCGGATTGACCACGCGCGTGCGGATCCAGTGCGGTCCGGATTTCACCGGCGGGCAGATTTCATTGCCGAAATCGTAAAACTGGGTGCTGAGTTCAGTCATGCCGTACATATTGATGCAGTGCGAACGCGGCACGCCGAACGTCTGCTGCAGCGCGTTATAAAACGCCTCCGCCGCAACTTCACGCGACTGGCCCTTAAAGCCCCCGGTGTCGAGGATGCGGCTGCCCGGTGGCAGCCTGAAACGCCGCTGCTGACGCGCCAGTTCGTCCAGCAGATGGACAAAACTGTAGCTGGCACCCAGCAGGGCATAGGGTTGGCCGCTGGCCTGCGCCTGCTCCAGCGCGGCGATCAGACGCGGCAGTTTCAGCCCCTGCGCATCCACCATCACTTCGCTGTCTGGCGTGCCACATTCTTGCATCGCCAGCGTCAGATAATGGGCCAGCGAAGAGTGCGGCAGCTCGCTGCTGTGCGGAAACAGGATCGCCATCGGCAGGCGCGGATGTCCGGCCATAAAGCGCTGGCGGAAATTGATCAGCATCGAGCGATCGTAAACCACCAGCGTCGGGTGATAGCTGCGCCCCCGCCCAGTACCCGTGGTGCCGCTGGTCATAAAGATGTGGGGAATCTCCGCCACCGGACGGCAGCTCAGCGTCAGATCTTTAAACGCCGTAATCGGCACCGCCGGAATCTGCCGCCACTGTTTGACCGTCAGCGGCGTGCGGCCGCGCTGGCGGGCGAAACGGGCGTAAGGGAGATTGTGTTCGAATTGCCACGCGAACAGCTGCAGCGCCAGCTGGTTGAAATCCGCTTCCGTGGTTTCTTCGCGCTGCATAAACGCCAGCAGCGCGGCAATGATTGACGCTTCGGTCATGAAGGTGCCCTCTTTGGACTGCGGCATAACGGCCAGCCAGGGCCTGAGAAATGCGCAGGATTCGCAGAAAGGCGCAAAGAGGGAATGAGGGCGTGCAGTGACCCCGGTTCCACATCCCTACGCCGGTATTAGCCGGATCAGGTTCAGAGGGTCACTACGTTGCCGGCCGTGACAGCCGCGCGGGTAGAATCTCAGCCCTCTAACAGGGCACCCCTTGGAACAAGCTGCATTCTGGGGTCGGAACGGAGGGCGTGTCAAGGCGGGAAGGCGCAGAACCCCCTCGCTTCAGCAACGCGATTATTAACGCGCAATATCACTCACAGGAGCGCGATCAGCCCGGCTGACGCAGGCAAAGCGATCGCTGAGCAGCGGATAGTTTTGCGCATCCGGCAGTTCAAAGTGCCACCATTCGGTGGGCATGCCGACAAAACCGCCGCCGAGCATGATGGCGTTCAGCAACAGGCGATGGCGCTGCGCCTGCTGCGGCACGTTGGGATGGAACGGGTGCGACTCAGCAGACATGTCGTCAAACCCGGTCCCCATTTCCAGAATGTTGCCCGCCTCATCCACCAGCGTCACATCGATCGCCACGCCACGGCTGTGATTCGAGCCCCGCGCCGGTGGCACCACATAATCCGCGTCGGGACAGGCATCCCACAAGTGCCACTGCGCCTGCTGCGGACGATACGCGTCCAGCACCAGCAGGCGGAACCCCGCCAGCCGGGCGATGTCACTGCTGCGGCGCAGCGCGGCGGCGGCATCCGGATGCAGCAGCGCCTGCGCGTCGCGATAAATGGCATACCCGGCGATGTTATCGGCGGTGGCGTATTTCAGATCAAACATCAGGCCCGGCAAGGTGGCAGCCAAATCGATTAATTCAACGTCCTGCACTGTACATCATCCTGTTTATTGTTAGCCGGCAGCGTAAACGGCTGGCGCGGCAGCGTGGTGAGTCGCTCTGCGCCCTGTGCCGTGACGCGCACGGTTTCACTGAAGGCGAGGCCCTGCGCTGAAATATACATGTGAAACACCATGTTTTCCTCCAGTAACCACGGCGCCTGAGGATGAAAACAGCAGCTGAAATCGCTCGGACGCGGGGTGCGCGTATACAGACCCAGCGCATAACCGGTGATGTTGCTGTAATCGTCACGCAGCCCGGCGCTGAGCACCGCCTCACGCGCGACGGCATCCACCGTACAGGCCGCAACGCCCGGCTTCATCGCCCGCAGCTGGCGATCCTGAATGGCGATCAGCTGTTGTGCCAGCGCCGCGCGCGCCGCAGAGATTTCACCGACAATCAGCGGACGCATCAGGCGCGCGCTGTAGTGCCGCACTTTAGGGATCAGCTCAACGTGCAGCACATCGCCCGCTTGCAGACGCTGCTCATGGCCGCTGGCATGCAAAAATCCGCTGTCGCCGCTGGCGATAACAATCGGTCCGGTTTCACCGCTGTCAGCACCGAGCCGCAGAAATTGTGCCGCCGCCAGCGCGGCGACATCACGCACGCGCCAGCCGCCCTGCACCTGCGCACTCAGCTGGGCCAGCGTGGCATCGGCAATGCTGGCGGCCTGGCGTAAGCTGGCGATTTCAGCCTGAAATTTGACGCTGCGCAGCCGGTCGCTGAGACCGCTGACATCACACCAGCGCACCCCGGGCAGATGGCGCGCCAGCTGCTGCCAGCTATGCACCGTCATGCCGTAGGATGCATAATCCGCGCCCAGCCGCGCCCGCTGATAGCCGCGCCGCGTCAGGCTTTGCGCCACCGCCAGCCACGGATCGTCTTCATCACGGTACGCGTCAATCGCCAGCTGCGGTGACTGCGCGCGGCACGGCGCGGCATCCAGCTGGCGCAACACCATCCACGGTTCGTCCTGCAACGGCACCAGACAGGCACGATAACGCGTTTCCGACACGGTATAACCGGTTAACCATGCCAGCAGTTCGCCATGATCGATCAGCATCACCTCAATGTCGGCGGCGCGCATGGCGCTGCGCAGCCGTGACAGCGCGTCAGCGATCATGACGCCGGTTCAACCGGCTGGCAGATGTCGAGGATCGCCAGCAAATAGATGCGCACCATATCGAGAAACTCACTGATCTCAACGCGCTCGTCCGGCATGGTGTTGTACTTGCCGCCGGGCCCGCACACGATGCCCTCCATGCCCGCATGCTGATACAGGTGCGCCGCATCGGTACCGTAGAAGGCGGGCGGTGTGATCACCCCGGTGGGCTGCGGCGTGCCGCGCACGGTCTGCCAGCCGCGATTGACCGCTTGAACAATCGGCGATTCCGGCGACACCTCAAACGGCAGCATGGTGGGTTTATCGCGCAGGCCGTCATCGAACAGCTGCGCCTGCAGGCCCGGATAGCGCTGGCACAGTGCATCCAGCAGGGCCTGCAGGTCGGCCAGCACGCCGTCCACCGTTTGCCCCGGCGCAAAGCGGGCGGATCCTTTCAGACGGACAAAATCCGCGACCTGCGGCGGCCGCCACTCCTGCAAATCACGCCCCAGCGCACCGTGTACGGTGCCAATATGGCCACGGTTAATTTTGCGGTGTTCTGCGCTTTTCGCTCCGCTGAAGGTGATGTTATTGATCTGCGGAATCAGTTCGACCGCCGCCGCAATCGCGTCGACCGCCTCCTCACGCTTTGACAGATGGCGCGTATCGCCGGTCAGTTCAATGGTGAACATCAGCGAGCCGGCATGCATGGTCAGCGCCTGTAAATCCGTGGGTTCGGCATTGATGAAATAGTCGGCGCGTACGCCCTGCTCAATCGCCGCCAGCGTACCGATGCCGCCCTGTAACTCGCCGACCACGTAAGTGAGGATCACGTCGCCCCTGAGCTTCACGCCGGCATCAATCAACGTCTTCAGCGCGCAGAAATAGGCGGCATCGCCCGCTTTCATGTTAGAAACGCCGATACCGTAAATAAACTGATCGTCGATTTTTCCCGCCCAGGGATCGACGGTCCAGCCTTCGGTGACCGGGTTAGTATCAAGATGACCGTTGAACAACAGGCTGTGGCCGCCTCCGCTGCCGGCCAGCCGCCCGATGGCGTTCAGCCGATCGCCGGCCACCGGCTGCAGTTCCGTCTCCAGCCCCAGCTGCGCCATCTGTTGTGCCATATAGCGGGCTAATTCGCGCTCGCCCTCGGTGGCACTGTAACTTTTGTGCTGCACCATTTTTGCCAGGAAAGCGAGGCAGTATTCACGATCGATGTGATGAATTAACTCTTCAGGGTTCATGCGCTTCTCGTTATGCCACGGATTGGGTCAGATCAGGGATGTGCACGGCATCAAGCAGTGCACGGGTGTAAGGATGCTGTGCCTGCGCCCGCATGTTCTCGCCGGGCAGCACTTCCACCACATCGCCGCGATACATCACCGCCACGCGATGAGCGATCTGGCGGATGAGATTGAGATCGTGGGTGATGAACAGATACGCCGTGCCGTAGCGACGGCGCAGCTCCAGCAGCAGCTCGATAATGGTGGCCTGCACCGACACATCCAGCGCCGCCGTGATTTCATCGCAAATCACCAGGTCCGGCGGGTTAGCGAAGGCGCGCGCAATCGCTACGCGCTGCTTTTGCCCACCCGACAGCGCGTGCGGATAGCGGCTGGCAAATTCCGCAGGCAGCCGCACTTCCTGCAGCAGACGCGCCACCGCCTGCGCCTCGCTTTCTCCCGGTGGCAGTCCATACAGCCGCAGCGGACGCGCGATAATTTCGCCGACGGTCATGCGCGGATTGAGTGACGCATCCGGATGCTGAAAAATCATCTGCACGCGGCGGCGATACGCCGGGTCCATCTGCGCGCGGCCATATAACGTCGCGCCGCAGAAGTCGATGCTGCCACTGAACGGCACCAGGCCGGTTATCGCCTTGCCGAGTGAAGATTTACCCGAACCGGACTCGCCGACCACGCCGAGAATTTCGCCCTGATGCACCGTCAGCGAAACCGCATTGGCGGCCCGCGTCGTGTTCGCCTCCCGTTTCAGCAGCCGATCGAGCACGCCGTGCTGGCCATAATTAATCGTCAGCGCCTGCAGGCTGAGCAGCGGCTGACTGCCGGCCGCATCCGCGACCAGCCGATGCTGCGGATCCGGCACCGCGGCAATCAGTTTGCGCGTATACGCATGCGCGGGCGCGCTGAACAGCGTGCGCGTCGCGGCCTGCTCCACGATGCGGCCCTGCTCCAGCACGCATACGCGGTCGGCCACTTTCGCCACCAGCGCCAGATCGTGTGAGATATACAGCGATGCGACGCCGGTCTCGGCGCGCAGTCGCTCGTAAAGATCGAGGATTTGCGCCGAGCTGATGACGTCCAGCGCCGTGGTCGGCTCATCAAAAATCAGGCAGTCCGGCTGGCAGGCGAAGGCGGTAGCGATCAGGATGCGCTGCTTTTCACCACCGGAAACCTGATGCGGATAGCGCTGCATCATGCGTGCCGGGTGCTTCAGCTCGACATCGCGCAGCAGCGATTCCCCCAGCTGCTGCGCTTCGCGCGCTGACAGCCCACGATGACGGCGCAGCACTTCGGTGACCTGTTCACCCAGCGTCAGCGTCGGGTTCAGCGACGCGCTGGGATCCTGAAAAATCATGCCAAGCTTTTTACCGCGCAGCGCCATCAGTTGGTGCGCTGGCAGCTGCAGCAGGCTTTCGCCGTTCAGCCGGATATCACCCGCCTGCTCGCGTGCGTTACTGGCCAGCCAGCGCATGATCGCCCAGCCAAGGGTGGTCTTGCCGGAGCCGGATTCCCCCACCAGCCCCAGCACTTCGCCCGGCATCACCTGCAGGGTGATATCGCGCAGTACCGGCAGTGAATGGCCGCGCGCTAACGCATAATCGAGGCTGTAATTGTCCACCGACAGCACCGGGTTGTGCGGACTCTTCATTTGTGGCTCCCTGGATTTAGGACATCACGCAGGCCATCGCCCAGCAGGTTGAAGCCAATCGCCACCAGCGCGATAGCCAGACCGGGGATCATCATCATCCACGGTGCTTTAAAGAAATAACTGCGCGCCTCGGACACCATCAGCCCCCACTCCGGCTCGGGCGGCTGCGCGCCGAGGCCGAGAAAGCTCAGCGTGGCAAACAGCATGATGGCAAACGCCACGCGAATGGTGGCTTCCACGATGATCGGCGCGAGTATGTTCGGCAGCATTTCGCGCAGAATGATGTAGTAACCGGCTTCGCCGCGCGCAATGGCGGCGCTGATGTAGTCCTGCTGACGCGCCGCCAGCGCCACGCTGCGCGCAATGCGCACCATGCCCGGCACGAAGGCGATGGTGATGGCCAGCACGGCGTTCATGCTGCTCTGCCCCAGGGTGCTGACAATCAGCAGCGCAAACAGCAGGCTGGGAATCGCCATCACCGCATCCATGGTACGCATCAGGAACTCATCCACTTTGCCGCCAAGGTAGGCGCTGGCGGTGCCCAGCACCGAGCCAATAACCATCGCCAGCGCGGTCGCCAGCAGCGACAGCAAAATGGTGGATCGCGCGCCGACCAGCACCCGGCTAAAAATGTCGCGCCCCAGCTGATCGGTGCCGAACCAGTGTTCCGCGCTGGGCGGGCGGTAACGCGTCAGGATGGAGATCGCTTCCGGATCAAACGGTGCCACGTGCGCGCCGCCCGCAACCATCAGCAGCGCCAGCAGCAGAATCAGCACACCCGCCGCACCCTGCGGCGAGCGCAGTAATCGTTTCAGTATTTCAGGCATAGGAAATCCGCTTATCGAGCATGACGTAGGCCAAATCCGCAAGGAAATTCACCACGGCATAGGTTGCCGCGAGGATCATCACGCCGGCCTGAATGGTGGGCAAATCGCGCGCCTGCACCGCGACGATCAGCTCCCGGCCAATACCGGGAATGGCAAAAATCTCCTCCACCACCACAATCCCGCCCAGCAGATAGCCGACGTCGAGCGCCACAATGGTGATGGTGGGCAGCAGGCCATTACGCAGCGCATGGCGCCACAGGATGCGCCGGCGCGACAGGCCTTTCAGCCACGCGGCGCGAACGTAGTCGGTGTGCAGCACGTCAACCATTTCTGAGCGCACCATACGCGAAACGTGTGCCACCAGAATCAGCGCAACGGTGATCGAGGGCAGGATCAGGTGCTGAATACCGCTGATAAAATTTTCGCTGAGCGGCACGTAGCCGGTGGCGGGCAGAATCTGCCACACATCGGCAAACAGCAGCAGCACCAGCGTGGCGGTGACGAATTCCGGAAACGAGATGCCCATGTACGAGATCACGCTGACCAGCACATCGGCGGTCTTACCGCGCCGCACGGCCGCCCAGATGCCGAGCGGAATGGCGATCACCAGCATCAGCAACAGGGCGCACAGCGCCAGCAGCAGCGAGCGCGACAGCGCCGTCAGCAACGTTGGCCCGACCGCCAGGCCATTGCGCATTGACACGCCAAAGTTGCCCTGCAGCGCCTGCGTCAGCCAGTGCCAGTATTGCAGCCAGGCGGGCGCATCCAGCCCAAGCCGCGCCCGCACCGCCGCCAGCGCTTCCGGCGTGGCGTTTTGTCCCAGCAGCGTGACCGCGGCATCGGCGGGCAGCAGCTGAGTGATGCCAAACACCAGCAGCGACACCACCAGCAGCGTGTAAATCATCAGCAGCAGGCGTTTAAGCAGGTAACTTGCTGTCACGGTCGCTCCTTACAGGCTGCGCTTTGGCGCGTTAGCGGTCAGCCAGACATGATCGAGGCGGAACACCGCACCGCGCGGATGCAGATAATAGCCCGCCACGTGCTCACGACTGGCAGCCAGCAAATCAAAGAAGGTCGGGATTAACGAGGGCACCTCATCGTGCATCAGCTGCTGCGCTTTGCCGTACAGCTGGCTGCGCAGCGTTTCGTCATTGGTTTCGCGCGCCGCCATCACCGCACCGTCGAAAGCCGCATTGTTCCAGCGCGTTTCGTTCCACGCCGCCGTTGAGGTATAGAGCAGAGAAAACACCGCATCTGGCGTCGGCTGCATATTGTAAAAGCCGACGTAGAAATTGCCCTTCTTCCACACCTGATCGAGATAGGTGCTGTGCGCCATGGTCTGCACATTGATACGGAAACCGCCCGGTTTCGCCATCTCCCGCAGGGCAATTCCCAGTTGGGTGCGGGTTGACGGTTTGTCTGAGGCGACAAGCGTTAAATCGAGCCCATTGGGATAACCGGCCTCCGCCAGCAGCGCTTTGGCTTTGCTGTAATCCAGCGCTTTTTGCGTCAGCTGCGCGTAATACGGATAAGCGGCGTTGATCGGCGTGTCGTTACCCGGCGATCCCAGCCCGTCTGCGACAAAATCCACCGATGCCTGGCGGTCCACGCATAACGCCAGCGCCTGGCGGACGCGCACATCACTAAACGGCTTTTGATCGCAGCCCATGTTGACGTTAAGAAACTGGCCGGACGCCACGCGCAGCGGCAGCACGCCCGCCGATTTGGCTAAGCGGGCGAACTCGCTCGACTGCGCACTCAGCATCAGATCGGTATCGCCGGCAATCAGCGCGGAGCTTTCAGCGATAGCGTCGGGATACACCACTACTTCCACGCCATCCAGATATGGCCGCGTGGCGTCGTAATAGTGCGGGTTGCGTTTCACCACGATTTTGCGTTCCGGATCGTAAGACACCAGCTGGAACGGCCCGGCCCCCAGCGAGGCGCTACTCAGCTTGTCGTACTGCCCCTGCGCGATATGCGCCGGGATGATTTTGGCATCCGGATAGGCCAGCATCACCGGCAGATCGGCATAAGGCGCCTCGGTCTCAATCAGGATGGTGTTGTTGTCTTTGGCGCTTACCGTTTTAATCGGGCCGATGTTGTGCAGCGCCGGTGAGGCGTTTTTCGGGTCCAGCAGCGCCTGCAGGCTGGCGACCACATCCGCTGCGGTGAGCGGCGAACCGTCGCTGAAGCGCAGATCGGGCCGCAGGGTGAAGGTCCACTGGGTTAAGTCGTCGTTCGGCTGCCAGGACTGCGCCAGATCGGCTTCCGCTTTCATCGCCTGCGTCAGGCGGGTTAAGCCGCTGTACAGCAACTCTGCCACCAGATATTCCGGATTAACCCGTACCTGATGGGGATTGAGTACGCTGACCGCCTGGTCAACGCTGATGCGCAATACGCCACCTTTACGCGGCGTGCCGCCCGGGGTCGCGCTGGCAACGGCGGCAGCCGAGGCACTGAATGACCAGGGCAGCAGCGCCGCTCCGGTCAGGGCGGTTGAACTGGCGATAAACTGTCTGCGGTTTAACCCTTTCATGGCGCACATCTTCTGTTCCTCGTTGGTTTATTAATTACCCTGGGTTGGCTGAAAATCATTGGCGAGATACGCCAGAATCGACTGCGAAAGTGCAATAACATCTGCCATCGTGGTGTATTCATCGGCGGCATGAATGCGGTTATCGGGACGGGCAAGTCCGCCCAGCAGAATTTCCTGAATGCCGGCCTGCTGTACCCAGCCCATATCCGAGCTGGTGGCGGATCCCCAGGCTTTGAATTCTGCTGGCGGGAAGCCGAAGCCCTGGCTGAGCGCCGCCTGCCAGCGCGGCCAGTGCGGACCGGTGGGATCGGCGACTGGCGCCAGATGGCCAATCAGCTGCAGCGTGACGTCGCTGGCGGCGCTGCCCTGCATCGCCTTATCCACGCACTGCGTCAGCTCCTGCCACACGTCGGCAAACGGCTCTTCCGGCGCATAACGGCGATTAACCAGCAGCTCGAAGCGTTCCGGAATGGTGGAGCCTTTACTGCCGCCGTGCGCGGCGGCCAGCGTCAGTAAGGCGGTGAGCGGCCGGCCCTGATAATGCGGCGGTGCGGGCATTGCCGAAACCCGCTGTTCCACCTCGCCTTTCAGCTGATACAGCGCATTCATCAGCGGAAGCGCAGCCTCAATAGCATTGATACCCTGCAGCGGATCGCCGGAGTGCGCCGAGCGGCCGCTGACGATAATTTTGATATCGATACTGCCAAAGCAACCGGCCCAGATACGCGGCACCGCGCCGCCGTTGAAGCTGAGCAGGTGACCATGGAATAACTGCTGCTCCGCCAGATAACGAATACCGGGATAAAGGCCGCCCTCTTCATCGGTACAGAGTAAAAACACCGGGTTATAGCGCAGGCTGAGCTGATAGCGCTGCGCGGCCCGTACCGCAGCCAGCGCGGCCACGATGGTGCCTTTCATATCCGCGGCGCCGCGTCCAAACAGCTTGTTTTCCGCCACGCTGAGCGCCAGCGGCGGAAAGCGCCAGCCATCACCGGCCGGAACCGTATCGGTGTGAAAGTAGAGATTGCAGTTTTCAGCCGCGCCGGCATCCAGCGCGGCCAGCAGATTCACCCGCTCGCCCTGCGCGCTGCCGTCCGGCGTCTGCCAAAGCGCGTCGGGCACCGAAACGCGCTGCAGGTTAAAATGCAGCGGCTGCAGCATCGTGCTCAGCAGGTCGGCGAATGCTGCGTAACCCCGTCCGGGCGGGAAGCAGGTATCCACCGCCAGCATGCGTTGCAGATCGTCAAGAATCTGCGCCTGATCGTCGGCGATATGGGTCAGAGCGCGCTGTAGTGATGAATTTTCCTGCATAGACTGTTCACTTATTGTATTTCTATATAGTTTATAGATAATGCAAATGAACAGCTGGGGTCAATCGGTAATCGGAAACATGCAAAAAAACTATGACGCGCACGACGTTCCTCAATTCAGTCGCCTGAACGAAGGCGAAGGCGCTCCGCTGTACGAAGTAGTGAAGCGCCATATCAGTGAATCCATCCTGCAGGGCGAACTGCCGGCGGGCACCATTTTGCCCAGTGAAAACAGTCTGGCAGCAAAGTTCGGTGTCTCGGTCGGTACGGTGCGCAAAGCGCTGGCGGCGCTCACGACGGAAGGGATGCTGATGCGCCGGCGCAAAACCGGCACGGTGGTGACCGGCTGGGCGCCGCTGCATAACCTCAGCCATTTCTTTCACTATTTTCGTCTGCATGATAAATCGGGCGGTTTGCTGCAGTCGGAAACGCGACTGCTGGAGTATCAGCACAGCCGCGCCAGCGCCGACGAAGCCGATAAGTTGCAGATCGCACCAGGTGACGCAGTGATTCGCCTGAAACGCCTGCGCCGGGTGAAGGGCATTGCGGCCATGCATGAAACGCTGGTGCTGCCCGCCGCGCGTCTGCCCGACTTTCCGCCGGCGGAACAGCTACCGCAGTTGCTGTATCGTTACCTGTTTGAGCAGTACGATGTGCGTGTTGCTGCAGTGCGCGAGCAGATCAGCGCCACGCTCGCTACAGAAGAAGATGCCAGCTTGCTGGAACTTGCTCTGCCGCACGCGGTGATGGTGATCGATGAGGTCTCATTTGATCAAAGCGCTACGCCGGTGATTCTTGCGCATCACCGTTTCAGCACGGAACACTTTATGTATGTCAATGAGATACGCTGATTACGCAGATGTTTTACTGTAAGGTGTTTCCGATGCGCATCGACGCGCACCTGATTAATTTGCACCAAAACGCAGCGAACGTTGTGAATAACAACCGCTAAGGTGACCTCACTGAACAGGACATTTCCCATGGCAGCACGGCAGCACCATTACCAGATTCACCTTCGCTGGAGCGGCAATCGCGGCGATGGCACAGCGTCTTATACCGCTTACGATCGTGACAGCGAATTACAGGCACCCGATAAACCGCCCATTTTGCTGAGTGCCGATCCGGCATTCCGTGGGGATAAAACGCGCTGGAATCCTGAGGAATTGCTGCTGGCGTCTGCGGCGGCCTGCCATAAGCTGTGGTATTTACACCTGTGCGCCGATGCCGGCATTGTGGTGGAGGAGTATGAAGATGCTGCCGAAGGGAACATGGTCGAGGGGGCGCGTGGCCGCTTCACCGATATCACGCTGAAGCCGCGCATCAAACTGCGCGACCCAGCGGATGCCGATCGCGCGCGGGCATTGCATCATCAGGCACACGAAGCCTGCTTCATCGCCAACTCGCTGAATTTTCCAGTAAACTGCGAACCTGAATTTTTCTGATTATGATGCGCGGGCCAGCGGCGTTTGCCACAGCCGCACGCCGTTGCGCCCGGCGCGCTTCACTTCATACAGCGCTTCATCCGCATGGCGCAGCCAGTCGCTTAACGATTCGGCGCTGACCGCAGGCGCAATACCGATACTGACCGAGCAGCGGAACTCTGCCGAGGCTGGTAAGCGCAGCTGGGCAATCTTCTCTTTTAGCCTTTCGGCCAGTTCCACCACCGATTCATCACTGGCCTGATGCACGATGACACCCAGCTCATCGCCGCCAAAGCGCGCCGGAATGTCCTGCAGCCCGACATAGTTGCGCAGCAGCGCCGAGATCTCGGCCAGCAGAAAATCGCCCGCCTCATGACCCCAGCTATCATTGACCACTTTGAAGTGATCGACATCCAGCAACAGCAGATAGCCGCTGCTATCGCCGCGCCGCGTGCTGAGAAACTCACTCTCCAGCCGCCGCTCAAACAGGCGCCGGTTAGGGATTTTCAGGCCGGGATCCATCAGCGCGATGCGCTCCAGTTCACGGTTGCGGGTGCGTAAATGCCAGGTGAGATTGTAGGAAGCTACGCTGAGTACCAGCATGTAACAGGTGGCCAGCGGCAACGTCAGCCAGACCGTTTGCGTGCTGAACGCCAGATGTACGCTGGTGCCATCCAGCAGCCACACCATAATAAACCCGCACAAAAATGCCTGTATGGCGGCAATCAGCTGCGCGCCGCCGCCAGCGGCATAGCGATCCGATGCCAGCACCGCCATGATGACAAAAGAGGGCATCGGGCTTAACGCCATCAGCGCCACCCAGATTCCGCCAAAGGCGGCATCCAGCGTCAGATTCTGGCGTTCGGTACCGGTTGAGTCTTCGGCACGAAGCGCACGCTGATACGCCAGCCAGGGCCAGAAAAAGGCGTTCATAAACAGCAGCGCGCTGAATGCCAGTCCGCGCTGCATTTCCAGTAACACCGAGAGAATCGGAAAGAAACAGAGGATCGTGCCGAGCTGACGCATGATGAACATACGACGGACGAAGCGTTTTGACCGGCGCTTCAAATGGTTTTCATCAGGCGAGTAGTAGTTCATTCACGGGAAAATTCAGGTCGACAAAAATGGCAGTGTATCGGGAAAAAGTCGCCCTGCGGCGACTTTTTTTAAGAATTTTCGCCTTGCACACTGGCGATAATGTAAATAACAGCGCTTTGCCGCCAATAGCAGCAGCGGCCAGCGGGTGAAGTTCGCTGCCGCTGTGCGTGTTGTTAGCTTACAGTTCCCTGCAAACGGAACTGGCTGACCAGCCGCTGCAGCATGAATGCCTGCTCTTCCAGCGCCTGTGCGGAATGGGATGACGCAGTGACCAGCGACGCATTTTGCTGAGTGGTACCGTCCAGCTCACCTACCGCGCGCGCGATTTGCTCAATGCCGCGGCTCTGCTCATCAGAAGCAGCCGAGATCTCCGCCATGATTTCATTTACGCGTGCGATGCTACTGACAATCTGCTCCATCGTTTCACCCGCGCGCGCCACCTGCTGATGGCCGTTGCTGATACGCCCTACCGATTCGCCAATCAGTCGTTCAATATCTTTCGCGGCTCCGGCACTGCGCTGGGCCAGATTACGCACTTCGCTGGCGACCACGGCAAAGCCTCGCCCCTGCTCGCCGGCGCGGGCGGCTTCAACCGCCGCGTTGAGTGCCAGGATGTTGGTCTGGAAGGCGATGCTGTTGATCACCGCAGTAATCTCGGCAATTTTCTTTGAACTATCAGAAATCTCGCCCATGGTGCTGACGACGTTGTGCACCGCAATACCGCCCTGACTGGCGTTATGCGTCGCTTCCGCCGCGATCTGGCTGGCGAGACGCGCATTGCTGGCATTATTTTTCACCGTGGCGGTCAGCTGCTCCATGCTGGCAGCGGTTTCCACCACCGCAGCCGATTGCTGGGCGGTGCGCGACGACAACTCGAGGTTGCCCTGATGTATGGTGCTGGCAGCCTGCGACACATTGCTGACGCTGTGCAGCACCTCGCCAATCATACCGCGCAATCGCGCATTCATGCGTCCCATGGCAGAGGTGAGCTGGCCGAGCTCATCCTGGCGATTAGTGACAAACTGCGAGCTGAGGTCGCCGCTGGCAATGCGTTCCGCCAGCGCGAGGTTGTGAAACACCGGGCGCGTAATCTGCCGGATGATGGTCCAGGCCACCAGCACGCCCAGCACTATCGCCAGGCTGCCAATCAGCAGCGAGAGCGCCGCTGACCCGTTAGCCAGTTCATCGTTACGCGCCTTAACCAGTGCGATGATCTGTTTGATCGCCGCGCTGCTGTTATCGCCCGCCACTTTGACGGTGTTTTCCGCGCCGCGCAGCTGGCCGTAAATCGCTGCCGCCTGCAGGCTCAGATCTTTAAAACGTTCGGTATCCTGCCATAGCGCACTAAATCCGCCCTGCTGCTCCGCTGGCAGCTGAGTCAGTAGCGTGTTCATGTCCTGCCCGGCGCGCTGAAAATCATGTTCCAGTTTATTGCGCAGTGCCTCGCTGACGTTGAAGCGCAGCGCCCAGGCCTCTTCGCGCACATTACTGATGGCAAACAGCAGCTGATATATCTGGTTGGTGACTTCGGGTGTGCTGACGGGGGTCCGGATTAGCCCGGTATAGCGCGACGTCATGTCCTGCTGGCTCAGCGCATCCAGCTGGCTGCGCAGCTCGTTGAGCTGTCGGGTTGCCTGGGTCATGGCGGTGATGCTGTGCTGGAAACCGGCAAGATGGCTGGCGACATCGTTAAGCAACCCTCTGGCGTCCGCCGTCCACGGCAACTGCTGGGCCTGCTGCGTCAGTTGCTGAGCGTGCGTGACGTAATCCGTCATGGTGTCGCCCGCTTTGTCCTCGCCATACAGATATTTAAGACGATTGATTTTGGCCTGAAAGACTTCAATGTTGATGTCATAAATCAGATTGGTTTTCTGATAGATGTAGTGGATCTGGTTGAATCGTTGCACGCTGAGCGCTGTGGCCAGCGCCACCAGCAGCAGGACGATGCCGAAGCCCGCCGCCAGCTTGCGCGTGATGCGCACATTCCGTAATCGGGAGACCAGTCCCATGTCTCGCTCCTGTCATTGTTGTTTTTGTTGAGTTTGCAGAAGGAGTTATCGGACCGTAACGGGAATTGTTTACTGTTGCAGGACGAAAATGTGCTGTGTCATTAAAGCGGTATAGTATTTAGCCAAAATACTCTTTTAAAGCACTTCTTAAAGCGCTAATATCAGCACCATAAAGTGTTAATATACTTCACCTGTTTTCATTATCTAAGTCCGGATATCTCACCATGCCATTTCAGATCCTGTCAAACACCGCTGCCAGCATCACCGATTTAAAGCGTGATCCCATGGGAACAGTGCGTTCAGCGGAAGGGGAAACCATTGCTATCTTAAACCGCAACGAGCCCGCTTTTTACTGCGTTCCACCGGCTGTTTACCAATATCTGATGGAATTAGCAGAAGATGCAGAACTGGGTCGTATCGCTGATGAACGCATTTCTGAATTAGCGGATGCGAAAGAGATTTCGCTGGATGACTTATAAATTAAAGTTCGTTCCTTCCGCTGAAAAGGAGTGGAAGAAACTGGGTCATCCGGTGCGTGAGCAGTTTAAGAAAAAGCTGGTACAACGGCTGGAAAATCCCCGTGTCCCCTCAGCACAACTTCACGGACGAAAAGATCAGTACAAAATAAAACTACGTGCTTCAGGCTATCGCCTGGTGTACCTGGTGCAGGATGAAACCATCACTGTCATGGTATTAGGTGTGGGTAAACGCGAAGGCAGTCAGGTCTATGCGGATACGGAATACAGATTGCCTGAGTAATCTGTTGATAGCAAAGCCGGCGATTTCAGCCTGAAATCGCCGGCCATGGCTGGGCAATTACCAGCGAGTCGCCAGCATATCAATGACGAAACGGTACTTCACCTCGCCCTTCAGCATACGCGCGAAGGCCGTTTCGATCTCTTCACCGGCGATCAGCTCAATATCTGCCGTGATGTTATGCTCGCCGCAGAAATCCAGCATCTCCTGAGTCTCTTCAATGCTACCGATGGATGAACCGCTGATGCTCAGACGGCGAAACACCAGCGGCGTGACGTTCGGCGACTGATGCGGTTGGTCAGGAATGCCGACCAGCACCAGACGGCCATTGGTCTTCAGCGTCGCGAGGTAAGGATCGAGATCGTGCGGTGCCGCCACGCAGTCAATGATGAAATCAAGCGAGGTCTGGCATGCCGCCATCTGCGCGGCATCACGCGATACCACCACGCGCGTCGCACCAAGACGACGTGCGTCAGCGCCTTTTTCCGGCGAGGTAGTAAACAGGGTAACCTCAGCGCCCAGCGCGCTGGCCAGTTTTACCGCCATGTGGCCCAAACCACCCAGCCCCACTACCCCGACGTTATCGCCGGCTTTGACGCCAAAGTGGCGCAGCGGTGACCACACCGTCACGCCCGCACACAGCAGCGGTGCCACGCCCGCCAGCGCCAGATTTTGCGGGATCGACACGACAAAATGCTGATCGACCACCACATTCTGCGCATAGCCGCCCCAGGTGCTGTCGCCGGTGTATTTATCGATGCCGTTGTAAGTGGCGGTGAAGCCCGCTTCGCAGTACTGCTCTTCCTGCTGCTGGCAGAAGTGGCAGGCACGGCAGGAATCCACCATCACGCCCACACCGACCACATCACCGGCTTTGAAGCGCGTAACCTGAGTTCCGGTCTCCAGCACGCGTCCAACGATCTCGTGGCCCGGCACCAGCGGATAACGACTGACCGCCCACTCATTGCGTGCCATGTGCAAATCGGAATGGCATACGCCGCAGTAAAGAATTTCAATTTTTACGTCCTGCTGCTGCAGCGGACGCAAGGTAATCTGGCCGGCAGCGAGCGGTTGCGCTGCATCCTGTGCCACCAGTGCGTTAATTTTCATGGTGCCTTCCTCAAATTCTGGTGTGGGCTGAATGAAGGCGGCAGACTATAATCAACGCGGTGCAGAATTGATAGTAGTCACCATTTGGTGACCATAAAGGAGAGTGCGATGCCTGTCTGGATTGATGGCAAACTGGTTTTCTATGCGGATTCGCCACCGCGCCGTCTGATGGACCTGTTTTCGGTGAAATGGAGCACGATGGTGCTGCACGCGTTGTATCACTGGCCGGGACAGCGCGCCCGAACCGGTGAACTGCAGCGTAGCCTGCAGGGGATTTCGAAAAAAATGCTGTTTCAGACACTGAAAGAGCTGGAGCAGCGCGGCTTAATTGCGCGTCAGGTTTACGAAGTGATTCCACCGAAAGTGGATTACCGGCTGACCGCACTGGGGATGACCTTCGCCCGGCCGATTGAGCAGATGTATCAGTGGGGATTAGAAAACCAGGCGGCACTGGATGAGATGGAAGCTAACCTTCGCGCGGCAGGCGGCACGCCGGCGGAAAACGCCCGCCCTGCAGCGTCATCCGCCAGTGAATAACCACGCGCGGGTCGCATACTGTTCGTCGCGGCGCGATTTATCCCACACTGAATAGCGCCGCGGTTCGTGGATCGATCCGGTGACCGTTAACCAAACGGCGTTTCGCGTGCCAGCAGGCGGGCGATGACGTTGAGAGCGCCCTCGTCGTTATTACTTTCCGTCCGATAACGCGCGACGGCTGCCACCGGTGCAGCGGCGTTGGCCATGGCAAAGCTGTAACAGGCCTGGCGCAGCATTTCGATATCGTTGGCGCTGTCGCCAATCGCCAGCACTTCACAATCATCAATGCCCCACTTCTCCTGCAGCAGCGCGATGCCGTGCGCCTTATGACAGCCGGGAATGATTAAATCGACAAAGCCAAATCCGCTTGAGACCGGATGCATGATGTTTTCAATCGCGTTCAGTTCGCTGTGCAGACGTGCCAGCAGCGCCTCGACACCTTCGTGTGCCAGATTCAGCGAAAACTTGAAAATGGTATCGTCGATATCGTACAGGCTGTCGCGCTTCTCCAGCCGGCGATAGTGATTGGCCAGCATGGCGACCACCTCATCCGGCATTGACTTGTGCACATAGGCTCCGTTGCGACCGCACACCACGGTGCTGATCTCCGGCTCTTTGGCGAGAATATCCAGCACCTGATGAACACGTTCCGGCGCCAGTTCACCGCAGAAAATTTCTTCGTTGCTGTCGGATACCCAGGCACCGTTTTCAGCCACGAAGGCGATCTCATCTTTGATAGCGGGAAAATAATGCTGCAACTGATAATACTGATTGCCGCTGGCGACCACGAAACGGATGCCTTTCTCCTTCAGCAGCGCGTACTGGCGCGCAAAACGCTGCGCGTTGTACTGCTTATTGTCATCGAGAAATGTCCCATCCATATCCACCGCAATCATTTTTACTGCCATCATGCTCTCCCGTCTCTGTGTGCCGTCAATCCATCCGGCTTTACCAAGGTTTTATCAAGCTTACTCGCGGTGTGGATTAATGAGAATGTGAATAATGAGTTTGTTAACCGCTTTCAGAGATTTCCAGCCCATTTTTTACTGCAATTCGGCCCCTTTTTCTCTGATCCAGGCACAAAACATGTCTGCCATATCGCGCGCATAAGCCTGAATTTCTGCTGCGCTGCGCGGCGATTCGGAAAAATGCTTGCCGACGTCACCCAGCGTACTGTTGATTAAATCCGCCGCCCGCGCCACCTCAGCCGCGTCCCGCTGCGGCAGCAGCTGTTGCAGAAATTCGCACATCACATTCTCGCCATTGGCGCGCGCGGCCTGCACTTCCGGCGCATCCCGGTAAAGCGGCGCGGCATCATTCAGTGCGGTGCGCATCGCCGCCTCTTCACACTCCGAGTGCAGGAACGCCCAGGTCAGCTGATGCAAGCGCTGACGCGGCGTGGATGTGCTGTCGCGCAGAATCGAACCCAGCAGATCGCCGGTTCGCTGCCACTCTTCGCTCTGCAGGCGGAAAAGGATAGCGGCCTTGTTGGGAAAATACTGGTACAGCGATCCAATACTAACGCCCGCCCGTTCGGCCACGCGGGCAGTGGTAAAGCGCGTGGCACCTTCCTGCTCCAGAACCTGAGTCGCCGCCTGCAAAATAGCCGCCACCAGCTCACTGGATCGCGCCTGCTGCGGCTTTTTTCTTTCAGAAATCTTAGCGTTACGTTGTGCGGCCATCGTCTGCTCCTGAACGCGAATAGTGAAATGCGAGTAATTCATCGTATTCTGTTCCTGACGCAAAATCCATCTTCTGATGCAGGAACCCCGATGATGAACACCCTGACTTCCGCGCCGCTGGCGCCGCTGCTTAACTATCTGTTTGAGCTGGCGGATAACATGGCGCATCCCACCAATGAAGCGTTTCGCGTGATGTCCGATGAAGAGCAAACGCGTCTGCTGCAGAGCAAAACCGATTACCGCGAACTCTACGGTCATTTAAAGGATGTGCCGCTGGCGGTCTCACGGGAAACCGGCAAACTGCTGTATATGCTGGCGCGCAGCAGCCGGGCGCAGCATATCGTTGAGTTTGGTACCTCGTTTGGTCTCTCCACCCTGCACCTGGCGGCGGCGGTGCGCGATAACGGCGGCGGCCGCATCATCACCAGCGAGTTTGAACCGGGCAAAGTGGCGCTGGCGCGCAATCATTTTGCCGATGCTGGCGTCAGTGACCTGATTGAAATTCGCGTGGGCGATGCGCTGGATACGCTCAGTCAGGACCTGCCAGCCAGCGTTGATATGCTGGTGCTGGATGGCGCGAAGGCGATCTATCCGGAGATTTTGCAGCTGGTGCAGCCCTGGTTGCGTCCGGGTGCCCTGATTGTGGCCGATGATGCCGATTTCAGCCCGGAATATCTGGAAATGGTCCACGGCAGCCGCCTCTATACCTCGCTGCCTTTTGCTGATGGCGTCGAAGTTTCAATGTGGCTGGGATCGCCACATAAAGGCGCTTAACAGCGTCACGTTTATGTTATATCGTTACAATCCCGTGCTCTGATTGAGGTTGCTGCGATGAAGGTTACCGTTCCACTGTTAGTGATTGCTTTTGCTTCGGCGAAAGCGGGGGCATTTCAGGCGAAAATCGATCCGTTAAAGCTGGCGCTGAAACCGGCTAACGCGCTCGCCAGCACCGATCAGGCGCAGCCGCTGGCGATTGCCGAAGCGCATGCGCGCCTGGCGGCGGCAGTGAGCGGCTGTCAGTGTCCGTTCTGCACCCAGATGCGGCTGGTGAATACCGGGTTATGATGATAGGTTCGTCGCCGCACAGCCCGCTGCGCGGCGACGCTTCAGTCAAACCATGGCTGAAACGGATCCGGCAACTGTGCCCAGCCGTCTGGCCCCAGCGCCATCTCCTCATCGGTCAGTAACGCATGGTGCAGCTGCTGACGCAGCACGGTTTCATCCATATCGATACCGATGATCACCAGCTCCTGCCGCGCATCCCCCGTGCCCTCATGCCAGTTTTCGCGGATGTAATGCAGCGTGTCTGCGTCCTGCGGCCAGCGATCTTCAGGCACGCAGGCCCACCACATCCCGGCCAGCCCCTGCCGCGTGACGCCGCCGGCCTGCGACCAGGATCCGGCGTGACGCGGGCGGGTTGCCAGCCAGAAATATCCTTTCGACCGCACCACGCCCTGCATGTGCTGCGTAATCACCTGATAAAAACGCTGCGGATGGAAGGGACGCCGCGCGCGGAAAACAAAGCTGCGGATGCCGTACTCTTCAGTTTCAGGCGTGTGCTCGCCGCGCAACTCTTTCAGCCAGCCGGGGGCCTGTGCCGCAGCATCGAAGTCAAACAGGCCGGTATTCAGTACCTGATCAAGCGCCACCTGACCAAACTGCGCGCGAATAATCCGCGCACGTGGATTGAGCGAGTGCAGAATCGCGGTCAACCGTGTCTGCTCCGCCGTATCAATCAGGTCGGTTTTGTTGAGAATCAGCACATCGCAGAATTCAATCTGATCGATCAGCAAATCGACCACCGTGCGCTCATCCTCATCGCCAAGCGATTCGCCGCGCGAGCGGACGCTTTCACTGGAATCATAGTCACGCAGGAAATTGTAGCCATCCACCACGGTCACCATGGTATCCAGCGCCGCCACGGCGGACAGGCTTTGCCCCTCTTCATCGGCAAACGTAAAGGTTTCCGCCACCGGCAGCGGCTCAGAGATGCCGGTCGATTCAATCACCAGATGATCAAAACGCCCCTCTTTTGCCAGCCGGTTGACCTCCAGCAGTAAATCTTCGCGCAGCGTGCAGCAGATGCAGCCGTTGCTCATTTCCACCAGCTTCTCGTCGGTACGTGACAACGCCGCCCCGCCCTCGCGCACCAGCGCGGCATCAATATTCACTTCCGACATATCGTTGACGATCACCGCCACGCGGCGGCCTTCGCGGTTGTTGAGAATATGGTTAAGCAAAGTGGTTTTTCCGGCACCGAGAAAGCCAGAGAGTACGGTGACCGGCAGCCGCCTGAAGCCGCCGTTTGTGGATAAAGCTGACATAATCACTCCTGAATAATGACATCACGCGCACCTGAAAGGGTGCTGATATTGATATGTTATAACATAACAATATGCAGTGTCATGATCGTCGTGCACTTTTTGTGGGGTTTTGCTTTGGGCAGGATGGGAACAGCGGGCCGGGCGCCCGCTGCGGGCAATTACTGGTTGTCCGGATAGCTCAGTTCGATGGCATCGTCCGGCAGTTGAGTGAAGGTTTTCACGAGGGTATGGAAATCCGCCACCGGTTTGAGATCGGCAAACTGCTGCGGATAGAGATCCTTCGCGAGGATTTCCATGCCGATAATGTTGTACGGGTGATTGTAGAAGTGATGATACACCCCATACACGCGCCCCTGCTTCACCGGCGCGATTTGCGCCAGCCCGGTGCGCTGCAATAACGTCTGGAACGTGGCACGTACTTCCTGCGGCTGCACGCCGTAACCAAACGGCAGCACATTGCTGTTTGGCCGCTTTGAACCGGTCATGATGTAAACATCCGGTTTCATGGCGATGATTTTTTCCAGCGCGACAAAGCCGGCATTGCCTGGCAGCAGTGCCGAACCAATATTTTTGCCGCCGACCGCTTCTACCAGCCCACCCCAGCCATTATGGCTGTGGGTAAAGCAGCAGTTATCGCTGTTACCGGCAATGGGTTCGATAAATACCGTGGGTTTGTTTTTGACCTTCGCAACGGCTTGGGTGATGCGGTCGAAGCGCTGCTGGTAAAAATCGGTGTAGGCTTTGGCTTCGCTTTCGCGGTTCAGCACTTTGCCCAGCAGCGTGACGCTCGGGGCGGTGTTTTGTGCCGGATGCAGTTCATAATCGACGAACAGCACCGGGATGTGCAGGTTGTTCAGGGTGCTGAGCACGCCGGATTGTTCCAGCGCCGGCTTAGCGCGCAGCTGCGCAATCATCAGATCCGGTTTCTGCGCCAGCACGCTTTCCAGATTTACCTGGCCCTGATCGCTGAAGCCCATATCGACAATTTTTGTCGCTTCAGGCCAGCGGCGCTTCAGCATATCCCAGGTTTGCGTATCCTGCTTTTTCGGCAGATTGTTCCAGGCCACGACGCGTTTAAACGGATTGTCGCGATCGAGCAGCGCCAGCGTCAACACATCGCGCCCATCCTGCAGAATGATGTGCTGCGGTTCTTTGCTGATTGTTTGCGTGTGACCATCCATGTCGGTGACGGTGAGCGGATAGTCAGTCGCGCAGGCTGCGGTTGAGACCAGAATCACCATTGCCAGTAACAGGCGCGTTTTCATGCCAAAACTCCGTGGTAAAAGAAATAGTTATTATTATCAATTACCTTAACACAACCTTAATCACGGCAAAATAAACCCGACGGCACGCGGTTGTAAGCGAATAATACGGCGCCGGGAGCCCGCCGCATTACGCTGTAGCGAAGCAACGGCTCAGGTGAAATCAGACAATTTCTGCCCAGACGCGATCAGTTCCTGCAACAGCATCTGTCGGCGTTCCGCCGGGGTATCACGGCTGACCATAAAGCAGATCGCCGCGACCGCCTGGCCGCTGCGCGAGCGAATCGGTGCAGCCATACAGCAGGTAAAGCTTTCGGACAGACCTTCGGTCATGCAGTAGCCCAGCTGGCCGGCACGGTGAATCTCTTCGAGGAAGGTCTGCTTGTCGAGAATCTGACCGCTGGCCAGCCGATAATCCTCCTCTGGAATCAGGTCGAGAATGGCGCTGTCCGACCAGTTACTCAGCAGCAAACGACCGGTCGCTGTCCAGGTGATCGGCACGCGTACACCGATATCAGAGGTGATTTTAAACGGATGGGCGTTACTCTCCGACAGCACCACGGTGTATTTGTTACCTTCCAGCATACACAGCTGGACGGTTTCGCCATGACGCGCTACGATCTCAACCATAAGCTGATGTGCACGACGGATCAGATCGTTGTGGGCCATGTAATCCGCACCGTAATAGTGCATTTCACGACCAAAAAACACGGCACCTTCCGCATCAAGCTCAACCAGACCCGCTTCACTCAGCAAACTGACCAGCTCATAAATACTGGAGCGCGGTGCACCGGTCGCTTCGATTAAATCCCGCATCGCCATAGGCTGACGCGCGATATGCAGCTGGCGAAAAATATCAATAACCCGGTCAACACCGCGTGCCCGGGACGTTTTTTCATCCGGCATACGCTCACTCCCCTGTCGTTATGGTGCTACTCATCTGCGTTTAAAAAGAGCTGCATGATACACCCGGCAAACGAAATTACCCATCCCCGCAATAATAAAAATCTTTCCGGCGACTTTATTTATCATGCGCTATTTTCGGGCCCCATTGTGGCGCATAAAAAAGATGGGACTCGCTGTTAAATTCGATAGCGGTCACATTTCCATTCAAAAAAATCACGCACTGGATTTTATTTTGCGATCGCACCAGCACGGCAAAAAATTAATTGCCGATTGCCATATTGCAAAAAAGCAACAGCTGTGCAAATCTCGTCCTATCCGTTATTGCAGATAGCAGTCTGGTATATCAGACAGAAACGGTAGTGTGCAAAGGAGCAGAAAGACATGACGATCAAACGTTATGGCATTGAGGGCGGTACCGGTACCGGCGGGCAAAAATTGCCGTTCGCCCGCGCCGTGGAGGCCGATGGCTGGCTGTATATCTCAGGCCAGACGCCGATGCGCGACGGCGAAGTGGTAGAGGGCGGCATCATCGAACAGACACAGTTAGCGTTCGACAACTGCCTCACCATCATGCGCGAAGCGGGTTATCGCGTGGAGGATGTGGTCCATGTGACGGCGGTGTTGACCGACGCGCGTTATTTCAGTTCTTTCAACAAAGTATTCAGTGAGATATTCAGTGGTCATCCACCGGCGCGTATTTGTAGCGTGCAGGATTTAGTGGTCGACTGCAAAGTCGAAGTGGACATGAAATGTTTCCGCGCCGACCGTAAATAAGTAATACCGTTCAACCAGGCTGCGATGTTCATTTTCTTCGCCAACACCAGGCCAGCCTGATATTAATTAATACATTTGCTTTTTCAAAAAAATAACCCGAAACAGGCGGTGCTGCCGCTGCGCTGGCGATCGTCTATTAAACGGGTGATGCGGAATAACGCCGTCTCGTCAAACATTTAAAGAGAGCATAAAGATGAATGCAACATCGCTGAAATTAAGTGCCAAAACCGTGGCCGGTGCGCTGGTCTTGCTGGCGATAGCAGGCTGTACGCCCACCGAAGAGAAAAAAGAGGCTGGCGCTGCGCCACAGTCGGCGCTGCAAACCGTACTGCAGCGCGGCACATTGCGCGTCGGTGACTGCCTGAGCTTCGCACCGTTCGGTTTTTATGACAAAGACGGCAACCCGGATGGTTACGACGTTGACCTGGCGAAAGCGCTGGCCAAAGAGATGGGCGTGAAGCTGGAAATGGTCAACACCACCAGCGCCAACCGCATTCCTAATCTGAAAACCAACAAAGTCGATGTGGTTTTTTGTAACTTCACCCGCAATCTGGAACGTGCCAAAGAGATTGGCTTCACCCATCCGTACGTAGTAGCCAGTGAGGCAATGCTGGTGCGCAAAAACAGCGGCATTCAGTCTGCGCATGACATGGCCGGCAAAACCATTGCCACGGTGAAAGGCTCGACCAATGGCGACGAAGTGCGCAACCTCGGCATCGACGTGAAAATTCAGGAGTACGACTCATCCCAGGCGGCGATTCTGGCCGTCAAACAGGGTCAGGCCGATGCGATGATCGAGGATAACAACTTCCTCGCTTACCAGGCGAAGCTCGATCCGTCACTGGCCGTGACCAACGAAGCGCTGGTCCCACTGGAGTACAACGCCTTTGGGGTGAAACAGGGCGACCAGGTATGGACCAATTACCTCAACGAATTCCTGTTTGAAATCAACGCATCCGGTGAGAACGCCCAGCTGTATGAGAAATGGTTCGGCAGCAAACCGCGTTATCCGCTGAATCCGCAATACTGATTGTCCGCCCACGGCGCAGTCGCACAGGCTGCGCCGCCTGAAGGAGTCATACCATGAGTTATCAATGGCTAACCCTGTGGCGTTACGCCGACACCTTTCTGGAGGCCGCGTGGCTCACGCTGCAGGTTACCCTGCTGGCGTTCGCGCTGGCGGTGGCGCTCGGTCTGCTGGCCGCGCTGGCGAAATCTTCACCGCTGGCGCCGCTGCGCTGGATCAGCCACTGTTATGTTGAATTCATCCGCAATACGCCGGTGCTGCTGCAAATTTTTATCATCTTTTTTGGCCTGCCGTCGCTCGGTATCACCATGAGCGCTTTTACCGCCGGGGTGCTGGCACTGGGGATTAACGTTGGTGCCTATTTGTCGGAAACCTTCCGCGCCGGTATTCAGTCCGTGGCGAAGGGGCAGCTGGAAGCGGCATATATCCTCGGCATTCCGCGTCACCAGATTTTTCTCAGCGTGGTGCTGCCGCAGGCGGCTCGCGCCGTCTGGCCGGCGATCATCAATAACCTGATTCAGCTGCTGCTCGGTACGTCGCTACTCTCGGCAATCGCCCTTCCGGAGCTGACCGGTACCGCCACGGTAATTAACGCGCGCACCCTGCTTTATATCCAGACTTTCAGCGTCGTTGCCCTGGTGTATCTGGTGCTGAGTAACCTGTTTTCATGGCTTGGCACCGTGGCCGGACGCCGGCTGTTCCACCCGCCGCTGGTGACGCCGGTAAAAAAGTCCGGCTGGCGGTGGGCAAAAAAATGGCTGATTAATCCAGTGAAACGGGAGAATGCGTTATGAGCGAACTTATCATTAGCTCGCTGCCAATCCTGCTGAAAGGGCTGGTCATCACCTTACTGCTGTCCATCGCCGCTATCGCCGGCAGCACCCTGCTCGGTTTACTGGCCGCGGTGCTTCGCACCAGCCGTCTGCCGATCGCCAGAGAGATTGCCGTGCTGTACACCGAGCTGTTTCGCGGCACGCCGGTGCTGATCACCCTGATGTTCATTTACTTCGGTGTGGCCTATTTTGGTTATGAAATCAATCTGTTCGCCGCCGGCATTCTGGGCCTGAGCATTTATCAGGGCGCTTACATTGCTGAAGTGTTCCGGGCCGGCATTGAAGCCGTGCCGAAAGGGCAGTGGGAAGTGTCGTGGATCCTCGGATTATCAAAACGCCAGACGTTTCTCAGCGTAGTGCTGCCACAAACGCGCGGCATCGTACTGCCGCCGCTGGTGGGTCAGTATCTTTCACTGATCAAAGATACGTCGATTGTCAGCATGATCGGCATGTCGGAGCTGATGCACCAGGGGCAGGCGATTGTTGATCGCATTGGCCAGCCGGTGGTGGTTTACGGCCTGGTCGCCCTGCTCTACTTCGCTGTCTGCTTTCCGCTTTCCCGTTGGGTTCAACATCATCAAACCAGGAGCCAGTTATCATGAGCAAATCCGCCATTACGCTGAGCCGTATTACCAAATCCTTTGGCGCAACTCAGGTACTGAAAGAGATCAGCCTGGACGTGTCGCCGGGCGAAGTGCTGGTGCTGATTGGCGCCTCCGGCTCGGGAAAAAGTACCGTGCTGCGCATTATGAGTGGTCTGGAAACCGCCGACGGCGGCGAAATCTGGGTTAATGAAGTACCGCTGCACGACCGTAAACGCAGCAGTGAAATTTGCGGCCACGTCGGCATGGTGTTTCAGCAGTTCAACCTGTTCCCGCATAAAACCGCACTCGGCAACGTGACGCTGGCGCTGATCAAAGCGCAGAAGCTGTCCGAAGCGGAAGCGAACAAACGCGGCATGGCGGCGCTGACGCGCGTTGGCCTGGCGGAGCGCGCGCATCACTATCCGGCTCAGCTGTCCGGCGGGCAGCAACAGCGTGTGGCGATTGCCCGCGCGCTGGCGGTCGAGCCGAAAATCATGTTCTTCGATGAAGCCACCTCCGCGCTCGATCCCGAACTGGTTGGTGAAGTGATGGAAGTGATGCGCAGTCTGGCACGGGAAGGCATGACCATGGTGGTGGTGACGCATGAGATGGGCTTTGCGCGTAAAACCGCCGATCGCGTGGTGTTTATGGACCAGGGGGTGATCGCCGAACAGGGTTCGCCGGAGCAGATTTTTGTTAATCCGCAGAATCCGCGTACCCAGCAGTTTTTGTCGCGCGTGCTTGAACACTAACAGGAGGCAGAATGTCGATTCACTTCCCTTTGCAGGCCGATGGCGCGCTGGATGCGCTGCAGCCTGCGCCGAGGTTTAAATCGGTGGCCGGAACGGGCAATCAGCCGCTGGCTAACGGTACGCCGGTGTTTAACAGCCCTGAAGTTTTTTCACCGCTGATGCTGATGAAACAATCGGCGCTGGAGAATAACCTGCGGCAACTGGCGGCGTTCTGCCAGGAAAACGGCGTGATGCTGGCCGCGCACGGCAAAACCTCGATGTCGCCGGCAATTCTGCGCCGTGCCGTCAGTGAAGGCGGCGCCTGGGGCCTGAGCGCAGCGACGCCGGCCCAGGTGCGCGCGCTGCGCCAGTTTGGCATCCGCAACGTGTTTCTCGCCAATGAACTGGTGGATCCCGCCGGGATCCGCTGGATTGGCCAGTGGCAACAGCAGCATCCCGACCACGGCTTTCTCTGTTATGTGGATTCGCTGCAGGGCGTAAAACTGCTTGAGCAGCATCTCGGCGGCGCGCAGATCGCCGTACTCCTGGAGATGTCGGTCAGCGGCGGCCGCACCGGCTGTCGCTCGCCGCAGGCTGCGCTGGAAATCGCCCATGCAATCCATGACAGCCAATCGCTGCAGCTGGTGGGTGTGGCCGGTTATGAAGGTGCGCTGGGTGCCGGACGCGATGCCGCAGGCGTGCAGCGCGTGAAAGATTACTGCGAGATGATGATCGCGACCGCCGCGCTGCTGGCTGAACACCAGCTGTTTGCCAGCGGGGAAATTATTCTCAGCGCCGGCGGTGGCGCGTGGTTCGATGTGGTCGCGGCCTGCTTCAGCGCGGCACAGTTGCCGCTGCCGGTCACGCCGCTGATTCGATCCGGTGCGTACATGGCACACGACAGCGGCTTATATGCACGCATTGCCCCCTTTGCGCAGCCGGGTGCAACGCACCATTTCAGCGCCGCACTGGAGATCTGGGGCCGCGTGTTATCGCGTCCGGAGCCGGGGCTGGCCTTTGTCGATTTCGGCCGGCGCGATGTGCCGTTCGATCAGGATCTGCCCAATCCGCTGTGGATTCGTCAGGCGGACGGCAGCGCACCGCGCGCGGCCACGCATTTGCGCATCACTGACGTCAACGATCAGCACGCTTATTTGCAGTTACCGGCGGACGATCCGCTGCAACCGGGCGACTGGATTGGCTGCGGCATTTCCCATCCCTGTACCGCATTTGACAAGTGGCGTTATTTACCGTTGGTGGATGATGACTATTACGTCACCGATTCACTGGAAACCGCGTTCTGACGCTTTTTCAGCCACAAAAAAGGCTGCCAGTGCTGGCAGCCAGTTCTGGCACATCCCTGTGCGACCATGCGGGTCGGCGTTGTGCCTTCAATGAACACATAATAACACATATTATAATTAGCAGGCTAGTTATTTGTTGCCAGCGCCAGCTTCACCGCGTCCTGCGCATGGATTAATGTGGTATCGAACAGCGGCACCGCCGCATCCTCCGCTTTAACCAGCAGCGTGATTTCGGTACAGCCAAGGATAATGGCTTCAGCCCCTTGTGCCACCAGCTGAGCGATGATGTCACGGTACTGCGCGCGTGATTCTTCACGGATCACGCCGAGGCACAGCTCCTGATAAATAATGTCGTGCACCGTTTTACGTCCGGTAGCGTCCGGTACCAGCACCTCGATGTCATATTGCTGCTCAAGGCGCCCTTTATAGAATTCCTGCTCCATGGTGAACGCGGTCGCCAGCAGACCGACGCGTTTCACGCCGGCCTGACGAATGCGTTGTGCCGTGGCGTCAGCGATATGCAGCAGCGGAATGCGGGTGGCCGTGGTGATCTGATCGGCGACTTTGTGCATGGTGTTGGTGCACAGCACAATGAAATCCGCCCCGCCCTTCTCCAGGCTACGGGCGGCTTCGGCCAGGATTTCACCGGCCTGCTGCCATTCACCGGCGACCTGCAATTTCTCAATCTGCTGAAAATCGACGCTGTACATCAGGCTGCGTGCCGAGTGCAGTCCGCCCAGCTGTTGCTTTACCTGTTCATTGATGATGCGGTAATAGAGCGCGGTGGATTCCCAGCTCATGCCGCCAATCAGGCCAATCATTTTCATCAGTTACCGTTCCCCACGGAAATTAGCTCGTCTGGCACTGTACGGTATTCAATGAAGGCATGAAAGCGTCGCGGCGCTGAACCGCATCGCAGGCACAAAAAAGCCCGGGATAACCCGGGCTAAGCACGTTAACGGAAAAAGGGATTGTTATTATTTGTACAGCTCAGCAGTCATGTCCACGCCGTTGTCTGCGCGGGCGCTGGTGATTTTGTAGCTGTCTGCACCACTCGCTTTAGCCTGAGCGGCAACCTGGGCTTCAGCGCTATCCAGGGTGCTGCCGTGGACAGAGATGCTTTCAGCGGCGAAGCTACCGAAAGAGATCATAGAAAGAGCAGCAACAGCAGCGATGGTCAGAGTTTTTACGTTTTTCATGGTCATATTCCTTCAATGTTTGGGTCAGAGCTGAATGCTCTGCATGGGAGTTATAGTAACCATTGTTATTATTACCGACCTAACAGAAAGTGCGATCTTAATCACACTATGTGCGGTTTTGCTCTGCCAGCGGCTGCGGCCAGCGCGCGCCAGGAAAGAGCGACAGACGGATATTGAACAGATGAAACAGCGGCGCAAACAGCGCATTTTCCTGCTGCGCCGCCGCCTCCAGCCGCAGCAGTAATACATCAAGCTCATGCAGCAGCGCCGGCGACGGCGTGCTGTCCAGCGTTTTCAGCCGCTGCTTAAGAAACTGGCTCAGCTCATGAAACATGGCTGCGCTTTCTATCTGGTTCGCCAGCAGCAGGTGCCGATGACGGGTGTAATAGTCATAGCAGTTAGCCCCGAGCCAGGCTTCCGCAATCAGGTTACCGCCCGCCACCAGTTCCGGTGCCGGATCGACGCGTTTACGCGGCAGAATCACGTTAACTCTGTCCAGCGTGCGTGCGACAAATTGCTGCCGCGCCGTCAGCGTGGCGGTGTTCATGCGCAGCGCGGTAATAAACTGCAGCAGATCGCGAATGCCTTTACGCAGCGCACGCGTGGCCGTCCACGCCGGGCGTTTGTTGCGAATCAGCAGCGTCAGCACCAGCGCAACGGCAATGCCCACCAGCGTGGAGATCATGGCATTCACTATAAGCTGCAAATCGGGTTTGAAATGGTGGCTCATGCCGATCAAACCGGGGATCTGCGTGGCGACGATGAGACCGATCAGGTTGGTGGACGGATTGGCAATCACCAGCCCTAAAGCAAACAATCCCGGCGCGAGGCAAATCACCAGCTCTTCAAACGTCACCGCCTGCGGGATCAGCAGCGTGACGTAAATCAGGCTGATCGCCATGGAGATCAGTACGCCCTTTAGAAACAGCTTCATCGGTGCGATGGGGCTATCCAGCCCGGCGAAGAACGAACATAGCACCGCCGCCATCATCGGCGCGGTTGAACCATCACGCCAGCCGCTGCCGATCCAGAACAGGCAGCTGGCAAAGGTAGCGATGAAGGCAGTAAAGCACGACAGCAGCAACAGCCCTTTATCGACATGCTTATGCGCGCGTGACGCCTTGCCCGGTTTCACCGCTGGCGTCCAGTCACTGACGCGCTCGCTGACGCTGTGGTAAGCATCGGCAATACGGACAAAATTGAGTAACCGTTCCAGCAGGCCGATGAGCAAGATGCTCTCTTCACTGTTAAGCCGCCCTGCGCGCCAGGCCTGCTGCAGCTGCTCCTGAGCGCCGGTGAGGCGATCGCGCACCGGCTGTTGCGCATCACCGTTCAGCCATTGTAAAAATTGCTGAAAGGCCATCGCGACATAATCGGGAAAGCGGATCTGCTGCTGTGCCAGCAGATTCAGCCGCGATTCAATGGCGGTGAGCGTCGGGATCAGGTACGACAGATGCTGATACTGCACGCTGACCAGCCGCACCAGCCGCCGCGCGGCATCCCCTTCATAGACGCAGTGGGTGATCAACGTTTCGACGTTGAGCGGATAGTTGGCCATCTGCACCAGAATATCCTCGCGCTCCAGCGATTTTGCCGCGGGCATCGCCGTCATCAGCTCGCTACACAATTTACGCGCGTTCTGATACCACAGCCCGACGCTCTGTTCGAGCAGATGGCGCATCGAAACCGGGAAGATCAGTCGATGCACCAGGCTGCTGCAGACAATCGCCACAGTGATTTCCTCAATGCGGGAAATCACCGTATAGGTAATGGCGCCGGGCGAGGTCACATCGGGAAAGCCCATAATGGCGGCGCTGTAGCCGGCCAGCATGAATACGTAACTTTTTGGCGTGCGGTCGTGCAGCGAGAGATACAGGCAGACGGCAACCCAGAGTGAAATACACAGGCTGAACAGCATCGGCGACTGGACCGTAGCCGGATAGATCAACAGAGTAAACAGTCCGCCCAGCACGGTGCCAAAAAAGCGAAACACCGATTTGGACACCGTCGAAGCGGAATACAGCTGCGAGGCAACATACACGGTGGTCAGTGACCAGGCGGGTTTGTCCAGGTTGAGTTCCAGCGCAAGATAAAAAGCCAGAAAGGCGGCCAGACAGGTTTTGGCAGAGAACAGTACGGCGCTTCGGGAAAACCACTTCATAGAACGGGAGCAACCTATAGCAGGCAACGTTATCGCTTATCCTGACAGAAGCCTGCGGCGTTGACATTTTGATTTGTTATACAAATTATTACCGTGCTAATTATCCGGTTCTCTATGCAACTTGCCCATTACAGTGAATGCTGATGCAGGCCGGAATTAGAGTTATAAGCGATATTAAAAAGTTATTTATTGGTTATATAACAACTTTGCCAGGATGGAGGAAAAACCACGAGAGACGTCCCATGAAAGCACAACGTTTTGCCCTGAGCGCACTGGCACTCAGCTTCGGCCTGCTCGCAACGCACGCCTTCGCCGCCAACCCGGAAACCGTCACCATCGGCTATCAGAAAGCCAACATTTTTGCGCTGCTGAAATATCGCGGCACGCTGGATGAGACCTTCAAAAAAGAGGGTATTGCGGTGCGCTGGGTGGAATTCCCCGCCGGTCCGCAAATGCTGGAGGGGCTCAACGTGGGCAGTATCGATCTGGCCGCCACCGGCGATGCGCCACCCGCCTTCGCGCAGGCGGCAAAAGCCGATCTGATTTATCTCGGACATTCACCCGCCAACCCTAAAACCGAAGCCATTGTGGTGCCGAAAGACTCACCCATCAAAAGCGTGGCCGATCTCAAAGGCAAACGCGTTGGCCTGAACAAGGGTTCAGACGTCAATTATCTGCTGGTGAAAGCGCTGGAAGATGCCGGGCTGAACTATAAAGATGTCACGCCGGTTTACCTGCCGCCGGCCGATGCGCGCGCCGCCTTCCAGAAGGGCGCAATCGATGCCTGGGTGATCTGGGATCCCTACCTGGCTGAGGTCGAAGCCAACGCCGGCGCGCGTGAAGTGCGCAACGCCGAAGGTCTGGTGCCGCACTACACCTTCTATCTTGCCAGCCGCCCGTTTGCTGAAAACCACCCGCAAACGGCTAAGCAGGTGGTTGACGAGTTGAGCAAGCTGAGCGACTGGGCCAATCAGCATCAGGATGAAGCCGCCGCGATTCTGGCGAAATCTACCGGTCTGGATAAATCCATCTGGCAGACCACGCTGCAACGCCTGCCTTATGGCGCGTCACGCATGTCACCGCAGGTGTTTGCGGAACAGCAGGCGCTGGCGGACACCTTCACCCGCGTCGGCCTGCTGCCGGTGAAAGTCGATGTGCGCAGCGCGACCTGGTCGCTGGATAAGAAATAAACCCTTTAAGCTCTGGCGATTAAGCGCCTGACCTGAAGCGGAGTAAACCTGTTTTCCACGGCCGGACGGTAAGTTACTGCATCCTGCGGGAAAACGTATCGCCCTCCGCTTAACCTTTCACAAGGAGGGCATGCCGGGTCATCTGATCACATCGACCGGTACCTGATGTTTATTCAGCTGATTTTCAGCTTAAACAGCCGATTCATTGCCACCCGGCCTGAATCGGTTACGTTGACTTCACGGTATCCCTGTATACGCTTTACCCATTCTTTTTGCAGGAAAAGCGTAAACAGGGCTGAGCCCGCGTCACCGCCGAGGTGGAAACGCCTTTCACTCCAGTCCAGACAGGGGCAACAGGGCTTGCGCCGTGTGCGGGAGTTAAGTAAAACGCCCATGTTCTCAAAATGGATTTTGCCGGCTGATGTCAGTCCCGAACCCTCTGCTTCCAGCCAGTTTTCCCTAAGCATAAAGTCATAAATTTCGACAGCAAGCTCGCCGGCCAGATGGTCATAGCAGGTGCGGGCGTAACGCAGATGAACCGGCGTACTGGAAACGGGGGCCTTAATGGTCCCCATGGAAACCCCCATCAGGTTTTCCAGTAATCCGGCGATAGGGTGACCAGCCAGACTGTAATAGCGATGACGACCCTGCATCAGGCAACTAACCAGACCGTTGCTAAGGAGTCGGTTCAGATGCCCGCTGGTTGTCGAGGCTGCTATGCCAGCCACTACGCTAAGTTCGGTCGCTGTCCATGCGCGCCCGTCCATCAGCGCGCACAGAATAGCCACCCTTGACGGGTCTGCCAGCGCAGATGCCACCATTGCCATTGATGTTTCAAGGACATTATCCGGCTCACTTTCGCGCGTTTGGTTAACAAGGTTCATTCAGAAGCTACTGCCCATTTTCGGGTTACTTCGGCTGCCCGGACATCATCATCCGTGATGAGAATGAGCCGGTTACGGTGGTCGCTGTACTGTACCAGAATATTGATGCCGTTCCGGGCAAGCGTGTCAGCGATTTCGCCCAGCTCTCCGGGACGTTCCTGCGCTAATTTTCTGACCAGAGGACGAGATACGTTGCCGACTTCAAAACCGGCTTCAGTTAATACCGTGCGCGCTTTATAACCGTCTTCAACCAGAAAGTGCGCATGCCCGCCTTCCGGTGTTGTAAATACGCCACCCCCTTCAAGACCCACACCGTTTTTCCCCAATACACTCCCCAGTAAACCCAGCGAGCCCGGGCTATTTTTGAGAATAACGTGAATGTCATGCATGCTGATTGGTTCCCTTATCAGAAGAGTAATCACGGAACACGCTGGCTACCCGTATTCTGTAGAATGAAAAAATCGACTGCCTGCCTTCTTGCTGCGCGGCCTGATGCATCACATTGCGTTTCCACCCGGCGACAGCATCCTCATCTTCCCACCAGGACAAAGAGAGGATCTTGCCGGGCGTGGTCAGGCTCTGGAAGCGCTCAATGGAAATAAATCCAGGCGTGTCGGATAAAAGAGGTTTCAGCTCAGAAGCGAGCTGAAGATATCGCTCCTGAGCTGCTGGCAGGGCTTCTGCCTCAAAAAGTACTGCAATCATGGTCCGCTCCTTCGTTAATTTTCAGACAGCTTAATGAAGACGAAGCCATATTGCTTCGGCCGGTACCGAAGTGTGTGTGTCAGCGAAGCCACCGGCATGGATAAGCGATAATCAGCATGCTCAGGAGTTAAACGGCGGGAATGTGGAACCACTGGCTATGGCCGCTTCTGATACAAAGCGGATTCATATACACTTCGATATCTGGTACAAGCGAAAAAAGACATTACGAGCAGCTTTGGACTCAAAGCCTGATGACTTTATAAAAATGGCATCAATACTAAAATTTATGCTTATCCTGGAATGGAGTTATACCTCTGAACATAAATATAAGAACTGCCCAGGCAGCTGATATCGATGGCATGTTTCATGTCAGAATCTCAGTTATCGAGAATCATTTGAGTCGTGAGGAAATGCGGCGAATCGGGATTACCGAAAACGTAGTAGCTGATTTGATTGAAAAGAGTCGCTGTGCATGGGTTGCGACTGATGACGAGAAAATTATTGGTTTCTCTATGATTTTACCTGATGAAGGCTGCCTTTTTGCTGCCTTTGTTCTCCCGGAGTACGAAGGCAGGGGTATAGGCCGCAGGCTTGTTGAACTCGCGGAGAATGAATTATTCAGGCATCATGAGATTGCCTGGCTTGAAACTGACAAACAAAGTCGTGCAGCAAAATTTTATATACAGCTCGGCTGGGGCAATAAAATTGACATCAATGACACTGATATCAGATTAGAGAAACATCGCTGAGTGAAATCCACAGCAATATTCATTGATGTCCGCTCCTGGCACAGAGCGCACCGTCTGGTCGGTCAGAAACTATTTTGCCCGGGCAATGCTGACATATAGGCATCACCCCAAAGCCGGCATTCCAGGCTGGACTTGTCTACTTCAAGGCAGAGATCGACATCCCCGGCGAATCCACGTTGCATCAGCTCTATTGCAGACGAACACTCCCGTAAAAGCACCAGGTTTTGCTTCTGGTAATGCTGCCAGACAGCCACCGCAGCCTCTGCTTCTGGTGAGCAATTTTGACGCCCCATTGCAGCAATAATTCCGCCAGCAGCCACATAATCCTCAATACTGGGTCGAAGGCTACCATCGGGCCAGCGTTCTCCACAGGGAATTACCAGAACACGGCTGAAGGAACGGCAGGCATTCGCGGTCGCAGATATGTTTCTGAAACAGCCGCTCAACACTGCTATTCCTGCATCCCTTGCTTTGAATGAAACAGCTGAACCGTTAGGCGATGGGAGGACCAGTTTTTCACCCTCGCTTATGTTTCTTAGCGAAGCCGGCGATAGGCTGTAACCTTCACCGCTGAATCGTCTGTCCGGACTCGCTGTGCTGGCTCCCATTTTCAAACCATATTCAATAGCAGAAGCATCTTTCCAGGGGTACGGATAGACACAGGCACCATTATTGACAGCCATACTGACGCAAGTTGAGAACGACATAACGTCAACAATGACAACGCAGTCGACCTCCCCGGCAAGATGCTCTACCGCAGGCAGGCCCCACTCAAGACGAACCGCAAATTTTTCCTGACTGAACCATTGCACGAGGCTTTCTCCGTTATTCCCACGCCCTGTTTTGCATCACCACACGGTACCCGTCGGGATCGACGAAGGTTTGCCCATTCACATCCCAGTAAGGATTGAAAGAATTCGTCCGTTTAAAACCCGCGTCAATCATGGTTTCGCATGCCAGCTTCCATGCATTTTCATCCGGATAATAGAGGACGAGGAGATCGTCTTCGGTTGGCGAGGGTTTAACGGGATGTCCCGGGCAGCAGGTGAATTCGAGGTGCCAGTCGAGGCCTTCTCGCCCCAGCATCACACCATTGAAACCGTCGTGATCGTGGAATTCGGCAATTTTTTGCAGACCCAGTCCCTGACTAAACATCAGCACCGATCGTTCAAGCTGGGAGACGGGTCTGGCAATGCGCATGTGCGTAAACATCTGGCTAGACTCCTGAAAACGTTTTTCTGGGTATTGTTAACCCGGTAGAGTTTACACATGATCGGGCTGGTCATTTGTCGATGAGAGCCTGCGCAACATTCCCTGCCCGCGTTGTGCACGTCATGATACAGCACCGCGGCGGTATAACCCGAATGGCAGCAACGGTTATTCAGGTTTCCCGATCGGCGCGCTGCGCAGCGGGCGACAAATCACGGTCATGGCAACGGCGCTGCACAGGGGAAACAGCGCCAGCAGCAGCCAGGGATAAACAGCCTGCGTTGAAGGGACAAGCGCGTTGTCCAGCAGCGGTCCAAACATTAAATTGCCGGCCAGCACCGCGAAGCCGCCGGCGGTGGCCAGGGCGCCGTAATGTGCACCCAGCGTCGCGGGGTCGGCAAAACGGGGAATCAAATCCTTGGCCGACGGCACCAGCAGCATCTGGCCGAATGTCAAAAACGTCACCAGACACACCGCAGGGATCAATCGCAGCCAGCCGTCAGGCGGGGTTGTTGACGCGAACAGGGCCACGCTGGCAAACGCGGCGGAGAGCAGCAAAAAACCCACCGGTAAAACTTTTACCGTCCCCACGCGTCGTGCAAAGCGCGCCAGCGGCAGCTGAAAAGCGATGATCAACACCGAGGCCAGCATAAAGAGCGGGCCGAGATCTTTCTCGCTGCCGCCTGCTCGCCGAATCTCCACTGGCAACGCCAGATACAGCTGGTTGTAGCTCAAAAGCCACGAGCTGTAAGCCACGATGAAAGCGACAAAACGCGGCTGGCGGAAGGTCATCCACCAGGGGACAATTTTAAGCGCCTGTTTGCTGTTACCTGTAGCAGGGAGAAAAAAGTACAGCACAATCAGCGCGATGACAAAGACCGCGGCTCCTGCCAGCGCCACCTGGCGGAAACCAAATCCGGTCAGCAGTGCGCCAGCCACAGGGCCCAGTACGGCACCGAGTTCGCCGCACACCGCAAACAGCGCAAACCACTCCGCGCGGCCGCGCTTGCCTTGCGCCTCGCTTTGCGTTCCCGCTTTGGCCAGCAGCGCTTCAATTGACGGGGAAAACAGCGCACCGCCGATGCCCGTCAAACAGGCACCCAGAATGATCGGCCACAGCGATTGCCCCAGCGCCAGCAACAGATAACCCGTAATCCGGACCAGACAGCCACACAGGATAATGATCTTTGCGCCGTACCGGTCAGAGAGCGCACCGCCCAGCAGAAACATCCCCTGCTGGGAGAACGTGCGTAATCCCAGAATCAGCCCGATAACGCCGCCGGAGAGCAACATATCATCGCGTAAGAATATCGCCAGAAAGGGAACGACCGCGTAAAAGCCAATGTTGAAAACAAACTGGCTGCCCAGCAAAACGCCCGGGCGCAGGGTAGAGACAGGACGCAGCGAGAACGGAAGCATGCTACCTGACCCTAAAGAATGAAATGAATGTGCTTCTTGCCATGGAAACGGGAGATCTCAATTTTGGTTTTCACCCGGAATACCTGCCAAAGCAGCGCCTCGGTCAGGATATCCTGCGGCGTGCCGGTTGCGATGATTTGACCGTTCTGCATCACGATCAGCGAATCACAGAACATCGATGCATGGTTGAGATCGTGAATGGCGACAATGCTGGTAACCGGTAACTCGCTGATCAGCTGCATTAATTGCATCTGGTGATGGATATCCAGATGGTTGGTGGGTTCGTCCAGCAGAATTTCGCTCGGCGTTTGCGCCAGTGCGCGGGCAATGTGCACACGCTGACGTTCGCCACCGGAGAGACTCAGCCATCCCTGCTCACTTTTCTCCAGCATGTCCACGCGCTGCAGAGCGGCCGTCACGGTCTCGTCATCGTGCGCGCTCCAGTTAGAAAACGGCGAATGATGCGGAATGCGCCCCAGTTTCACCACATCGCGCACACGCATATTGGCGTCAGTCATGCCGTGCTGCTCGACGAATGCCACCCGGCGGCCAAGCTGTTTGCGGGCGATGCGGACGATATTTTGCCCGTCCAGCGTCACACAGCCGGTATCCGGGCGCCGCAGGCCGGCAAGGATGCGCAGGAGGGAAGATTTACCGCAGCCGTTTGGACCAATCAGCCCGACAGTTTCACCACGGGAAATGTGCAGCGATACGTTATCGACGATGACCTTTTTTCCGACCTTCCAGCTAATGTTGTCAGCGGAGATACTCATTATTTATTCCCCGAACGCCAGATAATCACCGCAAAGAACGGTACGCCAACCAGCGCGGTCACAACGCCCACCGGCAGGCTTTGCGGGGCAATCAGCAGGCGCGACGCGATATCTGCCAGCACCATCAGAATGGCACCGGCCAGTGCGCTGGCAATCAGCAACGTGCGATGCAGCGGGCCAAAGAAAAATCGCATAACATGCGGCACCACCAGGCCAATAAAACCAATTGAACCGGCCATGCTGACGATGGTGGCGGTGATAAGCGCGGTGGTGATAAAGAGCGCAAGGCGCACCTGAGGCACCGCAATACCCAGCGAGGCAGCCGCATCGTCACCAAAAGTGAACGCATCCAGCGCCCGGGAATAGTAGAGGCAAATGGCCAGTCCGAGGGTCACTACCACCAGCACCAGCTGGAGTTCCGGCCAGCGCACGCCACTGAAGCTGCCCAGCAACCAGAACATTACATCGCGCGCCTGCTGCGCACTGGCAGAGGTGCTGATGGTATAAGCGGTGATGGCATTAAACAGCTGGGAAGCCGCAACGCCAGCCAGGATGGTGCGTTCATTACCGCCACGTGCCCCTTTCGTCAGAAAAGCGACAAAGGCAAAGGCAGTGAAGGCACCGGCGAAGGCTCCCGCCGACAGCGAGACGGCCCCGCTGCCGATGCCCAACACCACGACAGAAACCGCCCCAGTGGAGGCACCGGCAGAGACACCGAGCACATAAGGCTCAGCCAGCGCATTCTTCAGCAGGCTTTGCAAAACGGCACCGCAAATCGCCAATCCAGCGCCACAGCACGCCGCCACCAGCGCCCGGCTGAGGCGAAAGTCCCAGATCACACTTTCGTAGATGCGGCTCAGGGGAACGTGCGTGAGCCCCATTTTATTGCTGATGGCATAAAAGACGCTTTTTAGCGGGATAGACAGTTCTCCGACGCTGACACCGGTCGCAATCACCAGCAATAATAACGCCACGGCAGCCACCAGCGAGGCGGTCAGGAACAGCCCCTGTCGCGCCTGAACAACAGCGATGGTCATCAGTTAAGTTCCAGTTTTCTCAGCTGCTCACCCACCTGTTCGGCTCCGTAAATAGTGCGGATGGTCGGGTTCATCGCCTGGCCGTCCATCACCACAATGTGGCCTTTTTTCACCGCATCCAGCTGGCTGACGGCAGGATCGCTTTTCAGGAATTTGATTTTCTCTTCGGCTTTATCCAGCGCCCAGCGATTGCGATCGAGACTGGAGACCACGATCACATCCGGATTGGCAGCAATGATGCTCTCCCAGCTGACCGTCGGCCATTCGGTCTCTGACGTGATGGCGTTGTGCCCGCCCAGCACGCTGGCGATGAATCCGGATGGACTGTTTTTACCGCCCACATAGGCATCCGCAGACGGTGACGAGCTTGAGAACCAAAACACGAACGAGAGATTCTTTTTGCTGCTACCAAACTCCTGACGCAGTGCCGCTTCACGCTTTTTGAAATCGGCAATCACCGCCTGGCCGCGATCTTCCACGTTGAAAATTTTGGCGAAGTCCTGAATCTCCTGATACAGGTACGTCATATCCCACAGCTGCTGGCGACTGCCATACATATCACCTGCGGCTTTTTTGGTAGCGCACATTCCTGGCGACACATAACTGTTCACGCCAAGGGTGATCAAATCTTCGCGTTTTGCCACCTTGCTCTCGGGTCCCAGCAGCAGCGGCGTCTGGGCAGGAACGAAGTCCGGATTTTGCGCCAGCACGGATTCGAGGGTGGGGATTTCTACCGTTAGCGTTTTGATTTTTGCATTCTGTTCGGCCAGCTGTGGCAACACTTTAGTCGGCCAGAACGCACTGGCGATGACCTTGTCCTGCAGGCCGAGCAGCAGCAAAATTTCTGCGGTATTTTGCCCCAGCGCCACCACGCGCTCAGGCGGCCTGGTGAAGGTCTCTTTATAGCCGCAGTTTTCAATCGTGAGAGGATAGGTGGTGGCCAGCGCAGAGCTAACCGATGCAAACACCAAACATAACGTGCAGATGACCTTTTTCATTTACCCCTATCCCCATTGATATTGTTTTGAGAAGCCCGCGCCGCTTTAATGCAAATGAAACTCATTAACGAAGCGGGCTTTTATACAATGGGCACTTTAAGGTGTCAACGGGAGATTGTTTCCCTGAGTTATCATCGTCATGGACCTGCCGGGATCGCATACCGGACGTTCTGTAAAAGCCTGTCCGCAGCCAGCCGGTCCCCTTCCCCACTGGCGTCACGTATTCAATGCGCAGAGCGTGCCAGGCCAGCATTCGCTTCGCGGCACCGGGTAAGCGGCGTCCACCGATTCAGGCCTGACGCTGACCGCACTCAGCGATGTTTACCGGTTGCCTGCGCTTTTCTGACAGCTGCAGACTGAGCATCGCCAGCAGAATAAAGACCACCGACATGCCGATCAGCCCGTAAAAGCCGGCCAGTGGATATATCCATGATGCGACCGCCGAGCCAAAGCCGATACCGCCAAACATGAAGGCACTGGTCAGCGCCAGCGCAATGCCGCGATGGCGGACTGATGCCAGCTCGACGATCCGGCGCTGCTGGCTGGGCCAGAGCAGATCGGTGGCAAACGCCCAGACCACCAGTGCCGCCAGCAGCACGCCCAGCGCTTTCGGCAGCACGGCGATAAGCGCCGTATCGACGATGAGCAACGTCATGCCGCTCAGCAGCAGCTTCTCAGCGGTAAAGCGTGTCGCCGCGCGGGTGACCCAGAGATTGCCCAGCACGCCGGCAACGCCCAGCACGGCCAGCGCTGCGGAGACCGCATGCGTGCCGCCAGTGTAGGTGTCGCGAATGAGCGGCGCGATAAAAGCGTAAAAGCTGTAAACGCCGGAAGTAATAAAAAACACCACCAGGAAAGCCGTCAGGTATTTGCCATCGGCCAGCACGCCGGCCATCTCACGCAGCCGGATGCGCGTCCCGGCACTGTCATCCGGCACCGTCAGCAAAATGTTCAGCCCGCTCAGCAGGCTCACCACGCCGACCAGCGCAAACAGGGCTTTCGCGCCCCACAGGCTGGCTACCCAGGCGGCGAGCGGAATACCGGCAAGGCTTGCCATCGATACCCCGAACAGTACCATGCCGATGGCCCGGCCGCGCTGCTGTTCATGGACCAGTTCGGAGCCCAGCGCAACCAGCACCGGACCGATGAACCCGGCGCCGGCCCCCATCAGGATGCGTGAGGCGAGCAGTGCGTTGTAGCCCGGCGACAGCACAAACGCGAAGGCACCCAGGCTAAACAATGCAATACCAGTGAGCACCAGCCGGCGACGGCGCAGGTGACCAAACAGCACCTGTACCAGCGGAGCCGCCAGCGCGAAGGTCAGTCCGAAAACACTCAGTAAGCGCGCACTCTGCGCATCAGTCAGCTGCCAGGCAGCGGATATGGCGGGCAGACTACCAGCCACAGAGAGCGCGCCGGTAGCCTGTACGAAGTAGGCAATGCTCAGCGCACGCAGCGCGCGGCGCTGGGAAGAGGTGATGACAGCGTTCATTATTTCTCTCCGGCATAAACTTCAGGGGCGCTGCCCCTGAAATGTTTACTGAACAGGAATCGGGTTATTCGCCACAGACTGGTTGAACTGATTCACCAGCGTATGCTCGTTCGCGCCCGGGTTATCGCGCACCGGCAGCACGCGGTCGACAATCGCTTCGATGGTGTCGGTACCCAGCTTTTCAAACGTCTCGCTGATGAAGTCGTCCAGCGGCATGGCGCGCGGGTCGCCGCTTTTATAAATCAGATCGGTATCCACCCACGGCGGTGAAATTTCGATGACCTGCACGCCGGTATCACGCAGCAGGAAGCGCTGCGACAGGGTATAGGAGTGAATTGCGGCCTTGGTGGCCGAGTAAAGCGCGTTGGTCGCCAGCGGCAGGAAGGCCAGCACCGAGCTGTTGTTAATCAGCACCGCGTCCGGCTGCTGCTTCAGGTGTTCGATGAAAGCTGCACTGACGCGCACCGGGCCCAGAATGTTGGTGTTGAGCAGCGTCACCGCCTGCGCGTCATCCAGTTCGCCCGCCGCGTTGTCAAACGGCATGATGCCAGCATTATTGATGACCACGTTCAGGGCCGGATAGCGTTCCAGCACGCTCTGTGCGGCGGCCTGAATGCTGTCGGCGCGCGTGACGTCCAGCACCACATAGTCCATGCCCGGACTGGCGGCGGTGACTTCCTGCAGCAGCGCCTCGCGGCGTCCGGAGATAATCACCTGGTTGCCCAGCTGATGAAATTTTTCTGCCATGGCGCGGCCGATGCCAGAAGTGCCGCCCGTGATGAAGATGGTGTTATCGGTCAGTTTCATGATCTGATTCCTTAATGGGACAGTTATTGGGATTGCGATTCTGAATAAGGGGGCGTTCAGTGCACAGAGACGGGCCGATAGCGTTCAGCCGGCGCGTCGCTGCCAAGGTGCGGCATCATGGCCTGACGCGCCTGCTCATAGCGGGTCCAGAGCGCTTCGTCCTGCAGGGACGGAATGGTAATGAGCTCGCCGCGGGCGAAGCCGGTGAGCGCCGCATCAACCATCTCCTGCGCGCTCATGACGATGTTCGGGTCAAGCTGGTCAACCGGCAGACCGCCGTTATCCCAGAACGGCGTCGCGGTAGCGCCAGGCAGTACGGCCTGCACCTGAATCCCCTTACCGGCCAGTTCATGGTGCAGCGACTGACTGAACGCCAGCACGTAAGCCTTGCTGCCGCCGTAAACACCGTTCAGCAGCTCAGGCGCAATGCTGACGATCGAGGCGATGTTGATGATGGCGCCGCGTCCGCGCGCCACCATGCCCGGCACCAGCGCATAGGTCAGGCGGGTCAGCGCGATGACGTTGAGGTTAATCATGGCGTTCATCTGCGCCACGTCGCTGTCCAGCAATGGGGTATGGGTGCCGATGCCGGCGTTATTCACCAGCAGCGTAATGCTCGCGTCCTGACGCAGCTTTTCTTCCAGCGCGTTCAGCTGTGCGGCATCGGCCAGGTCCGCGGTGATGACTTCCACGCTGCGACCGCTGTCGGTGGTGATGTGTTCAGCCAGCTGGTTCAGACGGTTGTGATTGCGGGCCACGATGATCAGGTCATAGCCCATACGTGCCAGGCGGCCGGCGTACAGTGCGCCCATACCGGTAGAGGCACCGGTGACAACGGCAGTGCCGCGGTTGGTGTGTGTCTGCTGCGTCATGATATTCACCTTGTCAGTTATCGGGTTGGTGAATTCATAGTACGCAGTCGCGCACCGGCGCGGCTGACGAGAAAGGTCGTGATTTCGGACAACATGATGACCGGGATGCCGGCCATCATAATCAGAGGGCGTTCAGGAGGGACAGCGCGCGTCAGGCTTTACCGGTACGCAGCGACTGCGGCGGGATGCCGTAACCGCGAATGAACACTTCCCGCATATGTCGACGATCGCGGAAGCCGGATTCACGGGCTATTACCTCCATCGGTAGCCTGCTCTGCTCGATCAGCAAGCGGGCGTTTTCCAGTCGTAATCCCTCAATGGCTTTGGCCGGCGACTTGCCCGTCTCAGAACGGAACAGGCGGCTGAGCTGCCGCGCGCTGAGGTGAACCGCATCCGCAAGGTCTTCGATGGTCAGCGCTTTGTTGAGATTGTTGCGCGCATATTCCAGCGCCGACTGCAGCCGGTCGCTGCGCGGAGAGAGCATCAGCATCTCAGAGTGCTGCGTCTGTCCGCCGGAGCGGCGGTGATGCATGACCAGCAGGTGTGCCACGCTGCGCGCCACTTCGGTACCGAGATCTTTCTCCACCATTCCCAGAGCCATATCCAGTCCGGCGGTGAGTCCCGCCGAGGTCCAGATGTGATCGTCAATTATAAAGATGCGGTCTTCTTCTATCCGCGTCGTCGGGTGCAGCAGTTGCAGACTCTGGGCATGTACCCAGTGCGTAGTGGCGCGGCGCTCCGATAACAGACCGGCCTGACCCAGCACGAACGCGCCGGTGCAGATCCCGGCCACCCGCCGGGCACGGGGAGCCTGCGCCTGCAGAAAATCAACGATACCCGGTGTGGCCGGCAGCTCCAGCGGCGCCATCACGCCCGCGACCAGCCAGGTATCCATTTCCAGGTCGGCATGAATCGGCTGGCTGTCGACGCCGAAGCCGGCAGAGGACTGCACCGTGCCACCGCGCTCTGAATAAACCGTGCAGTGATAAAACGGTTCGCCGCTGACCTGATTGGCAAACTCAAAAATGCTCAGCGTGGATAATCCCAGAACCTGAAAATCATCGGAAATCAGTAAACCTACCCGGTGCATCGTCGTCTCCTTCAGTCGTCCGGCACCGTCTGCCACACTGTGTCCGGCCTGATCTTAAGCAGGGTGAGCGATGACAATAACCCGATTTCGTTCAGCGGTATCACCTGCGGAAAAATAAAAAAGGCGATGACACCGACCTGCTGCGGATCTTCTGCGCCGTTTTATGTTAAGAGTACCCGATCGGGCAGTTCGCCAGGCATACGATTTTAAACAGGCGGCCATTGCCCAGGTCATCAATCAGAGAAAAAACCATGAAAAAATCGATCGTTCCTGAAGAATTTCAGCACTATTACCATGACTGGCACTTCTCTCCCGTTATCGAAGCCGATGGCACCCTGTATCTTTCCGGGGTGACGGCAGCGCGGAAAGACAAACCGATAAGTACCCACCCTGAAGAACAATTCCATGATGCGTTTTATAAGCTGGGTGTGTATTTAAACGCTGCCGGACTGGACTATGAACATATACTGGAGATGACCACCTTTCATATCGATCTTAAAAAACACATCGGGGTATTTTCCAAGGTCAAAGATGTGTATATCAAAGCCCCCTACCCGGCATGGTCTGCCATCGGCGTGTCAGAGTTCATTCCGGAAAACGCCCTGGTGGAAATGCGGATTGTGGCGAAAAGGGTGCTTCAGGCGGATGGGCAAAAATAACCGCAACCGCCGCTTACGTCACAGGGCTGTGATTACAGCCCTGCTTCTTCGGCAATTATTCGACTTTTCCCTGCATCAGCTGCCGGTATTTCATGCTGTCGTGGTACATCTCATGGAATACACGGTATTTACGGTCGTAATACTCTTTGATTTTGTTGGTCTGCGGCGTGATGGTCTTACCGATGCGGCTCATGGCGGCCATCGCTTCGGGTAAAGAGTCGTACGCACCCGCCGCCACGGTGCCCATCATGGCGCTGCCGAGCAACATGGCTTCACTCTCTTCCGGTAACAGCATTGCGCAGCCCGTCGCGTTGGAGTGCTCCTGCACAAAGATTGGATTTTTGGTGCCGCCCCCGCTGGCCATAATGGTATCAATGCAGTAACCACTCTGGTTCATGGTCTCAATAATGTGGCGAGTGCCAAGCGCCAGCGCCTGAATGGTGGCGAGATAATGCAGCGCCATGTCTTCCGGCGTGCGTGACAGTTTCAGGCCAGTCAGCGTGCCGGTCAGTGTCGGATTGGCACGCGGTGAGCGGTTGCCATGGAAATAAGGCAGCATATGAATGTCTTTGGTCAGGAAAGCAATATTCTCAGGTTCACCCGCCATTTTGCGCAGAATGCCGTTCAGCACTTCATAGATGGTTTTGCCGCTGTCTTTACCCTGCTTAAGCAGATCCTGATAACACGGATGCGACTGAATCACATGGTCAATCAGCGCGCCGGTGGTGGATTGTCCGCCTTCGTTCAGCCAGTAATCCGGCAAAATCGCCGAATAGTACGGCCCCCAGATGCCACCGATATAGCGCGCGCTGCGCGACATCGCCATATGGGCCGTGGACGTGCCGCCAATCAGCGCGATGCGGTTGTCAAAATCCGCCGACTCGCCGGATGCGCCGCTGGCACCGAGAATACCGAGGCTGCCGGCGTGCGCATCAATAATCGAAACGCTGACGGCAGTGCCCGCAATCAGGCCCATTTCTGCGGCGGCGCGCTGCGTCAGGCCATGCCCCAGCGGCTCACCCATGGTTTTCACTTCGCTGCCGATTTTAGCCGCGTTGTTTTCCAGTAAATCGTCCAGACCGATCTGGCGGAAATAGCTGGGGTCCCAGCGATCTTCATGGCCGATATAGGTCCATTTGCAGACGGTAGAACACAAAGAGCGCGTGGTATCCTGCGTAGCGCGCCAGGTGAGGAAATCCGGCAGATCGAAAAGATGCCCGACGTTGCTCCAGGTGGTCGGCATATGCTGCTTCAGCCATAGCAGCTTGGGTGTCTGCATTTCCGGCGAGATAATCCCGCCAACAAACTCCAGCACGCGATGTCCGGTTGCATTGATGCGTTCTGCCTGCGTAATCGCGCGATGGTCCATCCACACAATAATGTTCTGCTCGCTGCGCCCGGTCGGGCTGACGGTCAGCGGTTTGCCTTCTTTATCCAGCACCACCAGCGAACAGGTGGCGTCAAACCCGATGCCCTTTACCTGGATTGGGTTGATATCCGCCTGATTAATCACATCTTTAATTGCGTTACATACAGACTGCCAAATCTCATCGGAAGACTGCTCAACGAAATCGGCTTTCGGGCGGTATAACGTGATCTCCCGGCTGGCCTGGCCCAGCATGCGGCCAGTCATATCGAAGACGCCCGCGCGGGCGCTGCCGGTTCCTACGTCTACTCCAATAAAGTAACTCGCCATGTTCTTTCCTTATTTAAAAAGCATTCGCTTATGATTTTCTGTTTTGCAGAGCGATAAACAGGATCAGAACGCAACCCCACAGCGCCATGGTCAGGTAACTGCTGACGCCCATCAGGTTCAGGCCGCTTTCCAGCATTTGCAGGACAATTAACGCCAGCACCAGCCCGATAATCCGGCCAAACCCGCCGTCGGGGTTAATGCCGCCGAGCACCGAGGCCAGAATGGTCACCAGCAAATAAGAGTCACCGTAGCCCGCTTTTGCAGAGTTAAATTTGGACATCATCAGCAGTGCCGCGCCCCACCCTAACAGCGCAGAGAGCACGTATACCGCGATGGTAACTTTGTGGGTATTAACCCCGCTGAACTGCGTCGCCTGTTCGCTGGAGCCCATCAGATACAGGCTGCGACCGAGCGTAGTGTGTTCCAGCAAAACCCACAGCAGCAGCGCCACCAGCAGGAATAGCACCAGGGCAACCGGAATGCCCAGCACGCTGCCGTTGCTGAGGTACTGAATCACCGGCGGAAAGCCGGAAATGACCGCGCCATTGGTCAGCAGAATATTGAGTCCGGCAATCAGGGTCATGGTACCGAGCGTCGCCAGAATCGGTGAAACCCCGATATACGCGATCAGCACGCCATTAAGTGCGCCAATCACCAGCGCCACCGCCAGGCCGGCGAGCATCGCCAGCGCGAAATATTCCGGCTGGTTCGGGTGCGCCACCAGAATCGCAGCCATCGCCAGCGAACAGGCGTTGGCACCCGCAATCACCGACAGATTGATGCCGCCGGTCAGCATGGTGATCCCCATGCCCAGCGCCAGCATGCCCAGAATCGGTAACTGCGAGGAGATCGACTGGAAATTGCCGACGCTGTAAAAGCTGCCACCCAGCGTGAAGGAGAACAGCACGGCAACGGCGACGATGATCAGCAACTGCAAACGGATGATGCGGTCGCCGGGTAAGAAGCGGTTTAAGGTTGTCATGTCAGATCCCCTTCGCCAGTTTGCGTTTTTCGTTCCACGCGGTGCTGCTAATGCTGACCAGAATGATCGCGCCGCTGAACACCTGATGCCAGTAAGATGAAATGCTCAGCAGGGTCATGCCATTTTGCAGGAAGGCCAGCAGCATCACGCCCAGAATGGTGCCGGTTAGCGAGCCGCGCCCGCCGGTCATGCTGGTGCCGCCTAGTACCACCGCCGCCAGCACCGTCAGTTCATAACCGAGCAGGGAATTAGGTGCCACCGACTGGGTAATTTGCGCCTGTACCACGGCAGCAATACCCGCCAGCAATCCCATAAAACCGTAAACGTAAAAATGCAGTCGCAGGATGTTCAGACCAAGACGCGATGCGGCGTCACGGTTGCTGCCCATGGCGTAAATCTGGCGGCCCACGCGGGTGCGATTCATCAGGACGCCGGTAACGATGATCACCCCCAGCAGGCAAAGCAGCGGCAGGGTCAGGCCATAGTCGTAACCGTCGGCAGCGGTAAAGGAGAACCAGTTAATGCCGTTCATAAACCAGTCGGGGAAACCGTACAGCCAGGTGCCGTTAGTGACATACACCAGCAATCCGTAGAACAGATTCAGCGTTGCGATGGTGATAATGATCGCCGGCACGCGCAGCCAGTACACCAGAAAACCGTTGACCAGCCCCAGCAGCAACCCGATCCCCATCGACATGGCAAACGCCAGTGCAAAACTGCCGCCGTGATGAATGATGTAGCTCGCCATCACGTACTGCCCAATGGAGGTGACGGCGGGAAAGGAGATGTCGATGCCGCCGGCAATCAGCACCACAAACAGTCCACAGGCCAGAATGCCCAGAATGGCATAGCTGGTGGCGACGTCAGTCAGATTACCCAGCGTCATAAATTCACTGCTGCTGGCGCTCAGACCCACCACCAGCAGCAGCACCAGTAATCCCAGCCAGAATTCGTGCTGGGTAAACAGTTTCGATAGCGATTTGTTACCCATTAATTACCTCCGCAATCTGCGCTTCGCTGCTCTGGTGCGGCGCGAACTCCGCTACCAGTTCGCCTTTGCGCATCACCAGCACGCGATGGCTGTTGTAATACGCTTCCGGGATTTCATCGCAAATCATCAGCACCGCCATGCCGGATTCCGCCAGATCGCGGGCAATGCGGTAAATGCCTTCTTTATTGGCAATATCCACCCCTACCGTTGGTGAATCGAGGATCAGGATATGGGGCCGCGTCGCCACCCATTTGGCGATGGCGATACGTTGTGCATTGCCGCCGGAGAGCGTTTTAACCGGTAAACTGCTGTCCGGGACTTTAATATTCAGGTCACGGATCAGGTCTTTAACCACCGCCGCGGCTTTGCGGTGATCCATCAATCCGGCGCCGGTATGCAGCTTGTCGAAAATCGATACCAGCGTGTTGTCATAAATGGATTGATCCATGATGAGCCCCTGCGTCAGCCGGTCTTCCGACACATAGGCGATGCCGTGACGAATGGCGTCGCGGTTAGAGTGGAATTTCACCACCTTGCCGTTAATGCGGATCTCTCCGCTGTCCGGCTGGCTCATGCCAAACAGGCTCAGGCAGAGTTCCGTGCGGCCCGAACCGAGCAGGCCGATAATCGACGTGATTTCTCCCTGGCGCAGCGACAGCGAAATATTGTGATACTGCCCTTTGCGGCTCAGCTGGCTGATTTCCAGCAGTGGCGTCACATCGGCGGGCGCCCGGTGCGGCAGATGGCTGTAAGTGAAGCGCTGCCCGGTCATCAGGAACGCCAGTTCATGGCTGTCGAGTTCACTGGCCGGATAGGTGCCGACCAGTTTGCCGTCGCGCATGACGCTGATACGATCGGCCACTTCCATCACTTCATCGAGACGGTGACTAACGAACACCACGCAGATACCGGCGGCTTTGAGTTCATTCACCACCCGCAGCAAACCATTCACCTCGCTGCGGGTCAGTGACGCCGTCGGTTCATCCATGATCACCAGACTGGCGTCAGCAGCGATGGCACGGCATATTGCCACTAACTGGCGGTCGGCGATCGACAGCTTTTCAACTTTACGATCCGGATCCAGAGCAACGCCGACCCGTTGCATCGCCGCCAGCGCTTTTTTGCGCATTGACTCGCGATGTACCCAGAAATCACCGCCCGGTAAATAGCGGTGAATAACGATATTTTCGGCGACTGATAGATTGGGAAATAACGACAAATCCTGATAAATAACCTGAATGCCGTAATAAGAAGAAAGCTGCGGCGTCAGGGTATGAAAGAGTTTTCCGTCCAGCGTGATGGCCGCGCCTTTTTCCGGTTGATAAACCCCGGAAATGACTTTAATGATGGTACTTTTGCCGCAGCCATTCTGCCCGGCCAGACAATGCACTTCACCTTTATTCAGCGTCAGGCTGACATTATCCAGTGCTAATACGCCGGGGAACTTTTTACTGATTTTTTCGAGGCTGATAAAGGCCTCAGCATTGGCAGGGGACGTGCTGAGCGTATTCATCATAGATCCTTAAGCCTGCCCATCCTATTTCCAGCCGGGTGTTGGCGATGTCGCTTATCCGAATCATTTATATCTCATCGAATTTCACTGACTTTCGCCGCGCCTGACGCGAATTATTCAGGGTATATGTTTTCAATTTCTGAGTAGAAGTTCAGATACAGCACAACATACAACGCCGTATCTGTTTCTATTTGCCTGGTGTGGCGCTGGAGAAAAACTATCTCCGTTAAATTAAGGTGTTAAACATTCTGATCAGAAGCCAAGTGATTTCGCATTCTCTGGCGTTACTTCGAGAATTTTATTAAAGCGAATCACTTTCTTTTCCATATCGACGTCGGCTTTGCCCAGACCTTCAATGCTCAGGTCTTTAGTGACTTCTTTACCCTGCAGCAGCTGATCGGCGACCGAAACCAGGGCGTAACCGGCATCTTTTGGATCCCACAGCAGGACTTTTTTGATGTCACCGCGCATCAGATATGGCGCAGCCTGAGCCGGCATAGCGATACCGACAACCGCGATCTTGTTTTTCGCGCGCTTCTGCTGAACCGCCTGACCGGCACCGATCGGACCGAGCGAGCCGAAACCGATAATCCCTTTCAGATCAGGATAGGTTTTCATCAAATCCAGCGTGGTGGAATATGACTTATCAATATTTTCAGCCACTGGCAGGCGTGACGTGACTTCATGCATGTCCGGGTATTTTTCTTTCTGATATTTGATCGCCGCATTGGCCCACGCATTATGTAATGGCACGGTCAAAGAGCCGACATAAATGGCATAACCGCCTTTGCCACCCATATCTTTTGCCAGCTCGTCCATGTTGGCTTCGGCATATTTCTGGCTATCGATGGTTTCGACATCCCACTGACCAATTTGCTGATCCGGCGATTCATGGGTTAATACCACAATGCCCTGATCGCGCGCTTTTTTCAGCACCGGCTCCAGCACTTTGGCATCGTTTGGCACCACAATGATGGCATCAACTTTTTTGGCGATTAAATCTTCAATCACCTTGACCTGCTGCGCCGGATCGGGCGTCGAGGCGCCGACCTGATAGGCGTTAACATCGAGTTTTTGCGCAGCGTCTTTCACGCCGACTTCCATGCGGGTGAACCATGGAATACCGGTAACTTTGGCTACCACGGCGATATCGTAAGGTTTGGCGGCGAATGAGGGTGTTGTGAATAACATGCACGCTGAAACCACACATGCACTGACTAATGCGAGGTTAAATTTCATTTTGGTACCTTTCTGATGAGGTTCTGATATAGGGAACAGGCGGTTGCTATTTAATTCACGCTCAGAGATTAACTTACCCGTACATAGGTTTTCGCGCAGATGTGATGGAAATGTGAGCGAAGCCCATAAATGTTAAATTATATAATTTTACATGTTAAATAAATGTTAATGGATAGAGGGTTCTGGCACGATTTTGAGCTTTATAATAGCTTTCACTGCCATTTTGCAACATTAAAACATCTACTCATTAACAATGATGTTACATACAAAACACCACGCTAAGGGTTTTACGACTGAAAAGTCACCGCGGTGTCTTTTAAATTGCACGGATTGTGAACAGCGTCACGGGAGCAGGCGCAGAGGTTTTGCACTGCCTGTACAGATGCCCGGGCACGATGAAACCACATCCGCACCAGAGGCAGGTCGGACATGCACGCAGCTATAATTCCTTATGAGCGAGGAGCGGACAGCGCTCAAAGATCAATCTCATACTCAATAGCCTCTTTAATTTTCGCCAGGGCCTCGCTCAGCTGATTCATCGTGACTGAGCCAAGAGCCAGACGAATAGCATGCGGCACACAGTTTGAGGTGCTGAAGGGTTCTGCTGTGGAAACAGAGATATGTTGCTGCATCAATCGGTGAACAAGCCTGTCAGCCCTTACTTCCTGAGGCAGTGATAGCCAGATAAAGTAAGAGTTGTCATGGCTTACCCATTCACAGTTCACAAGTATTTTGCGCGCCAGCGCCTGCCGGTGACGCGCGTCCCGTCTTTTCAGCGCCTCAAAGCGTTTAAGTGTGCCATCTTTAATCCAGTCGCAGACAATCGAAACCATGAGGGAGGGAGTATTCCAGGTCGTTGCCCTGATGGCTCGCTCCAGGGCAATTCGCATTTCAGCGGGACACACCACGGCACCGACGCGCAGGCCAGTGGCGACACTTTTAGCAAAACCGGTAACATAAACGGTTCTTTCGGGCGCATAAGTGGCAAGCGGCGGCGGTGGACGACGGACAAGAAATGCATAGGCCGCGTCTTCGATGATAAGAAGATCGAACGTTCTGGCAATCCGGGCCAGCTCCCTGCGCTGGGCATCATTCATAACCCAGCCAAGCGGGTTATGCAGTGTTGGCATGGTATACACCGCGCGCAGGCGCCTGCGTTGGCAGATTTGCCTGAATGCCGTCAGGTCCGGTCCACTGGCATCAGTGGGTATCGCCACCAGTTCCAGATGATAGAGGCTGGCCAGGGCTTTGAAGCCAGGATAGGTCAGAGCATCTACAGCCACCACATCCCCGGGTTTCAGCAGCCCCATAACAGCAACGCTAAGACCGTGCTGCGCGCCATTTACAATCAAAACCTCATCAGCAGACGCGGTCATGCCGGAGGCATTGAGCCATAACGCGATTGTCTCCCTGTCGCTTTGCCTGCCAGCGTGCGGCTGGTAACGCAACAGTGAAGCCAGATCGCCAGATGTGGCCAGCTGTCGCATTGCCTGGCGTAACCGTTCCGCCTGGTCCGGTAGCGTAGGATAGTTGAAGTTCAGATCGAGCACGTCAGACGCCACTGCGTACTGATCCAAACCCAGCCCGGCGGGCAGCGAAATTTCCCTGACAAATGTTCCTCTTCCGGTTTCTCCGCTCACCAGCCCCATGGCTTCCAGCTCAGCGTAAACGCGGGTAGCCGTTGCCAGTGACACGTGCTTTTCAGCCGACAGCGCTCTGTGGGTAGGCAGGCGGGCGCCCGGCAGGAGCGCGCCTGTTCGTATCGCGGAAGCGAATTCATCCACGATGACTTTGTATCGAGCTTTCATGGATTGTATCTATGACAATTATTTGATTGTCATAGATGCTGTTACTTAGCATGGGCGCTGTCAACGTTATCTGTTAAATCATTTATCGAACTTAATGAGGTCATTTGTGACAGCTACCAGGGTAATAAATACACATACTGGCCTGAAGTCAGGTTGGCTGAATGGGCTGACCGGCGTGATCATCTTCAGTGGCTCTTTGCCCGCAACACGCATAGCAGTGCGGGAAATGGATCCCTTTTTTCTGACTTTTTCACGCGCTGCAATTGCCGGTGTGCTGGCCATTATGGTGATTCTCTTTTTAAGTCAGGCTCGTCCTCAGCGACATCAGCTGATTTCTCTGGTTGTCGTTGCTGCAGGTGTAGTGGTTGGTTTTCCTCTTCTGACAGCCATGGCGCTGCAGCACGTTACCTCGGCTCACTCTATTGTCTTCCTCGGTCTGCTGCCCATGGCGACGGCTATTTTCGGCGTTATCCGGGGAGGCGACAGGCCCAGGCTGGCTTTCTGGATTTTTTCTGTTGCCGGCAGTCTGCTGGTGATGGGATTTGCCCTACTCCAGAAGAGTTCTGTATCAGTAACCGGCGATCTTCTGATGCTGGCTTCCGTGGTTGTGTGTGGCCTCGGCTATGCCGAAGGTGCAAAGCTTTCGCGTGAATTGGGTGAATGGCAGGTTATCTGCTGGGCACTGATTATTTCCCTGCCGCTGATGCTTGTTGCCACCCTGGAGACCTTGCCTGAGAACATAGGCGAAATAAGCCTTCAGGCGTGGCTTTCACTGGGATATGTATCGCTGTTCAGTATGCTGATTGGTTTCATTTTCTGGTACAGGGGACTGGCTGCAGGCGGCATCGCCGCTGTGGGACAATTACAGTTGCTGCAGCCATTCTTTGGTCTCGGACTTTCAGCAACGTTACTGTCTGAAACGGTAAGTCCGATGATGATTCTCATAACGCTCGGCGTGATCCTGTGTGTCGTTGGCTCGCGCAGGTTTGCACTTTAGGTCTTAGCCTCCTGTCGTCTGGATTTACGTAAGTGTCCGCGTTGAGCAAAAAGTGGACCACGATATGCGACGATCAGCCTGATTCTCAATACCGGAACAGTTCATGCTATAAACGATTTAACTTTTCATTCACCGACGATTGAGGGAATTTTCATGTTTGCGGTTGAGGAAATAAAAGTGAAGTATCCTGGCGCAGATGCCTGGCAAATGGGTGACAGCGCGGAACTGGCCAGCAAGCTGGCAGAACTGGTAAAAAAAGGCATCAAAACAGCTTCCTGCGGATCGTTTACCGCTTACCAGCAGGAGGAGTCTGCTCCGAAGATTGGGAGCTATAACATTATTCTTGATGGTCAGAATACCCCGGTCTGTGTGATCAGATTGATTTCACTGCGGCTGGTGCGTTTTTGTGATGTAACAGAAGAGTTTGCCCGCAAAGAAGGTGAAGGCGATTTAAGTCTTGAATTCTGGCAGAAAGAACACCAGCGCTTTTTTAGCCGTGAAGGTCATTTTTCAGAAGATATGGAGTTGATTGCTGAAGAATTTGAAGTGGTGGAAGTGCTGTAAGATCAGGCAAATAGTTAGCATTTTATCGGCGGCCATCAATAATAATATCCGCTTTTAGCCTACAGAGGACTGAGCACAAGTCCATGTCTGCTATGAGCGCGAAGCGGTCATCAGCTGTTTATCGACAAAAAATGCAGGCTCATAGCATAATGCTTATCAATTGAGAGTAAACAGCAGGCACATTTTTGTAGCGGCGCAATTTATTGCGCGAAGCATTGATGGGCACGGTGCTGCTATTAGTAGGCGCGATTAATCGCGCCGCTACGAAATGTGCGGTAAGTGAATTTGGGACTTAACTGAACGGCATTAAGGCTTATAGCATGGTTGCTTATTTATCAACGGGAGCTGGTTTCTATCCATCTGATGCTGTGTATCCATCATAAATGCATAGTTAAACTGAATTGCATAGTGCTTGTTCCTGTACAAATCCCATCGCATTTATTGTGTAGCAATAAAGCTTTCTTTTCATATAGTTGGATGGTCAATTTTCGAAATTCAGCAGGTAATCGAATGATCTTAAGTGTTAATCACGTTGGTTTTTCAGTTAAAAACATTGAAGACTCCGTGTTCTTCTGGACTCATATCCTTGGAGGTGAATTAATACGCGAAGGAAAAATGTCTGGACCCATAATCGATGAAGTCACAGGTGCAAGGGGAGCTGATGTACGGATGGCTTTGCTTGAACTGGCTGGTATCAAAATTGAATTACTACAATATAGTAATATAGAGCAGCCAGCAGAACCTTCAGCACCTTATATCCCAGGCTACGCTCACCTTGCTTTTACAGTTGAAGATCTTGATACACTGTTGAGCAAAGCATCGGACTATGGCTGGAAGACGCCGGGTAAACCTCAGACAGTGTTGTCAGGCCCCATGAAGGGAACCAGAGTAATATATTTACAAAGCCCTGATGGTCAGACGCTTGAATTAATGGAGCTTAGTCATTGAAGCCCATAGATTATCATCTGTTATCCTCTAATTAAAACAGTGACGTTTTCGATGTCCGCTTCTGACACACAGCCGACAACAATCGCTTTACCCGGCAGGCCATAGAAGATCATGAACCGATCTGTTTTGCAAAAACACGGCGATTAGCACTACATCAGCGAGACATGCTTCTGCTTTAAAACCATGCGCAGCTCTTTATCAGGTTCGCCATCAACAATCAGCGTACTGGCCAGCTCCAGATCCCCAATCGCGAAGGCAGAGGCGGAATTGAGCTTCTCTTTTGACACCATGACAACGGTCTCGGCGGCTCTCCCCGCCAGGGCGCGTTTTATGCCGGCCTCTTCATAGTTGCCGGTCGTGAGGCCGGCGGTTTTATGCACGCCGGTAACGCCCATGAAAAACAGATCAGCATTGATACGCGCAGCCGCCTCATGGACAGCCGATCCCACCGCGACCATAGAGTGGCGATAGAGCAGCCCGCCCAGGGTTATCACTTCTACCCGCGGAAAATCCACCAGCTCAACCGCAATACCGGGGCTGTGGGTGATCGCCGTGAAAGCCAGGTCTGCTGGTAGCAACTGCACCAGTTCTGCTGTGGTGGTTCCGCCGTCAATAATCACTACCTGCCCGGGTTGAATCAGCTTCACCGCCTTTTGCGCCACACACTGTTTGGAACTCATTTGCACGTTTTTGCGTTTTTCGAAGGATGCCAGCGCGGCTGAAACCGGCAGCGCGCCGCCGTGCACGCGCTGTAACAGTCCTTCAGCGGCCAGCTCCCGCAAATCGCGGCGTATTGAGTCCTCGGATATGCCAAAACGCTGACTGAGCTCACCTGACATCACCTGATTTTCAGCCGCCAGAATCTTCAGAATCTGTTGTTTACGCTGGCTCGATAGCATAATTACCCGCTCACGTTTTTTCTTGAATTTGCACGATTATGCATGATAGCGTCTGTTTTGTCATCTTCAGGAGGCAAGCTATGCAGCAGAAAATACGCAATATCCGTGAGCAGCTGTTGTCCGACAACTGGTACACCCTGAAAAAGTACAGCTTCGAATTGCAGCGCCGTGACGGCTCGTGGCAGGAGCAGCAGCGTGAAGCGTATGACCGCGGTAATGGTGCCGTCGTGCTTCTGTATAACCGCCAAAAACGCAGCGTGGTGCTGACCCGCCAGTTTCGCTTGCCGGTTTTCATTAATGGTCACCACGGTTTTTTGATTGAAGCGGCTGCCGGGCTGCTCGATAACGCTTCGCCGGAAACCCGCATTGTCGCGGAGGCAGAAGAAGAAACCGGTTACCGGGTGCAGCATATTGAAAAAGTCATGGAAGCCTTTATGAGTCCGGGTTCGGTTACCGAGAAACTCTATTTCTTTATCGCCGAATATGCTGATGACGATCGCCAGAGCAAAGGCGGTGGCCTTGCCGATGAGGGCGAGGATATTGAAGTACTGGAATGGCCTTTGACTCAGGCCCTGAGCGCAATTCGCAGCGGGGAGATTATGGATGCGAAAACCATAATGTTACTGCAATACGTAGCCATGAATGTCCATTTTGAGGAGCCAATACCATGCTGATCCTGATCGCCGGCCCTGTGCGCAGCGGCACCGAAGGAGACCCGGTCTTAATTCACGCCTATATACAAAAATTAGATGAAGCCGCTCTGCAGGTTTATCACAGAGGGCATACGCCGGTGATTGGAGAATGGCTGGCATTACCTCTTGCCGCCGCCGCAGGTTCACAGGCAATCGGTGATGAAATCAGTGAGGCTTATCTTTATCCGGTTGCACATCGGCTTATTCAACATTGCGACGCGATCTTACGTATGCCGGGCGCGTCGCACGGCGCCGATAACGATATACGGATTGGCAGAGAACGCGGGTTAAAAATTTATACTCACATAGATGAGATTCCGATCGGGTGATTATGCTTTCACTGGATGGCGACGATGCCAGCGCGGCCATTCAGGCTTATGGACATTTGGCTTGTCGCCGTCATTCAAACACGAGTATTTTTCGCGAATAAAACAAACTCATTGATGCTGGGGAAATATGCCACTATTGCTGATGGCGATTTCTCTGCATCATCTGTTGCAGTGATTCATAACTTACCGCAGCGATGTCTGCTGCTGGCACATAATGAAGGCATTATTTATGAGTGATTCTGCATCTACATCCATCGGTCTGCTGCTGTTCCCTGCGCTTACGCAGCTTGACCTGACCGGTCCGTTTGAAGTCTTTGCGCGGGTACCAGACACGAAGGTGCATCTGATCTGGAAAAATCTGGACCTTGTGGTGTCAGACCGGGGGATGGCGATTCAGCCAACCACCGCGTTCGATACGTGTCCTGCGCTGGATATTATCTTTGTTCCCGGCGGGCCGGGGCAGATAAACCTGATGGAGGATGAAGAAGTCCTTTCGTTTATCCGGGCTCAAAGCAAACAGGCGAAGCTGGTAACGTCGGTATGCACCGGATCGCTCGTGCTGGGCGCGGCCGGGCTTCTGGAGGGATATAAAGCGACGACGCACTGGGCTTCGCTGGATCAGCTGGCGCTATTGGGCGCAGAGCCGGTAAATGAGCGCGTTGTACGCGACCGCAACCGTATAACGGGCGCTGGTGTGACTTCAGGTATCGATTTTGCCCTCAGCGTCGTATCAGAGATGTTCGGACCGGATATCGCGCAAAACATTCAGCTGCATATGGAATATGACCCTGCCCCGCCTTTTGACTGTGGCTCGCCCCGCTCCGCATCTGAAGAACAGCTGAAAAAAGCTCAGCAACAGGTTGCGCCATTTATTGAAAAGCGGCGGCAGGCGACGTTGAAAGCCGCAGCCAGACTGCAGAAATAACGGGCCGGCACAGAGCGGACTTTCCCACCGACGAATGCCTCGATGAGCGAAAAACGGACCTACAGGTAAGAGTGAATAGGTTTCGGTCGTCATTAATTTAGTTTGCATTAACGAACACGGCCTTCAGAAATTACACCGTTAAGTGGCTTGCGATGATAGGGTGACATCCTTGCCACATTAAGAGGAAAAACGAATGATTGTAAGAACCTGGCACGGTTGTGTTCCGCTCAAACACGCTGAAGATTTTGCGAAACACCTTGAGAAGACAGGTGTGGAACATTCACGAAGCATTGCCGGGAATATAGGCGCTTATGTGCACAGAGAAACACAGGGTGACTGGGAGCATTTCTTTCTGGCAACTTACTGGAAGGATCTGCAGTCAGTAAAGACCTTCGCGGGAGAAAACTATCACGTGGCAGTGACGTATCCGGATGACGAACAATTTGAGTTACTTTCCGATCCGTACGTTTTTCAGCACACCGTGGAAACCGTTTTACCGCTTTAGCCCCCTTTCAGGGCGACTTAGCGGTGATCCTGATGCGTTTCTAAATTAATACCAGGCGTCAATGTCCGCTTTGCGCGACGAGCGGACATTTCTTTCAGTAGTCACGAGCCGGCAGGCGCACCCCTGGGTTCAGAGGATGAGCAGTGGAATGCCCGGGTTCAGAGTGAGTCCCGGACATGTCCGGCTTATTACATTACTGATATTTCAGAAATGAGGTGATGGTTAAGATTGCCGCCTCGTTCTATATTTCAATTAGGCAATACATACTACTAAGGACATCTGTCATGCTCATGCAACGCACGCTCAAAACAACCTTTGCTCTGATGATTGGTTTCGCCGTTTTTGTTGCACCGGCTTATGCAAACCCTGGCAATGGCAATGGCAATGGCAATGGCAATGGCAATGGCAATGGCAATCACGGTAATAATGGCGCGCACGGAAATAAAGAGCAGGGTTACGCATCGTCGAAAAACGAACATGGACATCGCAAGAACGCCCGACACCCCGATCATGTTCAATCTGATATCAGCTTCTCTCAGGCACGAGCGCTCGCCGTCAACTATGGCCTTGTCGGCTATGAGTCTCTGCCGCCGGGAATCGCTAAGAAAGTGGCGCGTGGGAAAGCATTGCCGCCGGGCATCGCTAAGAAAAATTTGCCGGCATCGATGATCAATGCGCTGCCTTACTACCCCGGCTACGAGTGGCGCGCGGTGGGAGATGATTTAGTGCTTATTGCGTTAAGCACTGCAGTCGTGACCGCTGTGATTAACGGTGTGTTCAACTAACCCCAGTATGCAGATATCTGGCGTCTTGCAGCTCAGTTCATGGCGCTTAACAGCGGGACTGCTTAAGCGCTTTATCGGGTTTGCGCTGATGTTTCATAAGCGTGGTGATGCCAGATATAGCCAGTCACAGACAGGCAGTTTTCGTTCTCCCTCTTCCCACCGCCTGAATGTGTCTTAGCTCTTCTGAGTTACCTGACTTTCAGGGTTTCAGAATGACTTTTGTCCAGCCATTATCACGATCATCAAAATGCTTATAGCCTTCGGCAGCATCTGCCAGAGCGAGACGATGTGAGATGATCTGCGCCGGATTGGCTCTGCCCTGATGGATAAGCCTTGCGAGCTGGCGGTTGTACGCTTTGACATTACACTGACCGGTCTTGATTGACTGACCTTTGAACCAGAAATTCCCAAAATCGAATGGCACTTTACCCTCTTTGGCCAGGTCGGTCGCGCCTCCGGGATCCTGCGGAACAAAAACGCCGACCGCACCGATGCCGCCCGTGGCCTTAGTTGACGCGACAAGGCTGTTAAGCGTGGCAGAGTTATCCTCGTGGCCATGTTTATTGCAGCATTGATATCCCACACACTCGCAACCGCAATCCGTGCCGCGCCCGTCGGTTAACTCGAGAATTTTGTTGACTGCCTCATCGCCCACACCATTGATCGCTACTGCACCCAGTTGTTCGGCCAGCGCCAGTCTGTCCGGATGGGTATCAACCACAAACACCTGCGATGCGCCTTTGATCATGGCCGAGTGAGCAGCCATCAAGCCGACCGGGCCCGCACCGTAAATCGCCACACTCTCTCCGGGGCGCAATCCTGCCAGTTCAGTGGCATGCCAGCCGGTGGGGAAGATGTCGGAAAGTAAAACGTAGTCCTCCTCTTTTTCAACCGCATCCGGCGGCAGCACCAGACAGTTAAAGTCAGCATAGGGAACACGCAGTAACTCCGCCTGTCCGCCATCCCATTCGCCCATTTCAGCAAAGCCATAGGCGGCACCGGCCGTACCCGGATTTGCCGTCAGGCAGTAGCCGGTCAACCCTTTCTCGCAATTTTCACAGAATCCGCAGCCGACATTAAAGGGCAGGCAGACATAATCGCCAACTTTGACCCGCTCAACCGCGCTGCCGATTTCAATGACCTGCCCCAGATTTTCATGGCCAAAGATGCGACCCTGTTCGAAGCTGGTTCGTCCTTCGTACATATGCAGATCCGAACCGCAGATATTGGTGGTGGTAATACGGACAAGCACATCGGTAGGGCGAACGATTTTGGGATCCGGAACCTCTTTGACTGAAACGTCAAAAGGTCCGTTATAGACAACTGCTTTCATGGTGTTCTCCTCGCGTGCATGATCAGTTATGACGGATGCGGCTGCGTGACGCTTTGCGGTCGCCTCCCTCTCAGTGATGCTGCTTTTTCAATCAAACTGCTCGATTGAATGTGTAAGTGTAGAACAGCGCATGAAGTCACCCGGGAGCATTAATATTATGTAACTATATGAATTGTAAGCACCGTTTCGCTAAACGCCCTTTATCTCCGCCTTCTTCCAGGCCCCTGGCGCACCACACCGCTACGCTGACTTAGCCTTGCGCTGAATCCCGTAACCGCTATTGCCCCCCCTCCGCCCGGCTATTTCCTGCTTTTTATCCAGCGACCCGGTGCGGCGTTATCCGGACTGACGTTTATCCTGAAGGAAAAGCGCACCTTGCTGAGTGCCGCGGCTTTCATCATTATTTTTCTGCATTTCATCCTGAATGCAGTATTTGCCGTGCGCTTATCGTCATTGATTTTTCCTGAACCCCGACGCACTTCCAGCATAAGCAGGCGCTTTTATTAACACATGAAAAAGCCCACTCCAGGGTGGGCTTAAGCGTACATACGGTGACCAGCGTCATGCAATTAATCAAATATACCGGAGGGGCAGTAATTGCCTTCCCATCCAACAATCTTAGCGTCTGGATCCAGATCTCTCACCGATACGCTATCCCCGCCAAATTCTGAGCCAGTGACGACGATATCGTAATCATGATTTGGCTGAGGAATGAATCTGGTGGAGACAGATCGTTCTGTATTTTGGTAGTAGCCCGGCTGAGTCCAGTAATGAATTATACTTATCAGTTGCCCCGGCTTGATAGTAAATTCATTTATGAAAACCCCCTTATTGTTACTTGATTCTGGCATTCCGATTTTTTTATTTCCTGACACAGGAATACCGAGAATAGCCAGACCAGCCGTAACCCGGCGCTCTAAAACTTTTTTATAACAGCCACTCGGTTGTTTTTCGTAAAATTGCAGGGCTGTATTGCCCTCAGATGCAGCACGAACCCTGGCTGCATCTGAACCTTTATAGTCTTCCAGAGAAGGCCTAAACCCAGCCGAACATCCACTTAACAACGTTACTATTATTCCCGTAATGACCAGTTTTCCATACATGCGCATCTCCTTACGTTTCTGTCGCTCCTGTTTTTATCGGCCTGTGGGCGTGAAATCTTTAACAGATATTAAGCCAGCCATCCGGGGATAATCTGTCCCTGAGATACCTGCCTGACACCTGAACAATGTCCGCTCCCGGCACCAAACGGCCCTCCCCTCTGCGAACTCCGTTATCAACAACACGCTGCCATCACAGCTAAAGCAAAGCATCAGGTGATTATTGAGACTTAACCTGTTAGTTTAAAACGATGAAAACTTGCTCAGCCCTGTCTTCCGCAATCATTATTATCACCTTGCACGTTCGGGTGGGATAACGTTTGCCATTTTCCCGCCGGTAAGGCGGGCCTTACCGGTAATCAACCAGTGAGGTCAGCCATGAACACCACCGATGTCGCATCACCTGAAAAAGCCACGCTTCACCTGTTATGTGGAAAAATTGCGTCGGGTAAATCTACGTTATCCGCAAAATTAGGCGCTGCACCGCGCACGATCATTATCAGTGAGGATCGCTGGCTTGCAGCGCTCTATGCCGATGAAATGCACACGGTTGCGGATTACGTGCAGTATTCCTCTAAGCTCAGAAATGCTATGAAACCGCATCTGGTGTCATTACTTAACGCGGGGATGTCGATAGTCCTGGATTTTCCGGCTAATACACCCGCCAGTCGTGAATGGATGATGAGTATCATTAAAGCATCAGGTGCTGCTAACCACCTGCATTTCCTTAACGTCCCTGATGAGGTGTGTAAGAGCCGATTACGTGCCCGTAATGCAGCAGGCACCCACGATTTTGCCGCTTCAGATGAACAGTTTGAAATCATAAGCCGTTATTTCTCAGCGCCAGCGGCTGATGAAGGTTTCAATATTATTGAATACCGCTCTTGAGCCGCCTGGTTGCGGCTTATGAGGTGCTAATTCCATGACGCAGCCGGGTTCTGCGCCATTAAACGGCGCCCGATAACGGCGCCGTTTGCTCACCAAGGCTGGTTACCCCTCTCCCCTGCCGATTTGCCAGATGCCGGTTGGTGGCGTGCCGTTGACTTTCCAGTCACCGATGTCGCGCGCTTTGTAGATTACCGGGTTATGCGACGAGACGGTGCGCGCATTGCGCCAGTGACGATCCAGCGCTTTGCTGACGCGCGTATCCGATGCGCCAAGCGCATTAAACAATTCGGTGGCGGCACGCGGCACCAGCTCGCTGGCGATTACCTGCGCCTGTCCGGCCTCGGCTTCCGCCAGGTTGTTGATGGCGGCGATGGCCGCTTCATCGGCACTCAAGTGCGCTTCATACGCTGATTGCAGTGAATGGGTAGCGCGAATCACCGTGGCTTCGACGGCAAATGCCAGACTGGTGATCTCGCCCACCACCTGCAGCACCTGTGCATCCTGCCGCGAGGCAGCTCCGTTACCGTGACTGTAAACGCGGTTGCGTGCGGCAACGGCTGCCGCGCCGTCCCGCGCCACCGCGCGCGCAATGCCCGCCAGCGTCGCCAGCAACACGTGCTGGTAATACGCGGTCTGATAACGGAAGCGCGTGGCAAAATCATACACGTGCTGCGTCTCCACATGCGCGTGCTCGAAGCGCGTCGTGCCGCTGCCGGTCAGGCGCTGGCCAAATCCGTCCCAGTCATCTTCGCGCGTAACGCCCGGCTGATGCGTATTCACCAGCGCGATCACGTCACCCTGATTGTCATCGCGACGCGCGTAAACATCTATCCAGTCGGCGAACAGCGCACCGGTGCTGTAAAACTTCTCGCCATTCAGCGTCCAGCCATTGGCGGCAGGCGTGACGCGGGTGATCACGTCGCCCAGCCTGACGTTGCCAATCTCCGTCCAGCCGCTGCCCACCAGCTCGCCATCAACAAAGCGGCGAAACCACGCATCGCGCTCCGCATTGTCCGGCTGGTTGAGCCGGTCCTCGACAAAAGCAAAATGCGCGCGCAGCGCCTGCGGCAGGTTGGAATCTGCTTCCGCCAGCTCAATCAACAGCTGAAACAGCTGCGGCAGCGAGGCGCCCCAGCCACCTTTTTGCTGTGGAATACGCACCGTGCCAAAGCCGGCTTCCTTCAGCCACTGCAGTGGTTCATAAGGCAAGGTACGCGTACGCTCGCGTTCCGCCGCGCCCGCCGCGATGCGGGCAAACAGCGGTCGGAAGTGCGCCGCCAGCGTGTCATAGTCAGTACCGGTAGAGAGAATGCTCATGTTTTACTCCTGAGGGGAAAGGTCGTCGATGTCGTGGCGGGTCGGCTCGTGACGCACCGCCAGCAGGAAAAAGATCGGAATGATGGCGGCCAGCGATACCACCCAGAACATGTTGGTGCCGAGCGCCGCCTGCAGAATCGGCAGAATGAACAGCGCCAGCGCACTGCCGATGCCCGACAGCGCACGGCTAAAGCCGACGCCGGTCGCGCGAATCGAGGTGGGATACGAGAGCGCCGGATAGACCATCAGCTGTGCGCCCGGCCCGAATCCTTCAGCGAACAGCCACAGCCCGAGCATCAGCACCGCGAATACGATGCCCACTAGCGCCTGCGGGTGGCCAATCAGTGCCAGCGCCACCAGAGCCAAAAACTGCAGCGCAAAGCCAGCGATCGCCACGTGGCGTGACGGATATTTCCACGCCAGGCGCATCCCCAGCAGCCCGCCGGTAAAGGCAAACAGCGCGTTCAGCCCCAGCGAAGCTGAGATGGTCTCGAACACACCGGCACCAAGAAACTGCGCCAGTATCGACGGCAGGAAGAAGGCGATGGCGGTGTACTCAAACGAAATACAGATATTCATTACGCCGGCAACGATGGTGCGTTCACGCCACGGCTTCTGGAACAGTACGCGAAAACTCACCTTCGGCGCCGCCGCCGCGGGTGGCGTTTCTGGTTCTGCTTCGTGTGCATGAATACCGTACGAATCACGCAGGATACGCACCGCCGAGGTCAGATCGCCCTGATTCGCGGCCCACAACGGTGATTCATTCATGAACTTACTGCGCACCGCGATGATCAACAGCGCAGGTACCGCGCCAAACAGCAGCGAGGCGCGCCACAGCCAGTCGAGATGCTCTTTAGGCAGCAGAAAATAGAGGCCAAAAATCAGCAGGAAACACACGGTGGAAGCTGCATACCACATCGGGCACCAGGCCGCGAGCCGTGCGGCTTTGTTGCCTTTGCCGGCAAATTTAGAGAATTCCGCCAGATAAGACATCGCCACCGGCAGATCGATGCCCACGCCAATGCCCATCAGGAAACGCGCGCCAATCAGCACCCAGACGTTGGGCGCTAAGCCCGCCGCAATCGCCGATACGACAAAAAACAGCATGTCGGCCATGAACACCGAATAGCGGCCGTACTTATCCGTCAGCCAGCCACCAATCAGGTTGCCGACAATGGTGCCAACCATGATGGATGAGGTGACCAGCCCGGTGGTGAACGGCGATAGCTGAAACTCGCGCACCACGTCATCAATGCCGTACGACAGTGTGGTCAGGTCGTAGGCGTCCAGGAACACGCCACCCAACGCGAGAAACACAATCATGCGTGCATAGTTGTTTTTGCTACTGCGGGTGTTGATCAGCCTTGCCACATCACTGACCGAACGTACCGGTTGCGAAACCGGCAAGGTGTTTTCTAAAGGAAGAGTACTCATAACGCCTCACGTCTGTTTTTGTTGTGCAGGTGAGGTGGTTATAAGCGCTTTATGCAGGGAACCAAAGCAACAATATTTGCTATTAATTACAATATAATCAATAAGATAATAAAGACACCAACACTAAAACCCGGACGCGCAATGCGGGTCCGGGTAGCGTATTCGGCAGCAAAGTTATTCAGCAGAAACCGGCACCAGCACGCCTTTGACCAGCGGGTCATCGGTGGTTTTTAGCCACTGCTGCACGCGCGGATCGGCAAAAGCCTGCCTGAGTTTGACGATGTTCTCCTGCTCCAGGTAAGGCGTACCGATCACCAGCTGCGAGGCAAAGGTGCGCGGCGCGGGCGGGAACAGAATACCTTTGTCACGCGGGACTTTACCGGCGTCAAACTGCGACACATAACCAATCGCCGCATCGACCGAATTGAGCGCCCGCGGCATGGTCAGCAGATCCAGCTCTTTAAACACGAAACCGTGCGGATTACCGACAATGTTTTTCAGTTTGGCGGTGCGCGGTTCTACCGTCGGATCGAGGGTGATCAATCCCTGACGCGCCAGCAGCCAGAGCGCCTGGCCCTGATTCGCCCCATCGTCAGGCACTACAATGGTTGCGCCCTGCGGTAAATCCGCCACCGAGCGGTAGCGAACGGAGTAAATACCAAAGGCCCACTGGAACAGAGGCAGGCTGGAAGTGAGCTGGAAGCCGTTAGCATCGACCACCTGCTTCAGCCACCACTGATGCTGATAGACCGTCGCAGCATACTGCCCTTCTGCTACCGCACGGTCCGCCTGCACCGGATCCTGCACACCGACCGCCTCCAGCTTCAGGCCGTAGTCCGGCGCGATATGCTCACCCACATAGTCGATCAGCTTCTGTTCCCCGGCCATTGCCGGCTCATAATGCACTTTCAGCGTGGTGCCAAACACCACCGCCTGCGGCTGCTGGCTGCGCCACAACCAGCCAGCGACGGCCAGCAAAATGACCACTATAATCAGCAGCAGCCACGGCCAGCGGCGTGTTTTACGTAACTCAAATTCTTGTGTTGTCATAACGATGTCCCCTGAGGATGGCGCAAGGCCGCAACCAGCCGGTCGCCGAAAAATTGAATGGTCTGAATCAGTGCAATTAACACCACGATGGTGGCGATCATGATGTGGTTATCGAACCGCTGATAGCCATACACCACCGCCAGGTAGCCAATGCCGCCAGCGCCAATGGTGCCGGCGATGGCCGAGTACTCAATCATGGAGATCAGGTTGAGCGTGATGGCTGCGACAATCGCCGGCAGCGCTTCACTCAGCTGGGCGGAGCGGATGATCTGCCAGCGCGAACCGCCGCACACCAGCCCCACGGCAGTAACTTCACCAGGCAGCTCGCGTAATGCGTTGTCGACCAGGCGGCCAAAGAAAGGAATCCCGGCGGCGATCATCGGTACCACCGCCGCCGGAATGCCGATGGTGGTGCCGGTGAGCCAGAAGGTAAACGGAATGATGGCCGCCATCAGCACCAGAAACGGTAACGAGCGCCCCATATTGACGAGCCAGCTCAGCACCCGATGCACACCGCGCTGCGGAAACAGTCCGCGCGGCGAGGTGTTAAACAGCACCACGCCAACCACGCCACCGAGGCTCACCACAAACAGCATCACGATGCCGACCATCAGCGCGGTTTCACCCAGCGCCTGCAGCATTAGTGCCGGAATTTCAGGCCAGGGTGTGTCCTGGCTTATCACGGATACGCTCATACCGCCTCCCGTAACGGCGGCACGCTGACAGCAACGCTGGCCGCCAGGCCATACTGCTCAAGCTGCGTCAGCAACCGTGCCAGCGGCACCTGCTCCTGCTGAAAATGAATGCCCACCTGCAACCGTCCGGCCTGGATGCCATTGACCCGCTCGACATGCGCCCCCAGCAGATCCACCTTTAAAGCGAACTGCTGGCTGATGCGCGAAATCCAGTCGCTGGCCACCGCGACATCGGTACGGTAGCTAAGCTGCAGCACCAGTCCGGCATCACTGACTTGTGCCGTCAGCGGCAGCAGCCGCTGGCCGAGCGCGCTGTCCGGCTGTGCCAGCAGCGCACTGACGGTGCCATACTGCACTATCTCTCCATCGCGAATCTCGGCAACCGCATCCGCCGCCTGACGTACGGCATCCATTTCATGGGTGATTAGCACGATTGCCAGCCGGTAGTCGTCACGCAGTTTTTTCAGCAGCTCAAGGATGGTGACCGTCGCTTCCGGATCGAGGCCGGAGGTGGCTTCGTCGGCCAGCAGTACAGAGGGACGCAGCGCCAGCGCGCGGGCAATACCGATGCGCTGCCGCTGCCCACCAGAGAGCTGAGCGGGAAAAGCGCTGGCTTTGTGGCTCAGCCCGACACTCTCCAGCAGCTCGCCGACGCGGGCGCGGATATCGCGCTCGACCACGCCGAGATAGCGCAGCGGCAGCGCGATATTTTCCCAGGCACTTTTACGCTGCAGCAGCGCGGAAGACTGAAATACCGTGCCGATAGCGCGACGCGCGCGGCGCAGCGCTTCGCCATCCAGCCGGGATAAATCGCTGCCGTTAACCCGGATGCTGCCGCCGCTCGGCTGCTCCAGCAGGCTGATGCATTTCGCCAGCGTAGATTTTCCGGCACCGCTCGGTCCGACCACCGCGGTGATGCTGGCTTCCGGCACCTGCAGCGTGATGTTTTTCAGCACGTCGGTGACGCGACCGTCCGGCGCACGGTAGTGCTTGCTCAGGCGCTCGATTTCGATCATATGACCTCCTGCTGCTGCGCGCTGCGTACGCGATAGCCAGCACCCGGATGCGGCGCGCTGAGCTGCGCCCCGGCGGCAAACAGCTTTTCGCGTAGCGTGCCCGCGGCGTAATCCTGTTTGTAAACGCCGCGTTTTTGCAGCTCCGGAATCAGGAGCTCGACCACATCCGCAAAGGTTTCATGGGTCAGCGCATACGCCAGGTTGAAACCATCCACGTCGGTCTCCTCTACCCAGCTTTGCAGCTCATCCGCCACCGTTGCCGCACTGCCCACCAGCAGCGGGCCAAAACCGCCGATACCCACCCAGTCAGCCAGCGCTTTCACCGTCCATTGACGATCGGGATCGGCAGTAGAGAAAGTTTCAACCGCTGACTGAATGGCGTTGGTGTGCAGGTATTTCAGCACCTGGTCCGGCTGATATTGTCCAAAGTCGATGCCGGTCCAGCCAGAAACCAGCGCCAGCGCGCCTTCGTAGCTGACCCAGTTTTTATACTCCTGCCACTTCGCCTGCGCCGCCCGATCGGTTTCACCGACAATCACCGTCTGCAGGTTGAAGATCAAAATACTGCGCGGATCGCGACCGGCTTCGGCTGCACGACGCCGGATGTCGGCCACGGTTTTCTTTAACAGCACTTTGGACGGCGCGGCGACAAACACACATTCTGCATGCTCAGCCGCAAACTGTTTGCCGCGGCTCGATGCACCGGCCTGATACAGCACCGGCGTGCGCTGCGGCGAGGGTTCACACAGATGGATGCCCGGTACGTTAAAGAACGTACCCTGATGGTTAATCGGATGGATTTTGCCGGGATCGCTGAAAATGCGACGCTGACGATCGCGCAGCACCGCATCCTGCTCCCAGCTGCCTTCCAGTAGTTTGTAGACCACCTGCAGGTACTCATCGGCATAGTCATACCGGCTGTCATGATCGGTTTGCGCTTTATGACCAATGTTGCGCGCGCCGCTCTCCAGATAGGAGGTGACGATGTTCCAGCCAATGCGGCCTTTGGTCAGATGGTCCAGCGTCGACAAACGGCGCGCGAACGGATATGGATGCTCAAACGACAGCGAGGCGGTTAAGCCGAAACCGAGGTGCTCTGTGACCAGCGCCATCGGCGTAATCAATGCCAGCGGATCGTTCACCGGCACCTGAGTAGCCTGGCGTATCGCCGCGTCACCGTTGCCGTTCAGCACATCGTAAATGCCGAGCACATCGGCAATGAACAGGCCGTCAAACTTGCCGCGCTCCAGCAGGCGCGCCAAATCAACCCAGTATTCCAGATCTTTATACTGCCAGGAGCGGTCACGGGGATGGGCCCAGAGTCCGGGCGACTGGTGACCGACACAGTTCATATCAAAGGCATTCAGGCGTATTTCGCGTTGCGATGGCATAGCAATCTCCATAGCGAGGCCGTGATCGTGCAGCGACCCGGCGTTCGTCAGTTAATTTTCAGGATGTTGAGTATTCAGGAGGCGGAAGGGGGACATCGCTCAGCGTGAGCGACAGGCAATACCTTAAGAATTTCATCCGCTACGGCGGCCGCGTGATCGGCCACCTGCGGCAATCCCATCAGCTCGCCAAAGCGGGCGCGCGCCGCCGGGCCCACGACAAACAGGTTTGCGTTGGGCTGACCGTGCTGGTTGAGGGTGCGCGAGCGATCATCCACATCAATGCCGAAGCCGAGCGCATCGGCGCGGATCAGGCCCTGCTCACTGAGCGATTGCAGCAGCGGCTGGCTGGTCGTCAGCGCTTCATGTCCCGGTCCGGTCGTGACAATTAGTTTATCCAGCAAATGGTTTTGCCGGGTGCCATCGCGCTGGCGCAGGGTGATTTCCAGCTGCTGCGGGTGAGCGTGAATCGCCACGAGGCGAGCGGCCAATACCTGCAGGCTACCTTGCTGCTGTCGCCGGGCGATGACGGCGGCGACCTGTGGGGCAATGCGATAGCGATGTACATCCCACCATGAACGCAGATGACGCGCAAAGCGTCGCTGTTCAGGCAGCGGAAGTGACTGCCAGATGGCTTGTCCCTGCACACGCACCTCATCAAGCACACGCTGCCACGGCAGCTGCTGCGCGGCAGCGCGAGCGACTTCATCACGAATATGCCGCAGCCAGCGACGCGCGCTGGGTTGAGATTGCACGCCCAGTGTCCACTCCGGCCATTCGCCGCTGAGATTGGCGCGTGACAGTTGTCCGCGCCGTGAGAACGCCAGCAGCGGCCCCTGATGCTGACGCGTCGCCAGCGAAGCCACCACATCAGCCATGCTCAGGCCGGTGCCGACAATCGCCACCGATGCGTCAGGCTCAACGTTATCCAGCACGCCTGGCTGCCACGGGTTGGCAATCAGCGCCGGATGGTCGGCAAACGGCTGTAGCATGCGTGGCAGCGACGGCGGTGGATGGCTGATGGCCAGCGCCAGGATGTCGCCAGTCAGGGTTTCACCGTTACTCAACAGCAATTGTTGCCCTTCCCACGCCAGCGCACGCGCCTGAACGTGACGCAGAGTGACATGCGGATGCGCCTCAACGGCGGCAGCAAACTGCCGCGCCAGATAGCGGCCAAACAGCGCGCGCTGCGGATACACCGCGCCATCGGCGCAGTGTGCTGCTGAGTCCAGTGAACATTCCGGCTGCTGACGATACCAGCGATCAAAGGCGCCCTGCTCTTCTCCGCTGAGCTGCATACGCGCAGCCGGCACGTTGATGCGGTGTGCCGGTTCCGGCGTGGAATAGGCAACACCGGCGCCGAGGCTGGCGCGCGGTTCGACCACTGTAATCAGTAGCGGCGCGAGCGACGTGCGGGCGAGGTGGATCGCCAGCGCTGTGCCGCTGAAGCCCCCGCCGACAATAATGATGTGCGCTGTTGCCATCGCCTTCTCCTGCATCAACTGGCGCTCGTCTGTTTCGCCGATGGGCGCTTATCGCCGCCGATGGTTTCACCAAACGGGCCAGTGTTAATGGTACGGACGCGCTGCTGCTGACCGTGGGCCAGCGGTAACAGCGGCAGCAGCAATTCAGCCACGCGATGTGCCTCTTCCAGATGCGGATAACCCGAAAGAATGAAGTTAGTCACGCCGAGCGCCTGGTATTCACGAATGCGTTCAGCGACCTGCTGCGGGCTGCCCACCAGCGCGGTGCCGGCACCGCCGCGCACCAGTCCGACGCCTGCCCACAGATTCGGCGCAATGTAGAGATTATCGCGCGAACCGTTGTGCAGCGCACTCATGCGCGCCTGACCGGCGGAATCCATGCGGGCAAAAATCTTCTGCGCCTGAGCGATGGTGTCGTCATCCAGATGGGCAATCAGTTTATCCGCCGCCGCTCGGGCTTCTTCTTCGGTTTCACGCACAATCACATGCAGGCGGATACCGTACTCGAGTTTCCGGCCGCGTGACTCAGCGCGTTCACGCACGACCGCCAGTTTTTCTGCTACCTGCGCCGGTGGCTCGCCCCAGGTGAGATAGGTGTCAATCTGCTGCGCCGCCACGTCGATCGCTGCCTCCGATGAGCCACCAAAGTAGAGCGGTGGACCGTTTTCCTGCACCGGTGGAAACAGCACCTCAGCGCCTTCAACCTGAATATGCTCGCCCTGATAATCCACTTTTTCGCCGCGCATCAGCCGGCTATACACATCCAGAAACTCGCGAGTCACTTCATAACGTTCACTGTGGTTGAGGAAGATGCCGTCGCCTTTGTTCTCCACCGGATCGCCGCCGGTGACCACGTTAATCAGCAGACGGCCTTCCGACAGACGATCCAGCGTGGTGGCCATGCGCGCTGCCAGTGTGGGTGGCTGCAACCCTGGCCGTACGGCGACCAGATAGCGCAGCCGGCGCGTCATTGGTGCCAGCGCGGCAGCCACCAGCCAGGAATCCTCACAGCTTTTGCCTGTCGGAATGAGGACGCCGTAAAAGCCCAGATTGTCGGCGGCCAGCGCGACCTGCTGTAAATAGGCTAAATCAACCGGGCGTCCGCCTTCTGTGGTACCCAGGTAACGGCCATCGCCGTGCGTCGGCAGGAACCAGAAGACATTTATGCTATCGTGCGCAGAATCGGCCATTATGCTTATCCTATATAACTTTATGAGAAAACGTTCATTCTTAACTTTCTATTTGGTTATATAGGCCTAAGCGAAAAGCATGCCAGCTTTTAACGAAACAGAGATTGTGCATTTTCAGTCAGTTAGGTCATCAGAGCCCGTCATGTCTGTTGCAATTGCAACGCAACGCCAACAGCATTTGCTGCATATGCAACTGCTTATGCTTTTTTCCTGCTGTTCATTGCCACTTGCCGGGTTTAGCGTGATGGCAGACCTTTACAGGAGCCACCCTCATGCTGACACCTTACAATCAACCAGATTCACCTCGCCTGGTCGACCCGGCATCGCTGGCTTTCCAGTCGCTGCTGGATAAATTCGCACCCACCGACGCCACGGTGCTGATTGTGGGCGAAACCGGCACCGGCAAAGAAGTGGTCGCCCGTTATCTGCATCACCACAGTCCACGCCGGCATGCCCCGTTTCTGGCCGTCAACTGCGGCGCCCTGACGGAAAGCCTGGCAGAAGCTGAATTGTTTGGACATGAGAAAGGTGCCTTCACCGGCGCGACTCAGGCGCACCCTGGCTGGTTTGAAGCGGCGCAGGGCGGCACGCTGCTGCTGGATGAGATCGGCGAACTGAGCCTGCCGCTGCAGGTTAAACTGCTGCGCGTCCTTCAGGAGCGTGAGATCACGCGCGTCGGTTCACGCAAGGCCATTAAAATAGACGTGCGCGTTATCGCCGCAACCCATGTCGATCTGGCGCAGGCAATTCGCGAGCGGCGTTTTCGTGAAGATCTGTTTTATCGCCTGAATATCGCCGTTGTTCCCCTGCCACCGCTGCGCCAGCGTCGCGAGGACATCCCCCTGCTGGCACAGCATTTCCTCTCCCTGTATGCACGCCGCCTTGGCCGTCCAGCGCGTCGCCTGTCGCCTGACGCGCTGGAAGCGCTGCGCGACTACAGCTGGCCCGGTAATATTCGTGAGCTGGAGAATACGCTGCACAATGCGGTGCTGCTCAGTCGCGATGAGACATTGACGCCGACGCAGCTGCGGCTGGCAGGTTACAGTGAACGCGGATACAGCGAAACGGACGATTCGACGCTGGATAGTTTCCTGCGCCAGCAGATTACGCGCGAACCGCAACAGCTGTTTGATCGGGTGATTCAGAGTCTGATCAGTAACGCACTGGAAATTGCGGACAACAATCAGACGCAGGCCGCCACGCTGCTGGGCATTAGCCGGCACACGCTGCGCACGCATCTGGCACAGATGGGCATCATAAAAGGGCGGCGTAAGTCTGCCGTCATGGCCTTCGTGCACGCCAGCGGGGCCGCGCGCCCTGAACGCGAGTTGCGCATCGGCTTTCAAAAATTTGGCAATCTTGGCGTGTTGAAAGCGCGCCAGACGCTGGAACAGTGCTTCAATCAGCAGGGTATCAGCGTGGTGTGGAGCGAGTTTCCTGCCGGTCCGCAACTGTTGTATGCGCTGCAAAATAATGAGATTGATTTTGGCACCACCGGTGAGGTGCCGCCCATTTTCGCTCAGGCCAGTGGTAACGCCGTGACTTATATCGCCTGGGAGCCACCCGCGCCGGGCAGCGTCGGGATTGTGGTGCCACACGACAGTACTATCCACAGCCTGGCAGATTTGCGGGGTAAGCGTATCTCGGTCAATAAAGGATCGAATGTTCACTGGCTGCTGTTGCAGCTGCTGGAGGAAGCCGGCATCGGTCTGGATGAAATTAAAGTGGTGTACACGCCGCCGAAATATCCGCTCACAGCCAGCGATTATCTGGCCGTCGATGCATGGATGATGTGGGATCCGCTGCTGAGTGCCGCAGAAAGCAACGCCGATTTGCGCGTGCTGGAGAAGGGCGAAGGCCGGGTGCGCAACCACCAGTTTTATCTGGCGCGCCATGATTATGTGCAGCAGCATGACGATATCGTGCAGCAGCTGGTAACGAGCCTGCAGCAAACCGGGACCTTTATCGATAATCATCGCCATGAAGCCGCCACTATGCTGGCGCAGGAACTGGGGCTGGAGTTCGCAGCCGTGGAACGTGCCTTATCTCGTCGCAGCCACCAGACGCGGGCCATGGTTTTCCACGTCATCAAAGAACAGCAAACTATCGCTGACCGCTTTTATGCGCTCGGTTTGATTCATAAACCGGTGCGCGTGCGTGATGCAGTGTGGCAGTCGCCCAGCCAGACGGCGCTTATGGCATAGCGGCTACAGTAAAAGTTATCCACGTTTTCTGTGGATAACACATTGAATATCGTCTGGCTAAATCCCGGTTTTCTCACGGCAGCATGAAGATTTACTGTGAAATTCGGGCGATTTCACCCTGAAATCCTGCTGATAAAAACCCTGTTTTCAAACAGTTAGAGGTGAAATCGCCATGGCGAATGTCGCCTGATTCCGGCAAATCTCGTTAAGGATTCTCCCTGCTCGTTTCACTGTTGCTTTCGCATCCAGCAAAGCTTGCCATCATCAAAGCTTCAACCGGCGATGGCGCGGTTTCATCGTATTGCATTGCTGAGCTGGCGATTTCAGCCTGAAATTCCGGCTAAGGTTGATTTGATTTCATGCACTTAGCGCTAAAATCACGCTGGCGAAGGATGAAATTTTGGGGGGGGAATCAGGTGGGTGAGGTAACAATCTGTAGCGGCACGGTACAGGATGTACGGGATTGTGCTGCTACAGATTGCTGGTCATCAGAGGTGAAGCGCTATTACTGATTGAGATACTTATTCAGCGTCTCGGTGATAACGCGATCCAGCTCTTCCTGTAACTCTCTGGACTGACGGTTAAACTCGTAGCTAAACATGCGTCCGCGCGTTTTTTTGCGGGCGTAACGGTCTTTATCTGCGAAGGTCCACAGCGGCGTCGCCACCACCTTATCTTTTGCCGGCGCCTGCACCAGCGTCTGGCTACCGTTACGGACCAGCCGCAGGATGCCATTCTTGACTTCATCTTCCGCCAGGCCTTCACGCGCACAGACGCTGTCCACATCCATACCGATGGTTTCAATCAGAGCGTCTACCGTCTGACCGGTTTCCTGCAGTTTTTCGTAGGCCTGCAGCAGTGTTTTGTAGTCAGGATAGGTCAATTCTGAATGGTTCGGGAACAGGGTGACCAGCTCCAGCGGCACACTGGCAGCCTGCAGCGCGCGGGTCACTTTTGCCTGTGACAGCCCTTCACTCTGCGCAATCTCTTTTTGCGACAGGCCGCTGTCTTTCAGTGACAGCAAACGCATGCCGACTTCACGCAGATTATGCTCACGCGCGGTCTGGATATCCTGTGCCAGACGACGGGCTTCTTCGGCAGAGATAGCGACGTCGGTGACCAGCACATCCAGCCCGGTTTTACAGTGCAGCGCGGCCGCCCGACGACGCGAACCATCGAGGATTTCAATCCGATCGCCACGCTTCACGCCAATGGCCGGGAAGAACTGCTGCAGTTTAATGGTACGGATGATATCGCGCAGTGACTCTGGCGTAAGACCGGACTGGTCACGGCCGTTGGTTTCCATCACCACGTACGTACGTTCTTCTATCTCTTTTGCGGTGATGTGTTCCAGGGTGAACAGGGCGCGTTTACCGGTGGAAAGGATAAACGTCTGGGAGTGGCCATCCTCGCTGGGTTCATTTTGTAACGGGCTCTGGCTGAAGGTGCGGCCAATAGTGATTCTTTTTGCGCTCATAATAACCTCAGTTCAGGCGGATAAATTCAATACGATCAAAGACGGCTTTGGCAAAGTCTTCTGCCGCCGAACGCGCGTTTTTCAGGGCTTCGCTGCTGCCGACATAGGTCGATGGGTTAGCGGAGATAACCGTATCGAACGATTCACCGCAGCGTTCAAAGCCATCCAGCCGAGGTAGCGCCGCATCCAGCATATCGCCGCCAAATATCTCTTTCGCCAGGCTGTGACACATCTTGTGGTCCGCTTTATTCGACAGCTTGGACATAAAGCCAATGTTGCCCTGCAACCGGCAGGTGGCGCCCGACTCTTCGATGATGTCGATAAGCTCGGGCAGGCGCGTCAGATACTTCAGCGTGGAGTGGAAATCAACCTGTGCCGGCGGCACCGGCGTCATCAGCAAATCGGAAGCGGCAATGGCGTTTTTCAGGAAGGCATCCAGATGTGGGCCGCTGTCAATAAAGATGAAGTCGTAGTCTTTTTTCAGCTTAGCCACCACGTTTTCATACAGCACCGCATGCACGTTTTGCTGCGGCAGATGCTCTGCACACAGCTCTTCCCAGCGTGAAGCAATGAAAGCGTCATCGATTGAGGCGGGCAATACGTCAACGCCAGGAATAATCGACGGCACAATAAATTCGCTTTTCAGCTCTTCGCGGCTGACGTTTTGCAGCATCGCCTGAGCTGCGGTGGCTTCAACCAAACCGACGGAACGTTCATGATTCAGGAACATGGTGGCCGAAGACTGCGGATCGAGATCGATAACCAGGATGCGTAAATCTTCGAACAGCAGGTGCGGATGCGCGCGCAGCGCGTGCGCCAGTGATACCGTTGAAACGGTTTTAGACACGCCGCCTTTCAGGTTACCGACAAACAGCGTAAACGCTTCAGGATGGCGATCGCGGTATTTCGGGACGCCGCGATGATGGTAGATGTCGATAATATTTTGGATCGACATCGCGTACTTGGTGGAACTGCCGGCCGCGCGCTTATCAAACGGATAGCCGTTTTCTTCCATCTCGTTAACCGCGTAATCGACACTGGCGCGCGTCAGCTTGGGCAACTTGGCTAACGCCGCTTTGGCATAAACCTGGTAAAAAGTATTCTCGTGCAACTCTTCTTTTTGCGCCTGAATCTGCTCCGTCAGGCTCATCAGCATTCTTTCTGAGCGTTGAGCGACTTTCAGAACCTGCTTCTCATCGTTAGCCATACTTGCTCCACACATGTAGGATTTATGACTTTATACCGAAATCCTGCACATGAGGCAAATCTATCTCATCTGTTCATCATCGGCTCGTGTTGTAAAAAGACCTTTTGCAAGAGAGGCTTAAACCAGACGTTCACTGGAGTCAGTAGCGCGCGCTGGTTGATTACCCATCAACTGATGAAAATGTGCTCGGCGTAAGGGCAGCACTCTGCCACTATTCACTGTAATCTGTAACCGACATGTCTGGCTGAAGCGGTCAATTACGGTGAAATGTTGCGCGCCGTTACCTGACAGAGCAGTCCGCACGTTCACTGTAATCAGCGGGTGGTGAAAAGGAATGAACTGCGTTCACTGTACTCAGCAGAACATTCACTGCAATCAGTAACCCTGCCGGAAGATTCACTGTAATCAGTAATCCTTTAGCGCAGGGACAGCGCTACCGGCGCCAGGGTGAGTCAGTGCGCAAGAGTAAATGTTCACTGTAGTCAGTGATTCCGCGCATCATCTGCTCACCAAATGGTCAGGATTCACTATAGTCAGCACAAGCCCGCTACATTCTTCCCTCACTGACTGCCTGCAATGCACGGTGTGAGGGGGTGTGCCAGCCAGTGAGAAGGGGAGAAGCTGCACACGATGAGAATTACGCGGTTTACGATTGCGGGCTGGCGAGCATTGCCTGCAGGAAGATTGGGCTGCGCCACGGCGAGCGCCGTGCAGTGTCATGTTAAGGGCCGCCTTACTGGTGGCAATCTGCCAGCGCATCGATTCATGCAGGTGTAAGATTCACTGTAATCAGTAAACTGCGACGTCGATGCCAGCGGCATTCACTGTAGTCAGTAAACTATGAACGCCTTTTCGTCAATGTTCACTGTAATCAGTAATGTGACCTTTATCAGATATTCATAACCTGATCGCTGCGGCGCATTCACTGTAGTCAGTAAAAGGAAAAGCGTGTTTAAGCCTGAACTGCTGACCTGCCTGACTAAGCATTCACTGTAATCAGTAAATCCGATCATCTTTATCGCGCCAGTTGAGAGATGGTCGCGCAGCACAGGGAAGGGCACTCAGCTAACAACATTCACTGTAATCAGCAGGCGAGCTGGCGCGCGCTGCGCTTTGAGGCAGCAAGACCTGACAAACACGTTCACTGTAATCAGTAAATGCCCGCTACGCCTCAGCCCCAATAATGTTCACTGTAGTCAGTAGCTGGCTTTATCTCCCTTGCAGACCAGTGCCTGCGGTGAGGGCAGGGGAGTGTTGAGAACGTTCACTGCAATCAGTAACGCAGAGAGCCGTTTCGTCATGAAATGACGTTCACTATAGTCGGTAAACCCTCCCACGATTCACTGTAATCAGCGATAGTGACCAACCCTGTCACTTTTACTGGTTACTTTTACAGCATAATTACTGAATACAGTGAATGTATTACTGTATATCGTTTATTACGCTTAATTTTCAGTCAGATACGATAAAGCGTTCACTGTAATCAGTGAGGTCGTATGCTTACGTGTTCACTGTGGTCAGCAGAATCGCCCGGCAGACCAGACATTCACTGTAATCAGCCAGACGGTCTCTGAAGGCACAGGCAAGGTGTCTGTCAACCCACCTGGTAAGTACCCACTATCAATAAAAGCGCTGTTATGCATGAAAAGGAAGTTTGGAGGGTTTTTACGGAACAGGCGATACCGGCAGCGACCACTGATTACAGTGAATGCTACCGATTACAGTGAACAGATTAGGTTGTGCTGATTACAGTGAATGAGGGGAAAGCGGCAGTGTCACTTTTAGGCTCAGTGACACTGCGGGAAGAGGGCTGACTGATTACAGTGAATGGGTGAAGTCAGTCTTCGAAATCGAGGTCTTCCAGCGAATCGATACTTTCCAGATTGCTGATACCATCGAGTTTGGGTGTGCGGCTGTGGATGATGAAAAATACCGAACGGCCCCGTTTCACTTCGGAGTAGTCCAGATAGCCAATCTCTTTCAGTTGCTCCATGGCGCGCCGCACCACATGGTTTTGCGTGGTGGTTTTTGAGCCGAGATTAAGGCGCATGCGTAAGCGCGCCAGGGAGATAGGCGCCGGATTAGTGGGCAGGCTTTCCAGGTAAGTATACAGCGCCTGCGCCGACTCCTTACGCTTGAGGCGCGAGATAGCACGCAGCTGCAGCAGCACCTTGTGGTCGAAGTTATACAGCTCAAACAGCTTAGGATCGGCCTGAATACGCACCAGATCTTTCTCACGATCGTAGTAAGCCGACTGCACCAGGTGCGTGTGGTAGGCCTTACCATTCCCCTCAAACGACAGGGTATTGGTTGCGATGCGTCGCAGCGAGGCGTCAAGACGCTTACGCAGCGCCGCGGACGAGTTGGCTGAGGGAATACCGCACATCTTGACGAAGTCGATAAACGGCAGCGTGACGGTGTCGCCTTTCGACGGATAACGCGAGAAAGACTGAATGATGCCGGCCCAGGTTTTGAAATCATTATCCATATCCAGCCGTGCGCCAGTGATGGTAATCTTTTCATAACCTTCCGCTTTCACCAGCGACAGGTTTTTGAGCTCTTTGGTGGCATCGGTTGAAGCCATTGCGCCGGATTTTCCGCGCGCCGTTGACTTCAGGGTAGGAACAAACAGACCCAGGCGCATCAGTGCGACCGGTTGTACGGTGTTATTTTTATTCGGATGAAGCTGAATAACTTCACCACTGTTTTTCGTCACCGACAGAAAAGGTTCAAGTAACGCCTTGTTTTCACTCTCTTTATCTGCCATAGCCTGAGATCTTCATTCTGTGGATGAAAAGGATCGGTATCTGATTACAGTGAACATTAACACTGTTTATAGTGAACATTCTACTGTCTATAGTGAATAAAGTACTGACTATAGTGGATACTTTACTGATTATAGTGAACACGATCACCTTCTCAGCCCTTGTCGGGTGCGGCCTGCCGCGATCGGGGATCTCTTAGGATCTCTTTTAGATCTCTTTATGATCTTTCTTTAAGATCTAATCACTGTATAAGTGGATAACCCGTTGAGGCGACTGATGCTGATAAGCGTAACCTGCAGAATATTCGCTTACGTCTTTAAATTACCCTGTGAGGGTGGAAAGTGAAAATCTTCAGCCTGCGCTGTCTCTCAATTCATTTCAGGTGAACAACTTGCTCTCATCTATTCATTTTTCATCACCTGATGGCTGGCGTAAGGTAGATCCCACTCTGATCAACCCGATTATCTGACGAAGGCATCTTATGACTGATCACGTTATTTCACGTAATCCCACCAGCGGCGAAATCATTGCCACTTATCCCCTGCAGAGTGCAGCAGAGCTGGAAACGGCTTTACAGCAAAGCGCCAGCGCCTTTGCGCAGTGGCGTAACACAGAGATGGCACAGCGCGTGAAGGTACTGCGTCAGCTGGGTGAGCAGCTGCGCCAGCGTCAGGAGCAACTGGCTACGCTCGCTACGCTGGAAATGGGTAAACCCATTGCGCAGGCGCGTGCCGAAGTCCTGAAATGCGCCAGCCTGTGTGACTGGTATGCCGAACACGGACCGGCAATGCTGGCCGATCAGCCCACGCTGGTGGAAAACCAGCAGGCATGGCAATCGTTTCGTCCACTCGGTGTGATCCTGGCGGTGATGCCGTGGAATTTTCCCTACTGGCAGGTTCTGCGTGGCGCAGTCAGCATGCTGCTGGCGGGCAATACCTACCTGTTGAAACACGCTCCGAGCGTCATGGGCTGCGCCTTGCTGATGCAGGAGCTGTTTGCCGCAACCGATTTGCCGCGCGGCGCATTCAATGTAATCAACGTTGATAACGACGGTGTCTCTGCCGCCATTAAAGATCCGCGCGTCGCGGCCATTGCCGTAACCGGAAGCGTGCGCGCGGGTGGCGCGATCGCCGCTCAGGCCGGTGCGGTACTGAAAAAAACCGTGCTGGAGCTAGGCGGTGCCGATCCTTTTATCGTGCTGGCCGATGCCGATCTGGATGCGGCAGTGGCCTCAGCGGTCACAGGACGCTACCAGAACAGCGGGCAGGTGTGTATGGCAGCCAAACGCTTCATCATTGAAGAGAGCATCGCAGAGGCGTTTGAGGCGCGTTTCAGCGCAGCCGTGCAGGCACTGAAAGTGGGCGATCCGCTGCAGGAAGAGACTTATATCGGTCCGATGGCACGCTACGATCTGCGTGATGAACTGGATCATCAGGTGCAGGAAACCCTGCAACAGGGTGCACGTCTGGTGCAGGGCGGCCACAAGATCGAGGGCGTCGGCAACTATTATGCGCCAACCATTCTTGCCGACGTCACGCCCGCGATGACCGCTTTTCGTCAGGAGATCTTCGGGCCGGTGGCGGCGATCACCGTCGCGCGCGATGCGCAACATGCACTGCAGCTGGCGAATGACAGCGAGTTTGGCCTGAGCGCCACCGTGTGGAGCGGCAATGAAGCGCTGGCGCAGGAACTGGCAGAGCAGCTGGAAACCGGCGCGGTGTTTATCAACGGCAACGGCGCCTCCGATCCGCGCGTCGCTATTGGTGGCGTGAAGAAGAGTGGTTATGGCCGCGAACTCTCCAGCTTCGGCGTCCACGAGTTCTGTAACATCCAGACGGTGTGGAAAAACCGTCGCTAACCCGGCCGGGGCGCGCCATACTGTGCGCCCCAACTTCCGGAAGCAATCCTTGTATGCAAACGCCAGGCATTCTCATCCTTGCTGCCGGTCTCGGCAGCCGCTTTCGTCAGGCCGGCGGTACCGGGCATAAACTGCTGGCACCGTATCCTGATGATAATGGCGTGCCTCAGCCGCTGCTGAAGCTGACGCTGCAGCAGGCGCAGCGCAGCGGTTTGCCGCTTCTCCTCATTATCCGGCCGGAAGATCGCACCATTCAACAGCTGGCACAGCAGTGCGGCGTCGCGACCTGCACTATTGCCAGCGCCGGCAGCGGTGAAAGCATTGCCGCTGGCGTGCGGGCCACCGCCCACTGGCATGGCTGGCTGATCGTACCGGGTGATATGGCGTGGGTGAGGGCGGAGGATCATCAATGCGTGGCGCAGGCGCTGCGCAATGGTGCGCCACAGGTACGGCTCAGCTGGCAAAACCAGCCGGGCCACCCGGTGGGATTTGCCGCGCACTATGGCGCGGCGCTCGCTCAACTGCAGGGCGACAGCGGTGCCCGCGCGCTGCTCGACCCGGCCATTCTCATCACTCTCCCGGCCCATCAGGGCACGATCCGCGACGCGGATCTGCCACGATCCGGGGCAAGCCGCTGACCTGCAGCGCGCCTGAATGGGTCAGTGGCTGCCGGGATTAGCGCGTACCTGCGCCACTTTTTCGCTCAGATTCTGCCACGCCGGTTGGTCAGGTGCGTAGCGCTGGCGCAGCCAGGCGGCAATATCTGCAACCTGCTTATCTGACAAGCTGGCGGCAAAGCCGGGCATATAACCGAGCGCATCGGTTGCCGGTTTGTCGATACCGTGCAGCACCACCTGTAACAGATTATCCGGCGTCGCGCTGATTATGCTGCTGCTGTTGGCCATCGATGGGCTGACGCCAAACAACTGCGGTCCGCCCTCGCTGGCGCTGTGGCAGGCCTGACAGGCGCCTTTAAACAGCCGTTCCCCCGCGGCAGTGTTCCATGCCGGTTTTGCCACTGGCGCAGCGACAGGGCGCGCTGCCTGACCATTAATGTCTGCCAGATAGCTGGCCATGGCGCGCACGTCGGCTTCCGGCAGGGTGGCGAGATGGCTTACCACCGGTGCCATCGGTCCGGCGGCAACGCCGTGCTGCGCATCGTAACCACTGCGCAGGTAGTTATACAGCGACTGCGCCGTCCACGGCTGCGGGGCTTTATTCAGCTGATTAAGCGCGGGCGCTTCCCAGCCGTCCACCCAGCCGCCGGCGAGGAAATTGTCCCCGCGTTTTTCCGCGCCCAGCAAATTACGCGGCGAGTGGCAGGCACCGCAGTGCCCGGCTCCGTTCACCAGATAGGCACCGCGATTCCATTCGGCGCTTTTGCGGGGGTCAGGCTGGTATTCGCCGCGCCCGAGGTAGAGCGCGTTCCAGCCCGCCATCAGGAAGCGCAGGTTATAGGGAAAGCGCATCTGGTTTTCTGCTGGTGCCTGCTGTACCGCCGGCTGCGACATCAGCCAGGCGTACAGCGCCTGCATATCGCCTTCGCTTAGCTGGCGAAAGCTGGTGTAGGGAAACGCCGGATAGAGATGATGACCGTCGCGGCTGATGCCCTCGCGCATGGCGCGATCGAAGGCGTTAAATGACCAGCTGCCGATGCCGGTCTGCTTATCCGGCGTGATGTTGGTGGTGTACAGCGTGCCAAAAGGCGTCTCCATCTTCAGACCGCCGGCATTGGTCGCGCCGCCTTCCGTGGTATGGCATACCGCGCAGTCACCGGCGGCGGCCACCTGACGGCCACGTTCCAGCATCTCCGCCGACCAGCTTCCAGCAGCCGGGGGTGTCACGGGTGCAATCGGTGCGCGCCACGGCAGCGCGTTGATCGCCACGCCAGCGGCGAGGCCGAGCAATCCTGTTACGCCACCCAGCGCCCATTTTCGGCTGCGGCGGCGGGCGGCTTGGGCCGGTGCCGCCAGCTGTGGCTCCGGCTGCGGATCGGGGCCGTTCAGCGCCTGACGCAGTTTGTCAGCGGTAATGGGCAATTCGCGAAAACGGATACCGGTGGCATCAAACACCGCGTTAGCGATGGCCGCGGCGCTGGGCACCGACGCGGATTCCCCCGCGCCCAGCGGCGGTTCGTGCGGGCGCGGCACCATCATCACGTCGATATCCGGCACTTCCGGAAACGTCAGGATCGGGTAGCTGCCCCATTCCTGGCTGGCGATCAGATTGCTTTCAATCGTCACCTGTTCTTTGAGCACCCGGCTGGTGGACTGAATGACATTGCCGTGAATCTGATGCTTTACTCCTTCCGGGTTGATCATCATGCCGGCATCATGGCCCACGGTGATGCGCGTAACGGCGATCTCGCCGCTCTGCTTATCAATCGCGACATCCGCGACCCAGGCAGCCCAGGCGGCACCGAAGCCGGGAAATTTGCTGTGAATGTAGCGTGCGTAGGCAAAACCGCGTCCGCGCAAAATGCCGGGTTCGCTGGCGGTCTGCTGAATGGCGGTGCGCGGCGTCCAGTCTGCGCGCGCAGCGGTGGCGCGCATTAGCTCGGCGGCGCGATCGTCCTGAATGTAGCGCAGCCGGTACTCCACCGGATCGACGCCTGCCGCGTGGGCCAGCTCATCCATATAGGATTCATGGGCAAAGGTGTTGGGCAGGGCCGAAACGCCGCGCATCCACGAGGCGCGCACAATCGGCGCCATGTCCTCAATGGTGACGCGCAGATGGGGAAAATCGTAAGGTGGAATGGAGGTGCGATCGCCCATTTCATACGCCAGCGCCACCGGATCGACGCGGCCGGTCAGCAGCAGCGCAAGGGTGGGCGCGCCGTTGGACGGATAAGATGTAGTGAAATCATACACCTGCGGATTGCCCTGCGCGTCCAGCCCGCCGTCCACCTCCATCAGCTGTGCAGTGCCTTTCGGTTCCCACACGTGTTCCTGGGCGCGCGTCAGCTGTACCCGCACCGGCTGGCCTACTGCGCGTGACAGCAGCGCCGCATCGGCGGCCACGTCATCGGCGCAGTTGCGACCATAGCAACCGGCGGCTTCCATGCGGTTCACTTCAATGGTCTCTTCCGGCCTCTCCAGCAGCCATGCCAGATCGGCGCGCAGCAGGTGCGGATTCTGCGTACCGCTCCACACCTGCAGCGAATCAGGCTGATAGTCGGCCACCGCACAGGAAGGGCCAATCGACGCATGCAACTGATAGGGCCAGACATAGCTGCGGGTAAAACGCTGCGCGACATTCGCCAGCGCGGCATCCACTTCACCGCTGTCATGCACCACGCGCGAGGTGCGGGGATTATCACGAATAGCCTGTTCGATATCGCGCAGGTCCGGCAGGCTGTGTTCCCACGGCTTCCAGCGCACCTTTAACGCGTCCATCGCGGCGATGGCCTGCTCCTCGCGCTCGGCCACCACGCCGACAAAATCCGCGATCTGCACCACTTTCACGATGCCTTCGAGATGCGCGATCGAACTTTCGTCAATGCTGAGCAATGAGGTGCCGACAAAGCTGCCGGTGTCATAGCCCGCATACGGTGGACGAATGACCCGGCCGTGCAGCATACCGGGCACGCGCAGGTCATGCACCCACGTCAGTTCGCCGGTGGCTTTGGCGGGAATATCAACCCGCGCCGAGCTGGTACCAACTAAGCGATATTCACTGGCGGGCTTGAGTGTTACCTGATGATCAATCGGCACGATGCTGCGCTGCTGCTGCACCAGTTCGGCAAATGACAGTTGCACCCCGCTGGGGTGCTGCAGGAAACCGCCGTCCAGCGTGATGCTCTCCACCGGCAGCTGCCAGCGCGCGGCGGCCTGCTGTAACAGCCACTGGCGCGCCGTTGCAGCCGCTTTACGCAGCGGTACGGCAGAAATTTGCAACGTGGCGCTGGCGATGGTGGCACCCTGGTTGGGCACGCGCAGCGTATCGCCCAGCACCATTTGTACCTGATCCATGCGCAGATTGAGCTCTTCGGCGACGATTTGCGTCAGCGCGGTTTTCACCCCGGTGCCGAGATCGACATGGCCATTGAAGGCCCAGACGCTGCCGGAACCGTCAATAGCCAGAAACAGTGCCCGCTCTTTGGCTTTCAGCGTCGGCGTCTGGCCTTTGGGTACCAGCCCTGGCGGCGGCTGAATCTCATCGACAATCAACAGGATGTCGCTGGCTGTCAGCAACTGCTGCTGCGTGGGGACGTTAGCCGCACTCATGATGCCGCCTCCGCCTGCTGCAGGCATAAGGTGATGGCGCGCTTCACCGCGCACAGAATCTCCTGATGGGTGCCACAGCGGCACAGATTACCGCTCAGCGCTGCACGTATCTGCCGGTCATCAGGGCAGGGCTGAGCGCGCAGCAGCGCGGCGGTGGTCATGATCATGCCGTTAAGGCAGTAACCGCATTGTGCGGCCTGCGCCTCAATAAACGCCTGCTGCACCGGGTGCAGTGCTTCGCGGTTGCCCAGGCCTTCCAGCGTGGTGATAGCGCGCTGACGCACGCCATACGCCGGGATCACGCAGGCGCGCGCGGCAACGCCATCGATCAGCACGGTGCAGGCGCCGCATTCGCCCAGGCCGCAGCCATATTTGGGGCCGTTAAGCTGGAGGTGATTACGCAGCACCAGCAGCAGCGAGGTATCGCGGTAGCTGCTGATGGGGTGAGTCGCGCCGTTCACCTCAAGGGCGTAATGGCACGTGGATGCAGGTGAAACTGGTGTGGCAGTCTGATGTGCCAGCATTTTCATTATTAACCGCCTTAGCGAGGCGGCTAAGCGCCCCGGGTTAGGGCTGGCTCGTATCGTCCAGCATTTTCTTCAGCAGATAAATCAGCGCGACCCGTTCGGCCGGATTCAGCTGCCCGTAAGTCATTTCGGTGATGCGCATCGCGTTGTCAGTCGTGCTGTCAATCAGGCGGTGGCCTGCATCGGTCAGCATGACAATCACTTTGCGTTTGTCGGTGGGATCGGGACCCAGACTGACCAGATCGCGCGCCTTAAGACGCTCAACCACACCGCGAATGGTGGCCTGATCGACGGCGGTATAGCGCACTAAATCGTTCTGTGCGCTCGGACCGCGATCGCGCAGCGCACAGAGGGTAATAAATTGCACGGCGGTGATCTGTGAATCACCGACGTGTTGCTGAAAAATCGCCGCATGGCGTTGATACACCTTGCGCAACAGATGGCCAACCTGCTCGGTATAGTCATAGCGCTGGTCTGCGCGCGGATCCTGCTGGTGCGACATGCCTTTATCCTTTTTCCCGGAAACTGTCAGGCAGTGTAATGCATTGTCACTGCGCTGACAGCCGTTCCCTGCGCACGATTAACGCGCGCGTGAGGCCTCCGGTGCCACCACTTCACCTTCCGCCACCACCAGCAAATCGTCCACTTTGATGTCGCAGCGGCGCAGAGCAATGTCCATATGGCACGGCGTTTTGCGCTTACCGCCCACTTCGGTGTTCGGTCCGGTCGAAAACAGGAAGTTGCCGTAAAAGGCGCGCGCGTCCATACACATGCCGTCGTTTTTGTCGTGTAATCCCATCGCCGTCCACTGTGCGCGCGGCTGCAGCCCCCAGCCGATGTGGGAAATACCGTACACTTCCGGATCGTTGAAGTAGCGCATGTAATCGCGCAGATACTCGGCTTCAAAGCCACCGTGAATGCGGGTGACAAAACCTTTCTCGATCTCCAGCGTGATGCGTTCACGCGCGTAAGATTTAAACGGCAGCAGGATGTCGCCGACGTCCAGCACCAGCACGCCTTCAGCCTGCTCTTCATTCGGCCAGGTAAACAGGAAGCCACTCGGCCAGTGATCCCAGCGGCCCGGCTCATCCGCGTAGCCATATTCCGTCACCGTGGGGTACTGGCCGAGCGGGGCGCGAAAATCACTGCCGGCCGGCGACTTCACCGTCATCATGCGCGCTTTTTCCAGCACTGCCGCCGCGGCCAGCACGCGCGACTTGTCCTCTTCAGTGGGCAACATTCGTGCCAATACTTCCGGCGGCTCAACCGCCAGCAAAATTCGCGTCCCGGTTTTCAGGATTTGCTCCTGCTCCGGCGAATGCAGCAGCATCATGGTATCGACGATCAGGTCCGCCGCTTCCAGCGCGCGCTGTGCGGCAATGTTGCCGGTAAGCGCGGTATCACCGCAGTAGGCGGTCATGTCGTTACCCATTGCCGTCGGGTGATTGAAGGCCGGCAGCTCAATGCAGTACACCTTCGCGCCCAATCGTAGTGCAGCATCAGTGGCGGCCTGCACGGTGCGTGCATCGGAATAGTGACTTTTCAGGATGGCGACGCTCTGGCTGGCGTCGACTTTCGACAGCCGTAAAACCTGCTCGAACATCTGGCCTAACTGGCTCTGATTTACTGCCATAGCGGTTTCCTCTCAGGGTTAGATGTCAGACAATTTGCTGCGCAAAACTTCAGCTATTTATAGCGAGCACGCTTTATGTGTTTGTTATAGACGTGTTGCGAAGAACAGTGCAAGCATTTCTTTTTGACATAAGAAAAGCCTATTTAACCTTATCATCAGGCTGTGATTAACATCATGTTATCGAGTTTTCACTGTAAATACGGTTGCTTTTAACAGTGTCATAACCTCAATAATTAAAGTGTATGCACTATAAATTCAGCGTCGGGTTTAATCGTTTATCCGCGTGCATACCTTCAAATCAGCGTCAGTGTGAGAGGAAAATATGAGCAATATGAAACGCATCGCGGTGATCGGCGCCGGGCTGGGCGGGCTTGCCGCCGGCTCGCTGTTACAGAAAGCGGGATTTCATGTCACGGTTTATGAACAAAGCCCGGCTTTCTCCCGTCTGGGTGCCGGCATCCACATGGGGCCGAACGTGCTCAAGGTGTTTCGCCGCATGGGTATCGAACAGCAGCTGGAGGATCTGGCTTCGCATCCCGATTTCTGGTTCAGCCGCGACGGTGAAACCGGGGAGTATTTGTCACGCATTCCGCTGGGCGCTTATGCGCGCAAAGAGTACGGTGCGGCTTATGTCACGGTGCATCGGGGCGATTTGCAGGCCATGCAGATGACCAGTCTGCAGCCGGGCAGCGTCCAGTTCGGCAAGTGCCTGAGCAGCGTCGAGGACAGCGACAGCGATGTGGTGTTGCGTTTTCAGGATGGCAGCGAAGCGCGCGCGGATATCGTGATTGGCGCGGATGGCATCAACTCAAAGCTGCGTGAACATCTGCTGGGGGTGGAAGCGCCCACTTACAGCGGCTGGGTGGCGCACCGTGCGCTAATCCGCGGCGAACAACTGCGCAAATACAACCTCAGCTTTGAAGATTGCGTCAAGTGGTGGTCTGAAGATCGTCATCTGATGGTCTATTACACCACCAAAGCGCGTGACGAATATTATTACGTCTCCGGTGTGCCGCACCCGGCGTGGGATATCAAAGGCAGCTTCGTTGAAAGTAGTCAGCAGGAGATGCTGGAAACCTTTGGTCATTACCATCCGGTGGTACAGGCGCTGATCGAGTGCAGCGAATCGGTCACCAAATGGCCGCTGCTCAACCGTCAGCCATTGCCGGTATGGAGCGAAGGGCGCATTGTGCTGCTGGGTGATGCCTGCCATCCGATGAAACCGCACATGGCGCAGGGCGCTGCGATGGCCATCGAAGATGCCGCCATGCTGTCGCGCTGCCTGACGGAAACCGGTCTTGATGATTACCGCACCGCTTTCCGCCTGTATGAAGCCAACCGCAAAGAACGCGCGTCGCGCGTGCAGGCCGTCTCTAACGCCAATACATTCCTGCGTACCCAGGAAGATCCGGCCTGGGTGTACGGCTACGATGTGTTTGCCGCGCCGCTGAAAAGCGAGGTGACCTCATGAGCCGTTTTATGCACGGCGGTCAGGTACAGGCCAACGGCATTCGCCAGCACTATCTGCGCTACGGCGGCAGCGGGCCCGCGCTGATCCTTGTACCGGGCATCACCAGCCCGGCGATCACCTGGGGTTTTGTGGCGGAAGTTTTTGCGCAGCATTTTGATACCTGGGTACTGGACGTGCGCGGTCGCGGGCTCTCCAGCAGCGGTGAAGGGCTGGATTACGGTATGGAAAGCTGCGCCGATGACATCAACGCCTTCGCGGATGCGCTGGGGCTGACGCGCTATCACCTGGTTGGCCATTCGATGGGCGCGCGCTTCATCATGCGTGCGGCGGTGAAACAGCCGGCCGGCGTGCTGTCGCTGTCGCTGATAGATCCGCCGGTTTCCGGACCGGGCCGGCGTCTCTATCCTGGACAGTGGCCGTGGTATGAAGATTCCATTCGCGACGCGCAGCGCGGCATGGACGCTGAAGCCATGAAGCAATACTGCCCGGCCTGGAGCGATGACCAGCGCCAGCTGCGCGCCGAGTGGCTGCACACCTGCTATACGCCAGCCATCCGTCGCGCCTACGACGATTTTCACCAGCTCGATATCCACCAATATTTCCCTCAGCTGCCGGCAAAAACCCTGCTGATGGTGGCAGGCAAGGGCGGCGTCATTCAGGCGGAAGATGAAGCCGAAATCCGCGAGCTGCTGCCGACCATTGAGATCAGCCGGGTAGCCGGCGCCGGTCACATGATCCCGTGGGATGATTTTCACGGCTTCTTTAATGCCTTTGGCACCTTCCTTGGCCCCTCACTGACTCCGGAGACGCAGCCATGACGCGTTCGTATCGTATCGGCCAGATTGTGCCGAGTTCCAACATCACCATGGAAACCGAAATTCCCGCCATGCTGCAGGCGCGCCAGCTGATTCGTCCGGAGCGGTTTACCTTCCACTCCAGCCGTATGCGCATGAAGCATGTCAATAAAGATGAACTTGCGGCGATGGATAAAGAGTCCGACCGCTGTGCGCTGGAGCTGTCCGACGCGCGCGTTGACGTGCTCGGCTATGCCTGTCTGGTGGCGATCATGGCGATGGGCCCGGGCTATCATCGCCAGTCGCAGCAGCGCCTCACACAGGTCACGCGCGACAACGAGGCGCTGGCACCGGTGATCACCAGTGCCGGCGCGCTGGTCGATGCGCTGCATATCATGGGCGCGAAGAAGATCGCGCTGGTGGCGCCCTACATGAAGCCGCTGACCGAGCTGGTGGTGGATTACATCCAGCGCGAAGGGATTGAGGTAAAGCAGTGGCGCGCACTGGAAATTGCCGATAACCTCGCCGTCGCCCGCCACGACCCGGCCAATTTACCCGGCATCGTGGCGGACATGACGCTGACGGATGTTGATGTGGTGGTGCTGTCGGCCTGCGTGCAGATGCCGTCGCTGCCGGCGGTGGCAAAAGTGGAGGCGCAGACCGGCAAGCCGGTGATTACGGCCGCCATTGCTACCACGTACGCTCTGCTGAAGGCGCTGGAGCTGGAGCCGGTGGTGCCGGGCGCGGGCGCACTGCTGTCCGGTGCGTGGTAAGGAGAAAGCATGAGCCAGAGTGTCAGTGATAACTACGCCGGTGTCTGGGGCAACCGCATCGGTTTTGGTCAGCGTCCGGCGCTGCTGATGATCGACTTTTTGCAGGGCTACACCACGCCGGGCGCCGCGCTATTTGCCCTGGGCGTGGTAGAGGCGGTGGCCGCCACACAGGGCCTGCTGGCGGCGGCGCGCCAGTGCGCGATTCCGGTGATCCATACGCAGATTCGCTACCACCCGCAGCATCAGCAGGACGGCGGGATCTGGGTGCAGAAAGCTCCGGTAATGCGTGACATGGTGGAAGGCAATCCGCTGGCTGAGTTTTGTCCGGCGGTGCAGCCGCTTGCCGCAGAAGTGGTGATCACCAAACAGTATGCCAGCGCGTTTTTTGGCACGTCTCTGGCATCGATGCTGGTGGCGCAGGGCATTGATACGCTGCTGATCGCCGGCTGCTCTACCAGCGGCTGCATCCGCGCCAGCGCAGTGGATGCGTTGCAATACGGTTTTCGCGCCATGGTGGTGCGCGAATGCGTGGGCGATCGCCATGATGCGCCGCATCAGGCCAATTTGTTTGATATCGACAGTAAATATGGCGACGTGGTAAGTAAAGCCGCGGCGCTGGAGTATCTCGGGAAGTTCAGCGCCCGTTAAGGGCGCGTTTCACCTGCACGGAGTGCGCACAAACAGTCCGTTTCGGCTGCGGCTGAGACGCATAACAACATCTCCCCGACGACGGGGTTATTGCGCCCGGAGAACACCATGACTGACGTTTCAACCCGTCCTGCTGCGCTGGCAGCCGAAGACACCGCTTCGATTTATCGCAAAATCACCTGGAAGCTGATTCCGTTTCTCTGCCTGTGTTATCTCGCGGCCTATCTTGATCGCATCAATATCGGCCTGGCTAAGCTACAGATGGCGAGCGATCTGGCGCTGAGCGAAACCGCGTTTGGTCTGGGTGCCGGACTGTTTTTTGTCGGCTATATCCTGTTTGAAGTGCCGAGCAACCTGATCCTGCAGCGGGTCGGCGCAAAGATCTGGATCGCGCGCATTATGATTACCTGGGGCCTGCTCTCGACCGCCACGCTGCTGGTACAAACGCCGACCCAGTTCTACATCATCCGCTTTTTCCTCGGCGCGGCCGAAGCCGGTTTTCTGCCTGGCGTGCTGTTCTATCTCACCAAATGGTTTCCCTCGTGGCGCCGCAGCCGCATCATTGCGCTGTTTATGATTGGCCTGCCGCTCTCCAGCCTGATTGGCGGACCGCTTTCCGGCTGGATCATGGGGCATTTTCATGAGGTTTACGGCATGCGCGGCTGGCAGTGGCTGTTTCTGCTGGAAGGTCTGCCCAGCGTATTACTGGGTGTGCTGACGTTCTGGCTGCTGCCGAACAGCGTCGAGAGCGCCAGCTGGCTCAGCAGCAGTGAGAAGCAGGCGGTGCTGCGCGAACTGGCGCGCGACGAAGGTGACGCCAAAGGGCTGAAACACAGCCTGCGCGATGGTTTGCTGAATATTCGCGTGGTGATGCTCGGCGGCATCGATTTCTCGATTCTGCTCAGCGCTTACGCCATGGGTTTCTGGATGCCGACCTTTATTAAGAATGCCGGCACCACCGATATCACCACGATTGGCTATCTGACGGCGATCCCCAGTCTGGCGGCGTTGATTGGTATGCTGGCGATTGGTGCCAGCTCAGACCGCCTGCGTGAACGCCGCTGGCACATCATTGTTCCGTTTATTATTGGCGCGGCAGCGATGGGGACCAGCACCTTCTTTGCTCATAACGTGGCGATGACCGTGCTGCTGTTCTCAATTGCGCAGGCGATGATTATCGGGGCGGTGCCGGTGTTTTTCAGTCTGCCCGCTACGTTCCTGAAAGGCACGGCAGCCGCGGCGGGTTTTGCGCTGGCCTGTTCGATCGCCAATATCGCCGGACTGGTGAGTAATTCCGTGATGGGCGTGGCGCTGGATCTCACCGGCAGCAGCAACGGCGCGCTGTGGTTCTTCGCCGTATGTCTGCTGCTCAGCTCGCTGTTGGTGGTCGCGCTGCCAGCGAAGCTGGTGAATCGGTAGAAGATACCTGCGCGTTAAAGCACTTGTTATTCCCTGGTGCGCATCAATGCGCACCCTACAAAACAGTGCGAATTCGTTGTAATTATCGCCGTAGGGTCGCCATTCATGGCGACCTGGTTACATAATCTGCATAACCAGGCGCGCATCAATGCGCACCCTACAAAACAGTGCGAATTCGTTGTAATTATCGCCGTAGGGTCGCCATTCATGGCGGCCTGGTTGCATAATCTGCATAACCAGGTGCGCACCCTACAAAACCGTGCGCATTTCGTTGCAATTATCGCCGTAGGGTCGCCATTCATGGCGACCGTCTCACAGCCGCAGGATGCAGCTCCACACCCCGCCAGACCGTCACGCCCACCCGCACCCAATCCTCCTCGCTAATCGGTTATCCATAAGGTAAAAATCTTGTGGGATAGCTCAAACTATCAGCTAAAGGTATTATAAAGGTATCTATTCTGGTGCTAGATTGGTTCTACCAACACCGGGGAGTCTATTTCGATGAAAACAACAATTCCAAAGCTGTCGTTCATGATGTTCTTAGAGTGGTTTATCTGGGGGGCATGGTTCGTGCCGCTGTGGGCGTTTCTCAGTAAAAACGGCTTTTCGCCGGTTGAGATCGCCTGGTGCTACGCCTGTACCTCCATCGCTGCCATCCTGTCACCGATTCTGGTCGGCTCGCTGGCTGACCGTTTCTTCCAGGCACAGAAAGTGTTATCGCTGCTGACCATCGCCGGCGCGATTCTGATGTTCTTTGCCGCGCAGCAGACGCACTTCAGCAGCTTCTTTCCGCTGCTGCTGCTGTATGCGCTCACCTATATGCCGACCATTGCGCTGACCAACAGTATTGCGTTTTCTCACGTCGGTGACGTGGAGCGCGACTATCCGCGCATCCGCGTGATGGGCACTATCGGCTGGATCGCCTCCGGCATCGCCTGCGGTTTCCTGCCGCCGCTGCTCGGCTTTGGCGATATCTCCGCCAGCAATGTACCGTTGCTGATCACCGCGGCCAGTTCGCTGCTGCTTGGCCTGTTCGCCCTGACCCTGCCAGCCACTGAACCCAAAAGCACCGGCAAGTTCAGCCTGCGCGTGGCGCTCGGCCTCGACGCACTGCACCTGCTGAAAGATCGCAGCTTCCTCGTATTTTTCGTCTGTTCATTCCTGTTCAGTATGCCGCTGGCGTTCTACTACATCTTCGCTGAGGGATATCTGACCGAAGTCGGTCTGCCACACGCCACCGGCTGGATGACGCTCGGCCAGGTATCAGAAATCTTCTTCCTGCTGGCGCTGCCGTTCTTCATTAAACGCTTCGGCATCGGCAAAGTGCTGCTGCTCGGCCTGGTCACCGCCGCGCTGCGCTACGTGTTCTTTGTGTTCGGCGGCGATCAAAACCTGCTGACCTTCGGCCTGCTGTTTATGGGCATTCTGCTGCACGGCGTCAGCTACGACTTCTACTTCATCACCGCCTACATTTATGTGGATAAGAAAGCGCCGGTGGCGATGCGTAACGCTGCGCAGGGCCTGATCACCCTGGCCTGTCAGGGCATCGGCAGCCTGCTGGGTTACCGCCTCGGCGGCTATCTGATGCAGGAGATGTTCGCGTATGACCAGCCGCGCAACGGCCAGACCTTCAACTGGGCGGGGATGTGGATGTTTGGCAGCGTGATGATTGTCATCATCACCATCGCCTTTATCGTCCTGTTCCGCGACGGCAAAAAACGCAGTGATGAATTAACCGCTTTTGAAAACTCAGCAACCGCTGACAGCCATAAATAAGAGATGTAACCATGACGATGACACACCAGGAAAAACGGATTTTGGGCGCATTTTACGGCCAGGCATTGGGCGATGCGATGGGCATGCCATCGGAACTGTGGCCGCGCAGCCGCGTGAAACAGCACTTTGGCTGGATCGATCGCTTCCTGCCCGGCCCGGCAGAAAACAATGCCGCCTGCTACTTTGGCCGGGCGGCTTTCACTGACGACACCTCAATGGCGCTGGCGCTGGCCGATGCCATCATCAGTCACGACGGCGAAATTGATGCGGAAACTATCGGCGCCAATATTCTGCGCTGGGCGGAAGCGTTTGATGCCTTTAATAAAAATGTGCTCGGGCCGACCTCCAAAATCGCGCTTAACGCGCTGAAAAACGGTACGCCGGTGGCGCAGCTGGAAAATAACGGCCTGACCAACGGCGCGGCGATGCGCGTGTCACCGCTGGGCTGTCTGCTGCCGGCGCGTGACCTGCCGGCTTTTATTGATGCTGTCGCGCTGGCCTCCAGCCCGACGCACAAATCCGACGTGGCGATTGCCGGTGCCACCGCGATCGCCTGGGCAATCTCCCGCGCGATTGACGGTAGCGACTGGGCAACAATTCGTGACGAACTGCCGGCGATTGCCCGCGCGGCGCAGGAGCGGCGCGTCACCACTTTCAGTGCGGCAATGGCGGCCCGCATCGAACTGGCGTTGCAGGTGGTCGCGCAGGGCAGGGGCACCGAGTCGACGATGCAGCAGATCTACGATCTGGTCGGTACCGGCACCAGCACCATTGAATCGGTACCAGCAGCGATCGCCATGGTCGAACTGGCAGCCACCGATCCCAACCGCTGCGCCATTCTGTGCGCCAATCTGGGCGGCGATACGGATACCATCGGCGCGATGGCGGTTGCCATTTGCGGCGCGCTGCACGGTATCGACGCGATCGATGCGCAGCTAAAAGCGGAACTGGATGCTGCTAACGCGCTGGACTTCACTCACTACAGCCGCGCGTTTGTCCGTTTCCGCCAGCAGCGCGAGGCCGCCTATGCTGACGCCTGACGATCTGTCCCGACTGGCGGGCCGGTTGCCAGTGTGCGTGGTGGGGGCGGCGGTAGTGGATGTGATTGCCGATGCCTGGATGCTGCCGTATCGCGGCAGCGACATCGAACTGCATCAGCAGGGCGTGAACGTTGGCGGCTGTGCGCTTAACGTCGCCATTGCGCTGCATCGTCTTGGCATTCCTTCTATCAACGCGCTGCCGCTGGGGAACGGTATCTGGGCCAGTATCGTGCGACAGAAGCTGGCGGAATACGGTGTGCAGAGCGTACTGGAAAATGCGCACGGTGATAATGGCTGGTGTCTGGCGCTGGTCGAGCCGGATGGCGAACGCACCTTTCTTTCCGTCAGTGGCGTGGAAAACCAGTGGGACGCCGCGCTGTTGCGCACATTGCCGCAGCCGGCGCAGCGCTGGATCTATCTCTCCGGTTATCAGCTCACCAGCAAAAGCGGCGAGGTGCTGATCGACTGGCTGGAGCAGCAGGCACAGCCGTATCAGCTGCTGGTGGATTTTGGCCCGCGGCTGGCGGATACCGGCGAGGCGCAGTTTGCGCGTATCATGGCGCTGCAGCCACTGATTACAGTGAACAGGCAGGAAGCGGAGCTGCTGTGGCATGAGCGTCTGCGCGCATCCGAACCTTTCGACGCCCATCAACTGATGGCGCGCTGGCAGCAGCAGTTTGGCGGCGCAATGGTGTTAAGGCTGGACAGCGAAGGTGCCGGATACATCGACGCTGAGGCGCAGGGCTGGGTGCCCGCACTGGCGACAACGGTGGTCGATACTATCGGCGCGGGCGACAGCCATGCTGGCGGATTATTGGCGGGATTAGCGTCCGGCTGGTCACTGGCGGAGAGCGTTGCGCTGGGCAACGCAGTGGCGTCGTATGTGGTTTCCCGGCGCGGTGGCGACTGTGCGCCAGATCGCGCCACCCTGCGCGCTTACTGGCAGCAACGCCTTACTCAGCAATAAACACGTACATATCGCTGCGGCAGTAGCTGATGCTGTACTCCAGCGGATTGCCCTGTGCGTCGAGTGCCAGCTGCTTAATCACCAGCACCGGCACATTGGCGGGCAGGGCAATTTGCTGCTGCAGGGCTTCGTCCGGCATACGCGCACTGACCCGGCTCTGGGATTTCACCGGCAGGATCTGCTGGCGATGAAAATAGTCATACAGCGAAATACCAATCTCATCGGCATCGGCAATGTAGCGCGCCGGCACCCATGACTCTTCAACCGAGACCGCCTGGCGGTCGACATAGCGAATACGTTTCAGCAAATAGACATCGCTGCCTGTGCTCAGCCCCAGTTTTTCGGCGATCTCTGCGCTACAGGCAATTTTGCTTTTATTGATCCACACGGTGTCCGGCGTTTTACCGCGCAGCACCGCCTGCTGCGACAATCCTTTTGGCTCTTTGAGTGAATATTCAAACTGGCTGCAAATCTGCGTGCCGTAGCCGCGGGAACGGAACACGACGCCCTCTTTTTCCAGCTCGTCCATGGCTTTACGCACGGTGATGCGCGAAATGTTCAGCGACTGGCTGAACTCGCGCTCGCCCGGCAGGATCTCTTCGTGCACCAGCGTGCCATCGCGCACCGCATCTTTAATCGCACTGGCAAAGCGTTTGTACAGCGGCGTGCGACTCTCTGTCGCCAGCGTGGTGGTCAACCGCGCCAACAGCGCATTGTGGTCAGTCATAGCGGGCAGGGCACTCACTCTGGTCAGCGGCAGGAACCGCTATAATACTGAATTTTAATGCGGCGCGCAGCCAGCGGCGTTTTGACCAGTCATCATGTTTCTTTATCCTGCTCATAATGAGGCACATCGTCGCGTTCTGTTAGCCACGGCACGGTGTGCGAGCACCAGATATAGGAAACCGGCGTCTGAGCGGGATCGTCGTCCAGCGTGGCCACACGCAGAATCACGTGGCTCTGATGAGGTCTTTCAGCCATCAGATGAGATCCGCAGACTGAACAGAAATAACGCAACTTATCCGGGGAAGAATTAAATGCCGTCAGAAATTTTTCTCCCTGGGTCCACCTGAAATCCTCACGCCGCACGCGCGCTGTGGAGGTATAAGCGGCGGCGTGCGCTTTCCTGCAGGTATGACAGCAGCAATGCGTAATGCTGCCCGCCAGGCGATCGCATTCGTAGCGCACACGTTTACAGAGACAACTTCCGTTCATTTTTTCTCCTGATTCCTGTGCCGGATTATTGCATCAGCTTCAGATGGAGGAGGGGAAACGGTTTCCCCTCACCATCAACGGAAGACCGTCCAGTCACCTGAAAGCCCAGATGCTGATAAAACCCGAGCGCAGCGGTATTTTGTTCGTTAACGTCCACTTTCTTCGCTGAAAGATGACGGATAGCGTAATGGACTAACAGTGCACCGATCCCTTTTTTGTGATGAGCGGGCGAGACGAAAAGCATCTCGATATTCTCATCCTGCACGCCGATGAATCCGACAATGTCATGGTTTTCATCGCTCACTTTTCTTAAAACAACAGCATCAAAATAATTTTCCAGAATAAGCTTTCTGAGCCGCAGGATATCCTGTTCATTCAGGAAATGATGCGTTGCCCGGACGGCAGCCTCCCAGACCTGAATCAGTAAGTGATACTCTTCCTTGCTTACTTCGCTAATTGTCACTATGCCTCCTTAACATGCCAACGCGATGGCTTAACGCAATGCCTGCGCTAATCGCTGGCCAGCCGCGCATAAAGATATTCATCGCCCCACATCCCTTTGAAAAAAATATTCTGCCGGTAGTGCGCTTCACGGCGAAAATTCAGCTTTTCCAGCAGGTTTATGGCGCGAATGTTACGTGTGTCTACCACGGCAGTGAGCCGGTGTTTTGCAAACTGCGTAAAAAGCAGGGTAACGATGGCACTCGTTGCTTCAAGCGCAAAACCCTGTTTCTGAAATCCGGCATCAAATGTCATGCCGAGTTCAGCTTGTCTTCCTTCATCAAAAAAATGAATTCCGATGTCCCCTATCAGCCGTTCGTCTTCCTGGTGTGCTACGGCAAGCTGAAACCAGGTGTTATCGCTGTTGAACGGCAGCGCATCCTGCTGCGTATATAATTTCTCAGCGTCCTGCAGGGTAAATTCTTCCCAGCTCTGATAACGAGCAACGTCTGGCAGATTGCGATAGCGCGACAGATGCGGCAAATCAGCCAATGCCAGCTTGCGTAACACCAGGCGTTGAGTATAAATCGGCAACGTCAGCGCCATATGTTCTCCGCTGCCTGCGTGCAGGCGAGTTAAAGTAAACCGGGAGCGGTGCGTATCGCTTCAAGCCCGACGCGTTGCCCGAAAGACAGCTCCAGCGTATTGCCATCAGGATCGGCAAAAAAGACGTAATATCCCACCGGTTCGCCAGCCTCTTCAGGGGCTTTACGTAACACGCCTTCGGCGACGGCCATCGCTGTTTTACGATCGATCTCTTCGCGTGACGCACAGGCAATGCCTAAGTGTCCAAATTTACCCAGTGGCGTATCTGACACGTCATCCGCCTGCACCAGAACCAGTGCGAAAGGGCGGGTATGATCGCTCAGCCATGCCACCTTGCGGGCAGCCGGGACGTCAGGTTCACGGGTGTGTATCACCTTCATTCCTGCATAGCGGCGGTAGAAATCCATGCTCTTCTCCAGATCCCTCACCATAAACGCAACGTGGGTAAATCCAACATCGATATCCTTCATCTGTATCCTGTCTCCATTTATTGCCTCCCTGACACGACAAAAACTCAAGCCTGGTAAAGGTTAATCGCCATAAAGGGCCTGGTCGCTGATCATTTTTCCGTGTGGAGGCGTGATGCGTGAAACGGTACTTTCTCTTAAAATTTCAATGTAACTCAACAGTTTTGGAATAAAAACGACACGGCATCGCGTGCTATTTGCCTATTAATAACGTTGACGGAGCGGAAATAAAAACGATTTAATTTCCGCCTGTTTTTTAGGAAAACTAAACAATGCGAAACAGCCTGCCTTCTCTTAACGCCCTGAAAGCGTTCGAATCCGTTGCCCGGCACCTCAGCATGACCCTTGCAGGCCAGGAGTTGCACGTCACGCCCGGCGCGATCAGCCTGCACATCAGGGAACTGGAACGGCAGCTGGGCTTGCCCCTGTTTCAGCGAAATGGACGCAAGCTGGCGCTGACGGCATCCGGTCAGGGCTATTACTACTCGATTGCTTCGGCTTTCAGCCTGATGCGTGAAGCTACTGAAACGCTGGTGCAGGAGACACAAAAAAATACCATCACGCTGGCCTGCACTACCGGATTTGCGACTCACTGGTTACTGCCGCGACTGGCTGATTTTGAACGTGCCTGTCCGGATATCGACCTGCGCATCAGCGCCACTTCCCGCATCCAGTCTTTCGCCACGGATGGTATCGACCTGGCCGTACGGCATGGCAACGGTTTCTGTGAGGGTTGCGTGAGTGAGAAGCTGATCGACGACGACTACCTTGCAGTCTGCATTCCTGCTGTGGCGCAGCAGCTGGGAGAACCGCCGGCACTTGCCGCACTCGGTCGCGTCACGTTACTGCATGATATGCACCGGGAAGACTGGCAGCGCTGGCTCGCTGAAGCCGGTGTCGGGCATATTGATTCCGGTAAAGGGCCCTTGTATAGCGATGGCAGCGGGGCGTGGCTGGCGATGCTTGCCGGCATGGGTGTAGCGCTGATGCGCAGACGATTTGTTCAGGCGAATCTGGCATCCGGTGAAGTGGTGGCACCGTTTCCAAATACGCTGAATACCGGACACGCGTACTGGCTTATTACGCCTCACGAAGAGCTGCTGCGTTCTGCCGTGGTAAAAGTAAGAGCCTGGCTCATGCAGCAGTCCACAGAATAGAACAGCGTCCGACATTTCTTCATATCAACAAGACATAGTAAATTTCTGAGCAAGCCGATATAACAGGTTCAGGATATTTCACCTGCAGAGGATATCATGGCGCTTTCACACGAATTAATGCTGATCTACACCACTTATTTTGTGGCAACGGCCAGCCCTGGTCCGAGTAATATGGCGATTATGGGAACGGCGATGAATAAAGGGCGCGGTGCCGCCTTAGCGCTTGCGGGCGGGGTAATTGGCGGCTCAATGCTGTGGGCGCTGCTGGCGGCCTGCGGGGTATTAACCGTGCTGGCGACGTTTGCCCAATTGCTGCTGGTGTTGAAAATCGGCGGCGGGTTATATCTGTTGTGGCTGTCATACAAAGCCGGTAAATCTGCGTTAACCCGCACCGCTGCCGATAAAACCGTTATCAGCGATCATCGCGTTGCGTATGGCGCGTTATTTCGGCAGGGAATTTTGATGCACGTCGGTAATCCTAAAGCCATTTTAACCTGGGTCGCAATCATGTCCGTCGCGCTCAAACCGGACGCTGCAGCCTCGACATTACCGCTGATTATTCTCGGCTGTGCGGCGATTTGCGTCGCGGTATTTTGCGGCTATGCGCTGATATTTTCCACTGCAGCAATGAACGCGTTTTACCGTCGTATCCGCCGGGGATTAGATGCGCTATTAGCCTGCTGTTTTGCCATTGCCGGACTGAAACTGGTGTTGAGTCGTCAATAAAGCAAATTTTTAACCTCAGGTTCGACCTCCATAGCAACAGGCCGCTCAGTTAAGTAAACCACCATGAGCAGCCTGGTTGTCGCGGCGCGACGCATCGCGCCCTGCTTCAGGCCGTCACTCCGGTGTGATATCCGCGCCTAGAGTCTTGATCTCAAATGTGTTTAGATACCTGAACGTCAAAGCCAGTGAATCGTTGCCATGAATCTAAAGGAAACTATCGTCCGCGAGTTCAGTGAATTATCGCCAGAACTACAGCGGGCTGCCGAATTCTCACTGCAGAATGCCAATCAACTGGTGGTGCAATCCATGCGCACCTTTGCGCAGCAGGCCGGGGTGAAACCGGCAACGTTGCTACGTCTGGCGAAACGGCTGGGCTATAACGGCTGGAGTGAACTCAAAGACGCATTCATCGATGATATCGGCCTGCGCAATGATACCTATGTCTCGAAAGCGGAAAAGCTTGTGGCCGCCGGCACGCAGCCGCAGCTGTATGATGCGATGTTTCAGGCCCACCAGACCAACCTGGCCTTTACGCAGGAGGAAAACCGCCAGGCAATGGAACAGGCCGTGACCTTACTCGATGCGGCTGACAATGTTTACATCTGCGGTTTCCGCGCCAGCTTTCCGATCGCCTGGTCATTATTTTATGTGTATCGGCTGTTCAATCGTCAGGTATCACTGGTGGATGGTCTGGCGAGCAATATCGAAGTTTTCACACGTGAACTGACCGCCGCGGATTGCCTGTTGCTTACCAGCTTTGCCCCTTATTCACGCGAATCACTTGATGTACTGCGCGCAGCGCAGCAGGCGGGTGCAAAGATCATCGCCATCACCGACTCACCGGTCTCGCCGCTGGCGCAGGCCGCTGATTGCTCGCTCCGGTTTTCACTGGACAGCCCATCGTTCTTCCCGTCTGTCGTCTCTGGCATGGGCCTGGCAGAGTGTCTGCTGGCGATGCTGGTGGCCCGTCATGGACGTGATGCGGTCAGTAAAATTGAAAACGCCGAACGCTATTTAATCGATTCTGGCGCTTACGTGCATGCCGGCAAATCCTGACAGATGATTCATTTGTATCTGTCATAAGAATATTGAATGCGATTGAATCATTATTGCGTTGACGTGATTCAAATGGATCCTGCAAGATACGTTTCAACAACGAAGCGTATTCAGGAGCAGGACCAGCATGAGCCGTATCATTCACCGCAGTCTGCGCAGCGTGCCCGCCGTGGCCACGCGCGCACACGGGGCCTACATTTTTGATGCACAGGGAAAACAGTATCTTGATGCCTGCGGTGGCGCCGCCGTTTCCTGCCTGGGCCACGCCCATCCTGACGTCCTCGCAGCCATGCATCGTCAAATCGATCAACTGGCTTATGCGCATACCAGTTTCTTCACCAGCGATACCGTTGAACAGCTCGCCGAACAGTTAACGCGCACCGCACCGGGCGATCTTAACTATGCCTATTTCGTGTCGGGCGGTTCGGAGGCAGTGGAAACCGCGCTGAAACTGGCCCGGCAATACTTTGTTGAGATCGGACAGCCCGCGCGTACCCGTTTCATCGCCCGCAAACAGAGCTACCACGGCAATACGCTGGGCGCGCTGGCGGTGGGTGGCAACGAATGGCGCCGGCGTCAGTTCGCACCCCTGTTAATCGACGTGATTCGCGTTTCCGCCTGCAATGAGTATCGCGATCGCCGTGCCGATGAAACCCAGCAGCAGTATACCCAGCGGCTGTTGAGCGAGCTGGAGCAGGCGATTATCGATGCGGGCCCGGAAACGATTATTGGCTTCTGCGCGGAGACGGTGGTCGGTGCGACCAGCGGTGCCACGCCGCCGACTCCGGGCTATCTGCAGGGTGTACGTCGCCTGTGCGACAAGTACGGCATTTTGTTTATCGCCGATGAAGTGATGTGCGGAATGGGGCGTACCGGCACACTGCACGCGTTCGAACAGGATGGCGTGGTACCTGATTTGGTTACCATCGCCAAAGGACTGGGTGGCGGTTATCAACCCATCGGCGCGGTGCTGGCCAGTGAGAAGATCGTGTCTGCGCTGCAGGCCGGCAGCGGTCTGTTCCAGCATGGACACACTTATATCTGTCACGCGACAGCCGCTGCGGCGGCATTAGCAGTACAGCAGGTGATTGAGCGCGACCATTTGCTGGAGGCGGTTAAGCAGCAGGGCGCTTATCTGCACAAGGCGCTACGCGACGTGCTGGGGGAGTTACCGCACGTGGGTGATACGCGCGGCCGCGGCCTGTTTGCCGGTGTGGAGCTGGTGCGTGATAAAGCCACAAAAACCCCGTTCGATCCGGCGGTGAAACTTCACGCAGCCATCAAGGCCAACTGTATGGCGCGCGGTTTGCTGGTCTATCCGATGGGCGGCACGCTGGACGGGCAATATGGCGACCATATTTTAATTGCCCCACCGTTTATCGTCACTCCGCAACAACTGGATTTTGTCGTGGATACGCTGAACACCGTGATACGTGAAGAGACCGGCAAATTATGATCAACCGATTACCGCCGCTGGCAGAGCAGGACTGGGATGAGCAGCAACGTCCGCTCGCGGAAGAGATTATCAACGGGCCGCGCGGCGCGCTGCTGCCCCCGTTTGAGCCGCTGCTGCGCAGCCCCGAGTTAATGGCACATGCACAGCGTATGGGGGAATATCTGCGCTATCGCAGTGCGCTGGGCCAGCGGTTATCGGAACTGGCGATTTTAATGACGGCAAGGCACTGGTCACAGCCGGTAGAGTGGGCAATCCATGCGCCGATAGCGCGCGAAAAGGGGATTTCTGCTGCAGCAGTGCAGGCCATCAATGAAAAACGTCAGCCCGCGGATTTGCAGCCTGATGAGTGGGTGATTTATCAGTTTTGCCAGCAGTTACATCAGCAACAGAAAATCAGTGATGCCACCTGGCAGCAAGCCATCGAATTATGGGGCGAGAAGGGCGTGGTGGATTTGATAGGCATTAACGGCTATTACAGTTTTCTCTCGATGGTCATGAACGGCGCACAGACGCCGGTACCCTTTACGCAGGATCACTTGCTTCCTGAATAAGTTGTCGCATTAATCCGGGCGTACCTGATACGCCCATTATATTAACCACCTTCTTTGACCATGTCCGCCGGGTTATTTCGCTGGATGACAATCATTGCACGCTACATTACTGACGCTGAGGGTTATTATGTCTGCATTTTTAAATAAATTAAAAGTTACACTGGCATTGGTTGCCTGTTCCGCCAGTTTTACCGCTGCGGCGCAGGAGAAATTAACCGTCGGGGTTGATACGGCTTTTGTTCCTTTTGAATTTAAGCAAGGTGATAAATACGTCGGCTTTGACATTGATTTATGGGATGCCATCGCGAAGAAAATGCATATCAGCTATGAATTACACCCAATGGACTTTGGTGGCCTGATTCCGGGGCTGCAATCGCGGAATCTGGATGTCGCGATGGCAGGCATTACCATTACCGATGCGCGTAAGCAGGTGGTGGATTTCAGCAACGGTTATTATGATGCCGACTTATTAATGGCTGTCAAAAGCGATGATAACAGCATTAAGAAATTCAGCGATTTAACCGGCAAGAAAGTGGGTCTGAAACAGGGCACGGCCGCAGCCAGCTTTATGAAAAGTAAATACAAGGCAAATTATGTTGAGTTTCCTAATATCGACAACGCCTATCTGGATTTGCAGGCCGGCAACCTTGATGCGGTGGTCCATGACTCGCCCAATGTGCTGTACTACGTGAAAACGGCGGGCGATGGCAAATTCAAAGCCAGCGGTGAAAACGACACGATTCTGCCGCAGCAGTATGGCTTTGCCATGCAGAAAAACAGCAGCCTGACACCTAAGATCAACGCCGCGCTGCAGGCCCTGCGCGCGGATGGGACTTACAGCAAAATCTACGTGAAATGGTTTGCTAAGCAGCCGAAATAATCCTGCCAGGCCGGAGCCCTCCGGCCTTATTTAGCGTTTACAGGTTAAATTATGAATTTTGACAGTAAATATATTTGGGAATCTCTGCCGCTACTGCTGCAGGGTCTGCAGCTGACCTTGATTATTTCGCTGTCAGGTCTGCTGGGCGGTTTTATTATTGGCTTACTGGCGGGAACCTGCCGTGCTCTGGGCGGAAAAATCGTCAAAACGCTGTCACTTATTTTTGTCGAGCTTATTCGCGGTACGCCCATCATGGTGCAGGTAATGTTTATCTATTTTGCACTGCCGATGGTGTTGCCGATAAGAATTGATCCCGTCACCGCCGCGATCGTGACTATTGTGATTAACTCCGGTGCCTACATTGCTGAAATTACCCGGGGCGCGATCCTCTCAATCAATAAAGGCTTTAAAGAAGCGAGTCTGGCGATGGGCTTATCGCAGCGCAGTACGCTGTGGTATGTCATTATGCCTTTAGCGTTACGCCGCATGATTCCGGCTTTAGGTAACCAGTGGATTATCAGTATTAAAGATACCTCACTGTTTATTGTGATTGGCGTGGCAGAACTGACGCGTCAGGGGCAGGAGATCATTGCGGGTAATTTCCGTGCGCTGGAAGTGTGGACGGCGGTGGCCATGATTTATCTGCTGGTGACGTTATGCCTGAGCTTTTTACTGAAGCAGCTGGAAAAAAGGATCCATATTTTATGAGCATGGTTGAATTTAACGCAGTGTCGAAAAATTTTGGTGCCACGCAGGTCCTGCACAATATCAATTTAAAAATTGAGTCCGGCGAGGTGGTGGTGATTATCGGCCCTTCAGGTTCAGGCAAATCAACGCTGCTACGCTGCATCAACAAACTGGAAGAGATCTCATCCGGGACGCTGCTGGTCGCCGGAATGCACATCACCGATCCGCATGCGAATGAATGTGATATCCGCCGTGAAGCCGGCATGGTGTTTCAGCAGTTCCACCTGTTCCCGCATCTGACTGCGCTGGAAAACGTGATGTTCGGCCCGATTCGCGTGCGTCATCAAACGAAAGCCGCGGCGCGCGAGCAGGCGCTGGCGCTGCTGGAGCGCGTTGGCTTGCGCGATCGCGCCAGCCATTATCCATCTGAACTTTCAGGGGGCCAGCAGCAGCGCGTGGCGATTGCCCGGGCACTGGCCGTCAGGCCGAAAATGATGCTGTTCGATGAGCCGACCTCCGCGCTGGATCCGGAGTTACGTCATGAAGTGCTGAAAGTGATGCGCTCGCTGGCTGAAGAGGGCATGACCATGGTGATTGTGACGCATGAGATTGGCTTTGCCCGCGATGTGGCTTCGCGGCTGATCTTTATTGATGGCGGTACCATTGCCGAAGATGGGCCACCTGATATGCTGCTGACTGCCAGCCGTAATCCGCGTCTGAAAGAATTTTTGCAACATGTATCCTGAAATGAAGTGAAATAACGCTATGAAAAAACTCGACTTCCGTGGTTCGGCTTTTGTTATTGGTCAGCAACTCGGTGACTTTGGCCGTGATGCCTGGCATAACAAACTCAGGCATACCCGTCTCTGGCAAACGGTCACCGCCATGAAAGATACGCAGCAAATCCGCAATATGCGCGCGCGGGTCCAGCGCCAGTTTCCGCTGATCTGGCAGGAGCTGGAAGGACTGGCTGAAGGATTACAGGCACCGATTGACGAGGTGTTTGCGTGGAACTGCCGGGGCGATCTGGTGCGTTCTACTTCGGATGGTTGCACCACGGTGGCGGGGAAAAGTGCCAGCGGGGAGTTGATCATTGCGCACAACGAAGATGGCTTTCCCCAGCTGCGTGACGACTGTGCGCTGGTCACCGTGACCCCCGATGACGGGCTCGCGTTCACCAGCTTCGCCTATCCGGCATCACTTTGCGGTCACACTTTTGCCGTTAATGAGAAGGGCATCGTTAACACCGTCAATAACATTCGCGCACAGCATCGTCCGGATGGCATGCCGCGCCAGATTATCGCCCGCGCGTCGCTGAATGCGACCACGCTGGATGAAGCGATCGCCATACTTAGCGCCACGCCGCGCGCCGGCGCGTTTCACCATACGCTGGGGCAGCAGGGCGATAGCCGCCTGATCAGTATTGAAGCGACAGGCTCAGGCTGTTCAGTGATCCCACTGACTGCGCCTTTCGGGCACGCTAACCATCTTATTCACCCGCAGCTTGTCGCCGTCGAACAGGTGGTCACTGCCAGTTCCGGCTCGCGCCAGCAGCGTCTGGAGACATGGCTGACGACGCAAACGGCGGTAGATGGCGCGGTGGCTAAGGCGATTTTATCGGATCAGCAGGATGCAGCGTTGCCGATTTACCGCCTGTCGCCGCAGGATCCGGATGAGGAAAATACCCTCGCCACGGCTGTTTTTACCCTGAGTGACGACGCGGTGACGTGGCAGATCTTCACGCGCGACCGCCAGCGCGCCGCTTTGCAATCTGCTGGTCGTCAATGAGGTGGTATTTTTAATCTCCACCGCCCATCACTGAAGCCGTACAGTGATTGCTGGCAGCGCGCTAACCCGCGCTGCCAGCAATACTGACTATGTTACTCGTGGAAACGCGCTTCTTCGGACATCAGACATCCGTCGCTGAAACTCCAGTCATCGACGGTGTTAAACTGAATAATCACCATCACATCCTGCGGATCGATATCCAGCGATTGCGAGAGTTGCTGACACAATCTGCGACACAGCTTGTGCTTCTGTTCGCGGCTGCGCGGCTTGCCCGCAGTAATCATGAACTGAACAAAATTCTCTGAACGCCCGCGGCTTTTATAGTGGCGATCAAACACCCTTAGCCGTGCCGGCAGTTCTTCAAATACCTGAAAGCGGTCGCCGGGTGAAACGGCAAATTCGTCCTCCAGACTCCGTTGCAGGATGTCGGAAATCTGCGTTAATTGCGCGTCGCTATAACCCTGACGCAGTATGATGCGGGTAAAAGGCATGAGGGTTACGCCTCTTCCAGACAGCTTAGCGCTGACACTGCCGCCGGCCAGCCGGCATAAAAGGCCAGATGGGTGAACACTTCGACGATCTCTTCTCGTGCCAGGCCATTTTGTTGCGCGAATTCGATATGCCACGGCAGCTGTTGCTCTCGCCCCAGCGCCGTCAGTGCGGCCAGCGTAATCAGGCTGCGTTCGCGCGGCGTAAGCGCGTCTCGTTGCCAGATGTCATCGAAAAGAACCTGCTGACTGAGTTCCGCCAGCTTTGGCGCGATGCGCGCCAGCGTTTTACTATCGAGTGTTTTTGCCATGATGTTTCTCCGTATTGACTCAGCCGCGATTGTGGCGAAACATAACCATCCTGAAAATCAAATAAAACACCGTCATTCATCCCATAAATCAGGACGATTATGCAAAAGTTAGCTCAGACGCTGGATCTGGATGCGCTGCGCAGTTTTGTCACCGGCATGGAGTGTGGCAGTTTTGCGCAGGCCGCCGTGCGGCTCTGTCGATCCACTTCGGCGGTCAGCGCCCAGCTGAAAAAGCTGGAGCAGCAATGTGGCAGCAAGCTGGTGGTGAAAAGCGGGCGTCATCTGGCGTTAACCCGTGAGGGGGAAGTGATGATGGGTTATGCCCGCCGTCTGCTGGCATTGAACGACGAAGCACTGTGCACCTTCAGCGGTGCAGGGCTGCAGGGGGAAGTGCGCCTGGGCATGCAGGAAGATTTTGGTGACACCCTGATGCCCGGTATTCTGGGCGAATTTACACGTCACCATCCCGGGCTGCAGATCATCGCCCGCGTGGCGCGTAATCAGGAGCTGCTTGCAGCGCTGGACAGCGATGCTCTTGATATGGCGCTGCTGTGGCAGGCACAACCGCTGCAGCGTAAAGGCGTGTTGATCGGCCAGTTCCCGCTGGAGTGGATCGCCCACCCCGACTGCGACGTCAGCGCGATGATAAGCCAGGGCGAACCGCTGCCGCTGGTGATGTTTGATAATCCATGCCTGATGCGCTCGCGCGCCATCGACAGTCTGGACCGGGCGGGCATTGCATGGCGAATCGTGTTTGTCAGCCTTAGCCTGAGCGGCATCTGGGCGGCGGTGCGGGCCGGTCTGGGGATCACCGTGCGCACGCGGGTCGGCATGCCCGCTAACCTGGTGAGCGCTGGCAATGTTTTGCCGCCGCTGGGCGCGCTGGGCGTTACGCTGGAACAAAAAAGTGGCAGCCAGACTGAGCCGAATGCGCAAAACCTGCTGGCCAGACTGATGGAAAATGCGCTGCGCAGCATAGAGCCGTTACCGGGTCTGCGGCCCGCCTGAATTGCTGCTACAGTTACTTCGCAATCAGCAGCGCATCGGCGATATCCAGCATGGCGCGCAGGCGGTCCATGTGCCGCAGATCCTGATGATAGCCTACCCAGATATCGCGCGAAGGCGGCGGCTGTGGGGTTGGAATCCGCTGCAGTCCGGCGGTGGCATCGCCCAGCGGCTGGGGTAACACCGCCACGCCCATGCCGCGCCGGCACATCTGCGCCTGCACCGCCCGGCTGGTGCTGGTAAAAGCCCGCCGTGACTGTGGAAATTGATCGAGCAGCCAGACGACGTCCGGAAAATGCGCTTGCGCGGTATTCATCAGGATCAGCCCCACTGATGCGGGATCGTGTTGCAATGCGCGGGCATTTTCAGGCGTGCCGTATAACGCATAGGTCATGCTCATCAGGCGCCGCTGGACGATATCCGGCTCGGTAAAAGGCACAATGCGAAAAGCCACGTCGGCGTCGCGCCGCGACAGATTGAGCAAACGGTAGCTGGCGATGATTTCCGGCACGATAGCGGGATGGCGCTGTGTCAGCTCGCTCAGTACCGGCGCCAGCACGGCGGTGGCAAACCACTCGGCACAGGAGATGCGTAAAATACCTTCCAGCCGCGGGTGATTGCCCGCAAGCCGTCTCTCCATCGCCAGCGCAGCATTTTCCATGCTTTCCGCCAGGCCCAGCACGGCGTCACCGGCATCAGTTAACACCAGGCCATCCGGCGTGCGGCGAAACAGCGCCTGATGGGCCTGCGCTTCCAGCACCTTAATGCGACGACCCACGGTCGGATGGCTGACGCCGAGCCGGCGCGCGGCCTCGCCATAGGATCCGCTGCGCATCACTGCCAGAAAGATCCGTACATCGCTCCATTCCATTGCGCTCGCCCCGTTCAAAAATGAACGTCGAATATACAAAAATGGCAGTTCTCAAACAACTTTGTAGCTATCACCATAACGGCATCATCCAGACTGAACTGATTGAGGATTGCAGAACATGAAGAAGCTTCAGGACAAAGTCGCCCTCGTAACCGGCGCATCTAAAGGCATTGGCGCGGCAATTGCCCGCCAGCTGGCCGCCGACGGCGCAAAGATCGTCGTCAACTATGCCGCGGATAAAAACGGGGCGGATAAGGTGGTCGCCGCTATTGAGGCCGCCGGTGGCACGGCGGTGGCGCTGGCAGCGGATGTCACCGATCAGCCGCAGGTTGAGGCACTCATTCAATCTACCCTCGCGCAGTTTGGCCGGCTGGACATCGTGGTGAACAATGCCGGTGTGTATCAGTTTGCGAAGATTGAAGAGAGCAGCGAAGCGCTGTATCGCAAGCAGTTTGACATCAATGTGCTCGGCCCGCTGCTGGTGACAGGCGCCGCGGTGCCACATCTGGGCAAGGGCAGCAGCATTATCAATATCAGCTCATTTGTGACGCGGGTATTTCTGGCGGAGAGCGCTATCTACAGCGGCAGCAAAGGCGCGATTGATGCCATTACCGGCGTGCTGGCGCGCGAACTCGGTCCGCGCGGCATCCGCGTCAACGCGGTCAATCCGGGGTTAATCGAAACCGAAGGCACGCACAGCACCGGCGCGATGGGATCGGAGTTTCAGCGCTGGAACGAAAGCCAGACGCCGCTTGGCCGTATTGGCCAGGTGCAGGATATTGCGCCGATTGTGGCTTATCTCGCTTCCGACGATGCCGGATGGGTGACGGGCGAGGTGATGATGGCGTCAGGCGGCATGCGTTAACGGGAGAAAAGGATGCATCAGATGATGGTGGTGTGCGTCGGCGATGAAACCCATCGCTTTGACCGCGACTATTATACCCACACGCACCTGCCGCTGGCGCTGGCGTGCTGGCAGGATTATGGGCTCATTTCGGCGGAAGCGTTCTATCCCGCTTCAGACCGCAGCGGCTGGCTCTCCATCGGTGTTTACACGTTTGCCTGTCAGCAGGATGTAAACCGGGCGCTGGAGTCCGAACAAACCAAAAGGGTGATGGCAGATGTGGTGCATTTTACCGACGCCACCACGGTGATTCGCAGCCATTTCATTCCCTTCTGAACGGCAGCGACGCCGCCGCGCGGTTATGCCCTCCATTCACCGGTTTGATAGCCTGCTTAATGAACGTATTGTGCATTAAGCAGGCATCCCGGCAGCAAAAACGGGACGCGCTGGTGCCAAATCAGGACAAACCAATCCCTGAATCTGGTACGCGGCGCTGCCTTTTGCTATTTCATGTGTGAGCTATCACCGCAGCAGCACACAGGATGCAAACATGAATTTTTACAGCAGCAGAGAATTTACGGGTTCCAAAGCCTGGGAGTCTCAGCATATTGCCAGCTTCGATAACATCAGCGTTAAACTGCACTGGACCGATCAACCCTACAAATGGCATATCAATGACGGACAAGAGGTGTTTGCCGTTATGGATGGTTGCGTTGACATGTTCTACAAAGAAAACGGTGAAGTGAGAACCCAACGATTAACCGCCGGTGATATTTTTTATGCCAGCGAAGGCACTGAACACGTCGCACATCCACAGGGCGTAGCCCGGGTGCTGGTGATTGAACAAGCGGGATCGGTTTGATGCGACGCCTCAACCCCGGTTATTTCACGATCGACGAAGCCTGATCAGCGCGATTACCGGCTATGACGCGCCGGCGATGACAGTCGGCGGGATCGAGTCGTTCTCCCCGGGCAGAATACACGGCCAGTTCAGGTAACGGTTCACCGTTAGCGTTATCCAGCAAAACCGAGTGTGTCTCGCCTTTTTCAAACAGATAACGCTCTCCCCACTGGCGCATCGCCACGACGATTGGGAAGACGTCTCGTCCCCGTTCGGTCAGCAAATATTCCTTGTAGGCGCTGCCATCTGACGCCGGACAACTCTCAAGCACGCCGACTTCGACCAGCAGTTTCAGCCGTGACGCCAGGATATTTTTTGCCAGCCCAAGGTTTTTCTGGAAATCACTGAAGCGGCGCACATCATCAAACGCTTCACGGATGATCATCAGACACCAGCGTTCGCCAATCACCTCCACGGTCCGGGCGACCGGGCATTCGCTGGTTCTGAGCGATTCCTGTTTGGCCATCTTCTCTCTCACTCTGCTGATTTACTGACGGCAGCTTAGCCTTCAGTAAAACAAGTTGCAAAAAAAAACCACCGCTGCTACTTATAGAATAAATCGGTTTCAAAAAAAAACCACATAAGGATGCAACATGACTTGCACCAGTGATACCCCTGCAACCTCTGAGGCGCCTCTTTCGCCAGCGACGACCTCAGTGCTGTCGCCTCACATCATTTTTCTGCTCTCACTGACCTGTGCGCTGGCTGTCGGCAATGTCTATTCTGCCCAGCCATTGCTGGAATCCATCTCCGCAACGCTGCAGGTTTCGCCCGGCACCATCGGCCTGGTCATCACGGCAACGCAGGCGGGTTATGCCATAGGATTGTTTTTGCTGGTGCCGCTCGGCGATCGCTTTGATCGCAAAAAGCTGGTGGTCACGCACCTGCTGCTGTCGGTGCTGGCCCTGATCGCTGCGGCGTTAGCAGAGAGTTTGCTGGCGCTGCTGGTGGCGATGCTGCTGGTGGGGCTGATGGCGGTGGTGACGCAAACCGTGGTGGCGTGGGCCGCTATCCTGTCGGCACCGGCTCAGCGTGGCAAGGTGGTAGGCAGCGTCACCAGTGGCATCGTCATGGGCATACTGCTGGCGCGGCTGGTCTCTGGCATCATCGCCGATATCGCCGGCTGGCGGGCGGTGTATATGACCTCAGCCGTGCTGATGGTGCTGATTACCGTGCTGCTGATGAAAGTGATACCGGCTGCCGGTCCGCAGAACACAGCCGGTTCCGTGGCCGGACTGCTGGGATCTGTCCCGCGTCTTTTCGTCACCGAGCCCTTGTTGCGTCAGCGCGGCGCGCTGGCTCTGCTGATTTTTGCCGCATTCAGCATGTTGTGGAGTTCCATGGTTTTGCCGCTCACGGCCATGTCGCTTTCCCATACGCAAACAGGGCTGTTTGGTCTGGCCGGGATAGCCGGAGCGCTGGCGGCTTCCAGAAGTGGCGCCTGGGCTGACCGGGGAACCGGGCAGCGCGCCAGCGGATGCGCACTGGCTTTACTAACGCTCTCGTGGCTCCCGATCGCCTTCGCGCAGGCCTCTTTATTATTGCTGGTTATTGGTGTGATCATGCTGGATTTCGCCGTGCAGACGGTGCATGTCATCAACCAGAGCATGCTGATTGCCGGCAAACCCGCTATCACCAGCCGGCTTATCGGTGCCTATATGTGTTTTTATGCGGCAGGCAGCGCGCTGGGCGCTATTGCTGCCACCCAACTCTATGCGCACTGGGGATGGTATGCCGTGTGCGGCGGCGGGGCACTGGTCAGTGCCTGCGCACTTATTCTCTGGTATGGAACACGTCAATCATGAAATTATCACACCTGCTGCTGGCCACAGGTATTACCGCCATCTGGGGCATTAATTTTTCGGTGATTAAATTAGGGTTGCACGCCATCGATCCATTTATTCTGGCAGGGCTGCGTTTTACGCTGTGTGCCATCCCGGCGCTCTTCTTTATTAAAAAACCTGACGTCCCGTGGCGCTACCTTATTGGCTACGGACTGGTGTTCGGCATTGGATTGTGGGGCCTGGTCAATCTGGGGATAAAAACCGGGCTGTCGGCGGGTATCGCCTCGCTGGTGCTGCAGTTCAGTGCCTTTTTCACTCTGCTGCTCGGCAGTTATGTGTTTAAAGAACAGCTCAGCCGCTATCAGATCGCTGGCTTTGTGCTGGCGTGCAGCGGATTGATGAGCATTGTGTTTATTACCGACGGCTCGGTGACGTTTGCCGGGTTCCTGCTGGTGCTGGCAGGCGCCATAGCCTGGAGTATTGCCAATATCATCATGAAAAAAGCCGGCACGAAGCAGGTATTCGCGTTTCTGGTCTGGTCGAGCGCCTTTTCGCCGCTTCCGCTTTTCCTGCTGGACGGATTAATTAATGGCAGCACGGGCTATAGCGCATTAATCAGCCATATGGATACCCGTGCGATATTATCCATTCTGTTTCAGGTCTACCCCAATACGTTATTAGGCTACTGGATCTGGAATTCATTGCTCAAACAGTATCCTGTCTCCACCGTCGCGCCATTATCGCTGCTGGTGCCGGTATTCGGCATTCTCGGTTCGATGATGATATTTGGTGAAGTTATTTCTCCGATGAAAATCCTGGCGCTGGTACTGATTATTACCGGGCTGGCGGTTGGGTTGTATGGACAACGCATCAAACGTTATTTCATCCGCAGTCGGATTCGCTGTGATCAGCAGCCCGCTGATGAGCCGTGATCCGACAAGAGCGGGCATCCCGCCCGCTCTCTCTGTCAGTGAAAATCCGCTTACTGCACCACGAAACGCGCGACTGAGCCTTCCAGTGTCGACGCCTGATCGCGCAGTGCGCTGGCGGCGGCCGATGATTCCTGCACCAGCGCGGCGTTCTGCTGCGTCACGCTGTCCATCTGAACGATAGCGACGCCGACCTGCGAAATGCCGCGATTCTGCTCATCGGATGCCTGCGCGATTTCGGCGAGGATGCTGGTTACGTTGCCAACGGAATGTACAATTTCATCCATGGTTTTACCGGCCTGACCTACCAGCTGTGAACCACTGCTGATACGCGCCACCGATTCGCCAATCAGGGTTTCGATCTCTTTGGCCGCCTGAGCGCTGCGCTGCGCCAGACTGCGCACCTCACTGGCGACCACGGCAAAGCCGCGTCCCTGCTCACCGGCGCGCGCTGCTTCTACTGCTGCGTTTAACGCCAGGATATTGGTCTGGAAAGCAATGCTGTTAATGACGGTGGTGATTTCGGCGATTTTGCCGGAGCTGGCGCTGATCTGGTCCATGGTTTCAACCACGCCTTTGACCAGCGAGCCGCCCTGATTGGCCTTCTCCGAAGTGGCACGCGCCAGTTCGCTGGAGTGATGAATGTTTTCCACGTTCTGCTTCACGGTAGCGGTCAACTGCTCCATGCTGGCTGCCGTCTGCTCCAGCGCGGCCGCCTGCTCCTCGGTGCGGGCTGACAGATCGTTATTGCCTGCGGCAATTTCTGCGGAAGCGTGGCTGACCTGCATCACGCCGCTGCGAATGTTACCAATGATGCCGCGCAGATCGTTGCTCATCTCACCGACCGCCTGCATCAGCTCGCCCAGTTCGTCCTTGCGCGAAGTTTGCAGCTGTACGCTCAAATCTCCCTGCGCAATCTGCCGCGCGACGTTCAGTGTTACCGCTAAAGGACGGGTAATCTGCCGGGTGATAAACACCGCAATCAGAATGCTGATTACCACAGCCGCCGCCAGGATCAGCGACATCCACAGGATTGCCCGGGCGATATCCTGGTGCGTGGCGGCCAGCTGCTGGGTAAATAATTGATTACTGGTATTGGTCAGATGCAGGCCCGCGATGGCAAGCTGGCGGGTCGCTTCCACTTCTTCTTCCGCGGAGGCGTTGTAGTCCTGCACGCTGTCGCGTCTGGCCGCCAGCGTTACGGCAATTTTATCCAGCGCGTTGCTGTCATCAGCGCTCAGGCGTGGTCGAGCCTGGTCAATGAGTTGAATCGTTTCAGCTATAAAGCCTGACAAAGCCAGACGGTTTTCTTCACTGTTGTCCAGCGCCATCAGCTTTACACGAATACTGATACCATTCAGATATTTAGCGATTTCATTGAGCGCAGCTGCCGTATCCTGCTGTGTGCTGACGTAGTTTCTGGCCAGCGCGGCAACCGCCGTGGTTTCGTCACTGAAGCGCAGCGCCTGCAGAATGCTCTGGCGCTTATGCACTTCGTTCACCGTTTCTGCACGATGCTGACGATAAAGGTTCATCGCAGCTGGCAGAGAGGCAATCAGCGCGGTCTGCGCGCTATCCCATTGCCAGGTTTTCAGCTGGTTGATACTGCCCTCAATCGCCTGCAGTCGCGATTCGTTGTCGGCAATGAATTTTTCATCGTGGGTTTTAACGTATTGCAGGCGGGCATCTTTAGCCTGCGCGAACTGATCGTTAATGCCTTTCAACTGGCTGAGTTTTTCCGCACGTTCCGCGATGTCGTGCAGATTTTTGATGCCACAGGAAGCTACAGCAATGCTGAGGATAAGCAGCACACCAAACCCGAGCATGAGTTTTCTGCTGACTCTGATATCTTCCAAAAAAACACGTATTTTTTTCATTAAGGTGAATCTCCCTGGTTGTTGTTGTCCACGCTTTTGCCTGATGGCAATGGCGTTATCGGCAGGAAGATGATTAATTTCAATTAAAATAATTAAAAAACATATAATCACCTAAATTTATTAGATGAGCTATGCTTGGGGAAGGGCTGCAACGATAGGGCAGGCGTGGAGCTCGAATTTTCTGTTTTAGGGTGGTACTGATTTTGGTGGATAGCGGTGCGGGGGAAAGTATTGACGCAACCTGCCGGTTTGTCAAAGCGCCGGGATTTCAGGCGAAGGGCCCGATAGCCCTCAGGCCAGGCGTTGCGCCTGAGGACATTCCGCTACGCCTGAAATCCTCAGGACTCCGCTGGCTGATTCGTCAGCCACTGAGCGGCGCTGGTGGTGGCAATGTGTTCGCGGTAATTAAACGTTTCCTGTTTAGGCCATGCCACACCGTCCGGACGGGCAAAGGCCAGCCGATAGGCCGCGCCAGTGTCATGGGGATGACGCTCTGCATCTTCCTGTAGCCTTTCCCGGCTAAGTAATACTCGCCTGACCGCGCTTTGCCAGTGAGATTGCATCAGGTCAGCCAGCTCTGCGTAAGTCAGCGTATCGCCAGCGATATAAACAATGTCGTTCTGAAAAGCGGGCTGATGAAAGAAGATATCGGCTGTCAGCTGCCCGATATCGTCTGGCGTGGTGAGTGTCAGGGCATAGTTCCAGTCGCCGAGGGCATAAACCGTTTTATTCCCGGCATCGATCACGCCAAAATCGGGTTCAAACAGATAGCTGGTAAAAATACCGGTCGAAACAATTACCCAGTCAGTGTTGCTTTGGGCGCGCAGCAGGTGGCGCACTTCAAGCTGCTCATCCCACACCGGTTGCCCACTCTCTTTGCCGATAACGTCATAATCCACGCCAAACTGCCAGGGAAAATAGCGGGCGACACCCGCCTTCAGCACGGCCTGAGTGATTCTTAGCTGCGTTCCCGGCCCGCCGACAAAACCACTGCAATTAATGATGGCATCATAAGTGCGAAATAATGCTGAGAGTTCGCTCAGGCTATTTTTCTGCAGGTCGCCTTCCACCACAGTGATATTTAGCTTTTGCAGCGCATCCAGCCGGGTTTTAAGTGGGCCGGACGTGGCATGTGCAGCCTCGCTTCTGAGTAATACACTTATTTTGATCAGCGGATGCTGCTGCACTTTTTTAGCCATGGCGTTTAACACCGCCATGCCTAATTCTCCTGCGCCGAGGATAAGAATATTTTCGACATGTTGATCAACGGGTAGCATGCTTGTCTCCTTAGGTTATATCCGTCATCCTGACAGCGGACAAACCCTGATTCAATCAGGTACACCCGTGATACCGGAGGAGAGATGGAACCCAATCGCGAAGCCCTGCTGCAGTTTTCCAGACAATTTTGTGAGGCGTTGAGTCACGATGATGAAACATTAAAGCGTGAAATTCTTTCACACGCCGGCAATCGCTGGTCGCTGGGTGTATTGCATATTCTGGTCACCCATGGACCGTTGCGCCATGCAGAAATGGGTCGTTTACTACAGGGGGTCACACAACGAATGCTGACGCGCACACTGCGTACGCTTGAGCGTGACGGTCTTATTTCCCGTTGTGATTATCAGGAAAAAGTACCGCGTGTCGTCTATACGGCCACGGACGCGGGGGAAGAAATGATGATGAAAATGATGCCGCTCTGGGCGTGGATTATTTCGTCGGCCGACTATTTTAAGCAAAGCAGGATTACGTTTGATACTCCTCATCAGTAATCGCATTAAATTGCGTGATGACGACCTTGCTGAGGATGCGTGATTATTTCCCTGCTGATAATAGTGCAATTTTTTTTGCACTCTTAATCCTGTCCCGGTTTTGACAGGTTGTCTCGTGAGAATTCACGCATTGAGAGCAGCACGGGCATCAGATTATGGCCCGCATGCGTGAGTGCGTATTCAACACGCGGGGGCTGCTCACCAAAATCAGTGCGGGTTATCAGCCCATCACGTTCAAGCTTACGCAGATGTTGAGTCAGTACTTTATGCGATATCTCCGGCATACTCTTCATGAATTGCGAGTGACGCATCGCAGGCTCCGCAAATAACCTGAATAAAATCTGCAGCGTCCATCTGCCGGAAATAATAGTTAAACATTGCGTGACATAAGCGACCAGAACCTTCTGGTCCGAGACAACGTGTTTTCTCATCATCGCCTACAGGCACTTTCAGGTGCGTAATTGATTCATTCATCAGTTTATTTTCCAATAGATTTTTCACGTATTCTGGAGAACAGTAATGGATCTGAAACTCGACGGCAAAATTGCTCTGATAACGGGTAGCACCAAAGGTATTGGAGAAGCGGTAGCCAGAGGGCTTGCCGCTGAAGGCACCCGCGTTATTATACATGGCCGGGATCCAGCTAAAGCTGAAAATATCGCCAGCGATATCATAAAGCAAGGTGGACAAGCATACGCAGTAACGGGAGATTTAACCCGTGAGGCAGATATTCAACTGCTTTATCAGCAAGTCTGTTCGCTTGTACAATCCGTTGATATTGTTGTTAATAATGCGGGTGGCTCCGGCCCCACAGAGGACTGGACGTCTTCTTTGCCAGAAACCTGGGCGGCTGGGTATGATAAAAACGTCCTTTCAGCCTTACGTGTCATTAATCTTTTTCTTCCTGGGATGCGTGAACACAAATGGGGCAGAATCATTAATATTTCGAGCCTGGCAGCGTTGATGCCTCCCGCCAGGCGTCCGGATTATGCTGCTGCTAAAGCAGGGATTATTGCCATGACCTCATCGCTGGCAAAAGCGGTCGCACACGATGGCGTAACCGTAAATACTCTCTCACCGGGTACTATTCATAGTGCAAGCCTCGAAAAAGCATTTCGTCAAACGGCCAAAGATGCAGGGCTTTCAGCTGACGCGCCATGGGAAGATATTGAACATGCCGTATTGCCCCTGTATGCCAATGTGCCCATGGCGCGCGTAGGGACGCTCAAAGAAATAGCGGACGCCATCACCTTTCTGGCCAGCCCGTTGTCGGGTTACATAACGGGTTCAAATTTAAGGCTTGATGGCGGTATGTGGCCCGGACTTTAAAGCCAGCCGCACAACATCCTGAATAAAATCTCTGTTTCAGCTACTATTTCATTCGATGACATCATCAGAGCCGATTTAATTATCAGAACTTAGCAGGCTGCTGTTGCAGCCCTGCTTATAGCCTAACGTCATCCTCTTCATGATGCGCGCAGTTCCGGTCGGTATGCCCAATCCTGTTTATTGACAGTCCACGCCTGGTCATGCATATTGTTATGTTATAACGTAACAATGAAAGTACCATGATGAAAAACTCGCTCTCCCTGCTTATTGCGGCGCTGCTGTCGCTTCCTGTATTCAATGCTAATGCCAGTAACTATCCGTTCACCGTTGATAACTGCGGTGTCAAAGAGACCTTCGCTCATCCGCCTGCGCGTGTCGTCACCGTTGGCCAGCATGAAACGGAACTGCTGCTGGCGCTCGGTCTGGCAGATAAAATTGCCGCAACCTCGGTGTGGTTTGGCGCGCTGCCCGCCGATTTACAAGGGCAGGGCAGCCAGCTTAAACGGCTGGCCGATAACGCCCCAGGCTTTGAAGCGGTGGTGGCGCAGCGCCCGGAGCTGGTGCTGGCGCAGTACAGCTGGCACGTTGGGCCGCAGGGTGAAGTCGCCACGCGCGATCAGTTTGAGCAGTTGGGCATCCGAACCTGGATTTCGCCTGCCGACTGCATCGGCAAAGCGGTCACCGCAACCTCCAATGGTGATGGTGCACGAACAACGCCCTACGGAATCGAGGTGATTTTCGCTGAAATCAGCGCGCTGGCGCGCATTTTTGATGTGCCGGCGCGTGGCGAAGCGCTCAAACAGCAGCTGGCCGCTCGTATAGCACAGGTTCAGCAACAGCTGCACAAATCGCCGTCAGCGCCTCTGAAGGTGGTTTACTGGTTTTCCAGCCCGCGCCTGAAAGGCGATCCCTGGGTCGCCGGCAATAAAGGGGCGCCGGGCTGGATCAGCCAGACGCTCGGTCTGACTAACATTATCGATTCAGACGAAGAGTGGCCGGCGGTCACCTGGGAGCACATCGTCTCCGCGCAGCCGGACATCATCGTTATTGCCAGCATGGCGCGGCGGCTCTATCCCGCCGATGACGTCGCGGTTAAAAAACACTTTCTGCAAAGCGATCCGGTGACGCGTGAAATGCCTGCGGTGAAAAACGGCCACATTGTGGTGGTACCGGCCATGTCACTGAATCCCTCGTTGCGCAACGTAGAAGCCGTGGAGCTGATCGGTCAGCAGATCGCTGCTTTCGCACCTGCCCGATGAGCGCTCACGCTGTCTGTTACTGGCGCACCGGCCTGCTGATTGCTGCGGGCGCGCTCAGCCTGCCGGTGATGATGACGCTGGCCGCGGCGACTGGCGATGTCGCGATCAGCTTTACCCTGACCGCGCAGGCCATCACTAATGGTCTTGGCATCACCCATTACGACCTGCCGGCGCTGGAAGCCGGCATCGTCTGGCAATACCGCATGAGCCGCGCGCTGATGGCGGCGAGCAGCGGCGGCGGCCTGGCACTGTGTGGGATGGTGTTGCAGTCGTTGCTGCGCAATTCGCTGGCCGACCCTTATCTGCTGGGTATTTCCGCCGGTGCATCAACCGGCGCGGTGTGCGTGATGCTGCTTGGCATCGGCGGCGGCGCCATCACCACCGGTGCCGGCGCGTTTGGCGGTGCCTGTCTTGCATTTATGCTGATTGTTCTGCTCTCCGGCGGCATGCGGGAAAACACCGCGCGCATCATTCTGGCCGGTATTGCCGGGACGCAATTATTTAATGCGCTGACCGCTTACATTATCAGCACGGCGGCCAATGCTGAGCAGTCGCGCGGCGTGATGTTCTGGCTGCTCGGCAGCCTGAGCGGTGTGCGCTGGGCAGATGCATTACTGTGTTTTGCCGTAACCCTCGCCGGTCTGCTGACTGTGCTCTACCATGCGCGCGCGCTGGATACCTTCTCGTTTGGCGCGGAAGTTTCCGCGACGCTGGGCACGCAGGTTTCAGCGGTGCGCATCGTATTACTGCTGACCACTGCGTTAGTGACGGCGGTAATCGTCAGCGCGATTGGCGCGGTCGGTTTTGTCGGGCTGGTGATCCCGCATATCACCCGCATGATTGCCGGGCCGCGTCATCTGGTGACGATCCCGCTCGCATTCCTGGGCGGCTGCCATTTCATGGTGATTGCCGACCTGGTATCGCGCACGTTAATCACCCATCAGGTGCTGCCGATAGGCGTAGTGACGGCGCTAGTCGGCGCTCCGGTGTTCGCCCTGATTCTGTATCGCAACCGGGAGAAATCATGAAGTATGTCGCGGTGGATAAACTGAGCGTGACGCTACAGGCGCGCAGCGTGTTATCTGACATCAGTTTTGCGGCGCAGCGGGGACAAACGGTCGGGTTGCTCGGCCCTAATGGCTCGGGCAAATCGACGCTCATCCGTGCGCTGGCGGGCGTTCAGCCTTGTGCTTATTACGGGCTGGAGATGGGCGGCACGCGGCTGAACCAACTCAGCCGGCGGCAGCGTGCCCGTACGCTGGCCTTCGTGCCGCAGCATGCCGAAATGGAAGCTGAGATGTGCGTTAGCGACATCGTGCGTCTGGGGCGGGCGCCGCATCGCAACGCGTTCAGCCCGTGGCGGACGGCAGATGAAACGGCAGTGCAGCACGCGCTGTCGCTGATGAAACTGGATGCGCTGGCCGGGCGGTCGTGGCAGCGGCTGTCCGGTGGCGAACGCCAGCGCTGCCAGATCGCGCGTGCGCTCGCGCAGCAGCCGGATATCCTGTTGCTGGATGAGCCGATTAACCATCTGGATATTCAGTTTCAGCTCGAGCTGATGCGGCTGATTGCCGCACTGCCGGTCACGGTGATTGTGGCCCTGCACGACCTGAATCTGGCGGCAAAATTTTGCCAGCATCTGGTGGTGCTGCAGCACGGGCAAGTGGTGGCGAGCGGTGAGCCCGCCGCCGTGCTGACGCCTGCCCTGATTCAGCGGACGTGGCAGGTCGAGGCCATCGTCAACCGCAGCGAGCGCGGCACCATGAATATTCAGTACGCCTGAACCGGGCTGATCTTAACGTTCGTCGAACGGCACGCCGCCTTTGGATTTATGATGCTTCGGCGTTTCGATAATCGACACGGTGACCACATCAGCATCGATCTCAAACGAATCCACCACCGCCTGGGTGATGGCTTTGAGTAATTTTTTCTTCTGCTCAACGCTACGGCCTTCCGCAGCATAAACGACAATCTCTGGCATAACGGCGTTTCCTCACGGGTTAGAGTTCTTCTCAAGCATACCTCAGCCACGCTGCCGCGCGCAGCGTTAACCTGTCGCGACGGTTAAAAGGCAACAAGCGGCTAACGAATTCCCTGCAAACGCCGTGTGTTAAAATGTGAATTGTTATGTTATAACGTAATTGATTCGATGATAGTGTAACGGTTTATTCGGAAAATTTAATGAAATCAATGCAAAATTTGCTGATCGCTGCGGCGCTCGGCCTGGCTTCCTGCGCCGTTGTGGCGGCGAGCACACCCGAAAAACCGGTGCGGATTGCCGCACCGTTTGAAATTAAAGGCAGCGATCCGGCGCTCTCCGGCGACATTCTGTTGCGCATGGATGTGGTTGAAACGCTGGTAGAAGTGAACGAACGCGGTGAGCCGGTGGCGGCGCTGGCGCAGCGCTGGCAGGTCTCTGACGATGGGCTGCGCTGGCAGTTCCAGCTGCGCGACGGCGTGCATTTTCACGATGGCTCGCTGCTGGATGCGGTTGCCGTGGTGAAATCACTCAACACCGCACGCGGCAAAGCGGGCTTACTGGACAAAACGCCAATCGCCGACATCAGCGGGGCAGGGCAGCTTGTCACCATCACGCTGCGTGAACCCTTCACGCCGCTGCTGTCGGTCCTGGCGGAAAGCCGCTCGCAAATCCTCGCACTGGCCAGCTGGGATGCGCAGGGCAACATCACGCGCATTATTGGCAGCGGGCCGTTTACGCTTACTTCCTTCCAGCCGCCGCAGTCGCTGACGGTGGCGCGCTTCGCGGATTACTGGGGCGAGAAACCGGCGATTGCCGCCGCCAGCTATCTGGCGACCGGCCGCGCGGAAACCCGTGCGCTGCTGGCAGAAAGCGGTGATGCAGATTACGTGTTTAACCTTGATGCCGCCAGCCGGCAGCGCCTGGCACGCAAAGCGTCGCTGCACATCCCGGCGATTCCGGTGCCGCGCACGTTGATGCTGAAGCTTAATCTGGCCGATCCGCTGCTGGCGGAACAGCCGGTGCGTGAGGCGATCAGCATGGCGATCGATCGCAACGCGCTGGCGCAGGCGGTGCTGCGTTATCCGGGCGCAGCCAGCCAGCTGTTTCCCCCTAACATGGCAGAGTGGCACAACCCGGCACTCACGCCGCTGCACTATCAGCCGCAGCAGGCTGATGAGTTATTACAGTCGGCCGGCTGGCAACGCGGCGCGGATGGCGTACTGACGCGCAACGGCCAGCGCTTCAGCCTGACGCTGCTGACCTATCCCGATCGCCCTGAGCTGCCGCTGATGGCGATGGTGATTCAGCAGCAGCTGCGTCAGGTTGGCATAGACGTGCGAATCAACGCGACCAACGCCAGCGAGATCCCGGCGCAGCACCACAACAACCGTCTGCAGCTGGCGCTGTTTGCGCGCAACTTTGCCCTGACGCCCGATCCGACCGGAACGCTGCTGCAGGATTATGGCACCCACGGCGGTGACTGGGGGGCGATGAACTGGCATGCGGCAGGCTTCGACGCGGCGCTCCACACGCTGACGCAATCCACCGATGGCGCAGCCCGCGCCGGGGCGCGCAGCGTCATCACCCGCGCGCTGCAACAGGATCTGCCGGTGATTCCGCTGGCCTGGTATCAGCAGTCGGCGGCGGTTAACAGCCAGCTGCAGGGCGTTAAGCTCGATCCGTTTGAACGCCACTTCGGCCTGCGCCAGATGTACTGGGGGAGCCATGATTAAACAACTCAGCTGGCGCATGGCGCAGGCGCTGTTCGTGGTGCTGGCGGTAGGATTACTGACCTGGCTGCTGGTGCAGGCGCTGCCGGGCGACATGGCGTGGCGCATCGCCTCGGGGCGCTATGGTTATGATCGCGTCGATGCCGACGCGGTGGCGCGGGTACAACAGGAGCTGGATGGAGCGCTTAGCGGCGGCAGTGCGCTGCTGCACTGGCTCTTCGATCTGCTGCAGTTTAACTTTGGTCGCTCGCTGGTTTCCGGTGAGCCGGTGATGGATGAGCTGCGCTGGCAGCTGGGCCAGACGCTGGCGCTGGCGGGCGTTTCGCTGCTGCTGGCGTTGCTCCTGACGCTGCCGCTCGGCATCTGGGCCGGTTGCCACGCCAACGGCCGGCTCGACCGTGCGCTGTTCTGGCTGACCGCCTTGCTGAAATCGGTGCCGCATTTTGCACTCGGCATGCTGCTGATCCTGCTGTTCGCGCTGCAACTCGACTGGCTGCCGAGCGCCGGTCACGGCGAGCTGCGCCATTTCCTGTTGCCAGCACTGACGCTGGCACTGTCGCTGACGGCCGTCGGCGTGCGCGTGGTGCGCGAAGCCACCTGGCAGGTGGTGTCGTCCGGCTACTATCGCTGGGGAGCGCAAAAAGGACTGGCACCCGCGCGCCTGCTGCTGCGTCACGGCCTGCGTAATCTGAGCGCGCCGGTGCTGACGTGGTTTGGCATGCAGTTTGTCTGGCTGGTGGAAGGCGTGGTGGTGGTGGAAACCCTGTTTGCATGGCCGGGAATCGGTCACGCTCTGGTGCACGCCATTTTTGCGCGTGACGTGCCGGTGATTCAGGCCAGCGCCATGACGCTCGGCCTGCTGTTTGTCCTGCTGAACATGCTGGTGGATGCCGGTTGTCATCTGCTCGATCCCCGGGGGGCGCGCGCATGAAGATGACGCTTTCACGCTGGGTGGGTCTGGTACTGCTGGCGGCGCTGCTGGCTTACGCGTTTGTGCTGCCGCTGATTCAGCACGGCGATCCGCTACAGCAGGATTTGCTGCAAATGTTGCAGACGCCGAACCGCAGCCATTTGCTCGGTTTCGACCATCTCGGTCGCGATATGTTAACGCGCCTCAGCGCCGCGCTGCGCCTGTCACTCGGGCTGGCAGCCCTGTGCGTGATCAGTGCGCTGATAGCGGGCGTGTTCACCGGTGTGCTCAGTGCGCTGTACGGTGGCTGGCCTGAGCGATTGCTGAGCATCGTCGGCGATATGTGCCTCGCGCTGCCGGGATTACTGCTGGTGCTGCTGCTGGCCGCCATTGCGCCAGATGCGCCGCAGATGCTGTGGCTGGGCATTTCGCTGGTGCTGTGGGTGGAATTTTTCCGCGTCACGCGTGCCACGCTGCGGCCAATTGTGCAGGCGCCCGGTATGCAGGCCAGCAAACTGCTCGGGTTCTCTGCCTGGTATCGTTTTCGTCATCATCTGTGGCCTGCGCTGGCACCGGTACTGCTGACGCTGACCTTGTTCTCTTTCAGCAGCGCCATCATGGCGGTGTCGGCGCTCGGTTTTATCAGCGTTGGCGTGCGTCCGCCCACGCCGGAGCTGGGCCTGATGATGACCGAACTGCTGCCGTTTGCGTGGGAAGCGCCGTGGCTGCTGATGCAGCCGGTAGCCGCACTGTTTTTACTGTTGATCAGCCTCAATCTGCTGATGAAAAAGGATCGATGATGAAGGGATTACAGATCACCGGGCTGAGCGTTGCCACAGCGACTGAAACACTGGTTGAGCCGGTGGATGTGCGGCTACAACCTGGTCGGCCGCTGACGCTGCTCGGCGAAACCGGATCGGGGAAAAGTCTGCTGGCGCAGGCGATCATGGGGATATTGCCGCCATCGCTGCAGGCCAGCGGTGAGTTGATGATCAACGGCAGACGCTTTCAGCTGCCGCAGGATACGGCGCAGCTGCGTCGGCTGTGGGGCAATACGCTGGCTTCGCTGCCGCAGGAGCCGTGGCTATCGCTCGATCCGACCATGGCGATTCAGCAACAGGTGGCGGAAGGGCATCGCTTCGTGCGCGGTTTGCCGCCCGCCGCCAGCGCTGCAGCGGCGCAGCAGGATCTGCAGCAGCTTGGCCTGGCCGCGGCGGCACGGCGTTATCCGTGGCAGCTTTCCGGCGGCATGGCACAGCGCGCCGCGTTTGCGGCAGCCCGTGCCGGTGGCGCGCAGGTTCTGATTGCCGATGAGCCAACCAAAGGGCTGGATGTGGCGCGCCGCGACGAAGTCAGCCAGCTGTTACAGTGCGAAGTGGCCGATGGCGGCATGCTGTTGACCATCACCCACGACATCGCCCTGGCACGCCAGCTGGGCGGCGACGTGCTGGTGATACATAAAGGCAGCGTGATTGAACAGGGCCCGGCGCAGCAGGTGTTGCAGTCACCGCAGCAGCCTTACACGCGCGCGCTGCTGGCTGCCGATCCGGCCGTCTGGCCCGCCCGACAGCAAACGGTGATCGGTGCCAGGCCGGTGATCAGCGCCCAGGACATTATGCTGGCGCGCGGGGGCAAAAGGCTGGGTGTGCCACGCGATTTCACGCTGCACGCCGGTGAAATCGTTGGCCTGCACGGTGCCAGCGGCAGCGGCAAAAGCAGCTTCGGCGACGTGCTGTTGGGGTTGCTCGCGCCGCAGCAGGGCCGCGTAACGCACCACGCTGATGCGGATGCGCTGAAATATCAGAAAATCTATCAGGATCCTTCCGCGCTGTTTCCTCCGCAGCGCACGCTGGGGCAAAGCATCAACGATGTGCTGCGGCGTCACGCTCTCCCGCCGGCACAGCGCGATGCGCTCATGACGCGGCTGGCTTTGCATCCAGCGCTGCTGACGCGGCGACCAGAGGCGCTCTCCGGTGGCGAACTGCAGCGCTTCGCGCTGCTACGGGTGATGCTGCTGCGGCCGGTATTTCTGTTTGCCGATGAGCCGACGTCACGCCTCGATCCGCTGGTGCAGCAGCAAACATGGCAGTTGATCGTGGAACTGGCGCGCGAGCAGCAGTGCGCGGTGCTGCTGGTGAGTCATGACCGCGATCTGCTGGAGAAAGGCACGCATCGGGTGATCGCCATGGAAGCGGCTTAGCGACCGGGCGGCTGGCTGTCACCGGGCCCGAGACTCCGTTGCATTACCACGGTGTCCAGCCAGCGGCCATGTTTGTAACCCACCGATTTCATCACGCCGGTGTGCTCAAAACCGAGCGCCCGGTGTACTCCCAGCGAGCCCTGGTTGGCGCTGTCACCGATAATCGCGATGATCTGGCGAAAGCCAGCGGCTTCGGCCTGCGCCACCGCTTTTTGCAGCAGCGCCTTACCGATGCCGCGTCCGGTTTGCTGCGGGTCGAGATAGATAGAGTCTTCCAGCGTGAAGCGGTAGGCATAACGCGGACGATACGGCGCGAGATAGCAGTAACCCAGCACCTGATCCTGCTCCTCAGCCACCAGCCAGTAACCGCCGCGCTCATGCACGTCATTGATACGCCGCAGCATTTCACTCTCCGCCGGCGGTTCCGTTTCGAAGGTTGCGGTGCCGTGCAGCACGTGCCAGGCGTAGATCTTCTGTATCGCCGCCGCGTGATGCGGCTGCGCGGGAATAATGTCCATATGTTCCTGCTGTTCTGCCAATGATGCTGACAGCATGCCACCGCGCCGCAGCGCAATCATCCGCATTAGTCATAGGAAATTGTGATAGTGGTTTCGCTAATGGGTTTTAAGACGATACGCATCTCGCTCAAAATCCTAAAGCCGTACCCTGTACCAAAAATAGCTGGAAATCAGTACGGGGTACGACTAAAATGACGGGTAATTATCTGGAATTTATCGAAACGCGCGTGTTTTCAAAAGCTCGTCAGAGTCTGCTGGCAGACGATCAAGAATTTCAGGAACTGCAAATTTTTTTGCTTGAGCATCATGAGTCAGGTGACACCATTAGTCAGACCGGAGGATGCAAAAAGATTCGCTGGAGCCGGGCCGGAATGGGTAAACGTGGCGGAACAAGGATTATTTATTACACCCGCCTGAGCTCAGGCAGAATTTATCTGTTACTCATCTATCCTAAAAATGTGAAGGATGATTTAAATGAAGCGGAAAAAGCGTTGCTGAAAGTATTTACCCAACAAATAAACCTCTAAGCCACAGACCTGCGAAGATTAAATTATGGAAAAACAGCTATTTAATGACCTGCTGGAAAGCGTACAGGAAATGGTCGCCATTGAGCAGGGTCATGAATCACCGGATATGAACCGCGTCCACCGTCATGAACTGCCGGATGTAAAGCTGATCAGAAAGAATGCCGGGCTAAAACAAGTTGAATTTGCCCATGCGATGGGCGTTAGCGTGGATCTTATTCGTAGCTGGGAGCAGCACAGACGCAACCCTACCGGTCCGGCATTGAAAATGCTTTATCTGATTCAGCAGCAGCCATTACTCATCAACGCTTTACAGGCGCTGTAATCCTTATTATGCCACCGACTATTATCCCGGCACGGCAGATTGCCTGTTGCGGAGCTTTCAGTAACCACTAAACGGATTGAGCTCACAAACTTTTGCTGTGAGCGAGTCCATATTTGCAGGCTGCACGTCTAATTCTGCTCTGACAACTGTACTGCCATGGTGTCGGCTTCGAGCGCCTCAAAGATGTGCGGTTCATCGGCGGGATAACAAATATAATCGCCCGGGAACAGTTCGACCGGCGCTTCCATCAGGCCAACCCGCGCGCGGCCGCGTGCCAGGATGATGTGTTCGACAGAACCCGGTGGATGCGGTTTTGAGGCGCGCGGTGCGCCGGGCTGGCTGGTGATCAGATACAGATCGCGGCGGCCGCCCGGCGGACAGCTGGCCAGTAGCGCGGCCTGAAAGTCCGCTAACTCTGCTGACACCACCATGCCTTCGCCACGCCGAATCACCTGCATCTTTTTCACTTCCGGCTCCATCAGCCGTGCAAACGGAATATTCAGCGCCACACACAGTGACCATAACGTCTCAATGCTGGGATTACCGTTGCCTGCCTCCAGTTGCGACAGCGTTGACTTGGCGATGCCAGCGCGGCGCGCCACTTCCGTCAGCGAAAGTCCGGCGCGCTGGCGTTCGCGCACCAGTCCGGCGGCAATGATAGCAATGGGCGGGGTCACAATTACTCCTGTTCTTTATATCGAACGATTTGTTCATCTTGTAAAACAAGTACGGCGCGTTCATTATAACGGCTTTCTTGTTCGTTATGAGATCAAATTGTGATGCGTCTGGGTGCCGTACCGCTTGATCGCGGCGTATTGAAAGCGATCTTCCTTGTTTGTCTGGCCGACGGCATCGTTGGCCTCTCCTATGGTTCTCTCGCCGCTGCTGACGGTTTTCCGCTCTGGGTGCCGATTGCGCTCTCGACGCTGGTGCTGGCGGGGGCGTCCGAGTTTTTATTTATCGGCATCGTGGCGGGCGGCGGCAGTCCGTTAACCGCTGCCGCTGCAGGTTTACTGGTCAACGCGCGTCATCTGCCGTTTGGCATTGCGGTGAAAGACCTGGTCGGGCAGGGCGGACGCAGCCTGCTGGGCTGCCATATCATGAATGACGAGAGCGTGGTGTTCGGTATTTCACAGCCAAAGCTGGCGCAGCGTCGGGCGGCTTACTGGATTTGCGGACTGGGTATTTTTGCCATCTGGCCGCTCACGGTGATTGCCGGTGCGGTGATTGGACGCTTTATTCCTGATGTGTCGGCGATTGGCCTGGACGCGGTGTTTCCGGCCATCCTGATCGCGCTGATTTTCCCGGCGCTGCGCCAGCGTCGCACGCGCATTCCGGCCACCCTCGGTGCACTGCTGTCCGTACTGGCAACGCCTTTTGTGCCAGCCGGTATGCCGGTGCTGTTTTCTTTACTCGGTTTGCTGAGCTGGCGGGAGCGCAAAGATGCAAAATAGTTTAGTGATTGCCGGCATCGCGCTGCTGGCTGCAGGGACGTATGCAATTCGCTTTGCCGGTTACCGGCTGGGCAGCCGGATGCACATGTCGGAACGTGTGCGCAACATGCTGTCCGACGCGGCAACGGTGCTGCTGCTGGCTGTCGCTGTCACCACCGCGCTGTTTGAGGGCACCGATTTCGCCGGCGTTGCGCGACTGACCGGCGTGTTGTTCGCGGTGTTTCTCGCCTGGCGTCGCGCGCCATTGATACTGGTAATCATCGGTGCGGCGGTAATGACGGCGCTGCTGCGCTATTTTGGCGTGCCGTAAGCGGCGGCGTTATCTTTTCATCACGTTTTCTTGCTACTGTGGCAAGTCCGCAGTTAGCTCAACAGGAGTAAAGATGACGCCGCGACTAGCCCACATTGATGAAACGCCGGCGCTATGGCGAATCCGTAATCTGGCCATTCGGCATGGCTGTCGTGAGGTTTACTCCTCTGAGATCATTGCCGCATGGACGCCGGACGAATTACCGCATGCTTACTACGATGCCGTAAAAAATAATCCTTTTTATGTGATTGATGATGCAAAGCACGGTGTGGCTGCGACCGGCTTTCTCGATCTGCAAAGCGGCAGCGTTGAAGCGATTTTTACTTTGCCAGCCTGCCATGGTAAAGGCTTTGCCAGTGCGATTATGAACGCCATTATTGCTGAAGCACGCCGTCGCGCGTTCAGCCGCCTGACGCTGGCTGCGACACCGAATGCCAGTGGTTTTTATTTACGTCACGGTTTCAGCACGCTGCGCGAGGCGCTCTATCCCTCTGCGCTGGCCGGTGCGGATTTAGCGTGTATAGAAATGCAGCTCAGGCTTTGCAGCTATGATTAGGGATAGTGAGTACAACAAGGACAACGCGAAAATGGTGATTAACTGCGTGGTGTATCGCCACGGCAAACGCGAAGAGCATGTCGAAGTCGATCAAATCAGCGAAGTGCTGAAAGAGGAAAAATCGTTCGTCTGGCTTGGCCTGTATCAACCCGATCCGGCGTTCATGCAAACGCTGCAGGAGGAGTTTAGCCTGCATGAGCTGGCGATTGAGGATGCGCTGGTGGCGCATCAGCGGCCTAAGATTGAGCAGTACGGCGAATCGGTATTTATCGTGGTGAAAACCGCACACATGGAAGATCGCCAGCGCATCAGCTTTGGCGAAACCCACTTTTTCCTCGGCAAAAATTTTCTGATTACCGTGCGTCACGGTTCGGTTGAGGGCTATAAAGCGATCCGCGCTAAAGCCGAAAAAAATCATGCCATGCTGTGCCAGGGACCCGGCTATGCGCTCTACTGCATCCTCGATTTTATCGTCGATAACTACAGCAAAATCACCGAATCGCTGAGTGAACGTATTGCTGACCTGGAAGACGGCATGTTCACCACCCGCTTTGACAGCGTCACGCTGGAAAATGTTTACCATTTGCGGCGTCAGCTGCTGTCGTTGCGCAATGCGGCAATGCCGGTGACGGAAATCTGCCCGCAGCTGGTGCGCTTCCATGAAGATATCATCCCAAAAAATCTGCGCGCCTATCTGCGCGACGTGCAGGATCACGCGCACCACGTAATGATTGATGCCGAAGACATGCGCGAAACGCTGGCCAGCGCCATGCAGGTGAATCTGGCACTGGTCTCGGTACAGCAGAGTGAGGTGAATAAAAAACTGGCCGGCTGGGGGGCAATCCTGATTGTGCCGACCATCATCTTCAGTATGTACGGCATGAACTTCTCAGACATGCCCGAGCTGCACAGCCACTTTGGCTATCCGGCGGCGCTGGCGGTCACGCTGGTGATCTGTTTCGTTATGTGGTGGCGGCTGAAAAAAGCGGGCTGGCTGTAAGCGTGATGGCCTGCGCGCGCTGTCACCAGACGCGCAGGCCAGGGCGATTTCAGCCTGAAATCGCCACGCTCCATTAGCCTCAATGCGCGCTGGCAGTAGGGCGCACCGTGATCTCATTGACATCAACTTCGCCAGGCTGATTAATGGCCCAGCTCACCGCCTGCGCAATGGCTTCGGGTTTTAACGCAATCTGACGATAGCTCTGCATGGCCACGCGTGCGGTCTCGTCAGTGATGGTGTCCGCCAGTTCCGATTCCACCACGCCGGGATTAATGACCGTCACACGCAGCTGGCGCGATTCCTGACGCAGGCCATCCGAAATGGCGCGAACCGCGAATTTTGTGGCGCAGTACACCGCTGCCGTCGGCGATACCGCCAGCGCACCAATCGAGGCGATATTGATGATATGGCCGCTTTGCTGCGATTCCATGACTGGCAGCACGGCAGCGATGCCGTACAGTACGCCACGCACGTTGACGTCGAGCATACGATCCCATTCATCCACCTTCAGCGAACTGAGCGGCGACAGCGGCATAACGCCGGCATTGTTGATCATTACATCAACCCGGCCATATTTATCGCGGGCAAAATCGGCCAGCTGCTGCGTATCGGCACGCTGCGTCACGTCGGTGGCCAGATAATCCAGTTGCGCGCCGCTGGCACGCAGTTCATCACACAGTATTGCCAGCCGATCGGTACGGCGCGCGCCCAGCACCAGTTTATGCCCCTGACTGGCCAGCAGACGCGCTATCGCTTCGCCGATGCCGCTGCTGGCGCCGGTCAGAATAATCACTTTCGCATTGGAATGAGCCATGATGGTTTCCTCGTGTTGGTTGACGAGGCTATTGTGGAAAACGCCGGCTAAAGCGAACAGACCGGATTGTGGCGCATCATTGCCTGATTCTCTCGTCACGGTTGTGAGTAAGGAAGAAACCTGGCTATGCTTTGCCTGAACCTCTCACCGGAAACCCGTTATGTCGCAAACCGTACAACAGCAGACCTGCGCGCTGCTGCGCCAGCTGGCACCGCAGGAAGGTTACACCGCTTCACTGCTCGACGGCGTGCGCTTTATGCGTGCCGACCGGCAGTGGGCGCGCACGCCGGTTCTTTATGAGCCGAGCATCATCATTATCTGCCAGGGCTCGAAGCGGGCGTTTCTTGCCGACAAAATGTATCGCTACGACGCACAGCACTATCTGGTGTTGTCGGTGCCGCTGCCATTCTCCGCTGAGACTGAAGCGACCTCGGCTGAACCGTTGCTGGGGCTGGCTATCCGTCTGGATGCGGCCACGCTGGCACGACTGGTGACGCAGGTCGCAGCGGCAGACATTCCGCTGGCGGAGACACCAGCCAGCATTATTTCGACGCCGGTAAATGAGACGCTGGCGGATAGCACGCTGCGCCTGTTGCAGGCGCTGAGCGATCCGCTGGAAGCGCAGGTTTTAGGTCCGGCACGGGTAGAAGAGATTTGCTTTCGTGTGTTGCTGGGTGAGCAGGGCGGTGCGGTGCGCGCAGCGCTGACCTATCAGGGGCACTTTGGCCGCATCGCGCGGGCGCTGCAGCGCATTCATGCTGACTGGCAGCAGCCGCTGGATGTGCCGCATCTGGCCAGCGAAGCGGGCATGAGCGTTCCGCGCTTCCATCTGCATTTCAAAAGCGTGACACAGACCTCGCCGATTCAGTATCTCAAGTCGCTGCGGCTGCATCAGGCGCGTTTGATGATGATTCGCGATAATCTCACTGCCGCCGGTGCCGCCGCACGCGTCGGTTACGAAAGTGATTCACAGTTTAACCGGGAGTTTAAGCGGATGTTTGGTCGCACCCCGGCTGACGAGGCGCGGGTGATGAAACGCGCATTTGCGCTGCTGCCGCCGGAACAGTTATCCGCGCGGCTGCAGGCACATTAGGTCAGTACGCGATAACGATTGCCACCACCACGCCAATCCAGAACAGCAGGCTGGCAGCCAGTGCCAGCTGGCACAGTAACCGGCGGGAAAAACTCAGCAGCGCACTGAGGCGCGGCGATAACATTAATACCATAATCATCCCTCACAACAGCCAGCAACCGATCAGCGCAGCCCCATCACGGCAACCACCAGCAGAATCCAGAAAAATGCACAACCTGTCAGCAGAAAACGCCAGACAAGATGGCGTTCGGGAGTCAGCAGCGTGTGCAGACGCATACGAAGAAGCAGTGGCATAGCGACCTCAAATCAGAAAGTTTTATAGGGAATATCCGGCAGCTAAGAACAGAAAATTCTGTCAGCGAATAAGAACATTCTGACGTGTTATAAGGCCGCGAAACGACAAGACCAGTCTTGAAAACAGGCTGAGAAATTCCTTAGCAGGCAGGCAATAGCCACAGCGGATATCAGATGCCGCTGTGACCATCAGGCACAGCAAAGCCGGTTACACGCTGCGCGTGACGCCACCGTCCACGCGAAGATTCTGCCCGGTGATATAAGCCGCGCCGGGCGAAGCAAGAAACGCAATGGTAGCCGCCACTTCTGCAGCCGTGCCGTAGCGCTGCATGGGCACGCTGTCGCGCCGTTCATCCGTTTTCGGCAGGCTATCAATCCAGCCTGGCAGGACGTTATTGATACGAATATTCTCAGCTGCGTAGGTGTCGGCAAAGATTTTACTGAAAGAAGCCAGACCGGCACGGAACACGGCCGAGGTCGGGAACATGTCGGTGGGTTCAAACGTCCATGCCGATGAGATATTGATGATACTGCCGCCACCCTGCTGCTGCATGATCGGCGTGACCAGACGTACAGCGCGTACCACGTTGAGGAAGTAGGTTTCCATTCCCTGCTGCCACGCATCATCGCTTAATTCAAGGATCGGCGCGCGCGGACCGTGACCGGCACTGTTAACCAGCACGTCGATACGTCCCCAGCGCGCCAGTGTGGCATCAATCAGTTGCTGCAAATCGTCCACTGACTGATTCGAACCGGTAATGCCGAGCCCGCCCAGACGATTTGCCAGTGCCTCGCCTTTGCCGGAGGAGGAAAGAATCGCAACCCTGAATCCCTCGCTGGCCAGCTTCTCCGCTGCCGCTGCGCCCATACCGCTGCCACCTGCAACAATCACTGCAACTTTTTCTACTGTCATATGAGTAACCTCATCAATTAAATATCCTGTGATGCCAGTATAATGGCCGGGAGATGCCGCAGAGAGTCAGCTCAGCTGGCAATTGACGATAGGAAAACTACAGGATGAATCAGGGCTTTCAGGCATTACCGTCGCTGAATGCGCTACGGGTATTTGAAGCCGTGACGCGGCACCTTAATTTTCGCCTCACCGCTGAAGAGCTCGGCGTGACGCAGGGTGCGGTTGCGCAGCATATTCGCGGTCTCGAGGCCAGCCTGGGCCTGAAACTGTTCGATCGGTTGCCGCGTTCGCTGGCGCTGACCGCTGCCGGTGCAGGCTATGCGGTGCACATTCGACAGGCGTTCGAGCTGATTGATGAGGCGACGCGCACGCTGCGCCCGGAACCGGATCGCCTGACGCTGAGCGTAACACCGACCTTTGCCAGCCGCTGGATGCTGCCGCGTTTACCGGCATTTACCGCGGCCTGGCCGGATATCGACCTGCGCGTGCTGGCCTCTGAACGGCTGGTGCAGTTTCACCATGAAGGCGTCGATCTGGCGGTGCGCTATGGCCGGCCGCCGTTTGGTAGCGGGCTGGAGGCCACGCTGCTGTTTAGCCAGACGGTGCTGGCGGTGGTCAGCCCGGCGCTGCTGGCACAACACGGTGATGCGGCGCAGCCAGAAAATTGCCTGCGCTATCCGCTGCTGCACGATGGCCATCACCTGTGGCCGGCGTTCCTGGCGTTTATGTTCCCCGGCCAGTCGCTGCAGCATCAGCATCATCTGCGCTTCAACCAAACCGCGCTGGCGCTGGAAGCGGCGCTGAGTGGTCAGGGTATCGCACTGACCAGCCCGCATTTTGTGCAGAACGATCTGGCCAGCGGTCGGCTGGTTCCCGCCTGGCAGCGTGAGATGCCCGTTGATGCCGGCTGGTATCTGGTGGCTCCGCGTCGTCCGCGTGAGCAGGCAACGGTGAGTGCGGTTCGTGCGTGGCTACTCAGTCAGGCGGAGCAGAGCAAAGATTGATGGCTGAGCAACGCGATGCTTTTATGTTCAATAACAAAATCAGTAAAACTGATGATCGTCTGCGAATTATGAATGTTATAACTGACTGAGCATGCATTTTATAAGGTTTATCCTGCACAGGCAGGGTTTTAGAAAAATATCACGCAAATTCAGCAATTAAGGGAAGGAATTGTGCGTTGCAATCTGCTGAGGGCTGTGAATAAATAAAACGCTGAATTTCATAAAAATGCCATAACGGCCAGGCGATAGCCTGCATAACCGTATTACCACCATGACCGATCATAAAATTCTTTTAGCCAGGGATATCAGCGCCAGAAGTGAAAGCATGCAAGCGCACCTCATCGCCATCCGGCGCGATATTCACGCACATCCGGAACTCGGTTTCGACACCGTTCGCACCGCAGCCATCGTGGAACAGGAATTGCTGCGCCTCGGGCTGACGCCGCAAACCGGCGTGGGCCGCACTGGCGTGATGGTGGACATTACCGGCGCGCAGCCGGGCAAAACCGTGCTGCTGCGCGCCGATATGGATGCGCTGCCGATTCATGAGCAAACCGGTCTGCCGTTTAGCAGCATCTGGCCGGGTAAAATGCACGCCTGCGGCCACGATATCCACACGGCTACGCTGCTCGGCGTCGCGGCGATCCTCGCGGACCTGCGCAGCCAGCTGCACGGCACGGTGCGGCTGATTTTTCAGCCGGCCGAAGAGACGCCAGAGAGCGGCGCGCAAGCCATGATTGCTGCCGGCGCAGCGGACGGCATTGATGTGGCGATCACGCTGCACAATAAGCCAGAGCTGGCCGCAGGGGAAATCGCCCTGACGCGCGGTGCCAGCACCGCGTCCAGCGATGAATTCGACCTGGTGATCCACGGCAAATCCACCCACGCCGCCCGGCCGCACATGGGTACCGATCCGATTATTGCCGCCGCCAGTCTGGTGACTCAGCTGCAGACCATTGTGTCGCGCGAGCTCGATCCGGCGAACTCTGCTGTGCTGACGATTGGCCATATCCACGGCGGCACCACCCATAACATCATATCCGACAGCTGCCTGATTCAGGGCACCATCCGCGCTAAATCACCGCAGGCGCGCGCTCACATGGAAGACGCTTTCCGCCGCATCTGTGCCGGTGTCGCACTGTCGCTCAATACGCGGATTGAGGTCAATTATCAGCGAGGCGTACCGCCGCTGATGAATGATGATGCGCTGATTGATGCACTGGAGCCGATTCTGTCGCACCAGTTCGGCAAGCCGGTGGTGGCAAAACCCAGCAGCAGCTTTGGCGCGGAAGATTTCTCGCTGTTTACTGAGCGTGTGCCGGGCTGTCAGATCCATATCGGCTCTGGCGCGCCGGGGCGCGACGACCATCTGCATAACTCCGACTATCAGCCGGACGAACGCAGCATTCACGCTGGCACACAGGCTCTGGCCCGTATAGCGATCGACTTACTCTCCTGATAATAATGAGGTTTTATGATGATGCGTAAAGGGCTGTTCTCCGCCTCCGCGGGCCTGTTGCTGCTGGCTTCTGCCGTGGTTCAGGCCAAAGATTTTGGCACGTTAAAATTCGCCACCGAAGCGGCCTATCCGCCGTTTAACCAGTCCACGCCGAGCGGCAAAATTGTCGGCTACGAGCCCGATATGGTGGCCGAACTGGCGAAACGCGCGGGGTTCAAATATGAAATCGTGGCACAGAAGTGGTCCGGACTGATCCCCGGCCTCGCTGATGGCAAATATGATGCGGTGGTCGATGCCGTCACCGTGACGCCAAAACGTGAAGAAGTAGTGGATTTTACCCATCAGTACACCGTGAGCGTTTCGGGCTTCGTCACGCTGAAGGGCAGCGCAGTAGATACCCTGCCGGGCAACGGTGAAGTAGTACAGGCGACTGATGAAGCCGGTATGAACAAAGCCATCGACGCGCTGAAGGCGAAGTTCAAAGGCAAAACCATTGCGGTGCAGGTCGCTACCATTCAGGCCGATTTCCTCAATAAATATCTCGGTGATGTCGCGACTATCCGTACCTATCAGGCCGGCCCGGAAACCTTCGCCGATCTGCTCAATGGCCGGGTTGATGCGGTCATGGCATCGCGCACCAATCTCAATGCTTATGTGAAAAAACACGCGGATACGGTAAACAGCACCGGTTACGGCTTTGTGGGTGGTGTACTGGGCCAGGGCTCGGCGATTGCCATTCGTAAAAATAATCCGGAGCTGAAAGCCGCGCTGGATCAGGCGCTGGTGTCGATGATCAAAGACGGCACGCTGAAGCAACTGTCTGAGAAATGGTTCGGCGAGAACGTCGCGCCTGCGGAATAATGCTGAGCGCTTATGACTATTGACTGGCAACTGTTAGGTTTTGGTGACGAAGGCTGGGGCGGCGTGCTGCTGGACGCCGCCACCGTCACGGTAACGGTCTCGCTGTGTGCGTGGCTGCTGGGCGCGATGCTCGGCAGCCTGCTGTGCTGGATGCAGATTGGTGGCGGCCGCTGGCAGCAGCGTCTTGCCAGCGGTTACATCACGCTGTTTCGCGGCGTGCCGGAGCTGCTGGTGATCTACCTGTTCTACTTTGGTGGCCGACAGGTGGTCGGGTTTATCGGTGAAGCTATCGGCCTGCAGGGACCGTTTGACGTTAACGGCTTCGTTGCCGGCGCGATCGCCATCGGGCTGATTTCCGGCGCTTATCAGAGCAGCGTATTTCGCGGCGCGTTTTACGCGATTCCCGCCGGCACGCTGGAAGCCGCTACGGTCACCGGTATGGGGCGTTTTATGCTGTTCCGCCGCATGATTGTGCCGCAGGCGCTGCGCACCGCGCTGCCGGGCATGGGTAATCAGTGGCAATCGGTGATTAAGGAGTCGGCGCTGGTATCGGTGACCGGGCTGGTGGAAACCATGAACCAGATTTCCACCGCGTCGAATTCCACCCAGATGCCGTTTTTCTTCTACAGCGTAGGCGCGGTGATTTACCTGATTATCACCACCTGTTCAGATTTCTTCTTCCGCTATGTGGAAAAAGTGGCCATGCGCGGGCAACAACGCGCGCGGTTGTAAGGAGCCACGATGGATTTCACCTTTTTACAGCACACGCTGGCGGCGCTGCTGCGCGGACTGCCGCTGACGCTCAACCTGGCGGTATTGTCCCTGCTGGGCGGCGGGATACTGGCGCTGCTGCTGAATTTGCTGCGTCAGCATCGCCTCGGCAGCTACGTTACGCGTTTTTATGTCTGGCTGTTCCGCGGTACGCCGCTGCTGATTCAAATCTTCATGATTTACTATGGCCTCGGCAGCCTGCCGGCGGTGCGCGAAAGCGTGCTGTGGCCGCTGCTGCGTGAGCCTTACTGGTGCGGGTTAATTGCGCTGATTCTCAACGACGCGGCCTATACCGCCGAGATCCTGCGCGGCGGACTGAATGCGGTTAGCGTGCAGTCACTGGAAGCGGCGAAAGTGTGCGGCATGTCGCGCTTCACCACGCTGCGGCGCATCACGCTGCCACTGGCGGTGCGTCAGGCGCTGCCGGCCTACAGCAATGAGATCATCTCGATGATCAAATCCACGTCGCTGGTGAGCACCATCAGCCTGATGGAGATGACCGGCATCGCCGATTCCATCGTGTCAGAAACCTTCCGCGCGCTGGAGGTGTTTATCAGCGCGGCGATTATCTATCTGCTGCTGACCGTGCTGGTGAGCAAAGCGGTGGCGCTGCTGGAGCGCCGTTTGTCCCCTTATCACGCTGGAGCACGTTAATGAACAAACCCACTATTGCCCTGAGCCATCTCAGAAAAAGTTATAGCGGGCATGAAGTGCTGCATGACATCAGCCTGACGGCGCAGGATGGCGACGTCATTTCGCTGATCGGCGCCAGCGGCTCCGGTAAAAGTACGCTGCTGCGCTGCATCCCGTTTCTTGAAGTGCCACAGGCCGGTGAGATTGCCGTCGGCGATGAAGTGGTTACCCTCGATAACGCGGACGAAAAGCTGAGCCGTGAACAGCGCCGCCGGATTAAGCTGATGCGCATGCAGCTCGGCTTTGTGTTTCAGGGCTTCAATCTGTGGCCGCACAAAACCGTGCTGCAGAACATCATTGAGGCGCCGATCCATGTGCAGAAGCGCAGTCATCAGGAGGCCGTTGCTGAGGCCGAAGCGCTGCTGCAAAAAGTCGGGTTATACGAAAAGCGCAACGCATGGCCGTCGCAGCTCTCCGGTGGCCAGCAGCAGCGCGTGGCGATTGCCCGGGCGCTGGCGCAGCAGCCGAAAGCGATACTGTTTGATGAACCCACTTCCGCGCTCGACCCGGAGCTGGTGGGCGAAGTGCTGCGCGTCATTCGCAGCCTGGCGGAAGAGGGGCGCACCATGATTATCGTCACCCACGAAATGGGGTTTGCGCGCGATGTATCAAACAAAGCGGTGTTTCTGCATCAGGGCAAAATCGAAGAGTCCGGATCGCCGCAGCAGGTGTTTAGCGAACCGATCTCGGCGCGCTGTCGCGCTTTTGTCAGCAGCCACCTGCAGCGCAACAGCTAACCAGATTTGTGCCAATGGTGTTCTAAGCCAAATTATGGAAAAATCGCCCTCCCTCAACGGAGGGCTTTTTTATCGGCGCAGGGAAGGTGCACGTCGTCGCGCACTTCACGTCCATCGATAACCAGCTACCGTCAGGTCTGGCTGCTGTTGCGTTACCGCGCGACAGAGAGGGCCGAAATTTTCCTCATTTTTCTACAGGCGGAGTACGTAATGGGCGCGAAGGTGTGGTTAGTGGATGATGATGTATCCGTGCGTGAGTCGCTGGGATTTCTGCTGCGAACCGTGGACTACGAGGTCGCCGACTTTGCTGACCTGGCATCGTTCGAAACCGCCGCCGCCGGTCAGCAAGCCGTATGCGGCTGTCTGCTGCTTGACGTGCGACAGCCAGAGAGTAGCGGCCTGAGCTGGCTGGCCCGGCAGGGTGCACGCCATCCGCTGCTGCCGGTGATCATCATGACCGGGCACGACACGCTGGAGGCCTGCCGGCGCTTGTTTGCTCAGGGCGCCTTTGCCTTTTTCACCCGGCCGCTGGAGATTGAACCGCTGCTGGAGACGGTCCGGCTGGCGATGCGTGAGAGTGAGCAGCGCGCCAGCCTCTAATGATACCGCGCCGTGTTGCCGCAGAGCGCGCGCCGGGAAGCCAGCGCGCACAGCAGCGGCACCGGCAGGGTAAACAGCAGTAACAGCCACAACAGCACATACACCGCATCCACGCCGTCGTTTTGCAGATTGTTATACAGCTGCGCCGGCATTCCGTGGGGAAACCAGGCGAAAATCATCACAATGCCGAATTCGCCCATCGCCCGCACCCACGCCAGTGCCGTAGCCGACGCCAGGCCCGGTGCGGCCAGGGGCAGCGCCAGCCGCCAGAAGCGCGGCCACGGTGTGGCACCCAGCGTCCGGCCCGCTTCAAGGATCTCCTGCGGCACCGCGATAAACGCCGAGCGTGCGCTGGTGACAAAGTAGGGCAGCGCGCCATACCACTGCGCCAGAATAAAGGCGGCGGGATTGTTCACCAGCGTCCAGCCCAGCTTGCTCAGCAGCTGGCCGGGCAAACTGTACGGACCGTACGCGCTGACCAGCAGGATTCCCATCGCCAGCGGCGGCGTCAGCAGCGGGATCATCACCAGCGTTTCCACCAGCCAGCGTATTTTCCCCCGCGCCTGCGACAGCCACCAGGCCAGCGGTAAGCCGGTCAGAAAAATCAGCACCAGCGCGATTGCTCCCAGACTGAGCGACGTGGTAATCGCCGCGCCGTCACCCCACGCCAGCCGCAGGTGTTGCCAGTGTGTGACGCCCGTCAGGGTGATAAACGGTACGGCCAGCAGCACCAGGGCGGGTAGCGACAGCCACAGCGCGCCAGCATGGCGGATTTTCATGGGATATAAAGCCCATCGCCCTTCGGTGCGGCGTAGCCTTGCTGTTTAAACAGCGCCTGTCCTGACGGACTCAGCATGAAATCTACAAAGGCTTTGCCAGCGGCCGTACCGTGCGGCGCATTCCTGAGCACCGCCGCGTAGTAGACCAGTGGCTGGGTGTGCAGCACTTTATCTTTACCCTGGCTGTCTTTGACGCTAAAGCTGACCGTGTTGTACCACTTAGTCGCCATCGCCGGATTGCTGAGGTTGATTTCATCGGGCAGCGCGATGTAAGGCAGATGGGCAGAGATCACTTCGCTTTCATAGCCCGCAGCTGCATCCACCTGACCGCTCTCGAGCCGCGTCAGCAAGCCACCTTCCAGATGGGTTTGTGCGGGATTCTGGTAACCGCCGAGAATGTGGTCAGCGATGCCGGGCTGCCGGTAATACTTCTGCGCCAGTAGCAGGGTGAAAATGATGTTCTGGCCTTTAGGATCGTTTACCGGATCGGTCCGACCAAATTTCAGTCCCGGCGCTGCCAGCAGCTGAAGCCAGCGGCCATCATTGCCTTTGGCTGCGGCAAACTGCGGCGCAAACGGCCCCTTCGGGTTATAGGCGATCACCATGCTGGTGCTGGCTACCGGTACTGCGTTGTCGATCAGTCCGGCGTCTTTCAGGATCTGCATCGGACCGGGAGTAATAGACACGAACACGTCAGCAGTGATTTTTTTGCTCGCCAGCAGGCGCGCCATGCCGTAAGCCCCCTGGCCCTGACCTTCATACTTACCGTCATGCTGTTGTGCAAATGCCGGGCCCAGTGCCTGATCCATCACTTTTCCCATCGAACCGGCATACGTCACGCGGATATCCATGGCGGCCTGCGCCGGTAAACTCAATCCGCCGGCGGCAGTCATTAACAGTAGGGTAAGCGTCTTCACGCGGAGATTCCTTATCGCTATATAAATGAGTAAATAGCGATTATCGGAATTCTCCGTTTTAGCGCAAGGTAAAATCTGTTGCGAAATCCTGCGGTCGCGCGCCAGTGCCGGGTTTTAGTGCCATTGCAACGCGCGCTGAGAGAAAAAATTCATTTACCGATCCGTGAGCTACCGCAAACACAGGCGGCCAGCCGTCTGCTGGTTAAATAAGCGGCTATAGTTATCCCAGTTAGATTATTTGCGTGCCGCTGGGCGTGCACCTTTTCCTCATTTGCCTGGAGCCCGTTACTACGTCACGAGGTTTAATGTGTTTGCCGATCTTTCCTGGAAAATTATTCATCAGGTCATCAACCAAACCATCGCTGAGATGGTGGATGAACAGCAAACGCTGGACGTGCTGAGCCTGCGCAGGCGCTTAAGGGAAATGGCGGAGAACGAAACTAACGAGGAGATGGTGCTGTGTTACTGGCAGGCCAGCAAAGTGCTGACGCGTTTGCCGCCCACCGTCACTGCCAGCCAGCTGATAGAAGAGGCGCGCCATGCGTTCCGCAGTCCGCCCAGTCACGATTCGCTTTAACGCGAAATGCTTTTCTTTCCCCGTTGCGCTTAACAGCCTCTAATTGGCTGAAATTTAATCATAATCATGCAATACGCTCTGCTAGACTTCCTGGGTTAACAACGCTGAAAACAGAGGACAGTAATGAAAATCAAAAGTTATGCCGCACACAACGCTGGTGATGCGCTGGTACCGTACGAGTACGAAACCGGTCCGCTGGCGGCGGAAGAAGTGCTGGTTGAGGTCGATTACTGCGGTGTGTGCCATTCTGATTTGTCGATGATTGATAACGAGTGGGGCATTTCCTCTTATCCGGTCATTGCCGGTCACGAAGTGATTGGTCGCATCAGCGCACTCGGCGATGCGGCGCAGGACAAAGGATTGAAGGTCGGCCAGCGCGTGGGTATCGGCTGGACCGCGAAAAGCTGCCAGCACTGTGATGCCTGCATCAACGGCGAGCAGGTCAACTGTGAGAACGGTTCAGTGCCCACTATCATGAACAAAGGCGGTTTCGCCAGCCATCTGCGCGCCGACTGGCAGTGGGTGATTCCGCTGCCGGAATCCATGGACATTACCTCTGCCGGTCCGCTGCTGTGCGGCGGGATTACCGTGTTTAAACCGCTGCTGATGCACCATGTAACGGCTACCAGCCGCGTCGGCGTAATCGGTATTGGCGGCCTCGGCCATATGGCGATCAAACTGCTGCGCGCCATGGGTGCTGAAGTTACGGCGTTCAGTTCGAATGCCAGCAAAACCGAATCCATCAAAGCCATGGGCGCCGATCGTGTGGTCAACAGCCGCGATCCGCAGGCGCTGAACGCGCTGGCCGGGCAATTTGATTTGATTATCAGCACCGTAGCCGTCGATCTGGACTGGCAGCCGTACTTCCAGGCGCTGGCTCCGCACGGTAAGTTCCACACCGTGGGCGCGGTGATGAAGCCATTTGAAGTGCCGGCGTTCAGTCTGATTCTGGGCGATCGCGCGGTAACGGGGTCGTCTACCGGTTCACCGGGCCAGCTGCGTAAGCTGATGCGTCTGGCGTCACGCGCCGATGTGGCACCGCAGGTGGAAGAGTTCCCGATGTCAAAAATCAATGAAGCGCTGGATCACGTACGCGCCGGTAAAGCTAATTACCGCGTGGTGCTAAAGGCCGATTTCTGAGGCGGATAACACGCTGACATTTGTCAGGCAAAACGGCGGATGGGGGATCATCCGCCGTTTTTTACGCCTTATCCCTGCGAATCATCCTTTTCGCCGAGGAAGAAATACCACAGCGGAATCGACATCAGCGCGGTGAATACCGTGGTGTAAAGCGCGATCATAAAGCCCTGCGTCAGATACATGGTCAGCGTCCAGTGGCTGAACGGGATGCCGTATTGATCGATCACGCCGCCGATAATCGCATTGCTCATCACTGTACCGACAATCAGCGCCAGAATAAACAGCCCACGCAGGTAGTAACGCATCTCCTTGCGTTTCACCGTGAAGCGCGCCCGCACGATACCGAGCGGCGACTGCTGCGCGGCGAGAATTTCCGCTTCGCTCATCGGTGCCCGCTTTTGTCTGCGCCAGCGCAGTACGTCCACCAGCACGAAGGCCAGCAGGCTGACGCCCATCACCGGCAGAGCATAGCCGAGCGCCAGCGCCAGCATCAGGCAGACCCCTTTGGCATAGTGCGGCAGCGCCAGCCAGCTTGCGCTCAGGGTTTGCGCCGGGCTGGCTTGATCCAGCGCCGGGCGGCGCAGCCACCACATGCGATAACCCAGCACAATCATGCTGCATAAACCCAGGCCAAACAGCGCCAGCAACAGCTGATTAGGCCAGCCAAACAGCACGCCCATGTGCGCATCGACACCCCAGCGCGTCAGTTTTGCCACCAGCGGGAAGCGATCAAACCAGACGTGATCGACAATCGCGAAGCTGTGCGGATTCACGGACACCGCATCCACCTGCGTGGGCCAGCTGCGATCAATCTCACTGACCGTCCAGGCTTTGCCCTCGCTTTTCGGCTGGCGCAGCTCAACTTTAGCCGCGCGGATGCCATCCTGACGTGCCGCCGCCAGCACGCGATCCCAGTCAGCGTCGGCGGCATTTGCCGGCAGTGACTTCGCCGGCTGCGCCGCCGGTTTCGCCATCGACGACATCGGCATGCTGGTCATGTCCATGTCCGGCATACTGCGGTGATCGGCGTGAGGATCCGCCGGCGCGGCGGGCGCATCACCGCTGAGCGCCGTATTTACCTGTGGCGTCAGCCAGTTAAGCTCGGTGCGCATCTTATCGATATTGCCACCTGCCCATTGTGACCAGGTGAGGCCGGTAACGGAGAAGAACAGCAGCCCGAGCAGCAGCGTCAGCCCCAGCGTGATGTGCCAGTGCCGGGTGAAGGCAAAACCCTTTCGCACGGTTTTCAGCCGGCGTTTTGGTCGCGTGCCCAGCCACAGCAGCACGCCGCCGAGCGCGGCCACCCACAGCCAGCTCGCCGCCAGTTCGCTGTAGTTGCGACCAAAGTCACCGAGTAACAGACTACTGTGCAGCAGATCGAGCGTGGTGCGCAGCGGCAACACGCCACTGGTGCCATACACCGTCATGTCGCCGGTTACTTTGAGGCTGTAGGGATCGATAAACACCGCGCGCGACTGCGACGGACCAAGTGTGGCATCGCTGAACTGTACGCGCGTGGTATCGCGCGCGGCGGGCGCAGGTCGAACCGCATAAATGTGCTGATTTTCGCCCGCATAGGCGCGTGCTGCGGCGATCTGCGCCGAGAGCGGTTGCGCATTGCCCTGTGGCTGCGCGGTGAGCGCATCAGCGTAGATCAGATTTTCCAGCTGCGGCGTCAGCACATACAGCGTGCCGCTGAGCGCCGCCACGAAGATGAACGGCGCGACAAACAGGCCAATGTAAAAATGTAAGCGGCGTAGCAGATTAAGCACCGCGCCGCGCGGTGCTGCAGAGTGAACAGCAGACAAAGCCGTCTTCCTTCCGATAAGAGAATGTCAGGGCACAGCGCAGGCGTTGTACCGATTAATGAGATTCAGCAGGAAAGAAAAGCCGGTGGCGCGCGTGGACGATGGGTACCGCTGAAGCGGCGCGGCTGGGGTGCCACCAGCGGCGGCAGCGGTGGGGCGCGCGAGATCACCAGCATCAGCCAGATGAACGGAATAAACACCCACATCATCAGCGGAACATGCACCAGCAAATCACAATAGCCGCAGGCAAATTCGCCGTCGTCCATGTTGTGATGCATCATGCCCGGCATCGCCATCTCCATCGGCATATCGTGATGGTGCATTGGCATGGCAGATGAAGGGCTGTGCGACGCCACGGGGTCAATGCGCGTTTGCCGCTCCAGCAGCGTTTTCGACACAATCGGCGCGACGAACAGCAGCAGCACCGCCACAATGGCGACGCAGGCGGTCAGGCGCTGGCGAAAGTGATAGGAAAACGTCATGGCAAATACTGAGTGCTTCAACAAATGAGGCCGAAGTGTAACGCGATTGCCGCACAAGGGTTAATAAAAGTGAGGCCGGGAGCGACAAAATTCGCACCTTTTGAAAAGGGTCACTTAACGTGGTGCGTTTGTTAACTTAATTGCAACCTGATGAGCACATTAGAGAAACACTATTTCTCATTGCTGAAGGATGAGCGGTGTCTGATGGCATAACCTGTCATTGCTCAGAATTTGTGGTCGCCATTAATGGCGACCCTACAAGGTATTGGCACTATTTGCACAGGGTGCGCATTGATCCGCACCGATATAAACAGGTCACTTGCAACTTTATTGCACGCCATCGATCGCAATCAGCAAGAAATTACACGATTTCCGTAGGGTGCGCATTTATGCGCACCGATATAAACGGGCGGCTCATTGTTTAACTCTTTTCATTTACAGGGAAGACTCTCAGTATGAGCCGGGCCTTAAAATATCGATCTCCCCAGCCGCTCCGTGAGTTTCTCCAGCATGGCGGTGCCGGCCAGCGAGTTACCGGAATGATCCAGCGCCGGTGACCAGACGGCAATACTCATCTCACCGGGAATCACTGCGACAATCCCGCCGCCGACGCCGGATTTAGCCGGCATGCCCACGCGCCAGGCAAACTCACCGGCGCCGTCGTACATGCCGCTGGTCATCATCAGTGCGTTCACCTGCCGCGCCTGGCGTGCAGAGATCACCGCCCACTCATCATCCAGCGTGCGGCCGTGATTGGCGAGATAGAGAAACGTGCGCGCCAGTTCGCTGCAGCTCATCGCCAGCGAGCAGTAGTGAAAGTAGGTTTCCATTACTTTACTGACGTCATTATGAAAGTTGCCAAACGACTTCATCAGCCAGGCAATGGCGGCGTTACGCGCCGAGTGCTCATATTCAGAGCGCGCGACCGCACGGTCATACTGAATGTCCGGCTGCTGTGCCAGACGACGCACAAACTCCAGCATGCGCTGGCGTGGCGCGGTGAGTCGGCTTTCCAGCAAATCGCACATTACCAGCGCGCCGGCATTAATGAATGGATTGCGCGGCTTTCCCTGTTCCAGTTCAAGCTGCACCAGTGAATTGAATGCCTGGCCGGATGGCTCTTTGCCTACGCGCTGCCAGATCTCGGCGTCATCGTACAGCGTCAGCGCGACGGTAAGCGACAGGACTTTGGAGATGGACTGGATTGAAAAGCGCGTGCCCGCATCGCCGGCCTGGTAGCTGCGACCATCGGCGGTGGCAATGGCGATGCCCAGTTGATCGGCATCCACGCCGGCCAGCGCCGGGATATAATCTGCCACTTTGCCCTGACGGGTGAGGGGGCGTACGTCCGTGACAATCTCTTCAAGCAATGCATTACTGAGTTCCGACACCTTGTGGCTCCGGGATGACTAATCCTGGCGCGATCATGGTGATTTGCCGTCGGCGCGTCAATCCACCGCGCAAAATTCTGTGAGCATGCTGCAGCAAGCCTGCACCGCGTTGCGGATTTTCTGCCCGGTTTGTTGCGCCCGATCGCAACCCAGCCTGGCGCCGACGCCACATCGCGCGGCCTGAGGTAAAATTATGTTGCGAATGATTGAGTTACCGATCAGGTGATTTTGGTTATGCTAAGCCCAAACTCTTTCCGGCGCTGCCAATGCGCTCAACTGTTGTAATTGAGGATGACGATGTCTGCCTTACCTGATGCCACCGAGCCTGCCAACGCGATGCGCGCCGGGCGCTTTATGCTGCTGCAAAAACTGCTGCGACGCGATAAAACCCCGCTGGCATTGCTGCTGCTGGCCGCGCTGGTCGGTATCCTTACCGGGCTGGTGGGTGTGGCTTTCGATCGCGCGGTCAATTTTATTCTCCACCTGCGGATCGGCTGGCTGACAGAGCGTGCGGATAACCTGGCCATGGCGTTGCTGAGCGCGTTTTTTATTTCGGCGCTGCTGGGCGGCATCGGCTATTTTCTGGTGCGCCGCTTCGCGCCAGAGGCGGGAGGCTCGGGCATTCCGGAAATCGAGGGCGCGCTGGAAGAGCTGCGCCCGGTGCGCTGGTGGCGCGTGCTGCCGGTTAAATTTATCGGCGGCATGGGTGCGCTGGGCTCTGGCATGGTGCTGGGACGCGAAGGACCCACGGTGCAGATTGGCGGCAACATCGGTGGTATGTGCCTCGATCTGTTTCGCGTGCGCGATTCTGAATCACGCCATACGCTGCTGGCGACCGGTGCCGCGGCGGGGCTTTCGGCGGCGTTCAACGCGCCGCTGGCCGGCATTTTGTTCATTATCGAAGAGATGCGCCCGCAGTTTCGCTATAGCCTGATATCGATAAAAGCGGTGTTTGTTGGCGTGATCATGTCGAGCATTGTTTTTCGCGTGCTCAACGGTAATGAAGCCATCATTAATATCGGTCAGCTGCGTGACGCGCCCACTGAGACACTGTGGCTCTATCTGGTGCTGGGTGTGCTGTTTGGCGGCTGCGGCGTGGCGTTCAACCGGCTGATATTTCTCGCACAGGACCAGTTTCAGCGCCTGCATCTCGGACGTACCGGGCGCTGGGTGCTGTTCGGTAGCCTGCTGGCCGGACTGTGCGGCGTGCTGGGTTTACTGCTGCCGCAGGCGGTGAGCGGCGGAACGACGCTGATTCCGGATTTCGCTACCGGACACTATGGCGCGCTGGCGCTGTTTGCTCTCTTCGCGCTGCGCACGCTGGTCACCATTTGCTGCTTCTCTTCAGGCGCGCCGGGCGGCATTTTTGCGCCCATGCTGACGCTGGGCACGCTGCTGGGCACCTGCTTTGGTCAGTTGAGCGCCGACTGGTTCCCGCATTATCAGCTGGAAGCCGCCACCTTTGCCGTCGCCGGGATGGGCGCGCTGTTCGCCGCCTCAGTGCGCGCGCCGCTTACCGGCATCGTGCTGGTGCTGGAAATGACCAATAACTATCAACTGATCCTGCCGATGATCATCACCTGCCTGGGCGCAACGCTGGCGGCGCAGTTCTTTGGTGGCAAACCGCTCTATTCCTCAATCCTGGCGCGCACCCTGGCCAAAGCACAACTCACTAACCGCGCCAGCGCCCGGACGGAATAGGTATTATCCCGGCTTATCGAAGCGCGACTAAAGCCGGGTGGAAAGATATCACCTCACGCCCGGCTTTTAACCCATCAGATGCGCTGGCTGAGGCTCCAGAGCATCAGTGCGGCGAGGGCAATGCTGCCGAGCACGGCGAAAGCGACCTGATAAGACCAGGCGGCGGCGATGCTGCCGGTCAGTGCCGGGCTGCATGCTGCGCCCACGCCCTGCATCAGCATGACGAAACTCTGGCCGGCATTGGTGTGTCCGCTGCCGTCAAGCACACTGACTATATAGCCCGGTACTGCCACGCCCAGCAGCCCGGCGGCCAGACCATCAAGAATCTGTACCGGTACCATCCCATAGGTGCCATCGAACAGGGAGGCGATGCCGGCACGCACCGGCAGTACCACCAGCGCGAGGGTGATCAGCAGCGGGAAACCGAGGCGGCTGGCGTTTCGGGCGGCGAATAACGCCACGGGAATCATCACGCATTGCGAAATCACCACGGTTGCAGCGGTATAAACACCGGGGCTGAGCTGTCCGCTGTGCGTTGCCGCCGCGCGAATGCCCAGCATCGGCAACAGCGCGGCGTTGCCGAGGTGAAACAGCAGCAGCGTCAGTCCGGTAATCAGCAGCACCGGATTGCGCAGCAGGGCAGAGAAACCAGGAAGCTCTGCGGCCTGCTGTCCGGCACCGCCGCGCGCCGCGCGGTCATCGATCGCGTTACGCTGAATGGCGGCCACGGCAAAACATGCGCACAGTGCCATCGCGGTCATCAGGATAAAAACCGCATCGGTGCCCCACAGCCAGACGGCAAACCCGGCAAACAGCGCGGCAGTCATATTGCCGCCATGATTGAACGCCTCGTTTCTACCCATCTGCTGGCTGAACCCCTGAGAGCCGGTCAGGCCGAGGGTGACGCCGGTCAGTAACGGGGCAATAAGCGCGGCCGCGAGGCCGGTAACCACCTGCGAGGCAACCACCACTCCACCGTAAGGAAACCACCACAGCATCAGGGTGGCCAGCGTAATGAGCAGCGAGGCCAGAATCAGCAGCCCTTTTTTATGGTGCGTGGCATCGGTTGCCAGACCCGCCGGCAGCGTAGCCAGCAGACCGGCTAAACCGCCGGCAGTCATCGCCCAGCCAATATCATCCGCTCTCCAGCCATGCTCGGTAAGAAAGATCCCCAGGAAAGGGCCCAGTCCATCCCGCACGTCGGCCATGAAAAAATTGACCAGACACAACGCCTGGAGGGACCGCAAAGCAGCGGGATGCGCTATCGGATTTGCATTCATGTTGTGATGAAGAAAGAGTGGAAGATGGTGACAAGCATAGAGCAGCAATGTGACATCGTAAATTAGCGCAGCGCGATTGGCGCACCGCTCGTACTGCGCTATACATCGCCCGCCGACTCACGGATAATTTGCTGTCTTACGCCCTTACAGAGATAAGCAATGCTGGAAAATCATCCGTCGCGTGACGCCATCAGGCTGGAGAATGTGCTGGCCGCGCTGGGCAATCCGATGCGCATGGCGGTCGTCGCGCTGCTGGCACAGGGGGAGGAGCGCAGCTGCGGCTCGCTGCTGCAAGGCGTATCCAAATCTACCTTAACCCATCACTGGCGGGTACTGCGTGACAGCGGCGTAATCTGGCAAAAACCCTCTGGCCGCGAGAATCTGCTGTCACTGCGTCGCGACGATCTGGACGCGCGCTTTCCCGGTCTGCTTGATGCGCTGCTCAGCGCCGCCGTTGACGATGCCGCCACCCGAAGCGCGCTGCAGGCTTTTCAGCACGCGGAGTAGCGCCCTTTTCGCCGGAGCGGCTGCAATTGCAACAGCCTGGCGACAGCGGCTGCTGCATCCGCAACAGACATTCCTCATCCTCTCATTCAGTTAGCCCGCAAATCAGGCGCTTAATCCCTGCCAGGAACTGGCACGCTCACTGCATAGCCTCTTATAGCCAAAAGCATTAATGAAGATAATTTTCCGTTAATCCAGCTATAAGAAGTCTCAGGAGAAACCTATGTCACAGGTAAAACCGCTGCAGTTTGCTTACTGGGTGCCTAATGTTTCAGGTGGTTTAGTTATCAGTCAGATCGAGCAGCGCACGCGCTGGGACGCGGAGTACAACCGTGAACTGGCGAAAATCGCTGAACGCGCTGGCTTCGATTATGCCCTGACGCAGATTCGCTTCACCGCCGGCTATGGCGCGGATAATCAGCACGAATCAGTCACCTTCTCTCAGGATCTGCTGAGCCACACCACAAAACTCAAAGTGATTGCCGCGCTGCTGCCGGGGCCGTGGAACCCGACGCTGGCGGCGAAGCAGATCGCCACCATCAGCCATCTGTACGGTCCGCGCATCGCGGTGAACATTGTCAGCGGCTGGTTTCGCGGCGAGTTCAAAGCGATTGGTGAACCCTGGCTCGATCACGAAGAGCGCTATCTGCGTTCGGAAGAGTTCATTCGCTGCCTGCGCGGCATCTGGCGTGAAAGCAGCTTCAGCTTCGCCGGAGATTTTTATCGCTTCCGCGACTACGCGCTCAAGCCGAAACCGCTCGATCCGCTGCCGGAAATTTTTCAGGGCGGCAGCTCGCGCGCCGCGCGGGACATGGCGTCACGGGTGTCTGACTGGTACTTCACTAACGGCAACACGCCACAGGGCGTACGGCAGCAGGTAGACGATATCCGCGCCAAAGCCGCTGTCAATCAGCACGCCGTTAAAATCGGCCTGAATGGTTTTGTCATCGCCCGCGAGAGCGAACAGGAAGCCCAGGCGGTGCTGCAGGAGATCATCGCCAAAGCCAATCCGGATGCAGTGAAAGGCTTCCAGCATGAGGTGAAAAATGCCGGCAGCGCGTCGCCGGAAGGCGAGGGCAACTGGGCCAAATCCTCCTTTGAGGATCTGGTGCAATACAACGACGGTTTCAAAACCAATCTGATTGGCACGCCGCAGCAAATTGCTGAGCGCATCATGGAGCAGAAACGCGCTGGCGTGGATTTACTGCTGCTGGCGTTTCTGCATTTCCATGAAGAGGTGGAGTTCTTTGGGCGTGAAGTTATCCCACGCGTGCGCGAACTGGAAAGGCAGGAGGCGCTTAACGCCGTCACGGTCTGAGGTCAGATAGCGCGGTCGCGTCCGGCCAGCAGCGCCATCGCCATTTGCAGCGCACTTACTGCCAACAGCATCAGCAGCGGGAGCTGCCAGCTGCCGCTGACATCATGCAGCATGCCGAAGCACAGCGGTCCCAGCGCCGCCAGCCCGTAACCCACGCACTGCGCCATGCCGGAGAGTTTCGAGGCCTGGCGATGGTCCCGGGTGCGTAAATTAAACAGTGACAGGCTGATCAGCAGCGAGGCGCCCGCCCCGAGGCCTGCCAGAATCAGCCACAACAGCGACCATGCGGGTGCCAGCAGCAGGCCGGTCACCGCGATGAAGATCGACAGCGAAGCCAGCAGCCCGATCAGACGCTGATCGCGCAGCTGCTTCAGCGCCCGCATACAGGCCAGATTGGAGGCGATCGCCACGATTTGATAGATGAACAACATGCCGCCCGCCTGCAGCTGACTGATGCCATTATCCTGTGCGAACGGGGTAAACCAGCCAATCAGGGTATAAAACAGCAGCGACTGGCTGGCCATGAACAGCGACACCTGCCAGCCAATCGCGGAACGCCACGGCGAACGCGTTACGGTGACCTCTGTCGCGCGCTGCGCATGCGTCACGGGATTTTTCAGCTGCGGCAGCCATGCCAGCAGCGCGATCAGCGCCGGAATCAGCCAGACCGCCAGCGACAGACGCCAGCCGGCGCTGCTGAGTTCGGCCAGCGGCACGGCCACGCCGGAAGCGATGCTGGCGGTGATGCCCATGGTCATGGCATACAGCCCGATATAACGTGCGGTGTGCGCGGTGTAATCCCGCTTAATCAGCGGCGGCAGCAGGACGTTGGCCGCCGCGATCCCGCTACTGAGAATCAGCGTACCCAGCCACAGTGCCGTTTCGCTGCCGCTGATTCGCAGCAGTGAACCCAGGACGATCAGGAGTAACGCCCCCCACAGACTGCGCTCCAGGCCAAAGCGATTGCCAAACCAGGCGGCTGGCGGTGCCAGCGTGGCGAACATCAGCAGCGGTAAAAAGTTAATCACGCCGGCAGCGCTGGCGCTCAGGCCAAATGTCAGGCGAATATTTTCCAGTACCGGCCCGGTGGCGGTGATGGGCGTGCGTAAGTTGGCGGCGGTGAGTAACAGCAGCAGCAGGAAAAAGCCGGAACGACGCAGGGCAGAATCAGCAGATAAAGCGGTATGGGTCATGTTTGCGCACCATAGAAATGAGGCAGAAAGTCTCTGCATATGGTGCGTTGATTGACGTTAACGCGTACGCAGCAGCCTGGACCGCTGAACAGCTGGCTATACTAGCCAGCTGTTAGAACGATGTAAAGCAGAGCCACCCGGCCGCCATGCAGGATAACCTTCTTGCCGCTTTGCTTGTCTGACGGTGACAGCACGCATCTGTGACCTGGCTGGTATTTACGCTGCCGGTGCGTTTTTTTGCCGGGGACTTGCGCCTTTCGCTATCCACGTCCACCTTTATACTCTCACTCTTCGCAAATGGACCAATGATGCTCTGGTTATGGAATGCGCTTATCCTGCTGGCTACCGTGATACTGATGGAGATCGTCGCGGCGCTGTCGCATAAATACATTATGCATGGCTGGGGATGGGGCTGGCATTTGTCGCATCATGAACCGCATGAGAGCAAATTTGAGCTCAACGACCTGTATGCCGTGGTGTTTGCGCTGTTGTCGATTGGCCTGATTTGGCTGGGTGTCAACGGTGTCTGGCCGCTGCAGTGGATTGGCGCTGGCATGACGACTTATGGCGCGCTCTATTTTATGGTGCATGACGGCCTGGTCCATCAGCGCTGGCCGTTCCGCTACATTCCGCGTAAAGGTTATCTGAAGCGGTTGTATATGGCGCACCGCATGCATCATGCGGTGCGGGGACGGGAGGGCTGCGTTTCCTTTGGCTTTCTTTACGCCCCGCCGCTGCACAAGCTGCAGGCGACGCTGCGCCAGCGCCATGGGCGTCGTGTCAACGCGGACGCTGCCACAGACCGGCAGGACGCGCCTGGGGATGAGCAAGGCGCGAAGTAAGCGCGACGCCGGCACCTTTCACCAGCAGCGCCAGCTTTTCGCCTTTACTGGTACGCTGGCGCGCATCCCACGCCCGGGCACCGGCATGCTGCACTTTTACGCCAATTTCCCGATAGACGCCGCGCGCGGTGGCGATCGCCCACGCCGAACGGAGCGGCAGTCCGGGTAGCCCGCTGCGCGCTGACTGATAGTAAGGTTCAGCCTCGCGCACCAGACGCGCCGCCAGCGGGGCCAGCGCTGCGCGATGTTGCGGATCGGCAAGCTGAGCGGCGCTCAGTCCGGCCTCATCCAGCCAGCTTTGTGGCAGATAGCAGCGGCCATTCTCCGCGTCCTCAACGATATCCCGTGCGATATTGGTCAGCTGAAACGCCAGACCCAAATCACAGGCGTGATCGAGTACGCGCTCATCACGTACGCCCATCACGCGCGCCATCATTAACCCCACCACGCCGGCCACGTGATAGCAGTAACGCAGCGTGTCCCCGAAACACGCGTAACGTTCTTCACGCGCATCCATCGCAAACCCTTCCAGATGATCAAACGCCAGCTGCTGGGGAAGCTGATGCGTCAGCGCCACTTCCTGAAAGGCACGAAACGCCGGTTCATCCATGTGGGCACCGCTGTAGGCGCGGCGGGTTTCGATTTGCAGGTGTCGCATCCGCGCCTGGGCATCCGCCACCGCGTGCTGCGTGCCGCCTTCGCCCAGCGTCTGACCATCAATCACATCGTCACAGTGACGACACCACGCGTACAGCATCAGCGTACTGCGACGCGTTGAAGGATCAAACAGCCGGGTAGCGCTGGCGAAACTTTTAGAGCCCTGCGCCATGGTTTGGGTGACCTGCTCAATCAGCGGCGGTTGGTTCATCCGGTCAGATCCTCCACCATCAGCTGGGCGGTCGCTTTCGCGGAGCCGATCACGCCTGGCACACCGGCACCGGGATGCGTGCCAGCCCCCACCAGATAAAGGTTATTAATGTCGGCATCGCGGTTATGCGGCCGGAACCAGGCGCTTTGCGTCAAAATGGGTTCGAGCGAAAACGCTGAGCCCTGATGCGCGTGCAGCGTGTCGCGAAAATCAAACGGCGTAAACATACGGTGTGTCACTAACTGCTGTCGCAGACCCGGCATATAGTGCTCCTCCAGATAAGCAAAAATGCGATCGCGCAAGCGCGGTCCTTCCTGTTGCCAGTTAATTGCGGCGGTGCCGAGATGCGGCACCGGTGCCAGCACGTAAAAACTGCCGCAGCCCGCCGGGGCCAGCGACGGATCGCTGGAGCAGGGCGCGTGCAGATACAGCGAGAAATCTTCCGCCAGCTGGCTGCTATTGAAGATCTCATCGATCAATTCACGATAGCGCGGACCAAAGCACACCGTGTGATGCGCCAGCTGCGGGTGGGCATGATTAAGACCAAAATAGAGCACAAACAGCGAGTTGCTCATCCGCTTGCGCTTCAGCGTCGCCGCGCGTTTACGCGCAGCAGGGTGCTGGCTCAACAGGCGATCGTAGGTATGCACCACGTCAGCATTTGACGCAACGGCGGCGGCGGCAAAACGGCGCCCATCCTTCAGCTGGACACCGCTGATGCGGTTACCCTCGGTCTCCAGCTGGCTGACTTCGGCGTTGAGCAGCAGTTCACCGCCCAAATCGCGAAACAGCCGCGCCATGCCATCAACCAGCGCACCGGTACCGCCGCGCGGAAACCACACGCCCCATTCGCGCTCCAGTGCGTGAATTAAGGTATAGATCGAAGACGTTGCAAAAGGATTACCGCCGACCAGCAACGAGTGAAAGGAAAAAGCCTGGCGCAGATGATCGTCCTGAATAAATTTCGCTACCATGCTGTAGACACTGCGCCAGGCCTGCAGCCGACCCAGCTGTGGCCCGGCACGCAGCATGTCGCGGAAATGCAGAAAAGGCACGGTGCCCAGTTTCAGATAGCCCTCACGAAACACATCCTGTGAATAGGCCAGAAACTGGCGGTAACCGGCGACATCCTGTGGGTTAAAGGTGGCAATCTGCTGCTCCAGCTGCGCCTGATTGTTGTCGTAGTCCAGCTGTCTGCCGTCTTCCCAGCACAGGCGATAAAACGGCGTCACCGGCATCAGGTCGACATAATCACTGAGTTGCTTGCCTGCCAGCGTAAACAGCGCCTCGATAGCGCTGGGATCGGTAATCACCGTCGGACCGGCATCAAAGGTAAAACCCTGATCCTGATAAACATAGGCGCGCCCGCCAGGCTTATCGCGCTGTTCCAGCAGCGTGACCGGCACGCCGGCCGTTTGCAGACGAATCGCCAGCGCCAGGCCACCGAAGCCTGCGCCAATCACATAGGTGCGTTTCATTATTTCTTCCCTGGTAACGGAGAGGTCATCATCAATGCGCGCAGCGCTTCGCCGAGAGGGACCGGCGGTTTGCCGCACAGAATGCGTGCTTTATCGCTGAGGCGCAGTTGCCCGGCGTAAAAGCGGCTAATCAATCCGGCGTCAAGCCGGTAAAAACGCTGCATTACGCGCCAGCGCTGTTCAGGCCGTCCGGCAAGAAACAGCATGCGATTCAACAGACGGAAAAAGCGCTGCTCGCGCCAGTGCTGACGGGCAAAGGATTCGATGCAGTGGCTCAGCGTGTGGGCATCGGCGGGCAGCGTGCTGGCAATCTTCTCCGCCAGCGCCACCGCGGCGGGTAGCGAGTAACCGGTAGTGGCGTGAAACAGTCCGGCGCGCAGCCCGCTGCACGGTTGTCCGTGCTGTTGTTGCCAGAACTGATCGATATCGCCGCTGAGCGTGATCGGCAGCGAGCCGTGCTCCTCGCGCAGCAGCTGGCGCAGATTCCAGCCGCGCTGGTGGGCATAATCCGTAATGTGCCGGCGCGCCTGTGCAGCATCCAGCGTGGCATGGTTGATGTAGTGGGTATCTTCAATCAGTAAACGGCTGGCACTGAGCGGCAGGGTGTAAACAAAGCGATAACCCTGCTGCTGATCGACACTGGCGTCCATCAATATTGGCTGCTGCAGGCCATGCGGCGCGGCCAGCTGCCACTCCTGACCGACAAATGCCTGATAGCCGAGCTGCAGATGCGGTGTCGGCTGCAGCCCGCGTCCGTCAATCACCACCTGCGCCTGTAACATCCCGCCATCCGCCAGTCTGACTCCGGTGGGTGAGACCTCGCTGACCGGCGCTGCGGTGCGTAGCGCGGTACCGAGCACCTGCTGTAAGTGCCGGGCAAAATCCTCCGAGGCAATGGAGCAATATTCTCCATCCAGCTGGCGACGCAGGGTGGGGAAGCGTACCTGATAACCGGGCCAGCGCGCCGAAAGCAGCGGCTCGAGCCAGCGGAACTGCGCTTCGCTGACGTCTTCGCGATGGAACGACCAGGTATGATTGCCGGCCGGCTGCGCCTGACTCTCCAGCAGCAAAACCTTAAGTGCGGGCTGCAGCTGGCGTAAACGCAGCGCAATCAGCCCGTTAGCCAGGCCGGCACCGACCAGAATGACATCGTAAGGTGCGCGCATCAGGTGGCCTCCGCCAGCACGATTTGCTGCTGACACAGCGCCTGCTCGACAATATCCGCCGCGCGCGTACAGCCACCGGCCCGCTGCAGCTGCGCCTGAATGGCTGACATGCGCAGACGATAGCGATCGTCACTCAGAAACTGTTGCAGGTGGTGCTCCAGCTGCGCGACGCGGCTGAAACGTGAGGCGCGCCGGCCGACGCCGTGCCACTCAATACGTGCCGCCACGCCGGGCTGATCGAAGGCGATCGGCAGCGCCAGCATCGGCGTGCCGCATTCCAGCGCTTCCAGCGCACTGTTCAGACCGGCGTGAGTGATAAACAGTTGCGCATGCTGCAGCGCCGCCCGCTGATCCACAAAATCGGTTACCCACGCAGCCCCGGCCAGTCTCAGCTGATGTGCCTGGCTGGCGGTCAACCCGCCACAGTGTGCCACCACCAGCGACAGCTGCTGATTACGGCAGGCCTGAGCCAGATGCAGAAACAGGCGAAAGCGATGCCCCTGTAGCGTGCCCAGCGAGGCATACACCACCGGCTGGCGCAGCGCTGGCCAGGGAGCGGCGAGCGCGCCGCTAGCGGCTGAAGTCCGCAGCGGACCCACGCTGTGATAGCAGGCTGGCAGTTGCTGACGTGGAAAATCAAAAGCGGGCACCAGCTGACTGATTTGCGCCAGCGGCGACAGACACTGATGTAAGCCATGACGCTCGGGCAGGCCGAAGGCGCGCGCATGACGAGCGATAATAGCGCCATGACGACGCATGATGCGGTCATAGATGTCGCTGCTGGCCTGATAGCGCTGCAGCGCTTTCTCATCCTGAGCAAAGCGAAAGGGCATTACCGCCAGCGGAATGGCCGCTTCGCGATTGACCGGCAGCGCGCAGGCCACCGACACGAACGGCAGCTGTAACGCCTCTGCCACCAGACCGCCAGCCGCTTCCATTTGGTCGGCAATCACACCATCGACCTGCAGCCGTTTCAGCACCGCGGGCAGTTCGCGGCACAGCATATCGGTGGTGCTGGCCAGATCGTGAATCACGCGAAACAGCGACAGCCCGCCCGGTGCCGCCAGCCGCCTGAGTTCGCTGGAGAGCGATCCGGCAGGATGCGTGCGCTCGCCGACGGCCACAAAAGCAATACGATCGTCGCTCAGCAAGGTACGTGCGTCGCTTTGCTGGATAAAGGTGATGCGGTGTCCGCGCGCCAGCAGCGTTTGCGCCAGCGCCTGCAATGCGTGAAAGTGGCTGTAGAGCGGTGGCGCAATAACGGCAAAATGCCCCATAGGTATGACCGGCTTCAGTTAAACATCGCCAGCTGTTGATTAAACAGGGCGTGCATATATTGACGGGTGGCGACACCGCGATGGCAGGCGCAGGCAAGGTGTGCATCGGCGCTGCTTAGATGGTCGCGCAGACGACGTTCAGCCCCTTCCGGGCCCAGCATCTGCACCAGAGTGGATTTGCCCTGATCCTGATGACAGTCCTTGCCGGTGTGCTTAGAGCCATCCGCCAGGTCGTCCAGTAACTGGAAAGCCTGACCTAAATCCTGCGCAAAATAGCTTAAACGCTGACGTACCTGCACTGACGCATCGGCCGCAATCGCCGCCATCTGCAGCGTGGCGCGAAACAGGACGCTGGTTTTCAGTTCGTTGGTGAGGGTGATGGCTTCCGGACTGCGGCTGTGTGCGCCGTCATGCAGATCCTGGAACTGACCCTGAACCAGTCCCTGCAGGCCCACGGCAGAGGAGAGCTCGGCAATGGCTTCGGCTTTGTGCGTTGCCGGCAGACCCGGCGCGAGTGCAATCACCTCAAAGGCGCGGCTGAGTAGCGCGACCGCTGCCAGGATCGCCACGTTTTCCCCATATTCACAGTGGATTGCCGGGCGCCCACGTCGCATCCGGGCGTTATCCATTGATGGAATGTCGTCAAGGATCAGTGAGGCGGCGTGCACCATTTCGACCGCACAGGCAAGATCAAGGATGCCCTGCTGCGCCACGTCACAGCCCATATCGCGTGCTGCCAGCAGCAGCAAGAGCGGACGAATACGTTTGCCCGGTGCCAGCGTGCCGGCACGCATGGCGGCACGAACGCGATCGGCCTGCTGCCCGGCAGGCAATAAATGTTCAAGATGAGCCTGCAATGCGTGATGCAACTGAAGGAGATCGCTTTCCTGGCTTGCTGTGGTATCGACATGGGCGGTCATAGCGGCTTTCCATGGTTAGTTAAATTCTTGTGCTTTTTCAATTAACCGTAGACCCGGTAAGGGGAGTGCGCCAGCGAGCGAAGCGACTTTAACGCACCGTCACGCTTTTTTTATTTATTGAATAATCTGAGAAGTAATTCCTATGACCCTCAGGCCAGTTTTCACTGCGGTGACTGTTATGATGACGGGCAATCAGAGGAGACAGCTATGACGACGCAAAAAGTGGCGGTAATCGGTGCGGGTGTGATCGGCCTTGCCGTGGCGTGGGCGCTGGCAAGGCAGGGCGCGCAGGTGACCCTCTTTGACCGGCAACATATGGGCGCGGGCACCAGCAGCACCACATTTGCCTGGGTGAACTCCAACGGCAAACAGCCTGCCAGCTATCACCGCCTCAATGCGCTGGCGATGGAGGAGCATATCCGGCTGCAGCTGACGCAGACCAATGGCGTGCGCTGGCTGGAACCTTGTGGCACCTGGGAGTGGGCCGGCGCGGGTGAAGCCGAACAGCAACTGCAGCAGCGTGCCACCGCCTTGCAGGCCGCTGGCTATGCGGCACGGCAAAGAACGCTGGCCGAGCTGCAGCAGGAAATTCCTGAACTGCGCGCGTCTGCGGTACACGGCAGCATCTGGCATTTTCCAACGGAATCGGTGCTCTATCCAGCGCTGTATCTGGCACGGCTGTGGTCAGAGGCGCAGGCGCACGGCGCGGTACTGCATCAGCATCAGGCGATTCAGCACATCAGTGAAAATGCGGAAGGCGTGACGGTGCAGCTGGAGCAGGGTGAGCAGTGGCAGGGTGATCGTCTGGTGCTGGCGACCGGACGCTGGGCCAATCAGCTGCTGCATACGCTTGGACTGGAACTGGCGCTGATTGACACCAGCAAGCCTGATGCGGTGGCCTGCAGCTTTCTGGCGCGCACCGCACCGCAGCCGTTATCGCTTGGCACCAACCTGATTTCTCCGCAGCTGAACGTGCGGCCGGACGGCGGCGGGCGGTTACTGTTACAGGCGCTGGATCTCGATCATCTGGCCGATCCGGGCGCGCCGCCGTCGACTCATGGCGCCATCGCCGATCAGTTTCGTGAGCGCTACCGTGCGCTGTTTGCCACGGCCGGTGCGTTGCAGATCGAGCAGATTGTGGTCGGGCAGCGGGCGCGTCCGGCTGATGGCTTGCCGGCGCTGGGCTTTGTCACCCCGCATCAGCGCGTGTATGTCGCGGTGACGCACAGCGGCGTCACGCTGTCACCGCTGATTGGCAGGCTGGTGGCGGAGGAGCTGATCGGCGACAGTCCCAGCGACCTGCTGAAAGAGTTCCGGCCACAACGGCTGATCGGCAAAGCCGCCAGCGCGTTTGCACCGATTCAGCGAAACTTTCCGGCGGCACAGTGAGCGAAGCGATGGCGCAGACCACAGGGTGGCAGATTGATTAATTTTTAACCTGAATTAAGGCGTAGGCTGATCGCGATCAAAAAAACATCTGCCGGGCTGCTCAACCATGGAAGGCGAAACATAAGCCAAATGGAGGTGAGTATGCGTACCACCCTGATGACGCTGCCGCAGATGGCGCATTACCTTGATATCCCCTGTACCACGCTGGCGCGTGCTATGTGTAATCGTGGCACGCTGGAAAAATTGCCGCTGCCGGCGGCGGTTGATGACAGCCTGCCGCTCTCCTCTCGCTGCTGGTCACGCGAAGAGGTCAGGCAGTTTCGCCATCGGCTCCAGCGCCGCCGCCATCAGCGCTAAGCGAATCCAGCCGGTCGTCCTGACCGGCTGAATATCAGGCAGCGACACCATTTGGCCGTGCAGCGACATGACCGGCCCACAGGCTGGCAACCCACTTCACACCTTTCGCGGTAAACCGTGCCTGCGAAAAAGCATGCTGGTTTTCACCCATTCCGCTGCGCAGTGCAAAATAACCAGCCTGCAGATGGTGCTGCTGTGGCGTCAGCGCACCTTTGTCACGGTACATAATGTTGCGCTCAAGCAGAAACTGCCGAAACTCCGGCTCTTTCACCTTGAGCATTTTGCACAGCTGGCGAAAACCCAGCGACTCGTGCACATCAACAAAGCGATCAAAGAATTCTGCCTTTGGGGCCGTCAGCGCCAGTTGCTGTTCCGCCGCACGGCGTTGCTCAAACTGTTCTGCCCAGGCACGGGCCGCTTCCGCCGGATTGGTGAAGTCGGGCAGATGGGTGAATTCTTCCCGCTCCTGCCAGCGGTCCAGCAGTTCGGCGGTAAAGCCGGGGGAAAGACGAGCAACCGCCAGCAGCGAGTCACGTTTATTCAGCTGGAACTCCTGACGTGTCTCACCTTCATGCTCGTAATGATTCACCGTGACAGGCTGGGAAAGGCGCTGCGCGGTTTCCAGGCTTTTAATCAGGCGCTTCACTTCGCCATGCGTGATGCCGGTTATTCTGGCAATTTCACGGCTGCTCATCAGCAGAGTTGCGTTGAGAGCAGCAAGACTTTCCGTTGAGATCATCATCAGTATCACCTCTTACAAACGTGGAACAGTCCTTCAGACTGCTGGATAAGTATACAATATACTGTTTGCATATCCAGTATTATTTTTAGCCGTTACTGTAAGAAATGCCTCTCTGCGAGATATCGCACAAAGCGCAACTGCGCCGGACCCCGCTCTGCACCCGATACCGATACGCTTGCCTATTCGACTATTACTACCAGGCTTAAGCGATTCAGGTTAAATAAAGACAGCCTTTCGTTACGCTTATTTATGAGGAGCTGATTATGAAAGCGTTAACTTATCATGGCCCACATCGGGTGCGCGTTGAAACTGTTCCTGACCCGATTTTAGAGCAGCCGGACGACATTATTTTACGCGTCACCGCGACGGCAATTTGCGGCTCCGACTTACATCTTTATCGCGGGAAAATTCCCGGTACCGATCACGGTGATATATTTGGTCACGAATTTATGGGTGAAGTGGTGGAAGCGGGGAGTGAGGTTACCAACGTGAAAATTGGCGATCGCGTTGTGGTGCCCTTTGTTATTGCCTGTGGCGACTGTTTCTTTTGTCATCTGCATCAGTATGCGGCCTGTGAAAATACCAATAGCGGGCGCGGTGCTATTTTAAACAAGAAAAATATTACCTCGCCTGCAGCGTTATTTGGCTACAGCAAACTGTACGGCGGCGTGCCGGGCGGCCAGGCGGAATATGTCCGGGTGCCAAAAGCCAATGTCGGGCCGTTTAAAGTGCCGCTGGCGCTACCGGATAAGAAAGTGCTGTTTCTCTCCGATATCCTGCCCACCGCCTGGCAGGCAGTGCAAAATGCCGGGCTGGATAAAGGCTCCAGCGTCGCCATTTTTGGCGCCGGCCCGGTCGGGTTACTGAGCGCCGCCTGCGCGCGCCTGGTAGGGGCGGAAGAGATCTTTATGATTGACCACAACGCTTATCGACTGGAATTTGCCCGCCAGCGCTATGGGGTTACGCCGATCAATTTTGATGAAATCGACGATCCTGCTGGCTGGATCATTGATCATACCCAGGGCCACCGGGGCGTTGATGCGGTAATCGATGCGGTAGGTTTTGAAGCCAAGGGCAGCCTGACGGAAACGGTGATGAGTAATCTGAAGCTGGAGGGCAGCAGCGGGAAGGCGCTGCGGCAGTGTATTGCGGCGGTACGCCGTGGCGGTGTGGTCAGCGTGCCGGGCGTGTATGCCGGCTTTATCCACGGCTTCCTGTTTGGCGATGCATTCGATAAAGGACTGACGTTTAAAATGGGCCAGACGCATGTGCAGGCCTATTTACCGCGCCTGCTGTCGCTGATTGAGCAAGGGCTGCTGACGCCGGAAGAGATTGTGACGCACCATATGCCGCTGGAAGAGGCCGCGCGCGGCTATGAAATCTTTGAAAAACGCAAAGAGGATTGCCGCAAAGTGATTCTGGTGCCCGGTATGGCCAGTACCACGCCGGCGGCCTGAGTGCTGACAGGCTGCCTGACGGCAGCCTGCTTCTGTGGCTTAACGCACGATGTCTTCATCGCGGTCGTTGAGCTCAGGTAGTGCAATTTGCCGTGAGGGCGCGTTATCCAGCCGATCGCCATAATCAGCACTGACATCGGGCAGGCTGGTAAACTGGCCATCGACGAACAAAAAGCTCAGGTGTTTTTCCACCTCGGCCAGTAATTCGTCCACTTCCTGCTCCGTTTCTCCCCCGGCATCTTTACCGTCAAGCTGCCAGCGATAACGATCGCCCACTCTTTCCGCACCGCCAATATCAACGATGTGGCCATCGATATTTTCCACCAGTAAACGCTGACGGGAAAAATAGAGTAAATAGGGCATCCGATCGCGATTGTTTTCTGACATAACATAACTCCTTCATGACGTTACCACGGTTAGCGCAGAAAATAATAGCGAAACGCAAATACTGTCCAATATACCGCGTTCAGACCTAAATAAGCCCAGCACCCCCAATAAGCCACAGGCTCGCGACGGGTGCGCAGTTTAGGTAAGAAAGCCAGTAAATAACCGGCTGCAGCAATAAGCGAAACGAAATAAAGTAGTTTCATGCGCTCTCCTGAATTTATTATCGTCTGATAAGCATAGTCAGGATAAATAAGGTTGGGGATAGCGCAGGACATTCTTATCGGTGGCGATGACAAAGATAACGGACGTCAGCCAATCAGCGCTTTAGCTTTAGCGCGAATCTCACTCAGTTCTTCGGCGGTCACATGGCTTTTTTTCACCACTTTTCTGGCGCGCCAGTCGATGGAGGTGACCTGATCGGCCAGCGCCACACTATCACGGCTACCGGTAAGGGAAACTTCAAAAGGATAGCCTTTGACCTGGGTGGTACACGGGACGCACAACAACATGCCAACCTTGTTGTTATAGGCAAAGGGACTCAGCACAACCGCAGGACGATGGCCGCCCTGTTCATGGCCAAGGGTGGGATCAAAATCCAGCCAGATGAGATCGCCTGCATCGGGAACAAAACGTGACACCATCAGATTCTTTCCTTGCCCACTGAAGGTCCAAAATCAATTTTATCATGGACGTTATCGTCGGTGATCTCGTCCAGCAGAGCGTCCAGTGAATACACCTTTTCCCTGAGCGGCACAAGGATCAGTTTGCCATCTTCAACACTGAGTTCCAGTTTATCGTCCACGCTGAGCGACGCGGATTGCATCACGCTGGACGGAATGCGAATCGAGGGACTGTTGCCCCATTTCTTTAAGGTGACGGTCGTCATAACAGGCCTCCGAAGAATGTGTATACATTGTATAGCCGTGATGATGTTGATACAACGTATAAACACCTTCAGCCTGACATGTTAAGAAAGCGGCAGGATTCAGCGCGCCGTTAACTGTTTTAGCGCCGCTGCGCTGGCGGCATCATCCGGCACATACACCAGCAGGCGGTCGCCGTTGCGTGACGCCGACCACCAGTTGTTCTGGCGTAGCGTCATTTCGCCCACTTCGGCACGGTAAAAGCGTTTCACGCGGTTTTCTACCTTGCCCAGTTCGTAGCGCTGCCAGGTGTGCGCGAACTCATCGGAACTGTTCAGCAATCGCGCCAGGAAGCTCTCCCAGTGCGGATCGCCCAGATGCTCGCCCATCTGACTGCGAAACATCGCCACCATCTGTGGCATTACTTCGTCCCAGTCGGTCATCACGTTGCGCCAGCCGGCATGGTTGAACGCCAGCCAGATACAGTTGCGATCTTCCGGCGCGATCTGGGCTAAATCGACGCCCATCAGTGCACACCACGCCTGGTTATAGCCGAGGATATCGAAGCGCGGCGTTTCGATGATCGCCGGTAGCTGAATGGCATCCAGCATTTGCTGATTATGTCCGGCGAGTTTGCAGCAGGCAGCGGCGACGCGCGTCGATGGCAGGGTGTGTCCGGCCAGCGAGAAAAGATGCTGCGTCTCAACATCATTGCATTGCAGGGCGCTGGCGATGGCCGTCAGCGTTTTGGTGGAGGCTTTGATATCGCGCCCCTGTTCCAGCCAGGTGTACCAGGTGACGCCGACATCCGCCAGCTGCGCCACCTCTTCACGGCGTAAACCCGGCGTGCGGCGCTGACGCATGCGCGGTAAACCGAGGCGGTTAGGATCCAGGCTCTCACGGCGTGTACGTAAAAAGGTACCGAGTAATTTACGGTTGTTCAGCTCAGCGGGGGTAAGGGTTTGCGCGGTGCTCATCAGCAGCTCTCCAGACGAGACGGGTAGAATTTATACCATGATAATCAAGAACTGGTACCCGTTTAATGGTTAGGTGATGCTATGCCGTAGTGAAACTAAAAACAAGGTTAACGCTATGCAGACATCGCAACTTCAACGTGCAGGACTGGTGGTCCTGCTGGCCGGGCAGCTATTGCCGATGATCGACTTTTCCATAGTCAACGTCGCGCTGGATGCGATGGCGCAATCGCTGCGTGCCTCGCCGATCGCGCTGGCGCTGATCGTGGCGGTGTACGGTATCGCTTTTGCTATTTGTCTGGCGATGGGCGGACGCCTGGGTGATAACTTTGGCCGCCGTCGCGTGTTTCTGGCTGGCGTCTGGATCTTTGGCATTGCGTCATTATTGTGCGGCATCGCTAACAGCGTCGGCATGCTGATGTTTGCGCGCGCGCTGCAGGGCGTCGGTGCCGCTTTTATGGTGCCGCAGATTCTCGCCACGCTGCACGTTACGCTGCAGGGCAGGGCGCATGCGCGGGCGATTGGCCTGTACGGCGGTATCGGCGGGCTGGCTTTTATTGTTGGCCAGGTGCTGGGCGGTTTTTTGATCAAAGCCGATATTGGCGGCTACGGCTGGCGCAGCGTGTTTCTCATCAACCTGCCGATCTGCCTGTTCGTCCTGCTGACCGCGCGCCGCTTCGTACCGGAAACGCATAACCTCAAGCGGGTGCCGGTGGATGTGAGCGGTACGCTGCTGCTGGCTGGCGCGATCGGCTGTCTGATGCTGGCACTCGCGCTGGGGCCGCTGCTGCACTGGTCGTGGCCGTGCCTGTTACTGCTGGCGCTGTTTCCGTTGTTTCTGCATCGGCTGCGCCACAGCGCGCTGCGACTGGAAGCCGCTGGCGGATCGCCGCTGCTGCCGCCCTCGCTGCTGCGTCTTTCCAGCGTGCGTTTTGGTCTGACGCTGGCGGTGCTGTTCTTCTCCTGCTGGAGCGGCTTTATGTTCGCGGTGGCGCTGACGCTGCAATCCGGCATCGGCATGACCGCTTTCCAGTCCGGCAATGCGTTTATTGCCCTGGGTGCGGCCTATTTTATCGGCTCAATGCGTACTACCCGCATGGTTGAGCGCTATGGTAAACGTGCCACGTTACTGTCTGGCTGTGCGATTCAGATGGTCGGGCTGGTGGCGCTGATCGCGACGCTGCAGCTGAAGTGGCCGCAGGTGGGCATTGCTACGTTGATTCCGGCTACCGCGCTGATTGGCTTTGGCCAGTCGTTTATTGTCAGCACCTTCTACCGGATTGGCATGAGCGGGGTGCCGCATCATCAGGCCGGCGCAGGCAGTGCGGTGCTGTCTACCGTGCAGCAATCGGCGCTGGGACTGGGACCGATGCTGCTCGGCGGCGTGTTCACCCAGATCAATCAGCATGGTAATCATCTGGCAGCCATCAGCGGTACGCTGGCGGTGGAGTTGCTGATGATGGCACTGCTGGTGGTGCTGACCAGCGTCAACCGCCGGACGTTCCAGCCGGCGACGGCTGAAGGCTGACGCCGGAGGGAAAAAGTCAGCCCGTCTGGTCACCGTAGACCGTGACCCTGCAAGGTAATAACAGGTTTTTGGGCCGGGTGCGCATTGATGCGCCCCGGCACCTGAAAACCGCGCCGCGCTTACTTTTCCGCCAGGCGTAAACCACTTTCGGCATCGAACAGATGAATTTTTTGCGGATTGAAACCGATGCGCAGCGTCGCACCACTGCCGGCCGCATGCCGTCCGGCCATCTGCATGTGCAGCGCATGACCGTGCCAGTCAAGGTGCAGCAGAGTTGATTCCCCGGTAATCTCCACCACGTTCACCCTCGCAGGCGCGCCGTCCTGCACTTCGCACAGATCGTGCGGGCGCACCCCCAGCGTCACGGCAGCGCCTTCACGTTCCCGTGCCACCGCCTGCCACTGCGCGGGCAGCGGTTGCCACCAGTCCTGACACTGCACGCCCGGCACGCCATCGTGCGTCAGCAATTGTGCCGGTAACAGGTTCATGGGCGGCGAACCAATAAAACGCGCCACAAAGGTATCTGCCGGGCGATCGTAGATCGCCAGCGGTGCGCCCTGTTGCACGATGCGTCCCTCTTTCATCACCACAATCTGGTCGGCCAGCGTCATGGCTTCTACCTGATCGTGCGTGACATACACCATGGTGGTTTTGAAACGCTGATGCAGCGACTTGATCTCGGCGCGCAGCTCCATACGCAGCTGGGCATCAAGGTTAGAGAGCGGTTCGTCAAACAGAAACACCTGCGGATTACGCACCATGGCGCGGCCCATCGCCACGCGCTGACGCTGCCCACCCGATAGCGCGCGCGGGTAGCGCTGCAGCAGCTTATCAATGCCAAGAATCGCGGCGATGCGCGCGATTTTCTGCTGCTGCTCATCGCGGCGTACCTTTTTCACCTGCATATGAAACGCCAGGTTTTCGGCCACCGTCAGGTGCGGATAGAGCGCATAACTCTGAAACACCATCGCAATGTCGCGATCGGCGGGATCGCGATCGTTAATCTGCACTTTATCCATCAGAATCGCGCCGTCGGAGAGACTCTCCAGTCCGGCGAGCAGGCGCAGCAGCGTCGATTTGCCGCAGCCGGACGGGCCGACCAGCACGGTAAAGCTGCCGTCGGGAATGGTCAGGTCGAGCGGATGCAGCACCGACTGTTTACCGTAGCGCTTGGCCACTTTAACGAGTTCAACACCGGCCATAATTTAAAACTCCTGTGCGCATAGTTGCAGTTGTTGCCAGTCGGGATAGCGACGTGGCTGCGTGCTGATTGCCAGTGAGGCCACCGCAATGCCCCATTGCAGCGCGGTGGCAAGATCCTGCTGATGCAGCAGCGCGGTAAGAAAGCCGGCGTTAAAGCTGTCGCCGGCACCGATGGTGTCGACCACCGCGACCGCGCGACCAGGCTGTTGCAGGCTGTGCTGACGTTGCCAGCAGCCCGCGCCCTGCGCACCGCATTTCACCACGCAGCCGCCGCGCCCGCTGAGCCGTTGCGCCAGCAGGTGCGCGCCGGTGTGCAGATCATCTGTGCCACTCAGTCCGAGCGTTTCGACTTCATTGAGCAGCAGCCAGTCGCACTGCGGCAGCCAGCGGGCGATCTGCGCGCGTACCTCATCGCTCCAGCCCTGTGGCGGCCAGCCGGTATCGACGGCAGTGATAAACCCGCGCTGCTGCAGTTCGGCCAGCAACTGCGGGTAGTCGTCATACAGTTGCAGGCAGAGAAACGTGCCGCACAACAGCACGATATCGCCGCCGCTGGCTTGCGCCGGGAGCTGGCTCAGCACGTCCTGCGCGCTGAGCCGCACAATGTGACCGAGATTGCTGAGGAACGATCGCTCGTGATCGGAGTGCGTGACGCCAACGGTGAGCGAGGTTTCGCAGGGGTAGCGCGTCCAGTGCGCCGCGCTGTGCGGAAAATGGCTCGCCAGCCATGCGCTGAGGCCGTCATCGCCCTGATTAGCGACGGCGCGATGGCGCACCTGCATCGCTTCCAGCGCCAGCGCGCAGTTGCCCGCCGAACCGCCCGGACGCAGCTCACTGTGCTGCAGCATCACTTCGGTGCCGCGCTGCGGCCAGCTGTCCAGCGTACCCATGATGACATCGACATTGATATTGCCCACCACGTAGAGCGTGGCGCGGGCTTCCTTGTTGCTCATCATCCTTTGCTCCCGCCACTGGCAAGGCCGCTGACCAGCGTTTTTTGCAGCCAGATAGCGATAAAGAGAGGAGGAACCGACGCCAGAATACCGACGGCGGCAATCAGCCCATCGTCGGTGGCGCGGCCTGCGGTAAAGCCGGCAATGGTGACCGGCAGGGTTTGCGCGGCGATGTTACTGGTGAACAGCAGGGCGTAGAAAAATTCATCCCACGCCAGCAGCCAGCCAAACAGCGCCGCCGCGCCCAGCACCGGTTTCGCCAGCGGCAGCGTAATGCGCAGCAGCACCTGCCAGACGCGCAGCCCATCAAGACGCGCGGCCTGTTCGATATCCTGCGGCAGGGCATCAAACTGGTTTTTCAGCATCCAGGTGAGAAACGGCAAAATCAGCGAGCAGTACACGATGATCAAACCGGGTCGGGTGTTGAGCAGATCGAACTGCTGCAGCAGAAAGTAGAGCGGCAGCACAAACGCCACCGGCGGCACCATATAGATGGCCAGAGACGCGAACAGCCAGCCGTCGCGACCGCGATAGCGCGAGAAGCTGAACGCCGCCGGAATCGCCAGCAGCAGGCACACCAGCGTCGCGCCGGTTGCCACCAGCAGGCTATTACCCAGCGCATGCAGAAACAGCGCGCCGGGCTGGCCGGGTTCCAGCAAGATCAGCCTGCCGTAGCGGCTGAAATCCCACTGGCGCGGCAGCCATTCCAGCGGCACGCGAGTCAGATCGCTGGTGGCGCTGACGCTCATCAGAAACAGCCAGCCCATCGGTGCCACGACAGAGAGCGCCACCAGCAGCGCCGCCGCGTATTTAGCGCAGGTACGCAGTTTAACCTTCATAGGCACTTCCCCGACGGCGCTGCCGCCACAGTAATAGCATGTAAAGGGTGATCAGCACCGCGCACAGCAGCGTCATTAACATGGCATAAGCCGCACCGCTGCCGGCGCGCAGGTAGCTGAAGGATTCCTGATAGACGTAAAAGCTCAGTGTTTTGGTGCTGTCGACCGGACCGCCGCGCGTCATCACATAGATGATGTCGAAGATCTTAAAGGCGTCGATGGTGCGTAACACCAGCGCCACGCTGAGCGATCCGACAATCGCCGGAAAGGTGATGGCACGAAAACGCCGCCATGCCGATGCGCCATCCAGCCGTGCCGCTTCGTAAAGATCCTCCGGCACCGACTGCAGCGCCGCCAGCACCAGCAGCGTCACCAGCGGATAGTTTTTCCAGATGTCGGCAAACATTACTGCGTTGAGCGCGGAAGCCGGCGACCCCAGCCAGCTGCGGTAGCCATCAATGATACCGAGCTGCGTCAGCAGGGCGTTGATACTGCCGTAGTCTGGATTGAAATTGAGGCGCCACATCATGGCGTTCACAATGGTTGGCAGCGCCCACGGCAGAATCACCAGCACGCGCAGCACGTTACGTCCGGCGAATTTCTGGTTGAGCAGCAGCGCAACCAGCACGCCGATGACGCCTTCAATCGCTACCGACACCACGGTGAAGTAGAGCGTGCGCCACAGCGAGGTTTGAAAATCCGCATCGGTAATGGCGTAGAGATAGTTCTCCAGGCCAATCCATTGCGGCGCTTCCCCGCCGCTGCCAATCAGCGCGGCGTCGGTAAAACTCAGCCAGATAGTGCGCAGCAGCGGCCAGGCGGTGAGCAACAGCATCACCAGTAGCATGGGTGCCAGCAGCACCCACGCCTGCCGTTGTTCGCGTTGACGCAAACTCAGCATACTGACCCCTTAACGCAGACGCGCCGCACTTTTGTCTACCGCCTGCATGGCTGCTTCCGGTGTCGCGCTGCCGACCAGAACCTGTTGCAGCTGCTGCTGCAGGGTGTTGGAGAGACGTGAATAATCAGCGGTTTCCGGACGCGACAGCATGACATTCAGCGATTTGTCGGCAGCAGCGATCAGGCTCTCCTGATTCTTACTGACCGCGGGATCCTGGTAGGAGCTTTTCCAGATCGGCAGACTGAGCGTGGCGTATTTATTCTGTACCGGCTGCGAAGTCATGTAACTGATGTACTGCCACGCCTGATCCGGATGGCTGCTGCCTTTGGCAATGCCCAGACCCATCGAACCGTTGACCGCGCCGAAACGATTGGGCGCATCGCCAGGTGCCGGCATGATACCAACCTGGCCGGCGACTTTACTCTGTTTGGCATCGTTGGCCATGTTGTACATGTAGGTCCAGTTGAGAGCGAAAGCCGCATCGCCGTTGGAGAAGGCTTTGCGCACGTCCTCTTCCAGATATTCGCGCGAAGCCGGGTTGGTCAGGCCCTCATCAAGCGAGCTTTTCATCAGCTTCACCGCCTGCAGCGAGGCTGGCGTTGAGAAATCGAGCTTACCGTTGTTATAGAATTTGCCGCCGAAACCGGAGACCAGCGTGGTGTAGTCACACACCAGCGCTTCCGCCTGTGACCAGCTCCATACCAGCGGATATTTAACGATATTTTTCTGCTTAATGATGCGCGCATCATCCATCACCTGCTGCCAGGTTTGCGGCAGATCTTTGATGCCGGCTTTTTCCAGCATCGCTTTGTTGTAGTAGAGATATTTGGTGTCGAGGATCCACGGCATGCCCAATGTTTTGCCTTTGAACACCACGGTGTTCAATGCGCCGGGGAAGATTTTCTCTTTTTCATCTGCGCTGATGCGGCTGCTGACATCCTGCAACAGGTCGAACTTGCTGAATTCCGCCGGCCAGATGGCATCAAACAGCACCACATCGTAACCGTTGCCGCCCGCGCCGCGTGCCGCGACAATCTTATCGTGCAGCGCTTCGTAAGGAACAAACTCCAGATTGACCTGCACGTCCGGGTGCGCTGTCTGAAACGCCTGAGTCATGGCGCGGATGTCGTTTTCACTGTAGGCCGCCTGCGTCATAAACAGGGCGTTGAGCGTAGTGGTAGCCGCTGCCGCGCTGCCCGCGCAGGCGAACAGTACGGCGGCAAAACAACCTTTCATCTGATTTTTCATTGCGTTCTCGCCTTCATGCAGTAGAGGGTGTTTAATTAAATCAATTTGATTGATTTAATATCGCGCACAGATTGCCAGCGCGCAGTGGCTGACAGCAGTGAGCTAAAGCAAGGGACGTGCCAGGGCAGAAAACAACGCTGCCATCCGACACTACTTTGCACAGATTTTTGCCGCTGTCAGGTAAACAGGTTGTAAAATGTGTGGCCGATCATAGATATTGAGGCGGCGGTCCGCAGCGGATGTAAAAAAGAGGGAAGCGAGCAGGATGAAAACGTCGGGAACCAATCTGGAACATGCGCGCGCGCACAATCGCCGGGTGATTATCGAAGCGATTCGCCTGCACGGCGAGCTGACCCGTGCCGAGCTGGCGCGGCTGACGGCGCTGACACCGCAAACCGTCTCGAATATCGTCGCTGAACTGGAGCAGGCGGAGTTGCTCACCAGCCGTCAGCCGCGCAAGCAGGGCCGCGGTCAGCCGGCGATTCCGGTCACCCTGAATCCGGCCAGTGCGTTTTCCATCGGCATCCATCTCGACCATCAGACGCTACTGATTGTGCTGGTGGACCTGACCGGTGAAATCCATTTTCGCCGCCTTATTATGGTGCAAAAACCGCAGCCGGATGCCACATTAGCGCGCATTGCCGGGGTGCTGGCGGAGATCAAACAGCAGACCGGGCCGCGCTGGCAAAAAGTGCTGGGTATTGGCGTGGTGATGCCGGGGCCGTTTGGTGTGGAGGGTATCTCGTCAATGGGGCCGACCACGCTGCACGGCTGGGAGGACGTCGATATCGCTGCGCGTCTCGCTGAGATGAGCGGACTGCCGGTGACGCTGGAGAATGATGCCACCGTCGCGGCGATTGGCGAACGCTTTCACGGCGTGGCGCGTCATCTTAATTCCTTTATTTATCTGTATATTGGCACGGGCCTGGGCGCGGGCATCATCATGGATGGCCATGTGTACAGCGGCCATGCGCACAACGCCGGTGAAGTGGGGCATGTGGTGGTGGAACCCGGTGGACGTGAGTGTTACTGCGGCAATCACGGCTGCCTGGAGCGTTATGTTTCGCTGCAGGCCGCTTACGAATTCTGCGGGCTGGACCCGATGAGCGCGCTGCCGGAAGATTTACTGCAGGTTGATCCGGCGCTGTTTGATCGCTGGATTGATACCGTGCTTACGCCGCTGCGACAGGGTATAAACATGCTGGAGTGTATCTTTGATGCCGAGAGCGTGATTATCGGCGGCATGATGCCAGCGGTGTTGCTGGATAAAATCATTCAGCGCCTGCCGCCGCTCTACCAATCGGTGCGCGGCCGCTATCTGACCGGCACGCGACTCAAGACCGGCATGACCGGCAGCGACACCGCCGCCCTCGGCGCAGCGGCTCTGCCAATTTTTGATGAGTTTAATCCGCAGTTCCAGGTGCTGATGAAGTGAAAAACGCGGCCAGCGTCCGCCGCTGGCACCCGTTATCATCCATATTGTCTGGTGCCAGCCAGGCTGTAAGTGCCTGCTGAACAACAGGCCATTCACCATCAATCATTGAGAGCCAGTCGGTATCGCGATTGCGCTGTTTACGCGTCATGGCCTGGCGAAAGCGTCCCTCAAAGGTAAAACCAATGCGCTCGGCAGCCCGGCGTGAAGCCAGGTTTAACGAATCACAGCGCCATGCAACGCGACGATAGCCCAGCGCAAATGCCTGGCGCAGCAACAGGAACAAGGCTTCCGTACCCATGACGTTACGCTGCATCAGCGGTGACCAGGTGACGTGACCGATTTCTATCGCGCCGTTCTGCATATCAATACTGGCAAAACAAACCACACCCACGGCACGCTGATGTCTGTCCATGACGGCATAACACACCAGCTGGCGATCGCTGATTTTATGCTCAATCCAGCTCTCCATCTCAATCAATGACTGTGGCCGGCTGGCGCCCAGCCAGGTCCAGTCGCGATCGTCTGGGGCGAGTGAAAATGCCGTAAACAGCGCCTGGCTGTGGCTCAACTGCAATGGCGCAAGCTGACAAAAGCGCCCTGACAGATTTTCTGCTGGCGGATAGCTGGCGGGTTGCCAGTCCGGTAAGGCAAAACCGATGGGCTGACAATAATGGTTATGACGTGTCACGTTGATTTCCTTCGCCGTGGTGTCGCGCATGATGTCCGGTAAATGAAACCAGAATATCATCGGCACTTATATCAGCGTTTTACCGCATCACCCAGTGTCCGGCGCTCACTTCCTGATAATGCCGTGTTTCCGGCACAAATCCATTGGCACGCACCGGGCTCTTCAGCTCGCTGACGTCCACGTACCGTTTTAAATGGCGGCGCGCCGGATCGGGCACCGGCACCGACGCGAGCAGTTTTTGTGTGTAAGGGTGCTGCGGATTCTCAAAAATAGCCGCGCGCGGTCCAATCTCAACAATCTCTCCCAGCAGCATCACCGCCACACGATGGCTGATACGCTCTACTACCGCCATATCGTGTGAGATAAACAGATACGACAGATTCAGGCTGTGTTGCAGATCGAGCAGCAGATTGATGATCTGCGCTTTCACGGTGACATCAAGGGCGGACACCGACTCGTCGGCAATGATCATTTTCGGATCGAGCATCAGCGCACGGGCAATGCAGATGCGCTGACGCTGGCCGCCGGAAAATTCGTGTGGATAGCGTTTCAGCATGGTTGCGGGCAGGCCAACGCGCGTCATCAGTTCGGCCGCTTTGTTCTGTGCGGCGGCCTTACTGCCCAGCCGATGCTGTAAAAAAGGTTCGGTGAGGGCTTCAAGGACCGACATGCGCGGGTTAAGGCTGGCAAACGGATCCTGAAAAATCATCTGCATGGCGCAGCGCAGCTTGCGCAGTTCTTGCCGGGAGAGGGTCAGCACGTCGCTGCCGTCAAAAGCAATCTGCCCGGAGGCCGGCTGCACCAGCCGCGTCAGCGAGCGGCCGGTGGTGGATTTGCCACAGCCGGATTCGCCGACCAGCGACAATGTTTCACCCGGCAGCAAATCAAACGAGATATTCTCCACGGCGTGCACCGCACCGGTTTTACGGCTGAACAGCCCTTCGTGAATGCTGAAGCGCGTGCTGAGGTTCTTCACCCACAGCAGCGGCGTTTGCCCTTGTGGCGTCTGCCGCGCCTGCGCCACCGGCGCTTCGCCGTTGAGCGCAAACTTACGCGGTCCATCGATGCCGCGCATGGCACCCAGCTGCGGCACGGTCGCAATCAGCGTGCGGGTATACTCTGCCGCCGGGGCTGAGAAAATCGCGGCGGTGCTGCCGGTTTCCACCATCGCGCCCTGATACATCACCAGCGTGCGGTCGGCGACTTCTGCCACCACGCCCATATCGTGGGTGATGAACAGCACGGCGGTGCCTTCCTCCTCCTGCAGGGTCTTGATCAGGTCAAGGATTTGACCCTGAATCGTGACGTCGAGCGCCGTGGTCGGCTCGTCGGCAATCAGCAATTTTGGACGCAGCGCCAGCGCCATGGCGATCATCACGCGCTGACGCATGCCGCCGGAAAAGTGGTGCGGGTAATCATTGAAGCGTTTGACCGCGTTGGGAATACGCACTTTTTCCAGCAGCCGGATGGTCTCTTCGCGGGCGGCACGTGCGCTGATTTTGCGGTGCGCGATCAGCGCCTCAGCAATCTGGTGACCGACAGTGAACGACGGATTAAGGCTGGTCATCGGCTCCTGGAATATCATCGCGATGGCATTGCCACGGATATCGCGCATTGCACGTTCGCTCAGCGTGAGCAAATCCACGCCGTTCAGCAGCACTTTGCCGCTGATACGTGCGTGACGACTATTCAGCAGGCGCATGATCGCCATCGAGGTAACGCTTTTTCCTGAGCCCGACTCACCCACGATCGCCAGCGTTTCACCGGCCCCGAGGGTAAAAGAGACGTTTTTCACCACTTCGCGCCAGCGGTCATCCCTGCGAAACGCGACGGTGAGATTTTCGATGCTCAGCACCGGCGGGTCAGCGCGATTCATTGTGCCGCCACAAAGCGCGCCGAGCGGGTGCTGACCGGCACAAAGGTAAAATCGGTATCGAACGGATAAGCCGGCTGCAACTTGCGCTTGCGCACCAGCCGTTCAACATACTGATCGACCACACCTTCCGACAGCGCCATCAGGTTGGGATTGGCAATCGGCGCCAGCTCGGGCGACAGGTAACCGGATTTTACCACCACAATTTTTGCCTGGCGCGGATCGAGTCCGAGCAGGGCGAAATCCGCCAGGTTGTGATAAGGACGACGCCGATCGGCAACCACCACGGTAATGCCTGCAATCTTCAGCAGCGCCTGACGGGCAACCGAACGGGCATCATCACTCAGCAGCAGCACGTCAAACTCGCCGCTGACTTTGCCGCCGGCAGGATCCAGCGTGGCACCGATAGTCAGGGAGAGCCGGGCCCCGACGCCTGCGGCGAAGGCCGCCTCCGTGGCCGGTTTATCGGTAATGCCTGCAACGATGACATCCTGCGCATTTTGCCGCAGCAGCTCGGCCAGTACATCGGCCCGATCGCCCACGCCGCCGCCGGTCGGGTTATCACCGGAGTCGGCGAGAATCACCGGTCCTCCAGGGCTGGAAATCGCCATGCGTACGCACTCTTCAGTACTGCCGGTCACGCAGCCAAATACAAATTGCTCACGCGCCTGCCAGTAAGCCAGCGCCAGTTTGGCCGCCTGCTCAGACAGCACATCGGCATCGGTACCGGTCATGATGGCGGCCGCCGTGGCGCGTGGCTCATCCGCCCAGACATAGCCAACCATCAGCGAAGCATCCCAGATATGTTCAAGTGCGTTAATGCCGGGCAGGCTGGCGTAAAGGCTTTTGGTCGGTTCATCTTCCGTGCTGGTGCGCTCGCCTGGCAGCACCACGGGGATCGGTGCCCACACCACGCCCGGTCGGATGCCGCTTTGCAGGCTATTGACCAGCATTGAGACGGAACGGCGCATGGTCTCCTCCACATCGATATGCGGTGCTGTGCGGTAGGTCGAAAACATATCGATCGCGTCGATGATGCGCTGCGAGACATTGCCGTGCAGATCGTAGCTGACGCTAATCGGACAATCGGGCCCGACCAGCTCGCGCGTCGCGCTAATCCAGTCGCCTTCCGCGTCTTCCATCCCTTCGACATATACCGCGCCGTGCATCGCCAGGTAAACGCCATCCACGGGCAAATACGCCTCGAGCCGACGGAGAAACTCCTGTTTGAAGGCATCATAGGTCACACGTGCCACCGGCCCACCGGCAATGGCGCGGGCGTGAAAGGTCGGCAGAAATTCGGCCGCGTAATCCTGCAGAAAGGCGAAATAGGGATTGGACGTCATCGTTTCACCCCGCACGATGCGGAAGTCGTCGGCGTAATTGAGCACCGGATTCCAGGTACTGCATTCAGTATGAATTCCACCATAGGCAATGCGCATAACAGACTCCGCTAGTCGGGTAAGTGAACGATAAAACGGTAAGCCGCCACACTGGCTGCGGCGCGGGCCCAGCTCAACTGATCAATCGCCATGCTGGCGATGGGCGTCTTGCCCATGATTGAAGGCAACACGTGACTATCTACCGCCTGCATCACCACGGTTCTGAGCAGGCCGTCGAACGCATCCGGCTGATGGGCGATGACAATCATCTCCGGATCGTTCATCTGAATGATATTGGCAATGGCGAGGCCAAGTGCGTCACCTGCCTGGTGCAGAATTGCGATCGCGGCGCTATTGCCTTTTACCGCCAGCGCTTCCAGTTCGGCAACGCTGGTGCAGGGCAGCTGTTTGTCACGCATGCTTTCACGCATCGCAGTGAGCGACGCCAGCGTATCAAGGCAGCCGCGTTTGCCGCAGCGGCACGGACGCCCGCCGGGCTCTACGGTACAGTGAGCAATTTCACCGGCCCCACCGTGCGCGCCGCGGTGCAGCTGCCCCTGAAAGAAGTGCGCGGAGCCAATGCCGTCGCCGTGGGAAATCAGGGTGAAATTCCGTGCCTTTTTCGCCACGCCGAAAATCTTTTCGCTGACCGCCAGAGCTTTGGCATCGTTTTCCAGTGACACCTCCAGACCGGTTTGCGCGTTAAGCAGTGCCGCCAGCGGGACGTTTTTCCAGCCCAGCAGGGCAGACTGAACGCACACCGCCTGGTTTTCATCCACAAAGCCGGAAAGCGTGACGCCCAGCCCGATGAGCTGATCGGCGGAGATGCCTTTTTGTGCAAGCAGGCCGGGAATGGCGGCGGCCAGCGCGCCAGCCAGCAGCGCAGGATCGGGATTCAGCGGCATGTGGGTACTGGCCAGGATGCGACCGTGCATATCCGTCAGCACCAGATACACATCGTCACCGAGCAACGACGCACCGAGAAAATAGGCGCTGTCGGCACGCATTTTTAATAACACCGAAGGCCGACCCTGACCGTTACTTTCCGGAATGCTCTCCTCAAGCAGTCCTGCGCTAAGCATCTCTTTGATTAATGTGCTGATTGCGGCTTTACTCAGCTTCATTTTTTCCGCAATTGCCGTGCGGCTCATGCCATGCGAAGAAATTAATAAACGCAGAATTTGTTGCTGATGAGCATTAAGCATCCGGATTCTCACGGCACAGGCTGTATCTGGCCGACAATAATCAGCCATGAAAACAAATTCAAGCGTATTTAGTTTATTTTCTGAATGCAGATCGAATTATAAGTAAAATATATGAACTGACATCTTGGCTTTTGTTTGCAGAGTGTGCCTTATATAGCGTCGAGCCCGTTCTTCTGCTGCCGTTAACATGATCAAAGCGTATGGCAGGCGATGGCGTGCAATGACAGTCAGCTGCCTGCCGGGCAATGACTCTTCACTCTTTGTCACTGATTCACTGAGGCCTTCATGCAAAGCACACTCAAGCATTTCAGGATACTGACACTTGCCGCGGGTATTCTGGCGTCGTTTTCCAGCGCATCGGTTTTGGCTGCTCAGCTGGTCATTATGCAAAACGAACCGCCGCGCAGCATGGACCCGGGCAATCAGACCGCGACCTTTACCGGCACGGTGCTGGACCCGATGTATGAAGGCCTGACGCGGCTCGGTGACGATGGCAAAATCATGCCGGCCCTGGCGCTCTCCTGGCATGCCGACGACAGCGGACTGCACTGGGAATTTACGCTGCGTCCCAACGTTAAATTCCACGATGGCACGCCATTTAATGCCGATGCGGTCGTTGAAAACTTTCAGCGTCATCTGGATACGAAGCGCGGTCTTGCCGGAAGTGGGAAAATTCGCACCTTTATTCAGGACGTGCAGAAAAAAGATGACTTAACCGTCACCTTTACACTGAAGAAAATTAATCCGGCGTTTTTAACTGTGCTGGCCTCCGGTCCGGGATTAATAGTGAGTCCACAAGCTGACAAAGCCGGCACTATCAATAATAAAGCCGACGGTACCGGACCCTATAAACTGGCGCAGTATAAATCCGGTGAATTTGTCCTGGAGCAGAAGAATCCGGACTATTGGGGCAAGTCTGCCGGGCCGGACGAAATAAAATGGACCTGGAGCAGTGAGCCGTCAGTCATGAATATGGCGCTGCAATCCGGTCAGGTCGATATTATTAACCCGGTGCCGCCGCAATTTGCCGGCATGTTAAAAAATAATCCCGGCGTGCAGTTAAAACAGTCGCCGGGCGCGGCGGTATTCTGGATCGATCTCAATACACAGAGTAAAGCCCTCAGCGATGTCAGAGTCCGCCAGGCGCTGAACTTCGCGACCGACCAGCAGGCGCTGGTAAAAGCGGTGATGTTTGGTTATGCGCAGCCGGCCAATTCCCCGCTGGCGCCGGTCGATGCCAACTACGACAAAGCGTTGCATGACTATCCGTACGATGTGCAGAAAGCCAAAGACCTGCTTAAGGCAGCGGGCTATGCCGACGGCTTCGCCATGTCGATTGCCGTGCAGGCACCCGACGCACGCACTGCGCAGGTTCTGCAGGGTATGTGGAGCAAAATTGGCGTCAAACTCAGCGTGCGCCAGATGGAGAGCGGCGTATGGGCCAAAGCGGCGTTTGCCGATGCCAAAGAGAAAGCCGCGCAGGGGACGGACGCGGTGCTGGCGTCCTGGTCCTCGGGGCTGTACGGCTCGGATCTGCAGTTGCGTCCGCTGTATCACAGCAGCAGCTTTGCGCCCGGCGGGGCTAACCTCGGCTTCTTCAGCGACAAACGTACCGATGAGCTAATCGATAGCGCCGCCTCCACGCTCGACGATGCCCAGCGCAAAGCGCTCTATTTCCAGGCACAGCAGCGGATCAGCGGACTCGCCCCGCAGGTGCTGCTCTACTATCAGGACGACCTGTATGCGACGCGCAAAAATATCAGTGGCGTGACAATGCAACCGGGCGGCCAGATTGTGGTCCGTGATGCCGTGAAGAAATAGTGCTGATGGCTGATTGATATGAAAGCGTATGTCGCAAAAAAGGTGCTCTCGCTGCCGTTAATTATTTTCGGTGTGTCGATCATCGTGTTTATCGCCATCCGCGCGCTGCCGGGCGATCCGGCACGCCTGATGGCCGGCCCGGAAGCGCCGCAGGAAGCGGTGGACAGTATGCGCGTGCGGCTCGGTCTGGATCAGCCTTTGCCGCTGCAATACGTCAGGTTTGCCGGTGAAGCGCTGCATGGCAATCTCGGGCTGTCGCTGCAGTCGCAGCGTCCGGTGATGACCGAAATCAGCGAACGCTTGCCGTACACGCTGTCGCTGGCGGCGCTGGCGTACCTGCTGGCAATTGCCATCGGCGTGCCGGCGGGCATGACCGGGGCCATTTACCGACAGCGCATTCCCGATCAGATCGTCATGGTACTGACCATTGCCGGTGCCTCGATTGCGAACTTCTGGCTGGCGTTGCTGGCGATGAACTACTTTGCGGTTCAGCTCGGCTGGCTGCCGCTACTCGGCGCTGATTCGTGGCGCAACTATGTGATGCCGACCGTGACGCTGGCGATTCTCCCGATGGCGATGATCGCGCGGATGACGCGCTCCAGCATGCTGGATGTGCTCAGTCAGGACTATATCCGTACCGCCAGAGCCAAAGGATTATCGTCGGCCAGCGTTAACTGGAAACACGCGCTGCGCAATGCGCTGATACCGATTGTCACCATCGTCGCCCTGAATTTTGGCAGCCTGATCGGAGGTGCAGTGGTGACAGAGTCGGTGTTTAACTGGCCGGGTATTGGCCGCCTGCTGGTGGATTCGGTGAAATACCGCGATTATCCGGTGATTCAGGGCGTAACGTTAGTGGCAGTAACCGGCGTGGTGTTGATGAATCTGGTCGGTGAGATAGTGATTGGCCTGCTCAACCCGAAAATAAGGTTCGACTGATGAACAGTTTCGACACGTCTCTCCAGCCGCCGCCCGCGCGCCGCCGCCAGATCGTGAGGTTTTTGCTTGGCAACCCTTCCATCACGACCGGAGGCGGGCTGGTACTGCTGGTGGTGCTGGCTGCCCTTTTCGCACCGCTGATTACTCACTGGGACCCCATCGAGCAGGATCTGTTGAACACGTTGCAGGCGCCTTCCGCTGCCCACTGGTTCGGCACCGATGATTACGGCCGCGATATTTTTGCCCGCGTCATCTATGGCGCGCGCATCACGCTGTTTGAAGTCAGCCTCAGCGTAGCCATCTCGATGGCGATCGGCATTCCTCTCGGCATCATCTCGGGGCTGGCCGGACGCAAAATTGATGCGCTGATCATGTGGCTGATGGATATTATTTTCGCCTTCCCCGGCATCGTACTGGCGATTCTGATTGTCAGCGTGCTCGGCGAGGGGCTGACAAACATGCTGATCGCCATTTCGTTGTTCTCGATCCCGGTGTATGCACGTCTGAGTCGCAACCTGACGCTGGGACTGAAAAATATGGAGTATATCGAAGCGGCGCATATGCTTGGCGTGCGTTACCCGCGCATTATCACGCACTATATTCTGCGCAACGCCATTGGCCCGCTGATTGTGCAGTCGACGCTAACGGCTGGCGCGGTGGTGCTTTCTGCCGCCAGTCTGTCGTTTCTCGGGCTCGGCGTGCAGCCGCCGATGCCGGAGTGGGGCACCATGATGAGCGATGGCCGCAACTTTCTCGGGCTAAATATTTACGTCTCCCTATTTCCCGGACTGGCGATTTTGATTACCGTGCTCGGTTTTAATGTGCTGGGCGACGGCCTGCGCGATGTAATGGATAAACGTTTATGACTCACCCGCACTCAACCGTGATCTGCCTCGATTTGGGCGGCTCCTTTATCAAGCTTGGCGTGATGGATGCACAGGATCGGCTAACGCTGCTCGATCAGCAAAAAATCCCGGCGACGGACTGGCAGGCATTTTGCGCCAGAGTCAGCGAGATGATCGCCGGGCAGCATAACCATTTCAGCAGCCAGGCGGCTGTCGCCATCTCCACGGCGGGCATTGTGGCACCGCAAACCGGCGAAATGTTTGCCAGCAACATCCCGGCTTTTCACCGGCGTAATCTGGCACGGGAACTGGGTGAGGTGCTGCAGCGGCCGGTGATCGCGCATAATGACGCCGACTGCTTTGCCCTCGCCGAGGCGCTGGCCGGCAGCGGCAAAGGGCACAAAGTGGTGTTTGGCGCGATTCTCGGTTCCGGTGTGGGCGGAGGTCTGGTGGCGGATGGGCGTATTATCACCGGACAAAACGGGCTGACCGGCGAATGGGGCCACGGGCCGATTACCCTCACGGAAGTGACGCTGGCGCATCGTCGCGTGCGCGTGCGGCGCCAGGCGTGTCCGTGCGGCCAGACAGGGTGTCTGGACACCTACGGCGGCGCGCGCGGACTGGAAACGCTGCATCAGGTGCTGCACGCTGAAAGCGCCAGCAGCGTGGAAATCATTGCCCGCTGGCAGCAGGCAGAAGCGCGGGCGCAGCAGACGATAGAAGCCTGGCTGCAACTGGTGAGTGAGCCGCTCGCCTACACCATTAACATTACCGGCGCGTCGCGGGTGGCGGTAGGCGGCGGACTGGCTTCGGTCACCCCGCTGATTACTGCGCTTAATGATGCGGTGCAGCGCTGCGTGTTGCGCAGCACAGCGCATGCGCTGGTGGTGCCGGGTGAGTTTGCCCACCAGGGCGGCATGGTGGGCGCGGCGCTGCTGGCGCGGCAGGCACTCAGCGCGTCCTGAGCTTTTGCCCTTTCGCCCGTTGCTGGTGCTTTTCGGTTACCGTGTTGCGCTCAAGACTTCGTTGAACCCGATTCAACCTTAAATGCGCTAAGCTTGACGCGCTAAAACCCGCAGCAAAGAGGCTGGTGAACAGACACTGTCGCCAGCCTCTTTGCTGTTTTTTTCACCTGCGGTACGGAAAAAAACATGTCATCAGTACAACCTCAACTCTCTCAGCTCCCGGACGAGGCCTCGCTGCCGCGTCACAGCGTGCCAAAAGCGCTGTTCGCGCTGGGCACCGGTGGATTTGCCATCGGCACCGGTGAATTTGTCATCATGGGCCTGCTGCCCGATGCGGCGAAAGGCCTGAACGTCACCATTCCTGAGGCCGGCCATCTCATCAGCATTTATGCCCTCGGCGTAGTGATTGGCGCGCCGCTGCTGGCTATTCTCGGCGCGCGGGCTTCACGGCGTAATTTCCTGATGACACTGATGGGCCTGTTTGCGCTGGGTAATCTGCTGAGCGCTGTCGTGCCGGGCTACCCTGCGATGCTGGTGGCCCGTTTTCTGGCGGGCTTTCCGCACGGCACCTTCTTTGGCGTTGCGGCGCTGGTAGCGGCAGGACTGGTGGAGCGTGCGCGGCGCGCGCAGGCGGTGTCGATGGTGTTGCTGGGATTAACCATCGCCAATCTGATTGGCGTACCTGCCGTTACCGCCATCGGCCAGTGGTTTGGCTGGCGTGATGCGTTTGCCATCGTCGGCGGACTGGCGCTGCTGACGCTGTTACTGGTGTGGCTTTGGGTTCCCAATGTGGCCGGTGACAAGCAGGCCAGTCCACTGCGCGAGCTCTCGGCGCTGACGCGCAAGCAGGTTTTGCTGACGCTGGCGATTGGCGCGATTGGCAGCGGCGGCATGTTCTCGGTATTCAGTTACGTTAAACCCACCATGATGGAACTGGCCCACCTGCCGGAGAATCTGGTACCGGCGATACTGGCGCTGTTTGGTCTTGGCATGATTATCGGCAACCTTGTCGGGGGACGTCTGGCCGATCGCGGGCTGGAGAAAACCATCCGCATTGTGCTGGTGTGGTCGCTGCTGGTATTGAGCGCGTTTGTCTTTGCCGCGCATTATGCGCTGGCGGGCGCGCTTAACGTGATGCTGGTCGGCACCATGGTGGCGCTGGGAAGCGTGCTACAGATCCGGCTGATGGACGTGGCCGGTGATGCACAAACCCTGGCGGCCGCACTTAATCATTCAGCGTTTAACATTGCCAATGCGCTGGGGGCGTGGCTCGGCGGCATCACCATTTCCGCCGGGCTGGGCTGGCAGTCCACCGGCTGGGTTGGGGCCATTCTGTCCGTGCTGGGGCTGATGATTCATGCCATTGCGGTGCGCGATGCGCGCCGGACGCCGGCGCTCGCCATAAAATAATTTTTACCGCGCGGGAATAAACGCCGCGCTGGTTCGTCTTATGCCCACTTTCCCTTACTGAGTTGGCTAAGATGAACTTTAAACCTACGGTCAGACATCTGCCGTTGTTACTGCTGGTGGTCATTATTCCCGGATTACTGCTGGTGCTGTTTCTTGCAGCAGGCGGCTGGCTGACGCCGCAGCGCCTCAGTGCGCAAAGTCTGGTGCAGTCGCTGCAGCAAAACAGCGGTGTACATCCGGGATACCGGCGCAATCATGCCAAGGGCGTTTGCGTTACCGGTGATTTTACCTCCAGCGGCAACGCGGCGTTTCTGTCACGCGCCAGCGTTTTCCAGCCGGGTACGGTGCCGGTGATTGGCCGCTTTGCAATTGCCGGCGGTAATCCGCACGCGCCGGACTATGGCGTGCCGGTGCGCAGCCTGGCGCTGGAATTTCAGCTGGCGCACGGCGAGCAGTGGCGTACCGGCATGAACGCGCTGCCGTTTTTCCCGGTCAGTACGCCGCAGGCTTTTTACGATCAGCAGCAGGCCAGTCGACCGCTGCCGCAGACCGGCAAACCTGATGCGCAAAAGCTGATGGCGTTTACCGTTGCCCATCCCGAAGTTAAACCTTTCTTTGCCTGGGTAAAAACCCACGTACTGGCCGCCAGCTGGGCACAGGAGCAGTACAACAGCCTGAATGCCTTCCGCTTTACCAATGTGCAGGGGGAAACGCGCTTTGTGCGCTGGAGTCTGGTGCCGCGTACGCCATGGCAGCCGATTAGCGCCGCTCAGCAGCAGCAGCCGGATTATCTGCAGAGCGACCTGCACGACCGGCTGGCGACCGCACCGCTGAAGTGGGATCTGGTGATCAGCGTGGCTCAGTCCGGCGATGCGGTGAACGATGCCAGCAAGGTGTGGCCAGCCGATCGGCAGCAGGTTGTCGCCGGTACGCTGACGCTGCGCGACAGCAGCCCGCAACAGGGCGGCAGCTGCAATGACATCAATTACGATCCGCTGATCCTGCCGCAGGGCATCAGCGGTTCGGACGATCCGCTGCTCAACGCGCGCTCCGCCGCTTACGCGAAATCTTTCAATCTGCGCACGGCTGAACAGGCGCGCCAGCAGGAGAAAAAATCATGAGTCACCAGACAACCCTGTTTCATCCGCTGCTGCGCATCGTACACTGGTTGATGGCGCTGGCCGTGCTGACCATGCTATTTATCGGCGTGGCGATGGTGGCGGATATCTCGGCTGCCCATTCACTGCTGCTGGCGATACACAAACCACTCGGCGTGGTGATCGCGTTGCTGGTGGTCGTGCGTATCGGGCTGCGGCGTTACTACGGTGTGCCCGCTATGCCCGCGTCGGTGCCGGGCTGGCAGCAAACGGTGGCACATTTGACCCATCTGGCGCTCTATTTTCTGATGCTGGCGCAACCGCTGGTAGGCTGGGCAATGCTGTCGGCAGGCGGGTTTCCGGTGACAATTGGCGAGGGGCTGGTGCTGCCGCCGCTGCTGCCGGTTAGCGTGGAAAGTTATGCCGTGCTGCGCCCGTTACACTCGCTGCTGGCGTTTAGTCTGTTCGCGCTGATCCTGGCCCATCTGGCTGCCGCGCTGCTGCATGGTCTGATTTTACGTGATGGCGTGCTGAGTAGCATGACCGGCCTGCACCGGGTGCGAGAGCAAAAATAATGTCTGCATTGAGCGATGACGAAATCCGCGCATTACTGCCGCATTTGCAGCGTTTTGCGCTGGGGCTGACGCGTGAGCGCATGGCCGCTGAGGATCTGGTACAAAACACGCTGGTCAAAGCACTGGACGCGGCGCGCGATGAGACGCGCAGTCTGCGTGCCTGGCTATTTTCCATTCTCTGGCATCAGTTCATTGATGGCGAGCGCCGCCGCAAGCGCTGGCAGGCGATTATGACGCTGTTCAGTCGCGCCGAGCCCTTTGCCGAGTCGGCTGAGCATCACGCCATCGCCGATGAGATGCTGGCGCTGTTCGCCCGTCTGCCGGCTGACAGTCGCGCATTGCTGCTCCTGGTTAACGTGGAAGGCATGCGTTATCAGGAAGCGGCTGACACGCTGAACATTCCGCTGGGCACCGTGATGTCACGATTGTCGCGGGCGCGAAAACAGTTGCAGCACATGACCGAAGGCCTGCCGGCCCCGGTGACGTTAAGGAGATTAAAATGAAGACCCCGCCCGATGAGAACCAGCTGCACGCCTGGCTGGATGGTGAACTGGATAGTGCCAGCCATCAGGCCGTCAGCGACTGGTTGGTGCAGCATCCTGACATCGCCGCCCAGGTTGAGGGCTGGCGTCAGGACAAGTTGCGCTTGCAACAAAGCCTGCAGCGCAATATGGCGCGAACCACCTTTACGCCACTGCAGCCGGCACAGCTGCGCCAGCGGCGTGCGCGGCAGCGTTATCAGCGGCTGGCGCTGGCCTGCTCGCTGGTGCTGGCGTTGGGGATCGGCAGCCTGTCCGGCTGGCAGATGACTGAACGCTTACAGAATCACCCGTTACCGATGGAGGATGCGGTACAGGCATACCGGTTATTCGGTGATGGCGCGCAGCAGGCGACGATGGACATTAGCACCCATCAGACGACACAGCTGGCCAGCTGGCTGGGCCGCTATTTTATCAACGGTACGCTGCCGCCCAATCTGGAGCGCTTTGGCTATCAGCTCATCGGCGCGCGCCTGATGGCGAATGAGCATGGCGCCTCGGCGCTGGTGCTGTATCAGACCGCCAGCGGCACGCGCGTTGGCTGGTACATCCGCCCGCAAACCGTGCGGCTGGAAAAGGGGTCGCGCCAGGCGGACAACCTGGTGGCGCAATACTGGAGCGATCGCCACTATAACTATGCGCTGGTGAGCCCGATGAGCGGCGAAGCCGCACCGGCACTGCGTGCTGCGATAGGCAGCGAAGTGGGCTGACTCATTTGCCTGCCAGCTTTGCCTGCAGGAACGTCATAAATACCCGATTGATCTCGCTGCGCTGGCGATGCTGCGGATACAGCGCATTCAGGTGCAGCGAGGCCGGATGCCAGTCATCCAGTACCGTCACCAGCTCACCACGCGCCAGCGCCGGAGCCACGATAAACTCCGGCAGCAGGATCAGCCCCAGCCCGGCGACGGCCGCATCACGCAGCATTTCTCCGTTATTGCTGACCATCGGTCCCTGGACCGCAAGTACTTTGCGCGTGTCGCCCTGAAACAGCTCCCAGCCGGTCTGGCTTTCACGTCCATAGCGCAGACAGAGATGCTGCAGCAGATCCTCCGGCTCACGCGGTGCGCCGGCGCCCTGCAGGTAGGCCGGGCTGGCGCAGATCACGCGGCGGAATTCCCCCAGCCGTTTGGCGATCAGGCTGGAGTCCGGTAGCGTGCCGATGCGGATCGCCATATCAAAACCTTCACCCACCATATCGACATGCCGATCGGCCAGTTCCACCTGGAACTGGATACCGGGATGCTGGCTCAGGAATTCGGCGATATAAGGGGAAAGATGGCTGATGCCGAACGACATCGGCACGCTGAGACGAAAACTGCCGCGCAGCACCTGACGACGACCAGACACCGCCAGTTCGGCTTCCTGTACATCATCCAGAATGCGCTGCGCATGCTGGGCAAACAGCTGGCCGTTGTCGGTAACGGACAGTTTGCGCGTATTGCGATTCAGCAAACGCGCCCCGAGCGACTCTTCCAGCGCGGCGATGCGCCGGCTGACGTATTGCTTGGAGAGCATCAGCTGTTCAGCCGCAGCGGTAAAGTTGCCCGCTTTGATTACGGCGACGTAAATCCGGAGATCTTCAATCTGCATATTGTCCACTTATCTGTGACAGTCATTGTCATACAGGCGCATTGTTGGGCAAATCAGTTTACGTATACTGGTCAGCAACGGGAAGGGCCTTCGCCCTCCAGCTAAAAATTTAAGGAGCAGACCATGATTGAACAACGACTGTCCGAACAACGTGGCTTAGGCGATCACGGCTGGCTGCATTCACGCCATACTTTTTCGTTTGCCAGCTACTGGGACCCACAACAGACCGGTTTCTCCGATCTGCTGGTGATTAACGATGATCAGGTAGCACCGGGTCGCGGTTTCGGTGCGCATCCGCACAACAACATGGAGATTATCTCTTACGTGCTGGAAGGCGCGCTGGAGCATAAAGATTCCATGGGTACCGGTTCGGTTATCGTGCCCGGTGACGTGCAGCTGATGAGCGCTGGCAGCGGCGTGACGCACAGCGAGTTTAACCACTCGAAACAGGATAATGTGCACTTCCTGCAGATCTGGATTGTACCGGCAGAACGCGGTACCGAGCCAGGTTACCAGCAGGTGTCAGTGGCAGAGGCCGACAAACGCGGTCAGCTGCGCCTGATTGTTTCGCCACAAGGCGACAACGGCTCGCTGCGCGTACGTCAGGATATGCGTATTTACGCGGGACTGTTTGACGGTGCCGAGCAGCAGACGCTGGAACTGGCTAACGATCGCTATGCTTACATTCATGTGGCGCGCGGCAGCATTGAAGTGAATGGCGTGAGCTTTAAAGCCGGCGATGGCGCGCGCGTACGCAATGAGACGGCGCTGCAGTTCGCTAACGGTAACAACGCTGAAGTGCTGGTGTTTGATTTACGACCAGTAGAAGTTAATCATCCGCAGCGTTAATTCATTACGCGGTAAGTCAGCGAGGCATGGCGTGAACCTTCACGCCATGCCTTTTTATTTGGCTTAAGGTACGAATAATAACCAGCACCTGACAGGTCCGGCATAAAATAGGACTTTTTACCTTCCACAAAAATGCAAAGCCCCTTAAATTTGTCTCCAGGATAAGCACGCTACGCCAGGTATTTGGCGGCTAAACAACAAACAAAGTTAACACTATTACATTCCATTAGAATTAATGGTAATGAGGATTTTGATGGTTTTAAAACGCAGCTTTAATATCGCAGTGGTATTGGTTCTAGCCTTTTCTGTAACGGCTTGTGGCATGTCTCATCGTGGCCGCAACACCGCCATTGGCGCCGGTGTGGGTGCGGTGGGCGGCGCTGTTCTGACCGGTGGCAGCACCTTCGGTACCCTCGGCGGCGCGGCTATCGGCGGCCTGATTGGTCACGAAGTCAGCCGTTAATTTTACCGGTACTCAGGATTTCGCCAGCGGGAATGCTGGCGAAATCATTTCACTTCATAACCCGCCGTCAATAGCCCCGCGTTGAAATATTCATCGGCCAGAAATTTCTTTATTTAATCCGGCCATCAATTATTACCGCTACCGCTTAAAAAATATTAATCGATCTGTAGCTGATGAATCATCAGAGCGGCGCGTGCGGCTTCTTTGCCTTTTTTAATAAAATGTTCGGTATAAAACGCTTCAATCGCGTCGACCGGCTGAAAATTGTGCGGAGTGAGTGATACCGAAAACACCGGAACATTGGTGGCAAGCTGCACATTCATCAGGCCATCGACGACGGCCTGCGCGACAAAGTCATGGCGATAGATGCCACCGTCGACCACCAGCGCAGCGCAGACAATCGCATCAAATTTGCCGGTTTCGGCGAGGCGTTTGGCCAGCAACGGCATTTCAAACGCGCCGGGTACGTCATAGCTTGTTAATGTATTTTCGACGCCTTGTTCTGCCAGTTCCTGCTCAAATCCCACCAGCGCGTTGTTCACGATCGCCTGATGCCATCCTGCTTTGATAAAAGCCACACGAAACTTATTCATAATGCTTCCATGATTAGCTGAAAAATTTATAAGTGAATAATAAAAAAGTCTTTTTTATCATCTGCCCGCTATCCGTCTGGTATACCATATGTTGCAATTTTGATCCACAACGCGGGCAGTGCGGTTAACGTGCTGCTTGACGCCAGCCAGCGCCTGCAATACAAATAGACGCGTCGGGGGAGTCTCGCCTGAGAGACTGAGAGGCTAATAGCGCACTGCGCGGCTTAGCGACCCTTTGAACCTGACCCAGTTGATACTGGCGTAGGAAGACTGACGGTTTGATGTGCAAAGCCGTCTGGCGCAAAGGCGAGCCCGATCGCTGGCGTCGATTCCCTTCACCTGTATCTGCGGGTCTCAGTTATCACTGAGAGGCCGATGTGAATTCCCCAGATTATTTACCGGAACGTGATTCATGAGCCGCTGGAGCGTGCTCGGTAGCGGCGTGTCCGGGCTTTGTGTTGCCACGCTACTGGCTGAGCGCGGCGAAACCGTCGAGGTCATTGATGATGAAGCGCGTCAGCCTGCCTCGTGGTTTGCCGGTGGCATGCTGGCGCCGTGGTGTGAAGCTGAAAGCGCGCCAGCCGACGTAATTACCCTCGGCCAGCATGCTGCGGCATGGTGGCAAACGCGCGTCAGCAGCGTGGTGCATCAGGGTACGTTAGTGCTGGCACCGCCGCGTGATAACCCGGAGTTAAACCGCTTCGCGCGCATGACGACGGCGCATCAATGGGTTGATCCGGCGTCGCTTGAACCGGCGCTGGAAAACCGGTTTGCGCGCGGACTGTTTTTCCCGCGCGAAGCACATCTCGATCCGCGCCGTGCGCTGGCTGAACTGCGTGACAAACTGCTGCAGCGCGGCGTCCGCTTTGATGCGCGCCAGCCATCGGGCCGGATCATCGACTGTCGCGGTATCCATGCCAGAGCGCAGCTCTCCGGCCTGCGCGCGGTGCGTGGGGAAATGCTGATCCTGCAGAGTCATGAGGTGACATTTTCCCGGCCGATTCGTCTGCTCCATCCGCGTTTTCCCTGTTATCTGGTGCCGCGTCGCGACGGCCACTTCATGCTCGGTGCCACCATGATCGAAAGCGACGATGCCAGCGCTATCAGCGCGCGCGCCATGATGGAACTGCTCAGCGCGGCCTACACCCTCCATCCGGCGCTGGCGGAAGCGCGCGTCATCGAAAGCGGCAGCGGTCTGCGTCCGGCATGGCCGGCTAATCTGCCGGAAATCCACTATCACAACGGTATTTTTTATCTTAACGGCATGTATCGTCACGGTTTTCTGCTGGCACCAATGATGGCAGAACAGCTGATGCAGCGCCTGTCCGGGGAGGTTAGCCATGAATATTCAGCTTAACGGCCGCACCATCAGGACTGAGGCCACCAGCCTCAGCGAATTGCTGATCGAACAGCAAATCGATGCGGCCTGTGTTGCCACCGCCTGCAATGGCGATTTTGTGCCGAAAAGTCAGTATGCCAGCCTGCAGTTGCAGGAAGGCTGGCAGCTGGAAGTCCTGTCACCGATGCAGGGAGGCTGAGCGATGTTTTACGATTTCACGCCGCAGTCACGCTTGCTGCTCGGCACCGCAGGCTACCCTTCACCGGCGATTTTGCAGCAGGCGATCGCTGCCTCCGGCAGCGAAATTATCACTGTCAGCCTGCGCCGCGAAGGCACGGCGGGCGCGGCGTTTCGCGAGTTGCTGACCGGCCTGAATGTGCGCGTGCTGCCCAATACCGCTGGCTGCCACACGGTCAAAGAGGCCGTCACCACCGCGCACATGGCGCGCGAGCTGTTTAACACGCCGTGGATCAAGCTGGAAGTGATTGGTCATGCCGACACGCTGCAGCCCGATCCGTTCGCGCTGGTCGAAGCGGCACGCATTCTGTGCGCCGACGGCTTCCAGGTGTTTCCCTACACCACGGAGGATCTGATAGTCGGTGAAAAACTGCTGGCCGCCGGCTGTGAACTGCTGATGCCGTGGGGCGCGCCCATCGGCTCCGGCCAGGGATTGCGAAATATTGACGGGCTGCGGGCGATGCGAGTCTGGTTCAGCGATATTCCACTGATCATTGATGCCGGCATCGGCGCGCCGTCACAGGCAGCGCAGGCGATGGAGATGGGCTTCGATGCCATCCTGCTCAATACCGCCGTGGCGAAAGCGGGCGATCCGGTGGCGATGGCGCGCGCGTTCAGCCAGGCGATCGCCGCCGGGCAGGGCGCGCGCGATGCCGGGCTGATGGAGAAGCGTGATATGGCCGTGGCCTCAACGCCGATCTTCGGCCTCGCTAACCTGAACTAAGGAGCGCGCAATGGAACGCTACCAACGCCAGATGATGCTGCCGGAAATTGGCGTCGTCGGGCAGCAGAAACTGGCTCGCGCCCGCGTGCTGGTAGCCGGTGCCGGTGGGCTGGCCGCCACGCTGCTGCCTCAGCTGACGGGCGCGGGCGTCGGTCAGCTGTGTCTGTACGATGACGATCAGGTCGCGCTGCATAACCTGCATCGCCAGACGCTGTTCACCCTGCAGGATGTGGGGCGCAGCAAAGCTGTGGCGGCGCAGCAGGCTTTGCAGCAGCGTAATCCTGAGGTGCAAATCGAAGCGATGCCCGAGGCGCTGAGCGCCAGCAATATCGCGCAGGCGCTGACGGGGTGCGATCTGGTGATTGATGCCGCCGATAACTTCGCGGTGACTTACCAACTGTCTGATGCCTGTTTCCAGGCAGGCATACCGCTGATTAGCGCCTCGGTGCTGGGTCGTCAGGGCTATGCTGGCGGTTTTTGCGGCGGCGCACCGAGCTACCGTGCGCTGTTTCCGCAGCTGCCCGCCTCCGCAGCTAACTGCAACACCGCTGGCGTGATGGGCCCGGCTGTGGCAGCGCTGGGGGCGATGCAGGCGCAGATGGCGCTCAGCGTACTGCTCGGGCTGCAACCCTCACCGCTCGGCTGCATGGTCAACTGTGACTTCGTCAGCTGGCATTTTCGTTCATTCCGCTTTGATGCGGCACAGGAACCGGCCCAGCCCGGCGTGCCGTTTATTGATGCTCACCTGTTACAACCCAAAGACTGCATTGTGGAACTGCGCAGCTACGAAGAGGCGCCCGCCAGCGTGGCCGAACGGGTTGAGCGCGTGCTGCCGCACGAACTGGACGCCTGGCAGCCACCGGCGGATCGCCGCATCGTACTGGTCTGCGCCAGCGGCATCCGGGCAGCGCAGGCGGCCAGCGCACTGGCGCAGCGCGGCTTTAGCCACCTGGCAATTCTGGCGGCGCGGCGGCCATGACGCAGGACATCCGCTTTGACCAGGTGAGCTTTGCCTGGGGCGAAAAACAGCTATGCGATCGGCTCAATCTGCAACTGCGCGGCGGCAAAACCACGGTGCTGCTGGGCTGCAGCGGCATTGGTAAAAGCACGCTGCTGCGTCTGGTGGCCGGCTTAGTGCAGCCGCAGCAGGGCAGCCTGAGCGGTATTGCGCAGCACGTGGCATGGATGGGGCAGCAGGATCTGCTCTATCCGTGGCTGACGGTGCTGGAGAACGTGATGTTGACGGCGCGTCTCAGCGGTGCGAAGCCGGACCGCGTGCGGGCGCACCACTTGCTGGCACAGGTGGGACTGGAAGACGAGGCGCAAGCCGCGCCCTCACAGCTCTCGGGTGGCATGCGGCAGCGGGTCGCGCTGGCGCGCACGCTGTATGCGCAGCGCGAGCTGGTGCTGATGGATGAGCCGTTCGCCACGCTGGATGTGATGACCAAACACCAGTTGCAAACGCTGACCGCGACGCTGCTGCGCGGCAAAACGGTGCTGCTGGTGACCCACGATCCGCTGGAAGCCTGCCGCATGGCCGATGACATTCTGCTGTTGCACGGCCAGCCGCTGCAGGTGACGCACTGGCCTGTGCCGGCAGGTACGGTGCCGCGCGCGCTCAATGATGCCGGACTGCTGCAGGCGCAGGCCGAACTCTTTTCCCGACTGAATTCCTATGAAAAAGCTGAGTAGTGGTATGTACCTGATCGCGGTGGTGCTGGGCGTGTGGCTGCTGGCGCGGCACAACGGCGTACCGGCATTTCTGCTGCCGTCACCGCAAGCGGTGCTGGAGGCCCTGTGGCAAAAGCGGCAGCTGCTCGCGCATCACGCGCTGTTTACGCTGGCGGAAATTGTGCTGGCGCTACTGCTGGGCGTTGGCGGTGGCGTGGTGCTGGCGGTGCTGATGGCTTCCAGCCCGCTACTGCGTCGGGTGCTGTTTCCGCTGGTGACGGCCAGCCAGTCCATCCCGGTATTTGCGCTGGCCCCGCTGCTGGTGCTGTGGCTGGGTTTTGGCATCGCGTCAAAAGTCGTGGTGGCGGCGCTGATTTTGTTTTTCCCGCTGTGCCTGTCGCTGTTCGACGGTTTATGCCGTACGCCTGCCGGCTGGCTGGAGCTGGCGCAAACGCTGTATCCCTCGCGCTGGCGAATTTTCTGGCGCGTGCGCTGGCCGGCTGCGCTGCCGCAGTTTTTCGCCGGCCTGCAAATGGCGGTGGTGCTGGCACCGATTGGGGTGGTAATCGGCGAGTGGGTTGGTGCCAGCGAAGGGTTGGGCTACCTGATGATGCAATCCAACGCGCGGCTGGAAACGGCCACCAGTTTTGCCGCACTGCTGCTGTTAATGAGCCTGGCGCTGCTGCTCTCAGCGGCCGTGGCGCTGGTGCGTAAAAAATTTCTCTGGCAATCATACTAAGGAACTTGAGTGAATAGACTTCTTCGTGCCATCGCTTCGTTACTGCTGCTGGCCACCGTCAACGCGCAGGCAGCCGAAAAGGTGCGGCTGCTGCTCGACTGGTTCATTAACCCCAACCACGCGGCGATCTTTGCTGCTCAGTACAGCGGGGCGTTTAAACAGCAGGGGCTGGATGTCGAGATGATCGCACCGGCGGATTCCGCGTCGGTACCGCTGTTGCTGGCGGCAGGCAAGGCGGATCTGGCGATTAGCTATCAGCCGCAGCTCTATACGCTGGTGGACAAGCAGGTGCCGGTAATCCGGGTTGGCACGCTTATTAACCAGCCGCTGAACACCCTGACAGCGGTATCGGGCGATATCCACAGTATTAAAGATTTCGCCGGTAAATCGATTGGCTATGCGATTCCCGGCGCGGAAGATGTGGCTATCCGCAACATGCTGAAATCGCAGGGCGTCGACGTTAACAGCGTGAAGCTGGTAAATCTGAATATGGACGCCGTCTCCGCGCTGCTGACGGATAAAATTGACGGCGCACTGACCATCTTCCGTAATTACGAGCTGCTGGATTTGCAGGACAAAGGCGCAAAGCCGGTGTCGTTTAAACCAGAAGATTACGGCGTGCCGGCCTACGATGAATTGATTATTCTGGCCAACAGCAACACCGCGGCAAACGATCCTCGCATACCGGCATTTCTGCGTGGGCTGGATGCAGGCATCGCCTGGCTGCGCGCTCACCCGCAACAGGCGTGGCAGGCGTTCATTAAGCGTTACCCTGAACTGGATACGCCGCTCAATCATCAGGCCTGGCAGGCGACGCTGCCTTATTTTGCAACGCACAGTGCGGAATTCAATCAGGCGCGTTATCAGGCATTTGGTGAATATATGAAAGCCAACGGGCTGATCACCACCGTGGCGCCTCTGGCGCGCTATTCACTGTAATCCATCCGCTTGCGCCGTTTTCCCTGGCCGGGAGAACGGCGCGCGTTGACATTGCGTGCGGCCGGGGGACAAACGGAGACCCGCATCCCCGGTTTTCGGAAAATACTGGATTTCTGTGACTGTTATCACTGCGCGGGTAACGCTAAAATAAATACTTCTCATTTAGCAGAAGGTTTTTCGTCACGATGTTTTCGCGTTTCACACTGGCCACGTTAACGGCCACACTCCTGCTCACCGGTTGCGCGCGTCATGCTGCCAGCGACAGCAGCGCTGATGCTGCCGCCGCAGAAGCCCCGGCTACTGCTTCCGCTCCGGTCGAAAACAACGACAGCGCTTCGCCGTTTGCCAGCGGACCGACCGTCATCAATGTCTCCCATCTGGTGACGCGCACCGACGATGGCTCATCCGTTTACGTGACGGTGGATGGCCAGGAAGCCGGACTGCTGCAAAAGGGCGAGAGCAAGGAGCTTCGCGTCCCGGCCGGTAAACACCAGATTGGCGGCTACGTACAAACCCTGTTTGGTTTTGGCAAAGTGACCATTCCTGCGGTCGATGTCACCACAGACACCAATGGCCCGAAAAACGTGGTCTATTCCGTTACGCGGCAAAAACCGCAGTTCAGCGAAAGCGCTGCCACGCCAAACAACTCCTGATTGACTGCGGTGCGGGCCAGATGTCGGCACCGTTGATCGGAGTCTGGGGCAGGGCGTTATACGCTCTGCCTGAACGGTCAGATAATTAAGTCGACATGCTGGCCACCCGGCATCTTTACACCCAGCGTCAGCTCTCCACCCAGCGCCTCAATGTAGCGCTTCAGCGTGGAAATTTTTAACTCTGCGCCACGTGCTTCCATTGCCGCCACAGATGACTGGGCAATGTGCATGGCCTGCGCTTGCTGACGCTGAGTCCGCTGCATCTGCTCACGTAATTGGTAAAGCTGGTATTCAAGACGCATCTGGCTGACGCGTTCATCGACCTGATGTTGCTGTTCGGGCGTCAGCGCCGCTAGCATCTCATCCAAGGTTTTCATTATGAGTTTCCCCGATTGCGTTCAGATGATGATGGTATTCGGTTTCGGCAATGCGAAGCATCTGCTGATAGAAACGCTTTTGATTTTTACCCTGTTTGTTGCCGGCACACAGCACAATCGCATGGCGGCGCGGATCGAAAACAAAAAAGCTGCGGATGGGACGACCTTTACTTTGCACGCGAAGCTCTTTCATATTGGGCACCCGCGATAACATCAGGGTATCAACGAAAGGGCGGCCAAGATGCGGACCGTCCTGCGCCAGAAGCTTCAGGGCGGCAAGCACGTCGAGACGCAACGCTTCATCCTGAGCCTGCAACCATTTCCAAAACCGATCTGTTGCTTCAACCTGCCACACGATGCCATCCTTGATAGTCTGTAGTCTATTTTATCGTCTGCAGTCTATCAAGGCTCGCGGATTAAAAAATCCGTGACGGGGAATTTATCTCATCTTTCGAATCTGGCTCGCAAAAACAGCGGTAAAGCGCAATAAGCCATCAGTGCATCAACGCATACACGACATCAATCGCGTTGATGACCAGGAAGAACAGGATAATGTGGGTGAGGGCATTAACGGACATCGCTTTGGGTTGAGACATCATCAGTCCTGAATAATTAACGTGAATACAGTGAAGTAACGTTAAATATTACCTGTTAAGAATAAGATTACTATGCTGTGCCACGGTTATCAGAGGTGCCGGACGGCTGCGTTTTCATGTGCGGGTTCAGAAGGCACAGCATTTCATTTGCTTGCGACCGCGCGTTCTTAATTTTAAAGATAAATCGCAGGGGCATTCGCCTGATGGCTGGCCCGGATTGCGTGGCTGATGGCGTTGAGGCGCAGCGGTGAGATTAAATTGCCGGTAAGATTTGCGCCGTCAGAGTGCGTAAATGTTCACGCAGTAATTGATGTAAAGCGCGAATCGCCGGCGAGAATTGTTTGCGATGCGGGCAGATTAAATGCAGCGGCGTGCTTTCGCCTGGCAGCTGCGGCAGCACCCGTTCCAGCCGGCCGTGTCTGATATCGTCGCAGACATCAAGCCAGGATTTATAAGCAATCCCCATCCCGGCAATCGCCCAGCGGCGCGCCACTTCAGCGTCGTCGCACAGCAGCCGGCTTTTCACCGTAATCTGTCGCCGCATCCCTTCCTGCGGAAAAGTCCATTTATCATACACGTGACCGCCCATGACAAACGGCAGACAGTGATGCTGTGCCAGATCCTCGAGTTTTTCCGGACGGCCATGTCGATCGAGATAATCGGGTGCGGCGACCATCACACGGCGGTTTTCTTCCGCCAGCGGTAGCGCGACATAGCTGCTGTCCTCCAGCTTACCGTAGCGAATGGCGATATCCACCGGATCGCGGAACACGTCACTCACCTGATCGGAAAACGAGAGACGCAGCCCGAGCGCCGGATGCGCCCGGCAAAATTCTGTCAGCAGCGGCAGAATAATATGGCGGCCGATGTCAGATGGTAGGGCGATTTTCAGCTCGCCGCTCAGGGCATCGTCGTGGCTTTGCAGGCTTTCCGCACCGGCGTGCATTAGCGCCAGCATCTCCTGCGCGAACGGCAGATACTTTTCGCCTTCCGCTGTTAAACGCAGGCTGCGCGTCGATCGCGCAAACAGGCGGCGATCGAGATCGCGCTCCAGCCGCTGAATGGCGGCGCTGACCTGACCGGGCAGCAGGTTGGCTTCGCGCGCTGCGCGGGAAAAGCTGCCCAGCGCGGCAGAGCGCACAAACAGGGTGACATCTTCTAAACGAATCATCGACGTTCTCGCCATTATCGGGATTTTCACTCTACGAGTGAAAGTGTTGTCCTGCAACAGGCATTTTTCCCGGCGCGATGTCTGGCTATGCTGCTGTCAACACCCTGAAAATATTCACTCACCTGGAGCCTGTTGCATGAAAGCGATTGTTTATAGCCAAAACGGTTTACCGATTTCAGATGAAAATGCGTTGTATGAACTGGACGTGGCGAAACCGCAGCCAGGCGCACGCGATCTGCTGGTAAAAATCAGCGCGATTGCGGTTAACCCGGTTGATACTAAAGTGCGCGCTGGCGCCCCGACAGACACGCCGCGCATTCTCGGCTGGGATGCGGTGGGCGTGGTCGAGGCGGTGGGCAGCGATGTCACGCTGTTTCAGCCCGGCGATGAAGTTTACTACGCCGGCGACATCACGCGCGCTGGCAGCTATGCCGAGTACGGACTGGTGGATGAACGCATCGCCGGACTCAAGCCGCGCACGCTGAGCGACGCCGATGCCGCCGCGCTGCCGCTGACGTCACTTACCGCGTGGGAACTGCTGTTCGATCGCCTGGAAATTGATGCTGCCGATAAAGGCACATTGCTGATCATCGGCGCGGGCGGCGGCGTGGGTTCGATGCTGACGCAGCTGGCGCGCAAACTGACCCGACTGACGGTCATTGGTACCGCCTCTCGCCCGGAAACCGCCGACTGGGTGCGCTCGCTGGGTGCCCATCATGTTATCGATCATCAGCGTCCGCTGGGTGAGCAGCTGGCAGCGATTGGCCATAAAGAGGTGCGCTACGTGGCCTCACTGACCCATACCGACAGCTACTATCCGCAGTTGATCGATGTGCTGGCTCCGCAGGGCAAACTGGCGCTGATTGACGATCCGGAAACACTGGATGCGGTACCGCTGAAGCGCAAAGCCATCTCGCTGCACTGGGAACTGATGTTTACCCGCTCGCTGTTCCATACCGCCGATATGCAGCGCCAGCATCAGATTCTGCAGCAGGTGAGTCAGCTGATTGACGATCAAACCCTGCAGACCACCGCTGGCGAGCATCACGGCAGCATCAGCGCGGCCAACCTGCGTAAAGCGCATGCGCTGATTGAGAGCGGTCGCGCACGCGGCAAGATTGTCCTCAGCGGCTTTTAAGTCATTAAAACACGTAAAGTTAACCGTCCGTCAGCCCGGGCGGTTATGGTAGCGACTTTGCTATTTATCTGCGCTCTGGCGCAATCTTCAATCAGGAGACTCTCATGACCCTTAATGATGCGGTTGCCCGCCGTCACACCGTAAAAGCTTTCTCTGCGGGCAAAACGCTGCCGCAGCAGGAGATCGACACGCTGCTTAACCTGCTGCGCAACAGCCCGTCATCGGTTAACTCGCAGCCGTGGCACTTTGTTGTCGCGTCGACTGCGGAAGGGCGGGAAAAGATGGCGCAATCCACCAGCGGCGCGTTCATTTACAACAACCCTAAGGTGCTGAACGCCTCACACGTGATTGCGCTGTGCATGCGCACCGATCTGGATGAAGCGCACCTGCAAAATGTGCTGGCGCAGGAAGAAAAAGACGGGCGTTTTGCTAAACCCGAAGCCAAAGCCGGGCAGGATAAAAGCCGCCGCAGCTACGTGGATATGCACCGTTATGAGCTGCGCGATGTGCCGCAGTGGATGGAGAAACAGGTCTATCTGGCGCTGGGCGGACTGTTACTGGGCGCCGCGATGCTCGGCATTGATGCCACCCCGATGGAAGGCTTTGATGCGCGCGCACTTGACCAGGCGCTGGGCCTGCGTGAACAGGGCTTTACCAGCGTGGTGCTGGTTTCGCTTGGCTATCGCAGTGAGGAAGATTTCAACGCCACGCTGCCGAAATCGCGACTGCCGCAGGACGAAATTTTCACCTTTATCTGAGGGACTTAACCAGGTGCGTGTCTGCGCACCTGCGCGCTTAACGTGGGAACCGCAGGCAGAAACGGGTGATGCCGTGTTCGCTGCTCACCGTGCAACTGCCCTGATGCAGTTGCATGATGCCGCGCACGATTGACAGACCCAGTCCGCTGCCGCCCTGCTGGCGTGACGCATCGGCGCGCCAGAAGCGGTCGAACAGGCGTGCCTGCTGCGCCTGACTTAGCGTCGGCCCCTGATTCTCCACCACCAAAAGCATGGCGTCTGGCTGCGTGATGCTGGAGACGTGAATGGTGCCGTCACGCGTGCCGTAATGCAGCGCGTTAGCGATCAGATTAGCCAGCGCGCGCTGTAACAACTGCGGATCGGCGTGCAACTCGCCGTGCAGCGAGATGACAAGCTGCATGCCATGCTCTTCCGCCATGCCCTCAAAATAGTCACTCAACCGCTCACCCAGCGGGGTCAGATCGATGCATTGCCTGTCCAGCGCCTGGCTGGCGTCTGCGGCTTTGGCGAGAAACAGCATGTTATCAATCATCTTCGCTAGCCGCTCCAGCTCCGCATAATTGGAACCCAGCAGCGTTTGATACTCGCTGACGCTGCGCGGCTGGTTCAGCGCCACTTCCGTCTGGCCAAGCAGCGTGCCAATCGGCGTGCGCAGATCGTGTGCCATGTCCGCTGAGACCTGGCTAAGTTGCTGATAACCTTGCTCCAGCCGGCTCAGCATCTGGTTGAGCGCCGCCAGCAGCGGTTGCAGCTCGCCTGGCGCACTGGTCAGTTCAATGCGATGCGACAGCCGCCGCACGTCGATCACCCCGGCTTCCGCTGCCAGCCGGCGCAGCGGCGTCAGGCCGCGGCGCACCAGCAGCACACTGATCGCGGCGACCAGCAGCGCCGCCAGCGCGGTGCACAGGATAATCTGGTGGCGATAGCCGGTGAGGGTCTGCGTGCGGTCGCTCATCAGGCGACCGGTGATGATTTCGATCTGGCCGCTGCCATCGCGCGTTGGTGTTAACGCGGCGGCGGCGATAAACGGCGTGCCGTCCGCCGCCTGCTGATGGTGGACCGATTGCAGGGTTAACGGCTGATCGGCGGCGACCGGCGTAATGGCTGGCACCGGCCGCGCGCCAGGATTAATCACGATCAGCGGCGGCTGGCCGGGAAAGCGCAGCACCAGCAACGATTCGGTATTGCCCAGCATGTTGGCGAACAGCCGCGGCTTCTGCTGAATCAGCGTCAGCGCATCTTCATCGCGCAGCAGCGTGCGCATTTGATCGATGCGCGTCAGCAGGGCTGCGTCATCGCGCACGCCGATCTGCTTCGCCAGTGCGTGATACAGCGCCATGCCGCTGAGTGTAAAAATGACCACCACCGTAGCACTGAGCAGTAGCGAAAGGCGGACGGCGAGCGAGCGGGGTTTCATGTTTCAGCTTCGCAGCGATAACCGACACCGTGCACGGTATGAATTAATGGCCGGGTAAAAGGGCCGTCAATTTTCTGCCGCAGCCGTTTTACCGCCACATCCACCACGTTGGTGTCGCTGTCAAAATTCATATCCCAGACGCGCGACGCAATCACCGTGCGCGTCAGTACCTCGCCGGGATGCAGCAGAAACAGATGCAGCAGATTGAACTCTTTGTTGGTCAGGTCGATGCGCTGTCCGGCGCGCTCAACCCGGCGACGGGCAATATCCAGCTGCAGATCGGCCAGCGTCAGGATGTCGGGTAGCTTCTGCTGGCTGCCGCGTCGCAATTGGGTGCGCACGCGCGCCAGCAGCTCGGCAAAGGAGAAGGGCTTGACCAGATAGTCATCGGCACCCAGTTCCAGCCCTTTGATGCGATCTTCCACCGTGCCTTTGGCGGTGAGGAAAATCACCGGCGTTTGCAATTGCTTATCCAGCTGCGCCATCACCTCCCAGCCATTGATGCCGGGCATCATCACATCCAGTAGAATCAGATCGTAATGATGCTCCTGCGCATAAAACAGGCCATCCTGACCGTTTTCCGCCACGTCGACGATAAAACCGGCCTCGGTCAATCCTTTGCGCATATAATCACGCGCCCCGGCTTCATCTTCTATCACCAATATTTTCATGCGATCTCCCGGCAGTGGCGGCCGCTTGCTGATGGCGGGCAGTATAACGCGGGTTAGCATAGAAAACCGAAGCTGACAGCGGCATGAGCCCCTGATGACAAAATCATGACAGAGCGTTAAGTAAAACTTAATGGCGCGACAAATTTCGCTAACTCATTAACATATATAAGAATTTGCTCTGCATTTTTGCGCGTTTTTGATGGTGGCGTCAGCGGCATCGTGTTATTACAAGGTTAAAACCTGTGAGATAGCCTGCCGGAGAGCATCATGAAAAAGCGTTGGTCTTTTGCCTTACTGTTGTCACTCAGCGCCCTCAGCCAACTGGCTGCGGCGCAGCAGACGCTGCGTTTTGGCGTCGATCCCACTTTTCCACCGTTCGAATCCAAAGCCAGCGATGGCTCGCTGCAGGGTTTTGATATTGATCTGGGCAATGCCATCTGTGCGCAGGCCAAAGTGAAATGTCAGTGGGTGCAGATTGGCTTTGACGGCAGCATTCCGGCGCTGCAGGCGAAGAAATTTGACGCCATTCTGTCGGCGATGTCGATGACGGAGAAGCGCCGCGAGCAGGTGGCGTTCAGCGATATGCTATACATCACGCCCAGCGCGCTGCTGACGCCTGCCAACAGCACGCTGACGGCGGATATCAGCACGCTGCGCGGGAAGAATATCGGCGTCGCGCAGGGCACCATCCAGGAAACCTACGCCAAAACGAAGTGGGCACCGCAGGGCGTCAACGTGGTCTCGTATCCGAATCAGATGGAGATCTACCCGGATCTGGTAGCGGGTCGACTCGATGCCAGCCTGGCGAATGCGGTTTCGGCCGAGCAGGGCTTTCTCAACACGCCGGAAGGCAAGGGTTATGTCAATAAAGCCACGCTGGTGGATAAAGCATTATTGGGGAACGGCGTGGGTATCGGGCTGCGTAAAGGCGATACGGCCAATCTTACTTTAATTAACAATGCGCTGGCCGCGCTGCACAGCAACGGCACCTACGACCGGCTGGCGCAGAAGTACTTTAAGGTTAATGTTTATCCCTAATCGCAGGGCGATTTGCCTTCATTACGCACAGGAAAATCATGTCTTTACTCCCTGATTATACCCGGCAGCGGGCGCGATTCCTGGCCGCCGTCACGCGCCAGCACGGCGCGCTGACTGTCTATCGCCATCCGCTGACCGCGCCCGACGGGGCCGCGCTGTACACCGACGTCGCGGTGATCGGCGATCCGGCGGCTCCCAAACGCATGCTGATTCTCTCCGGCACACACGGTGTGGAGGGCTATTACGGTTCAGACAGCCAGATCGCCTGGCTTGATAGCTTCGATGTCGCCAAGTTACAGCCCGACTGCGCCCTTGTGCTGGTCCATCTGCTAAATCCGTGGGGCGCTGCGCATCTGCGGCGCGTCAATGAAGACAATATCGATCTAAACCGGAATTTCATCGATTTCAGCCAGCCCGCACCCGCTAATCCGCACTATGCGCTATGGCACGATCTGTACCACGGCGACCGCGCACATGCCGATCGGCTGCTGGCGGAAACACTGCAGCAGTCAGGCTGGCCGGCGCTGAAACGGGTGGTGGAAGCGGGCCAATATCAGGCAGCAGATGGCCTGTTTTATGGCGGGCAGCAGCCGGCCTGGTCGCACCGCACGCTGCACGCCATTGTCGAACAGCATCTGCGTCAGGCGCAGGTCATCCTGAGTTTCGACCTGCACACCGGTGCCGGCGCGTGGGGCCATCCGATGCTGCTGGCGATTGCTGAACAGCGCTATCCGGCGCATGACTGGGGCAAGTCGTTATACGATGAGTGGCTGACGCTGCTGTTTACCGGCGCCGGGCGCGACAGCGACACCGGCGTGACCGCCACGGCAACGGGCTATGTCTCGCAGTTTCTGATGACGTCGCTGCCTGACACGCAGCTGCTGCCATTGGTGGTGGAGTGTGGCACTTATCCGGGTGAGGAGATGCACCGCCGGGTGCGCGACGATCACTGGCTGCATCTGAAGGGCGATCCGGCAAGCCACGCCGGACGCGCGCTGAAGCAGCAGCTGGTGGAAGGGTTCTGGCCCGCCGATGAAGACTGGCGCGCCTTAACTGCGTTTCGTACCCGGCAGATTTTCCTGCGCGGCTGGCGCGCGCTGGTGGCTTACAACCGGCCGTAAAAGGTCATGCGCGCGGTTTCGGACAGCGCGATACCGGGCTGAGTGTTATAGGCCAGCACCGCCAGCATACGCGTGACATCGCCTTCGGTGGGCGTCACGCGGTGCAGCGAATTACGCCCGCGAAACAGCACCAGGTCACCGGCATCAATCTCCAGCGCCTCGACCGGCTGGCGCTGATCGAGCACGGCGGCGACGCCGTCGTAGTTCATCTCGCCGGCATCCGCATCGCGCAAATCTTTCACATACTCGAATACACCGCCGCCGCGCGGTTTTTGCACCAGCAGCGTGATGGCGAAAGAGGAGTTGTCAAAATGCCAGCCGAGTTCCTGGCCGTCAGGTGCGTAATGCAGATTGATGGACGACAACGGGTCTGCATACGGATATAGGGCCTCCTCGTCCAGCACATCACACAGAAAGCGTTTAAACAGTTCGTCATTGTACAGCTGACGCAGCGGCGATTCCGCTGCAATCACATCGTCGGTGATGCAGCCTTTGGTGCTGATTACGTCACGATTGCGCGGATGATCGGCACGGTACGCCTCGTCCGGCTTCAGCAGATAGACGTTGTGCTTGCTGACGGTGTGGTAAGCCAGATGGCGCTGGGCCAGCCCGTCAGCCACGATCGCCTGCAGCGCAGCCGGTTGCAAAAACTGACGCAGCACCAGCGCGCCGTGTTGCTCAAGCTGCTGGCGACAGTGCCGACGCCAGTCGGCGTCGGCCAGGGGGTGCAAATCAAATCGAATCAAAGCAGACATCGCGGTGGTTCTCTGAGTTGGCAGGTGTAGAGACTGTAACGGCCTGATATGTTGATGCCTAACGATAAATATTTAACGCCTTGCTAAGGAAACCTTAATGCCTGCACCCGCGTCGCGTTTGCCGAAAATCAGCGTGATTCAGTCGTTCAAAGTGGCGGCGGAACTTGGTAGCCTGGCGAAAGCCGCCGCACAGCTGGCGCTGACGCCGGCTGCCGTCAGCCAGCAAATTCGTCAGCTGGAAGCGCAGCTGGGCAGCGCACTGTTTGTGCGTACCCAGAGCGGCGTGATGCTGACGGAAACCGGCAAAGAGTATCTGCGCTACGTCAGTGAAGCGTTCGACATTCTGCATCTGGGGCAGCAAAATTTGCGCCATGCGGCCAGCATGCCAAAGCTGACGCTCTATTCATTGCCGGCACTGGCGTCGAAATGGCTGCTGCCGAATATCACCGCCTGGCGGGCTCACTGCCCGGGCTGCGATCTCAGCCTGCACGGCACTCATGCGCCGGTGGATTTCAGCGCCACACCGGCAGATTTTGTCATCTGCTTTGGTGAGGATCGCTACCCGCAACTCGACAAACAACGGCTGTTCTGTGACGAGGTGCTGCCGGTCGCCAGTCCGGCGCTGATCCAGCGTTACCCGGGCGAATCGTTGCTCAGCCAGGCGCCGTTGATCCATCTGGACTGGGGCAATGAAGGGCGCTTTCTGCCCGACTGGCGCAGCTGGTTTCAGGCCAAAGGCAGCATGGAGCCGGCGGTCCAGCCGGCATTCAGTTTTAATCTCACCTCCCTGGCCATCGACGCGGCGGTAGCCGGGGTCGGCGTGCTGCTGGGACAGCGTCGTCTGATTGCCGGCGAACTGGCGCGCGGCGCGCTACAGGTGGTGGATCCGCTCAGCCTGCCGCTGAGCAAACCCTATTTCCTCGCCTGGCCACAGCGCTCCCGCAGTCAGCCCGGCAGCGAGGCGCTGATTCAGTGGCTAACGCAGCTGGCGAGTTAACAAACTGTTAACTGCCGCAGCGTTCTGCGACAGGGATTGCCCTATGCTGATGCGCTTTGTGCGCAGTTGCGAAGAAAGGGAGTTCAGGCACGATGATTGATACCTCATTCTGGCTGACCACGCTGGTGGTCAGCATCACAATTTTGCTGTGGGCGCTGGCGCGGTTGCCGGAATACCTTACCGCGCTGCTGTTTTTTGCGGCGGCGATGCTGCTGTCGATAGCGCCAGCCAGCAGCGTATTCAGCGGTTTTGCCTCCTCAGCGTTCTGGCTGGTGCTGAGCGGTTTTGTGCTGGGCGCGGCGATCCGCAAAGTGGGCCTTGCCCAACGCTGGGCCAACTGGCTGGTGGTGCCGTTCAGCCAGAGCTGGCCGCGGATGGTGGCAGGCACGGTGCTGCTGAGTTATCTGCTGGCGCTGGTGATGCCGTCGAACATGGGACGCATCGCGCTGCTGATGCCGGTGGTGCTGGCGCTGGGCGAGCGGGCCGGTATCCGGCCGGGCAGTCGCGGCAGCATTGGGCTGGCGCTGGCGGTGGGCTTCGGCACCTTTCAACTCTCTGCCAGTATTCTGCCCGCCAACGTACCAAACCTGGTGCTGAGCGGCGCGGCGGAAAACGTGTATCAGCTGCATTTGCAATGGCTGCCGTGGTGGCTGCTGCACATGCCGGTGGTGGGGCTGGGCAAAGGTATTCTGCTGGTTGCCTGCATTACGCTGCTGTTCCGCGCTCAGCCGCAGCCGGTGGCAACGCGGGAAGCATTGCCGGCGCTCAGCGGGCGCGAATGGCGGCTGATTGCCCTACTGGCCGTCACGTTACTGCTGTGGATGACCGACAGCCTGCACGGCTTATCCGCTGCGTGGGTCGGGCTGGCCGCGGCGTGTCTGTGTTTGTTACCGCGTGTGGGCTTTCTTTCGGGCGACGATTTTGCCAGCGGCGTCAATTTCCGCACCTGCATCTATATCGCCGGCATTCTCGGCGTCGCCACGGTGGTGGTGGACTCTGGGCTGGGGCGGCTCATCGCCAATGCACTGCTTCACCTGCTGCCGCTGCATGACTCGCCGTCATTCAGTAATTTTGCCGTGCTCAATGCGCTGGTGACGCTGCTGAATTTTGTGCTCACCGCCAACGGCGTGCCGGCGATGGTCACGCCGATGGCGCAGGAGCTGGCTGCCGCTTCGGGCTTTCCGCTACTGAGCGTGGTGATGTTGCAGGTTTTTGCCTACGCCACACCGCTGCTGCCATATCAGGCGTCGCCCATCGTGGTGGCAATGGGGCTGGGGAATGTGCCTGCCAGAGCCGGTCTGCAGCTGTGCCTGCTGGTGTTTGTGCTGAGCGCGCTGCTGCTGTTACCGCTGGATTATCTGTGGTTCCGGCTGCTAGGCTATGCCTGATACGCCGTCAGAGGTCACGAATTCGCTATGTCAGCTACTAACGATTGGGTAGATTTCCGTCGCGATGAGGAGACGGGCATCGAAAGTGTTAACGCGCACTTCTGCGGCCACGCTTACGATCCGCACGACCACGACGAATTGCTGGTCGGCGTGACGCAGCAGGGGCTGCAGCGCTTTAACTGTCACCGCGCGCTGCACACCAGCACGCCGGGCCGCGCTATTCTGATTGAGCCGGGCGCGGTACACGATGGTCACGCGCCTGATGCCGCCGGTTTTACCTATGTGATGCTTTATCTGCCGCAACCCTGGGTGGCGGAGATGATGCAGCGCCGCGGGCTGGGCGATGTGGCGAATATTCAGGGGGCGTTTCGCTCCACGCTCACCGATGATGCGCAGCTGGCCAGTGCGATTCAGCAGGCATGGTTTGCAGTGCATCAGCGGGAAGGGCGACTGGCGCGCGATCAGAGCCTGGATCATCTGCTCACACTGCTGTCCCGGCATCTGGAAAATAAACCCGGCGTGCAGCTCAGTGACGCCCAGCGGCAGATGCATCTGCTGCGTGACTATCTGCACGATTTTATGGCGCAGGACATCGGGCTGGACGATCTGTCGCGCTTGTCCGGCATCGATCGTTTCCGCCTGACGCGCCAGTTCAAGCAGGCGTTTGGCCAGTCGCCGCACGCTTATCTGGTTCGGCTGCGGCTGCGTAGCGCCCGCGCGCTGCTGGCACAGGGCGTTGAGCCAGTGCAGGTCGCAGCGCAGGTGGGCTTTGCCGACCAAAGCCATCTTGGCCGCTGGTTCCAGCGTGCTTATCGCCTGACGCCCGCTGCGTATCAGCGCCAGTGCACAAACGTTCTATACCGTTCTCTGCCGGCTATCCGATGATGGGATTTTTAATCCACAGCGGAGAGTTCTGACAGATGTTTGATACCAAAATTGCCCTGATCGTACGTGATGATTTAGCCACCTGGCAGCGCCTGAATGTGGTGGCTTTTCTGGCGACCGGCATTGCGGCAGCCGCGCCGGAGATGATGGGTGAACCCTACGTCGACGCGCTCGGTCGTCAGTACGGCAACATGGCCGGCCAGCCGATGCTGGTGTTTGCCGCCGATTTAGCCGGCCTGCAACGGGCGCATCGCCAGGGCGTGGAGCGCGAGTTAACGCTGATTCCTTACGTCGAAGCGATGTTTTCCACCGGCCACGATGCCGCCAACCGCGCGGTGTTTCTGGCCGAAGACGCCGATAATCTCAACCTGGTGGGCATCGCGCTGCGCGGCCCGAAAAAGGCGGTGGATAAAGCCATCAAAGGGCTGGCGCTGCACGGTTGAACGGCGGGGTCGCCTGTTCAATCTGTTCTGCCGCCATTAACAGCACGTCTTCCCGGTCGCGCAGCGCCAGAAGCTCCAGGCCGATGGGTAACCCCTCCGTACTTAGGCCGACCGGAATGCTGATTGCCGGTGCGCCGGTGACGGCTGAGATCAGCGCGTTGCTGCCAGGCTGCAACTCGCCATGCTTCACTGGCGGATGGCGGACTACCGGATAAGCGAGCAGGTCGATCTGCTGCTGCTGAAAAAACTGCGCCAGCTGCTGATACAGCCTCTGCTGGCGCAGCTGCACCTCGCGATAGCCGTCACTCTGCATGCCGGGATGCTGCGCGCGGGTTTTGAAGGTGGCCTCCAGCTGGGGATGATAGCGCCCTGAGGCGGCAATCGCCGCCAGCGTGCGCAGCGGTGCCTGCGGTTTATCCGCCAGCCAGGCGGCCAGCGCGTCGGCAAATTCATAGGCAATAATATTGGCTTCCGTCGCCAGCGTCTCCAGCTGCGGCCAGCTCAGCATGCGCGGCTGAAACGGTGCCACAGCATCCTGCACCGCCTGGTTAATCTCCGTTTCCTCTGCGGCAAATCCTTCCTGCCAGATGCCGATGCGCAACGGCCGGTCGGGACGGGGAAAGCGCTGGCCCGTGAGTATTTCACTGATCAGCCGCAAATCAGCCGCGTAGCGCACCAGCGGTCCGGGGATATCCTGGGTGGGCGACAGCGGCACGATGCCAGCGCTGCTCAGTGCACCGCGCGTCATACGTAAGCCGAACAGGCCATTGAATGCGGCCGGAATGCGCACCGATCCGGCGGTATCACTGCCTATCGCCAGCGGCACGAAGCCTGCGGCCACCGCCACGGCTGAACCGCTGCTTGAACCTCCCGGAGAACGGCCTTGCTGCAAGGCATTATGGGTGAAGCCGCTCAGCGACGACGCGCCGGTGATGCCTGCCGCCAGTTCATGCATGGTGGTTTTGCCGATGAGGATTGCGCCAGCCTGACGCAGAGCCGTAACCAGCGGTGCATCCTCGCTGGCAATCACGTCGCGCAGCAGCGCCGAACCGGCACTGGTCGGCCAGCCTTTGACTTCAATGTTGTCTTTAATCAGCAGCGGAATACCGGCCAGTGGGCCAACTGGCGCATTCTGCTGCCGTGCGGCATCGCTGGCAGCGGCCGCAGCCAGCGCGTCATCGGCAAACAGCCAGCTGATGGCGTTGTAGCGCGGCTGATCTACGTCAGCAATGCGCTGCAACGCAAACGTGGTGAGCTGGCGTGCGCTCATCCGGCGCTGGGCCAGCGCCTGTTGCATATCCCCCAGCGACGCGGTGAGGTAATCAGCGTATTGCATGGTTCAGGCCTCCACAGGAATCCATTGCCGCTCTGGCGAAACCCGGCCGCACGAACTGCCGGCAAAATGTGAGCTGCACCAGAGTGCCTGATGGCGGATGCACCAGTCTATCAGTAACTGACGTGACGTTACGGCGCGTGGTAAATCCTCACAAAAAACTGAGTTCCATTGCGGATGTGCAAACTGAACTGGATGATGCATCACATCACCGCTAAATACCGCATGGGCACCGGCGCTTTGCAGCACAATTGAAGCGTGATCGACGCTGTGGCCCGGCGTCGGCATATAGCGCAGCACACCGGCAAACAGCGGGGAGTGCTGCACATCAATAGTTTCCAGCTGGCCGCTCGCCAGCAGCGGCGCAAGGCTGTCGTGATACAGCGCCTGCATTGACGGCGTGCTGCGGCACTGTGCCAGCTCACGCGCTGAACAGATGTAACGCGCATGACGAAACATCGGCTGCCAGCGGCCAGCGCGCCAGCAGGTATTCCAGCCGACGTGATCGTTGTGGATATGCGTCATCAGCACCAGCGTCACTTCATCAGGGTCAACGCCCGCTTCGGCCAGACGTTGCGGCCACGCGGTTTGCAGCTGATGAAACAACGGCTTGTTATCGCGGTTACGGCCATTGCCCGTTGCGGTATCAATCACGATGGTGTCGCGAGCGGTGCGCACCACCCAGCTATGGATGGATAGCTCTGCTGGCTGCTGTGCCAGCGTGTCGCCCATCGTCTCGCGGTGTGCCGGAAACAGCGCAGCGAAGGGGAGTGAGCTGGTCTGCTCGATCACTTTATCAATGCTGCATTCACCTATGTGCAGGGTCATATTGCCTCCTTAAAGCGTGGTGCCTGTTACTGCAGGTCACTATACTGAGGGCTATGTCATTATTTAAATCGATTAAAATCATGAAAAGCATCAATGAAAATGATTTCAGCAAAATCGACCTTAACTTATTGATTGTGCTGCTGGTGATGTATGACGTGCGCAGCGTAACTCAGGCGGCAAACCGGCTTTATCTGGGGCAGCCGGCGGTCAGCGCGGCATTAAAAAGACTGCGGGCAATGTTTGACGATGCGCTGTTCGTGCGTTCCTCGCAAGGCATGACGCCCACGCCGCGCGCAGAGCAGCTGGTGCGGCAGATCGCACCGCTGCTGCAGAGCGTCCATGGCGTTATTTTCACTGCCGATCGCTTTGATGCCGCGCACGATAGCCGCAGTTTTACGCTCGGCATGAGCGACTGGCTCGAGCACTGGCTGATGCCCGATTTACTGCTGCAGCTGGCCGACTCGGCCCCGAATATTGATATCCGGGTGGTGGCTGCCGATCCGTGGCAGGCCATTCCGCTGATGGAACAGCAGCAGGCTGACGTGGTGGTGACCGTCGGAGAAGAAACCAGCCGCGATCTTACGCGGGAGCACATTGCGCGCGCCGGCTTCCGCACGGTATGGCATCGTGGACAAATTGACCTTGCGCCACCGCTGACGCTGGCGCAGTTCGTGCAGTATCAGCATGCGCTGGTCTCCTATCGCGGCGTGAGTGAAAGTGCGCTGGACGCCGCGTTAGCCCGCGAGGGGCTGACGCGCCGCGTGCGTTATGTCACGCCGCACTTCTCGGTGTTACCGCTAATGTTGCAGCGTCTGCCGCTGTTCGCGACCGTTCCGCAGGGACTGGTGCAGGCATGGCAACAGCGCTATGCGCTGAGTACGGCGGCGGTGCCGATCGGCATGCCGGATTATGCGCTTTCGCTGCTGTGGTGTAACGCCCGGGCCGAAGACCCGGCGCACCGCTGGCTGCGCGCCACGCTGCGTCAGCTGATCGAACGCAAGCTGGCGTGAAATGCTTACCACGGCACTACGCGGCCGAGGTAATCGAGATAGTGCAGGCCGCCGCGTCCGGTCTGGCTTTCCACCGTGTTGAGCAGATTCGGGATGCTCTCCTCAATGCTCAGTCGCGCCCCGGCGCCACCCATGTCGGTGCGCACCCAGCCGGGGGCCAGCAGCAGTAGCGTGCGTGCATCGTCGTGACGCGCGGCGAAGCTGCGCATAAACATATTCAGCGCCGCTTTACTGCCGCGATACACCTCGTAGTTGCCATGGGTGTTGTTGGTGAGACTGCCCTGGCCGGAGGACATCACCGCCAGCGTGCCGCGCGCGCTGACGTTGTTTCTGAAGGTTTCCAGCACGCGCAGCGGGCTCAGCGCGTTGGTGACCATTACGCGAATAAACTCTTCCGTCGACACATCGGCAAGGGTTTCGCGATCGTCATTTTTCACGCCCGCGTTGACCAGCAGCAGATCGAACTGCTGGCCGCTTAGCCGCAGATGCAGGGCGTTGACCTCTGCTGGCACGGTGATGTCCACGCTCTCCACCTTCAGCTGCTGCGGGTAGCGCTGCGCCAGCTGTTGCAGCGCGTGAAGGGAGTGCTGGCGGCCGGTCGCCACCACCTGATAGCCGCGCTGCAGCATATTCTCCGCCAGCGCGAAGCCGAGGCCGCGTGAAGCACCAATCAATAAAGCACGGGAAGCCTTGTTCATGACTCTCTCCTGGTTTCGGGGTGAGTGAAAAGTCTACCCTTGCATGACAACAGGCGGAACGCGCAGCATCTGCATAGATAACCTGCAGCAAACGCCTTGCCAGATGGCGCTCAATCGATAAGGATGATGCGATGAATACCGTCGATTTGAATTTACTCCCTGCGCTGGATGCGCTGCTCAGTGAAGGCAGCGTAGTGGGCGCTGCGCGTCGCCTGGGGCTGAGCGAGTCAGCGATGAGCCGCACGCTGGGGCGACTGCGTGCTGCCACCGGCGATGCGCTACTGGTGCGCGCCGGGCGCGCGATGGTGCTGACGCCACACGCCGAAGCGCTGCGCAGCCAGGTGCATGCCACTTTGCAGGACACGCAGGCGCTGCTGAGTCCACCCGCGCAACGCTTTGCCGCCGCTGAGCTGCAGCGCCACTTCACGCTGCGTACCAACGAAGGTTTTGTCGAAGCGTTTGGCAGCGCGCTGATCGCCGCAGTCCGCGCACAGGCGCCCGGCGTGCAGCTGCGCTTCATACCGAAAGCAGAGAAAAATGATCGACCGCTGCGCAGCGGCGACGTCGATCTGGAGATTGGTGTTCTGGGCAATATGGGACCGGAGATTCGGCTGCAGGCGCTGTTTCGCGATCGCTTCGTCGGCGTGGTGCGCGCCGGGCATCCGTTACTCGCGGACGTGACGTTGGCGCAGCTGGCCGCATATGGTCACATCGTGGCGTCAAGGCGCGGTGAACTGGGCGGGCCGGTGCATGAGGCGCTGCTCGCCGCCGGTTTTACCCGGCAGGTGGCGGCCGTGGTACCCGCTTTTTCCACTGCCGTCGCGCTCACGCTGCACAGCGACTGGCTGGCGCTGGTGCCGCATACGCTGTGCCTGCACCATCCGCTAATCAAAGATAATCCGGCGTTTGCGATGTTTGAATTACCGTTTGCCACGCCAGAGGTGACGGTGTCACAGCTATGGCATCCGCGGCTGGAGCAGGATGCCGCACACCGCTGGTTGCGTGACACGGTGCGGCAGGTATGCCGCGCTTAGATCAGCCGCCGCGCACCGATCCGCGCCATACCACATCAGCCTGATACAGTAGGGTGTCGTGCTGCTGCTCACTCTGCGGCGTAAAACCACTCTCCGCCTGCTCGGTCTGCGTTAGCCACGCGATGGCGTCGCGGGCAAAGCACTCCACCGGCTGGGCGAAGGTGGTGAGATTGTAAGAGGACCAGCCGGCCTGCGCGATATTGTCATAGCCGATCAGGCACAAATCCTCCGGCACGCGCAGCTGGAAACGGTGGCGTGCTTCATCCATGAAACCGCAGGCCATCAGGTCGGTGACGCAGAACACTGCGTCCGGGCGCTGATGACGCGTCAGCAGGCGATGCGCCAGAATCTGACCGCTCTCATACGAGGTGGTGCCGAACCGCTCCACGCTGACCGTCAGTCCGGCGCGCTCCGCCACGGCGATAAACGCCGCTTCGCGTTTGATCAGGCTCGGCGTACCGGCCAGCGAATTGGCGAACGCCAGCTGACGGCAGCCGGCGCGCTGAAATGCCATCACCGCCGTTTCGGCCGCCGCCTGCGCGTCGAGGTTAATGCTGAGCGAGCCCGGCAGCGCTTCGTCGCGGTTGATCAGGATGATGCGCTGACCGTGCTGATAACACTGGCGGGTGATGGTGCGATCCGGCATGCCGGAGAGGATGATGGAGGCGTCGGCGCGAAAATTGATCGCCTGCAGCAGCGCGGCGGAAACGCTGTTGTCGGAACGATCGGTATTAATCAGCATCGCCACTTTGCCCGCTTCCTGTAAAAACTGCGTCAGCCAGCGCACCAGCGTGGCGCGGTAAGGCGTGGCGATTTCAGAGACGATCAGGCAGACGATGCCGCTGCGGTTGCGCACCAGCCCGCGCGCCAGGTGGTTAACGTGATAGCCCAGCTCCTGCGCCGCTTTCATCACCCGGGCACGCGTGGCTGCAGAAACGCTGGCACCGGGCGTAAAGGCGCGCGACACCGCCGAGCGCGACACGCCCGCCCGATCCGCCACATCCTGTGCGCTCACCCCGGCTTTGTCATTCTGCATCTTCAACTCCTCACAATTACGGCTGAAAAGCAGTCTGCCGTAAATTGCAAAGCTGTGCAATTTGTCTGCGATCACATTTGTTGCATTTTTGTGACACAGCCTGTCAATTGCAGATTGCGCTATTTGACAGGCTATTTTCTGTTCATTACTAATTTGCACACACGTGCAAATAAAAACCTCTGTTAAGCACGGAACCCTGCCAACCAAGGAGAACATCATGCGCTACACCTCACTGGCCATCGCGCTGTCCCTCAGTTGCACCGCGCTGCCGTTTGCCGCGACGGCCGCTGGCAATCTCAATATGGTCTGCTCGGCGGACGTGGTGGTGTGCGAACACATGACGCGCATTTTCAGCCAGGCACATCCGGATATTAAAGTCAGCATGGTGCGCCTGTCAGCGGGTGAAGCCTATGCCCGCCTGCGCAGCGAAGCGCGTAACCCGCGCACCGACATCTGGTGGGCCGGTACCGGCGATCCGCATATGCAGGCGGCGGATGAGGGGCTGACGCAGCCGTATAAATCGCCGCTGCTCGACCAGCAGCAGGACTGGGCGCAGAAGCAGGCGGAAAACTCAGGTTATCGTACGGTGGGGATTTATGCCGGTGCGCTCGGCTGGGGCTACAACACCAAACTGCTGGCGGATAAAAAGCTCAAAGCGCCAGCCTGCTGGGCTGATTTGCTCGATCCGGCCTTCAAAGGCGAAATTCAGATTGCCAATCCGAACTCGTCCGGCACCGCCTATAACACCCTGGCGACGCTGGTGCAGATCATGGGCGAGGACAAAGCGTTCGATTACCTGAAAAAGCTCAACGCCAACATTTCCCAGTACACCAAATCCGGCTCGGCACCGGTGAAGGCGGCGGCGCGCGGCGAAACCACCGTGGGCATCGTGTTTATGCACGACGCGGTGGCGATGGAAGTCGACGGCTTCCCGATCAAAACCGTGGCACCCTGTGAAGGCACTGGCTACGAGATTGGCTCAATGTCGATCGTCAAAGGGGCACGCAATCTGGCCAATGCCAAAGTGTGGTACGACTGGGCGCTTAGCGCCGAAGCGCAGTCGCACATGAAAGAGGCCAAATCCTTCCAGCTGCCGTCAAACCGCAGTGCAGAGATTTCCGAATACGCGCCGCGCTTCGAGAACATCAAACTGATCGATTATGACTTCAAAACCTACGGCGATTCCGCCAAACGTAAAGCGCTGCTGAGCCGCTGGGATAAAGAGATCGGCGCCAGCGCGCAGTAATGCCGCATCGCCGGACGCTGCCGCTGACGGCGGCTTGCCGGTTCCGACAGCGCTAAGGATGGCGCGATGATCCCGCATTGAGGTAACACATGAACGCAAATAATCGCCGTCTGACGGGCGCGCTGCTGCTGGGCGCCGTCGCGCTGTTGCTGCTGCCGTGGTACAGCCTGGAAGCAGGCTTTTTCGATAGCGGCTGGCTGCTTAACCTGTGGCGTGATGAAGCCAGCGCGCCGGCACTGTGGCAGATCGGCAGCCATCCATGGCTGGCGCTCGCCGTGGCGCTGCTGGCGCTGTGCGCCGCCTGCGGTTTACTGCCCGGCAGCGCACGCAGCCGGTTGCTGCTGCTGTTCAGCGCGCTGGGCGTGATCTTCCTGATTGTGGAAGGGCACGCGATTGGTTACAGCGGCTGGAGCTGGCTGTGGCTAGAAAATCGCTACGGCGCGCTGCCGCAAGGACAGCCAGCGATGGGCGCTGGCGCGCTCCTGCTGCTGACCGTGTTTTTGCTGCTGTTCTCGTTTGCGCTGGCCGAACGCGGCGTGCTGAAAGGCGATGCCTTTGTGGTGGCGTCGCTGGTGCTGCTGACTGCGCTGGTCAGCATCTTCGTACTCTATCCGGTGCTCAGCATGTTTGTGGTGTCGGTGCAGGACGTTGACGGCAGTTTCAAACCGGACGGTTTGATCAGCAATCTGCAGGATCCGTCAATCTGGAGCCTTGCCTGTCTGAAAGGCGGCACCTGCGGCACCGCGTGGCGCACGCTGTGGCTGGCGCTGATGACCGCCAGTGGTTCGACGCTGCTGGGTCTGGCCTTTGCCCTGGCGGCAACGCGCACGCCGCTGCCCTGCAAGAAAGCGCTGCGCATGCTGACCATTCTGCCAATCATCACGCCACCGTTCGTGATTGGTCTGGCGCTGATTTTGCTGTTCGGTCGCTCGGGCGTGGTGACGGAGCATCTGGCGGCGCTGTTTGGCATCGAGCCCGGCCGCTGGCTGTATGGCCTGACCGGTATCTGGATTGCCCAGGTGCTGTCGTTTACGCCGATTGCCTTTCTGGTGCTGATTGGCGTGGTGGAGGGCGTCAGTCCGTCGCTGGAAGAGGCGTCGCAAACGCTGCGCGCTAACCGCTGGCGCACCTTCAGCCGCGTTTCGCTGCCGCTGATGGCGCCGGGTCTGGCTAATGCCTTTTTGATCAGCTTCATCGAAAGCATGGCCGATTTTGGTAATCCGATGGTGCTGGGCGGCAGTCACGGCGTACTTTCGACCGAAATTTTCTTCTCGGTGGTAGGCGCGCAAAACGATCCGAGTCGCGCCGCGGTGCTGGCGATGATCCTGCTGTGCTTCACGCTGGCCGCCTTTGTGCTGCAGCGGCTGTGGCTGGGTGGCAAAAACTTCGCCACGGTGACCGGCAAGGGCGACGGCGGCAAACATGGTCAGCTGCCGCGTCTGCTGCGCTACGGCGTGTACGGCATGGTGATTCCGTGGGGTCTGTTTACCCTGGTGATCTACGGCATGATTGTGGTCGGCGGCTTTGTGCAGTCGTGGGGCCTGAACGATGCGCTGACCATCGAGCACTACGTGCGCGCTTTCCGCGTCAGCGTCAGTGACGGTCATCTGCTGTGGAGCGGTGTGGCGTGGAACTCGTTCTGGACCACGCTGGAAATAGCCCTGATTGCCGCACCACTCACCGCCGTGGTGGGCCTGCTGACCGCCTGGCTCATCGTGCGGCAGAAATTTGCCGGTCGTCAGACGTTTGAGTTCCTGCTGATGCTGAGCTTTGCCATTCCCGGCACGGTGATCGGCGTCAGTTATGTGATGGCCTATAACCTGCCGCCGCTGGAGATTACCGGCACGGCGATGATCCTGATTGCCTGCTTTGTGTTCCGCAATATGCCAGTCGGCGTGCGCGGCGGTATCGCGGCGATGAGCCAGCTGGATAAGAGCCTTGATGAAGCCTCACTGACGCTGGGCGCCAGCAGTTTCCGCACGCTGCGCAAAGTGGTGCTGCCACTGCTGAAACCGGCGATCAGCGCGGCGCTGGTTTATGCCTTTGTCCGCGCCATTACCTCGATCAGCGCGGTGATCTTCCTTGTCAGCGCCCAGTACAACATGGCGACGTCCTACATCGTCGGGCTGGTAGAGAATGGCGAATACGGCGTCGCCATTGCTTATTCGACAGTACTGATTGTGGTGATGCTGCTGATCATTGGCGTGTTCCAGTGGCTGGTGGGCGAACGTCGCCTGCGCCGCGTGGCGCGCCCGGTGGACGTCGCCGCGCCACCTGCTTCCCCTTCGTTAACTCAGGAGAGTGCCGTATGACCGCGATTACTGCTGGTTCCGTGGTGTTTGAACACGTCGAAAAACGCTTTGCCGGTTTTACCGCGCTGCCGGATTTATCGCTGACGGTGGAGCCGGGTACGCTGGTGACGCTACTGGGGCCTTCCGGCTGCGGCAAAACCACCACGCTGCGCCTGCTGGCCGGCCTGGAGCATCCGACTTCGGGGCGCATTTTGATTGGTGGTAAAGACGTGACGCATCTGCCAGCCAACGAGCGCGACGTGGCGATGGTGTTTCAATCCTACGCGCTGTTTCCGCACATGAGTGCGCTCGACAACATCATGTACGGCCTGCAATCGTCCGGCATGAGCAAAAAGGAAGCGCAGGATCGTGCGCGCGAAGGGCTGAAACTGGTCGGGCTGGAGAGTCAGGGGCAGCGGCTGCCGTCCGAACTCTCCGGTGGGCAGCAGCAGCGCATTGCGGTGGCGCGCGCACTGGTGCTGGAGCCGCAGGTACTGCTGCTGGATGAGCCGCTCTCCAATCTCGACGAGCGCCTGCGCCGCCGGGTGCGCACGGATATTCGTGATTTGCAGCAGCGGCTGGGCTTCACGGCGGTGTATGTCACGCACGACCAGGAAGAGGCGCTGGCGGTGTCGGATAAAATTATTGTCATGAAAGAGGGCGATATTGCTCAGCAGGGCGCGCCGGAAAGCCTGTATCACGCGCCCAATTCGGTGTTCATCGCTGACTTTATGGGCGAAGCCAATATTCTGCCGTGCGAAGTCGAACAGGTCGAAGGCAGCGAAGCGCTGGTGCGACTCGGCAGGCAGCGCTATCGCGTGCGCGGTAACGGCGTCGCGACCGGCTCCGCGCAGCTGTCGGTCAGACCGCAGTTCATTACCCTGCACAGCGGTGCTGAAGGCGCACTGCGCGGCGAGGTGACGCATGCCACCTGGCTGGGCGATCACATCGAATACGAGGTCAACACGGAACTGGGCTCGCTGTTTATCGTCGATGCGCAGATGGAGCAGCAGCTGCCGCTGGCCGCACGGGTGGCGATTGATTTTAAACCTCAGGGTCTGGCCCTGATTGCCGGTTAATTTAAGGATAACGCATGAGTGATACGAAAAATGACGCGCTGCAATCGCGTCTGCTGCTGGCCGAACGCGTCGCGCGGGCGGGCGGGGAGAAGGCGCTGGCCTACTTCAATCAGCGTGACACGCTGGTGGTCGAAACCAAGCACGACCTGCAGGATGTGGTATCACGCGCTGACCGCGAGGTGGAACAGATGATCGACCAGCAGATTCGCGCCAGCTTCCCGGACGACGGTTTTCTTGGCGAGGAGTACGGCCTGCAGCCGGGCACGTCAGGCTATACGTGGGTGGTTGACCCGATTGACGGCACCAGCCCGTTCCTCAACGGTATGCCAAACTGGTGTGTTTCCGTTGCGGTGCTGCATGACGGCGTACCGGTGATTGGCGTGATCTTTGCGCCGACCTATCAGGAGTGCTACGTCGCCGCGCTCGGCCAGGGCGCAACGCTGAATGGCCGCCGTTTACAGGTAGATCCGTCACGTACGCTGCAAAATCACGTGACCGGCTTTGGCGCTAATAGCTATGTCAGCCCGGAAGAGGTGGGCCGCCTGCTGGCGTCGCTGCTGGCAGCGGGGGGCAACTTTATCCGTATCGGATCTGGTGCGCTGATGCTGGCGTGGGTGGCAGCCGGACGCGTGGTGGGCTATTTCGAACCCTACATGCACGCGTGGGATTGCCTGGCCGGTTACTGTCTGGTGAAAGAGGCCGGCGGCTGGTATCACCCGTTTAATACTGAGGGCGACCGGCTATTGAAAGGCGCGCAGGTGCTGGCGGTGGCGCCGGGTGCGCAGGCAGAGCTGAGGCGGATTGCCGGCGTTTAAGTGGTGCATTTCACGGCCGCGCGGCGTTTTCCGGGTCGCCATCCATGGCGACCTTACAACGCTTGCGCTGTCGTTACTGGATAATCGCTGATTTTTAACGATTACGTGGTGACTTAAACCGCCACGAACTCGCGGTATCCCGACCAAATCACATACACCGCGAAATAACAGAAAATCAGCGCTGAGGCGAGATACGAATACTTCAGCAGGCGCTCGCCTAACAGCTTTCCGCCCATGCTGCCGATCAGGCAGATCACACAGGTCCACACCACCCCGGCGAGGAAAAATCCGCTGAGAAACCATGAGGTTGCAGCGGCATCACTGTGGCCGATGCGGGCTATCAGCGCGCCGCCCACGCTGGCGAACCACAGAATCGCCGTCGGTGACGACATCGCCAGCACGATGCCGCGCCGAAATTCGCGCAGCAGTGAACGATAAGGCTGGGTTTCAGCTGCGGGGATGTCGATTTTTTTGGCCAGCGCGGCGTAAAGCATTTTAGCGGCAAACCACAACAGCAAGATGCCGCCGCCAATCCATAGCAACCAGCGCACCGGCGTAAACTGCAGTATCACCGCCATGCCAGCCATCGCCAGCAAGGCGTAAATTAAATCGCCCACGCAGGTGCCCATGCCCAGCCAGAAACCGTGCAGATAACCGCGCTGCATCGCCAGCGTCAGCATGGCGATGTTGGCGAGTCCGATATCCAGACACAGCGATAAACTCAATAAAAAACCATTAGAAAACGGCAGCATAACGTCGTGACCATCCCTGAGTTCGGTAAAGGAAAGATTAAAGCATGCGTGCCGGGGCTTTTTACACTGCTTCCTGCCAGCCATAACCAAACGCTATGACCCGTTAGCAAAGGCACAATTAAATAAACCGATTTGTGAAGCCGATCGGCCTGCGCAGATTTGCGCGCAGGGAATGCCACTATAGTCGTTAACGAGACGTTAACAACGTCCGTTTCAATACAAAAAAACAACCTGGTTTGGGCGCAGGCCCGTGAAAATTCCGATTATGGTGGAAAGACAATGAGTGGATACCCAAAACCGGCAACTGGCGGTTTAGCAACAAACTTAACCGTGGCAATATCACTGGCTCTATTGACGCTGGCGGGGAGTGCTATGGCGCAGAACACGGAACATCATCAAACAGCATTAGTCGGCACCTGGACCAGTATTCCGGATGCCCCTGCGGTACAAAAGCCGGATCGACCCAGTGAAGGTTTGTATCGCATGCAGGTCAACAGCGACGGGACGCTCAAGCCGCTGGAGGTGATCAGGATGAAAAGCCCGTCGTGGATCGTTAAATCACGCGACGGGCGGTTTGCTTATACCACCAATGAAGAGAATGCCGGTGCCGTTACCGCGCTGGCGATCGATAAACAGGGCGCAGTGCGGGTGCTGAATCAGGTCGACAGCCACGGCGAGCAGCCGACGCACGCCACTCTTAGCCCGGATGGCAAATTCCTGTTTGTCGCCAACTATTCGGTGGCGAAAGGCGGAGCAGGGGTAACGGTGTTCCCGATTGCGTCGGACGGCAAGCTGGGCGAACAGGTCCAGCATTTCGCGTTCAGCGAGGGGAGCGGCGTGGTAAAAGATCGGCAGGATGGCGGCCATGCGCACTCCACCACCTTTACCCATGATGGCCGCTATCTGTATGCGGCCGATCTCGGTGACGACAAACTGCATGCCTATCGCTACCACGCGGATCGGCGAGAGCCGCTGCAGGCGGATACCAGCCGTGATGTGAGCTTTGCGCCAGGTGCGGGTCCGCGCCACATGGTGTTCTCCGCCGACGGTAAACACGCTTATGTGATTACTGAAATGGCGGGCGAAATCGTGGTGTTCCGCGTCACTGATGACCGGCTGGAACGGCAGGCACAGGTGGCGCTGAATACGCAAAACAGCAGCGCCGCCTACAAAAGCGGCGGCGGCATCATTCTCAGCCCGCAGGGTAAATTCCTGATTGCCGCTAACCGCGGATCTGACAATCATCTGCTGGTGTTTAAGATTGCCGCCGATGGCAGCCTGACAGATCCACAGCGCTATGCCGCCGACGGTATTGAGCCGCGCGCGCTGGCGTTTGATAACAGCGGTAAACACCTCTATGTCACCAACGTGTTTACCAACACCATTACGCTGTTTGATTTTGATGCGCACAGCGGCAAGCTGAGCGCGCGCGGTGTGGCGGCGAAGCTGGCAACGCCAACCGACATCAAATTCTTTAACTAGCTGCCCTTTCACTCATCCGGTGCGCGTGACGGCGCACCGTCTTCCGCCATAGCCGACAGCGCGCTTTCCAGCGAAGCCGGAAACATCTGGCCGTGACTGAGCCCGGGAAACAGCTGGAAGCGAGCCGCCAGGCCTTTTTCATGCATGCCGTCGAGAGTGGTGCTAATCCGGCTCAGCACATCGATGACGCCGGGACGTGATTCGCCGTTGCCTTCCATCAGCACCAGCTGCTTCTGCTTAAACGATGCGGGCGTCACCGCTGCCATTTGCTGCAACAGCGTTGCGTCGCCGCGCAGGGAAGGACTGGCGGCAAAATAGCGCTGGAAAAATCCGGAGGTCAAGTAGCTGTCCAGCACAAACAGCCCGCCGTAAGAGTGGCCCCACAGCGCACGCTGCTGCGCATTGATCGGCAGATGCTGTTCGGCACGCGGCGCGATAGTCTGTTCCAGCAGCTGGCGGAATGCGGCACTGCCGCCGGCTGGCCGGCCGCGACGATCCTGCACCTGCTGCGGCGGGGTGTAATCCAGCGTGCGCGCAGCGAGATCGAATGGCAGCGGGGTCTGATAGCCTACCGCCACCAGCACCGGCGGGTTGCCTGCTGCCAGCTTCTGCAACAGTGCTTCGCTGAGATGGTTCATCACCGCGTTGCCATCCAGCATATACAGCGCCGCGTAACCTGTGGCCGGTGCCGGTTTACGTGGCACCGCCGTCCACACCTTGTAGTGGCGCTGGCCGTCAGCGGAATCAAACGTGTTAACAGTGAAGCGATACCAGGCAGAGCCTTTGTCGGCAATATTGGGTCCGAGCGGCGTCATATCAGGCCGGGCGAAACCGACAGCCGGACTGAGCAGCAGGCTCAGCAGGGTGAACAGCGGAATGATAAAGCGATAAATCATGGCGCTTCCTTACTAGCTGGCGAGTCAATTACTTCCGTGTCACAGCGAAAGCGCCAGACAGATTAGTGATAATGATTATTAATTTCAACAACCATTTTGCACCGTCATGCGCCGTGCGGAAGTGTAAAGATTTCGTCAGGATTGCCGATAACGTAGCGGTATAATACCAGCGAGGATAGTCAGGATGATTAACGGTATCGGACCGGGTAGTTTCTCACAGCTCCATCTCAGCAGCGCCAGCGCACGCGTGACCAGCAGCACGGCAAGCAATGCGACCCGGCAAAATAGTCTGACGGCAGATGCCTCGGCGAAAGTCACCTTTAGCGAAGCCACCGACACCATCTCTGCGGTGTACCAGATGACGCCGGCGCGCGTCACCGCCAGCAGTCACGTCTCATCTGATCTGCAGACGCAGGCCATCGGTGCGCTTCGCAGCACCGGCATTAGCATGAACGGCGTTGGCAGCGCGCTGCTGAGCGCACTGACGCAGCAGCGTGACGATGTCACCATCAGCGTACCGGCCAGCGGCGGCGCGCAAACTGACACGCAGAGCGCGGTGGCGCTGGAGATTACCACTCAGTCCGGCGTGAGCCTGACTCTGCAGATGACGCGGCAGCAGGATGGCGTAGCGGTGGCACTGAAAACCACTCACGGTAAGCTGAGCGATGACGAAGCTGCGGCAATTGCCAAACTTTCCGGCGCGCTGGATAAAACCCTGAGCGGGCTGGATAACGGCAACGGTAAACTGGATGTCGGTGACCTGCTCAGTTTTGACAGTAACCAGCTGGCCAGCGTTGATCTGAAAACCGACCTGCGTCGCAGCGGCGAAGTGATGCAGTCGCTGAATCTGCATGCCGACCCGGGTTCACGCTGGCTGGGTTTCCATAATGCTGACGCCAGTTTCAAACTGACGACGGACATGCGCAGCCTGGCGCAGGCCAGCAACGCCGGTCAGCAGCAGAGCGCCCTGGCGCAGTGGAGCGCGAAATTTGATCAGGCCGCTTCGCGCGGTCACGGCGATCGCGCGGCGCTGGCACTGTTTAAGCAGGGTTTCGAGAGCTTAAACAGCACCAGCGCGGCGGCCGGCGTGGCGATGCGCACCCCGCAGGCGATCACCGTAGGCGCGCATGCGGCGCAGGCCGTTGCCATCAGCGGCCTGGCGGATTTCTCGGCCAGCTATCACCAGACGGCGCGCTCCAGCAATCCGCTGAAGCCGGAAGAAGAAGATACTTTCGCTCTGGATGTGGCGCAGCGCAGCAGCCAGCAGAAGAACGGCGATACGCAGCGCATGGCGCAGGAAACCCTGTTTAGGCTGAACGCCAGTTTTCATACCGCGCTAAGCGCCAGTTCGCCGCTGGCGCTCAATGAAACCAAAGAGTCACAAAACTATCACTACCACCAGATTCACGATGAAACGCGCAGCACCACTGAGGTGACGCAGGATGCGCAGGGTAACCTCACCGCCCGTTTCGCCCGGCAGCTGACGCAGCAGGAAACGGTGAAGACTTATCAGCTGGCGAAGCTGATCGACAGTACCAGCACACCGCACAGTGAGAAGAGTGAATCGACGCGCCACTATTCTCCGGCGATGTATCTGGCGCAGGCGTAATACCCACTTTATTGCGCCAGCCCATGGCGCAATAAAACAATAATGTCATTTATCACTATCGATAGCGGAATTAATACTTAAGATAATTCTCCCGTGTCACTCAGCGTAATAACCCTGCATCTCCGCGCCCGCTAACGCCTTCTTATCTCTGATAAATTCTTTATTCTCTTTCTGCATGCCGTTTGCCGGATATAGCATAACCGCGCTCTTTACCGCTGTTATTTCCGCTGATTATCATCGCGCTCAATCTGTTATTAAATTACGGCTCTCTGCCCTGGCAGAATGAGCCTGTGAATCACAGCAAAATAAAAAGTGAATCCAGCGATGACGCAAATCAGGGCTCAACAACTTCAGCGCGCGGCGGTGATCACGTCTGACGCGGCGGCAATCGACGCTGCCCGCCACCTGGCGGAACAGGCGAAAGCCGGGGCAGCCGAACGCGACCAACAGCGTATCTATCCGCATGAACTGCTCGATCAGTTCACCCAGCTGGGGCTGGGCAGTATCAGCGTGCCGCGCCAGTTTGGCGGCGGCGGTTTGTCTTTTGCTACCGTGGCGGAGGTGTTCCGCCTGATCTCCGCCAGCGATCCGTCGCTTGGCCAGATTCCGCAAAACCACTTCGGGCTGATTCAGTTCATCCTGGGGGAAGGCAGCGCGCAACAGCAGCAGCGCCTGCTCAGCGCGGTGGTACAGGGCCAGCGGCTTGGCAACGGCGGTCCGGAAAAGAACAGCAAGCACACGCGTGATGTGCAGGCGCAGCTGGTGTCAGGTCCGGAGGGTTTACGGCTCAGCGGTGAAAAGTTCTATTCAACCGGTGCACTGTTTGCCGACATTCTGGTGACCACCGCGCAGCAGGAGGGCCAGCCGGTGATGGCGTTCATTCCGCTGCCGACGGCAGGGGTGGAGATTATCGACGACTGGTCGGGTATCGGTCAGCGCACCACCGCCAGCGGCACGGTGAAACTCCAGCAGGTGGCGGTCGATGCCGGTTTGACCATTGCGCTACCGTCGCCCGATAAGCCAACGCTGCGCGGTGCCGTATCGCAGCTGATCCAGGCCGCGATTGACGCCGGGATCGCCCAGGGCGCGCTGGATGAGGCGCTGGCGTTTATTCACAGCAGCTCGCGTCCGTGGGTGGACGCGGGCGTGAGCCGCAACGCTGACGATCCTTACATTCTCGCCGATGTCGGGCGTATCAGCACCGAACTGAGCGCCGCCAACGCGCTGCTGGTGCGGGCGGCGCGCGTACTGGACAGCATTGACCCGCACGCGCTTACCGCTGCGCACTGCGCACGCGCCTCCATCGCGGTTGCAGAAGCCAAAGTGCTGACCACCGAAATTGCGCTGAAAGCCAGTGAAAAGCTGCTGGAGTGGAGCGGCAGCCGCGGCACATTGCTGAAGCATGGGCTGGATCGCCACTGGCGCAACGCGCGCACCCATACGCTGCACGATCCGGTGCGCTGGAAAACGCACGCCATCGGCAACTATTACCTCAATGATGTTCTGCCCGCGCGTCATGCGTGGATTTAAGGAGCGATGATGACGCAGGTTTTCGCTAAACAGCCGGCAGCACGCATCCGCAGTGCGCAGCAGGCCCTGCAGGTGGCAGAAGAGCTGGCTGAACGCTTTCGCAGCGGCGCAGCGCAGCGCGATCGGCAGCGTGAGCTGCCACATGCTGAACTTCAGCACTATTTCCAGTCCGGCTTAGGTGCCATTACCGTGCCGCGTGCGTGGGGCGGCATTGAGATTTCCAGCGCAGAACTGGCGCAGATTTTTGTCATTTTCAGCGCTGCCGATGCATCGATCGGTCAGGTGCCACAAAACCACTTCTACGCGCTGGAAGTGCTGCGCGTTAACGGCAGCGACGCCCAGCAGCAGCGGCTGTACAACGAAGTGCTGGCGGGCGTTCACTATGGTAACGCGCTGGCGGAGTTCGCCTCTGCGGCGGCGCATCAGCGCACCACCGCCTTCGGCCAGACCGCCAGCGGGCTGCGCCTCAACGGCGACAAATTTTACTGCACCGGGGCGCTGTTTGCCGACCGCATCCCGACGCTGGCCATCGCCGATGACGGCAAAGAACAGCTGGTGTTTGTGCCGCGCCATCAGCCGGGCGTGACGGTGATTGATGACTGGAGCGGTTTCGGCCAGCGCACCACCGGCAGCGGCAGCGTGCAGTTTCGTGATGTGGCGATCGCGCCGGACGATGTGGTGCCGTTTCACAGCGCGTTTGAGCGGCCGACCACCGTCGGACCGTTTGCCCAGATTATGCATGCGGCTATCGACCAGGGCATTGCCCGCGCAGCCTTCAACGACATGCTGGCCTTTGTGCAGCAGCGCGCGCGGCCGTGGCCGGACAGCGGCGTCGAGCGAGCCTGTGACGATCCGCTGACGCTGGATCGCACCGGGCGGCTTGCCGCACGACTCAGCGCCGGTGATGCGTTGCTGAATGTCGCCGGGGAGGCGGTCGATATCGCCCAACGCAACCCGAGCGCTGAACACGTCGCGCTGGCATCGGTTGAAGTGGCGAAAGCCCGTGCCTGGACCACTGAGGTGGCGCTGGAAGCCGGCAACCTGCTGTTTGAGCTGGGCGGATCGCGCGCCAGCCTGCGCGAGCACAATCTCGATCGCCACTGGCGCAACGCGCGCACCCACACGCTGCATGACCCGGTACGCTGGAAATATCCGGTCATCGGCAACTATCTGCTTAACGGCGTGCTGCCGCCGCGACGGGGAACGCTATGAGCCGCAAACAGATTCTGCTCAATGCTTTTAACATGAACTGCGTGGGGCATATTCATCATGGTATGTGGACCCATCCGCAGGACCGCTCGGTGGAGTTCAATTCGCTGGCGTACTGGCTGGATTTAGCGCGTCTGCTGGAGCGCGGCCTGTTCGACGGACTGTTCATTGCCGATATTCTCGGCGTTTACGATGTGTATCAGCAGGATATCGGCCTGACGGCGCGCGAGTCCATTCAGCTGCCGGTGAACGATCCGCTGATGCTGATTTCCGGCATGGCCAGCGTGACGCAGCACCTGGGCTTTGGCGTGACCGCCAATCTGAGCTACGAAGCCCCTTATCCTTTTGCCCGCCGCCTGTCGACGCTCGACCATCTGACCAACGGCCGCATCGGCTGGAACATCGTGACCGGCTATCTCGACAGCGCGGCGCGCGCCATGGGGCAGCAGCAACTGCTGGCGCACGATCGGCGCTACGACCAGGCCGATGAATTTCTCGATGTCACTTATCAGCTGTGGGAAGGCAGCTGGCAGGACGATGCGTTGCTGGCCGACAAACAGCGCCGGCTGTATGCCGACGCGCAGAAGATTCACGCGATCAATCATCAGGGTGAATTTTATCAGGTGCAGGGCTATCACCTGAGCAGCCCCTCGCCGCAGCGCACGCCGCTGCTGTTCCAGGCAGGCTCATCCGCACGCGGCGTGGCGTTTGCTGCGCGGCACGCCGAGTGCAGTTTCGTGAATGCCAGCTCGCCGGCGGCGCTGCGCGAGCAGGCGCAGCGTCTGCGCCACGCGGCGGTGGCGGCGGGTCGTCAGGCGGACGACTTACGCATCTTTATGGGCGTCAGCGTGATCGTCGCCGCCAGCGAACGCGAAGCGCAGGAGAAGCACCGCAGCTATCTGGAATACGCCAGTGCCGAAGCCGGCATTGCGCACTTCTCCAGCTCAATTGGCGTCGATCTCGCCGCGTTTGGCCTCGATGAACCGATTCACAGCGGCGACACGCGCGCCATTGAATCGGTGAGCAAAGCCTATAACGGCTGGACGCGTCGCCAGCTGCTGGAGCAGCACGCGCTTGGCAGCCGCTATCCGGTGATTGTCGGCAACCCATCTCAGGTCGCCGACCAGTTGATCCGCTGGATTGATGAAGGTGACATCGACGGCTTCAATCTGACGCGCATCCTGAATCCGCAAAGCTACCGCGATTTTATTGAGCTGGTGGTGCCGGAACTTCAGCAGCGCGGCCGCTTCAAAACCGCCTATCAGCCGGGATCGCTCCGGCAAAAAATTTTTCAGCAGCAGGATCGTCTGCCCGCGCGCCACCCGGCCGCGCGCTGGCGGCCTGCGGCTGACGTTCGTTAATTTAACCTCAGGAAATCAGGATGAAATTTGCCTCATTAGTGGCGCTGAGCGCCGCAATATTAACCGCCAGCGCGTTTGCCGCCGGTGACTACAGCGGTGCCCTCAAAGTCGGTACCACGGCGGCTTTCGCGCCGCCGCTGGAAACCGCCGTGGCTGAAGCGAAAAAGCAGGGACTGCAGGTGGAGCTGGTGGAGTTCACTGACTGGACTGCGCCGAACGTGAGCGTGGAAAATGGCGACATTGACGTCAACCTGTTCCAGCACAAGCCGTTTCTTGATAATGCCAACCGCGAGGGCGGTTTCCATCTGGTGCCGTATGCGCCCGCCATCATCAATAACATCGGGCTCTATTCGAAGAAGCACACGGCAATCGATCAGATTCCGTACGGCGGCACGGTGGCGATTGCCAATGACCCAATTAACGGTGCGCGCGGATTGCTGCTGTTGCAAAAAGCGCAGCTGATTACGTTAAAACCGGGCAGCGGGCTGAAATCCACCGTGGATGATATAGCCAGCAATCTAAAACACCTGAAAATCATCGAAGTGGAGGCGGTGCAGCTGTCGCGTTCGCTGGATGAGGTCGACCTGGCGCAGGGGTATCCGCATTATCTGCGTTTGTCGAAGACCATCGACCCCAACAAGGCCCTGTTATTTGATGGCCTTGAGCATCCGGAATATGTGATTCAGTTCGTGATTCGCGATGGACATCAGGACGATCCGCGTCTCAAAAAGTTTGTTGATATCTATCAGCACTCGCCGGTGGTGCGCGCGAAGCTGGATGAGTTCTACGGCAAGCTGTATCAGCCGGGCTGGAGCCAGTAATCATGGTCAGCCTGACTCTTCCTGGCGAGCAGGCGGCGCTGCACACCACGACGCCGGTCGCGGGCCGTGCGCACGTGCAGATCCGCGGGCTGAGCAAACGCTATGACGGCCAGTCGCAGGATGCGCTGAAGCACATCGACCTGCAGGTTAAACGCGGCGAAATTTTTGGCATCATTGGCCGCAGCGGCGCGGGCAAATCGACGCTGATCCGCTGTCTGAACCGGCTGGAAAATCCGACGCAGGGTGCGGTGGTGATTGACGGTATCGATCTCAGTTCACTGAGCGCCAGCCAGCTGGTGCAGTGGCGGCGCCGCACCGGCATGATTTTTCAGCACTTCAATTTACTGTCCGCTAAAACGGTGCGGCAAAACATTGAACTGCCGATGAAGGTGGCCGGCATACCGGCGGCGCAACGGCGGCAAAAAGTGGATGAGCTGCTGGCGCTGGTTGGGCTGGAGGCGCGCCAGCATGCCTGGCCGGCGCAACTCTCTGGCGGGCAGAAGCAGCGCGTCGGCATTGCGCGCGCGCTGGTGCACGATCCGGAACTGCTGCTGTGCGACGAGGCAACCTCGGCGCTGGATCCGGAAACCACGCGCGCCATCCTCGCGCTGCTGAAAAAAATCAATCAGCAGCGTCATATCACTATTGTGCTGATCACCCATGAGATGGACGTGGTGCACGACCTGTGTCACCAGGTGGCGGTGATCGATCAGGGTGAAATCATTGAGCGCGGTCCGGTGTGGCAGGTGTACAGCGATCCGCAGCATGAGACGACGCGGCAGTTGCTTAATCCGCAATTCGGCGCGCTGCCGGAGGCCATCCAGCCGCTGCTGACGCCGCAACGTCAGGACGTGGACTCGCGTTTGCTGGTGCGGCTGCGCTACAGCGGGCAGGGCGCGCAACCGGATCTGGCGGCGATCAGCGCACAGGTCAGCGGCGAGCTGACACTACTGTATAGTGCGGTTGAATGGGTCGATCGCAAACCCACCGGCCAGCTGTTGCTGCTGCTGGATGCCCGGCACGACGCGCCGGCAGCCCTTACCGCGCTTCATCCGCTGGCGGACCAACTGGAGGTTGCAGGTTATGTCACTGGCTATTGATCGTTTATGGCAGGGGTTGCTGGATACGCTGCTGATGGTCGGCGTGTCGTCGCTGCTGGCACTGCTGATCGGTTTACCGATGGCGGTGATTCTGGTGGTGACCGGGCGCGGCGATCTGTTCCCCAATCCGCTGCTCAACCGGCTGCTGGGCTGGCTGGTGAACCTGTTCCGCTCGATTCCGTTTTTGATTCTGATGGTGGCGCTGATCCCGTTTACCCGCTGGATTGTCGGCACCACCTACGGCGTCTGGGCGGCCGTGGTGCCGCTGACGCTGGCAGCGACGCCGTTTTTTGCCCGCATCGCGGAGGTGAGCCTACGTGAAGTGGATAAAGGGCTGACGGAAGCGGCGCAGGCGATGGGCTTTCAGCGCTGGCATATTGTCTGGCACGTGCTGCTGCCGGAAGCGCGGCCTGGCATCGTCAGCGGTTTTACCATTACGCTGGTGACGATGATTAATGCCTCGGCGATGGCCGGTGCGATCGGCGCCGGCGGGCTGGGCGATCTGGCTTATCGTTACGGCTACCAGCGTTTCGATATGCAGGTCATGCTCACGGTGATCGTGGTGCTGGTGGCACTGGTCACGCTGCTGCAGCTGTGTGGCGACCGGCTGTCGCGCCGGCTGAACCATCGCTAAAGGGGTTTCACCTGATCTGCAGGCCGTCAAGCGCCGCCAGCAGCGCGTCGACCTTCGGCAGCAGCTGTTTGCGCCGCGGCCAAATCACCGACAGTGGCAGACCGTCCGGCTGCTGCTGCGGCACAATCACTTCCAGCGCGCCGCTCGCCAGCGCGTCACGCACCAGCCATGACGGCATCTGCGCCACCCCAAGGCCAGCGCACAGCGCCTGCATTTGGGCATCCACGTCGCCCAGCGCCATGCGAGACGGCACCTGACGCCAGTGCGGATGTCCATCCTCCGTGGTGAACAGCCACGGCTTGGTGCTGCCGTCAACGCGCTCGTACAGAATCGCCCGATGCTGCAGCAACTCACTCTCGCTGGTCGGTCTGCCTGCGCGCGCCAGATAGTCCGGCGCGGCGCAAAACACCATACGCTCGCGGCCCATCGGCCGGTAGCCGAGCGAGGCGGGCAGATCGGGCGAACCGCCGATGCGCACCGCGACATCAATACCCTCATCAAACAGATCAATAAAGCGGTCGGAAAAGGTCAGGCTGAGTTCCACATCCGGATGCTGCTGACAGAACGGAATCAGCAGCGGCATCACGCCGAGCCGGCCATAGGTATTCGGCACTGCCAGCCGCAATCGCCCGGAAGGAATGGTGCGCTGCGCCGCCAGTACCGCTTCGGCTTCCGCCAGCTCCTCCATAATGCGCAGGCAGGTCTGGTAATAGGCGCTGCCGGCGTCGGTGAGCGTCAGGCTGCGGGTGGTGCGCTCCAGCAGGCGTGAGCCGAGCCGCGCTTCCAGCCGCGTCACGCTTTTGCTGATGGCGGAACCGGTCAGGTGCAGACGCTCAGCGGCAGCGGCAAAACTGCCGCTTTCGACACTGGCGACAAAAGGAACGATGTCTTTCAGACGCTGATCGTGCATGTATTAGTGAATCCAGTTCATGAATGATGTGAATTAATGCCACGGCTAAGAATTTAATTCTCTATTACGCTAAGGATAACTGCAACAGAGGAGATTCGACATGCAAAAACAGGCGTTAATCGTGGGAATCAGCGGGGTTATTGGCCGTGCGCTGGCGGAAAGGCTGCAAAGCGAGGGCTGGCAGGTAACCGGTTTGTCGCGCGGACGCGGTGCCATTCCGGAAGGCTGCCGCAGTCTGACGGCCGATCTGACCGATACAGAAGCGGTGCGCAATGCGCTGGCGCAGGAAAAACCGGATGCGCTGTTTTTTAGCGTCTGGTCACGCCAGGCGAATGAAAAAGAGAACATTCGCGTTAACGGCGGCATGGTGCATAACGTCATTGCCGCGCTCGGCGAGCGGCTGAACGGCGCGCATGTGGCACTGGTGACCGGGCTGAAGCACTATCTTGGTCCATTCGAAGCGTATGGCAAAGGTGCGGTGCCGGTGACGCCGTTCCGCGAAGAGCAGGGACGTCAGCCAGTCGATAACTTTTACTATGCGCAGGAAGACGAAGTGTTTGCCGGCGCAGAGCAATATGGCTACAGCTGGAGCGTGCACCGTCCGCACACCATCATCGGTTATGCATTGGGTAACGCCATGAACATGGGGCAGACGCTGGCCGTTTACGCCACGCTGTGCCGTGAAAAAGGCTGGCCGTTCATCTTTCCCGGCTCGCCGCAGCAGTGGAACGGTCTGGCCGATGTCACCGAAGCCGGTTTACTGGCGGAACAGCTGCTGTGGGCGACCCGTGCTGAAGGGGCTGCCAATCAGGATTTCAACGCGGTGAACGGCGATGTGTTCCGCTGGAACTGGCTATGGCCGCGTCTGGCAGACTATTTCGGTATTGAAGCTGCAGACTATCCGGCGCAGATGATGCCGCTGGAAGGACGCATGCAGGAAGCCGCAGCGGCCTGGCGTGAGATCGCTGCGCGCTATCAGCTGCGTGAAGCGGACATCGATAAACTGGCGTCGTGGTGGCACACCGATGCGGATTTGGGTCGGCCGATGGAGGCGTTTACCGATATGAGCAAGAGCCGTAAAGCCGGCTTTACCGGCTATCGCGCCACGCTGGATTCCTTCACCCAGCTGTTCGACCGGCTGCGTGCGGAGCGCATCATTCCCTGATAGCGTTACTGGCCGGCGTCGTCAGGCGATCTGCACCCAGCGCCGACCAAGCAATACGGTCAGCACGATGATGCTCACGATGGCCGCCAGGTGCTGCAGCAAATCCAGCGCATGCAGATGCACCGGATGACAGAACGCCAGCAGGCTTACCGCCATGCAGGCGACGCCCAGGCCCGCCATGGCCAGACTGCGGGCCGGATAGAGCGCCCGCGTCCGGCGCAGACTGATGATGGTCAGCAGCAGCATCGGCAGACTCACCACCAGCAGGAAAACAAAGCACGGCAGCGTGTCGTGCTTCTGCAGCGGCGTGGCCGTCTGCAGCAGACTGCTGGCGCTCAATCCCAGCCACAGCAGACCCGGCGGCAACAGCAGCTTTGCGCTGATGCCGCGCCGCCCTGCAATGCTGAGTTCAAAGGCGCTGCGCATCGCCAGCAGCCCGAGGATAAAGGCCAGCATCAGTTGCAGTGCGGCCTGTATCGCGCCGGCCTGCGACCAGTCGGTCAGAGTGCGCGGCACCAGCAAACTGGCCGCGATGCCGGCCGGCAGCGCCAGCGCCAGCCAGCCCAGCACGCGTTTTCCGGTCGCCGGCGGGCGTTTCACCGGGCGCAGATCGCGCCCCAGTTTTTCAATCAGCAAATGATGGTCAGTCATGGTTTGCTCCAAAGCGGCGCAGATTGATGAGCGCGCGGTGCAACAGCGATTTCACCGCCGATACGCTCAGATTATGGTGTGCCGCCGCCTCGTTCAGGCTCATTTCATGCAAATGAACATGCTCAACGATTTCACGCTGACGCAGCGGCAGCTGGCTGAGATAGCCCGCCAGCTCCTGCCGGGTGTCCAGCTGCTGCTGTTCTGCCGTGCTGGCGGGATCGGCGGCCTGAGCGTCGTCAAGCGCGCAGTGCAGCTGGCGGCCGCGGCGGCGCAGGGCATCAATGGCGCGCGCCGAGACTATCGCCGTCAGCCAGGGCAGAAAAGGGTAAGCGGGATCGTAGGTATGGCGCACGCGATGCAGCGTGAGCAGCACATCCTGAATCACATCTTCCGTTAAGGCTTCATCGCTCAGCCTGCGCCGCACCTGCGCGCGTATCACCGGCACCAGCGCCCGCAGCAGCCGGGTATAGGCACACTGATCCCCGGCCTGCGCGCGTTCCATCAGTCCGGGCCAGTTTTCACGTGCGCTATCGCCTGTGTGCATACGCTGCCTTGTTGCCGTTACGTCTTCTTCGCTGCCGCCTGGTTTAACGCATCCACTACGATGCCGGGTGTCAGCACCTGCGGCAGTACTTTCGGTGGTCCGCCATCAGCCGGATACACCAGGTACATTGGTAAACCGCCCTGACCAAACTCACTCATCACGTCATCAACGTCCGGGTTAAATTTAGTCGAGTCTGCCACCATGTACAGCGTACCGGTTTTCGCCAGTGCGGTTTTCACCGCCTGGGTCGACAGCGAGGTCTTCTCGTTCACCTGACAGGTGATGCACCATGATGCGGTAAAATCGACAAAAATCGCTTTGCCATGCCCGCGCTGAGCGGCCACCGCCTGCGGCGTCCACGTCTGTTTGCTGACCTGCGTCTGCATATCGCCTTGCAGCGCCGCGCCTGGCTTGATCAGCCCCGGCAGCGGCGCGATCACCGCAATCAGCAATATCGCCGTGACGCTGAACAGCGCTTTGTGCCCTTTTTCGGCAAAGCGGCGCTGCTGCGCCATGCCATACAGCCAGCCGGCAAACGCCAGCACCACCGAGGCGGCCAGCACAACAGCCAGCGCGCTGCTGCCCGCCTGCTGGGCCAGAATCCACACCAGCCAGGCCCAGGCACCGAGCATGGGAAAGGCCAGCCCGCGCTTAAGGATATCCATCCAGACGCCAGGGCGCGGTAAAAATCGCGCCAGCGGTGGGAACAGCGACAGCAGGGTAAACGGCGCGGCAAAGCCGAGCGCCAGCGCAAAGAAAATAACCAGCGCAACCGCAGGGGGCTGCACCAGCGCGTAGCCGATGGCGCTGGCCATAAAGGGCGCGGCGCAGGGTGTGGCTACGATGATCGCCAGTGCCCCGGTCAGCGCGGAACGCAAAAAAGCGCCGCGCTGGATGTCGATGGCCCCGACGCGCTGCACCGCCAGTCCCACCTCAAAGACGCCAAGCAGGTTAAGCGCGGCAGCCAGCATCACCAGCGACAGCAGGGCGATCACCAGCGGTGACTGCAGCTGAAAGCCCCAGCCGACCGCGGCGCCACCCGCGCGCGCGGCCAGCAGAATGCCGGCCAGCGCCATCATGGTCATCAGCACGCCGAGCAGGAAACCGAGGCCTTCACGGCGCGCGCTGGCAGCCTGGCTTTGATGGCGCAACAGGCCAAGCGCTTTCAGCGAAATTACCGGAAAGACGCACGGCATGAGGTTGAGGATGATGCCGCCCAAAAAGGCGGCCAGCATCGCGGTTAACATGGCTGCCCTCTCACTTACTGCGCTTGCGGATGCGCAGCGTCATACTCTTTCACCGCCGCCAGCGCTTTTTCGATGTGGGTATCCGGGTTTCTGTCGGTATAGCTCAGCAGAATATTGCCGTTGGGGGCAATCACATAAGAGGTGCGGTCAGACAGCGTTTTGCCTTTTATCTGCATCAGCGTTTTATATTCGGCGGCCACTTTGGCACCCGGATCGGCAGCCACGGCGAATTTGTCACGGCACTCCAGCTTAGAAAAATCGCTGATCTGCTCGGTGTTACCGGCGGTGACGCCAATCACGGTGGCGCCCATTTTTTTGAAATCATCCGTGGCTTCGGCGAAGTCGTGCGCCTCGATGGTACAACCCGCGCTGAAGGCCGCCGGGAAGAAGTAGAGCACCACCGGCCCTTTTTGCAGCGCCTGCTGCAGCGAGAAGGTGAGCGGCTTACCGGCCAGCGCGCCCTGAAGTTCAAAGTCAGGTGCTTTGGCACCGACGGGCAGCGCCGCGCTGGCAGCGAAGGCGGCGAGGCTCAGCGTGGTGCCGAGGGTGAGGGTAGCGATGAGATGCCTGATAGTTGTCATGATCTGCTCCTGCGGTGAAAGAGGTCCGGTTAGGGGTGTTCAGCCAGACAGTTCGCCGCAGTCGGTAAAAAGTTGCGCGGAGGGCAAAAAAAAACAGGGCAGATCCCTTTTTCCCGTCTCGTTTATTTATTCTTTGCGTGAAATCCTTACAATAATCGCCTGATGTTTTTTTAGGTTTTGGATATGTCTTCAACGTCTTGCGATAAACAGAACAGTGAAACCCAGCAGCTGCTGGCCTCCCTTGAACAGCACATTGCCGAGCCGCCACCCCGGGTGCAGCCGGTGCCGGAAGATTTCTGGCAGCAGCTGGAGACGCTGACCCACGGCGACGACGCCTGACTCAGTTGGCCGGCTGTATACCGTGGCACACCATGCTGAGGGTGTGCTGCAGAATCATTTCGGTATCAAAGCCCGGCTCGTGGGCAAAGCGGGTAAAGGGCACCAGCACCATACTGAGAATTGAGGTCATCAGCACATCGACATTCAGCTGGTTATTCAGTAATCCCTGCTGCTGCCACTGAATCAGCAACGCGCGAATCCGTTCGCGTCCGGCATGACCGTGACGCTGTTTCAGCGTGCCGCCCAGCCCCTGACCACTGGCGACTTCCTGCAGCCACAGCGGTGCGAACCAGTCATGACTCAGCACGATATCCGCAAACTCTTTAATAAATCCGCTGATCGCAGCGACAGGGTCACTACTCTCTTCGACAAAATGCGCTTCCAGCCGTTGCCGTAACGGCACAAAGCGTTCCGCGACCACGGTATCCAGCAGTGACTCGCGCGACTGAAAATAGTAATTCAGCATGGCCGGGCTGACGCCGGCTTTACGGGCTATGGCGTTGAGCGAGGTTTCCGCGATGCCGTTTTGCGCATACAGCGCGAGCGTGATGTCCAGCAGATGCTCGCGCTGCTGGGCATTGATTGCGCCGCCGCGTGGACGGCCCGGCCGGCGGGGTTTATCAGAAGGCGCTGTCTCGCTCTCCATCACTTTTTGTGCGGTCATCTTTACGTACTCACGGGTTTCGTGTCAGACTTTGGTTAATATTAATTGTGTATTTAATTAATTTCAAACGGTGTCGTTATGAAACCTCAATCTATCACATCGCAGCGCGACAGCGGGGCAACCAGCCCGCCTTCCATTCGCCTGCTGATGGGCGCGCTGATGCTGGTGATGCTGCTGTCCGCGCTTGATCAGACTATCGTCTCGACCGCGCTGCCGACTATCGTCGGCGAACTGGGCGGGCTGGATCGCCTGTCGTGGATCGTCACTGCTTACATGCTGGCCTCAACCCTGGTTGTGCCGCTGTACGGCAAATTTGGCGATCTGTTTGGCCGCCGAACGGTGCTGCAAATCTCGGTGGTGCTGTTTTTGCTGGGCTCGGCGCTGTGCGGGCTGGCGCAAAACATGCCGCAGCTGATTTTTACCCGCGCGCTGCAGGGACTGGGCGGCGGCGGATTAATGGTGGTGAGCATGGCGGCGGTCGCGGATGTCATTCCGCCCGCCGAACGCGGCCGGTACCAGGGCCTGTTTGGCGGCGTGTTTGGTCTGGCGACGGTGATTGGGCCGCTGCTGGGCGGTTTTATTGTGCAGCACATGTCCTGGCGCTGGATTTTCTACATTAACCTGCCGCTCGGCCTGCTGGCGCTGCTGATCATTAATGCGGTGTTTAAAGCGGATAGCCGACGCAAACCCCATGAAATCGATTATCCGGGTGCGGTGTTTCTCAGCCTGGCGCTGGTGGGCGTGACGCTGTTTACCAGTGAAGGCGGCACGCTGCGCGAATGGTCAGATCCCCAGCTATGGTGCATTCTGGCCATGGGGTTGGTTGGCGTGTTGGGGTTTGTCTATGAGGAGAGACGCGCGTGGGAACCGATCATTCCACTCGATCTGTTCCGCAATCGCAGTTTTTCCCTCGCCAGTCTGATGGCGTTTATTATCGGCATGGCGCTGTTTGGCAGCGTGACGTTTTTGCCGCTTTATTTGCAGGTAGTAAAAAACGCCACGCCCACCGAGGCCGGACTACAGCTGTTACCGCTGATGGGCGGGCTGCTGGTCACCTCGATCATTAGTGGTCGCATGATTAGCCGCAGCGGGAAATACCGTTTATTCCCCATCGCCGGGACGCTACTGGCCACAACCGGGATGGCGCTGATGACAACGCTGACGCTGGATGCGCCGCTCTGGCACATTTATCTGTTCTCCAGCGTGCTCGGCATGGGAATGGGCATGACTATGCAGGTGCTGGTGCTGGCGGTGCAAAATGCGGTGACGCCCGATCGCATCGGCGTAGCGACTTCATCGGTTACGCTGTTTCGCTCGGTGGGCGGTTCGATTGGCGTTGCGCTGTTTGGCGCTGTGTTCAGTCACGTGCTGAAATCCGGAGTGACCCGACTGATAGAGCAGGGTAACATGCTGCCGCCCTCGCTGGATCCGGTCGCCGTGAACCATTTGCCTGCAGCGCTGCGTCAGGCTTATTTGCTGGTGTTCAGTGATGCGGTGCATGCCGCATTTCAGATGGCCACCGGCGTTATGCTGCTGGCGTTTATACTTTCGCTGCTGCTGCCTGAGTCGCCGCTGCGCGATAACGTGCGCAAATAAGCTTTCCGGTTATTTCGCAGCAGGTCCGTCGGTCAGGCTGCGGAATAAAATCTAAACGCAATTTGCCGGATAAATATGCGCTGTCGGCGCAAAGCAGCAAAAGATATAGATTTTTATCCTAAATACATAGCGTTACCTTTCTGTAAACTTAGGTAAAAATAGTGAAGACAGCGAGAATTCGGGCGGAGACGCTTTATTTCTGCAACTTCTTTACGGTATAAATCTGCTATCCCTGTTATCCACTGTGAAACGTCACCCTATGATTGCTACTGCGGCCCGCAACCTGATTGCCTGCCTGATGTTATTAACCCTGGCTGGCTGCTCGTCTCACTCCTCGCCAGCACCGGAGCAGGAAAGTGTTGATACCTCGCAGGACGGTGGTAAACAGCCCGATTTAATTCCGGTAATAGCCGCTTTGCACGATCAAATGCATTCGTGGGAAGGCACCAAATATCAGTGGGGCGGAACGCAATTATCCGGCGTTGACTGTTCCGGATTTGTCTGGCGCACCTTAAAAGATCGTTTCAATATTCCCATGGATCGCGTCACAACGCGTGAATTGATCGCCATGGGTAAGCCGGTCGATCAGGCGCATTTACAGCCTGGCGACTTAGTGTTCTTCCGCATTAAGCATGAGCTGCATGTCGGCTTTTACGATACCGATCGCCAGTTCCTGCATGCCTCAGTCAGCCAGGGCGTGATGCGCTCGTCACTGAATAATCCGTACTGGAAATCGGTATATTTAGAAGCCAGACGACTTCCGCGCGAGCAAAATTCGCAGATCAGTTTCAATTATAAAAATAAAGTCTGAGGTCAGACATCCCTCCACAAAGCCGCGGCGCGACGTTTTCGCGCCCGTGCTCAGACCCATCCTGCCGTCAACCATCCGTCTCCTGTTTGAGTGGCAATTCGCCTTCAACATGATGGCTGCTTTAACGCTCTGTGCCGCTTTATGGGCATTGAGATCTAATCAACCTATTGATTATAAATAAATAATTTAAATATCATGCATTAACAATTAGTGCGATCATAGTATTCGCACTAATTATCAATTTTGTAATAGTAATCATGGTTATTATTATCCCCATCGAAGGCGCAGCGCCTTCTCATCAAACGCTAAGGAATATGACCATGAAAACTATCAAAACACTGACCATTGCCGCCGCCGCCGCGCTTTCCCTGATGTCTGCTGCCAGCTTCGCGCAAACCGTTTCAGCCACCTCCACCACACTGGATGGTGCCGAAGCGAAAATTGCCGCTCAGGCTCAGCAGCAGGGTGCGCAATATAAAATTCTGGAAGCCAGCACCAACAACCTGGTGCACATGACCGCTGAACTCTACAAATAACGGATGGTTGCACAGGGATGTGCCAGAACGGGTCGCCTGACGGGCGGCCTTTTTTGTCGTGCAGTCAGGCTCGCAGCGTATCAATCATTCTGGCGATATTGCTGAATTTGCAGCGCAGACTGTCTGGCAGGAGAACGCAATATGCTGAACAACGTGGATATCAACCGGCAGGCGCTGGCTTTTGCCGATGCATTGCGCACGCAACGCCATGCTCACGTTCCGGTGATTCGTTTTGCCCACTGGCCGCAATTTATCGCGACGGTGCGCGCTGAGCTGGCGCAACCGGGCAATCAGAAATAATTAGCGCGATCACGATAACCGCACTAATTATCAATTGCAGTATAGTAACCTGAGTTATTATTAGTTCCATCGAAGGCACACAGCCTTCAGCCACAACCATTAAGGAATAAGACCATGAAAACCATTAAAGCTATGTCAATCGCCGCTGTTGCCGCTCTTTCACTGATGTCAGCTGCCAGCTTTGCCCAGAGCGTAACCGTGACTTCCTCTACACTGGACGGTGCAGAAGCTAAAATCGCCGCGCAGGCGCAAGAGCAGGGCGCTCAGTATAAAATTACTGAAGCCAACACCAACAACCGCGTGCACATGACGGCTGAACTGTATAACTAAGTTCAGACTGGTTCACTGCGTTAAGGCCGCCTTTGGGCGGCTTTGCTGTTTCCGGAAGGCTTGAAACGAACAAAAGCAGCAGGCTGGCGTTCGAAATTTGACCAATCCTGCTCAGCGGGCGCAACAGGCGGAGCCCAGGCGTTTATCCACAGGATAAGCCAGCCTCTTTGCACGTCAGTTGTGGATAACTGCTTTAATATCAAACCGTCAGGCGATAAACGCTGAGTTGATTTCCCGACTTACACGTCGGTTATTTTGTCAGAAATGAATCCGGTTGCGGCTAAATAAACGCGAAGCGGGTGAGTTTATTTCACCATTTCAAAACACATTACGTTTGCGTAATCTGCACCGTTATTTTTTCTGGTCGTCGTCAAAATGGCGAGAGGGAATCAGATTATTCTCTTTATTAACCGGCGTTCTTTTCGACCGGCCTTTGTCCAGCAGGCAGTCGCGGCAACAGGCTATTTGCGGATGGTGGATACGCGCTACCGTCAGCGCCTGATGCACGGTATACAAAGAGCCGATAAAGCGCTTCTCTTCCTCAAATTCCAGTACGTAACAGCCTTTTTTATGCAATACCCAGCCGGCGTCCGGATCGTGACATAAATAAAAATAGTGCGGTTCTAACATAACTTACTCTCGGGCGAGTGATAACCATCGAATAGATAATCGGTGATGTGTCTAAATTAGAGACGCATTCAGTCTACGCCGATGATGACCTGCGGGGCTAATTGATTTAATGACTTTCGGATTAGACCTGAAATGGCCGGACCAGCATGAATAATGTGCCGGTCCGGTTGCTGATTTTATTCGCTGGCGAGCGCGGCGACCGGATCCATTCGTGCGGCTTTGCGCGCGGGCAGATAACCAAATATCATGCCGATAATGGTTGAGCAGGCAAACGCTGCACCAGCCGATTGCCACGAGTAGATGGCGGTCAGCACGCCGCCAGCCAGCAGTGAAATGACCGGACCTATCACCAGAGACAGCGCCACGCCGAGCGATCCGCCCACCAGGCACACCAGCACGGCTTCAATCATAAATTGCTGCATAATGTCGCCGCGTCGCGCACCCACCGCCATGCGCACACCAATCTCGTGGGTGCGTTCGGTCACCGACACCAGCATGATGTTCATTACGCCAATACTGCCGATCATGAGCGCAATCGAAGCCACCAGTAAAATCAGCAGCGTTAGCGTGGCCGCCGCACCTTCTATCGCTTTACGATACTTGTCGCGGTTAAACATCAGGAAATCTTTGGTGCCGTGGCGCGCCGTCAGCAGCTGGGTGAGCGATTCCACCGCCGCGCCGCTCACCACATCGTCTTTAAGTTTGATGCTGATGCTGGTCAGCGCGGTCTGACCGCTGATGCGATACATCACCGTGCTCCACGGCAGCCAGACGCTGAGGCGGTTGGGCGACAGACCATCTTCATTATTGGCCACGCCAATAACCCGCACCGGCACCGATCCCAGCACAATCATTTTGCCAATCGGGCTCGGGCCCTGTTCGCCAAACAACTTATTGCGCGTGTTGATATCAATAATGATTTCCTGGAGTGCGTGCCGCTCATCGCTGAAGTTGCTGCCTTCCACCAGCTTAATGCCCTGAATGCGAAAATAGTCGACGCCCACGCCGGAAACTGAAGTTTTGGAGGCGTTGGCCAGGTAACGAATGGGCTGCGTGGCGATGATTTCCGGACTGACGGCGGCGACAAACTGCTGGCGCGCAATCACATCGGCGTCGGCCATCACCAGGGTTTGTACCGGATGCGCCTCATCCTCGACATAATCGCCCCCGGCATAGATAGAAACCACATTGGTACCCAGTCCGGAAATGCTCTCCAGCGTTTTTTCCCGCGCGCCCTGGCCCAGCGCCACCACGGTGACGACGGCGGCAATGCCAAAGATAATGCCGGTCATAGTCAGTGCGGTGCGCAGGCGGTGGGCGTTCATGGCATTCAGCGCCATGCGCAATGATTCGCGCAGCCGGTCAAGCAGACCGCGGAATCTGCTTTGCCGCTTGCGTGGCGCTGGCGTAAAGTGCGTTTTTGCGGCCGTAGCAGCGCTGCCGCTGTCGGCAAAAATCTCGCCGTCCTGAATTTCAATGATGCGTTCCGCGTGCTGCGCCACTTTCATATCGTGGGTAACGATAATCACCGTGTGACCTTCACGGTTCAGTTCGCTGAGGATGCGCAGCACTTCTTCACCGGAGTGCGAATCGAGCGCGCCGGTGGGCTCATCGGCGAGGATAATTTCGGCACCGTTGATCAGTGCACGCGCAATACTGACACGCTGCTGCTGGCCGCCTGACAGCTCGCCCGGCTTATGCTGTTCGCGCCCCTGTAATCCGAGCCGTGCCAGCAGCTGTGCGGCGCGCTGACGGCGTGCGGTGCCGGATAAGTTGGCATAAATCGCCGGTATTTCAACGTTGCTCAGCGCGCTGAGATCCGGCATCAGGTGATAGCGCTGAAAGATGAAGCCGATGTGCTCGCGCCGCACTTGCGCCAGCGCATCGGGCGAGAGCGTGGCGGTATTTTTGCCGCCAATCAGGTAATCACCGCTGTCCGGCGCATCAAGGCAGCCAAGAATGTTCAGCAGCGTGGATTTGCCTGAGCCCGAGGGCCCGATGATCGCCACCATTTCGCCGCTGGCAATCTGCAGATTAATGTTTTTCAGCACCTGCAGGGATTGCGAACCATTGACGTAGCTGCGCTGAATGTTGTGCAGTTCGATGATATTCACATCACCACCTTGTCCGCGCCCGGCTGCTGCGTGGCAAGGATCACTTTTTCCCCTAAGCGCAGCCCGCTTAGCACCTGGATGTCAACGCTGTCGCTGATGCCGGTGGTGATGTAGCGCTTCTCAGGCTGATTATTTTGATCCGCGATTTCGACGTAAGTACGACCATCGCTGGCCTTTTTCGTGGCCTGCACCGGCACCAGCAGCGCGTTTTTCGCCTGGTCACGCAGCAGATTAACCTGCGCCGTCATGGAGATGAGCAGCGCATTATCCGGGTTCGGCACATCAAGCAGGGCGTTGTAATACACCGCCGCGTTCGTGCTGCTCACGGTATTGCTTTCGCTGTTGCCCATCAGCGCATCATCTTTCATCACCGACTCAGGAGCCAGTTCGATGCTGCGCAGCGTGGCGTTATAACGTTTATCCGGATTGGCGAAAGTGGTAAACCACGCCTGCTGGCCGGGCTGAATATTGGTAATGTCCGCCTCGGAGATTTGCACTTTGATGGTCATGGTGCCGAGCTGCGCCAGTTTAGCGATGGTCGGGGCGCTCTGCACGGCGTTTACGGTCTGGCCCTGCTTCGTGACGATCGCCACCACCGTGCCGTCAATGGGTGCCATGATGCGCGTGTAGCCGAGATCGAGTTGCTTTTTATCCACTTCGATCTGCGCCTGAATCACCCGCGCCTGCTGCGCCGTCAACTCTGCCTGGGCGATGCGCCACGCTTCGGCGGCGGTATCAAAATCCTGGCGGGAAACGGCATTGGTTTTAACCATCTGCTGCAGGCGCTGAAACTGTGCCTGCTGGCGTACCAGCGTAGCCTGACGGGTCTGTAAATCCGCCTGCGCCACGCTCAGCGCCGCCTGCGCATTACGCAGATCGCTGCGCTGCGGCTGATCATCGATCTCCGCGATCAGCTGGCCCTTACGCACGTTGTCGCCGGCTTTGATATACAGCTTTTTCACCTGACCGGAGACCTGCGCACCGACGTTAACGCGCTCAATCGCGTCCATTTTGCCGGTGGCGGCAATCACGTTTTCGATGTCGCCCTGGCGCACCGCGGCGGTCATCAGCGGATTGGGTTTACCGCGTGACGCCGAATACGCCCAGAGAACCAGAATCATCACCAGCGCAGTTAGCGCGGCAAACAGCCATTTTTTCGTCATTGTGTGCATCATCGTCCCTTAAATTTAGCGAGAATAATAATCACTAAGCGGGACAAACTGGAGAAAAATTCTGCGGAATTTTGTCAGCCGCAGGGGAGTGCGCCATCCCTGGCGCAGTTTATGGGTTTGCGATACCCCGACAGTCAATCCGTTCAGAGCAGATTCAGCTGTTGCTTCAGCTGCGCAATCTCCCTGCGCCACTGCTGCTGTTGCGCCGGTTTCTGATGCTTTGCCTTACGCGCTTCGTCCTGCTGCAGCTTTTCTTCCAGCACCAGCAGCGCCTGCAACAGCGCATCTTCATCGCCCGGGCGGTCATCGACGGCGGCAGCGGCAAGCGGGTGATCGACTGGCACATGAGCGGTGGCCAGCCTGGCGGTCACCTGCGGCCAGTCATGCCACTCGCTCAGCTGCTGCTGTTCAATCAGCCAGAAGCGATTGCAGCTACTGGCGATCAGGCTGCGGTCATGAGACACCAGCAGCACCGCGCCGGCGAACTGCTGCAGCGCCTGCGCCAGCTCCTCTTTGCCTGCCATATCCAGATGGTTGGTCGGTTCATCCAGCAGCAGCAGCGAGTAGCGCGCCAGCGTCAGGCCAACAAATAGCAGGCGCGAGCGCTCACCACCGCTGAGTGAGGCAACCTTCTGCTGGTGGCGCAGCCAGGGAAAACCTGCGCTAATCAGCGCCATTTTGCACTGCTCATCGCTCAGCGCAGCGAAACCGTGCAGCGCCGCGCTTAATGTCTGGTCGTCACGCAACTGTTGCAGGCTCTGGTCGTAATAGCCGACGCGGGCGCGCGGATGAAACAGCGGGCTGTCGCCTTGCTGCCAGCTGTGCCACAGCTGGCGCAGCAGTGAGGATTTGCCGCAGCCGTTGTGGCCGACAATCGCGATGCGATCGCCACTTTTCACCTGCAGCGCCGGAAGGGAAAAAAGGGGCGGCGCCCCGGCAGCAGGCTGAATCGACATCGGCGGCAGCGCCAGCACGCGATCCACCTGCAGCGCTTCGCCCTGTAACTGCAGCTGCCACGGACTGCCGGCGCTGAGCGTGGTCTGCGCGGCTTTCAGCCAGTCGATGCGCTTCTCCATCTGTTTTGCTTTACGCGCCAGACCTTCGTTGTCATAGGTCCGGCCCCAGATCGCCAGCCGTTTTGCGCTGCTCTCAACCCGGGCGATCTCCTGCTGCTGTGCCTGGTGGCGCTGCGCATCGGCTTCATCCTGCTGCGCCAGCGCCTCGCGGGCGGCCGTGCAGGGCAGACGGAAAACATGCAGCGTGCGATCGCGCAGGATTGCGCTGCAGTTGGTGACGCGGTCCAGCAGCGCGCTGTCGTGGGATACCAGCACAAAGCTGCCCTGCCAGCCGATCAGAAAATTCTCCAGCCACAGCAGGGTCGGCAGGTCGAGATGGTTACCCGGTTCGTCCAGCAACAGTAAATCGGGCTGCAGAATCAGCGCGCGCGCCAGCAATAGCCGCATATGCTGTCCGCCGCTCAGTGTCGCAGCATGTTGTGATTGCTGCGCTGTGCTGAAACCCAGCGTATGCAGCAGCGCCTCAGCACGCCAGCGCTCGCTGCTGCGCTGTGCTGCGGGCAGTCGGGCGATCACGCCATCCAGCAATGAAGCCCCGAATAACGTTTCCGGCAGGTGTTGTTCGATGCGCGCCAGCAGACAGTGGCTGGCGGGTGTGACGCTGCCGTGACTAGCGGCCAGTTCACCGCTGAGAATTTTCAGCAGGGTACTTTTACCGCTGCCGTTGTCGCCAATCAGGCCGATGCGGTCGCCTTTTTTCAGGCTGAAATCCAGGGAATGGAAAAGCGGGCCAAAGGCATTGTCGAAGCCGACGGCATGTGCGGAAAGGAGTGTGCTCATCTACTTACTCTCAAGTTGCAGGCGCAAAAAAGCCTGACGTCAGAATTTCGCTGACGACAACCCGGTAAGCCGGAGAGAAGGGATTAGATTGTCAGAACTTCGCTCAGGCGGATTATCGCAGCACGAGTGCGGTAAAACCTGAGCGGGTCCAGTCACCATAGAAGTGTGAGTAAACAAACAGTTCACACGACGGCATAGAGATCCTCCTTAGTTATCAGCAGGTGAATAAGTCAGCCGATAATAGTGGCGGTGTGCGGCTTTTTCCAGCGATTTGTATCGGCGTTGGTATAGTATGGCGTCAGAGTCTGATTGATATCACAGGAGAGTGAATATGTTGATTTATGACGTTTTTGGCCGGCACATTGGCGTTCTGCGCAAGGAGGATGCCTGGCAGGTATTTCGCGCCGACGTGACAGAAAGGAAATTTTCGCGAATGTTCGATATCGCTATTCCAGATGATATGCCAGAAGACGAAATTGCAGGCTGGCTGGGTGATATCTTTCATGAAGCTGCAACTGAGCATCATCCCGATGTGAAACGCATCGAATAAAACCTGGTTATGTTGAGATGTTTGCCTTTGGCATAAAGCGGACGGTGCACAAGTCCATGTCCGCTTTGAGCAAAAGCGGACATTGACCAGTCAGTTAATTCCCGTCGGGTTTGAAATGCGTATCCGCCAGCCCTTATCCGCCCCTTGTTCCATCACCTGTGTGGCGACGCCGCAATCATCTCTTTGAGTGCCGTCTTCTAATGTCGTAGTCAGCGACCATTTAATGATGGCAAGAATAAGGTCACCTGAAGGGATAAGAGTATGGATCTGGTTTCTGATAATTGGCCTTGATGCTATCAACGTGGTAAAAGCCATACGCAATGCATAAGGATCAGTTTCGATGACAACATTGCTGGGCATTCTCATCGAGGCACGGTTACTGAAAACAGACATCAATGCGTCAATATTTCCGGCATTAAATGCTTCATCAAATGCAGCAATGGTTTCAGCTGGCGATCGATGGACAGTATCGCTCCTCTCAACCGAAGCTGCGAAATTGGAAATGTATCCTGCAATTTCTTGAGGTGATTCCAGCGGCGAAAGATGTCCTGTGCCATGAACAATCATCATTGCTGCGTGAGGAATGCGAGGCAGCAGCTCTCTTTGCAACGTTTCCGGGGTATCGACCCGGTCCAGCTCTCCTGATATGACTCTTACGGGAACATTAATGGAGGCAACTGCACTTGTAATGTCTTCGCGCATGGCGATGTCGGGCCAGGCAGCCTTCGCTTCAGTTCCGGCGCTCAGACTGTCTTCAATGACCTGCTCACGGAGCGCCGGGCTAAGCGGCCTCGACGTCAGAACATTGTCGATAACAAACTCGACTGATTCACGGCTGCTATATGCACTGGTAAGCCTGTCGCGATCTTCTTTAGAAAGCATCATGGGCGAAGGAGGAGAGGGTGCAATCAGCATTAGCCCTTCAAGGCCTTGAGGCCGACGGGATGCCATCAATTGGGCAACTTTTCCTCCCATTGAGTGGCCAATCAGGATATATCGCTTTAGCTTGAGCGCGGCAATGACGCCTTCAGCATCACTTGCAAGGTCCGCAATCCGGTATCCGGACTTCGGCGCATCTGATAATCCCCAGCCACGGTGATCGATAGCTACCGTGCGATAGTGATCAGGTAACTGTGATATCACGCTCTGCCACGTTCGGGATGATCCGCCATAGTAATGCAGGAACACCAGTGCAAGCTCACCGCGACCATGTTGCTGTACATTAATACCTGTATTGTTCACTGTAATTTTCATTATTTCATTCTCCTCATGGTTTAAAACAATGTTAATTACAGTTCTTATAAATGATAATTGGCTGAATAGTGTTTACAGTCGATAACCATATTATCGAATGGTGTGCGTAATGGACAAGTTTACCAGTATGCGAATTTTTATTGCGGCAGTTGAGGAAGGCAGTTTTGCTGCGGCCGCAAGACGTTTTAAACTTTCATCAGCCATGGCAGGAAAACATGTCAGTGCTTTAGAATCCGATTTACACGTGCGGCTTATTCAGCGCTCTACACGCCGACTGAGCCTTACGGATGTTGGTCAGCGATATTATGACCGCTGCAAAGTGATTATCGAGGCTCTGGATGACGCAGACAGGGAAGCCAGTGACATTCAGGCCACTCCCCGGGGATTGTTACGCATCGCCGCCCCTCTTGCCTTCGGCGAAATGCATCTGGGGAAGATTGTGTCACGCTACCTTGAGCAATTTCCGGAAGTCAGTGCAGGTGTTGTCCTTGAGGATAAGTATATTGATTTGCTTGAGGAACGGATAGATGTAGCCATACGCATAGGACATCTGGACGATCCGACGCTTGTCACCCGACGTCTGGCACCCTGTAAAATGGTTTTATGCGCATCAACAGACTTTCTGAAAAAATACGGCATGCCTGAAACGCCAGATGATCTCTCGCGTATGCCGCGCATGGCTTTCAGCCAGGCAATTTCTGCCGGAGACTGGACAATCTATGACACAGATAACAGGCCACACACTATTGAAAGCCGTTGCCGGCTCACATCAAACAATATCCATTTGTTAATGGAAGCGGCCTTGGGCGGTACAGGGATTGTATATGGCCCCTGTTTTGTTTTTCGAGAGCACATAAGGCAGGGCCAACTGATTGAGCTGCTGCCAGATTACCGGACATCAGAGCTTACCATTCAGGCAGTGTACCCGAGTGCGATGCGCATTCCATTTAAGGTTCGCACTTTCGTTGATTTTATTGCTGATGCTTTGAAAGCGAAGCCGCTTTAAGAGTGCGGGTACTTGAACAAACATAGAATGATGCCCGCTTTTAGCACAACGCGAACGTTATTGTTCCAACATTACGTCTTTACCTTGGCTTTACAAAGCTTATTCTACCTTCAAAATAGCAACTGCCATGCGTCTGTTCAGTCAATGGCGCAGGAAAGCTATCAGACCTGAGCTGGTAGCAGTGGACAAAGCCCCCCTGTTAAGTCGGGTGATAAAATGAAGGTGGCTGGCCGGTAATCCGACGGAACATCGTCGCGAAGGATGAACCATTGTCATAGCCGAGCGACAACGCGACTTCGTTTACCGGTGTTCCCGTTAGCAGCATTGCCAGCGCGCTGACCACACAGGCTCGCTGACGCCAGGCTGAAAACGACATGCCGGTTTGCTGCTGAAAATGGCGACGAAATGTGCTGCCGCTCATAAACAGCGCGCTGGCCCAGCGTTCTGCCGGATCGTGAATGGCTGGCGCAAGTAAAAAAGCCTGACATAGCCTCAACAGCGCGGGCTGCTGCGGCAAAGGGATCTCGAGCGCGCACACTGGCATTGCCGCCACTTCAAGCAGCATTAAATCTATCAGCGCCCGATCGCGTACGCTGTCATAGCACGGCGGCAAATCCACCGCCTCCAGTAGTAGCTGCCGCAACAGCGGCGATACGGCAATCACTTCGCAGCGGCTGATGTTACGCAATCTGGACGCGCATGCGGGTTCGATATACAGGCTACGCGTCGTTACGCCTGTAAACTTGACGGCATGCAGGATTTCGGGGGGGATCCATACCGCATGCTGGGGCGGCACCACCCATTCCCCGTCACGGGTTGAAACGTGCATCAGGCCGGTTGCGCCATACAGAAGCTGCGCACGGCGGTGCTGATGTTGCGGCAGGAAAAATCCCTGCGCATAGTCGTTGCCGAGCGCTACAACATCGCGATTCAGCCGATCGAAGCCGTCAATTTTCTCGTTTCGCATATCCGTCCCCATCTGACCAGTTTGCAAGGGTAATTGAGCGCTGCGCAAATGGGAAGCGGGCCGCTGGCGCGATATGCTGCTGCCTCACTTGTAAACGGGACACCTCCTTGAACGAATTGCTGATAATAGTACTTGCCGGCTTTACTACCGGCATAACCACGGTCCTTTTTGGCTTCGGCGGCGGCTTTGTTGTCGTGCCATTTATTTATCAGTTGCTGATGCGGCAGCCGCTGCTGGCAGGAAATGCGATGCATATTGCCGTGGCCACCTCGACAGCGGTGATGATTTTCAACGCAGGCTGGGTTAGTTACCAAAACTGGCAAGCGGGCAGGCTTTCTTCAACCGTCTTGTTTCCGCTGCTGTGGTTTATCGCCACAGGCGCGGTAGTCGGTTCGTGGTTAGCGGGAATGATGAGCGAGGCGCTGATTCGCGCGCTTTTTATCCTTTATATGCTGTCGACGATTGGGGATTGTCTGTTACGCAAAGGCTTCTTCAGCGGCAGCGCGCCGCGTCGTTTATCACTTTTGACGGTTGCCGGTGGCGGTATGCTAATCGGCATGATTGCTGCACTGCTGGGCGTTGGCGGCAGCGTAATGACGGTGCCACTGTTACGACGACACGGCCATGCAATGCGCGCGTGTATTAGTGCGGCCAACCCGCTTTCCCTGCCGGTAGCGCTGTGCGGTGCGATGACATATGCGATAAGCGGCTGGCATAAAATTCAGGCAGGCGGATTTTTGGGATTTATCAGCCTGAAAATATTGGGCTTGCTCCTGGTGACCGGCTGGGCGGGTATTGCTTTCAGCCGCCGGGCTATCCCCGCCGTCCCCGATGTCTGGCACGCGCGAATCTACGTGATGCTGCTGTGCATGGTTCTGGTAGTAATAGTGCTTTAGACAAACCTTGTTTTGCTGATTTGGCTGCTGTTACAGAAGCAATAATTGTATGAACATCCGTCACTGGCACAAAGCGGACGTTCACAGCACTTCCAGCTGTCCAGAGGCATTTGACACTGACAGGCAGTATGCAGCCAGTACATTGTGTGCCATGTATTGGAATGCGTAGGTTGAGCATACTTACCGGCGGCGGCGCATTAGAGAATAGGTTTGCTACTGGCCTTTGGCGGCGCCAGCCTGCTGCTGACGCTTAGAGAGTGACTTAAACCGTACATGACGGGGAAGTAACTGACACCCTGGCCCGAACATGCACTTAACCTGGCAACAGGCTAGCGAATTAAGCACCGGTTACCGTCGGCTGATGTACCTTCATCGAATCATGCTTGCCTGGATTGCACTCCTGGGTGGTACCGGGAAGATAAAATTTTCCGTCCGCATCAGGATCGGTGCCGCCGGGACATCCCGGCCTGCCGGCAGAGCCATCAGTATTACCCCCATCTGAACCGTTTCCACCGTCAGCGCCGGATTCTCCCGCATAGCCGCCATTTCCTCCCTGACCTCCGGCTCCTCCCTGTCCAGCGCTGACAGAGCATGCGAACAGTGCCAAAAAGCAGGCCAGAAAATACTTACTCATTGGTTAGCCTCTCGATTCGTAACGGGCAGCTCAGGCTGCCGCGGCGGGTAATACTCACGAAGAGATACACTACCATCCGTTTTATCTCTGCTGACTTAACAGATCATCAACACCCGTTTTTCAATAAGAAACTAAGGCCGTCAATTTACGCAGTGCCTGCTGCTGGCCTTACTCTGATTACTGCCAGGGTAATCACTGACGCCCGCGCGGGCGTCACTGGCGCTGCACCCTCTTATCGTGACTGATTAACCCAAATCAGTTGATCGGTTGCGAAGCCCAGTCGCTGGGCATAGGCGAGATAACGCTGTTTGACTTCAGCCGGAATGGTGGGCTGACGCGACAGAATCCACAGATACCCCCGGTTCGGCCCGGCGACCAGTGCATACTGATAATCTTCATCCAGCGCAATCACGTTATAACCGCCATAAAAAGGTCCGAAGAACGAGACCTTCAGCGCGGCGACGTCAGGTTTGCCGGTGAAGTAAGCTTTGCCTTCGCTCTCGCTCCACGCTTTTTTCTCCGGATCGTAACCGCGATTCAGCACGCTGATACCGCCGTCGCTGCGTTTGCCGTAGGTGGCGGTCACATGATCTTTACCGCGTTCGAAACGGTGATCGAGGCGGGCAATTTCATACCAGGTGCCGAGATAGCGATCGGCATTGAAGTGGGTGATGGGCTGCACCCCTTTAGGTGGCGTCGGGGATTTACAGGCGACCAGGGTAACAGACAGCGCCGTAATGGCGACTAACGGCCAGATTTTCATCGCAACTCCTTTATATCTCTCAAAATCCTGTCTGAAGTATAGATAAGGATAGCGAAACCGGTGCGGCGCAAAACCTTACGCCGCTGCCGGTCTGTCGATTACCGGCGTTTCTCAACCTCATCTTCTGGCGGAATCACCGGCTCATCGATAGCGATCGATTTGCCGGATTTCAGCAGCTGAATATCCAGAATCACGTAGGTCATAGTGGTAATAAACAGCGAGATCACACTGCCAATCACGCCGCTGGTGGTGAAGGTGAAGTAGTTGTACATCACCACCCAGGTGAGGCAGATAAACATCGCCAGCGCCACGGTAATCGCCGACTGCGAGTAATGCGTGGTACGCGCCCCCATTTCATTAATCTGCAGGCTCAGGTTGCAGCCGCTGTATTTTTCCAGCAGCACGATAGTGTGATCCCAGTTGTGCAGGCGGCGTGCGCTGCCGCGCGCGGTGAACAGAAACAGCAGCGACAGGAACAGACCAGAGAAGGCGATCAGGACCGGTACCGCTTCCAGCGCATAGGCAATGCTTTTATGGCTTGACGCTTGCGCGACCGCGCTCAAATCCAGCGTTAGCGAGCAGCCCAGTGCGCCATACAGGAACACAAACAGCAGCAGATAGAGCGCGTTGCGTTTCCAGTCGAGCTCTGCTTCATGATTTCTCTGTAACCGCGCATCCTGCAACGCCTGTCGCAGGCGCAGTTGTTCGTCAGACGGGGAATCAATACTGGCGATCTCCTCGCCCAGTAAACGGTGAATAAAAGGCTGATCGGCCTGATCGAGGGTGATGCGCATAAATTTTCCGCTAGCAAAATATTCGTGGCGTCAGTGTAACGTAAAACGAAGCTCACCGGGCGTCCGGTGCAGCGGCTGCGCATTTTGCCGCCGTCAACACGCACCGGGTGAAGGGGGAGCGCAGCAATCCTTCGCATCCATCGATTGGCGATATCTGATTATTCGGGTAACGTGGAATTTCATACTAATACGTCAAAATTATTCCCGTACCCTACGTAACAGGAGAGGTCAGTTATGTCCGTCCATTCGCCGCTCATCGGCATCGTCAGCGATGATGTCAGTCATCCGCACAGTATGCACATGCACAAAGAAGTCACGCGTCAGCTCAGGGCGCGTGATCGGCTGCCGGTGCTGCTGTGCGCCGCTACGCGCGAGGATTTTCAGGCCGCGCTGCGGAACGCGGCGTCGCTGCCGCTGGGCGGACTGCTGTTCCTGAGCTCGCCGTGTCAGGATGCGCAGGAGATCGCCGCGCACCTGCTGCCGTCGCTGCGCGCGGTGCATCTGTGCCCGAACGACAGCGCGGGCGCTGATGTGGTGGTTGCCGATGCGTATCACGCCGGGCAGCAGCTTGGCGCACTACTGCTGTCGCAGGGACACCAGCGTTTGGGCGCTATGCAGGTGCAGGCAAGTGACACGCCGCCGCGCCAGGTGCAGGGTTTTATTGCCAGCCTGCAGGCGGAGGACAAGACGCTGCACGCAGCACTGCACGCCGGTGCCCTTCACCGTGAGCAGGCTTATCAGACGATGATGGCTTACCTGAAGAAAACCCGTGCGGCAGAACGCATCAATGCATTGATGTGCGAATACGACGAGCTGGCCTTTGGCGCACTGCAGGCCGTGCGCGACTTCGGTCAGGGCGCGCATATCGCCGTGGTGGGCTTTGATGATGCTGACGAGGCGCGCGGCTCCACATGGCACCTGAGCAGCTGGGCACCGCGCCGTGATTTACTGGTGACGGAAGCCCTCAACCGGCTGCTGGATCAGCGTCCGGACCACAGCCGCGCCTGGCAGCAGGGTGAGCTGCAGGTGCGCCATTCGCATCACGGCAAATATGTGCCTGGCGAAATGTCGCAGTGCGGCTGCGCCATCCGTCACTGATCGCTGCAAGCCTTTCCCCCCTGGGCGCCGGGCTGATTTCCACACACTGGCGCTGATCTTTGCCGGATTTTTATATCCGCGCAGGTTTTCTTTACGCCTTTTTTATATTGCCGGCGGTTAAATCAGCGCAGCAGGCGGCACTGTGGCGCGCCTTAACCTCAAAGGGAAATATCATGCCCGGCACTATTCTGGTCACACATAATCAGCATCAGTCTTCCACGCTGGCAGCCATTTACGATCGCCTGATGGCGCGACGCGGTGGCCTCTGGGTCTGCTGGGATGGACAACGTACCGTCGCTGCGCAGGAAGCGGCGCGCACGCTTAGCTTTCAGCAGGGTAATGAATACGACAGGCTGCAGTTTGCGCTGACGCGCGCAGAATACGAAGAGGGCTATCACGGCTACGTCCATCAGGGGTTGTGGCCGGTGTTTCACCAGCGTCCGGACCTGGCACGTTTCACCAGCGCCAGCTTCCAGGCCTATCGCCAGCTGAATGCGGCATATGCTCACGCCATCGCTGAATATGCCATGCCGGACGATGTGATCTGGCTGCAGGATTATCACTTCATCCCAACGGTGAAAATGCTGCGTGATACCGGCTTAACTAACCGCATCGGTTTGTTTTTACATCAGCCGTTTCCATCCGGTCAGCTGTTTGAAGCGATCCCTGACTGGCGCAGCCTGGCAGAATCGCTGCTGTGCTGTGACCTGATTGGCTTCCAGACCGGGCAGGATATGAATAACTTTCTGCTTTGGCTGGAGAGCGAGTTTCGCGCTGAACGCTTAGGCAGGAACCGTCTGCGCGTGCACGGTCACATTATCACTACCGGCGTGTTTCCGGTCGGGATCGATCTGGCTGAGGTTCAGGCGTTACTTGATAGCAACAGCTGCCAGTACATGGAGCAGCAGAGCCGCGAACATTTGCCGGCCAACACGGTACTGAGCGGCGGTCATCTCGACGACAGCGCAGGTCTGCCGTATCGCATCAGCGCGCTGGAAGTGCTGCTGCGCCAGCATCCCGACTATGCGGGCAACATGATGTTATTGCAGCTGGCTTCTGCTGCCAGCGGTCACCCGCACCGGCAGCAGGCAATCAGCCACAATCTGGAAAATCTGTGCGGTGAGGTTAATGGCGTGCACGGTATGCTCAACTGGTATCCGGTCAGCTATCTCAACCACGATTATCGCCGTGAAGAGCTGGCCGGGCTGTACCGCGCGGCGCGGGTGGCGCTGGTGACGCCACTGATGGCGGGCATGAGCCTGATGGCGAAAATGTATGCTGCGCTGCAGGATCCGGCGAATCCCGGCGTGCTGATTCTGTCACAGTTCGCGGGTGCGGCCGAACAGATGGATGGCGCGCTGATCGTTAATCCTTACGATCCTGATGCAATGGCGGATGCCATCCATACGGCGTTGCGGCTGCCACTCAGCGACCGTCAGAACCGTCATGCGCGATTGCTGAATAACCTGCACCGCTACGATTGTCACTGGTGGGCCGACAGCTTCCTCGCCCTGTTAATGGATGAGCCGCAGCCGGAGAGTGTGCAGCTGTGTAGCCGTCACCTATCGGGCGCAGGCATAAGCGGGCGGTTACGTTATTGATAAGCAGATAGGGGCAGAGCGGGGCTAATGTCGGGTGTTTTTGCCCGTATTATCACGGTTGCGAAAAATATGGGTCACGTTATCGCTACCTTTTAACGCCACTGCTTCGCCCTGAGGCGCACTTTTGCTGTTCTGCACTTCAGCAATCGCATAGCGAAACGCGCGCTGGCGGGCCGGATCGGTTTCTGAGGCCGCCATCGCGCGCAGTTTTTCCAGCAGCGCGAGAGTGGTTACCGGTCCGGCTTGTTTTAACAATTGCAGCACGGCATCGCCCATGACAATGTCGGCCAGTTTTTCATCTTCACTTCTATACATAAAAGCTCTCAGTATCCGCGTTGCGTTTAGCATTGCCTGGTGCAGGTAAACCAAAGCCTAATCAACGACTGATAGTGTCGCTCTTCCTCTGTCGGAAATGTGTGACCTGCTGAGCGAAATTTTTCCCCGACAGCACCCTTAAACTTATACAACAAAAGCGCTTCTGTACAGGCGGGAGTGTCATCCCTTTCACTATTTAGCGCTTTAATGCGCGCTGGCGTTGCAGGTTGCTATTGTACTTAGTAGTATAGGTGGTTCAGGCAGGGACAAGGACAGTCCTCTTCTTCATAAAGCAGGGAAACAGCATGGCCATTTATGTATTGAAGCCCTTCGACCGAAATTTCAAAGGTGACATGATTGCGGACATCAAGCTCTGTCTGGCTGCCCGCGAATTGATTGCCGGACAGTATGAGGCCAGCCTGGGGGGTGGTGTTTACAAAAAACGCATTCCGCTCGGCGCCGGCAAAAGCGGCGGAGCCAGAGCGATTGTCGCGTTCAAATCACAAAAACACCTGTTTTTTGTTAACGGTTACGCTAAATCGACCACGAAGAGTGGCATACGTGAGATTAAAGAGGATGAGCTTAATCTCTACAGGCAGGTAGCCAGTCAACTGTTTGCCATGACGACTGAGCAGGAAAGAGCAGCGATAAAGGCGAGAAAAATGCGAGAGGTAATATGCGATGGTTGATCATCTAAAAGATCTGCAGGAAATCGCGCATGATTTTAACCCGCTGGGGGTGGTTAGCGATGAGCTTACCGAAAAAATCGATTCACGTGTCAGATTACGTGAGCTGCGTACCTCTCTGCCGGTTTTACAACTGATGTCAGGCGAGGCTATTCGTGAGTTACGTGAGCGACATGGTCTGAGTCAGGCCATGTTAGCCGCCTATATTGGCCTGTCCCCGGCCACCGTGGTGAAATGGGAGCGCGAGGAGAAAAAGCCAAATGGCGCTGCGCTGCGCCTGCTTAACCTCATTGATAGAAAGGGTCTTGAGGTATTGCGTTAATCAATTTTTGTGGCCACAGGATAACGTGGCCTGACATTGCGTGACGCAACGAATTTGTCGTGACGCCGCAGCCAAAATCACGCTGTGACGCTGGGTTGAAGTGATGAAAAGCAGGCATAGATCTTATGCCTGTTAATATCTATCCCGCCGTTACCCGCCCCGGCGCTAATCGCTGCTGCCCAGAATATCCATAAACTCCTGCACTGGCCGGTCGTAGACGTTCATACTGCCGGGACGATCGCTGAGCCAGGCTACAGCCAGTTCCCAGCACACATCAACGTCGCTGATGCGGCAATAATGCAGCGTCGTGCTGCGCGCTTTCACTACCTGTTCGGGCAGCAGGGCAATCCCCATATTGCGCTCAACCAGACTCAGCAGGGTTTCCAGATCGCTCACTTCAAACGTCACTTTGCGGCTCAGCCCCTGGAGAGCAAAACTGTTGTCATTCACCTTGCGCGTGCCCTGGCCGGCTTCGAAATCGATAAACGACTGCTGCGCCAGTTGTGCCATGGTGACGTCCGGCTGCATCGCGGTGAATCCGGCATAATCGGCGGCGAACGCTACCACGATTTCATCGCAGGCGATGATGCGCGACGACAGCCGGTCGGAGACTTCCTCCACCGGCATAATCGCCAGATCGATCTGCTGATCGTGCACTTTTGCATTGAGCTTCGCCGATGATCCCTGGCACAGCTTGACGTCAAAATCCGGAAAGCGACGAATAAAGGTTTCCAGTAATTGCGGCAGATCGATAAACGGCGGCACGCTTTGCACCGTGCCAATCGACAGGGTTCCGGTCTTAAGCGCCACGATCGCCGCCACTTCCTGCGACGCTTTTTCGACAAAGGCGCCGATGGTTCTGGCGTAATCGAGAAACACTTTCCCGGCCATGGTCAGGCGCACCTGGCGAGTGGAGCGGATAAAAAGCGGCGTGCCCAGTTCCTCCTCCAGCTGTTTGATCGAGGTGGACAAGGCCGATTGCACAATATTCATACTCTGTGCGGCGCGGGTGAAATTTTCATGTTCCGCCACGGCGATGAAGTGCCGCATCTGGCGCAATTCCATCAGTTATCTCCATAAAAGATGAATTTAATCACAATAATGAATTTTACAGATTAACGATACGCGGTAAAAATTTGTCCGGCAATCGCCTGTTCGCCGCGCGGTTTTGCAGGAAGGCAGAACAATGTCTTCTGTGCACCTGTACGGCGGCATTTAATGAGAGGAATCTGTTATGAGTTATGTTGCATCGCCAGCGCGTTATCAGACCAACATGCAGTACCGTAAAACCGGCAAAAGTGGCCTGGTGCTGCCGCTGATCTCGCTGGGGCTATGGCAGAATTTTGGCGGCGTTGACGTGTTTGAGACCGGCAGAGCGATCCTGCGCCACGCGTTTGATAACGGCATTACCCATTTCGACCTGGCTAATAACTACGGTCCGCCAGCGGGATCGGCTGAAGAGAACTTTGGTCGCTGGCTGGCGCAGGATTTTGCCCCGTATCGTGATGAACTGATCATCTCCAGCAAAGCCGGCTGGGATATGTGGCCGGGTCCGTATGGTGGCCCGACCGGCACCCGTAAGCATCTGATTGCCAGCTGTGATAACAGCCTGCGCCGCATGGGGCTGGATTATGTCGATATCTTCTACAGCCATCGCGTCGATCCGAATACACCGCTGGAAGAAACCATGGGCGCGCTGGTACAGCTGCATCGTCAGGGTAAGGCGCTGTATGTCGGCATCTCTTCCCATTCGCCAGAGCTGACGCGTCAGGCCGCTGCGATTCTGGCCGATGAGAAAGTGCCGCTGTTTATTCATCAGCCCAATTACTCGATGCTAAACCGCACTATTGAGCACGGGCTGCTCGATACGCTGGCGGAGCTCGGCAGCGGTTGCATCGCCTTTTCCCCGCTGGCACAGGGCATGCTGACCAGTAAATACCTCAACGGCGTACCGCAGGGCGCGCGCGCCGGCGGCAGCGATCCGCGTCTTTCTGCCATGCTCAGCGAAGAGAACCTGGCAAAAATTCGCGCGCTCAATGCGATTGCTGAAGCGCGCGGTCAGACGCTGGCGCAGATGGCGATCGCCTGGGCGCTGCGTGATGAGCGGGTCACTTCTGCGCTGATTGGTGCTCGCACGGTTGATCAGTTAAGCGATTCCCTGCGCGCGCTGGACAACCTGACCTTTACGGCACAGGAACTGGCGAACATTGATCGCTACGCCACCGAAGGCGGGGTGGATATGTGGCGCGTCTCTTCGCAACTTAAATAATGCCCGGCGCCGCGCAACGCGGCGCGCTTTATCGCTGCGCCTGCTGTAACCGCACGGCGCGGCGAAATGCATTGGGTGACTGACCCGTTTCACGCTTAAAAGCATGACTGAAGGCGCTCTCTGAGGCGTAACCCAGCGTCTGCGCTACCACGGCCACCGCCTCATTTTCCTCCTGCAACGCACGCTCTGCCAGCCGCATGCGCCACGCCGTCAGATAGGCTATCGGCGTAATGCCAACCACCTGGCGAAAATACTGGGCAAAACGGGTGCGCGACATGGCACAGGCACGCGCCAGTTCGTCCAGATGCCAGTTGCGCGCCGGATCGCCATGCAGCCGCTGTAACGCCGGTGCCAATCGCGCATCGCTCAGCGCCCGCAGCCAGCTGGCGGGCAGTGTGCTGCTGGTTTGCAAATGCGCGCGCAGAATCTGGATGAACAGTAGTTGTGCCAGCTGGGCCGTTGCCAGCTGCGATCCCGGCTGGACATGCTGGCCTTCCTGCACCAGTTGATCCAGCACCCAGCGGAATGACGCCGCCTGCGGTGACGCTGCCGGCACCTGAATCCAGGGAGGTAATACGTGGGTCAGTAAACGACCACTGGCAGGATCAAGCAGTACATGGCCACCGATATGGACAAAATCATCACCGCTGCCAATCGGCGCATGGCCTTTTCCTGCGCCATAAAACACGCTCATGGCGTCAACCGGCGGCTCGTCCGGATGGCTGGCCAGCACGAAGGCGCGTTTAGCGCTCAGCAAGCCGACGTCGCCGGTGGCAAAGTGGAATGGTTCAGGTTCGCCCTCCAGTATGACCCAGCAACTGCCTTTGATAATGGCGAAGAATTTAATTTTGTCTGGCGCAGGGAAACGCAGCGCCCAGCGTCCGCCCGCGGTAAAACCGCCGGTCAGCAATGATTCAGCGCGAACGAATCGCAGAATGTCGGAAAAGGGATCAAGGCTCATTTCTGTACTATCACGCAAGTAAAGTGCATTTACAAGCATTCAAAATCCGCCCTCCGCCGCTTAACGTAGAGCGAGTCGAATGAACGATGCTTGTGATGAGGAAGTAAAATGAGTAATGACAAAGTTCTGGTTACCGGCGGCAGCGGGTTTATCGCTCAGTACTGCATTATTGCGCTGCTGCAGCAGGGCTATCGGGTGCGAACCACCTTACGTGATGCCGAACGTGAAACTGAAGTCAGGGCGCATCTGTTGCAGGCCGGGGTGGCCGCAGGCGAGGCGCTGCAATGTGTCGTTGCCGATTTAACGGCAGACGCGGGCTGGGAAGACGCAGTGGCGGGCTGTCGCTTCGTGCTGCATGGCGCTTCACCCACCCCGACCGGCAGCCAGGTAAGCGAAGCTGACTGGGTGAATCCGGCGATTGAAGGAAATCTGCGCGTATTACGCGCCGCGCGCGATGCAGGCGTTAAACGTGTGGTACTGACCTCGGCGTTTGGCGCGGTCGGTATCGGACATCCAGCGGACTATCCGCGCCCCTTTACCGAGCGCGACTGGAGCGATGTCAGCGGCGATGTGTGGCCCTATCAGAAATCGAAAGCCCTGGCGGAACGCGCCGCCTGGCAGTTTATCGCTGAGCAGGGTAACGGTCTGGAACTGGCCACGGTGAACCCGGTGTCGGTGCTGGGACCGGTGCTGGGTGCCGACTATTCACATTCGATTCGCATTGTGAAGGAGCTACTGGAGGGGCAGCCAGGCTGTCCTGACATCAACTCATGTTTTGTTGATGTGCGTGACGTGGCCAGTCTGCACGTGCTGGCGATGACCCACGCCGCCGCGCAGGGGCAGCGCTTCCTTGCCAGTTCGGGGCACAGCCTGCCGCTTATTGAGGTGGCGCGCACGCTCAAAACCCATCTGGCAGCAGAAGCAGAGAAAGTTTCGCTGCAGCCAATGAGTGACGCCATGGTGCGGGCGGCGGCAGCGCAAAATCCGCTGATGACGGGAATGGTAAAACTGCTGGGCGTTGATATGAACGTCAGCGCCGCTAAAGCTGGCTGGCTGCTGAACTGGCACCCGCGCAGTCCGCAGGAGGCCATTCTTGCCACCGCGCGCAGCCTGATTGCGCTGAGGCTGATGGCAAACCACTAGTCTGACTGCGGCATTTATCATCACCTTTGTGCCGCGCAGATGCTATATAAATGATAACAATTATCATATATAGCAATTGATGAGGGCATCATGCCGTCTCCACAGGTAATAAACGCCGACTGCTGCATCGTCGGCGGCGGTCCGGCCGGCTTAATGCTGGCCTATTTACTGGCGCGCGCCGGCCTGCGTGCGGTAGTGATTGAGAAGCACGCCGATTTTATGCGCGATTTTCGCGGTGATACCATTCATCCCTCAACGCTGGAGATCATGCACCAGCTGGGTCTGCTTGACGCGCTACTGGCGCTGCCGCATCAGCGCGCGGAAAAGTTACAGGCGGAAGTGGGCGGGCAGGAGATCACCATGGCCGATTTCTCCCGTCTGCCGTTGCGCTGCCGCTTTATCGCCTTCATGCCGCAGTGGGATTTCCTCACGTTCCTCGCCGCCCAGGCGGCGCAATTTCCCGGCTTCACGCTACTGCAATCCACCGGTTTTGACGATTTTCTCTATCAGGATGGCACCATCGCCGGCGTGAAAACGTTACAAGGTCACGAAATTCACGCGCCGCTGGTGATAGGCGCTGATGGCCGTCGCTCGGCGGTGCGGCAGAAAGCCGGGCTGGTGGGTAAAAGCTTTGGTGCTCCACGCGATGTGGTGTGGTTCCGGCTGGATAAACAGCCGGACGACCCCGAGCTGGGGATGGGCCACAAGGGGCCGAAGCAAAACTTCATCGTCATTGACCGCGGCGAATACTGGCAGTGTGGATTCACCATTCAGAAAGGCGAATTCGAGGCGCTGAAGCAGGCCGGGCTCGACGCGCTGAAAAACCGCATGGCAGAGGTTGCGCCGTTCAGCGTGGCGCGCATGGCGCAGCTGCAGGAGTGGCAGCAGCTGAGTCTGTTGTCCATCCGTATCGATCGGCTGGACAAATGGATGAAGCCCGGCGTGCTGTGCATTGGCGATGCCGCACATGCGATGTCACCGATTGGCGGCGTGGGCGTGAACCTGGCGATTCAGGACGCGGTGGCCAGCGCCAATTATCTGACGCGGCCGTTGCAAAACGGCACGCTCACGCTGCGCGATTTAGAGAACGTGCAGCGGCGGCGGCAGTTTCCGACGGTGGCGACGCAATTCCTGCAGATCAAGATGAGCAGCGGCAAGCGCCCGCGCACCACGCCCAGTAAGGTTCCGCAGCTCATCAGCCGCTATCCGTTTTTACGCCATCTGTTTGGCCGGTTGATTGGCATGGGCTTCCGCCCGGAACGGCCACGTCTCGCCGGAGAAAAAACGTAGCCGGGTAATTATTGCAATTGCGATGCTTTTGTAACATTAAATTAACTTTTTCGGCGAGCTATCATTAAAAAAATTGCTTAATCAGGGAGGGGATTTAATCACTTTGTGCCTTATTTGTCGGCAGATATAACCTGAACGTCAACGCGATCTCAACGAAGCGTAAATGGCGTGAGGCGGGTGAAGAGCGGGATTACGCGATGATAAAGGTTTTCTATTGATTTCAGCGGTGACACAAGGTTGGCGAAAGCCACAGTTTGATTATGGTTAAGGGGCATGACACAAACCATAAGAAACTGAGGAAGACAGCAGGTATGAAACTGGAAAACTTATCTCGCAGAAGCTTTATGGCCTTCGCGGCTGGTGGCACCGTGGCGCTGGCCGCCGGCAAAGTCCATGCCCACGACGGCAAGGTGGCGACTTATCCGGCGAATGATCCCAACCATCCGCGCGACCCTGGCCCGCACGATCCGGTGCGCGAAGCGCTGAATCCGGATCTGGTCGATCCGCCAGCAACCGACAGCGGCACATTACCCAACCTGCGTTTTTCGTTTAGCGATGCGCATGTGCGCAAGGGCAGCGGCGGCTGGACGCGCCAGGTGACGCAGCGCGAACTGGGCATTTCCACCACCATTGCTGGCGTCGATATGCGGCTGGATAAGGGGGGCATCCGCGAACTGCACTGGCATAAAGAGGGCGAGTGGGCCTACATGCTGTACGGCAATGCGCGCATCACCGCGCTGGATACCGCAGGTGGCTGGTTTGTCGATGACGTCGGCGTGGGCGATTTATGGTATTTCCCGCCGGGCGTGCCGCACTCAATTCAGGGCCTCGGGCCGGACGGCTGCGAATTCCTGCTGGCCTTCGACAACGGCAATTTCGATGAAGACAGTACCTTTCTGCTCAGCGACTGGTTCAAACATATCCCGCCTGAAGTGCTGGCAAAAAACTTTGGCGTGCCGGCTGAGGTGTTTAACACGCTGCCCTCGCCGGAAGAAGAGTACATCTTTGCCGGGCAGGCACCGGACGGCGCGGCGGCTTCGGCGGTGAGCGGCGGGGTGAAATCGAAGCAGGTCTTCTCGCATAAAATGCTGGCGCAGAAGCCGTTGACGCTGCCGGGCGGCACGGTACGCATTACTGATTCCAGTAATTTTACGGTATCGAAAACCATCGCCGCCGCGCTGGTGGAACTGGCTCCCGGCGCAATGCGCGAACTGCACTGGCATCCCAATAACGATGAATGGCAATACTATCTGGAAGGTCAGGGGCGGATGGGCGTGTTTGCCTCATCAGGTCAGGCGCGTACGTTTGACTTCCGCGCCGGTGATGTCGGCTATGTGCCCTTTGCCATGGGTCACTATATCGAAAACACGGGTGACAAGCCGCTGCGCTTTCTGGAACTGTTTAAAAGCGATTATTACGCGGATATTTCGCTCAACCAGTGGCTGGCCAGCACGCCACCGGCGCTGGTGCGTCAGCATCTGCATCTCAGCGACACCTTTATGAATGCGCTGCAGCAGGAGAAGCATCCGGTAGTGAAATAGCCCGTGATCACGCGCAGCCAGTGCTGCGCGTTCTATCCTGATACTGTCCACATCTGGCGTGCATATCCCGCCCGGAACCCTGTGGATAAACCTTTCGTTGCCCTGTGCCAGCAGGGCTGACCAGCAGGCGGTTATTTTCTGAACGGCCGCCAGCGCAGCGATTTCAGTTTGTCCCGACGGGCTGCTGCCTGCATCACCAGACTCATCGCGGCGGGTAAGACCGTGAGCGTCACCAGCGTCGCCACTAACAGCCCACCGATAATCGCCAGCGCCATCGGTCCCCAGAAAACCTGACGCGAGATGGGGATCATACCGAGAATCGCGGCGCTGGCGGTGAGCACGATCGGCCGTGCGCGGTGTTCGGCGGCAGCCGCAATGGCAGCGTCCGGCGGCATTCCTGCATCAACGTTGTTATCCGCCTCGCTGATCAGGATCACCGCGTTGCGGATGATCATGCCAGCCAGAGCAATAACACCCAGCAGCGCCACAAAGCCCATCGGTGTGCCGGTCGGCAGCATGGCCAGCACAATGCCCGGCAGACCAAAGGGCGCCATCAGCAGGGCCAGCAGCAGGTGGGAAATCCGCCGCAGCTGTAACATCAGCAATACCAGCATGCAGAGCAGCGTGACCGGCAGGATAGCGATCACCGACTGGTTGCCCTTGTCAGACTCTGCTACCGCCCCGTCCTCGCTCAGGCGGTAACCGGCCGGCAAGCTGGCCCTGAAGGTGGCAATCAGCGGCGTGAGGGCGGCGGAGACGGCTTCCGCGCGCAAACCCGGCGCCGTATCGGTCTGGACGGTGATAAACGGCAGGCGCTGGCGTCGCCAGATAACGGGATCTTCCAGCCCCCACTGCGGTGTTGCGACCTGCGTCAGCGGAATTTTTGCGCCCGACGGCGCGGTTAGCAGCAGTCCGGACAGGCTGCTCAGGTCATGGCGCGCCGCAGCGTTGCCCTGTAGCACCACATCAATCAGCCGGTTGCGATCGCGTACCGTGGTGATCAGCGTTCCTGACCAGAGCGTATGCAGATACTGAGCAATCAGGTCAGAAGAGAGGCCGGCTGCGCGCGCTGCCGTCTGATTCACCTGCAAAGTGATTACGCGTTCGGGCTCACCGGCGGTTTGATTGACGTCACGCGTCAGCGCTGAGCTGCCGAGCGCGGCGGCCAGCCGCTCTGCCAGCTGCTGCACCTGGCGATAATCCGGCCCGCTGATGCGATAACGAATCGGCCAGCCTACCGGCGGACCGAGCTCGAGCGGCGCGACGCGCGTGGTGATGTCGCTGAAATCCCGGGCAAGCACCGCATCCAGCAAGCGCTGCAGTCGTTCACGGGCGGCCAGGCTTTTGGCCACCACCACCAGCTGAGCGCTGTTTTCATCGTCCAGCAGCACATCCATGGGCAGGTAAAAGCGTATCGCACCGGTGCCGACGTAAGACGAATAGTGGTCAACATCCCGGCTGGCGGAGACAATCCGCTCAAGGCGTTGCACCTGACGCAGGGTGGCCTGCTGCGACGCACTGGCCGGCAGCGCGAGGCTCACCAGCAGCTCAGGCCGATCGGATGCCGGGAAAAACTCGCCCTGCATATACGTGGTGCCGACGCCGGCCAGCAACAGCGCCAGCAACGCCATCGTCAGCGTCAGCATGCGGTGGCGCAGCACGCTGCTCAGCAGGCGGCGATAGCACTGGCTGAGGCGGCCGTTTCCGGCGCGGTGCTGCTTTAGCGTGGCCGGCAACAGCCAGCTGCCGGTCAGCGGTGAAAACAGCACCGCCACCAGCCATGAGCTGATGAGCGCCATCAGCACCACCGCAAACAGGGTATAGCAATATTCTCCAGCGCTGGAGGCGGCAAAGCCGACCGGAATAAAACCGGCAATCATCACCAGCGTACCGGTCAGCATCGGGAAGGCGGTGGTACTGAACGCCCAGGTCGCTGCGCCGGTGCGGGAATCGCCGGCCTCCAGCCGCGCCACCATGGTTTCCACCGTGATCATTGCATCGTCCACCAGCAGGCCCAGCGCCACGATCAGTGCGCCCAGCGAGATGCGCTGCAGGCCGATACCGGCCAGATGCATGCCGATAAACGTCATGGCGAGTACCAGCGGGATCGCCGCCGCGACCACCAGACCGGCGCGCAGTCCCAGCGAGACAAACGAAACCGCCAGCACAATGATCACTGCCTCGCCCAGCACATCGACAAATCCGCTGACCGCCTGTTGCACTACCGCTGACTGATCGGCGATGCGCGTCATCTCAATGCCGTGCGGCAGCTGGCTGGCTTCGCTCTCCATGCGCGCCCGCAGTGCCTGGCCAAAATCCAGCATGTTACCGGTGGCGGCCATCGACACGGCCAGTCCGATGGCCGGCTGGCCGTTAACGCGAAAAAGCGGGGCAGGCGGTTCGGCGGGGCGGCGCGTGATGGTGGCGATCGCCGTCAGTGGAACATAGCGATCGTTAACGCGCAGCGTAACCGCCTGCAGGCTCGCCTCGCTGTTGAACGCGCCGCTCACGCGCAGGGCGATGTTATCGGTGGCGGTGCGCACGCTGCCCGCCGGCTCGACGACGTTCTGCGCCCGTAGCGCCTCTGCTACCTGCTGCAAATCCAGTCCCATAGCGGACAGCTGGCGCGGGGAAAAGGCCACCACCAGTTGCTCTTCCTGCTCGCCCAGTAGCTGGATCTTACCCACATCCGGCAGACTCATCAGATCGCGGCGAATATCGTCCACCCGGTCCCGCAGCTCACGCGGGGAAAAACCGTCAGCGGTGAAGCCGTAAATCGTGCCAAAGGTATCGTCAAACTCATCGTTGACCGCAGGGCCCTGCACGCCCTGCGGCAAACCCGGGGTCACATCCTGCATTTTTTTACGCACCTGATACCAAATCCCGGCCACCTGTGCGGGCGGGGTGTCATCACGCAGATTGACGAAAATGACCGTGCGGCCAGCGTGCGTTTCACTCTGCACATAATCCAGCCAGGGAATTTCCTGCAGCTTTTTCTCCAGCGGATCGGTGACCAGTCTGACCGTATCGTTGATGTCGGCTCCTGGCCACTGCGCAGACACCACCGCAGTTTTGATGGTGAACGCCGGATCTTCGTTGCGCGAGAGTTTTTCATAGCTGACGATGCCTGCTGCCACGATCAGCAACATAAGAAAGGCCATCAGCTGCTGCTGCTTCAGCGCCCAGGCAGAAAGATTAAACGCCGGTTTCATGCTGGTCCTCCTGGCTGCCGGCAACGCGTTCACCGTCACGCAGGCTTCTGACGCCCGCCGTGATCACCCGATCGCCCGGCATGATGCCGGCGCGAATCCATACCGCATCTGCCGTGTAGCCGGCAATCGCAACCGTGCGCCGGATAACGCAGTTTTTCACCGGGTCGAGAATAAACACCGCCGGCTGGCCTGCCTGGCGGGTGAGCGCGGTGGCCGGAATCGCCATCACCGCATCCGCCGTCGTGTCGGCCAGCGGCAGGGTGACGGCGACGCTGGCACCCAGCACCATCTCCGCGGGAAGATTGTCCAGTGTGATGCGCACCCGCCAGCTGCGTGTCTGGGCGTCGGCCTGCGGACTGACGTCACGCAGGTGCGCTTCGGCCATCACGGACGGATTCTGCAATAGCGCAACGCGGAAACGGGCACTGGCCCGGCGATCGAGGGTTTCAGGTGTGGCAACGTCAAATACCACGTCACGGCCTGTGCCGGTCGCAACGGTAAACACCGTCTGACCGGCGCTGACCACCTGACCGGCTGCGGCGCTGACGCCCGTCACCACGCCATCCTCAGGCGCGGTAAGGTGGGTCCAGCGCAGGCTATCCTGCGCATTTTTCAATGCCGCTTCACTGCTCTGCCGCCGCGCCAGCGCAGCCTGCCAGTCGGCGCTGGCGCTATCGAGCTGAGCACGGGCAATTGCCCCGGACGGCATCAGCAGGCGCATGCGGTGCAGATTGAGGGCCGCCACTTTTTCGGCCGCGCGGCTGCTGTTCAGCTCCGCCTGTGCGCTCGCCAGCTGATTCAGCGCGCCGGGACTGTCAAGCACGGCGAGCGTCTCTCCCTGCCTGAAGCGGCTGCCGACATCGGCGCTGCGCGTCAGAATCCGCCCCTCCAGCCTGAAACTGAGCGAGGTTTCATCGTGCGCGCGGATCTCGCCGGTCAGGGTTTGCTGCCCGGCGGGCGTGGGCGGGCCAACCGTGATGAACTTTACCGGACGCGGTGGCGGCGGCGTGGGTGAACGCTTGCGGTCACAGCCGGTCAGCAGCAGGGCCGTCAGCAGCAGACAGGGCAGCAGCGGCAGCAGGGAAACCAGGTGGCGCGGGTTAAGCAGGTGGCGCACACCCTGTTTGATCAGGCAGGGAAGCTCGTCGGTCATGGCGCAATTCCTTTATCGGTATTTGCGCCATTACACCGTGCGATTATCAAGAATCCGGCGATGTTCCATCAAGAGCGTGTCAAGAAGGGCAACAACGTCAGGCGTTGCGCGGCAACAAAATCTGTACCTGCAAGCCTCCCGTTGCCGGCAGCGTGGCATTAATCGTGCCGCCGTGCGCCTGGCAAATCGCCCGCGCAATCGACAGGCCCAGCCCGCTGCCGCCCGAGTGGCGGGCGCGTGACGCCTCACCGCGCGCAAAGCGCTCAAACATCAACGCCAGAAACGCCGCAGGAACGCCCGGGCCGTTGTCCTGCACGATGATTTCGTAATGATCAACGGTGTTGCGCGTGCGCAGCTGCAGCTGGCTGCCGCTTCCGGCGTAGCGCAGGGCGTTTTCCAGCAGGATGGTGAAAACCTGTCCGAGTCGGAACGGATCGACCGGCAGTAATGTCTCCTCAGCCAGCGCTACCCCGGTGCTGATGCGCGCTTCATCCAGCTGCGGTTTGATCCATTGTAAGCGCTCGCGCAGGATATCGGCCGGGTTGCAGCGGACTTTCTCCAGTGTGAGCTGGCCGGCATCCGCCAGTGACAGCAGATGCAGCTCATCGATCAGCCGGTGCAGACAACTGAGCTGCGCCATGATCAGGGCGAGCTGACGTGAGTCAGCGCTGAATACGCCATCAAGCAGCGCCTGCAGACGCACCATGGCGGCGTTGAGCGGCGACCGCAGCTCATGCGCCATGGCGACATGCGACGTACGCAGCTCTTTGTCGTAACGCGCCAGCTGGCGCGTCATCGCGTTGAAGTTGTGCGCGAACTGCGCCAGTTCGGCGGGCGCTGCCGGCGTTAACGCCGCCTGCGCACCGAAATCGCCTGCGGTCACCTGGTCTGCCGCTCGTCTGAGCTGGCTGAACTGTGCAGAAAGCGGGCGCGCGTGACGCAGCCCGAAATAGGCAATAAACGGAATGGTCACCAGCACCAGGATGCCGACGGTGATCCAGTCCGAGGAAGCAATGGACGGATCGGAGTAGCGTATGCCCCACCAGCTATCGATGATCTGGTGAAAGCGCGCGGGATCGCGTTCCGGATGTGCACGCAGGGCGAGAAATTCATGCAGAACCGCCGGCGGCATATGGTGCGTGATCCACAGGTACTGCACCGTGAAGCGCAGCCACATGCACAAAGCAATCAGTACCACGGTACCGATAGCCAGCGTCAGAATGCGCAGACAAAGCCAGCGCCAGAGCGTTTGTGGGGATTTTTCTGTCATGGCTGGCGGAACCGGTAGCCTACGCCGCGCACGTTGAGCAGCACGCCCGCCATACCGGCCGCTTCCAGCTTTTTGCGCAGGTTATATACGTGGGTATCAATCACCCGCTCCAGCGCGTCGCTGTCCGGCATACACTGCTCCAGCAAAAACGGGCGGCTCAGCGCGCGCACCGGTGCGCGCATCAGCGTGACCAGCAGCGTGAATTCGGTTGGCGTGGTATCAACGCAAAGCACGTTACCCGAGGCCTGCGTGACGGTAACCGTCATCGCGCCGCTGTTCACCTCCAGCCCCTGCCAGCGCAGGATCTCTTCCTGCGGCGTTTTTACCGCGCTGCGCCGCAGCACTGCCTGCACGCGTGCCACCACTTCGCCGGGATGATAAGGCTTGACCACATAATCATCCGCGCCGTAGCGCAGGGCACCGATGCGATCGGGCGTATCGCCCATGGCCGTGACCATAATCACCGGCACCTCGCTGCTGCGCCGGAGTTTTGCCAGCACCTCGGTGCCGTTCAGGCCGGGCAGCATCACATCAAGCAAAATCAGATCGGGCTGCCAGCGCAGGGCCAGCTCAAGTCCGTTCAGGCCATCAGCGGCAACACGCACCGCATAGTTTTCCCGTAGCAGATAGGCCTCCAGCACCTCAGCCGCGTCAGCGTCGTCCTCAATAATCAGGATATTTTTGGTCTGCATAACTCACCTTGACAGTTTCTTCATAAATCCCTGGCTGTTTGTTGACACAGCCCCGGGATACTTCGGCTTCGCGCTGCGGCTGCCCGGGCAAGGGGCGGTAAACGGACCGATAAAGAGGTGACACGATGATAACCAGAAAAACGCTGATGTACATGACCCATCTGCTACTCATGATTTCCGCTGCTGCCAGGGCGGATGGCGACGTACAGACCAGCCTGACGCTCGGCGCGGGGGCGCAATTCGCGCCACGCTACAGCGGATCGAATAAAACACGGGTGCAGCCGGTACCGATTTTCCAGGCCAGAGACGGCGCATTTTTTGCTGATGCCCAGAAAGGCATCGGGTACGACCTGCAGAGTGACAGCGGGTTTTATCTGGAACACACGCTGGGTTACGGCCTCGGCCGAAGCGATAAAGATTCGACGTGGCGCGACGGCGCCAGCCGGCTGCAAGGCATGGGAAACATCAATGCGACGGTGAACACTGCACTGGCGCTGGGCTGGCAGCTCACGCCGTGGCTGAGCGCAGAGGGCAAAGCGGTGCTGCCGCTCAGCGATGATCAGGGCGTGAACTATCAGGCATCCGTTACGCTGGTGCCCCTCCAGCGCGACAGCGATACCGTTGCACTGCAGACGGCGGCGCTGTTTGGCGATGCACGTTATATGAATACCTGGTATGGCGTGAGCGATGTCCAGAGCAGCCGCAGCCGGTTTTCACGCTACGATGCCGGCGGCGGCTTCTATGGTGTTGCGACTACGCTCACCTGGAGCCACCAGTTTGATGCTCACTGGGGCACGCTGGTCAGCGCGGGTTACAGCTGGCTGGGCGATCGCGCCGCGGACAGCCCGATTGTGTCCCGGCGCGATCAGGTCACCGGCACGGTCGGCTTTAGCTACACCTTCTGAGAAACGTTTTCGGTGGCTGCACAACGCCCGGCCGGCGCGCTGTGCAGCACGACAACCATTACGCGGACATACCGCCATCAATCACCAGTTCGCTGCCGGTGACATAAACGCTTTCGTCCGATGCGAGGAACAGGGCGGCCGCCGCAACTTCGTCAGGATGGCCGAGGCGTTTGGCCGGTATCTGCGCGCTGAATGTCTGTCGTATCTCGTCGCTGACCTGGTCAAACATCGGCGTGTCCGTCGGGCCAGGACTAAGCGTGTTGACGCGAATGCCGCGCGGTGCCAGTTCGCTGCTCCAGGTGCGGGCATAGGCGCGCACCGCGGCTTTGCTGGCCGAGTAAGCGCCATAGCCAGGATTGGCCATGCTGCCCGCAATCGATCCCACCAGCACGATGGCACCGCCTTCCGTCATGTGCTTCACCGCATGCTGTACGGTGAATACCATGGCACGCACGTTGAGGCCGAACGTGCGGTCAAAGTGCTCTGCGCTGGTCTCTTCGAGGCTGGCGGGTTCAGCCACGCCAGAGGAGTTCACCAGAATATCGAGACGTCCGGCGCGGGCCTGCACGGTGTCAAACAGATGGGCAACATCGTCTGCGCTGGTGAGGTCGCCTGCTATCGCCTCAATGCGGCCGCCGGTCAGCGTGACGGCTTCGGCCAGCAGCGCTTCACGTCGCCCGGTGATGAAAACTTGGGCACCTTCCTGCACAAAACGGCGCGCGATGGCGAGGCCGATACCACTGCCGCCGCCGGTCACCAGCGCGACTTTTCCTTCGAGTTTCATTATGGCTGCTCCAGAATGAGAGGGGTGGACGGCTGATGATACATTTCGTATATTTAGTGTCAATTACGCACCTTATCTACATTAGATATACATAAGGAAACCTCATGCCGACTGATATCGCGGCGCTGCTGGCAGAGATCAACAGCACCCGTCCAATCCTGGAACAGGTCGCCAATAAGTGGTCGGTATTAATTCTGACCGTGCTGTGCACTGAACCCGCGCGCTTTAACGCGATCAAGCGCCGTCTTGATCCGATTACCCACAAGGCACTGACGGAGGCGTTGCGCCGGCTGGAGCGTAACGGCCTGATCAGCCGCCGCGTAATCGCCTCGTCCCCGGTGGCGGTGGAATATGCCATTACGCCGCTGGGCCAGACGTTGCAGGATCCGTTTGTTGCGCTGGTGAAGTGGGCCAGAGAGCAGGGCGACGCGATTGAAAAGGCACAGGTTGTCTATGATCAACGTCGTGCCAGCGAAGAATAAAGCGTGGCGGCCGCCGGCTATTCAGGCGGTCTGTTAATCGCATGCTCAACATGGTTTGCCGTTCTTCTCCTCGCCGCTAAATTAGCCCACATAAAAATGAACTTATTAAATTCGACTCGCCGGAATTTAATTACGTCATTTCAGTAAAGTTCACGCTGCGTTATTATTTGCGTGCGGGAAAAAAACGGTTAAAAATTTTGAATGGGTAAAGCAAATGATTTCAATAACACCTCAGCAGGTTTGCGCTACAGTATTAGCACTTGATTATTTGAGGATGTTTCCATGAAATTATTGAAAAAAACGGCGCTGCTTTCTCTGGTGGCATTATATGTTCCCCTGTCACATGCCGCGGCGACGGAATATAACCTTGACCCGCAACATACTTCCGTGGTGATCGCATGGAATCACTTTGGTTTCTCTCATCCGACTGCTGATATTTCTGATGTTTCCGGTCAGCTGGCTTTTGATAAAGAAAACCCGGAAAAGTCACAGGTTAATGTGACCCTGCCGTTAAAAACGATTGACACGCATGTGCCAGCGCTGACCAAAGAGTTTTTGGGTAATGAGTATTTTGACGTTAAAAAATATCCTCAGGCCACCTTCCACAGCACCCATGTGGAAAGCAAAGGCGATAATAAATATGATGTGCAGGGTAATTTAACCATCAAAGGTATCACTAAGCCGGTTGTGCTGCATGCCACGCTGAACAAGCAGGATATGCATCCTATGGTTAAAAAGCAGGCAATCGGTTTTGATGCCACCGGCGTCATCAAACGCTCGGATTTTAAAATCGATAAATATGTTCCAGCCGTGGGCGACGAAGTGACGATTACGCTCTCTACCGAGGCGTATGCCAAATAATGCATTGCGCGCTTAATCGCGCGCTTTTTCTCTGCATCAACCTGCGGCGCTATGCGCGTGTTCAGCGCGAGCTGGCGCAACAGGTTGTCTGTACTTCTTCCCTGGGTGCAGCATCACTGCCTGCCAGCGCATTTCTCGTCAGCACCCTCTGAAGCTTTGCCTCATCACCTGCCTGCAATTTCAGACCTTTAGCAATAAAGCCGAAAAAAACCACCAATTCATACCCTTGCGATGACCGCCAGCACTGCACCTGATTACCTGATGGGTTTTTACCCTGCTAACAGCGGCCAGTGAACTATATTTTTACCCACTGAAGTGCGAAATCATGGGTTTAGCAGATAACCGGCACGATAACGGTTACTGATTTTGGTGACTTATCTGACAACCACGGTTGTTAGCTGAACAGAAGGGAATATCATGCCATTACTTCCTGGTGAGTTATCTGGTGCGCCGACATGGGTGCCTGCTGTATTGCTCGTCACACTCTCGCTACTGCTGGGTTTTCTGGCCCGCTTTCTTCTTCTCAGGTTTATCCGCTACTGGCAAAACCGCGATCGCAAGCTGTTTAAATCGCTGGAAAAGCATCTGCGGGGATCATTATTTTTATTCATTCCATTACTGCTGATCAATATGGGGATGAATTATGTGCATCTTGATCCTGGCTCACTGAGCTTTATCGCCACCACGCTTAATATCTTTATCATCTTATCGTTCTGTTCCATTTTGATTCGTCTGATTAACGTAGCGCAGGATATGTTGTTTATTCGCTACGATATCAACCTGTCGAACAACCTGCGTGCGCGTAAAATTCGTACGCAATTAATCTATGTTAAAAAAGTGGCTATCGTCATCCTGGTACTGTTTTGCCTGAGTTTAATTCTGCTCAACTTCCCTGGTGTACGTAAATTCGGCACCACCATACTCGCGGGTGCCGGGGTCGCCGGTATCATTATTGGTTTCGCTTTGCAAAAGTCGCTGGTGAATCTGTTTGCCGGCATTCAGATTGCTTTCACCCAACCGATAAAAATTGACGATGCGGTGGTGGTCGAAAAGGAGTGGGGCTGGATCGAGGAAATCAATCTGACCTATGTTGTGGTGCGCATCTGGGATTTACGCCGTCTGGTGCTGCCCATCACCTATTTTACCGAGAATGCATTTCAGAACTGGACGCGAAATAATGCGCAAATATTGGGGTCTGTGTTTCTCTATGTTGATTACTCGATGTCGCTGGCGCCGCTGCGCGAGCATTTTGAAAAAATCCTCAATGAGACCCGGCTCTGGGATCGTGAAACTCAGGTACTGCAGGTGACCGATACCACGGAAAAAACCATGACCATCCGTTTACTGATGACCGCGCAGAACTCACCGACGGCATGGGATCTGCGCTGCTATGTACGCGAGAAAATGATTGAATTCATTCAGCAGAATTACCCGCAGAGTCTGCCACAGGTGAGAGCCACCCTGACCGACGCCGACAAAGCATAGTGCAGGCTGGCGATGGGGCATTGCACGGTAGTTGCTCAGGTTGCCATGGCTATCCGGCGTCATTATCAGGGCCCTTGTCGGGGCCCTGAACAGGGCGTTTTCTCCGTCCGTTTTTACTGACTCTTTTCCTTATCCGCCTCCGCTGCCTTTGGCAGATCTTTACGCAGTTTTGCCACCTGATCCGCGCTTACCGCAGGTGCCTGGTTGCCCCAGCCGTTACGAATGAATGTCACCAGATCCGCCACCTGCTGATCGTTGAGCCGCCAGGCAAAATCAGGCATAGCCAGCCCGGTGACCGCCTCCTTCGTGACAGCCATTTTGCCGCCGCGCAGTACAATGCTAATCACCGATGAAGGATCATCACTCAGGATCGCTGAGTTACCGGCAAGAGAAGGGAAGGTTTTGGCATAGCCTTTGCCATCCAGGCGGTGGCAACCTGAGCAGTTATCCATATACAGCCGTGAACCAGGTACGCTGATGTCTCCCCGGATAAGCGCGGCAGTGGTGGTATCGGCGGGTGGCGCAGACGGCGTATCAGGGGCGGAAGCCGGCAGTGACTTCAAATAGCTCGCCACCGCAGCAAGATCGGCCTGGCTGAGATATTGCGTGCTGTGCTCTACCACATCCGTCATAGAGCCGAACGCGGCTGAGGTGTTGGTACGACCGGTTTTCAGGAATAACGCAATATCTTCATTTGACCAACTGCCGAGTCCCGACTTCGCGTTGCCGGTCAGATCCGGGGCATGCCAGCCCTCCAGTGTCCCGCCGGTCAGGTAAGTTTTGCCCTGCTGATCTAACGATTTTTCCTGATAAGCAATGCCACGCGGGGTATGGCAGGTGCCGCAGTGACCCAATCCCTGCACCAGATAAGCGCCACGATTCCACTCCGCACTTTTGGTGGTATCCGCTGCGTAAGCGTTATCGTCGTGGAAAGCCAGATTCCACAGGGCCAGTGGCCAGCGCAAATTCAGTGGCCATGGAATATCGCTTTTTTTGTTTACCGCATGAACCGCCGTTACGCCATGTATCATGTAAGCATACAAAGCATGCATATCTTCATCGGTAACTTTGGCATAAGCCGTATAAGGCATCGCTGGATACAAATGGCGCCCGTCTTTCGCTATTCCCTGACGTAATGCTTTAGCAAAGTCGTCATAGGTATATTCGCCAATACCGGTGGCTTTATCCGGGGTGATATTGGTCGAATAAATTGCGCCAACCGGCGTCATCATTTTCAATCCGCCGGTAAAGCTCTCTTTTCCGGCAATCGAGTGACAGGCAACGCAATCTCCTGCAGTGGCAATATATTTACCCTTGCTGATGAGTTCCGGAGAGACATCTTCCGCTGCAGAGGATAAAGCACAGAATAGTGTTAATAAGGACAGCCATTTCAAACAGGTCATTTTCATCTTCTTATCCTTATCCCCTTAAGCCTGAACCATTGGGCCTGGATTTTTCAGGTAAATCGTTTTGATTGCGTTAGCTGAAAATAGCGTGGTTGCGCCGACGATTCCCGTGGGGTTGTATGCATGGTTTTGTGGGAAGCAACTGGCACCGGCCACGAAAACGTTGGACACGTCCCAACACTGCAGATATTTATTCACCACGCTGGTCGCCGGGCTGTCACCCATTATGGCGCCACCGGTGGTATGGGTAGATTGATAAGGACGAACATCGTAATGCGTAGATAAGTTTTTGAAGCCCATGTCGTAAGAATCTGGCCCGATAGCCTTGATGATATTTTCCGTTTTGCCTGCCATGAACTGGGTCATTTTGAGTTCATTCTGCTGCCAGTCAAACGTCATTCTTAATAAAGGCAGTCCATAACCATCGGTATAGGTCGGGTCAAGATCAAGATAACATTGCTTATAAGGCATGACAGATGAACTGACGCCAATGCTCATATTATGCAGGTAGCTATCTCTGATTGCTTTTTTCCAGCCGCTGCCCCATTTAGGCGCATTTTTAGGCGTGACAGTTTGTTCAATAGGCCGGGCGCCGGTAACATGCGCAGAGACCGTACTGCCACCAATAAAGCCTGCAGCAGAGTGATCGAAGTTTTCACTGTTGTAATTATCAATATAGGCGCCTGACGCACCGGTGGCGGCAAAATGGTTAAAGTAAGTCTCTTTATTGAAGAACAGTTTTGCGCCGCCTAACATTTGATAGGCATAATTCCTGCCAACCACGCCTTCACCTGTCTCGGGATTATAAGGCTTACCGATTTTAGACAGCAAAAGCAGCCGGACATTATGCAACTGGAAGGCGCTGAGGATAACCATCGCTGCGGGTTGTTCGACTTCACTGCCATTTTCATCAATATAGGTTACGCCAGTGGCCAGTTTCCCCGTGTTGTCTTTATTGACGCGAAGCACATGTGATTTACAGCGCAATTCAAAGTTATCGTATTGCTTAAGGGCGGGAATAACACTGGTTTGTGGCGACGCTTTAGAATAGTTATAGCAACCGAATTTTTCACAAAAACCACAATAGTTACAGACGCCCAGCGCAACGCCGTACGGGTTGGTATATGCCTCAGTGCAGATGGCGGCGGGACCCGGGAAAGGATTGTAGCCCAGTTCTTTCGCGGTTTTTTCAAACAGCATGGCAGAATACTGGTAAAGCAACGGTTTGGTCGGGAAAGGATTCGCGCGTTGCGCTTCAAAGGGGTTGCCACCTTCGATGATATTGCCATTCAGATTCCCGGCCTGGCCTGAAGCACCACAAATTTTCTCAAACTTATCAAAATAGGGTTCTATTTCACTGTAGCTGAAAGGATAGTCCTGCAGCGTCATACCATCAGGAATAAAACTGGCACCGTATTTTTCAGTCACCACGGTTTTCAGTCGGAGATCCGCTTCCAGTGGCCGCCAGAGTAGACCATTCCAGTGTACGCCAGCGCCGCCTACGCCGTCGCCGGGTAAAAAAGAACCCATGCGGCGATAAGGTAAAGCGGTATCTTTAGTGGTATGCCTTACCGTCACGCTCTCTTTGGATATGTTCTGAAAAAGTTTTAGCCTGACACCATATGTCAGCTCATCAATGATACGGGGATAGGCAAAGTCAGGGTAAGTATCTCGCTGTTCTCCCCGTTCAAGCGCAACAATTTTTAATCCGGTTGAGGCTAATTCCATCGCCATCAACGAACCAGCCCAGCCAAAGCCAACAATAACTACATCTACAGGTTCTTTTTTAATCGTCATTTTTTTGCACCATACTTGCCAGAAATACTCACAGGGCCTAAAGGATAAGGTTTATCGGGGTTCTCCATAACCTGAATAAAGTCCGCGCGCGCGCCCGGGAAACCAATTAATTTCCAGGATGCCATGGTTTGATTACCGCCATGCACCGGATCGGCTAAATAACCTTCTTTAGTGTTCTGTAGTAACTGAGAGAAAAATAACTTGCCGGGAATAGTATCAAGCACGATTTTTCCCGACTCCAGATCGTGTAAAATCGCTTCCTGTTTTTCTTTGCTTAAATCTGCGAAGTTATTCTGGAACTTTTCACGGCAGTATTTGTTCAGGTTGATAATTCCCCGGCGGTAAATTTCCCGTGGCACCAGATTAGTCTGGTATCCCATCTCAGGAATTGACTCCTGAAATGGCGGGCTCATATACCACAGGTAACCATAGCCATAAGGCAATTCCATTTGCTTATCGATGTAAACGGGCACGCCTTCACTCACCGCACCGGGGCCGAATTCGTCTTCAGGAATCAGCAGGTCCGTTGCGGATAAAATAAATCGCCATTCGTCATTATTAAAAAATACCGGAACGTAGTGATAGGTCTCACTTTTTTCTTTAGCCGGAGCTGCAGAAGCCATCGCGCTCACTGCTGTGGTGCCTGCAAGCGCGGTGAAGGGGATAACAGAAAGGGTTTTCTGCAGAAATGACCTTCTGGATGTTTTGATTGGTTGCTCTTTTGATTTCATTCAAATGATTCCTGAGTACAAAGACATGGCGCTTTGCACTACTTGCTTTTGCCTACCCCCTTTCTTTCCCAGGGGAATAATAAATAACCTCAACTAATTGTTTTTCTGTATTCAATCCTCTGGCCATGCGGCAGCCCGATCTCTCGGGGATCGATGCATGCTGTAAGCAGTCTTACTGGATAGTCGTTTCGATTTTACATGGTGAAACAGTGTTGTACCATATGAAACAAAGTCATTTTCTCACCCTATTTGTAACGAAGATATACATGCGTGGTGGGCAAATTGTTATGAATTGGTCGCTTTCATTAACATCCGCTACCGGCAAAACGTCCAGCGGACATCAGGCAGCACGGCAGCGGCAGGGGACGGCAGTCCATTTCTGGCATAAAAAAATGCCCGCAGAGCGGGCATAACAAAAAACTACAGGAAAAATTCTCGTCGCAACGCTTGAGCTGTGTGTTGCGTCACTATAGTAGCAACGAAAATTCGCCCCTGCTGACAATGTTCGATGAGTTAATTTTGTTGCCGGGATTCACAGCGCACGCTTCCGTCGCCATTTCTCCCGTTCGCGATGAGCTATCTCCGCTGTCCATGTTAACCCGCCCAGCGCGACTGGCGGATAACCCGGCAAAAATTCATCGGGCGAAATGCCGGTTGCTTATCAGCGATGACGTCAGCTTTCACGTTGCCGAAAGTCGTCGCCGGTTTGTGTTGAATGCCTTCATAAAATGCCTGGATAATTTCTTCTTTAAACTGTGCCGGACGGGGATGCTGCTGCACCACGGCTTCACGTTGCTCATCGCTGAAGTGATCATAGTCAATACCCAGCACATCCATCTCAACGCCGGCCGTCACCAGGGCGATTTCCCCGGCCATAAATTGCGGAATGCCGGGCGTCGTGTGCAGGGCAATCGCCGTCCACACTTTATCAATGTCCGCCTGGGCAACCCCGTAATGTTGCAGGAAATCGCGCGCCGCATTGGCGCCATCGACTTCAAAGCGCTTATCGCAGCTGCAATGCTGTTGCGTCAGGCCCACATCATGAAACATGCAGCCAACGTAAAGCAGTTCGGCATCCACTTTGACGCCCAGTCGCTGACCTGCCAAAGCGCCCCAGTAAAAAACGCGGCTGGAGTGATGAAATAACAGATCCGATTCGATGTCACGTACCAGCGCGGTAGCATCGCGCGCCATTTTGCTGTCCGGAATACGAATGCCGTTAATCGTAAAACTCATGGTGATGTCTCCGCTTAGTAAAGTTGCGTTCAGCATAAAGCCGCGCGACAATGTCACGAATCCCTGTTTAACGATGATTTCTGACATTGCGATTTAAGCGGACAGCCAGACAATGACTCACCATCACATTACCCTTTTGGCCGTTCCCGGCGCCCAACTGCTGGATATTTCCGGGCCGCTGGATGTGTTTGCCGAGGCAAATCGGCTGCTGCATCGTCAGGTGTATCAGCTCAGCGTGATGTCGCTGCAGCACACCAGCATCCGCTGCTCGTCTGGTGTCCGGCTGGAAGCCGACGTTGCGCTAACTGCGTCGACACAGCATCGCGCCGATACCTTTCTGGTCGCCGGAGCACCTGACGCCAGCCAGATGCAGCTTTCCGCCAGTGAGCGCCAGCAGATTATCGCGCTCTGTCAGCGCAGCCAGCGTTACGGCTCGGTGTGTACCGGGGCGCTGCTGCTGGCGCAAACGGGTTTGCTGAACGGCAGGAAAGTCACTACTCACTGGGCGTGTGCGGAACGGCTGGCATTACTGCTACCCGATGCGCAGGTCGAAGCCGATACGCTATATGTGGCGGATGGTGCATTACGCACGGCAGCGGGCGTGACGTCCGGACTGGATCTGGCGCTGCGGCTGGTGGAAGAGGATCTCGGGCGCGAGCTGGCGCAGGAGGTGGCCGCCAGCCTGGTGATGTTCTTCCAGCGCCCGGTCACACAGGGACATTTTGTGCGTAAACAGCAGGTGTCCCTGGCCGGACGCAGCGCCTTTCAGGAGATGCAGCGCTGGGCAATCGCGCATCTGGCACAGATTCGTGGGCTGGAAGACCTGGCAGCGCACATGCACCTCAGTACGCGGCATTTAGCGCGTCTGTTTCAGCAGGAGATGCAGATCCAGCCTGGCGCATGGCTGGAGCAGGCACGCATCAGCCACGCGCGGGCTTTGCTGGATGCCGGTGAGCTGCCGCTCAAAGCGATCCCGGCGGCCTGCGGTTATCACAGTGCCGATGTGATGCGCCGCGCGTTTGTCAAAGTGACCGGCATGACGCCGTCGCTGTATCGCAAAATGTTCCCGCCGCCGCGCTGAGTGTGCACCACTGTCTGCATTCTCGTCCGGCTGCGCCATTGCGCCATTTAGCCGCTTATTCCAGCGTGTTGCTTTCCAGCTTATGCGTTGCAGTCCCGCGCGTTAACCACCAGCAGAGCAGCGAACCGAGGCAAACCATCGCCGTGCCTTGCCAGAAGGAGAAGGTCAGGCTGGAGTTAAGGATAAAAGCGGCTATCAGCGATGAAATGATAGGGATAAAGTAGGAGGCTGCGGCTAACAGCGTGACATTGCCGTGCAAAATGCCGACGTTCCACGCCGCATAGCCAAGCCCCATCGCCATCGCTGCCAGCGCCAGGCTGATGCACGCCTGTAGCGAAAACACCACGGGCGGCTGCGGTGATAGCAGCGATTTCAGCCACAGCGTCAGCGCAGTTAAGATGAAAAACAGCGTGATGCCGTTACTGCCTTTAGCGCTACTTTTTGTCACCACGCAATAAACCGCCCAAATCATCGCACCGCCAAATGCCAGACCATAACTGAGCGGATTATCCATCACGTTGTCGATCATTTCGCCCAGTGAAAACCCCCGATCTCCGCTCAGTACCCGACAAATACCGGCGACGGCCAGCAGGAGGCCGGGAATAATCAACGGGCTGGTCTTTTGCCGGTTAACCATCACCGTTAAAACGATGGTCATCGCCGGCCACAGGTAATTAACCATGCCGACTTCAATCGCCTGATGGCCGCTATGAGTAAAACCCAGCGACAGCGACAGGCAGAGCTCATAGCAGACAAACAGCAGGCTGCCGATCAGCAAATAGCGCCGGGGAAACTGGCGCAGGTCAGGAAAACCCACGGTGAGCAGCAACAGCAGGGCGCTGGCGCTGTAAATCAGCGCGGCACCGGTTACCGGACCAAAACTTTCACTGACGCTTTTTATTAATCCTACAATCGTGCTCCACAGCAGAATGGCCAGCAGACCAGTCAGGGTAGCTTTACTCTGCGGCATTACCCGTTACCTCAATGTGTGAAAAATCGCGGCGTGCTCGCCAGTGTGGCTGCTGGCGGGGACGCAGACAAGATGAATCTGCAGGTTGCCGATGTGACTGGCCGGAAAGCGCACCCGTCTGCAGACAAAAAGTTGAAAAAATATCCTGATTAAAATCAGTGTAATAGAGCAGTGATGTAAATCCTGGCTAAAAAATATCTTGCTATTAAATAGTGCACTATATAAATTCAGTCTCAGTTCAGAACACGACCATCAAGTCATTATCATTTAAATAGCGCGCGATATAATCGCAAAAAACATTAAAGGAGTAATACCATGAAATTACAACACTCTCTGCTTGCCATGGCGATGGCTACTGCATCTGTAAATAGCTTTGCTGACGCACCACAACCTGAACGTCACGTGCAGCAGTTTTTACAGGCGCTGAACAGCAGCGGCGGCAAACCGATTGAGCAACTGTCACCGCAGGCGGCGCGTCAGGTCCTGATTGATGCGCAGAAGGGCGTAACGCTGCCGCCGGCCGATGTCACTGAAAAAACCATTCAGGTAAACGGCCAGCTCATTAAGCTGAATATCGTAAAACCGCAGGGCGCACAGGGTACGCTGCCGGTATTTATGTTCTTCCACGGCGGCGGCTGGATCCTCGGTGATTTCCCGACCCACGAACGTCTGGTACGCGATCTGGTGGTGGAATCTGGCGCTGCGGCCGTGTTTGTTAACTATACGCCGTCCCCCGAAGCGCATTATCCGCTGGCCATCAATCAGGCTTATGCAGCGACACGCTGGGTGGCGGAACACGGTAGTGAAATTGGTGTCGATGGCAAGCGCCTGGCGCTGGTTGGTAACAGCGTCGGCGGCAATATGGTGGCGGCGGTCGCGCTGCAGGCTAAACAGCAGCAAACGCCAGCGATTCGTTATGACATCATGCTGTGGCCGGTAACCGATGCGCGCTTTGATACCGCTTCGTATCACCAGTTTGCCAACGGATATTTCCTGTCGCGTAACATGATGAAATGGTTCTGGGACGCCTACACCACCAAACAGAGCGAGCGCGACAATATCCTCGCTTCGCCGCTGCGCGCCACGAAAGAGCAGCTGCAGGGCTTACCGCCAACGTTGATTCAGACGGCAGAACTGGATGTGCTGCGTGATGAGGGTGAAGCCTTTGGTCGCAAACTGGATGCCGCCGGTGTGGATGTCACCGTGACGCGCTATAACGGTCTGATTCATGACTACGGTCTGCTCAATCCGCTGAGCGAGGTGCCGGCAGTCCGCACTGCGATTCGCCAGGCGGCGGAAGAGCTGAAAACCCATCTGCAGTAAGCTTCAGGCCAGGCGCGGCGGCGTCTGGCCCGTTTATTTATCCTCGCGTCACTTCCACGTCATCTCACCGGTATTCACCTTCGCGCTCAGCTCCAGCGAGCTGACATCCGCTAAGGTTGGCCATGCCTGTTTCATCGCCTGAATCACCGCCGCGGAGCCTTTGTGCTGTTGCAGCGCCCGCTCAAAACTTTGCAGATAATCCAGCGTAAAGGTGACCGCCTTATCGCCCGCCGGACGCGCACCCAGATAGTGGCCGGGGATCACCACCTGCGGCTTCAACTGCTGCATTTCTCGCAATACCTGACGCCACTCTGCGCGGCTGGCTGCGGTCTGCGTGTCCGCGGTCCAGACGTGAATGCCTGAGTCCACCACTGTGCCACCGAGTATTGCCTTACTGGAGGGAATCCACACGTAGGCTGATTTTTCTGCCGCGTGGCGCAGCTCGATGCGCTCACCATCGACGCTAAACCGCGTCTGGTGGGTAATCTGTGGTACATACAGCTGGTGCGGCGCAGCGCCGTTCATCTGCGGTCCCCAGTACTGCAGCTTGGCATCTTTGGTCGCTTCGATATGTTCCACTACCAGCGGCGAGGCGACAATTTTGGCCTGCGGGAACGCCTGCACCAGCGGCTCAAGACCGAAGTAGAAATCCGGATCGCCCGAGGTGATCACGATGTGAGTCAGCTGCTTGCCGCGCGCTTTAATCAGTTCCACCAGCTTCTCGCCATCTTTGGGGCTGAACTGCGCATCAAACAGAATCGCTTCATGCGGACCGGAGACCAGCGTCGACGAGACCGGAAAAATTCCCTGTTCCTGTGGGTTATACACGTCTAACTGCAACGGGGCGGCAAAAGCCGGCGCGGCGGCTAGGGTGACCAGCAGCGCGAGTGATTTCATCTTCATGGCATCTTCCTTTTTACGGCAACGTGCCGTCACTGAAAGACGCTATTGTAAGCAAATCGCCAGCTGGCAGAATTCCCGCAATCAGATATGATCAGTTGCATAAAACGATCAGATGGAGCCTGCATGGACAGAGTGACGGCAACGCGGGTGTTTAACCGGATTTGTGAACTGGGAAGCCTGAGCGCGGCGGCGCGCGCGCTGGATATTTCGCGCCCGATGGTCAGTCGCTATCTTGATGAAATGGAGAAGTGGGCGGGCGCACGCCTGCTGCACCGTTCTTCACGGCGGCTGACCATTACCCCGGCGGGTGAGCAGATTTTGCATAAGACACGCGCGCTGGCCCGGCTGGCCGACGAGATTGAACAGCAGGGCGATGAGGGCAAACCGCAGGGCACGTTGCGCGTGGCCTGTGCACATTCAACCGCCACCCACATTCTTGGACCGATGATTCCGGCGTTCCTCGCGCGTTACCCGGCGGTACGTATTGAGCTGGAGATCAATAATCAGCCGGTCAGCCTGGTGGGTGAGCGCATCGATGTGGCCATTCGCATTACCGACGATCCGGAGCCCGGCGCGATTGCCCGCAGGCTGGGTGAATGTGCCTCGGTAGTCTGCGCCGCGCCGGCCTATTTAACGCAGCGGGGCGAACCGCAGACGCCAGCGGATCTGGCACAACATAATTGCCTGCACTACAGCCGCTTTGCCGGGCAGCGCTGGCAGTTTCACGATGCGCAAGGCGAGGCGGTTTCCGTGGTGGTGAGCGGCAATTTCAGCGCCGGTATTTCATCCGTGTTATGTGATGCTGCTATCGCCGGCTGTGGTGTTGCCATGGTGCCGGCAATGGAGGCACAGGCTGCGCTGGCCAGCGGTCAGTTACGTTGCGTACTGCCCGGCTTTCAACCGCGCACCTTAGGCATTTATGGCCTGTATATGTCGCGCGAACGCCAGCCTGCGGTATTACGGGTATTTCTGGATGCGGTGACGCAGCAGTTGCAAAACCTCTGAATCATCACTGTGACAACGTCACTGGTGCCTGTCACGCGCTGTATGTGTTACGTAACACCGTTTCGACCACCTGAACCGTGGCGTTAAGCGACAAATCCACCGCACAACTGCTACTATGCGCCGCGCCGCGGCAGTTGAGCAGCGCGCCGGGTTCCACTTTCACTCATTTTTACCTGCTTAACGGCATGGGGTAGCACCGTAATGTTTCACGATTTAGGCATTATCAATCTCTGGACTTTCCTGGCGGGCGCGCTGGTGATCATTCTATTACCCGGACCCAACAGCCTGTATGTGCTGCGCACCGGGATGAGTCGTGGGGCAAAGCCGGCCTGTCAGGCGATAGCCGGGGTGATGGCGGGCGATTTGATTTTGATTTTCCTCGCCTGGGCGGGCGTCGCGACGCTGATCCGTACCAGTCCGCATATTTTTATGGTGGTGCGTTATCTTGGTGCCATGTTCCTGCTGTATCTCGGCGTGAAGATTATCATCGGCGCGCTGCGCAAACGCAGCGGCGATCAACCGGCTGAAGCGGTAAAAGAGGAAAACTATTTCCTGCGTGCGCTGCTGCTTGGCGTAACTAATCCCAAGGCGATTCTGTTTTACGTTTCGTTCTTCATTCAGTTTATCGATCCGCGCGTAACCCATACCGCGCCGGCGTTTGCCACCCTGGGTGCGCTGATTCAGGTGATCAGTTTCAGCTACTATTCCCTGTTGCTGGTGGCTGGCGCGGTGATGGTGCGCTATCTGCGCAGCCGCACCCGCCTGGTTAAGCTGGCGAACATGCTGACCGGCATGCTGTTTTTTGGCTTCGCCGTGCGGTTAGTCAGCGCGCAAAGCTAACCCTTCTGAAGCACGCCACGGCAGCAACGTCGCCTCCGCCGGCTGCACCCTAAAATGGCAACGCGATGATGCAGCGGTGCGCACAGTTTGTGCGCATTGCCTGCATCGGTATGGCTGCCGCATCCATAAGTATTCCATCTTGTATCCCAGACCGTATCCCATCTGGCCCGGTGCATAACGGCCGCGCACACCACACTATTCTGGCACGCAAACTGCACTCCTCCCGGTAGCCAACTAACCCGGGAGAACGATCATGTTTGATGCACTGCTGGATGAAGATGCCACTCAGCTGGCGGCGCGGGTGCGCGACGGCGAGGTTTCCGCGCGCGAGTTAACCCAGGCGACGCTGGATCGCCTGGAACAGCGTGAGCCGCTGATTCAGGCGTTTTGTACGCTAACGCCGGAGCGGGCGCTGGCACAGGCAGAGCAGATCGACCGCCGCCGTGCGCGCGGCGAGCCGCTGGGCGCACTGGCGGGCGTGCCGCTGGCGGTAAAAGATTTGATCTGTACCGCCGGTGTGCGAACCACGTCAGGATCGGCCGCCTACGCCGATTTTATTCCCGAAGAAGATGACATCACCGTTGAGCGCCTGCTGGCGGCGGATGCCATCCTGCTGGGCAAAACCACCGCGCCGGAATTTGGCTACAGCGGTGTCGGCCATAATCCCCTGTTTCCCTCACCGCGTAATCCCTGGGATGTGAGCAAAACGCCGGGTGGATCGAGCGCGGGTTCCGGCGCGGCGCTGGCGGCGCGGCTGTGTCCGATTGCGCTCGGCAGTGATGGCGGAGGATCGGTACGTATCCCGGCGGCCCACTGCGGTGTCTATGGACTCAAGGCCTCGATGGGGCGGGTACCGCTCTGGCCGGGCTGCCGCGATGAGCGTTATCCTGGCGTTTCCAGCTGGGAATCGCTTGAACATATCGGTCCGATGACGCGTAGCGTGCGCGACAGCGCGCTGATGATGTCGGTGATGGCCGGTCCGGACATGCGCGATCGGCACTCCATCCCATGCAGCGATGTTGACTGGCTGGCCAGTCTGGATCGGCCACTGCAGGGGTTGCGCATCGCTTTCAGCACCGACTTTGGCTATATCGCCGTCGATGCGGAAGTGCGCGCCGTGGTCACCGCGGCCGCGCGTCGTTTCGCTGCAGCGCTGGGCGCAGAGCTGGAGGAGGTGGATCCCGGCATTGCTGACGAAAGCGCCAGCTTTGCTGCGCTGGTGGCGTTCGAAAGCGATCTGAGCGGCATGCGCCAGATGCAGAGCCAACTGGGAACAGCGATGTCACCGCACCTGAGCGCTATGCTGCAGCGCGACTGGCGCGCGGAGCATTTCACCGACGCCAATATCACGCGCAAAAAGCTCTGCAACCAGCTGTGGCGCTTTATGCAGCGCTACGACCTGCTGCTGTCACCGACGCTGGCGGTGCCGCCATTTGCGCTGCACATGCAGGGCCCGGAAGTCATTGATGGCCGCATGGTGCGCAGCGATCACTGGCTGTCGTTCTGCTTCCCGTTCAATTTTACCGGTCAGCCTGCCGCCTCGGTGCCTGCCGGCTTCACGGCCAGTGGTCTGCCGATCGGTATGCAAATTGTGGGTCGTCATCTGGACGATGGCCTGGTGCTGGCGGCCAGTGCCGCTTTTGAGCGCATCCAACCATGGAATCATCACTATCCTGCTGCTATTGGAGTTCTCCATGAGTAACAAATCTTCCCCTGCGCTGGAGCAGGAGTTCGAGCATGAGCCGGTGCCGCTTAGTCATCGCCACTCGACGGGTTCGGTGTCGGCGGTGTGGTTCGGCTTTCCGATGATCCTCACCAATGCGCTGTTTGGCGGCATTATCACCTGGCATCTTGGCTTCTGGCCGGCACTGCTGGCGATTTTGCTGGGTAACCTGGTGCTGTTTGCCTATGTCGGCGCACTTAGCTGGTTCGCCGGACATACCGGTATGAACTTCGCGCTGCAGGCGAAGCGGACCTTTGGCACCAAAGGCTATATCCTGGTGTCCGGCTTTCTTTCTACCGTGGTGATAGGCTGGTACGCCTTCCAGACCGGCCTGACCGGGACGGTGATCAACCAGACTTTTGGCTGGAACGCGCTGGCGGTCACCGCGTTTGCCATGGTGCTGTATACCGGCGTCACCTTTCTTGGGGTGCGGGCGCTGTCGGTGCTGGGGATGATTGCCGCTCCGCTGTTTGTAGTGCTGGGGCTGGTTGCGCTGTGGCTGGTGAGCAAGGATCATGATTTCACCACGCTGACCCAGTGGCAGGGCAGTCCGGCAGCCGCTGGCGCCATGAGCATGGGCACGGCGGTCACCATGGTGATTGCCGGCTTTGCGGATTCCGGCACCATGACAGCGGATTTCACCCGCTGGTCGAAGGACGGCAAATCAGCGGTGATCGCCGCGTTTTCCGCGTTCCCGCTGGCGAATGTGATTTCCTATCTGTTTGGCGTGGTGATTGTCGCCGTCGGCGCGGCGGTCGATCCGCTCAGCAACGGCGGTAACTTCCTGCCGCTGCTGATGGGGCACGGCATGCTGCTTTCCGTCATCGCCTTTCTGTTTGTGTTTATCAATCTCGGTTCGGTGTGCACGCACTGCCTGTATAACGGCGCGGTCGGTTTCAGCCATCTGTTCAGCAGCAAAATGCGCCTGTGGACGCTGATCCTCGGGGCCATCGGTGGCGTGCTGGCGCTGGCCGGCGTGTGGTCCTGGTTCCTCGAATGGCTCAGCCTGCTCGGCATGGTGGTGCCGCCGTTTGGCGCAGTGATGATTGTTGACCTGATCTTTATGGCAAAAATCAGCGAACAGCGTCAAACCCGGCGCCTGCGCGGCAGTGCGTTCGCCGCCTGGGCCATTGGCAGCCTGTGTGCGGTGATGGCCCACCTTGAATTCCCGCAGTTTGGTGAAGCGGTTATCGGCCTGGTCACCGCGGCACTGAGCTATACGCTGATCGTGAAATGGAAACCGGAAAGTAGCACGGCGGTAATGGAGAAAAGCAATGCCTGATTATATCGTTGATTCAACTCCCTATCCGTGGCCGTTGGATGGCAACTGCACGGTGCAAAACACCGCGCTGCTGGTGATTGATATGCAAACCGACTTCTGCGGTAAGGGCGGTTATGTTGACACTATGGGTTACGACATCTCCCTGACGCGCGCCCCCATCAAACCGCTGCAGCAGGTGTTAGCGCGCATGCGCGAATCCGGCTTCCCGATCATCCATACCCGTGAAGGCCATCGTCCGGACCTGAGCGATCTGCCGGCCAACAAGCGCTGGCGATCCCGGCGGATGCAGGCGGAGATTGGTGCACCAGGGCCCTGTGGCCGCATTCAGGTGCGCGGTGAGCCAGGCTAGGAAATCATTCCCGAGCTGGCGCCGCTACCGGATGAAGTGATTATTGATAAACCCGGCAAAGGCTCTTTTTACGCCACCGACCTTGAGCTGATTCTGCACAGTCGCGGTATCCGCAACTTAATCATCAGCGGCATCACCACCGACGTTTGCGTGCATACCACATTGCGCGAAGCCAACGATCGCGGTTTTGAATGTCTGGTGCTGAGCGACTGCTGCGCCGCGACGGAGTTGAAGCATCATGAGGCGGCGCTCAGCATGATTCATATGCAGGGCGGTATATTCGGCGCAGTGGCGGACTCGGCAACGCTGCTGGCCGCGCTGAACAGCCCGGCAGCGGCGCGGGTGAGCTAATCCGGCAACGGACGCGAACGACGGGCTGGCCAGGCGTTGAGGTGCCGGGCCAGCCACAACCGCACACCAACCCTGCGCGGGCGTGATGATGCAGTCTGACCGGCCTCCGCCGGTCATGGCCAACCTCAGCCGACGTTGCCGGCAATCGTTAGATAGTCGGTATACATTTGCGGTGCGCCGGAGAACGAGGCCATGGTGCGCCATTCATCATACATACGCTCGCTCTCCTGATGGTTTTTCACAAACGTCAGCGATTTTTCGGTGGAGACGTCCATTGCCGGATGGAAGCTGTTGAGCGAGTCGAGACTTTCGATCACCAGCATCACCGCATACTGCTCACTTCGATTACCGCCGGTGCCCTTCAGCATGTGAAACTTCCAGCCAGGATAGTCATCAATGCGCGCGACGTTCTCAATCATAAAGCGATCGAAGTCGGCAGCCGTCACGCCCGCGCGGAGTGCCAGATGATGAAAACCGACCACGCGTGCCACCGCAGGTTGAGCATCGGGCTGAAAGTTCGGGCCGGGCGGCAGTGAACTGTGGCGGTTTTCTGCCAGCAGCGAGAAGGTGGAGAAGAGTGTCGGTAACTCCCCGTAGGTGGCAAAGTTTTTCCACTCCTCAAGCAGCGCGCACGCCTCGGGCCGTTGTTGCCAGAAGGCGATGGCCTCAGCCGTGAGTTCGCCAGCCGGTGTGATATAGCGGTCATAGTCTGCCTGGCTGGCAGCCTGATACAGCATCAGGTATTGTTCCTGGCGTTCGCCACGCAGGCCTTTTAACAGCGACCATTGCCAGCCCGGATAAGCAGGAATCTGCGTGCCGCGCGCCTTGAGAAAGGCTTCGAAGGTCGCGGCATTAACGCCTTTCTTCAGATTGAGCCCGACGTAGTGCAGGCTGAACACCGGTTGCGTTGAGGTTGTCATAGAAACTCCTTGTGAATATGACAGGGCAGAGGCGCTATTTCGCTGCCAGAGCGAAACGCGCCGCGAAAGTCACCAGCAGCAACATCACGATGCCGGCGCTGAGCGTGGTGGTCAGGGACGTAAGCTGGGCGCTAAAGCCAATCAGCGCCGGGCCCAGCAGTAGCCCGGAGTAACCGCACAGCGTGACGGCCGGTATGGCGTAATGCGCGGCGACAGTGCGCTGGTTACCCGCCGCGTTGAATAAAATCGGCACGATATTGGCCAGACCGATACCCACCAGCACAAAGCCGAGCAGGGCACTCCACAGCCAGACGGAGAAAATCGCTAATGCCAGCCCTCCGCTGGCGACGAGACCGCCCCAGGTGAGCACGCGGCGACTGCCATAGTGATTAATCAGCCGATCGCCAAACAGGCGCAGCGTAGCGACAGCCGTGGCGTACAGCGTGAAGCTGAAACCGGCCAGCTGCATCGACATGGCGCGTTCACTGTTCATAAACACCGCTGACCAGTCGAGCATGGCGCCTTCGGTGAGGAACAGCAGGAAACACAGCAGGGCAATCAGCACCACGTTACGGTGCGTCAGGGCGCGCAGCGTACCGCGCGTTGGTTTTGCATCCGTGCGGCGACGGGGCAACAGGGCGGTATGGCTCATCAGCAGCAGCAATAAAATCAACGCACACAGCGGCAGCAGCGCCAGCAGGGGCGCAACCTGCAGCCACAGCAGCAGACTCACCGCGCCAGCGCCAGCAATGCTGCCAAGACTGTAAAAACCGTGAAAGCCTGACATCTTGCTGGCCCCGGCCTCGCGCTCCACGATCACCGCCTGATAATTCATGCTGACATCCATCAGTCCGTTGATCGCGCCGAAGAGCAACAGCGCGCCCGCCATCGGCAGTGGTGAGGACAGCAGCATCAGCAGCGGCAGATCCAGGGCCAGTCCGGCACCGCACAGCAGCAGCAGCGTGCGACAGCCAAAATGGGCAATCAGCGCGCCGGTAAAGGGCATAACTGACATGGAGCCTGCGGCGATACAGAACAGCAGCAGCCCCAGCATGCCGTCATTGATCGCCAGTTGCGCTTTGGCGAAGGGAATAAGCGGCGCCCAGGCGGCCATGCCCAGTCCGGCGATAAAAAATAGCGTGCGCGTCGCGCGCTGCTGGCGCAGGTTAAGCTGATTACTGTTCATCATCACATCCCGGTGTAGTACGGCGTTTCATTGCCTGGCCTTATCCATGGTCGGGCTACAGGTACGCTGCAGCCCGTGCAGAGGCCCATAAAAACGTAATTGATATTTAACAGTAACAAGACTTGTCCTGGAAGTGACGTAGCGTGTTCAGGTGGCTGTATTCAGTAGGGTTTATTTATTGCATACACGGAAGGCATTTTAAAAAAGCGCGATGTGGGAGGGGAACGGTAATGACGGATAAAGTCAATGATGGAAATATTATTTTAATACAATGAAATATCTAGATATTGATGTGAGTTAATACAAACATCTCGCGCACTGTGCAGCGGTGCAATTTATTGCGCGATAAATCGCACCGCTATCCATCAGGATGAATTACCTGCACGTTGCTTAACTGAACAGCAGCGTTAATGTCATTAACCAGTAATTAAGAATATAAATATAGTTAATGATTGCTCAGCGCGGTTAACAACCTGCAACCGTCAGCGCCAGGTCTCTTCACTTACTCATCCAGCTGTAAATAGCAGACACGCAGGCGGTGCCCGTCCGGGTCCAGCGCGGTAAAGGTGTAGCCAAAGTCCATGCGCACCGGTGACTGAATGATGGTGATTTCGCGCAGCACGCCCCATTCGTGATAAAGAAAATCGACATCGTCTTTGCGCGCGGTTTTAAACACAATTTCGCTACGCGCCGCACTGGCGGGCAGGGAGAGTGCGGGTTCAACGGTATACTGCGACCAGATACCCAGTTTAAAGCCGTTCTCAAACACAAACATGGCAAAGGTCGGGCTGAGTTCTGCGGGTTTGATGTCGAACAGCGCGGCATAAAAGTCAGCACTTTTCACGACGTTGGGCACATAAATAATGGTCATGTTAGCGGTAAGCATGGTGATCTCCTTGTGTGTTTACCGCTGCATAGTAGGGGGAGGCTGTGACAGATTTTGTCAGGAGTCGATGGGTTAACTGATAATTTTCAGATCGGCTTTGCGGTGCTTTTTCTGTTCCTGATAGAAATTCTCATGGGGTCCGATATCCAGCAGATACAGTTCCAGTTTATTTTCCACCCAGCTATAACCCAACAGCGTCAGGCGGTTATTCAGCTGAAATTTGTGCACGCGTAAAAAGTTTAAGTCACCTCTCTTGAGTTCACCGATCTCAGGCGCATCAACAATCCTGTCGATCTCATCCTCGACGATGGCAGGCTGTGTATCGGGCAATTTATCGAGCGTTTTTTCAAAGCGGCGTGTTTGATAAACCTCGATGCTATTTTGTGGTTTTGGATCGGGGTGTTCGGCGGACATACGGCGAAACCTTCTGATTAGCGACTTCAGCCTGGGCGATCAATACTTCAGCGATGAAGCTATACGGTAAGTCCGGATTATCCTCAGCAATCCGGCCGATCTTCGCCCAATGCTCAATCTGCTTTGGAATGCTGCGGCTGGCGGCTTCAGCGTGAATTTTTACGTCGCTCACGAAGTCATCGTCTAAACGAATACTTGTGGCCATGAATATTACCTCGCGGATGAAAGCGGTGATGGACTGACTGTTGTAATGTTGAGTTTCGATTACTGCTGCACGCGGCTAAGTATGCGACATTTTGTCGCTTATGGCAACTTTATGTCGCTAGCGCGTCGCGCTGTCCACCGGGTGACGTAAATGGTGATAATCCCGCCAGCGTTTCAGCAACTGATGACGCGTGCCGGGATAGAGTTCGCTGGTGACGCTGATCGCTTCAATGCGGTCGACGCGGAAATTGCGGAACTCCTGGCGCAGTTCGCACCAGCCGCACAGCAGGCGCACGCGTTCAAAGTAGCCAATAACCACCGGCCAGATGGTGCGGGTGGAGAGGTTATCCTGCAGATCTTTGTAGCGCAGGCTGATCTTGCTGCGCTGATGGATTGCCTGGCGAATCTGCGGCAGATGGGTTTCGAACAAGGCTTCGCCCTGGGAGGCGATCAGCAGCGACTGGTGATCGATACTCTGCGTAAGATGCGGCGGAATCACAGCCTGGACTTTGGCCAGCGCATGGCGCGCGGCGGACTTAAGCTCATCGTCGGTATGTCGGGTGACCCAGTTGAGCCCGAGCACCAGCGCATCAATCTCCTGCCGGGAAAACATCAGCGGCGGCAAATGGCCGTCGGATTTCAGTAAATAACCAACGCCCGCGCTGCCCTCAATCTCCACGCCCTGCTGCTGCAAACTAAGAATATCACGATAGACGGTGCGCACGCTGATGTGCAGCTGTTCGGCGATACGCTGCGCGGTCAGCGGATAGCGATGACAGCGCAGCAATTGCAGCAGTTCGGGAAGCCGCTGAGTTTTAGACATGATACGCCAGCCTTAAGCGAAGAACGCGCGCCGGCAGGAATCAGGCGCGCAACAGTTGGCTTAATGTAGCCAAATCCGCCGTGCTTTGCAGCTCGCTGATAGCCAGTAACTGCTGCTGGCGCGCCGGCACTTCATGGCGCAGCGCCTGACGCAGTTTGGCCGCCACATCTACGCCATCCGCCAGCGACTGCTGCCGCGTGCGGCGCTGCTGCAGCTGACGACCCTCTTTCAGCGTCAGCGTGACGAGATGAAAACGCCGCGCCGGGTTGAGCGCGTCAGGCGGCGCGGACGCATCCGGCGTGCGACGCACTTTGGCCGCCAGCGGCATCACCGCCGGATTGAGTGCACCTTCGGCAAAATCTTCCAGCCGCAAATCGTCGTACATCAGCATGGCGGCAATCACGTACTCCAGGCTAAAGCGTGCTTCGATGCCGTTAGCCGGCACGCGAACTGCCGCCGCGATGTCACCACCCGGCGGGAAGGCGACCGTGATGTCATCAATATTTTCCAGCAGCGAGTCCAGCGAGTGACCTTCCGCCAGCCAGGCGCGCCGCAGCAGACGTGCCGCTTCGGCAGCGCTGTGAGTTCCGGCGCAGGTGGGGAAGGGTTTGAACTCCAGACCGGGGGTACTGATGCGCCACGGCGCGCCCCAGTTTTCCACCAGCCGTTGCGGCTGCGCCTCGCCGTTACTGCTGGCGGCGAGAAACGCGTCGATCACGCCTTCATGCCGGCCATCGAATTTCGCCAGCGTCAGCTGCGCCGCCATCACTGCACGCTCTGCCGCCAGTCCGGCGTGCAGCGGCTTCACCGCCGAACCAAACTGAGCGCGCAGTCCGCTGGCCTGGGTCGCCGCGATGCCGATCAGCGTGGCGCAGTCGGTTGCATTAAGCCGCAGCAGACGTGCCAGCGCGGCCGCCGCCGCCAGCGTACCCAGCGTGGCCGTGTTGTGATAACCCAGCGCGTAGTGCTGCTGGCTGGCGGCCAGTCCCAGCCGGCCAGCCACTTCCACGCCGATGACATAAGCATCAAGGAACGCTTCGGCAGTGGCGGGCTGCTGCTGCTGCCAGGCAAACAGCGCGGGCAGAATCGCCACGCTGGGATGGCCGCGAAAATCGGCATGGAAATCATCGTAATCCAGCGCATGGCCGGCATAGCCCAGCAGCAACGCCTGTGAGCGTACGCTGCCGTCGCCATAAACCTGTCGCAGCGCCGGTAAGCCGCTGTCCGGCACCTGCTGCTGTAACACCGACCAGCTCACGGCGAGAAAATCCTGTATGCCAGTGCGCGCGGCATCACGTGCCGCCGCATCCGGCTGGCTTTGCAGGATGCGCTCAGCCAGCGCGTGGCTCAGGTTCATGCCCGCTCCAGACTGCGCAGCGCCGCCACGGCGAGCTGCGCGAGGTAGCGTGAGGTGGGCAGTAACACCGCATCATTGATGCGAAAAGCCGGATGGTGCAGCGCAAAAGGTTCGCCAGTGCCGATCATCACAAAGGCGCCGGGCAGCTGTTGCTGATAAAAAGCAAAATCTTCGCCGATCGGGCTGGCTTCCACCACGCGCGCTTCAAGTCCGCTGGCGGTGGCCTGTTGCAGGGCAAAATCCGCCCAGTGCGCATCATTCACCACCGCAGGCGGACCGGCGTGCCAGTTAAACTCAACCTCTGCGGCAAAAGCCGCACCGAGGCCGAGCACGACTTCGCGGAAGCGCTGCTCCAGTCGCTCACGCGTGGACTGAGAGAAGGTGCGCACCGTGCCTTCCAGCCAGGCGCTGTCCGGAATAACGTTCCAGGTGCTGCCGCTGTGCAGCTGGGTGATCGACACCACCGCGTTGTCAGCGGAGGGGGCGTTACGGCTAATCAGCGTTTGCGCCGCGGAGACTATCTGCGCCGCGATAACGATCGGATCGTTGCCCTGATGCGGTTTGGCGGCATGGCTGCCGGTGCCGGTGATGCGGATATCGAAGCGATCCACCGCCGCGGTCAGCGCGCCGGCTTTGCTGCCCACCACGCCAGGCGGCAGCGACGGATCGTTATGAATGCCGAAAATCGCCACCGCCTCCTGCAGCGCGCCGGTGGCGATGACATCCGGCGCGCCCTGGCCGGTCTCTTCGGCGGCCTGGAACAGAATCCGCACGCGGCCGGGCAGCGTTGCCTCCTGCTGCTTAAGCAGAATCGCCGCGCCAAGTGCAGCGGAAGCGTGAAAATCGTGGCCGCAGGCGTGCATCACGCCGGGACGCTCCGAGCGAAAAGCGACGTCCGACTGCTCTTCAATCGGCAACGCATCAATATCCGAACGCAGCACAATCAGCGGTCCCTGTGCCGGGCCGACCTCCGCCACCAGACCGGTTTTCAGTGGCAAATCAACGATGCGAATCTGGTGCTGTTCCAGCTGCTGGCGCAGGCGGGCGGTGGTTTCAAACTCCTGATTAGAGAGTTCCGGAAAACGGTGCAGTTCGTGGCGAAAGGCGATCAGCTGCTCGCCCAGCGCTGTTTCATTCAGTTGGCTCATGCCTGGCTTCCTTGTGATGCCGCCTGGCGCGTCAGCCAGGCATCGTGCGCGGTTTCATCCAGCACTTTTTTCATATATTGCGTGATGTGGCCTTTGCCGAGATCGGTGGTGTGCATGAGCACAAATCCGCGCTTGCGATACATATCAATCAGCCAAGGATGGCTGATGGCGGTACCGAGCGAAACCGCCGGTGCGCGTAACTGGCCGCGTAATATTTCCTGCTCCAGGCGATCCTGTACCTGGCGGCCAAACTGCTGCCCCGCATAGTCCGGGTGAGCACCAAACCAGCCGATATGCGGCAGGCCGAACGGACCCGGCAGCGGGCCCCACGGATAACGCACGGTGACCGAGGAGACCATCACGCCCTGGGCATACAGCGCATACACGCCGTGGCTTTGCAGATGCCGCAGCGTTTTTTCGCGGTCAGCGGTGGCCGCATCAAATTTGATCCCCAGCGCCAGCGTGGGTGCATAGGCGGCATGCATCAGCGCCTGATAAGTGTCCACTTCGTCTTCTGTGACCTGACGAAACTCAAGTGTCATAGCTATCCCCGGAAAACCGCCCGGCGGGCGATAAAGAAAGAAGGCTCAGAGTAGCAGTAAAGCGCTGACGGGCTATATGTGAAATCCGGATAAGCTAATGCAAATTTGTGAAAATGAAATGGCGGCTTTTTCATTGCACAAATCGCCATTTACCGTAGTATGCATAAAATACATAGCGCTATAACTATTTCGCATTAATCCTCTGAAATATAACAATTTTGTTATGGCGTTTTTCCTAATCAGGGTGACAACGTGTTAGCGATTAAATCTCCGCGTGCCTACGCACACGAACCGGGACTGCGTGCGCGCACCGGCCAATTCATTAAATCTTATGCTACGCATATCCGTATTTTCACCTCTCCGCGCGCCTGGCAGGCGGTTAATCCGCAATTAACGCAAAGTCTGGAAACCAGTGGTATTCGCTGGGAAATCGAGTATTTGCACGGCGAATGCACCGACGCGGCCATTGATACGCTGAAAAGCAATCTGCAACAGCAGCAGGCTGAACTGTTGCTGGCAATTGGCGGCGGGCGCGTACTGGATGCGGCTAAAGCGGTCGGCAGCCAGTTACCGGAAATCACCGTCGTCAATTTCGCCACCGTCGCGGCGACCTGTGCCGCCTGGTCGCCGGTGGCGATTATTTATGACGCGCAGGGCGGCCACGTGCGCAGCCAGCCGCTGGGCAAAATGCCTGAACTGGTGCTGGTAGACAGCGAAGTGATTGCGCAAAGTGATGTGCGTTACCTCAAAGCGGGCATTGTCGACGCGCTGGCTAAATACTACGAGTTCTATCCTTATCTGCGGCACAACCCCCACGATCTCGCCCTCGATCTTAAAGTGATGACCGCGCAGCGCGCGCTGGATGTCTATCGCCAGCACGGTGCCGCCGCCGTGCTGGCCAACCAGCAACAGCAGGTAACGCCGGAACTGGTGAAGGTGATTGATGCCAGTATTGTGCTGGCCGGCCTGGCCAACAGCGTGCGTGACGTGCTGCCAACGCCAGGCTTTGCCCATGCCATTCATAACCGTCTGACCCATCAGCCGGAGCTGCACCACTGGCTGCACGGTGAAAAAGTCGGTTACAGCCTGCTGGTGCAGTCGCTGATTGAGCACGACGGTGAGCCGGACGCCGCACTGCTGGCGCTGCTGCGGCAGTATGATATGCCGCTGACCTTAGCGCCGCTGCACGGCGATCGTCGCGCAGCCATCAGAAGCATTGCTGAACAGATCAAATTCCCGGCGGCCAGCGCCGAACGTCTGCCGTTCCGCATCAGCGCGGATGCCTTAGAGCAGGCGCTGCTGGCGACCGAGAACGCCTTTTAATTGTTATTGACCCTTTTATTGACCAGGAAAAAATATGGCTACTTCATCTTCACGCCGCATCCGTTTAGGGCTGTTTGTGCAACCGGTAGGACAGCACGTGAGCGGCTGGCGGCTGACGGAAAATCTGGGCGATCCGACGGATATTGACTGGCTGATCACCATCGCGAAAAAAGCCGAAGCCGGTAAGTTTGATCTGTTCTTCGTGGGTGATGCACTGGCGACCAGCATGTATCGTCTGCCTTCCACCATGGCGCGTCTGGAGCCGTTAACGCTGCTGTCGGCGCTGGCGGTCAACACCAAACGCATTGGCCTGGCGGCGACCGCCTCGACCACCTTCAGCGACCCGTTCACCATGGCGCGCAGCTTCTCGTCGCTGGACCACATCAGCCGCGGCCGCGCCGCCTGGAACGTGGTGACGTCGTTCTCTACCGATGTGGCGCGTAACTTCAGCCGCAGCGATATGCCTAATCATGCGGAGCGCTACGCGCGCGCGCGCGAATTCCTTGATGTCACCTATAAGCTGTGGGACGGCTGGCAGGCGGGGGCGGTGCAGCCCAACAAAGAGACCGGTCAGTACTTCATTGATGACAAAATTCAGCCGATTAACCACGTCGGCGAGCACTTCCAGGTGCAGGGCCCGCTGAACATTACCCGCTCACCGCAGGGGCGTCCGGTGATTATCGAAGCCGGTTCTTCCAGCGATGGGCAGAAGCTGGCGGCCGAGACCGCCGAGGTGATTTTCACCGCCTCGGCCAGCCTGGAAGAAGCACAGAGCTTCTACCGTTCGCAGAAAGATCAGGTGATTGCCGCCGGACGCAATCCGGATCACGTGGTGATCATGCCTGGCGTGATGCCGATTGTGGGGCGCACGCGCGAAGAGGCCAAAGCGCTGTGGAAAGAGCTCAACACGCTGGTTGATATCGACAACGGTCTGCGTCAGCTCTCGCTGCGCTTCAATATGGATCTGAGCCAGTATCCGCTCGACGGTCCGGTGCCGGAAGTGCCGCTGGGTGAAGGCAACCAGAGCCGCGTGAAACTGATGACCGACATGGCGAAACGTGAAAATCTGACGCTGCGCGAACTGGCCGCGGTAGCCGCCGGATCGCGTGGTCACCGGGTAATCGTCGGTACCGCGCAGGATATTGCCGATGACTTTGAGCTGTGGCTCAACGATGGCGGCGCCGATGGTTTCAACATCATGCCGGCGATCATGTCCGAGCAGCTGGATTTGTTTGTGGAGCTGGTGATTCCGGAACTGCGCCGTCGCGGTCTGTTCCGCGAAGAGTACGAGTTCGCCACGCTGCGTGAAAACCTCGGCCTGCCGGTGGTGTGAGAGACAGACAGGAGCGAAACATGATCACCCTATCGAAGCGCGTACAGTCTGTGTCGCTCTCGGCTAACGCGGCGGCACGTCAGCTGACGCGCCAGCTAAAAGAGCAGGGCGTGGATATTCTTGACCTCACCACCGGTGAGCCGGATTTTGATACGCCCGCGCACATCCGTGCCGCCGCCAGCGCCGCGATGGATGGCGGTGAAACCCGTTATACGCCGACCAATGGCACCACCGCGCTGCGTAAAGCGGTGCAGGCCAAACTGGCGCGGGAGAATCAGCAGCAGTACGCGCTGGGTCAAATCTGTATCGCCAACGGCGCAAAGCAGATTATCTTCAACGCGTTTGCCGCGACGCTAAACGACGGCGACGAGGTGATTGTGCCCACGCCATACTGGCCAACCTTCCCGGACAGTGTGCGCTTCAACGGCGGCGAGGCGGTGCTGCTGCCTTGTCCGCTTGAGCAGCAGTACAAGCTGCAGCCGGTGCAGCTGGCGCAGGCGATCACTGAGAAAACCCGCTGGCTGGTGCTGAACAATCCCGGCAATCCCTCTGGCATGGTGTATAGCGCACAGGAGTTGCAGGCCCTGGCGACGGTGCTGCGCGATCATCCCAATGTGCTGATTATGCTGGATGAGCTGTACGAACATATCCTGTTTGACGATCGTCAGCACGTTAGCCTGCTGCAGGTGGCGCCGGATCTGGCTGAACGCGTTTTGCTGGTGGGAGGCGTGTCGAAAACCTATGCCATGACCGGCTGGCGCATTGGCTTTGCTGCCGGGCCGCAGCCGCTGATTGATGCCATGGTGGTGGTGCAGTCGCAGAACAGTTCTGGTGCCAGCGCCATCAGCCAGGCGGCGGCGGTTGCAGCCTTTAACGGTGGGCTCGATTTTCTGCCCCCGCAGCGTGCCGCGTATCAGGCGCGACGCGATGTCATTGTGCAGCAGTTGCAGCAGGTGACCGGCATTGAAGTGCTGCAACCTCAGGGCGCATTTTTTGTCTTTTGTCGCTGTGCTGGCCTGCTGGGCAAAACCCGGCCTGACGGTGCCGTACTGCATGACGAACAGGATGTGCTGAATTATCTGCTGGAGAGCGGTGTGTCCGGCGTTGCGGGCAGTGCTTACGGCCTGTCGCCGTATTTCCGTTTGTCGATCGCCACGGATATCGATAGCGTTGAGGAGGCGGGTAAACGCATTGCGCGCGCCTGTGCAGCGTTAATCTGACGGGCGGGTGTGGGAGGGCGTAATGGCCTAATCACCTCGCAGCACACTTCATGAAAGGATTGCATGAAAGCATTTAGGGTGCCGCGATACAGGGGCGGTGATGCGGCAATTAGCCGGTTCCGCCCCGATTTCCTGCGACTGGATTAAATCAGAAAATCATCCAGCGAACCGCCAGCGTCAATCGCTGACTTTATCGGCGAGGGAGTACGACCCTGACCGGTCCAGAATTTCTCATTACCCTGTTCGTCGGTAAATTTATACTTCGCCGGACGCGGTGCACGTTTTGCTTTGCTCTTCGTTTCACCCTGGTTTAATTGCGCCAGTTCATTAATTGTAATGCCGTCTTTGCGCAGCATCTCTTTATATAACGCCAGCTTCTCTTCTTTTTCGCGCTGTGCAGCACTCTCTGCAGCCGTCTCTTCGCGGCGTTCGGCGACCACCACGGCAAACTTCTCCAGCATTTCGTTTAATACCGCAACCTCAATATTACGTGCTTCAGCACGCAGCGTACGAAGATTGTTCAATGCCTTGAGTGCATCGCTCATGTATAAACCCTTATTACTGATATCACTGATTTGAAAGCGTGTATTCTACGGCAATTTTATTCAAATGGAAATATTCACCCGCCGACAGATTTGTCCGGAAATATGCCCCGACCTGTACAGTTTTTGATTGGGCGTAAAGATTTTTGTCTCTTCGTTGATTACGCATAAACATGTTAGCGGCTGATTTAATATTACTCGCCACCTACGTTAAGCTGTTCATTTAACATCGCAGCATCTCACACAATATACGTCACGGCGATTTACAGCTTAATAAATGGCGTCATGTTAACAACGCAGCGATTGCTGCAGGGATTAAAAGCGTTACTGGTCAACCTTAGCGCAGAAAAGGAAATTTTATAAACACCTTTCCTATTGGCAGCGTAATTATAAATCAATGGCGGTGACCGGGTACGAAGCTGGTACATGCGTGGTGTTCAGATGCCAGATCAGGATGCAGGCACAACCGTTCAGGCACCGGTTGACTGAGATTAAGGATGATTTCAGGCGTGATAGTTTCCTGTAAAGCAGCCTCAGGGCCGTTACTCCCTGAAGCATAAGATTTTTTCTCAGTGTAAAGGCGTCAGAAAGGCAGTAACAATTTCTTGCAATGTTAATCTTAATGCGTATATTTCTCATTTGCTTTCTTAACCACATGCTCACCACAAAATAACGATAAGCCGATTGAGGAATATTATGTCTTGCAAAGAGATGCGCGTCCGGAACGCAGGTCTTGCGCCGCAGCGCGCGCTGCGCCTGTCACTGCTGGCAGTGCTGGTTGCCTCGGGTGTCGCGCAGGCGGCCGATACGCAAAACAGTGAGGCCACCCTGACCGTTGATGCCAGCGCCAGCGCCAGCGCAGAAGCGCAGCAGGCGCAGGCCGCAGCGGATTACAGCGTACCGGTGACGCGGGCCGGCACCAAAATGGCGCTGACCGCACGTGATATTCCCCAGTCGGTCACCATCGTCAGCAAGCAGCGCATGCAGGATCAACAGCTGCAGTCGCTGAACGACGTACTGAGCAACACCACCGGCATCCACGGTGTAGCCGCCGATATGGACCGCATCAATTACTATTCACGCGGTTTCCTGATTGATAATTACATGACCGACGGGATTCCAACCGCGTTTGCCCAGCGCTGGAACCTCGGTGATGCGCAGACCGATACCGCGCTGTATGAACGCGTCGAAGTGGTGCGCGGTGCAACGGGCCTGCTGACCGGACCGGGCAATCCTTCCGCCGCCATCAACATGGTGCGTAAACATGCCGACAGTAAAGAGTTTACCGGTAGCCTTGAAGCGGGCTATGGCAGCTGGAATAAGCAGCGTTACGTCGCCGATCTCTCAGCACCGCTGTCACCGGAAGGCAACGTGCGCGGTCGCCTGGTGGCCGGCTATGAAGACAAAAACAGTTTTATTGAACGCTACGGCGCGGATAAGAAATTTATCTACGGTGTGATCGACGCGGATCTCACGGACGCCACCAGACTGTCTGTCGGTTATGAGTTCAGCCAGGTGAATACCGATTCACCGATGTGGGGTGGTGCGCCGCGCTGGTACACCGACGGCACGCAGATCCACTCCCGTCGTGGCTATAACACCGCGCCAGAATGGGCTTACAACAACAAAGAAAATAAAAAGGTCTTTGTTAACCTGCAGCAGAACTTTGATAACGGCTGGAACATCACCCTTAACGGCACGCACAACGAGATGTTCCTCGACAGCAAACAGCTGTATCTCGACGGCTACTTCGATAAAACCACGGGCACAGGCGTTTCTGGTTATGCCGGCTATCCGGTGGTGGGCGGAACCGGCTACAACACCGGCAAACGTAAGGTGGATGCGGTAGATGCCTTCGCCAGCGGTCCTTATGAACTGCTGGGCCGTCAGCATGAGCTGATGGTCGGGGTGAACTACAGCCGTCAGGACAACAAATACTACAGCGCATGGGCCAACATTTCGTCAGCCGAGCTGGGTAACTTCAACCAGTTCAACGGTGACTTCCCGGAAACTGACTGGAACCCGCGCGAACCGGCGACCGACACCCAACTGGTGCGGCAGAAATCCGCCTACCTCGCGACGCGCATCAATCTGGCCGATCCGCTGCACCTGATTGTCGGGGCGCGCTACACCAACTGGAACCGCCAGACGCTGACGGCAGAGATGGAGAAAAACAACATCACGCCGTACGGTGGGGTAATTTGGGACTTCTACGATAACTGGTCTGCCTACGCCAGCTACACTTCGGTGTTCCAGCCGCAGGATTATCAGGATGCGTCAGGCGCGTATCTCTCGCCGGTGATTGGCAAAAACTACGAAGCTGGCGTGAAGTCTGACTGGTTCAACAGCCGTCTGACCACCTCGGTATCGATCTTCCGCACCGAACTGGATAACGTCGGTCAGAGCACCGGTCAGACCAATGCGCAGACCGGTAACACCATTTACGTGGCGAAGAAGGGCGTGGTAAGTCGTGGCGTCGAGTTTGAGGTGAATGGGGCGCTGACCGATAACTGGCAGATGACCTTTGGCGGGACTTCGTATGTGGCGGAAGACGCCAACGGCGATCGCTACAATTCACAGCTGCCGCGCACGTCGTTCAACCTGTTCACCAGCTATCGCCTGCCGATGCTGGACCAGCTGACGCTGGGTGGCGGTGTGAACTGGCAGGCGAGAACTTACGCGGATATCAGTGGCCCGGATGGCAATGGCACCTGGCGCACCCGTCAGGGCAGCTATGCGCTGGTGGATCTGTTCGCGCGCTACGACGTGACCAAAAACCTCAGCCTGCAGGCCAACCTGAATAACCTGTTCGACAAAGAGTACGACGAAAACGTCGACAGCACCGGCATCGTCTACGGCGAACCGCGCAATTTTATGCTGTCCGCGAAATACCGTTTCTGATCATTAAGCCAGAGCCCAAAGCGGCACTTAACGTCCCCTCTCCCGCGTGCGGGAGAGGGTTAGGGTGAGGGGAAAACCGCACCCACCCCAAACCATGCACCTCAGCATCCCGCCGCAATATAATCCCCGTTGGCACTCACCGGCACCACGGTAAAAAACAGCACCAGCGCAAACATCACCAGCAATATCCCACCGGCGATCCGTACCGCTCTCAGCAGCGATGCCGCCTGCGGCGAGCGCTCTGCCAGCCATAGCTGCCCGGCGCGCTGACGGTAATGCTGCACAAACAGTGCCAGCGCCACCAGCGCCATGCCGGTACCGAGCGCCATACTCATCACCGCCAGCATGCCCCAGCGCGTAATGCCGATGACGCTGGCGAACAGCAGCACCGTCAGCGCACCGCTGCACGGCCGCACGCCGGTGGCAATAATAATACCCGCCCAGCTTTTCCAGTCCCTGCCGTGCCCAGCCGCGACGCCATGCGCGTGGCCGCAATGATCATGATGATGCTCCGCTGGTGGCCTGCGCCAGGCTTGCAGCAGCAGCATCACGCCCAGCCCGGCAATGAACACAGCGCTGGCTTTCTCCAGATACCAGCGGCTCAGGCTGAGATCGCCGGTGGTCAGGTTAAAACCAACCGCCAGAATAAAGACAAAGGCAATCGCGCTCAGGCCCTGCACCAGGCTGCCCAGCAGCGGCACGCTCAGCGCCACGCCGCGCGGGGGCTGATGGGTGGTCAGCCAGGTGGTAACGATAAATTTACCGTGTCCGGGACCCACCGCGTGCAGAATGCCGTAAATGAAGGTCACAGCCAGCAGCCACAGTCCGGCACTGTACTGGCCGCTATTGATTTGCAGTAAATGGGTAACCAGCAGCCGGTGCAGCTGAATCTGACTTTGCAGCGCCCATGCCTGAAACGCGCTCCAGTGCAACGACAGCAGCGTCAGCGCGCTCAGCAGCAGCACGCTCGCGCAGAGAAATCCGGTTTTGGTGGCGGTCATAGTAATGAAGAAAGTGGTCCTGAATGTCACCAGCATGCGGATTTCTGCCGCGTTGTAAAGCCACGGCGGTTAAACGGCAGCCGCTCTCCGCATCGTGACGCATTCCCCTGCCTTGTGCAGCTGTCTATAATCTGCCGACAATTTCTCACGGATGCCTTTTATGTCTGCTGATTCTCCTTTGCTGGCGGTACAAGACGTCACGCTGGCCATGCAGGGGCGCACCTTGCTGGCACCGGTATCACTGCAGCTGTACGCCGGTGAAACGCTGTTGCTCACCGGCCCGTCCGGCAGCGGCAAAAGCACGTTGCTGAAAATTATTGCCTCACTGCTGGAGCCCGATAGCGGCCAGATCCTGTTTCAGCAGCGGGATATTCACACGCTGAAAGTCGAACACTATCGCCAGCAGGTCTCCTACTGTTTCCAGACACCGCAACTGTTTGGTGACACGGTCTACGATAACCTGGCGCTGCCGTGGCAGCTGCGTCAGCAACAACCGTCACGCGAGCAGCTGGTGGCGGCGTTGCGCAGTCTGCATTTATCCGGCGACCTGCTGGACAAAAACATTGCCGGACTCTCTGGTGGTGAAAAGCAGCGGGTGGCTTTGCTGCGCAATCTGCAGTTTCTGCCACAGGTATTGTTGCTGGACGAAGTGACCAGCGCACTGGACGAGCCCAATAAACAACGGGTTAACCAGCTGATTGCCGCGCTGGTGGCGGAAAAAGGGCTGGCGGTGATCCGTATCAGCCATGACGTACAGGAGATTGATGCCGCTGAGCGTATTCTGCGGCTGACCCCACCCGCAGCGGGAGAACAGTATGAATCAGCATAATATCAGCGACAGCTCGCTGCTGCTTTCACTCATGCTGGTGCTGGTAGCGCTGCTGATTAGCCAGAAAGAGAAGCTGGGGATGAGCAAAGACATTCTGTGGAGTGTCACGCGCGCCATTATCCAGCTGGTGATCGTCGGTTACGTGCTGAAGTCAATTTTCGATGTCAATAATGACTGGCTGACGCTACTGATGGTGCTGTTTATCTGCGTCAATGCAGCGCTGAATGCGCGCAAACGCAGCCGGCGGATCGATCATGGTTTTATCATCGCGCTGGTGGCGATTACCAGCGGTACGGCACTGACACTAACGGTGCTGCTGCTGAGCGGCGCCATTGCCTTTGTTCCCATGCAGGTAATCCCCATTTCCGGCATGATTGCAGGTAACGCCATGGTGGCGGTCGGGCTGTGTTTCACCAATCTCAATCAGCGCTTTAGCGACAACCAGCAAAAAATCATGGAGATGCTCAGCCTGGGCGCGCCGATCAAACGCGCATCCGCCGGGCTGATGCGTGACAGTATTCGTGCCGCGATGATCCCCACCGTTGACGGCGCGAAAACGGTGGGGCTGGTAAGTCTGCCAGGCATGATGTCCGGGTTGATTTTTGCCGGGATCGATCCGGTAAAGGCCATCAAGTACCAGATCATGGTGACGTTTATGCTGATTGCCACCGCCAGCCTGTCGACCATCATCGCGGCGTATCTGTCCTACCGTCGTTTTTACACCGCGCGGGCGCAGCTCAAACTGTAGATTACGCCTGAAACCGCAGCGCCACGCCGCTGGCCTGTTCCGCGCTGACCACGATGGCATCCGACTCTTCGCGGAAAGGCACATCGCCCAGCAGCAGGCTGGCTTTCACCCTGCGTAAGTCGCTGCTGCGCAGCGTCAGCGCGGCCATACGCGCACTGCCGTCATAATCTGGCGGCAGGCCGGTAAAGCGCTGCTTCACATAGTGCGCAGCGGCAAAGCGCACGGTGGCCACGCCCGCTTTCAGCACAAACGCGCCCTGCTGGCAGGCGGTGAGCTTATCGGCACCAAATAAACGACTGTAGGGCAGCGCGGCGGCTGCCGGATCCTGGGCCACCACCACAAACTCAATAATATCGGTCACCGCGTTGGGATGCTGCTGCCACACTGTCTGCCAGACCGCCTGCGGTGTCTCATGCTGGCAGAAAAAACTGCGTCCGTTTGGCACCAGTGCGGGGCGCAGGCGAACGGTGCGAAAACGCGCCTGCTGTGCGCTGCCATCCGGCAACTGCACCGGTCGGTAAAAACTGGCGGCGGGATCGCCATCAATATCCTGACTTTCCAGATAGCGCCACACTGCATCGGCATCGCCGGTTTTCCATACCAGACCGCTCAGGCCCGTCGGTGCCTGCCAGATATCCTGACGCCGGTGCGCACGCCCGGCTTCATAGCCCAGCAGTTCCAGATAATTATCACCAAATACCGCCAGATGATTACTGGAGCCCAGCGAATGATGGCCGCGTGGCGTGAGCTGGAAACCGAGCCGGCGATACAGCGCGCTGGCGTCATCCAGCCGATCGGCAACATTGATCACTGCATGATCGAGCTGTGGAACGGGTACCGGTATCGCCATTATCTGCCTCCTGGTTCGCATCATTACGATGACCGCGGTGTCGCGCTGCGTTCGGCTTCGCGTTGCGGTTGCCAGGCGAGCTGCGCTTCGGCGCCGAACGCCCGGGCAATATGTCTGACCAGCGTCGCGGCCTGCGCCGATGATCGCTGGCGCGCGCTGGCATCCTCGCTGTGCAGCACGCCTTCCACGACGACCTCTGGCGGCAGCACGTTCCAGCTGTTGCCACCCTGAAAGCGTGTGACATTCAGGCCGGCGGCCGCCAGCGCGCTGACGATGTGGCTGCCGGTAACGATACTGTCGATGCCCTCATGCGGACGTGCAGCGTGAGCGCCTTTGCCGTGAATGGTGATATGAAAATGGTCAGTAAACGCTGCCGGTGTGGCAGATAACGTGTGTGTCATGGTCATCCCTGCGGCTGTTCGGGTAAGAAAGGTTCGCCCAGCGTTAGCATCAGGCGGTTGGCCCAGGCAAAAAATGCGGCGGACTGGATCAGGTCCAGCAGCTGCAGCGTATCCAGTCCTTGCTCGCGCAGCGCCTGCAGCTGGGTCTGGCTGCTGGCGACCGGGGTTAGCGATAAGGTGGCGACAAAATCGATAATCGCCGCCCAGCGCACGGACTGGCCGTGTGCCAGCTCGGCACCCGGCGCGACATTCAGGAGTTTCTGCACCGCAGTCTCATCTTTTGACAGCTGACTGGCTTTGCGGGCATGCACGGATGCGCAGTAAATGCAGCCGTTGACTTTACTCACCACCGTGGCCGCCAGTTCGCGCTCGGCGCGAGGTAAACCGCCCGGCGTATAAAAGATGCCTTTATCCGTCAGCGTGCGTTGTTCCAGCAGCGGCAGATTGCGCGCCAGCAGACGGAAATAGTCGGACTCGCTATGACCGTTTTTTGCCAGCGTCGCCTGTTCTTCCGCCGTAAACTCGCTGAGCGGTTTGGCTGCCAGCCACGGCTCCCAGCCCAGCTCCTGCTGGGTAAACGCGGTGAGCGCAGTCTGACCGCTGGCCGTGAGCGGGGCGCTATGCCATTTGCCGGCCACCGCATGGGGCTGGGCGCGCGATGCTTCACCGCTCAGCAGGCGCAGGCCGGTCAGCAGGCGACTTTGAAAGCTGACAAATCCCACCAGCTGCGCCAGCGTGACGATGCCGCGCGGCGTCCAGCCGGCATGGCGCAGCGTGGTCAGTTGTTGCGGTGTGGCGTCGACCGGATGCAGGCTCAGCAGCTTAGCAAAGGCGCGACCGGCGGCAAAGCGCGCATCTGCCGGGCTTTCGCTGGATTGCTGCTGATAGTGTGCCTGCAATGATGTGACGCCGTGCCAGCCCGCGACCTGCCCGGCGAGCGCGTAACGCTGCGCCAGCGGGAAATCGTCGTCATCCTGGCCAAACAGCACCTCATAGCTGCCCTGGGCGTGTCGGGTCGCGGCCTGACGCACGTTGCGCGCCTCTGCCAGTTGCGCCGCCGGGTCGATATCGGCCAGCGCCGCCAGTAAATCTGTAGCCTGAGACATGGTTTTCTCCTGTTAAGCGGTACCCAGCGCACGCAGCGTGGGGGCAATATGTTCAGCAATTAACGCCACCGAACGCAGCGTATCGGCGTGCGGCGGATCGATAGAGTGCACCTGGAAGGTGATGTCGGTGGCGCGCGTCAGCGTACTGTCGGCCAGCAGCGAAGCCAGCACCGCGTCGGCATCGCCGATATGTGCATCGAGCTGGCGCGCGTGGCTCTCCAGCGTGCTGCCGGTGATGTCGTGGCCCGCCTTGCGAAACTGCTCCGCCTGGCGCTGCAGACCGGGCGCGGCAAGGCGGCGCGCGTAGTCGTTCGATTCGGCAACAAACGCGGTGCGTGAAGCCAGGATGCGGGGCGCCACGCCCGACGGCAGCGCCGCGAGATAAGCATCGATCATCGGGTTTTGCAGCTGCTGCAGCGACAGGTCCGGCTGGCCCGCCGGCCGCGGCTGGGTACGCGATAACATCAGCCCGTGACCGGCCTGGCCGGCACGCGTCGCGCCTGCAACGGAAAAGGTGGCGATCCACACGCGCTGCGCCAGCGTGGGAGCCTGCGGATAGAGATGATTGTCCGGATGGGCCAGCGTGTCGCCGCGCCACGCGCTGAGCAGCGTATGCAACTGGTCGGCAAACACGCCGGCGCGCTGTTCGCTGGTCAGGCCAAACGGCAAAAATGAGGTTGGCGTGCCGCCGGAGCCGAGCCCCACCTCCAGTCGTCCGTCGCTCAGCAGGTCCAGCACCGCCGCGTCTTCGGCCACGCGCAGGGCATTTTCCAGCGGCAGGGTGATGATGCCGGTGCCGAGGCGGATATGACGGGTGTGCGCGGCCACGTGGGCAAGAAACACCAGCGGTGAGGGCAGCCCGCCTTCTTTTTCATGAAAGTGGTGCTGCGCGATCCAGGCACTGTCAAATCCGCAGCGTTCAGCGTGCTGAATTTGTTCCGTCGCCAGCCGGTAGCGCTGTTGCGCCGTGGTGTCGTCGAGCAGGCGGGTAAAAAAACCGATGCGTTTGCGCGTCATGCAGACTCCTTAATCAGCGGACGGAAAACCGGAATGGCGTCAATCAACGCGCGGGTGTAGGGATGCTGCGGCGCATTGAACAGTGTGACGGTGTCACCTTGTTCAACCACTTCGCCGGCGCGCAGCACGGTAACGCTGTGTGCCAGTCGTCGTACGGTGGCCAAATCGTGGGTGATAAACAGATAGGTGAGGCCCAGCTCGCGCTGCAACTGTTGCAGCAGCTGCAGAATCTGCGCCTGCACCGTGACGTCCAGCGCCGACGTTGCCTCATCCAGCACCAGGATCGCCGGTTGCGGGATCAACGCCCGTGCGATGGCGACGCGCTGACGCTGGCCGCCAGACAGCTCGCGCGGCTTGCGCGTCAGCAGATCCAGCGGCAGTGCCACCCGCTGCGCTACCTCGTGCACCCGCTGCTGGCGCGCGGCGGCGCTGAGCGAGCCAAAGTTGCGCAGCGGTTCTTCAATGATGTTAAACAGCGTCTGGCGCGGATCGAGTGAGGCGAACGGATTCTGGTAAACAAACTGTATTTTGCGCCGTAGCTGGCGCAGCGCTTCGCCGCGCAGGCTGCTGGCATCAATGCCGTCAATCACCACTTTGCCGCGATCGGCGCGTTCAAAGCCAAGCAGAATGCGCGCCAGCGTGGTTTTGCCGGAACCGGATTCACCCACCAGCGCGTGCGTCGTGCCGCGTGGCACCGTCAGGCTGACCGCTTTCGCCACCGTCAGCGTCTGCTGCCTGCCAAGCGCAAACTGTTTATCGATGGCGTTGAGCTGAATCGCCGGTGTGGAAAAACGGGCTGCGGACGGATAAGGCAGAGCGGCAGCATCGGGCACCGCGTCCTGTAACAGCTGGCGGGTATAAGGATGCTGTGGCGCGCTGACCAGCGTCGCTGCGCTTCCCTGTTCCTGGATCTCGCCGTGACGAAACACCAGCAGACGGTCAGCGCGTTCCGCGGCCAGCGCCAGGTCGTGGGTGACAAACAGCACGGCGGTGGCGAACTCACGGCGCAACTGGTCAAGCAGATCGAGAATGCGCTTTTGCACCGTGACATCGAGCGCGCTGGTCGGCTCATCGGCGATGATCAACTGTGGTTGCAGGGCGAGGGCGATGGCAATCAGCACGCGCTGCTTCATCCCGCCAGAAAGCTGATGCGGATATTGATGCAGGCGCTGCTCCGGATGGCTCAGTCCAACTTTTTGCAGCAGCTCCAGCACGCGCTGCTGGCGCGCGGTCCGGCTAAACTTCTGATGCAGCTGCAGGATCTCGCCAACCTGATCGCCAATGGTCTTCACCGGATTAAGCGAATTACCGGGATCCTGCGGCACCAGGCTGATATGCACGCCGCGCACGCTGTCCATGCGCCGGGATGACCAGCCAGCGATATCGGTGCCGTTCAGCAAAATTTTACCGCTATCGCGCCGGGCATTGTCCGCCAGCAGACCGATAATCGCCTGGGCCGTGGTGGTTTTGCCTGAGCCGGATTCACCGACCAGCGCCACCATTTCGCCCGGCTGCAGGGTAAAGCTCACGTTATGCACCACTTCACGCCACACACCGCGCTGGCGATAGCTGAGGCTGAGGTTTTCCACGCTTAATAGCGCTGTCATGCGTCACCTCCTGCCAGCTGACGGCTGACGCGGTTCGCCGCCAGCACCACGGCGACCACCACCACGCCGGGAAAGGTAGTCAGCCACCACGCGGTAGCCAGATAGTTGCGGCCTTCGGCGATCAGCAAACCCCATTCGGGGGTCGGTGGCGGCGTGCCATAGCCGAGAAAGCTGAGGGTTGAGAGCGCCAGAATGGCCTGACCAAACTGCAGCGCGGCGAAGGCAATCACCGCGGTCAGCGAGTTCGGGACAATGTGGCGCCACAGTACCTGCCAGAAACGGCCGCCACTGCCATAAGCCGCTTCCACATATTCACTGCGGCGTACCCGCACCACTTCGCCGCGCGCCAGCCGGGCAAAACTGGCAATCGAGGCGATGCCCACCGCCAGCGCAGCGTGCACGGTGCCAAAACCCAGCAGGATCAGCAGGCTTAATGACAGCAGCAGCGCCGGGATTGAAAGCAGCACATCAACCAGTCGCATCAGTGCCTGTTCAGTGCGGCCGCCCACGGCCCCGGCCAGGACGCCCAGCGCGGTTCCGCCAGTGAGCCCCATCGCCACCGCTGCGACCGCCGCAGAGAGCGACTGCGAGGCGCCATAGACGATGCGCGCCAGCAGGTCGCGTCCGAGTTGATCGGTGCCGAGCCAGTGCGCACTGTGCGGCGCTAAGCGCTGCGCGCCGGCAATGCCTTCGGTCGGGCTATAGTGGGTAAACAGCTGCGGTGCCACGGCCGCCACAAACGCCAGCGCCAGCACCGTCCATGCCAGCCACAAGCCGGGCTGCAGGCGACGGGCACGATCGCGCCGCAAGGCCGGCTGTCCCTGACGCGCGGTAGAGTAATCGACCAGACTCATGAATTTCCTCCGGCTACGGTTTGCAGACGTGGGTCGAACAGCGGCATCAGCAGATCGACCAGCAGGTTGATCAGTACAAACGCCAGGGCGGAGATCATCACCACCGCCTGTAACACCGCCACATCCTGATTGTTGACCGCCTGCTGGGTCAGCTGGCCGATGCCGCTTAAGCCGAACACGGTTTCGGTAATCAGCGCGCCCGCGATCAATTCCCCCAGCAGCAAACCGGCCACATTGAGCACCGGCAGCAGCGCGTTGCGCATGATATGGCGCCACAGCACGTGCTGTGCGCTGGCACCTTTGGCGCGGGCCACGGCGACAAACGGCTGGGTAGCAACCTGATCAATGCTGCGCAGCAGAATCTGGGCCAGCGGGGCGGAGATGGGCACGGCGACGGTCAGCACCGGCAGAATCAGCCCCTGCAGGGGCGATGGGTTGATCACCGGGATCCAGCGCAGTTGAAAGGAGAACAGCTGAATCAGCGCGATGCCAAGCCAGAACGTCGGCAGCGAAATAAACAGTGCCGGCAGCGACTGCAATAGCGTACGCAGCAGGCGCAGCGCAGGCAGTCGCGCCAGCGCCGCCAGTGCGAAGGCCACCACGCAGGCAACGGCAAATCCGGCCAGCGCCAGCTGCAGCGTGGCGGGCAGATTGCTGCCCAGCAGATCGCTGACCGGCACACCTGCCTGCACCGAATAGCCAAAGTCACCGCGCAGCATCGCCAGCAGCGTATGCAGATATTGCTGCCAGATCGGGCTATCGGCACCGTAGGCCTGGCGCATCTCTGCAATTTGCTGCGGGCTGAGACCCAGATCCGGATTCTGGAACTTGATCAGCACCGCATCGCCCGGCAGCACCTGCAGCAGCAGAAACGACAGGGTAAACGCCGCCCATAACACCAGCAGGCTTTGTCCCGCTCTATGCAGCAGTGCGTGTCGCATCATCATCCTCTCAATGTTTTTCCAGCCATGCGCCGTAGAACGACGGTCGGCCTACGGCTTCAAAGCTCACGCCCTTCAGCCACGGCGCGCCGGCAAACACCTGCGGCTCTTCAAAGATCGGGATCACATAAGCCTGATCCAGCAGATAACGCTGGGCGTCTCCGGTGAGCGCCAGACGTTTCGCCGGATCGACTTCGGCCGAGATCGCCACCAAAAGCTTGTTGAGTTGGTCGTCACGGAAATGCCGGACTTTGTCGCTGGAGCCGCCTTTTTGCAGCAGCGCATCGCGGTTGGCGGGATAAAACATGCTCTTCACCACGTCCGGGTCGGCGCGGCCCACTTCCGAGACCGTGAGCGGGGTTTTTAGCGGATCGAGGTTGTCCAGCGTGCGGCTGCCGGCGTCACCGGCTTTCACCGTGAGCTGGACGCCAACCTGACGCCACTGCTGGGCCACCAGCTGCAGCACTTCTTTGTTCTGCGGCTGCGGCAGCGATTCATACACGGTCAGGGCCAGCTTTTGCCCCGCTTTGGCGCGGATGCCGTCGCTGCCGGGCTGCCAGCCAGCCTCATCAAGCAGTTGCCTGGCGCGGGCGGGATCATATTTCAGTTTGTCCGCGAGGTTGACATACCCGGCGGCCGAGGCGGCGAGTACCGAGGTGGCCTGCGGATAGTTAGGTGAAAACAGGGTTTGCACCACCTGCTGCGCGTTGGTCGCGTGTAACAGCGCCTGACGTACACGCAGATCGCTGACCAGCGGGTTATCCGGGCGGAAGCTGATGCTGTCGTTGACGCCACGCGTCGGCGCTGCGTAAACCGGGAACGCCTGCTGCTGCGCCTGTTTTTCGTCATACGCCTGCACCTGGCGAATAAAATCGGCCTGGCCGGCCAGCAGCGCGCCGATGCGCACGCTATCTTCCGGTGTGACGATAAATTTGATGCCAGCCAGATTCGCCGGTCCCTGCTGGGTGCTGTTTTTCGGTCCCCACTGGTAATCTTTGCGCGCGGTTAAATCCACTTCCCGCCCGAGCTTTTCATCGCTGACCACAAATGGCCCGGAGCCAATAATATGGCGCGCATCGCCGAGCTGGTCGAAACTGCGCTGCAGCGTGCTGAGCGAAACCAGCCCGGAGCCAATGGTGGCCGTGCCCTGTAAAAATCCAGGTGAGGGCTGTTTGAAATAAAACTTCACCGTCTGGGGATCAATCACTTCGCTGCGTTGGTAATTATTAATCACTTCAGACACCGGCAGGCGCTGGGCTTTATTACCGAGTCCGTAAGTATCAAAGTTTTTCGCCACGGCATTCGCATCCAGCGGCGTGCCATCGGAAAAGGTGACGCCGGGGCGAATTTTAAAAGTGTATTCCGTTTTATCCGCGTTGCTGCTCCAGCTTTCGGCAATCCACGGTTCCACCTGCAGCGTTTTCGGATTTTGCCACGTCAGTTTGTCGGTGATCTGATTGAGAATGCCGCCGTTGGGATAAAAACCCCCGGCCGGCGGATAAAGATTGGTATGTGCCTGCTGTTCCAGATAAATCAGCGTGCCGCCTTTGACCGGCGTCTCCGCCGCCTGGGCGCTAAATATCCCTGTCAGCAGGGCTAAGCTCAGCGCCCGCAAGTGAAAATGCGTCTTCATGATGATTTCCTTTGTTATCAAGTGCCCGGTGGGCTGAAATCATCATCAAATGTGCAACCCGTGAGTTGAACCAATGAATTGCACTAAGCTTTTGCGAAAATAACAAAAGCGGAGAATTAATTTTATGACGCAATTATCGGGTTGTTTTTCCTGGCCCGATAAAATTGTTTTTTTCTCAACCTGAAAACCTGCACTGAGGTTATTGCTGCTGCGGATCATTACCGGCTCGCGTAATGTTAACCCGACAGAAAGCGAAATCCGCTTTATGAAAAATCAGGCTTTCATCCACCAGTATTATGACTATTTCTCATTTCCTGAATCGCTTTGCCGATTTAGTTGTTTTACGAAATATAAATCTCCCCGCCACACTAAGCGCCATATTCATCGCAACCCTATTCATCGAAATAAGGAACAGGCGCATGTCATACCGACTGAGTTTGCTCGACAAATCACCGATTGCAGCAGGTGAGAGCGCCACGCAGGCCCTGCATCGCACACTGCAGCTGGCTCAGCGCGCGGAAGCCTGGGGTTATCACCGCTTCTGGCTGGCGGAACACCACAACAGCGAGCAGCTGGCGAGTCCTTCGCCGGAATTGTTGATTGCCTGGATCATTGGCCAGACCCGGCATATCCGCGTGGGTTCCGGCGGCGTGATGTTGCAGCACTACAGCCCTTATAAAGTGGCGGAAAACTTCAACCTGCTGGCTGCGCTGGCACCTGGACGTATCGACCTGGGCGTGGGGAAAGCGCCCGGCGGACTGCCGCTTTCCACCCGCGCGCTGCAATTGGGGGTGCGCCAGCAGGAGAAAGGCAGCTTTGCCGAACAGCTGGCGCTGCTGGATAGCTGGCTCAGTGTGCCGCCGGTGGGGGATGAGGAGATCCTGCGCGCCACGCCGCAGCCGCCGCGTCCGGCCAATCGCTTTCTGCTCGGGGCCAGCGAAGCGAGCGCCCGACTGGCGGCAGAGCTCGGCTGGCAGCTGGTGTTCGCCGCACACCACAACGGCGATCCGCAACTGATGGCGCAGGTGCTGAACAGCTATCGCCAGCACAGTCAGGGTCAGCGTGCGCTGGTGGCGGTGCAGGTGGTGGTGGCGGATTCGCCGGCAGAAGCTGACCTGCTGGTCGACACACTGCGCATTTATCACGTCAGCGTGACGGGTGGACAGAGCGTTAACGTCGGCAGCATTGAACAGGCTGAGCGCTATGTGCGTCAGGGCGGGTTCAGTGACTACGTGATTGAGCCACGCACGCCGTCGCTGCTGAAAGGGACCGCGGCACAGGTGCACGCGCAGCTTGATGCGCTGCACCAGCGTTACGGCATTGAAGAGTTTGTTATTGATACACCGGTGGCGGAGGAGCAGGCGCGGGTGAAATCCCTCGAACTGCTGGCGACGCATCGTCTGGTTAGCGCCTGACCGGGAGGTCCTGTGACGATAGTAAGCGAACAGCAGCTGATTGACTGGCGGCGCGAGCTGCACAGCTGGCCGGAACTCTCCGGTCATGAAGTGGAAACCAGCGCGCGGCTGCGCCGCTGGCTGCAGCAGGCTGACGTGCGCCTGCTGGATTATCCGCTGCACACCGGCGTGGTGGCGGAAGTGGGTCAGGGCGCGCCCCTGATCGCCCTGCGTGCCGATATCGATGCATTACCGATCCATGAAGCCACCGGGCTGCCTTTTCGTTCACGGCAAGCCGGCGTCATGCACGCCTGCGGTCACGATGTGCACAGTGCGGTGATACTGGGTGCCACGCTGCAGCTGAAAGCACAGGAAGCTCAGCTACCGGGGCGGGTGCGCATCCTGTTCCAGCCAGCGGAAGAGATTGCTCAGGGCGCGCGCCAGTTCATCGACGCGGGGGTGCTGGATCAGGTGCAGGCGATTTTTGGCATGCACAACGAACCGGGTTTGCCCACGGGCACCTTTGCCACGCGCAGCGGTGCGTTTTATGCCAACGCCGATAAATTTGTGGTGCGCGTGCACAGCACCCGCGCGGACGTGAACAGCATCCTGGTCGCCAGCCAGATTATTCAGGCGCTGCAATCCCTTACCAGCCGCAGCTTTAATACGCTGGACAGTCTGGTGCTGAGCGTCACGCGGATTGATGCGCACAGGCACGACGGTCAGCCGACGGCTGACGCGGAATTTGGCGGCACGGTGCGCACGCACGATAAACAGGTGCGCGCGCAGCTGGAGCAGCGTGCGCGCGAGGTGGTGGTCAATATCGCCGCCGCCAGCGGTGCCACGGCCACCTTTAGCTGGCATCCGGGGCCGCCGGTACTGGAGAACGACGCCCACTGGGCACAGTTTGCCAGTCAGGTGGCGCAGCAGGTGGGTTATCAGGTGCAACATGCTGAGCTACACCTTGGCGGCGAAGATTTCGCTTATTACCTGCAGCAGCTCCCTGGCGCGTTTGTCAGCATTGGCAGCGCCAGTGAATTTGGCCTGCATCACGGTGGCTTCAAACCCGATGAAGCGCTGATCGCCCCGGCGGCACACTACTTTAGTCAGCTGGCGCAACAGGCATTGCAGCAGCTAAACGCGCGATGTCGCGACGCCATCCTTAACTGATTTTCTTCCATTTCTGGCAGCGCTGTACGGCGATAAGGCTATCGCCGGCAGGCTGCGCCATGAGCAAAGAGAGACGATTATGACTGCAAGACAACTGCGCCTCGGCACCATTCTGCACGGCGCATCCGGCAACATGTCCGCCTGGCGTCATCCGGCGGCGCAGGCGGATGCCAGCATCAGTTTTGATTACGCCCGCCGTATCGCCCGTAAAGCCGAGGCTGGCAAACTGGATTTCCTGTTTGTCGCCGATGGCCTGTTCATCAATGAGAAATCGATCCCGCACTTTCTTAACCGCTTTGAACCGCTGACGCTGCTGTCGGCGCTGGCCGGCGTCACCGAGCATCTCGGTCTGGTCGGTACGGTGTCCACTTCCTACAGTGAGCCGTTCACCGTCGCCCGCCAGTTCGCCAGTCTCGACCATCTCAGCGGCGGGCGCGCGGGCTGGAATGTGGTGACATCGCCGCTGGAGGGCTCGGCAAAAAACTTTTCGCGTCAGCAGCATCCCGAGCATGCGCTGCGCTACCGCATCGCCGACGAGTACCTGCAGGTGGTGAAAGGGTTGTGGGATTCCTGGGAAGAGGGCGCGTTTGTGCGCAACAAAGCCAGCGGTCAGTTCTATGCGCCTGACAAACTGCACACGCTGAATCATCACGGTGATTTTTTCCAGGTACAGGGGCCGCTGAATATTGAGCGCACGCCGCAGGGCCGGCCGATTATCTTTCAGGCGGGCGCCTCGGAAGATGGCCGCAAGCTGGCGGCGCGTCATGCTGACGCCATCTTCACCCATCAGCCAACGCGCGAAGAAGCGCAGGCGTTCTACCGGGATGTGAAGCAGCAGCTGGTGGCGAACGGGCGTGAACCGGGCGATCTGCACATTTTCCAGGGCGTCAGTGTGATCGTGGGGGAGGATGACGCAGACGTCGAGCGCCAGTACCAGACCACCGCGGCGCTGGTCTCAATTGAGGATGCACTCAACTACCTTGGTCGCTTCTTTGACCATCACGACTTCTCGCAGTATCCGCTCGATCAGCCGTTCCCGGACATTGGCGATATTGGCCAGAATAGCTTCCGTAGCACCACCGACGAAATCAAACGCAAAGCGCGTGAACACGGCCATACGCTGCGCCAGGCCGCGCTGGAAGCCGCGACGCCGCGTCCGCTGTTTCACGGCACGCCACAGCAGGTGGCGGATGGTCTGCAGCTGTGGTTCGAAACCGAAGCCACTGACGGTTTCATTATTCAGGGCGGCACGCCGGACACCTTCGAGCGTTTTGTTGATCAGGTGATTCCGGTTCTCCAGGCGCGCGGCCTGACGCGTCGCGAATACCCGGGCAGCACGCTGCGCGCCAGCTTTGGTCTGAAACAACCGCTCAACCAGTTCACACCACAATAACGATGAGAAAACACGCTATGCAGAAAAAATCCCTGATTGCGCTGCTGTTACTGGGCCTGAGCAGTGCGGCACTGGCCGAGGACGTGGCCGTCAATGGTCAGCAGGTGAGTCTTGCCGCCAATAAAACGCCCATCAACACACCAGAGAATCCTGCCGCCGTGGCGCAAATTCCGGCGGGCCACAAATTTGCCGTGCCGGGATCGTTCACCGTGGCGGTGGCGGCACTCAACTCGCCGCCGCTCACGGTATTCAGCGACGACAATAAAACGCTGCTGGGCAGTGAGGTGGATATCGCGCGGCTGGTAGCCGACAGCCTCGGGCTGAAGCTCAACATCGTGCCCACCTCGTGGGAAGACTGGCCGCTGGGCGTGGCATCGGGCAAATATGACGCGGCGATCACCAACGTGACGGTGACCAAAGATCGTAAACAGCGTTTTGATTTTGCCACCTACCGCAAAGATTCGCTGGGCTTCTATGTGAAAACCAGCAGCCCGATTACCTCGCTGAGCAAGGCAGAAGATATCGCCGGCCTGCGCATCATCGTCGGCTCCGGCACCAATCAGGAAGCCATCCTGCTGGCCTGGGATAAAGAGAATCAGGCTAAGGGACTGAAGCCTTTCACACCGGTTTATACCAAAGATGACGCTGCGCAGACGCTGGCGCTACAGGCCGGGCGCGCCGACGCTTACTTCGGCCCTAACGTGATTGGCGCGTGGAAAGCGGCGCTGACCAAAAAGACCCGGCTGGTGGGCAGTGTGGACGGCGGCTGGCCGAAGGCGGCGCACATCGCGGTGACGGTGAAGAAAGACAACGGGCTGGTGCAGCCAATCAACACCGCGCTCAACGGCGTGATCAAAAACGGTGACTACGACAAGGTGCTGAACCGCTGGGGTGAAGGCGTGGAGCGTCTGGATCGTTCCGAGATCAATCCACCCGGACTGGGCGATTAAGGAGGAGGCATGAGCCAGCAATTTTTCCGCGAAGTGTCACCGGAAGCGCCGGAGCTGCAGCCGATTCTTGACGGTCTGTTTGGTGAATATGCAGCACGCTACGGCGATTTCTTCAGGAAACACAATGAAGTTGAGCTGACCGAGTGGTATCTGCCGCCGCGCGGGCTGTTCATCGTGCTGGAGCGCGACGGTGAGATCATCGCCATGGGCGCCTACAAACCGTGGGATGCTACCACCGCCGAACTGAAGCGCATCTGGACGCGGCGTGACCTGCGCCGTCAGGGACTGGCACTGCTGATTCTGCAGGAGCTGGAGCGCCGGGCGCTGCGCGCAGGCTATCAGCGCGTGTTTCTCACCACCGGTTTCCGTCAGCCGGAAGCGGTGCAGCTGTATATCGGCCACGGCTATCAGCCGCAGTTTGAGCTGCGCGAAGATATGGAGATTTACGGCCAGCCGCCGCACGATGGCCGGCTGCGTTTTCTCAAAGTGATTGATGTGCACAACGTGGCGCAGGCCAGCTAAGGAGAGCCACCATGAGTAAGCAACAACCTTTGACCGTGGTGCCCGCACGCTATCCGGCGCGTACCGTCGGTGCCATCATCGCGCTGTTTATCCTTGCGGCGGTGATCGATTCCGTGGCTTTTAATCCGCGCTGGGAGTGGAGCGTGTTTGCCCGCTGGTTTTTCGATCCGGTGATTCTTAATGGCCTGGGACAAACGCTGCTGCTGACGCTGTGCGGCACGCTGCTGAGCCTGATATTCGGCGGCCTGCTGGCCCTGGCGCGGCTCTCGTCATCGTGGCTGCTGAGCACGCTGGCGTTTGGCTATATCTGGCTGTTTCGCTCGCTGCCGCTGATTGTGGTGCTGATCATTCTGTATAACTTCTCGTACCTGTACGACACGCTGTCGTTCGGTATTCCGTTCACCGCCCTGTCGTGGGGGCACTTCCAGACCATCAACGTGCTCGGCCAGTTCCCGGCGGCGGTGATTGGCCTGACGCTGGTGCAGAGCGCGTATAGCGCGGAGATTATTCGCGGCGGGTTTCTCGGCGTCGATCACGGCCAGTTTGAAGCCGCTTCCGCGCTGGGATTATCGTCGTCGCGTCGTACGTTTCGCATCATTCTGCCGCAGGCACTGCGCGCGATTATTCCCACCACCTTTAATGAGATCATCAGCCTCGCCAAGGGCACCTCAATGGTGTATGTGCTGGCGATGCCCGAGCTGTTTTACACCATCCAGATGATCTACAACCGCACCCAGCAGGTGATCCCGCTGCTGATGGTCGGGGCCGCCTGGTATCTGATCATCACCACCGTGCTGTCGCTGCTGCAGCACAGCGTCGAGCGCTGGCTGGCACGCAGCGTCACGCGTGAACCGCAACCTTCGCGCTGGCGCCAGTGGCGCAACCGCAGCGTGAACCCTGCCGTCAACGAGGAGCTGTCTCATGTCCGAAGCCATTGATTACCGCTATCTGCATACCACCGGCGCCATCAGTATTACCGGCGTCAGCAAGACGTTTGGCCGGCATAAAGCGCTGGATGAGGTGTCGCTTGAGCTGGCTCCCGGTTCGGTGACGGTGATCCTCGGGCCGTCCGGTTCTGGCAAATCGACGCTGCTGCGCACCATCAACCATCTGGAGCGCGTGGATGAAGGCTTTATTCAGATCGATGGCGATTACATCGGCTACCAGCGGCGCGGCGATAAGTTGTATGAGCTTAAAGAGAAGGCGATTTTGCGGCAGCGCATCAACGTCGGCTATGTGTTCCAGAACTTCAATCTGTTTCCGCACCTGACGGTGCTGGAAAATCTGATTGAAGCGCCGATTGCACATCGTCAGCTGTCGCGCCGGGCAGCGATCGATCGCGCCGGTGAGCTGCTGGATGTGGTCGGCCTGCGGCACAAAGCCGATGCCTGGCCGCGGCATCTCTCTGGCGGCCAGCAGCAGCGCATTGCGATTGCGCGTGCGCTGATGCTTAACCCGCGCGTGATGCTGTTTGATGAGCCGACTTCGGCGCTCGACCCGGAACTGGTGGGCGAAGTGCTGGATGTGATTAAAAAACTGGCGCGATCCGGCACCACGCTGGTGATTGTCACGCACGAGATCGGCTTTGCGCGCGAAGTGGCGGATAACGTGGTGTTTATGGTTGACGGGCGCGTGGTTGAGCAGGGCAGCAGCCAGCAGGTGCTAAATCAGCCGCGTCATGAGCGCACCAAACGTTTCCTCGCCAGGGTGCTGTAATGAAGCCGGTGATTATACTCGCGCTGACGGGTGCGGTGCTGGCGGCACCCGCGACAGGCGCGCAACAGCTGGACGCCAGTCATAACGAAACGCCGATCACTATGGCGGCCAATCCGCAGGCGATCGCGAAGATCCCCGCCGGATTTCATTTTGTTCACCCCGGCTATTTAACCGTCGCCACTTCAGCCAATAATTCACCGCCGATTGGTCTCTGGGCGTCCGATAATAAAACGCTGATCGGCAGCGACCCGGACATTGCGCGCCTGCTGGCCGACAGCCTCGGTCTGAAACTCAGGCTGGTGCCGGCGGCCTGGGAGGACTGGCCGCTGGGCATCACGGCAGGGCGCTATGATGTGGCGATGTTTAATATCGCGGTGACCGAGGAGCGCAAGCAGAAGTTTGATTTCGCCACCTATCGCGCGGATAACCACGCCTTCGCGGTGAAAGCGGACAGTAAAATCAGCGCGATTCGTCGCCGGGAAGACGTGGCCGGCAAACGGATTATCGTGGGCTCCGGCACCAATCAGGAGCGAATCTTACTGAGCTGGGATGAGAAGAATCGGGCGCAGGGCCTGGCCCCGGTGCAGCCGATTTATCTCAACGATGATGCCTCCGCCACGCTGGCGCTGCTCTCTGGCCGGGCCGATGCGTCATTTGGCCCGCAGGCCATGGCGGCGTGGAAAGTGGCTTCGCGCGGGCAAACCAAAATTGTCGGGCACGGACCGTTTCGCGCCTGGGTGGCGGTCACCACGAAGAAGGGCAATGGCCTGGACGTCGCGCTGCAGCAGGCGATCAACGGTGCTATTGCTGGCGGCCAGTATCGCCAGGTGCTGGCAAGATGGGGTGAAGAGGGCGAGGCGGTGGAGATTTCGCAGGTTAATCCGCCTGGGATTGTTTATCAGGAGAATTAGGGCGGGGTGGCAGAGCGGCGAGATGAGTTTTCACCCGTTCAACAACACAGGCAATAGCGGTAACGGCGCAATTCATTGCGCTATGTCGGGATGGGCATGGCGCTTCTGAACATCAGCGCGATAAATCGCGCCGCTACAGGATGTGCGGTTTACAAGTACCGGAATGACACTTCGCACGTAGCGTAGCGGCGCAATTTATTGCGCTATGCCGGGATGGGCATGGCGCTTCTGAACATTCGCGCGATGAATCGCGCCGCTACAGTTTCGTGCAATGTGATGTATTGCGTGAGGACACAGCAATCCGTCCACACGTCATCCCGCCCGGTTTATCCTGCTTTTTTTATCCACTGTAATGCTTCGGCGGCGGGCAGCGGGCGGGCAAAATGGTAACCCTGGAATAAATGGCAGCCCTTATTGCGCAGGTGCTCGAAATACTCCTCGCTCTCAATCCCTTCCGCCAACACGTTCAGCCCCATCGCGCGCGACAGCTCAATGGTCTTTTGCACCACAATCGCCGCCGATTCGTTTTCAAAAATGTGCATGATCAGGGATTTATCAATCTTAATATCATCAATAGCGAAATCACTCAGCGACTTAAGCGAAGAGTAGCCGACGCCGAAATCGTCGATCGCCCACTTAATCCCTAACTGGCTGAAGTGGTTAATGACATCCCCAATGCGCTGCTGATCGTAAATAAAGGTGGTCTCGGTAATTTCAAACTTCAGCCGCTCGGGACGGATTTTGTAATGCGACAGCGTCAGCAGCGTGTCATGGGTGAAGTCGCGGTGCATCAACTGCAGCGGGCTGATATTGATGGAAAACACCAGCGGGGGCAGCCGCAGCACGCGATCCCACTCAACGATTTGTTGCAGCATGCGCTCCAGCACCCACTTGCCAATATCGATAATCAGCCCGCTTTTTTCGGCTACCGGAATAAACACCTCCGGTGAGATAAAGCCTTTCTCCGGGTGCTTCCAGCGCAGCAGCGCTTCAAAACCGATGAGATTTTTGTCGCCATCGACCTGCGGCTGATAATAGAGCTCCAGCTGCTGGCGCTCGATGGCGGACGCGAGCTCGCGCTTGATAAGATCGGTGGCGGAATAATTGCCGCCATAGGTAAACACGGTCGACAGCAGTGCCGTCACCGGCACTGCACAATTGAAAACGGTAAAAACGGCTTCCTGCGGAATATTCAGATGGAAACGATTATTTTCCCAGATCAGACCGGTGGTGACAAAAAACAGATAACACAGCAGGCACAGCAGCGGAAATATTTTACTCAGATAAAAGGATTGCTGGCGCAACACCAGTGCCGAACCGATGATCAAGGCCACCAGATAGTTATATTCTGAACGCTTGCCGGCAGCGTGATGATTATCCACCAGCAACAGCACGATGATGGTGAATAATAACGCATGGGTAATGATCGCCAGATGCCGCTCCAGCCGGTCGCTGAAGGCGCCGATGATGATGTAGCCCCCCAGCGCTATACTGGCGATATACAGACAGCCAATGTCATGATGACCGCGACTGAAATTCAGTGTTGCCATAAAGATACCGGCCACGATACTGGCGACGCCGGCAATCAGCAGCGTCAGGCGGAGCTTTTTTTCCGGGCTATCACCCTGCAGAATGAAGGGCAGATTACGGATGCGCGACCAGGCTGAACTCAACAAAGGGTTCATAAACGGTTCCGGGTTTTATTGTCATGACGCGTGAAGGTGTAAACGCCACATAATATATTTAAGCGAGACGACTGTCATAATTGTTTTCAGATTATTTGCGCGTTAAGCGCGGGTTTTTATATTTGACATAAGCGGCGTCAAATAGCGCTATTAACGCATTCAGGCGCAATATTTAACGCCACCAGCGATAAGCGATGCGCTATACCGGCGAAGGCGCGCGCAGCGCGACCCGATTGTTCCTCGCCAGTGACGTCGCCGCAGAGTAGAATGACCACGCGGCGCGGCGACAGCGTGCCGGACAATAACAGCCGGAACCGCAGCCGGATACGCGTCACCAGGTTGGACTAACCCACTTTCAACATACTGATTGCAATGAAAATTCGTTTCTTATCTGCTAATGAACTCAAGCTGGCCGAGGTGCGTACCATCCTTGAGCCGGTGGGTGTCGAAGTGGTGCCCATTGCGCGCCGTATTGAAGAGATTCAGACCGAAAATGAGGTGGAGCTGGTTCGTGACAAACTGACTAAAGCCTTTTCAATCATTGGCCGCCCGCTGTTTGTCGAGCATACCGGTCTGTATCTGGATGGGCTCAATGGCCTGCCCGCCGGACTGACGCGCATTTTCTGGAGCCGGCTGAACGCGGAACGCTTTACCAAACTGGTGAACGGGCTGGACAGCCCGGGCGTTACCGCCAAAACCGTCCTCGGCTACTGTGACGGGCGCAAAATGTACCAGTTTGAAGGCCAGCTGCGCGGCACCATTGCCCGGGAGCCGGCGGGGCCACGCGAATTTCAGTGGGACTGCGTCTTTATCCCGGAAGGGCACACCCAGACATTCGCTGAAATGGGCGAACTGAAAAACGAAATCTCGATGCGCCGCCTGGCGCTGGATCGCTTTGCCACCTTTCTGAAAACTTCGCGGGGACTGGCATGAAACCGGAACTCAAACGCGCTTACGATGCCGGCAAACTGATTCTGTTCGCCGGTGCGGGCATCTCACGCAATCTCGGACTGCCGGAGTGGCACGAGCTAATTGCGCATCTGGCTAATGAGCTGGGCTACGATCCGAAGATCTTCAATACTTACGGCACCCATTTGTCGCTGGCGGAGTATTACAAACAGCGCAAAGGCTCGCTCGGCCCGCTGCGCAGCTGGATGGATCGCGAGTGGCACCGTCCGGACATCGACGTGCGCAGCTCTGAAATCCACACCATGATCACCCAGGGCAATTTCTCGCGCATCTATACCACCAATTACGACCGCTGGCTGGAGATGGCGCATGAAGCGCACAATGTGCCGTACAGCAAGGTCGCTAATGCCGCCGATCTGGTGTCGCTGACCGAAGATAAGCGCCATATTATTAAACTTCATGGCGATTTTGACGATGATACCTCCATCGTGCTGGATGAGAGCAGCTACTTTGAGCGGCTCTATTTTGACTCGCCGCTGGATATCAAACTGACCCATGATGTCATGGGTAACTCCGTGCTGTTTGTTGGCTACAGCATCAGCGATTTCAATATCCGTCTGCTGTTTTATCGCCTGACCAAGATGTGGGGCCGCACCGGGCTGGCGACCGCACGGCCTAAATCCTACCTGTTCACCAACCGCAATAATCCGGTGGCGAAAGAGGTACTGGGGCAGTGGGGCATTGAGATGATCGTGTCTGAAGAGGACGATCCGCGCAAAGCGCTGGCAACCTTCCTTGAAGAGCTGCTGGCTTAAACGGCAAGCAGAAAACCGTTGGCTAAAAAAGCTGAATGAAATATACTGTATATAAACACAGTAAATGAGGTGCATCATGGCAGTCGAAACCAAATATGTTGTGGTCAGAAAGGGTGAAGAGAAGATGACGTTTGCCAATAAAAAAGACGCAGATGCATGGGACAAGATGCTCGATATGGCCGACGCGTTCACCGACTGGCTGCAGCAACATCAGCCAGCGATGGATGAGGCCCAGGCCGAAGCGCTGGGTATGCTGCTGGCCGAACAGAAAGACGCGGTGCAACACATTCTGCGCACCAGCAAACTGCCGGACGCGGTGAAAGACAGCGGCGAAACCGCTGCTGACGACAGCGATACGGCTGTGCCGGAAAAAGAGAAGAAGGTGCGTGCGGTCAAAGCCGCCTGAGGAACCGCGCGTTCGCTTTGTACTGCTGCTGAATCCGGGCCAGCCTCTGTGCTGGCCTGGGAACCGTGCTAAGGATCAGTGCGTGAAAAGAGAGAAGGTGCCTGAGTAGTAACTGACCATCCACGCCACATACACCAGCCAGACCACCATTAACCCTGCCAGACTCAATTTACCTGCCATGTTGCATTCCTCTTGTTATGCGGCGCGTTGCGCCCGTACGCAATAACCTGACAGCACAACGAAGTGGCGATCTTGCGCCAGATCAAATTCCCTCTTTTTTACTGCATGGTCTTAGCGTTTTTAATGGCGACCCGACGCCACAACAGCAGTTGATGGTTTTCTGATCGGACCTGCCAGGCCATCAAGTTCCCGGATTGTGCGCCGATAGAGTGATTACAGGGATGCAGGTGCACAGGGCGTGATTCTTTTTCAGTAATAAAGTGTCAACACCAGGAGCGCCGACATGGCCACAACCGTATCTAATAAGAAAAAAATGAGCACCCGCACACAAATGCTGCTGACGGGCGCCTTAACCATCACCCTCGGCTTCGCCGTGACTATCGGCGTGCTCAGCTGGCAGTCCAGCAATGAGCAAAAATCGCTGGCGGAAAGTTACTTACAGCAGATTGCGCAGAGTCAGGCGCTGCAAATCCAGCAGGAGCTGAGTTACGCACGCGATGTCGCACACAACCTTGGCCACAGTCTGATTGCCCTGCCGGCTGCCGGCGTGCAGGACCGCAAAGTGGCCGATAAGCTGCTGGTCTCTGCACTGCGTGATAATCCGGACTATCTCTCTATTTCGGTCATCTTCGAAGAAAACGCGTTTGACGGACGCGATGCTGAGTTTGCCTCTCAGGCTGGCGCGGCACCTAAAGGACGTTACGCCTATTTCGTCGATCGCGACCAGGGCGGCAATTTTGCCCTGCATCCGCTGACTTCAATCTTTACGCCGGGCCAGGGCGATTACTATCTGCTGCCGCAGAAAAGCCAGAAAGATACGCTGATCGAACCTTATAGCTATGCCTATAACGGTGTGCCAACGCTGCTGACCTCGGTGGCCGCGCCAATTATCAGCCAGGGCAAACTGTGGGGCGTGGTGACTTCCGATATCTCACTGGCGTCACTGCAGGAAAAAGTGAACAGCATCAAACCGTGGGAAGGCAGCGGTTACGCCATGCTGCTCTCCAGCGCGGGCAATGTAGTGTCTTATCCGGATAAAAGCCAGACCAGCAAAGCCTGGAAGGGCGACACACATGATTTCAGCAGCACGGTCACCGAACAGCACGACGCTATTCTGGGCGAGGATGCGCTGGTGGCCTGGCGGCCGGTGGTGATCGGTAACAGCGATCAGAAATGGTATCTCGGCGTGGTGGCCCCGGTGAGCAAGGTGATGGAAGCGGCGCACCGTCAGCTGATTAACGCGGTAATTTTAATGGTGATCAGTATCCTGGTGGTGTGCGCACTGCTTGGGCTGGTATTTAGTCGTAAAGTGCTGAAGCCGATTGGCGGTGAGCCACTGACCGCAGCCACCATTGCGCTGGCGGTGGCCGATGGCAAACTGGATAACGCCATCCCGCTGAAAGCGCGCGATAATAGCAGTCTGTTCTTCGCCTTGCACACCATGCAAAACCAGCTGCGCGAGATTGTCGGGCAGATTCAGGATGCCAGCGCATCGGTGCGTCAGGGCGCGGGTGAAATCGCCAGCGGCAACCTCAACCTCGCGTCACGTACCGAAGAGCAGGCGGCCGCGCTTGAACAAACTGCCGCCAGCATGGAGCAGATTACTGCGACGGTGAAACACAACGCTGCTAACGCGCATCAGGCGACGACGCTGACCGATAACGCCACGCACATCGCCAGCCGCGGTGAGTCACTGGTGGGCCAGGTAGTGCAGACCATGGCGCAAATCGACGACAGCGCGAAGAAAATCGGCGACATCACCGCCATTATCAACAGCATCGCCTTCCAGACCAACATTCTGGCGCTCAACGCCGCGGTTGAAGCGGCGCGCGCCGGCGAACAGGGACGCGGTTTTGCCGTGGTGGCGTCGGAAGTGCGTAATCTGGCACAGCGCAGCGCCAATGCGGTGAAGGACATCGCTGCGCTGATTGAAGAGTCCGGGCAGCGCGTCGGCAGCGGTGTGCAGCTGGTGCAGGATGCCGGTAAAACCATGCAGGAGATGACGCAGGCGGTAAACTCGGTGCGCACTATTATCGGCGAGATTGTTACCGCGTCAGACGAGCAGGCGCGCGGCATCAGCCAGGTAACGATCGCGGTAAACGAGATGGATGGCACCACCCAGCAGAACGCCGCGCTGGTCCAGCAGATGTCAGCCGCCGCCAGTTCGCTGGAAGACCAGGCGGCACAGCTGGCGCATACCGTGGGACGTTTTCACCTCAGCTGAGGTCGGTGACCGATCGCCGGCACGCTGCGTAAATCAGGACGGTCGCCACATCAGGCGACCGTCTTATTCCTTTCATCCGTTTCGCCGTGACGGCATCATGCGCAGCAACGTATTGTCTTTAATCAGATAATGATGCACCAGCGCGGCCGCCGCGTGCAGACCAATCAGCCAGTAGCCGTATGGCGCGAGGGTTTCGTGCCAGTCGCTCAGCATATCGGCAAAGTCGGGATCCGGGCTGGCGCTGACCGGCATCGGAATCGCAAAAATCCACCAGTTACGGCCCATGTAAAAGCGCGAAAGGATGCCGAGAATCGGCAGCACGATAAAGAACAGATAGATCGCCAGATGCATCAGATGCGCCAGTCCGGTTTGCCAGTGTGGCGGCTGGGGTTCGATTTTCGGGCTGCGATGGCGAAAACGCAGCACAATGCGTGACAGCATCAGCAACAGCACACAACTGCCGGCGCTGAAATGTCCGACGATCATGGTGTAGCCTTGCCAGGATCCGCGCGTGAATAAGCCGCGAAACTCCATGGTGCAGTAAGCGGTGGCCACCAGTACCAGCGTCAGCCAGTGAATAAAGATTTGCGCAGGGGCATATTTGTTACGCATAGCCAGTCCGAAAATAAGCGGTGTGGGATGCTTAACATAGCGAAAAACGCGCTGAATTAATTCATTTTTTGCCACATCCCGTCCGGCTTACTGTTCGGCTGTCTGCAACAGCTGACGCAGCAGGGCGGCAAGCTGCTGCTGCTGCCGATCGTCCAGCGTGGCCAGCAGCGCGTTCTGCGTTTGCGTATGCACCTGCAGCGCCTGCTCAATCTTCGCCAGCCCGGCCGGCGTCAGCCTCACCAGCGTGCTGCGTTTATCATCGGCATCGGCAACACGCGCAATCAAGCCCTCTTCTTCCAGCCGGTTAAGCCGGTTGGTCATGGCACCGGAGGTGACCAGCAGCGATTTATAGAGCTGCGTGGGCGACAGCCGGTAAGGTGCGCCGGCACGCCGCAGCGTCGCCAGCACATCAAATTCGCCGTCGCGAAAACCAAAGGGCGCCAGCGCCTCAGCGCGCTGTTTCGCCAGAAGCTTCATCAGGCGCAGCATGCGGCCAAAAATCGCCATGGAAGAGGCGTCCAGCTCCGGCATGGCGCTGGCCCATTGCGCAACGACAAAATCTACGTGGTCAGTCATGTTAACTCTCATCAGTTCACGGCGGGCAATGTGTCGCTTTGTGCGCACCCGCTATCGTTCTCCCGCAAAGTATCTTAACGTTAAGATACTTTGGTGTATGGAGACAGAATGTGAATCGTACCTTACCTGCTATTGGCATGTTTGCTTTACTGGTTTTTGTGGTGGCGCTGAATTTGCGTCCGGTGATGGCGGCCATCGGACCGCTGTTCCTGCAACTGCAGCACGATGCAGGGCTCAGTGCCACGCAGCTGAGCCTGCTGACGACGCTGCCGGTCATTATGATGGGGCTGGCGGCGCTGGCCGGGCCGCTGCTGCTGCTGCGCAGGCTGGGTGAAGCGCGCGGCATTACCGCTGGCCTGATAGTGCTGGTGCTCGCGGGTGGCGCGCGTGGCGTTGATCACAGTGCCACCATGCTAACCGCCAGCGCGCTGCTGGCGGGCTGCGGCATCGGGCTGATTCAGGCGCTGATGCCCGCGCTCATCAAACGTCACTTCGCCTCGCGTGCCGGTACGCTAATGGCACTGTTCACCACCGGTATTATGGCCGGAGCTGCAGTGGCCGCAGCCAGCGCCGCGCCGCTCGCCAGCCATGCCGGACTGACGATCGCCCTGATGCTGCCGTCGCTACCGGCGCTGATCGCATTGATTCTGTGGCTGCGCCTGCAGCCTGTGACCACGAGGGTAAACACGCCACCGGCCGGCGGCGTACACCGCACGCGGCGCGCCTGGCTGTTGATGCTGTTTTTTGGCATCGGCACCGGTGCTTACACGCTGGTGCTGGCGTGGCTGCCGCCATTTTACATGCAACACGGCTGGCTGCCGGCACAGAGCGGCTACGTGCTGGGCGCATTAACCCTGACCGAAGTCGCCGCCGGATTTATGCTCTCCGCACTGATTCATCGCTGCCGCGATCGCCGCTGGCCGCTGCTGCTGGTGCTGGCTTCCATCCTGCTGGGGCTGATCGCACTGCTGTGGCTGGGCGGCGAACGCGCCTGGTTACCGACGCTGCTGCTGGGATTGGGGATTGGTGCGCTGTTTCCGCTATCGCTGATCGTCACGCTTGATCATGCCCGTACGCCGGAAGAAGCCACTGCGCTGCTGTCGTTCGTGCAGGGCGGCGGCTATATACTGGCCGCGCTGATGCCGCTGATGGCCGGCATTGTGCGCGACCGCGCGGCATCACTCGACAGTGCGTGGCAGATCATGGCGGCGGGCGTGCTGCTACTGATGTTGATGGCGCTGCGACTCAAACCCCAGCGATAACGGCAGGAAACCATTGTCAGACGGAATACGCTGTTTTATAAACCGTGCAGAGTGAGAGGATCGATAAATCAGGAGCAATGATGTCCCCGCAGGTCGGTGTTGGCGTATTAATTTTCCGCGATGGCAAGCTGTTGCTCGGCCAGCGTAAAGGCAGCCACGGTGCCGGTGACTGGTCGGCGCCGGGCGGCCATCTGGAGTTTGGTGAATCACCGGAAGCCTGTGCACGGCGGGAAGTGCTGGAGGAGACCGGTCTACAGCTGCACAGCGTACACAACGGTGCCTTCGTCAGCGATGTGTTTCCGGCGGTCAACCGCCACTATATTACGCTGCTGATGGTAGCGCCGGACGCCAGCGGTGAGCCGCAGCTGCGGGAACCGGATAAGTGCACAGGCTGGCACTGGTTCGCGCCTGAGGCGCTGCCTGAACCGTTGTTTGCCCCATTGCAAAGCTGGCTGGCGCGCGACGGTCTGGCGGCACTGCAGGCGCTGGCCCAGCGTAAAGATCGCTAACCGTATTGCTTCATCGAGGCTTCGGCATCTTCTCCGGCCGGGATGCGCATCGGTGCGGCGGGATCGGTCGCGGCACGCCACACGGCAGCGGCAACGTCCTGTGTTTTAGTGGTTGGCTGGGGCTGCTGCATGCCGGCGATGATGCCATCAAACATCGGCTGGTAAGGCTCAAGCAAGGTGTTTTCCATGCGCGGCCGGGCGTTTTTGCCAAAGTCGGTGGTGGGTGCCAGCCCGGGCAATACCAGTCTCACCTGAACATTAAAGGGTTGCAGTTCCAGCGCCAGCGACTCGGTAAAGGCGTTGACTGCCGCTTTGCTGCCGGTATAAACCGCCAGCAGCGGCAGGGATTTCAGCGTCACCGTCGAGGTCACATTGATCACCATGCCACTGTTTTTCGCACGGAACTGCGGGATGACCGCCTGCGTCATGGCAATGGTGCCCAGCGTGTTGGTTTCAAACACTTCCCGCACCGAGGACATCGGCGCGCCTTCCAGCGAGGTTAATAATCCGATGCCGGCATTGTTGACCAGCACATCAATCTCTCCTGCTTCAGCCAGCGTTTGCCTGATGCTGGCGGCATCGGTGACATCCAGTGGCAGCAGGCGCAGATGGGCGGATTCGGGAAACAGTTCGGCGCGCGGGGTGCGCATGGTGGCGATGACTTTCCAGCCGCGCTCCAGAAACCAGAGCGCGATAGCATGACCAAAACCAGAAGAGCAGCCGGTAATTAAAATGGTTTTCATGGTTCACTCCTGCATTGCGTTGGGTAAGAGCTCACTATAGAGTGCCACTACCGGACTCACTACAACGTACAGTCCTGGTTTCATTTGCAGGAGTCCATTATGATCGATCCGCTCGCCGAAATGGTGTCACTGTTACAGCCCGGGGCGGCTTATTCCAAACGCGCGCGTGCCAATGGATTATGGCGTGTGCAGCGCAGTGAGACCGGCCAGCCGTTTTACTGCGTGGTGCTGGAGGGGCGCAGCCGGCTGGAAATGAAGGGTCATCCTCCGGTTGCGCTTGAGCCGGGGGATTTTGTCCTGATTCCGGCTGCGTGGGAATTTTGCATGACCAGCGAGCAGCCACCGGCCGCAGATGCGCCTGATTCTATGCCGGAGATGCTTGCGCCCGGCGAAGTGTGGCTTGGCGATCGGCAGCAGCCAGCCGAGGTGCAGACGCTGATTGGTTACTGCCAGTTTGCCGCACCCGACGCGGGATTGATTGTCTCGTTACTGCCACAGTTTATTCATGTGCGTGGCGCATCGCGCCTGACCACGCTGGTGCAGCTGGTCAGGGATGAGTGCCATGCACAGCGTCCGGCACGGCAGATCGTGCTGGAACGTTTGCTGGAATTACTGCTGATCGAGGCGTTGCGCGCAATGCCAGCGGCGAATGCATCGCCTGGCGTGATGCGGGGACTGGCCGATGAGCGGCTGGCCGGGGCGATTCGCGCCATCCACGCCAGGCCTGCCCATGGCTGGACGGTACCCCAGCTGGCGAAACACGCGGCGCTATCGCGCTCGGCGTTTTTCGTACGTTTTCGCGATGCAGTGGGCATGGCACCGATGGCGTATCTGCTGACGTGGCGCATGGCGCTGGCGAAAAATCTGCTGCGCAGCAGCCGCCTGTCAGTAGCCGACGTGGCTGAACGGGTGGGTTACCGCTCTGCCAGCGCCTTCAGCATCGCTTTCACCCGCTTCACCGGCCAGACGCCGACCGGCTTCGCTGGCGCGGAACGGCGCAGCGGCACCGCAGAAGCTGAGCCAGCAATCGCCCAGGTAAGTTAATCACGCCCGGAGTGGCGGCCAGCGTAAGACGGGCCGCCATAAAGCGTGCAATGCCGTTCAGTAAAAAAAAACTGATAATGCCGGTGCGCATCAATGCGCACCCTACAAAACTGTGCTGTTACCCGGCAGGGCCACCATTTATGGTGACCTTGGACACGTTAAAAACCGCGCAATTACCCTGTAGGGTCGCCATTTATGGCGACCAGGGAATACTTGCGTGCGCCACAGACGACCATACAAGACAGCCATAACGCTACAATAGCGTTGAGCCGTTTTCACCGGTCAGCCAATCACCGGCTTAGCGTTTCGCCACCTGCTCGCCATCCGGGTTTTTGCCATGCCCGGCAGCAGCCAGCTCGGTATTAAAGTGGGAGACCAGCACCGAAAACGTTTCCTCTGCTTTCATGCGGTACAGCTGTTCGGACGGGTGAATACAATCGGGTGACATCAGTGACTGCCAGTCTTTCATCTGCAGGATGCGCTGATACTGACGCGCCAGCGGCACCGACTCCGCTTTAGCCAACGCGTCCAGTTTGGTGACGTAAGGTGCAACGTGCCATTTCTCCGCGCGGCCACAAATCGGGTGCGGTTCCTGTAATATCACCTGCTTACCCTCTTCACGGGCAATAGTAATCAGCTGTGTCATTACCTGGGTATATTTATCCGGGCTAACCTGATAATCCTTTTCTATATCGCGGAAATGGAAATGGCGTGCATCATTGGTGGCAAAATTCAGCAAAATGATTTTTGCCGGCGATTTCTTCATCTCTTCGCGCCAGCTTTTATTATTCTTATAGAAATATTTGCCATTTAACAGGTCCATGGCCTGCGATGAGGACGCGCCTTTATTCACTACGCGGATGCCATCGCCATACTTCTCCTGTAACCACTGGTTAATCAGAGCAATCTCATTGTCTTTAATATAGATTGCGCGCAATTTGCCATTTTCCTTTATCGCCATGGCGCCACGCGTGCTTGAACCGCCATAGGCTTCAATAATAAAGTTATTATCGGGCTTGCCGCTTTCGGCGAATGCGGTATTGCACAGACAGGCTGTGGTAATCAGCAAAGTGACGATGCCAGATAGCGCTCGTTGCATAACAAATTTCCGCCTTTTGATACTCAAGGTTACATGGAGAATCGGTTGTTTACCGTAAGCGAATTACCTTAACAGGGGAGATTGCGGGTCAACAATCCGAAAGCACGGTTGCGGGGTGAAAATTAGGTCAACTCTGAGAAAAAAGCCGCTTGCTGAATAAAAGTTATTTAAATTCAATCAGGTAAAAACCAACCCTGCCTAATAGCCTCCCTTCAGCCAGAAAATCCCGCATTGACGCCGGCTTAAAACATCATGGTTGCTTCAGGATATAACGCGGTTTGATTAGCGAATTTTCGCACTGCGAGTCGAACCGGATAACCCACAACCTGTTGTAAAACATTGGGTTTTCGCTATTTATCCGGCAGTTAGCTGCGAATAAGCACTGCCTGACGATTACTTTTACCATCAGAACATTCTGGCTTAAGCTTTAGGGCCATTGCACAGTGACATTCTTTACACTATGGCGAAATTCCGAAACGTTTCTAAACATAATGTATACAGATTAATCCGGTGTTAGCATTCTGACTGAATCATTATGATTGCGTTACAACTCATTTCAGGATGTGCAATGTGAAAACAGAATCCTTTTTATCCAGCCGTAATATTGGCCTGGATCTGCTGCGTGCCGGCCTAATTCTGGAAGGGGTGTTATTACACGCCTCACGGAGTTTGCCGGGAGAGAATGGCTGGTATTATGTCGCGCAGCGCGATCCCTCGGAAATATTCACGGCACTGCTGAGCATGGTGCACACCTTCAGGATGGAAGTGTTCTTCTTTCTTTCGGGCATGTTCTCCGCGCTGATTATTCTGCGAAAAGGGCAGAAATTCTTTACGGATAATCGCCGTAAGCGCGTCCTGATTCCGCTGATATCAGCGTATCTGTTTATTCCGCCGCTGATGTATTTTATCGCGGGACAGATGAATAACACCCCGCTGAGCCTCGAAGGCTGGCTAAACAGCTATACCATGATGCACCACCTGTGGTTCCTCGTGTCGCTGTCGGTGATGTCGCTGCTGGTACCCGGCGCGTTTTATCAGTGGAGCGCCCGTCAGTTGGGCAAAATGTCGTTGCCAATGCTGATCGCCACGCTGGTGATTCTGGGTAACGCCTGCTTCGTGCTGAAGTTCCTGGTGAAAGGCCGCGGTGAATTTGTCGAGCTCATCCCGGTGACCGCACGTTTCCTCGTCTATTACACCGCCGGCTTTGCGTTATACGTCAACCGCGAGAAAATTGCCCGGTACGCCAACAGTAAACTGATGAATGGCTGGCTGGTGGCCGCGCTGGTGCTGGCGGTGTGGGCCGCCTGCTATGTTGTCGCGCACAACCACATCACCGGGGTGATGAAATATGTGCCGGTGATGCTGGGCAGCGTGCTGTCGGTGATGCTGTCCTACTGGCTGGTATTTAGCTTCGAACGCATCAACGTGAAAGAGAGTCGCATTCTGACGGCGATTGTGGATTCCGCGCTGATTATCTATTTGTTGCACTATCCGGTAGTGATCATTTTCTCATGGCTGCTGGATGTCTGGTTACCGGATAACCTGTCAGTCCTGTATGTCCTGATCGATTTTGCCCTCGGCATTGCGCTGAGCGCGGTGTGTTACGCTATCGTCAAACGTTCACGCTTCGCCTCATTCATGTTTGGCCTCAAGCCGAAAGATAAAAAGGTGGCGGTGCCGGTCGAAGCGCGACTGTAATTGTCATCATGCCCGGCCGCCACTGGCGTGCCGGGTATTATTTCCCGACATCTGATTTTTGCCATTTTCTGCATTTTTAGTTCCAGATAATTATCTCAGGCCGTTAGCGCAATTCCTAAAGCTTATCGCCGTCATCACAATTCCTTAAGTCAAACTGGACGTTTTAACCTGATCGCAGTAATACTCATTTCAACGGATTTCCAGCCGTAAGCTATTACGACAATATATTTCGCTTCGCTATTTCCCCGCACTGCGCATTCGCTGTGCGGCATTTGTCTTTTCTCTGGTGAGGAAAATAGTGTGTTTAAATTAAATCCCTTGTTACTGAGCCTGCTTGCTGCGCAGGGCTTAATGCTGCCTGCCACACCGGTATCGGCGGTGGTATTAAAACCTTTCACTCCCGAGCGCAACGACAATAAAGTTGGCGCTTATTGCTTATGTAATGGTTCCACCCAGACGCTGAGCAGCGTGCCGCGCTTTACCGCTGGAGAAAGTGGCATGAGCAGCGTCACGCTGGGTGAACTACAAAAGGTTGGGCGTATTATTAATGACAATTTAATCGGCGAGCCCCGCCTGCAACTCGGCGCACAAAATTACGCTATTGGTATTCCGGATGAAGAAACAGGCAGTTATCGTGTCTATCAGGTTTATAACAGTGCGGAAATGATTGCGCCGGCGGAAATTAATGGCGCTACGGTAGTGCCAGATTATTATGATGTGAACGATAAGCAATATATTGATGCGCGCGTGGCGACAGTCACTAATGGCCGGTTAAATATCAATATTGGTCAGCAAGGCGCAGCCGCTAACGCCAGCACCAATCGCTGGTCAATGGCTGCCAAACAGAGTCAGTTATTTGCCAGCAGTAATAACGGCCAGATTAACTGGGACAGCAATAACCGCATCCGCTTTACCGCCGCCACGCCGCCGTACGGTGGCGATCGGCTGGCATTTGATGCCGGAGGCGTGGTGACCTACGCCGGTCTGTTTGATGTCACGCTCAAGGATGGCAGCAGCAACGCCTATTACGTCAGTAATCTCAATGAATTGCGGAACTATAACGACTGGCTGATTGACCAGATTAGCGGCGGCAACCTGAGCCCGGAAAGTTATAACGCTGCGCTGAACCAGGCGTTCAGCCTGCGCGACGGTCGTGTGGTTTACCGCATGAGCACCGGTAATTACGATGATGAAGTGGCTGCCGCACTCGGCGATCAGGTGGTGCTGAGTGCCGATGGCGCGAAAGCCAGTGTGAAAATCAATCGCGGCAAAACGCTGGAAGTGGCTAATAGCGCCAGCGCCGTGATGCGCGCCAGCAACGGTGCAACGGCGATTATCGCCGGAAAACTGGCGACCAGTAACGCGCCCTCATCCGAAGCGGGCGCACTGGAGCTGATCAGCGGCGCGCGCGGTATCAATAATGGCGTCATCAACAGTGGCTTTTTTAATGCCGCCAATGGGCGCGGCGTGGCAGAAGACTCTCTCGGCTATGCGGGCACGGCGGTGTCAGCGATTTATGACAGTGAGTTCCGCAACAATGGTGTGCTCAATGTGCATATTGGCGATGCGCCGTGGGGCACCGCCGGCTTATTCCTCGGCAGCAGCAGTGCGGTCAACCACGGCAATATTAACATCGGCATTCACGATGTGGCGAACGGCTCCTCAGCAGCGGCGGTGAGTTTCAGCGGCGAGGGCAGCTTCGTCAACGCGCGCGATGGCACGATTTATCTCGGCCGCACACCGCAAAATCACAAGGGCGACGTCACGCAGGATGTCGCGGTCAGCCTCGGCGGTGGCATCAGCGCCATTTCCGGCCTGCTCGACTCACGTGCCATCAATGATGGTCGTATTGTTATCGGCTCAAAAGTCGAGAACGCCGTTGGCATGCGCATCGAGGCCGGGCCCAACGCGGTGTCACTGAATAACGGTGTTATCGACGTCAACGGTATGGCGCAGGCGCTACCGCGCGAAAATATCGCCATGCTGGCGATTGATTCCGGCAGCGGCGGCCAGGTGGGCAACCGCGGTACCCTCAATCTGAATGGCTATAACAGCACTGGCCTGAAAGTGATCGCCACGGCGGGCAACCAGGCGCACGCCTTCTCCAGCGGGGCGATCAACGTGGCGGGTGACGCCGACCGCTTTGGCGGCACCAACAATACGGCGGTGTGGGTAACTGGCGAACCGGGCGGTCACGCCAGTGCCGATATCACCGGCCCAATCCGGCTCAGCGGCAAAGCGGGCATCGGGATTCGTGCTGAAGGCCAGGCAACGGTCAACGTTAGCGCCCGCGCCATTCCCACCTCTTACGGCAGTGACAGCATGCTGGATAGCGGACAGATCAGTTTCTACCGTATCGGCCCGGATGCGCGCATTAATCTGCCGGCCAACGGCCGCTACAGCGCCTCCGTGTGGAACGGCACGATTTTTCGCGTCGAGCAGGGAGCGGATTTTGACGGGCGCGGCCTGACTTTGTCGATGAACAGCCCTTTTGCGACCGGTGTGTACGGCAGCGGTGCCGGCACTGACATTAATACCCACGGCGCGACGCTGAACATCGCCAGCTTTGCCAGCGGGCTGACCATTACTGATGGCGCCCGCGCCACCATTGATGCCGCAACGCGTATTCACCTCAACGGGTCTGATGCCCGCGTCGCCATCGCTGACGGTAATCGCTATACGCTGCAGGGTAACGTTGTTAACCCTAATACGCAGTTCGATCCGAACACTTTACTGATCAATCAGGCAGCGATAGACGGCCGCGCCAATAACCAGCAGCCGTTTACCGTGATGAATCATGCGCGGCTGGTGAATCGCGGCGCTATCTCCCTGCGGGGGGAAGGCGTAACGGGTATCTACGCGCAGTATGGCGCAACGGTCGACAACCGCGGCGATATCAACATTTTGCGTAACGGCCGGGCGCTGTTCGCCGATGGTTATCCAGGCGCCGGCGACGGCAAAACCCTGACGGAGATTAACAATAGCGGCACGCTTAATCTCTACAGCGGTCAGAGCACCCAGCAAACCACCACCTTCGGTGCGGTCTCGTATCACCAGCTGGGGCGGATTAACCAGAACGGCACAATTAATCTGTACGGCGATAACGTGGTCGGCGCGAAAGCCTTTGCCGGCGGTCGTATTACGCTGGGCGCGAACAGCCGTGTGGTGTTCCATGACGCGCATCAGATCGGCTATCAGGCTTTTGATCCCGGCTCACGCCTGATCGTCAACGGCAGCCCGGTTGATGTCAGCAGTCGTAACTCGACGCTGTATGAAATCCGCAACGGCGCGTGGCTGTACAACCAGGGCTTTGGCAACGTTACGCTGAGCGGCAGGGACAGCACCGGCATCGTGGTCAGCGGGACGGATGCGCTGGTATCCAGCACCGATGTTTATCAGGTCACCGGTAAGGGTGCCACCGTGCTGCGCGCCAGCGATCGCGCGCAGGGGATCATTACCAGCCTTATCGCGCTGAATGGCAAAAACACCCTCGGCGCGCAGGCGTCGGGCGATGGCACCGAGGTCTACGCCGCCTCGCTCATCACCGGCACCGGGCACAACGCCACGGCGTTTGATGTCAGCGGCGACGCGCGCCTGTTTAATCAGCAGCAGGGCGTAGTGGATTTGCGTGGCCGCAACAGTACCGGGGCCCGGGTGCACGATGGCGGTAACTTTATCAACCGCGGCACGGTTAGCGTCGCCAGCGGCACCGGCGTGGATGTCAGCAGCGGTTATGGCCAGTATGTACCGGTCGACAGTACCTTACGTGTGAATGACGGCACCGCCGCGCTGCGCGTGGGCTCCGGCGGCGCGATGAAAATTTACGGCGACGGGCAGGGGGCCAGCACGCTGGCGGCTTACGGCAAAGCCGATGGTTTGCTGCTCGACAGCGGTGCGCAGCGCTTTGAAGCCAACGACATCATCATCGGCGCTTACGGCAGCGGCACTGCGCTGAACAATCGCGCCGGCATCAGTGATATTTCGCTGAGTAATGTGCGCTTCGAGGCCAATGGTGGCACCGGCATTCGCTCTGCCACCTCATTCGATCCGGCGGGCAGCGCGCAGATTCACGTCGGCGCAGGCGGTACCGGCTTTCGTTTTGAAAACGCAGATGGATCGACCACGGGCAACGATTTAGTGATTGGGCGCGACTACCGCATTGAAGTCAACGGCAGCGGCACCGGCGTGCGTGCCAACACCCGTGGACGGGTGATTGCTCAGGGCCTGATTGATATCCGCGATGCCGATGGCGGTTCGGCGATTGTCACCCGCAGCGCCAGCCAGGTGATCAACCAGGGCACCATCCGCTCACAAAGCCGCGTCGCACCGCTCATTGATTTGCGCGGCGGCGAGACGGTGTTTATCAACCAGGGCACGCTGGATGCGCCTTATGCCGATCAGGTGGTGGTGGCGGGCGGCGCGACCCGTGATGTGGTGGCACTGCTGGCGGGCAAAGTCACGGGCGAAGTGAACACCGGCAACGGCAGCGATACGCTGCTGGTCACGGGCGGTACGCTGGATGGCGGCCTGAGTATGGGCGACGGCCGTGCGAATCAGGCGACGGTGCAGGCTATCAGCCTGAACCAGACCCGTCATATCACCAGCGGCGGCGCGGATAGCACGCTAAACCTCAGCCAGCTCAATGCGCGCGGCGGTTCGTTCCGGCAGGACGATCTCACCAAAGGCACCAACCTCGGCGCGGGCTGGAGCACGCTGAACTTTATCGACACGCGCTGGACGCTGAGCGACAACATTAAACTGGCGCACAGCACCATCAATATCGATGCCGGATCCACGCTGTTCGCCGGCGATGGCGTCAACGCGCGGCTGCAGGGGGCCAGCAATGATTCGCTGGTAGTGAATAATGCCGGCACGCTCGACCTGACCAACGGTGGCAATGTGGCGGCAAATACCCTGACCATCGAAGGTAGTCTGGCCTCCGCGCAGGGCCGCCTGAAACTCAATTCGACAGCCACCCACAGCGACGTGCTGCTTGTTAACGGTAACGCCAGCGGTACCACCTGGGTGGATGACCGCCTGCAGGGCGGCGGGCTGCTGGACACTAATCGTGACAATGTCATCGCGGCCAGCGAAGGCGTCTCACTGGTGCAGGTGACCGGCAGCGCCAGCGCCGACAGCTTCAGGCTGAGCAATGGCTATATGGCAGCCGGGCCGTGGCAGTATGGTCTGTACAGCTTTGCACCGGGCAGCAGCGCAGGCGGCAACGCATGGGACTATCGTCTGGCAAACAACTTCATCTGCAGCGATGGCTCACTGTGCCAGCCGCAGGCGGGCAGTGCGGTTAAGGCGGTGCGTCCGGCGGTCACGCCGCAGGTGCCGTCCTGGATCTCCGCACCGGTCGGGCTGGCGTACTACTCGCTGGCAGTCACTGACGATCTGCATAAGCGTCTCGGCGAACTGCGCCAGCAGCCGGCGGACAGCGCAGAGATGTTTATCCGCTACCTCGGTTCGGATTTGCAGTATCGAAGCAATCGCGGGCTGGACGCCTGGGGTTATGATTTCGGCCTCAACTACAGCGCCGTACAGCTCGGCGGCAATTTGCTGCGCGCCGATGGCGCTGAAGATAGCGTACGTGGCGGCGTCGCCTATACGCGCGGCAACACGCGCATTCGCCCGCATGCCGCTGACGGTTACAGCTCCACCAGCTATGATAGCGATACGTTGTCACTTTATGGCACCTGGCTGCGCAGCAGTGGCTGGTATGTGGATGGTTCGCTGAGCTGGAGCGACTACCGTGGCGAAACCGACATTGCGCGGCAGAAAGCGGTCGCCAAACCCAAAGGGCACGGCTGGACAGCGTCAGTCGAGTCTGGCTATCCGCTGATGCTGGCGGGTGATGTGCGCCTGGAACCGCAGGCACAGGTTAGCTGGCTGCGTATGAACATGGACAGTTTTACCGATGCTGACGGCGCGCGCGTCTCCTATAACGATTACGATCAAACCATTGGCCGGCTCGGCGCACGTGTGGCGCGCAGCTGGCAGGACAGCAGTCAGAACCAGTACACGCCGTATCTGCGCGCTAACTATTATCACGGCTGGGGCGGTACGGCGCAGGTCAGGGTCGGCGCCAGCGACAGCGACCTGAGCCAGAGCTTCAGCAGCGGCAAATTTGGCCAGATGTGGGACGTCGGCCTCGGCGGCACGGCGACGCTGATCAACAACGTGGCGCTGTATGCCGAGGCGGATTACCGCAAAGAGATTGCCGGCAACGGCGTCAAAGGCTGGCGCTACAATGCCGGGGTGCGCTGGTCGTTTTGATCGCTTAAACGTGCAATTACAGGCGGCGCTGTGATGCGGCGTCGAACAGCATCGCACGTTCGCTGTCCAGCGTGACCGGCAAAATATCACCGGCGCGCGCGCCGGAACGCTGGGTGGTAAACAGCATCAGCGGGTGGCCAAACAGCGAACCGTGAATCAGTTCGGACAGGCCGGTCGGCTCCACCAGCGACACTTCAAGGGGCAGCGCATGCTGCTCACCCGGCTGCGCCAGGCTGATGTTTTCCGGACGGATGCCGTAAATAACGTCACGGCCAGCGGCCTGTGCCGCCCAGTGCGTATTCAGGGGCAACTGAGCGCTGTCGCTGATACGCACGCCGCTGGGGGTCATCACGCCGTTGATAAAATTCATCGACGGGGACCCGATAAAACTGGCGACAAACTTATTGGCCGGTGTGTCGTACAGCTCCAGCGGTGTGCCCACCTGCTGAATGACGCCGTGGTTGAGCACCACGATGCGGTCAGCCAGCGTCATGGCCTCAACCTGATCGTGGGTAACATAAACGATGGTGTTGTGCATTTGCTGATGCAGCTTTTTGATCTCCACGCGCATCTGGCCGCGCAGTTGCGCATCGAGGTTGGAAAGCGGCTCATCAAACAGAAATACCTGCGGCTGACGCACAATGGCGCGGCCCATCGCCACGCGCTGCCGTTGTCCACCCGACAGCTCTTTTGGCCGGCGATCAAGCAGGTGCGTCAGGCTGAGAATCTCCGCCGCTCGCCGGACTTTCTCCTCAATCTCAGCACGCGGTCGTTTCTGAATTTCAAGGCTGAAGCCCATGTTGCGCGCGACCGTCAGATGCGGATAGAGCGCATAGCTCTGGAACACCATCGAAATATCGCGGTCTTTCGGCGCCACCTCGTTCATAAGCTGACTGCCGATATGAATATTGCCGCCCGTTGCCAACTCCAGACCGGCAATGGTGCGCAGCAGGGTGGATTTACCGCAGCCGGACGGGCCGACCAGCACCACGAACTCACCATCTTTAATGGTCAGATTGATGTCGCGCAGAACCTCAACGTTGCCATAGCGCTTTTCAATTTGCGCCAGCGTAATTTCAGCCATTATTTACCCCTTAACCGCACCGGCGGTGAGTCCCTGAACCAGGTAGCGTTGAATGAAAGCGAAAAACAGACAGGCTGGAATTAACGCCAGCACGGCAGCAGCCATCATTTCGCCCCACGAAACGGCGAATTTGGAGACGAAACTGAGCAGCCCGACCGGAAAGGTCATGACTTCGTTTTTGTTGATCAGCATCAGTGAGAACAGCAACTCACTCCATGCGGCGGTGAAAACGAAGCCGAGCGTCGCCGCCATGCCGGGCAGCGTCAGCGGCATCAGCACGCGGTACAGCGCCTGAAAGCGGGTGCAGCCTTCCAGCATGGCGGACTCTTCGAGATCTTTCGGGATGGCATCAAAAAATGACTGCATCAGGAAGGTGGCGAACGGGACATTGAAGGCGCTGAAAATCAGAATCAGCCCCAGCAGACTATTCGTCAGTCCCAGCGGGGCCATCACCCGGTAAATCGGCGCAATGATCATCACCAGCGGAAACATCTGCGTAAACAGCAGCAGGGCCGCCATCACCATCTTGCCGCGAAACTGAAAGCGGGAAAAGGCATAGCCGGCAGCCGCGGCAATCAAGGTGGTGAGCGCGGCAGTGCTGCAGGAGACAATGAGACTGTTAATAAAAAACGTGGGGAAATCACTGTCGGTCAATACCTTCGCAAAGTGGCTCAGGGTGAAACCGCCAGGTAACAGCGTCACGCCCTGACTGAACAGTAACCTGTCCGGCGTGACGGCAATTTTAATGATCCAGTACAACGGAAACAGCGCAAACAGCAAATAGGCGGCGATGCTGAGACGATGACCGATCAACGGTAACAGGCGCATGCAGACTCCTTACTTAAGTAACTGATGGCGGATGCGCAGCAGTACCAGCGCATAGCAGGTCATCAGCAGTAACAGACACACCGCCATCGCCGAGGCATAACCAAAATCCAGTTTGCGATAAGCGGTGGTGAAGATGTAGCTGGAGAGAATCGAGGTTGAACCGGCCGGACCGCCGTCGGTCATCACCACGATCAAATCGGCAAAGTTAGCGATCCAGATGGTACGCAGCATCACGGTAATGGCGATCATCGGGGCGAGAAACGGCAGGGTGACACGGCGAAACTGCTGCCAGCCGCTGGCACCGTCTATGGCTGCCGCTTCATACAAATCTTTGGGAATCGACTGCAGTGCCGCCAGTAGAGTGATGGCAAAAAACGGGATGCCGAACCAGACGTTAGCAATCACCGGCCCCCACATCGCCAGTTGCGGATCGGAAAGAATATTGTAAGGTTCGCTGAGAATGCCCACGTCGCTGAGCCACTGTGGCAGCGGACCCACGACCGGGTTGAGCAACCAGGACCAGGTCAGGCCGGAAAGAAACGCCGGCACCGCCCACGGTAAAAACACCAGCGCCTGCACCCAGCGGCGAAAGCGAAACTCGCGGTTAAGCAGCAGCGCCAGCGCGAGGCCGAAAAAGAACTGCAGCAGCAGCGAACTCAGCGTCCAGTTAAGGGTATGGCCGAGTGCGCGAAAGAAGCGGCGATCGTCGAGCATCTGCGCAAAGTTCGCCCAGCCAACCCAGCCGCTCTCCAGCGGATTGAGCAGGTTCATGCTCTGAAAAGCGTAAGAAATGCCGATCGCCATCGGCACGAAGATGAACAGGGCGATCAGCAACAGGCCCGGTGACAGATACCACCATGGCTCAGCAAGCCGGGTCCAGCGCCAGCGGCGGCGCGCCGGGCTGGCAGGAAGAGAGATTTCAGGCATCATTTCAGGGCTCCGGTTTACGCGAGATTACTGGCTGGCGAGCCAGGCTTTTTGCTCTTTACTCAGATAGCTGGCCCAGTCCTGCACCATATCTTTGGTGTCGTTTTCGCCCAGTAACGTCTCCTGGCTGCTCTCTTTCACGATCACTGAATTGAAATAGCCCCAGCCTTTAAGGTGGGTCGGCATGGTGAGCGGCACATAATTTGGATCGTTCAACTCCTTAAACCAGCCGGCAAACTGCGGCGTCTGATAGAAGGGGTCCTGTTCCGCACCTTTATAGATGGGTAGGGTGCCGACAAACTTCGCCCACGCCAGGTTGTTGGTTTTATTACTGAGGAAGGTAATCAGCGGCCAGGCGATATCGTTTTGTTTACCCTGTTTGAACATCGCCCAGCCGGTATAGCCGATGGTCGGGAAGGCTTTACCGGACGGTCCGACCGGCATGGGCGCCACAGCAAAATCCTCAGCCGCCATGCTATTTTTAATCGCGATCAGCGCGTCCGGATCCTGATCGAGCATGGCGCATTTGCCGGAATAGAAGCCCGAGACAATCTCGTTAAAGCCCCAGTTCACGCTGTCTTTAGGCGCGCCACCTTGCTGATACAAATCGACCAGCAGTTGTGCCCCCTTTATCGCCCCCGGCTGGGTTAAAGTACTGTTGCCGTCTTTATCAAAGAAGGCAGGCGAACCGTTCATCGCCGCCATAAACATCATCCACGCATTGGTTCCCCCCACGCCGCCGCGCATGCAGTAGCCGCTGATACCGTTACCTGACTGACTAATACGCTTCGCGTCGCTGGCAAACTCTTCCATTGTTTTTGGCGGTTCACTCAGTCCTGCCTGCTTAAACAGCTTTTTATTCCAGAACAGTGCTCGCAGGTAAAAACCGTACGGTACCATGGTGGCTTTACCGTTTGCGGCCCGCGCCATTGCCAGCGTTTTGTCCGTCAGCTGGGCGCTTTCAGGCCAGCTTTTCAGGCGGGGTTCCAGATCTTCCAGCATATTGTTGCTGGCGTACAAGCCTTGCCAGGTATCGGGCATCTCCACCACATCCGGAACCTGTCCGCTCTGTAACATGGTGCCCAGTTTTTCAAACGCCTGGCCCCACGGCAGCGAAATCAGCTCAATCTCGGTACCGGGATGCTGCGTCTTGTATTCGTCGAGCATTTTTTGCAGTAGCGCGGTACGTGGTGGGCTGGTAATAACTTCCACCACGGTGAGTTTGGCGGCGAGGCTGCAAAAGGCGCTGCCTAAACCCACGGCGAGTACCAGGGCTTTCAGGGCGAAACGTGTTGTCATGGCTGGTTCTCCGGAGCGTGATTAACGGTGAGTGGCGGCAGCAAGTGCCTGATTCAGATCGGTCCAAAGATCGTCGGTCTCTTCGAGGCCAACAGAGATACGGATCAGGCGCGGCGAGACACCAAAATCCTGGGCTGAATTAAATTCACTGGCCTGATTAATGACCGAAATCGCCGGCATCACCAGGCTCTCGAAACCTCCCCAGCTGACGCCCATGTGGAACAGTTGCAGGGCGTTGCAGAATTGCGGTATATCGACCTGTTCGGTCACGGCAAAGGAAAACAGCCCGCTGTAACCGCGCAGCGTGGACCATTCAGGGGGATTGAGCCCGGGGTGGCAAACCGCGCTGACCTGCGGATGATCACGCAGCTTTTGCGCCAGCTGCAGGGCGCTGTGCTGATGCTGCTTCATACGCAGCGGCAGCGTGCGCAGGCCACGCATCAGCAAAGACGCTTCGTTCGCAGACAGTTTGCCGCCAAGGAACGGACTAATGTGACGGGCAATGTTGTTGATGTGCTGGCGGCTGGCAATCACCAGGCCGGCCACTACATCGCTGTGGCCGCTGATGTACTTCGAGGCGGAGTGCACCACGATGTCGATACCACACAGCAGCGGCTGCTGGAAAATGGGCGAAGCCCAGCTGTTATCAATCAAGGTGACGACGCCCGCATCCCGCGCCAGCGTGGCCAGCTGCCGCAGGTTCTGTTCACTCATCACCCAGCTGGAGGGACTTTCCAGATAGAGCAGGCTGGCACCGGGCAGCGCGGCGGCCATCGCCGCTTCATCATCGCCAGCAACAAACTGCGTCGTGATGCCGAAACGCTGACAAAAGCCGCGCAAAAAACGGTAAGTATCGGGATAGACATGATTAACGCAGACCACTTTCGCGCCTGGCTGAACCACACTCAAAATCGCGTTGCTGATGGCGGCCATGCCGCTGGCAAAGGCGAGGCAGGCGTCACCGCCTTCCAGCGCGGCAACTTTATCCTGTAGCGCTTTGACCGTCGGATTATCAACGCGGGAATAGAGCGGCTGGTCGCTCTCACCGCGAAAGCGGGCGATCATGCTGTCGTAATCGCTGAAGGTAAACAGCGAAGACTGATAAATCGGTGGCGTTACGGCACCCTGTTCGTGGCGCTGGTCGTGGGTCAGCAGTGTCTGTTGCGCAATAGGTTTAGCGTTTGGCATGGATCACGTCCTTCATGTCGCGTTCGGTGATATCAAGAATCTGGTGGCAAAGGGCGCGCGCGGCATGGCTGTCGCGGGCGCGGATGGCGTTAAACAGTTCACGGTGCAGGGGAAACGAGTCTGAAAACAGCGCCTGCTCCGGCGGGGATTCGAAAAAGGCGTGCAGCGTGTCGTAGACGCCGTTAAGCATCTGCAACAGCAGCGGATTGCCGGCGGCGCGGTAGATGCTGGTATGGAAAGCCCAATCCTCTGGCCCGGCGGAACCGATAGCCAGGTGCACACGCTCCATCTCTTCCAGCCGCCGTTCGATTTCCAGCAGGTCGTCGGCGCTGGCGCGCTGCGCGGCCAGCACGCAGGACTCGGACTCAATGATGCGGCGCACTTCCAGCGCATGAAGCATGTTGGCGGAGTCGTTTTTAAAGCGCAGAGAGAGAAAGCTGTCATGCAGACCGACCTCCGCCTGCAGAAAGGTGCCGCTGCCTTTTTTGCGCACAATGATGCCGAGAGCTTCCCAGCGCTTGAGCGCCTCGCGCACCGTATTACGGCTGACGCCCAGTTTCTCCGCCAGCTCGCGCTCCGGCGGCAGGCGACTGCCCGGCTGCGCGCCGGCATGCGCCATGTAACGCGTGAGCGCATCAAGAATCAGCGTATCGCTGCGCGTGGGAATGATGGGATGGAGTTTAGCCGGGTCATGCATCGCTATGCCTTAATTGGTCCAACATCTCTACCAAAGGCTTAGCAACCCGCATGCCAGAATCATGAAGCTTTGATTCAGCAGGAAATTTGATGCCGTAATAAGCTCAGATTATGAGATCTGCTGGTGCAAAAACCGCCAGAGTGCACCGTGGTGTGGCGGTACACAGCCGTTGCCCAGGGATCTATAGTGGTGCGCGACCAGGCAAATCAGCAGCAGGATGTTGCTGCACTTAGCCGCGACACCGAGCACGCTAATGACAGCATCAGCCCGATTTTCGACAAAGAGAAGGAGCAGAAACGCCTGCAGACGGCTCAGCTGATCGGTGAACCAGGCAGCCAGGTCGCTGATATCGCCCGGACGCAGGGGCAGATTGAGGCGACGGAAGCAGGTAAGAAGGAACTGGCAAAAAACAACATAAACCAGCCGGATGCCGACGCTCCTGCGGCTGAAAAGAAAGCGTATCAGGAAGCGCTGGAAAACAGCAGTGATTATAAGAAAGCTATGGCACTCTGGGGCACCGGCAGCGATATCCAGAAGGGGATTCAGGCGGCGACTGCGGCGATTCAGGGTTTGGCGGGTGGCAATCTGGCGCAGGCAGCCAGCGGCGCAGCGGCACCGTATCTGGCCGAGCAGATACACAAATATACCGCCGACAATCAGGCCGCAAAAGCGATGGCTCATGCAGTGGTAGGTGCGGTAACATCGTGGGCGGCAGGCAACAGCGCGGCAGCAGGCGCGGCCGGTGCGGTCAGCGGAGAGCTGATGGGTCAGTTGATCATGCATTCGATGTATCCGGGTAAACAGGTCAGTGACCTGCAGGAGTCGGATAAGCAGATCATCAGTGCACTGAGTACCCTGGCTGCAGGTCTGGCAGGCGGCGTGACCGGCGGCAGTAGCGCCAGTGCGCTGGCTGGCGCTCAGGCAGGGAAGAATGCGGTTGAGAATAATGCGCTGGGTGCAATGGCTGGCTCAGACCTTGGGTTCTTGCTGGGTAAAACACCAGAGTGTGATACAGCGTGTAAGGCCGGGATAGCCAAAGGGGTTGCAGAGGGTAACCTTGTTGTCTCTGCTGGCGTAAGTGCTGTGGCAGGAGGGGCAACGATTGTTGCCGCCACTCCTGAAATTGCTGCTCTCGCTAAGGCTGCACTGGAAGGATGTAAAGTAGCTCCAAGGATATGCCTGAATAATGCTGGTTTGCAGGTTGCTGAAGCTGTGACACCAGGGGGCGTAGGTGTTGCTGGCGCCATCGGGGTTGGTAAGACAGCGGTAGAAGCGATGGCAGCGAAGGCTGAAGCTGTAGCAGCTAATACGGCGAAAAATAGTCAATTAGCTAGTAATTCCAAAACATTAAATATTGCAGAACAAATTGGGATGTTACGTGATGCAGCTAAAGGAAATAAAGGAAACTTTGGCTTAGGAAATGCAACAACTAATGAAGCCAATATATTAGGAGAAGCATGGGTGGGGCCGGGTTACAGAATATCCAAAGATGGAACATCATGGGTAAGTGCTGATGGCTTAAGAGTCTATCGGCCACCTTCAGCTAAACCAAATAGTACAAAAGCTACAACAGGAATTCAGGCTAATTTCGAGCAAAAAGTAGCGCGTGGAGAGCCGCCGATTAGTAATGGCCATTTGGATATAATTAAATGAAAGCTTTATTAAAAGAATTACGTTCATTAGATATAGAAGATGATTTGCTCTTCTATTGGCCAGACGACCCAGAAGTTTTTGGGAGTTGGGTTAGGGCGATGATTGGCCCTGATAATGAAGAAGGAGCTGAGTATTTCGACATGTTAATTTGTACTCCTAAATGGTTAGCCCTGGAGGCTGAAAAAAAAGACGTTTTTTGGGGTAAAGGGATGATCATCATTAATGAGTATAATTACGATAAAATTTTAGCCTTTATAAAAAAACAGATCGCTGATTGTCATGCAGATGATTGGCCCGAGATTGCTCAAAAGCTCAGCCGTTTTAGTTTTTGGCAATATGAGGACTATCAGCCTTATTAGAGTGAATCCCGGTCATTGCACCGGGATTTGTACATAGCCTGCCAGCCGGATGATTATCTGCCCCGGTTGTGCGATCACTTGCCTCCGCTTCGTATTCGAAAGCCATCACTTCCGGAAGTTGCCTGATAACTTTTTGTTGCGCCTGTGTCACGTCGCAAATTGCCTAAAACTGCAACCCCTGTTGGCATCCGGGAGCAGCTTGATATCAATAAGATCAGTGAGTTATATGGATACCTGAGATCTGCGCATTATACTGGCTTCAGTTAATGCCGCCGCTTCGTCACTCAAAGCACCGTTCCTCACGCTGCGATTATCAGCCCGCAATCCCTGACGTGCCGATCCACCCCGCAAATTTCTGCTCTCCGCCTGGTAAAGGCGCGCCTGCCTGACTACACCTTAAGCATCCTTGTTATCACTGTCCTTTCCGCTGTTTAAGCGGTTTTCAGCCTGCACGCCGGCATCCTGACGCGCCGGCACCTTTAGCGGTCATACATGATTTCTGGCCTGATTCGGAGTGAATGATGAAGAGTCGCAACCTGACGCGATCGGCGGTCGCGTTTGCCACATTGAGTTGCCTGTGTGTGCCGTTTAGCGCCCTGGCGTGGGATAACCTGACGGTTTTCGGCGATAGCCTGAGCGATGGCGGTAATGTCGGGCGTTTTACTTATGATGGCGCGCAACATCCACTGTATGACGAGATCCTCGCTGCACAGTTCGGGCAAACGCTGCAGCCGTCGTCGCGCGGTGGCAGCAATTATGCACAGGGCGGCGGTGTTACCGTGCCGGCGCTGGATGCCAGCCTCAATACGCAAGACCAGCTGGCTGCTTATCTGCAATCCACCGGCGGACGCGCAGATAGCAACGGACTGTATATTCACTGGGTAGGCGCTAACGATATCGCGGCGGCGGTGACCAATCCGCTCACCGCGCGCGAGACCATCAGCAACAGCGCCAGCGCGGCGGTGTCGCAAATCAAAACCCTGCTGGATGCCGGTGCGGGGGCGGTAATCGTGCCAAACGTGCCGCAGCTCGGCTCCACGCCTTTCATGGTGCAGGCGGTACTGAGTGTGCTGGGCCCGGCGGCGCAGTCGGCGATGGTCGCGGCGTTTGCCTCGCTGGACAGCCATGCCACGCCCGACGTGGCTGCGCGCCAGCAGGCGGTGCGCGACGCATTCGATCAGGCCGCCGCACAGGTATCGACCATCCCGGCGCTGCGTGCCGCGCTGGCGCAGCAGCTATTTTCGGCCTGGCAGGTGCTCAGCGAGCAGGTGACGGCCCTCTCCGATGGCTATAACCAGCAGGAAGAAGCCGGGCTGGTGGCGCTGAATGGCAACATTGTGCGTGCCGACATCGCCGGCCTGTTCAACGAGGTAATTGCCGATCCGCAACGCTATGGCCTGAGCAACACGCTGGGGATGGCCTGTCCGGTTGGCACCTCCGCCGCCGAATGCACCTCGTCAACGCCCGGTTTCAGTAACGCGCAGGCTTATCTGTTTGCCGACCGGCTGCATCCCAGCCCGGCGGTACATGCCATGATCGCCGACTACATTCAATCGATCCTCGACGCACCCGCGCAGGTGGCGGCGCTGGCACGGGCGCCGCTGATGCTGTCGCGGGATATGCAGAACACCCTCGATGGCCATTTACAGCAGCAGCGTCAGCAGCCGGCCAGCGCCGGTCAGGTTAGCGTGTTCGGCGGCTATGCCGGTCAGCATATTGATTATCGCGGCGATAGCCTGCTCAACGGTGACGCCAATACCGGCAGCCTGACGCTGGGATTAGGCTATCAGTTCACAGATAACTGGCAGGCAGGTCTGCTGTTGTCCAGCACCGCGCAGCACCAGCATCCTTCGGCGCACTATGATTACAAGCTGCGCGGCAATTTGCTGGCGCTGTATAGCCAGCTGACGCTGCTGGAGCAGGGCTGGATCAATGCGAATGTGCACTATGCCGATCTCGATTTTGACAGCATCGAACGTCGCATCAATATCGGCCCGGCAACGCGCACCGAACAGGGCAGCAGCAGCGGAAAAATGCTCGGGCTACGGGTGCAAACCGGCTGGGATCTGCCAATAGGCGAACACCTTTCCACCGGCCCGGTTGCCAGCTACGCACTGGATTATGTGCGGGCAGGGGGCTACAGCGAAAACGGCGACAGCAGCACCGCCATGCGCTTTTCCGATCAAACCCTGCATTCGCAAATCGGTGCGCTTGGCTGGCGTATCGACAGCAAACAGTGGCCGGTGAATCCGTGGGCGCAGCTCAGTTATAACCACCAGTTTGGCGATACGCAGAACGCGGTGCGCGCCGGGCTGAAGTCAACGCAGACCGGCTTTGTACGCAGCGTCAGCGCCGGTGATAAAAACTGGCTGGATATGTCGCTGGGGGCCAGCGTGCCGCTGGGTGAAACGGTCAACGCCTTTGCCGGGGTTTCAGCGATCGGCGGCAACAGCGCCTATCATCAGCTGAGCTGGAATATTGGCCTGAACGCGACATTTTGACGGCGACGCGCCAGTCGGAAAGTTTCACTGGCGCGTTATCTCGCGTAAAAAATTAAACTGATGATCGCGGGAAATATTTCGATAATTCAAGCCATTCTTCTTCGTAAGTCAAATTAATCAGAACGTTCGTACCGGCGATTACCACAATTATTCTGCGATAAATCTGTAAAACGTAATTTTGTCGCTTCGCTTTCCTTCCGGAATCATATCGTTATTCTCTCTCGCCACATCACGCCGCTGAAAAGCTCCCGTATAAGCTGGTACAGGTCAATATATTAATTTTCAATCACTTATACTGCTGATGCTCTGTCGTATTACGTTAATAATTTATGGGGAACACCATGGCGAATACATCTGGCACCACCAGCACTACCACACCATCTGCCACCGGGACGGTGATTCAATTACATACCATTGACGATTTACGTAAACAGGAACCTGTTTCGATTGGCGAAATTGCGTCGGTGCTGGAATACAGCCGTGGCAGTCGGATGGGCGGCGGCGTGTTTGTCTACGATGCCACCGACAACAGCACGCCCGATGACGGCGGGCTGAATTTTGTGACGTCCGGTAAAAAGCGCTGGAAAAGAGTAGTCCTTGATTACAGCGCGGTCACGGTGGTGGATTTTGGCGCGATAGCCGATGGCACCACCGATTGTATTGATGCGGTGATCCGCATGTTTAAATGGTCGCAGCGTGTTTTACCCTCCGCGGGCATTCGCTTTACCGCCGGTGAGTTCAGCCTGTCCGGCTTTGATTTAGCGGAAGTGCTGGGCAGCGACAGAGAGATTAACCGCTTTAAAATTTCCGGCGCGCCGGTCAACTTCGGTTATTTCCCCACCACCACGCTGAAATTTAACTGGGGACCGAAACCGCGCAAAACCCATTTCTTCAGCGTGCGCGCACGCTATGTGGAAATTTCCGGTTTTGTGGTGAAAGGCATGAGTTCTGACAGCGGCGAAGACGGCGGCACGGCGTTTAATAATGTCGGCTTCTTTACCAACAGTATTATCGGTGGCCAGTTTCTGCGCGTCAGCAGTATGGAGTTTCGCTACCTCGGCGGGCGGGCGCTGGAACTGATTGATACGCTGGACTGTAAAATCGACCAGTTTTATTCACGTGGCTGTCAGGGCAGTATTGTCTATGCGCGCTGGTCCGATCGGGAAAAAGGCGCCTGGGATCATTCGACCGCGATTGAACTCTCCAACTTTAATTTGCAGCGCAGCACCAGACAGCCGGTATTCGATCTGCCGCGCTGTACGCAATCGTTTATTCGTAATGGCTGGATCGAGCACTCCGAATTTGCCGGCGATCTCACCAATGGTCAGTGGACCATTGAAGGGCTGGTGATTGAATCGACGCAAAATCCCATGAAAATGGGCTATTGCCGCGCGATGATTATCCAGAAAAGCGTGCACCGCGATAGCGCGGGCTTTGATTTCAGCAAAGAGGGTATTGAGCCATGGACGCTGCTGGCGGAAGGCGACCGTGGCGTGATGGAGATTTCCGATCTCGGCGCGATCATTCAGGGATCGCTGAGTTATGACTTCACCACCTCGCAGCATCACATGGATAACCGTGGCAAAGACGCGAAATGGTTTTACGTCGGTGAATTTAATTTTTCCGACGCCACCTCACAAATTCACGTGCGCATTGTCGGCAGCGCGCAGTATGTTTCCCAGTCGGAAACGCAAACCGATTACAGCTACCGGACACCGGAAGGCGTGGCGCATATTTATCTGCAGGCGCGCAACGACGATAACACCATTGGCAGCTGGTACAGCGAAGGCTCCTCACCCGTAATTAAGGTGCATATTGAGGGCAAAGGCGCGCACACCAAACTGTACGTTAAAATTGCGGCCTATACCGGCTTCTCGATTGCGCTGGTGGAAACCAACGGGCGCGATCGCTATCAATCCGGTCAGTGTTTTATTTTCCGCAAAAGTTTTACTGCCTGCAGTGCGGAAGAAGCCACGGCGCTGGACAACCAGCCGGTCGTCGCCTTTGAACAGCACTGGGTGGGCAATAAAGATGTCGGCTTTGGCTACAACAATAATAAGGAACTGCTGCTGCGTGGGCCGTTTTTTGAACGGCAGGAGCAGGACGCCACGGGGAAGTGGATCACCCGCCGTTTCCTGAAAGTCCGCGTGAACGGCGTGCCGCGCAGTATTGAATTACTCGATCCGGATAACCCGCGCTAACGCTTCAGGCCAGCAGTATTCCTCTGCTGGCCTGAATCAATCTTTCCCCAGCGCTGACGTAAATAATCGACTGCCTGCTGCGTCTGCGGCTGATTAAGATAATCTTCGCGAAACAGAATGGTGCCGTCGATGTGCGGCAGCGATTCATTCAGATCGAGCTGTTTTTTCAGTTCGGGAACGCCGCCCTGAACCGTCCAGTCCGGCTCACTTTTTGAAGCTTCACCCACCTTATACAGCGCCACGCCGATGTACAGCCGGGTGTGGGTTGGCTGTACCACATTGGCCCACCAGCGCGCCAGGACGTCATAGCGCGCAGCCTGGCGGGCAAACGGCCAGTAGAGCTGCGGCGCGATGTAATCCAGCAGGCCAAGCTGCACCCAGCGGCGCGTGTCGGCATAGGCTTCATCATAAGCCGCCGCACCGCGCGTATCGGAGCCGGCCGCATCGTGCGACAGATTACGCCATACGCCCGCCGGGCTGACGCCGAACTCAACGCCCGGCTTGAGCTGTTTAATCGTGTGGGAAACCTGTTCGATCAGCAGCTGGGTATTGTGCCGCCGCCAGTCGGCTTTGCTGGCAAAGCCCGCGCCGTACTGGCGGAAGGTGGCGCTGTCATTGAGCGGCGATGCCGCGGTTTCGGTGTAGAAATAGTCATCGAACTGAACGCCATCAATGGCGTAGTTTGACACCACTTCCGCCACGATGCTGGTGATCCAGTCGCGCGCCGCCGGAATGCCCGGATCGAGCACGAAGCGGTCGCTGGCGGTGCGGATCCAGTCGCGATGCAGCACAAACACGCTGGCCGGCTGCAGCTGGAGCGTGTTGTTTAACGCCGTCACGGTGGCAGGTTTGGTATTGGTCGACACGCGGTAAGGATTGAACCACGCATGCACCTTCATGCCGCGTTTGTGCGCCTCGTCGAGGATAAATTGCAGCGGATCGTAACCCGGATCCTGCCCGATGTTGCCGGTCAGGGTATCGGACCATGGCAGGATGCGCGAACGCCACAGCGCGGTGCCATCGGGCTTCACCTGGAAAAACACCGTGTTGATCCCCAGGCTGTGCAGCTTATCCAGTTTGGCCGTCAGCGCCTGCTGCTGCTGGCGAATACGCAGCGCCGGGCTGGCTGTGACGGAGGATATCGGCGGCCAGTCGAGGCGCGACACCGTAGTGAGCCAGACGCCGCGCACTGGTTCAGTCTGCGCTGCGGGTTTAGCCGGAACAGGAGGTTTAGTCGGCGACGGAAACGGGGTGACCAGCGATTTTGGCGGCTCCGAGGCGCAGCTGGCCAGCAACAGCACGGCAGACAGCAGACGGGCGACGCGTTTAATGTGGGTAACAGAGAGGTAACGCGCTGAACAGGCTATGATAAACTCCGTTTCTTGTAGTCCGTTATTCGCAGGCGTTCATTCTCTGATCCTCAGACATAATGTCAAGACATTGGCTAAGATGAATGCCGCCGCGGCGCTGTCGCGCGTCCCGCATCTTACAGGAGTTCTCACTATGCAATACGAAGACCTTTATCGCCGCATTGGCCAGATCATTTTCAGCTGTGGCCCCGACGGCGCGCAGGTGCTGGTGGTGCAGGCGGAGCTGTTTGCCGATGAGGAGGGCGGGCAGTTTCAGTTTAACTACCTTGATGAAAACGGCGAACCGGACTGGTTCGAGCCGGACGCGCGCGCGATTGGCGATCTCAGTGCCGCGCTGAAAGACTTTCAGCAATACTTTATCGAACATGAGATGACTGAAGGGCAGCCGGTGTGGACGCACTGCACCGTGACGATTAACGTGGCGGAAGAGTCAATCAGTATTGATGTGCAGTAACGGCGGGCTTCCGTGCCCGTTAAGGCGAGCGTTACGAACGCAGCGCTACCATCTCCTCGCTGTTTTTACGCGCCGCGCGCTTGCGGTGCACTATCTGGCTGGCAACCAGCACCAGCAGCGTCAACAGCCCGGTGGCGATAATTTCTGAACGATGCTGTGCATTGAACAGCATTGACGTCAGTACGCCAACAATGAACACCATGGTGGCCCACGTCAGACCCGGGAACAGCCACATGCGATAGCTGAGCTGCTCGCCGCGCGCCTCGCGCTTTTTCCGCAGCACCAGATGCGAAGCGGCAATGACCAGATAAACCAGTAGCGCAATGGCGCCGGAGCTGGCCAGCAGGAACTCAAACACCGCGCTCGGCGCCAGATAGTTGGCGATCACCGCCAGAAATGCTGCGGCGGTAGACATCAGCACTGCGACCCACGGCGTGCCGCTGCGCGTGGTGCGCGAGGCCGCTGCTGGCGCATCCTGACGACGCGACAGGGAATAGAGCATGCGCGACGCGGTATAAAGCGCAGAATTAAGACAGCTGCATACCGCGATCAGCACCACCACATCGACAATCTGCCGGGCATACGGCACGTTCATCATCTCCATCGCCGTCTGGTAAGACCCGGCTTTCATCAGCGACGGCGTGTTCCAGGGCACCAGCGCCACCACCAGAAAGATCGACAGCAGATAAAACAGCGCAATACGCCAGATCACCGAGTTGGTGGCGTGGGTAATTTGCTTGCGCGGTTCGTTAGATTCGGCGGCGGCAATAGTGACGATTTCCGTGCCCATGAAAGAGAACATGGTGGTAAGAATGGCGGCGAGCACGGCACTGATACCGTTAGGCATGAAACCGTGGGTGTCGTACAGATGTGAAATACCCTGCGTGCTGCTGCCGGGCAGCAGGCCAAACAGCGCCAGGCTGCCGGCACAAAGAAAGGCGACGATAGCCACCACTTTCAGCAGCGCGAACCAGAACTCAAACTCACCGTAGTTTTTCACGCTGAACAGGTTGCTGATGGTCAGGAAGCTGGTGATCGCCAGCGTGTATTCCCACACCGCCACCTGCGGGAACCAGCCGTGCAGAATGGTGCCGGCGGCGTTGGCCTCCAGCGGGATCACCAGTACCCAGAACCACCAGTAAAGCCAGCCGATGGTAAAGCCGGCCCAGCGGCCAAGAGACTTGTCGGCGTAAGTGGAGAAGGAACCGGAGTCCGGTGAGGCGACCGCCATCTCCGCCAGCATGCGCATAATAAGCACCACCAGCGCGCCGGCGGCGATATAGGCCAGAAGCACCGCCGGTCCGGCTTCGGCAATCGCATGGCCGGAACCGACAAACAGCCCGGCGCCAATCACTCCGGCAATCGACAGCATGCGCACGTGGCGGGGTTTCAGGCTTTGTGCCAGTACATCGGCATTCTGAGCAGTCATCAATATCTCTCCAGATCGTCTCTCAGGCGGGGCAGACCCCGCCTGTTATGCAGGTGAAACTTGCCTGCGCGCGGCAGGCAAGCGATCGGACAATGGGTGGAACGCTAAGGCTGGCTGAGCAGGCTGTCGAGAATATCCAGCGCCTGACGGAACTGGGCATCCGGAATGGTGAGCGGATAGAGGAAGCGGATCACGTTACCCTGCGGGCCACAGGTGAGCAGCAGCAGACCGCGCGCCATCGCCTGTTGCTGCAGCGCCTGCGCCTGCTGCGCGCTGGCAAACTCCACGGCTACCATTGAGCCCAGCGCACGCACGTCGGTAATCGACGCGTTAGCGCGGCGCGCGCGGTGCAGCAGTTCGCTCAGCGTAGCGCCCAGGTCGCTGGCGCGCTGGCACAGCTGCTCTTCGTCGATGACATCCAGCACCGCATGCGCGGCGGCAATCGACAGCGGATTGCCGGCGTAAGTACCGCCCAGCCCGCCCGGACCGGGCGCATCCATGATGTCAGCGCGACCGCTCACCGCCGACAGCGGCATACCGCCCGCCAGGCTTTTCGCCATGGTGATGAGATCGGGCTGCACGCTGTAGTGGTCCATGGCAAACAGCTTGCCGGTGCGGCCAAATCCGCTCTGTACCTCATCGGCAATCAGCAGGATGCCGTGCTCATCGGCCAGCGCACGCAGCTGCGTAAGAAACTCTGCCGGCGCGATGTGAAAACCGCCTTCACCCTGCACCGGTTCCAGCACGATGGCGGCCACATCCTGCGGCGCGATGTCGTGGCTGAACAGGTCGTGCAGGCTGGCGATAGCGTCCTCAACGCTGATGCCGGTCACCGCGTTAGGGTAGCGGGCGTGAAACACCGAGGCCGGCATCGGGCCAAAATCGCGCTTGTAGGGGGCCACTTTGCCGGTCATCGCCATGGTCATGAAGGTGCGGCCGTGAAAGGCGTTACCGAAGGTGATGATGCCGTGCCGACGGGTAGCGGCGCGCGCCACTTTAACCGCATTCTCTACCGCTTCAGCGCCGGTGGTGAAAAAAGCGGTTTTGGCTTTACCGGCAATTGGCACCCGCTGATTGATGCGTTCCGCCAGCGCCACATAGCTCTCATACGGCGTTATCTGGAAGGCGGTATGGGTGAATTTTGCTAACTGATCGGCAATGGCCTGCACGATGCGCGGATGACGGTGGCCGGTGTTGAGCACCGCGATGCCGCCAGCGAAATCAATCCAGCTATTGCCCTCCACGTCACGCAGCGTGGCGTTTTCGGCCTGATCGACATACCACTGACAAAGATTACCGGTGCCGCGCGGCAGCGCGTCATCTTTGCGTTGTTGCAACTGGCTGTTTTTACCTTCCATAACCTTTCCTTAGCGATAAGCGTCTTTACAAATCACGACAAACACGCTTATTTATGCCTGCACTGAGCGCGGTTGCCAGAGCCAATTTCACTGAGAAGGATGGAGCCAATTGCGGAGTTTGTACGCCGATCATGTATTGGAACGACTACAGTTTGTCGCGGAAGGCACGCTGCAGCAGCGCCTGCTGCACTGCATGCAGGCGGCAATTGTAGAGGGCATTTTCCCGCGCGGCTCGCGCCTGCCGGCGACGCGTGATTTAGCGCGCGAACTGGCGGTGTCGCGTAATACGGTGCTCAACGTCTATGAAAATCTGGTCGCGCAGGGATATGTCAGCGCGCGCACCGGCAGCGGCACCTGGATTGCAGAAAACCTGCCGGAAGGGTGCCTGAACAGCGCGCCGGCGCTGCCGCTTAGTGAACCCCTGATGAGTAAACCGGCGGCGATCTCTAAACGCGGCGCCACGCTGCTCGGTCACGCCAATGCCTCGCCTTATCAGTGGGGCGCGTTTGTGCCCGGCGCGCCGGATGTGCGTGAGTTTCCGCATAAGTTATTTAGCCAGATTCAGTCGCGGCTGAATCGCGAACCTGACATTGAGCGGCTGATTTACAGCAGCAACGGCGGCTGCCCGCAGCTGCGCCAGGCGCTGGCTGAATATCTCAGCGTAGCGCGCTCGGTGCGTGCCGACGCCGATCAAATCATCATTACTGAAGGCATTCATCAGGCGGTGGATCTGGTGACGCGCGTGCTGTGCGACGCGGGCGATCCGGTGTGGATCGAGGAGCCAGGCTACTGGGGCACACGCAACCTGTTACGCATTAACGGACTAAAAATTCAGGCCAAAGCGGTGGATGAACAGGGCATTATCCCGGAGCTGGCACCGCGCAGCAAAGCACCGAAGATGATTTTTGTGACACCGTCACACCAGTATCCGCTGGGTGTGCATCTCAGTCTGGAGCGGCGCAGACAGCTGCTCGACCTGGCGCGCAAACACAAAAGCTGGCTGGTGGAAGATGACTATGACAGCGAATTTCGCTTCGCCGGCCAGCCATTTCCGTCGTTGCAGGGCTTTGAGCCAGATGCGCCAGTGATCTACATGGGCACCTTCAGTAAAACGCTCTATCCCGCACTGCGTCTCGGCTATCTGGTGGTGCCGAAAGCGCTGGCGCAGCCGCTGCGCGTGGCGGCGGCCGAACTCTATCGCGGCGGCCATCTGCTGGTGCAGCGCGCGCTGGCGGAATTCATCCAGAAAGGCCACTACATGACGCACATCCGCCGCATGCGCAAACTCTACAGTCAGCGCCGGCGCTTTATGATGACGCTGATTGAACGCTACCTGGGCGCGGCATTCATGCCGGTGGTCAATCATGAAGCCGGGCTGCATCTGGTGCTGAATCTGCCCCCGGGCTGTGATGATGTGGCGATTGCCGCGCTGGCGCTGCGACGCGGCGTGAAGGTGCGGCCGCTGTCGCAATACTATATGCATCCGCAGGAGCGACGCGGTCTGCTGCTCGGTTACGCCTGCGTGGATGAGCGCCAGTGCCAGGATGCGTTTGGTGTGCTCAAAGCCTGCCTGATAGAAGCGGGCATCGCCGGGCGGGGATAGCCCCGGCGTGTGCCTTACGCCCGGCCAATGCTGTCCAGTTGCGCAACCACCTCCGGGCTAAGCGTCAGCGCCGCGCTGGCCAGATTTTGCTGCAGATGCTGCGGCGAGGAGGTGCCGGGAATCAGCAGAATATTATCTGAGCGTTGCAACAGCCAGGCGAGCGCCACCTGCAGCGTACTGGCGTTGAGCGTGCTGGCCACCGCGCTGAGTTGTTCCGACTGCAGCGGCGAAAAACCGCCGAGCGGAAAGAACGGCACGTAGGGGATGCCCTGCGCCGCCAGCTGGTCGATCAGCGCCTCATCCTGACGATTGGCGAGGTTATACAGATTCTGTACGCAGGCAATCGGCGTCATCTGCTGTGCCTGCGCCACCTGACTGGCGGTCACGTTGCTCAGGCCAATGTGCCGAATCAGGCCACGCTGCTGCAACTTAATCATCGCCTCAATTTGCGGCTCCAGCGATCCTTCTGCTGGCCCATGAACGCTCAGCATCGAGCGTAAATTGACTACCTCCAGCACGTCGAGCCCCAGATTACGCAGGTTATCTTCAACCGCCTGCGTCAGCTCCTCCGGCGTGCTGGCGGGCAGCCAGCCGCCTTTGGCATCACGTCGGGCACCCACTTTGGTCACCAGCACCAGATCGTCGGGGTAAGGATAGAGCGCTTTTTTGATCAGCTGATTGGTGATGTGCGGCCCGTAAAAATCACTGGTGTCGATGTGATTCACACCGGCAGCCACGGCATCGCGCAGCACCTGTAGCGCGCGGGCTTCATCTTTTGGCGGGCCAAATACGCCGGGACCGGCCAGCTGCATGGCACCGTAGCCGAGACGGGCAACCTGACGGTCGCCCAGCGTATAAGTAGTTGTAGCCTGTGACATGTAAACCTCCTTCATCGGATAGTGTTTAAATTGTAATCACAACGGTGCTGTGCGACTATCCGTGTAAATCAGGACAGACTATACGGAGTGACGCACAATGGCGCTGGATATGGCGTTGCTGCATGCGGTAGTGGCGGTGGCAAAAGCCGGCGGGTTTCGCGAGGCGGCACGCATGAGCGGCAGCAATCCGTCGCGTTTGAGTGATGCGGTGCGGCGCGCCGAACAGCAACTGGGCGTTCGGCTGTTTAATCGCACCACGCGAACGGTGGTGCTGACCGAAGCGGGCCGGGCGCTGATGTCACGGCTGCTGCCCGCCATGAACGAAGTGGATGCGGCGCTGGATGCCCTGAACACGTTCCGTGACACGCCGGGCGGCACGCTGCGGCTGAACGTGCCGGTCAGCGCGGCGCGGCTGGTATTACCGGCGATTGTGCCGGGATTTTTGCAGCGCTATCCCGACATCCGGCTGGAGATTGTGGCGGAGAGTAATGTGCAGGACATTTTTCGCGACAGCTGCGATGCCGGTATCCGTTACGACGATCATCTGGAGCAGGATATGGTGGCGCTGCCGATTGGTCCGCGCGTGCAGCGCTTTGCCGCAGCCGCGGCTCCGGCCTATCTGGCGGCTTACGGTACGCCGCAGCATCCGCGCGACCTGATGCAGCATCGCTGTCTGTATGGTCGTTATGCCACCGGGGTGACGGCCGAATGGGAGTTCAGCCGCGGCGCGGAACGTATCACGCTACAGCCGCAGGGGCCGCTGATTTGCAGCATCGGTGCGGCGATGGAGCTGACGGTGTCGACGGCCATCGCCGGTGCCGGCGTGGTCTATCTGTTTGAGGACTGGCTGAAGCCGGCGCTGGCCAACGGCAGTCTGCAACCGATTCTTGCCGACTGGTGGCTCAGCTTTCCCGGCCTGTGGTTGTATTACAATGACCGCCGGCTGATCCCGGCGCCGCTGCAGGCGTTTCTCAGCTGGATACGCGAACTCAATGCGACGCCGGGTTGACCAGCAGCCCGGAAACCAGCAGCCGGAAGGCCTGCACCGCACGCGGCAGCGCCGCGACCGGCTCATCGGCAGCGGCAATCCACAGCGCGGCATTGAGCGCGGCGCCGTTGACCAGTTGCGCCGCCGCTTCGGTATCGACAGGTTTCACCGTACCTTCCTCAATCAGTTCCGCCAGCATGGCGGCGGTGGTGCGCAGACAGGCGGTCTGATTAGGCCAGCGCGACGGATCGCCCAGCACCGCCGGGCCATCCAGCAGCATGATGCGCTGGACTTCCGGCTCCAGCGACATCTCGATATAGGTAATGGCTTCCGCCAGAAACGCGTGCCAGCGAGTGTGATACTGCTGTCCTGCTGCGCGCATCTGCTCAAGAATCTCACCATCGATCTGATCAATAACCGCCTGCAATAACCCTTTTTTGTCGCCAAAATTATGATACAGCGCACCGCGCGTCAGCCCGGCGTCTGCCGTGAGGTCATCCATCGACGCTTCGCTGTAACCCTTCTGCGCAAACGCGCGTCGTGCAGCGGCAATCAGTTTGCCGCGTGTCTCTTCCACCTGGTCTGCCCGTCGTCTGGCTGCCATCGCTGTTCCTTAAATTTTGCATTGACATACGCCGCGTATGTAAAACATAGTAATACATACGCGGCGTATGTTAAAGCGAAAACGGGCATAGCTAACCCGCTTTCTTCTCTCATCTTCAGGAGTACGATTATGAACAAACGCGATGCTGTTTTTCCAGCGGGCCGTCAGGCGTTGTACAACATCAATAAATACTCTGCGGCGATTCGCTCCGGCGACCTGCTGTTTGTTTCCGGCCAGGTAGGCAGCCGGGATGATGGCACCGCCGAGCCCGATTTCACGCGTCAGGTTAATCAGGCATTTACCAATCTCGCGGCGGTGCTGAAGGCCGCCGGTTGCAGTTTCGATGACGTGGTTGATGTCACTACGTTTCATACCGATCCGGAAGCGCAGTTCGCCACGGTGAACGAAGTACGGCTGCGCTTCTTCGGCGATGCGCCTTATCCCAACTGGACGGCGGTGGGCGTTAACTGGCTGGCGGGCTATGATTTTGAAATCAAGGTGATTGCGCGCATTCCGCAGTGAGCCAGCGTGCGGCGATCAGTCTGTAACCCATAAAAAAAGCCGCTAACCGTTGCCGGTTAGCGGCTTTTTTACTTCACGCCTAATCAGGCGCTCAGCAGTTGATCAGCAGTTTTTTCTACCAGCGCCAGCAGCAGCTTGATGTCTTCCAGCGTGACGGTCGGGTTCAGCAGCGTCAGCTTCAGGCAGGTCACACCTGCATGCTCGGTCACACCGACGTTAGCGCGGCCAGACTCCAGCAGCGCATCGCCGATACGCTGGTTGAACAGGGCGATCTGCGCGCTGTCGCTCAGCTGTTCTGGACGATAGCGGAACAGCACGCTGGCCAGCTGTGGCTGCATTACCAGTTCCAGACGCGGCTCAGATTCAACGAACTGCGCGACGTCCTGTGCCAGACTCACGCCGTGGTCGATAATCGCGGCGTACTGTTTCTGACCCAGCGCTTCCAGACCCATCCACAGTTTCAGCGCATCGAAACGACGCGTGGTCTGCAGTGATTTGGACACCAGGTTCGGCACGCCGGCTTCTTCATCGAACTCGGAGTTCAGGTAAGCTGCCTGATAACGCATCAGCTCATAGTGACGCGCGTCTTTCAGCAGGAACGCGCCGCAGCTGATGGTCTGGAAGTATTGTTTGTGGAAGTCGAGGGTGACGGAATCCACCAGCTCCAGACCATCCAGGTAATGACGATACTTTTCAGACAGCAGCAGCGCACCGCCCCAGGCCGCGTCCACGTGCACCCAGATGTTGTGCTCAGCGGCGATGGCTGCGATTTCACGCAGCGGATCGATGGCGCCGGCATCGGTGGTGCCTGCCGTCGCGACGATCGCCAGGATCTGTTCGCCGTTGGCTTCAGCCTGAGCCAGTTTGGCTTTCAGGTCATTCACGTCCATACGGGCGAACTGATCCGACTTCACCTGCACCACAGACTGATAGCCGTGGCCCAGCAGCGCCATGTTCTTCTGCACGGAGAAGTGGGCGTTTTCTGAGCACAGCACTTTAATCTTGCGCAGATCGCCAGTGATGCCGTGCTGCTGCACGGAATGGCCCTGACGCGCATAGAAAGCGTCACGTGCCAGCATCAGGCCCATCAGGTTGCTCTGCGTACCGCCGCTGGTGAACACGCCCGCATCACCGGCCGGATAGCCAACCTGCGCACGCAGCCACTCAATCAGTTTGATTTCAATAATGGTGGCAGAAGGGCTCTGATCCCACGAATCCATGCTCTGGTTAGTGGCGTTGATCAGCACTTCAGCCGCCTGGCTTACCACCAGGCTTGGACAGTGCAGGTGCGCAACGCACTGCGGATGGTGCACCGCCAGACTGTCTTTTAAGAAATATTCAATCGCACGTTCAATCGCGGCCTGGTTGCCCAGGCCGTTTGGATTGAAGTCGAGCGTGATACGCTCGCGCAGTTCGGCAACCGTTTTGCCCTGGTACATCTCAGGCTGTTGCAGCCACTGCACAACCGCGGCGCTGCTCTGGGCAATCGCCTGCTGGTACGCCTCAATGCTCGGGGCCGAGGCGGCCAGAATCGGGTTTACTTCAGACATTTACTCTTCCAGTCAAACAGGTTTGACGCCAGCGCCCAGCAGCGCCTGCTCAAATTTATCCAGGAACACGGCCAGCTCTTCGTTGCTGATCAGCAGTGATGGCAGCAGGCGCAGTACCGCACCGTGACGACCGCCACGCTCCAGAATCAGACCGGCTTCGAAGCATTTTTTCTGCAGCAGTGCAGAGAGTTCGCCGTCGGCCGGGAAACTGCCCATGTGGTCAGCTGGCTCGTGTGGCTTAACGATTTCGATACCGATCATCATCCCGAGGCCGCGTACGTGACCAATAACCGGGAAGCGTTTCGCCATCGCGTTCAGCTGGGCTTTCAGCCATTCACCCTGTTCTGCTACTTTGCCGGCGATGTTCTGCTCGGTCAGGATCTTCAGCGTCGCCAGACCGGTTGCCATCGCCAGCTGGTTGCCGCGGAAGGTGCCGGTGTGGTGGCCAGGTGACCAGGCGTCAAACTGCTTTTTGATACCCAGCACGGCCAGAGGCAGACCGCCACCCACCGCTTTAGACATCACGATAATGTCTGGCTCAATGCCCGCGTGTTCGAAGGCAAAGAACTTACCGGTACGGGCAAAGCCAGCCTGGACTTCGTCAAGGATCAGCAGAATGCCGTGTTCCTGGGTCACTTTGCGGATGCGCTGCAGCCACTCAGCTGGCGCCGGGTTCACGCCGCCTTCACCCTGTACCGCTTCGAGGATCACGGCCGCAGGCTTACGCACGCCGCTTTCAACGTCGTTGATCAGGTTTTCGAAGTAATAGGTCAGGGCTTTCACGCCAGCTTCGCCGCCGAGGCCCAGCGGGCAACGGTACAGGTGCGGGTAAGGCATGAACTGCACTTCTGGCATCATGCCGTCAACCGCTTCTTTCGGCGACAGGTTGCCGGTCACGGACAGCGCGCCGTGCGTCATCCCGTGGTAACCGCCAGAGAAGCTGATTACGCCGCTGCGGCCGGTGACTTTTTTCGCCAGCTTCAGCGCCGCTTCAACGGCATCAGCACCGGATGGACCGGTGAACTGCAGGCAGTACTCTTTACCCTGACCTGGCAGCAGCGAGAGCAGAGATTCGGAGAACTGATCTTTCAGAGGCGTCGTCAGATCAAGAGTATGTAACGGCAAGCCGCTGGTAATGACATTTTGGATGCTCTGCAGAACATCAGGATGGTTATGACCAAGTGCCAGCGTCCCTGCGCCAGCCAGACAGTCAAGATATTGTTTGTTTTCAACATCCGTAATCCACACGCCATTGGCTTTGGCAATCGCTAAAGGCAACTTGCGCGGGTAACTCCTGACGTTTGATTCAAACTCAGCCTGACGGGCTAAGAATGCGTCGTTGTTTCCGTTGAATGAGTTGGCACCAAAAGTATCAATACGGACTTTATCCGTCATCATATCTCTCCTTCAACCGGGGCTCGAACAGGCTGGCCGATTGACTAGTTGAACAAAAAAGTATCAGTGGCTCAAAAAACGCGGCCAATATAGAGCCTTTTGACGCACATCACAATGATTAATTTTGTTTAGAATTGTTTATTCTTTTCATATAGGAATCAGGACGTTGGACAGAAACTGGCCACTTATTTTAGCGCCGCGATATGAACAGGCGATTAAATAATCGTGTGAATAAAAAGACTTATGCCCGCCAGTGCCAGCCACGGACCAAAGGGCAGCACGTGATACAGCTCGCGTTGCCAGCCTAATCGGGCCAGCAGAACAAACAAAATTGCGCCTGTGCAAGCCAGTAACAGCACAAAGGGTAAAAGCGCCCAGCCAAGCCAGGCACCCAGCGCAGCCAGCAGTTTGGCGTCGCCGCCACCGAGGCCGGGGCGCTTTTTTATCAGCTGATAGAGTTTACCGATTAGCCACAGCGCGCTGTAGCCGGCTATCGCGCCGAACACCGCGTCATGCAGCGTTCCGGGCAGCCAGTGCAGCGCTTTAAGCAACAGACCCAGCCACAGCAGCGAGAGGGTGAGGGCGTCCGGCAACAGCAGATGCTCAATGTCGATGAGTGTCAGCGCCAGCAGAATCCAGGCGAGCAGCAGGGCGGCAGGCAGGCGGCTATCGGGCGGCAGCAGCCAGGCCAGCGCCAGGCTGATCGCGGCGGTGAGCAGTTCCGTCAGCGGGTAGCGCAGGCTCACCGGGTGGTGGCAGTAGCGACAGCGTCCGCCTAATAGCAGCCAGCTGAGCAGCGGCAGCATGTCGCTCGCGCGCAGCGTGGTCTGGCAGTGTGGACAGTGCGAGCGCGGCAGCAGCCGGGTAATGCCGGGTTGCGGGTTCATTACCTGCTGCGGCAGGCGATAAATGACCACGTTGAGAAAGCTGCCGACGCACAGCGCCAGCAGTGTACCGATCAACCAGTAGGCGATTTCCATGAGGTTTTCTCCTGCTGTCCATGCAGCGTTGGGTTTTTCTGTCGCCACGAATGGCGACCGGGCAGGTCATGGCGCGGTGGCCGTGGGGGCGATTTTTTGCCAGGTTGCACGACAGGTTGGCATAAAGGTGCCGCGTAACCTGTTTGCGCGATAAATCGCGCCGCTACGGATTTGTGCGGTTTGACGGCAGGTCGCCATAAATGGCGACCCTACAGGTTTCGCAGGGTGCGCATTTATGCGCACCGCGATCTGTCGCCAACCCTGGCCGGTGTGCGAGAGGCACAATACGCCGGCGGAGACGGCGTGGCGAGCAGCAAAGCGGCGTTGCAGCGATTTGCAGCAGGATTTACGAGCGGGTTCCAGAGAACAGCGGAGATATAAGCGGGGATGCGTGAATTTCACGGGCTGGCAATGACCAAATCGATGCGAAGACAGGCAAAAATCCAATCGATGGGCCAGCTGAGGCGGGCAACAATCTAACCAATACGCCAGTGGCGACAGATAATAATCCAGTCAATGCGCCAGCGAATTTACTGGCTCTGTTTGAACTGCTGCATGGCTTCCAGCACATTGCTGGTGGCGAGCGACATCACCCATTCGCTGTTGCGAAACACGTCGTAATGGCCGGCGTTATAGCGAAACACATACAGCTCACCGCGGAAACGCAATCCTTTTGTTTTCACGCCAATGTGATGCCGGCGTAGTGCTGCCTGTGAAAGTCTGTCAGTCGCGGTTCTCATCATCATTCTCCTGTCCAGCCTCTGGCGTCACTATCCCAGGGAAGAATAAGCAGCCAACCTTAGGATAACCTTAAGAATAGTATAGTCTCTTGGTTAATGCATTGAAAAATAGGCACTTTAATTGCCGTGTGTCGTCATGCAGGCCAATGATGTCTGGTCCGATGCTGATTTCCGGCCCCGGCGCGCAATCTTCTACCAATCTTCAACATCACGTAAAAAAGTCAGCGTGCCGCTTTGCCATTTAATGTTCAGTTAAGTTTTCCCCCGTATTTTGGTTTCTTATAGCGATAAAACAGACCTGCTTAAGTTTTATTGCGCGCAGATGACAGCAGCCCTGCGAACGCACTCGTTTAAGTAACGTTTAAACAAAAGGTTACAGCGTGTTTGATCAGGTTGTCATGCGCGGCAATAACGCTTGTTTTATTTTTCAGCATGTTTTCAGGCACAACAGTAAGGTTATCTTATGAGTTTCCTTCCGTTTTCGCGCCCGGCATTGGGTGAGGAAGAACTGGCCGCGGTGCAGGCGGTATTTGCATCGGGCTGGATTACCACCGGACCGCAGAATGCTGCGCTGGAGCAGGCGTTTTGCCAGCTCACCGGCAACCAGCATGCCATTGCCGTCAGTTCCGCTACAGCAGGCATGCACGTCACGTTGATGGCGCTGGGTATCCAGCCCGGCGACGAGGTGATCACCCCGTCGCTGACCTGGGTTTCCACGCTCAATATTATTACGCTGCTGGGCGCCACGCCGGTGATGATCGATGTGGATCGCGATAACCTGATGGTGAGCGCAGAACAGATCGAAGCAGCTATTACGCCGCGCACCCGCGCCATCGTGCCGGTTCACTATGCCGGTGCGCCGGCGGATATCGACGCCATTCGCGCCGTCAGCGCGCGCCACAATATCCCGCTCATTGAAGATGCGGCCCACGCGGTAGGTTGCTACTACAAAGGCCGGCACGTCGGGCAGCAGGGCACCGCAATCTTTTCGCTGCACGCCATCAAAAACATCACCTGCGCCGAAGGTGGCATCGTGGTGACCGATGATGCGCAGCTGGCTGACCGCCTGCGCAGCCTGAAATTCCACGGCCTCGGCGTCGATGCCTACGATCGTCATACCCATGGCCGCAAACCGCAGGCCGAAGTGATCATGCCCGGTTTTAAATACAACCTGCCAGACATCAACGCCGCGATTGCGCTGGTGCAGCTGCAAAAGTTGCCGGCCATCAATGCACGTCGCCAGGCTATCGCCGAGCGCTATTTGCGCGAGCTGGCAGTTACGCCGTTGCTGCCGCTGGTGCGACCGGCGTGGCCGCATCAGCATGCGTGGCATCTGTTTATCATTCGCGTGGACGAAGCGCGCTGCGGTATCAGTCGCGATGCGCTGATGGAACAGTTGAAAATCCATGACATCGGCACCGGTCTGCATTTCCGCGCCGCGCATACGCACAAATATTACCGTGAACGCTATCCGCAGCTCTCGCTGCCGGCCACCGAATGGAACAGTGAACGTATCTGCTCGCTGCCCCTGTTCCCCGACATGCTCGATGACGATGTAACGCGTGTGATTGCTGCCTTACGCCACCTTGCGGGAGCCTGAGATGCTGGAAGAAAAACCGATTCGCAAAGTCTCCGTGGTGATCCCGGTGTACAACGAAGAACAGAGCCTGCCGGAGCTGGTGCGCCGTACCGACGCTGCCTGCCGCACGCTCGGCCTTGACTATGAAATCTTACTGGTGGATGACGGCAGCGCTGACCGCTCCGCGCAGATGATCGCCGATGCGGCGGATATGCCGGGCAGTCACGTGGTCGGCGTGCTGCTGAATCGCAACTACGGGCAACACTCAGCGATTATGGCCGGTTTCAGCCATGTTTCCGGTGATGTGATCATTACGCTGGATGCCGATCTGCAAAACCCGCCGGAAGAGATCCCCAATCTGGTCAAAGCCGCGCAGCAGGGCTACGACGTGGTCGGCACCGTGCGTCAGAACCGTCAGGACAGCTGGTTCCGTCGCCGCGCTTCACGCACCATCAACCACCTGATTCAGCGTGTGACCGGCAAAGCGATGGGCGATTATGGCTGCATGCTGCGCGCCTATCGCCGTCACATTGTCGATGCGATGCTCAATTGCCACGAACGCAGCACCTTTATCCCGATTCTGGCGAACACTTTCGCGCGCCGCACCATTGAACTGCCGGTTACGCATGCCGAGCGTGAGTTTGGCGACTCCAAATACAGCTTCATGAAGCTGATCAACCTGATGTATGACCTGGTGACCTGCCTGACCACCACGCCGCTGCGTCTGCTGAGTATTGTCGGCAGCTTAATCGCGCTGGCCGGTTTCGCCTTTTCTCTGATCCTGATTGTGCTGCGCCTGTTCCTCGGTGCCAGTTGGGCCGGTGACGGTGTGTTCATGCTGTTTGCCGTGCTGTTTATTTTTGTCGGCGCGCAGTTTGTCGGTATGGGCCTGCTGGGCGAATACATCGGTCGTATTTATAACGACGTACGCGCCCGTCCGCGCTACTTCATTCAACGTGTTATCCATCCGCAACAAGATGCCTCGTCTGTACAGGAAATTAAGCAATGAAAACTATCGTCTTCGCCTATGCCGAAATGGGCTGTGCAGGCATCACTGCGCTGCTGAACGCAGGCTATGAAATCAGTGCCATCTTCACCCATGCGGACACCTCGCCGGAGAGCCATGCGTTTCCTTCGGTAGCACGCCTCGCGGCTGAGCAGGGCATTCCGGTGTATGCGCCGGAAGATGCTAACCATCAGCTGTGGGTGGATCGCATCCGCACCATGCAGCCGGACTTTATCTTCTCGTTTTATTATCGCGCACTGCTGAGCGATACCATTCTGAACTGCGCGCGGGTTGGCGCGTTTAACCTGCACGGTTCGCTGCTGCCTAAATACCGTGGTCGTGCGCCGCTTAACTGGGTGCTGGTCAACGGCGAGACGGAGACTGGCGTTACGCTGCACCGCATGGTGAAACGTGCCGATGCCGGCGACATTGTGGCGCAGCAGCGCGTGGCGATTGACCCGCAGGATAATGCGCTGACGCTGCACCGTAAGCTGGTGGCCTGCGCCGGCCAGCTGCTGGAAGGCGCGCTGCCGCCGATGAAGCGCGGTGAGATTGCCGCCACGCCGCAGAACGACGCGGAAGCGACCGTGGTTGGTCGCCGCACGCCGGAGGATGGCCGTATCAACTGGGAGCTGCCGGCGGCTCAAGTGAATAACCTGGTGCGCGCAGTCACCGATCCGTGGCCTGGTGCGTTTGCGTATGCCGGCACGGTGAAATTCGTGGTGTGGAAAGGGCGGGTGCACCAGGATGCGCCCTGCGCCAAACCGGGCACGGTGCTGTCGGTTGAGCCGTTCCTGATTGCCTGCGGCGAGGGCGCGCTCGAAGTGGTCACCGGGCAGAGCGACAACGGTGTTTACATGAACGGCAGCCAGCTGGCGCAGAGTCTGGGCATGGTGCCGGGTGCGCTGCTCTATTCGCAGCCGGTTGCTGCGGTGAAACGCCGCACGCGGGTGCTGATTCTCGGCGTAAACGGCTTTATCGGCAACCATCTTACCGAACGCCTGCTGCAGGATGATAACTTTGAGGTTTATGGCCTGGATATCGGTTCCGATGCCATCAGCCGCTTCCTGAATGAACCGCGCTTCCACTTCGTCGAAGGGGATATCAGCATCCACTCTGAATGGATTGAATATCACATCAAGAAATGTGACGTGGTGCTGCCGCTGGTGGCGATCGCCACGCCGATCGAATATACCCGTAATCCATTGCGCGTGTTCGAGCTGGATTTCGAAGAGAACCTGAAGATTATTCGTGACTGCGTGAAGTATAAAAAGCGCATCATTTTCCCGTCGACCTCCGAAGTGTACGGTATGTGCACCGATCAGCATTTCGACGAGGATCACTCCAACCTGGTGGTCGGACCGATCAATAAACAGCGCTGGATCTATTCGGTGTCGAAACAGCTGCTGGACCGGGTGCTGTGGGCCTATGGCGAAAAAGAGGGGCTGCGCTTTACGCTGTTCCGTCCGTTTAACTGGATGGGCCCGCGGCTGGATAACCTCAACGCCGCGCGTATCGGCAGTTCTCGCGCCATCACCCAGCTGATCCTTAATCTGGTGGAAGGCTCGCCGATCAAGCTGATCGACGGTGGCGCGCAGAAGCGCTGTTTCACCGATATTCGCGACGGCATCGAAGCGCTGTTCCGCATTATCGAGAACAAGCACAACAACTGCGATGGCCAGATCGTTAACATTGGTAACCCGGAGAACGAAGCCAGTATTAAAGAGCTGGCGGAACACCTGCTGGCCAGCTTTGAGCGCCACCCGCTGCGCGATCGCTTCCCGCCGTTTGCCGGTTTCCGTGAGGTAGAGAGCAGCAGCTATTACGGCAAAGGCTATCAGGACGTGGAGCACCGCAAGCCGTCGATTAAGAATGCCCGCCGACTGCTCGACTGGACGCCAACCGTGGCGATGGATACCACCATCGACAACACGCTGGACTTCTTCCTGCGCACCGTTGAGCTACAGGAAAAGCCATGAAGCGAGTGGGTTTGCGTGTTGATGTCGATACCTGGCGCGGCACGCAACTGGGCGTACCGGCGCTGCTGCAGCAGTTCAGCCTGCATCAGCTGCAGGCCAGCTTCTTCTTCAGCGTCGGGCCGGACAACATGGGGCGCCACCTGTGGCGCCTGATGAAGCCGCGCTTTCTGTGGAAGATGCTGCGTTCGCGCGCGGCCTCGCTGTACGGCTGGGATATTTTACTGGCCGGTACCGCCTGGCCGGGCCGCGAAATAGGCAAAGGGCTGGCTTCGATTATTCGCGCCACGGCAGATCACCATGAAGTGGGCTTACATGCCTGGGATCACTTTGCCTGGCAGACCTGGGCTGGCGTCTGGTCACCACAGCAGCTGAATGCGCAGATTGCGCGCGGTAAAGCGGCGCTGGAAGCCATTTTGGGTGACAGTGTCACCTGCTCTGCAGTGGCAGGCTGGCGCGCCGACAGCCGGGTACTGGATGCCAAGCAGCCGTTTGGCTTTCGCTATAACAGCGACTGTCGCGGCAGCGGGCCGTTCATTCCGCGCCTCAACGATGGCAGCTTCGGCACGGTGCAAATTCCGGTAACCCTGCCGACGTGGGATGAAGTGGTGGGTCAGCAGGTCAGCGCGGAGGGTTTTAACGACTTTATCCTCGCGCAGATGCATGCCGCCAGCGGTACGCCGGTCTATACCATTCACGCAGAGGTCGAAGGCATCGTCGGTTTGCCCGCCTTTGCCGATCTGCTGACGCGCGCGCAGCAGCAGGGCATCCGGTTTTGTCCGCTGAGCGAGCTGCTGCCGGACGATCTCAATACGCTGCCGCAGGGCCATGTGGTGCGCGGGCACATTGCCGGCCGGGAAGGCTGGCTGGGTTGCCAGAGTTAACATTTTACAGGACCCAAGTATGGAAACACCGATGCGCAGCCGCACCCGCATAGTGCTGCTGATAGCGCTTTTTGCTCTCTATTATCTGATCCCGGTGCCATTCCGTGATCTCTGGCAGCCGGATGAAACCCGCTATGCCGAAATCAGCCGCGAGATGCTGCTGAGCGGTAACTGGGTGGTGCCGCATTTTTTTGATTTGCGCTACTTCGAGAAGCCGATTGCCGGTTACTGGGTCAATAATCTTGGCCAGCTGTTATTTGGGCATAATAATTTTGGCGTGCGCGCCGGTGCGATTATCTGTACCACGCTGAGTGCCATGCTGATCTACTGGCTGGGCAAGCGGATGTTCGCCAGCCGCAAAATAGCGCTCACCGCCAGCGTGATCTTTCTTACCTCGCTGCTGGTTTACGGCATCGGCACTTACGCCGTGCTCGATCCGATTCTGTTGCTGTGGCTGGTGGCGGCGATGTGCAGCTTTTGGTTTGCTGCGCAGGCGCACAGTACCTCACAGCGGCTGACGGGGTATGTGCTGCTCGGCGCGGCCTGTGCCATGGGGTTCATGACCAAGGGCTTTCTGGCGCTGGCGGTGCCGGTGCTGGCGATTGTGCCATGGGTGCTCTGGCAGCGACGTTTTGGCGAACTGCTGCGCTGGGGGCCGCTCACGATTGCGGTGGCGGCCGCGATCAGCGCGCCCTGGGCGCTGTCCATTCAGCATCAGGAAGGCGATTTCTGGCACTACTTCTTCTGGGTCGAACATATTCAGCGCTTCGCCGAGAGCGACGCGCAGCATAAAGCGCCGTTCTGGTATTACCTGCCGGTGCTGCTGGCAGGCTGTCTGCCGTGGCTCGGCCTGTTGCCGGGCGCGCTGAGCGGCGCATGGCGACAGCGTCAACCGCACGCTGCCGCGATCTATTTGCTTAGCTGGGTTGTACTGCCGCTGCTGTTCTTTAGCATCGCCAAAGGCAAACTGCCGACTTATATCCTGCCGTGCTTTGCGCCGCTGGCGTTGTTGATGGCGCATTATGCGCACGGTAACACCGCGCGCCTGAAACAGGCGTTGGCGGTAAATGGCTGGATCAACCTGCTGTTTGGTCTGGGCGCCACGCTGCTGGTCGTGGTGGTGCTGGCACCCTGGGGGCTGGCGCACCATCCGGTGTACGCGCGCGATGAGTTGCTGCGGGTACTGTGCGCTGCGCTGGCATTTGCCGGCTGGGCGGTGATGGGCTGGCTAAGCCTGAAAACAGGCCGCTGGCAACTGGCTGCGCTTTGCCCGCTGGCATTGGCGCTGCTGGTCGGGTTGGCTATCCCGCAAAAGGTGCGTGATAGCAAACAGCCGCAGAGTTTCGTCAGCGCCGTTCGGCCTCAGCTGGCGCAGAGCCGCTATCTGGTGGTGGACAATTCCGGCATCGCTTCTGCGGTCGCATGGGAATTGCGCCGCAGCGATATCACTTTCTTCGATGAAAAAGGTGAGCTGGAGTACGGACTGGGTTATCCCGATGCAAAAACGCGCTACGTCGACGGGGAAGCCTTCGCCGACTGGCTGCGCCTGCATCGCCGACAGGGTCCGGTGGCACTGGTGCTGCTGCTGAATTCTGACGAAAAGCAAGCGGATGCGCATCTGCCGGTGCCGGATGATGTGTATCAGCAGGGACGGCTGGTCTACTACGGCTACAACGCGACACCATGAATCTGCTGCTGATCCTGCTGGTAAGCCTGCTCAGTTGTGCCGCCCAGCTGTGCCAGAAACAGGCGGCCCACTGCGGTGGGCACCGCCTGTTCGGCTGGCTGGTGCTCAGCCTGCTGCTGCTGGGCACGGCGATGCTGCTGTGGCTGGTGGTGCTGCGCACCGTGCCGGTCAGCGTGGCTTACCCGATGCTGAGCCTGAATTTTGTGCTGGTGGCGGTGGCGGCGCGCGTCATCTGGCGTGAGACCTACACGCGGCGGCAATGGCTGGGTACGCTGGCGATCGTTGCCGGGGTTGCGCTGATGGGGAGCCATCTGTGAAGGGCTGGCTGCTGGCGCTGGCCAGCGTGCTGCTGGTGTCGCTGGCGCAGCTGCTGCTGCGCACGGCGATGCTCGCACTGCCACCGCTGGATACATGGATCGCACTACCGTGGCAGCACGGTCTGATACCGTTAATCGGCGGACTGGCCGCCTACGGCTGCTCGATGCTGTGCTGGCTGCTGGCGCTGCGGCTGCTGCCGCTCAACCGGCTCTATCCGCTGCTCAGTCTGAGCTATGTGCTGGTGTGGCTGGCCGCCATTTCTCTGCCGGCCTTGCATGAAACCTTCCGCTGGAGCAGTCTCGCTGGCGTCGTATTGATTGTCTGCGGCCTGCTGTGCGTGGCGCTGCCGCGCCGTTAACCGTTAATGCTGCTGCCACGGGTGATATTCACCCTGGCGGCGGCCTGGCGCCGTTTCCGGCAGACGCAGCAGGCCGAACAAAGAAATCACACCCAGCACTGCAACATACAGCGCCAGACCATACCAGTGGCCGTGGGTCACCTGCAGAATCTTCACTGCCACCAGTCCGAGTACGCCGCTGCCGATCAGCGAACCGATCTGCCAGATCACCGCGATACCGCTGCAGCGAATATGCGTGGGAAACAATTCGGGGAACCATGACGCCTGCGGGGCATAACACATGCTGTGGCCCAGCGTCAGCGCCACGATCATCGCCAGCTGCGTGAGCCAGTAGCTGTTGTGCGCCAGCGCGAGAAAAAATGGCACGATCGAGAGCATGATCAGCAGCGTGCCGATCAGGTAAACCGGCTTGCGACCGATGCGGTCGGAAAGGGCACCCATCAGCGGGATCGCCATTACTTCGAGGATCACCGCGACGATCATACTGTTCATCAAAATGCCGGCATCAAGCTGATTAGCCTTACCCCATGCAAGGATGATGACGGTAAACAGGGCAAAGGCGCAGGCTTCGATCAGTTTCGCTGCCACGCCGTTGACCACCAGCCGCGGATTACCACGCAGCACCTCTTTTAACGGCCTGGATTCTGCCGCTTTGGTTTCACGAATGGCGGCGAAGACGGGCGATTCATCAATGCGCAGGCGAATAAACAGGCCGACAATCACCAGCAGCGCGCTGAGCAGAAAAGGTACGCGCCAGCCCCAGTCCATCATCTGCTCCGCGCTCAGCGCGGCATTAAGCATAGCGAACAGCGCCAGCGGCAGCAGAAACCCGACCGGAGCACCAATCTGCACCCAACTGGCAAAGAAACCGCGCCGGGCAGGCTGCGCATATTCGGCCGTCATTAATACCGCGCCCGCCTGTTCACCGCCGACGCCAAATCCCTGCAGCAAGCGGATGGCAATCAGTAATACCGGGGCCCAGACGCCAATTTTTTCGTAGGTTGGCAACAGGCCAATGCAGAACGTGCCAAGGCCCACGATCAGGATGGTCGCCACCAGCGCCTTTTTGCGTCCCACTTTGTCGCCGATGTGCCCAAACACCATGCCGCCAATGGGACGTGCGAGGAAGCCAACCGCATAAGTGGCGAAGGCAGCGAGTGTGCTGACCAGCGGATCGTGACTGGGAAAGAACAGATGGCCAAAGAACAGTACCGCTGCCGTACCGTAAGCGAAAAAGTCGTAATACTCTGCCGCCGTGCCTATCGCCGAGGCGCTGGCGACGCGGCGGATCAATGATTTAGGGTGAGCTTCAGCGGTATCAGATTGAGCAACAGTTGAAGAGGCCATGACAAATCCTGAAGAGGTTAAAGAGCGACTACCATACAAGAAGGTTTGTGCAGTTGTTGCGCGATTGATCACAAAGCGTGGCGACTCCCGGCGTAAAGGGGCCGATCTGCTGAGCTTCCATAACCATCTCGCCTAACCTTCACTCGCCTTTTTTCGGCTGATGTAAATCCATCAAAATAAACCGGTCAAAAGGCTTGAACTCACAATTTGAAAAGCAGGTTTCAAATATAAATTAACATGAAATAAAAATGCCGATAGCCTGGACGCGCTGCTTTGTTCTGATGCTTTTCCTAACGCATTTTTTACCAGGAGGTATTATGGAAAAAGAACTTTATCTCTCCACCAACACCGCGTCCGGCCCCAACAGCACAACAAAAACCGAACCCTTCGTAAAAATCATCGCGCTGGTGGCGACACTCGGCGGGCTGCTGTTTGGTTACGATACCGGCGTGGTATCCGGTGCGCTGCTGTTCATGCGGAGTGATTTGCATCTCACGCCGTTCACTACCGGGCTGGTGACCAGTTCACTGTTGTTCGGCGCTGCCTTTGGCGCGCTGCTGGCAGGGCACTTCGCGGATGCCCTCGGGCGCCGCAAAATCATCATCACGCTGGCCTTTATTTTTGCCCTCGGCGCGGTCGGCTCTGCCTTCGCACCTGATGTGGTGACGATGATTGCGTCACGCCTGTTTCTTGGTATTGCCGTTGGCGGGGCGGCTGCCACCGTGCCGGTGTATATCGCGGAAATTGCCCCGGCGAATAAACGCGGTCAACTGGTGACGCTGCAGGAGCTAATGATTGTCTCTGGCCAGCTGCTGGCCTATGTCTCCAATGCGACCTTCAATGAAATCTGGGGTGGCGAACATACCTGGCGCTGGATGCTGGCCATCTCCACCGTACCCGCCGTGCTGTTGTGGATCGGGATGATCTTTATGCCGGAAAGTCCACGCTGGCACGTCATGCGCGGCAACACCGCTGGCGCGCGCAGGGTGCTGGAGAAAACCCGGGCGGCGGAAGACGTGGAGTGGGAGCTGGAGGAGATCGAAGAGACCATCGAAGAGCATCGCCAGCAAGGCAAAGGTCGCCTGCGTGACCTGCGCACGCCATGGTTGCGCAAAGTGTTTTTACTGGGAATTGGCATTGCCGCCATCCAGCAGCTGACCGGTGTGAATACCATCATGTACTACGCGCCAACCATGCTCACTGCTACCGGCCTGAGCAACGATGCGGCGTTGTTCGCCACCATCGCCAACGGCGTGATCTCGGTAATCATGACGCTGGTGGGGATCGTGATAATCGGTAAGGTTGGTCGTCGTCCGCTGGTGCTGATAGGGCAGATGGGCTGTACCGCCTGCCTGTTCTTTATCGCCACGGTGTGCCTGCTTATGCCGGAGTATCACACCGGTGGTGCGGTTAATCTGCTGCGGGCCTACCTGGTACTGGCCGGAATGCTGATGTTTTTATGTTTTCAGCAGGGCGCGCTGTCACCGGTCACCTGGTTGCTGCTGTCGGAAATCTTCCCGGCGCGCATGCGCGGCATTTGCATGGGCGGTGCCGTTTTTGCCTTGTGGATTGCCAACTTCGCCATTTCCATGGCCTTCCCGCTGTTGCTGGCCGCCTTTGGCCTGGCCGGGGCGTTTCTCACCTTCGCCGTGATCGGGATCGGCGGCGCCCTGTTCGTGCTGCGTGCTATCCCGGAAACCAAAGGGCGCAGCCTGGAACAGGTCGAACACTATTTCTATGAACTGTATGACGGCAAAGGCTAAATGTGAGGGCGCTCAGGCTGATGTAAATCACTCAAAGAAGCCGCAGAGCGGGCAAAAAAGATAACTTACTATCAGGGCATGTCAGTACCTTGCAGCAAACAGAACCTTACCCAGTGATTATTATTCAGGAAAGATCATGACCTACAAAATAAGCAGTGACCGATTCTGTGTTAACCGTAAAATTGCCCCTCATCTCAGCATGGCGGAATTCTTCGCGCTGGTGGAACAGCTGGGATTAAATAAAGTTGAAATACGCAACGATATGAAAAGCGGCAGCGTGACCGACGGCGCAGGCGGTGAGGAGGTGCGTCGTCTGGCAGCGCAGCATCAGCTTGAGATCGAAACCATCAACGCGGTGTATCCCTTCAACCAGTTAGATGATGCGGTGCTGGAAAAAACGCGCGCGCTGTTAGCCGATGCGCGCGCCACCGGGGCGAAAGCGCTGGTGCTCTGTCCGCTCAATGATGGGACGCCGGTGAGTAATGAGCAAACCGTACAGGCGCTGCAAACCCTGGCGCCGCTGTTTGCCGAATATGGTGTTGCCGGGCTGGTTGAACCGCTCGGTTTTCCGCAGAGCTCACTGCGCTCCGCCGCGCTGGCGCAGCAGCTTATCGCTCAGGCCGGTGTGCCGTTTAACATCGTGCTGGATACCTTCCATCATCACCTGTACGAAGGCGCCGAACAGGATTTCGCCGGTGGCGTAGACGTGAATCACATCGGCCTGGTGCATCTCTCTGGCGTGACGGATGCGCGCCCGACTCATCAACTCACCGACGAAGAGCGCATCATGCTGAGCGCGGATGACCTGCTGAAATCCCGCGAGCAGGTGCAGCGCCTGGAAGAGATGGGCTATCGCGGTGTTTATGCTTTCGAGCCGTTTTCGTCGGTGATGGAGAGCTGGAACGCTGAGGATATTGCGCGCGAAATCCGCAGCAGCATTGATTATCTCAACCACTAACCAATCCGGCATTTTGCTGAAGGAACCTCGCATGACACTCAATATTGGTGTAATCGGCACTGGCGCTATCGGCCGTGAACACATTCGTCGTTGCAGCCAGGTGCTGCAGCATGCGCGCGTGGTCGCGCTTAATGATATCAATCGCAACAACTGTGAGCAGGTGATTAGCGAGCTCGGCTTGCAGGCGGAGATTTACGACAACGCGCACGATTTAATCGCCGCGCCGGAGGTGCAGGCCATTCTGGTTACCTCATGGGGCCCGACGCATGAAGAGTTTGTGCTGGCAGCCATCAAAGCCGGCAAAGCGGTATTCTGCGAGAAGCCACTGGCGGTGACCGCGCAGGGCTGTATGAATATTGTCGAAGCGGAAATTGCCGCGGGCAAAAAACTGGTGCAGGTGGGTTTTATGCGACCGTACGACAGCGGCTATCGCGCGCTGAAAGCGGTTATCGACGGCGGCACCCTGGGTGAGCCGCTGATGCTACACTGCGCGCACCGCAATCCGGCGGTCGGCGATGCTTATACCACCGATATGGCGATCACCGATACGTTGATCCATGAACTCGACGTGCTGCGCTGGCTGCTGAACGATGATTACGTCAGCGCGCAGGTGATTTACCCCCGCAAGACCCGCCACGCGTCATCGCACCTGAAAGATCCGCAGATTGTGCTGCTGGAAACCGCGAAGGGTATCCGCATTGATGTCGAGATCTTCGTGAACTGTGCCTATGGTTACGACATTCAGTGTGAGGTGGTTGGCGAGAGCGGCATTGCCCGCCTGCCTGAACCAATGTCGGTGCAAACCCGCCACGCGGCGCAGCTCTCCACTGGCATTCTGACCGACTGGAAAAAACGTTTCATCGCTGCGTATGACGTTGAGCTGCAGGATTTCATTAACAACGTGCTGTCAGGCAATATGACTGGCCCGTCGGCGTGGGACGGCTATGCCGCCGCCGTGGCGGCCGATGCCTGTGTTGCGGCACAGAACAACGGTGACATTGTCCCGATTACCATGCCGCCACGTCCGGCTTTCTATCGTTAATCCCGTCACATCGCGGCTGGCGCACCCTAACCGGTGCGCTTTGTGTGACGTTGTCACCTGTTGACAGCTGTCTTCCCGTCAGTCACCGCCGCGCCTCACATTTGTTACCGATCCCGTGTATCATCGCCGCCTTTATGTTGTGCAAGGAAAAGTGTGATGACGGAGAGCGTAATGGCGCGCCGCCAGCCCTCGGTATGGTGGGGCGCCATGATCATCTGTGGGACGGTAGTGGGCGCCGGTATGTTTACGTTGCCGATCGTGATGGCCGGGGCGTGGTTTGGCTGGGCGCTGCTGCTGCTGGGCATAAGCTGGGGCGCAATGCTGCTCTCCGGGCTGCTGTTTATGCGTGTCAGCCTGCATTATCCGCCGGGCGCGGGCTACGATACGCTGACGCGCGATTTGCTCGGGCGCGGCTGGGCCAGCATCAATGGCCTCAGCATCCTTTTTGTACTGGGCATTCTCACCTACGCTTATATTTCAGCCAGTGGTCCGGTTTACCAGCACTCGCTGAATCAGCTTGGCGTGCCGCTCTCAACCGCCGGGGCCAAAATCGCGCTGACGCTGTGTGTCGCCGCTGTGGTGTGGCTCGGCACCACCGGCGTCAGTCGTTTGATGACGTTCTGCGTGCTGGCAAAAATCCTGCTATTGATTTTGCTGTTCGGCGGGCTGTTAACCCAGGTTGACGTGCCCTCGCTGTTCGCTGCCGCCGCGCCGGGAGACAGCTACTGGCCTTACGCGCTGGGCGTGCTGCCGTTCTGTCTGGCCTCTTTTGGCTATCACGGTAACATCACCGGACTAGTGAGTTATTATCAGCGCCGCGAGTCGCCGGTGACACGCGCGCTGGTGCTGGGCACGCTGATGTCGCTGGCGCTGTACCTGTTCTGGATTGTCTGCACCATGGGGAATTTGCCGCGCGCTGCGTTTCCTGACATCGTGCAGCAGGGCGGAGATATTGCCGCGCTGATGGCCGCGCTGCGCGATCACCTGCACGTGCGCGCGTTGTCGCTGATGATGTCGGTGTTCTCACATTTTGCGGTGATAGCCTCATTCCTCGGCGTGACGGCAGGCCTGTTTGATTTCATCGCCGACCGCCTCGGCTGGGGGCATTCCCCGCGCGCGCGGCTGCAAACCGCGTGCCTGACATTTTTGCCGCCGCTGCTCGCTTCACTGTGGTGGCCACATGGCTTCGTCGCCGCCATCGGTTTTGCCGGTCTGTTTGCCACGCTGTGGGCGGTGATTATTCCAGCGCTGCTGGCACGGCGTGCGCAACAGCGCTTCGCCGATCGGCCGCGTACGCCACTGGCGATTGGCCTGGTACTGCTTTTCGGCGCGCTGAATGTGCTGGCATGGACGCTGAGCTGGCTGGGTGTGTTACCGCAATTTGCTGCGGCCTGAGTGGCGAGAGCGATGGGGTTCAGAGGTATTCGTAGCGGCGCGATTTATCGCGCGAATCTGGCCACCGCGCCGTTGTAGATTGTGCGATAAATTGCACCGCTTACGGTCACAGCACCAGCTCGTAGCGGCGCGATTTATCGCGCTAATCCACCCGCCGCAGCGTTGAAATTGCGCAATGAATTGCGCCGCTACCCGGCGCTGGGGCTACGACTGGGTTGAATAATTCACTCTGCTTAAATCAGCGATAAGACCCGGTCCTGTGGGCTGCCAGTTAAGCTGCTGCCGCGTCCAGGCTCCGCTGGCACGCAGATCCAGCCTGGCGAAAGCGGCGAACCAGCCGAAATGCTCCGCGGCCTGATCGGGTTTCAGCGAAACGGCAGGAATACCCAGGCCTGTTGCCACAGTTTCAGCAATCAGCCGTGAGGCAATACTTTCCTCTGCTACCGCATGATACCGTTTGCCGCGTTCGCCTTGCTCAAGCACTTTTGCGTACAGCCCGGCGACGTCATCTACGTGTGCCGCGCACCAGGCGTTTTCACCTCCGCCGATATAAGCTGCCGCGCCTTTCTCCCTGGCAAGAGCGATGTAATAGCTGATTAATCCCTGACGTTCGGTGTTGTGAACCTGAGGTAAACGCACCACACGTAGATCGATCCCCGATTCAAGGAGTCTAGTGCCTTCCAGCTCCGAGGCGACGCGTGGGTTAGGGTGTGCCGGGTTGAAATTCTGCTCAAGAGCGGGCTGGCCACTGCCGTCATCACCCATTCCGGTACCAGAAGTGATGAGCAGCGGGCGCTGACTGCCCTGCAATACAGAGCCAATCGCGCGAATAACGCGGCGGTCTTTTTCGCAATTTTCGACAAAACGGCTGAAATCATGATCGAAAGCGGTGTGAATCACCGCATCACATTGGTCAATGCCGGCAATCCACGCCTGGGGATCTTCCAGCGTACCGCGCTGGGCTGTCGCGCCCTGATCGTTTAACTGCTGAGCTGCTTCTTCTGAACGTACAAGACCGGTCACCTGATGGCCGCGAGCCTGCAGGGCCGATACTACGCGTGAGCCGATAAAGCCCGTCGCACCCGTTATAAAAATACGCATAGCCTGTCTCCTGAGTGATTTAGTGAGGCAGCGTAAGCGCGGATGTTTTACTATTAAAGTAGTGAGGTTATCAGGGTATAAACATTAACAGGATGATTTATGACGCTGCTTTCTGAAAATCCGCTGGGTGAGTTTTTAAGGGCACGCCGTCTGGCAATTGACCCGGCTTCGTTTGGTTTTTTGCCCGGCCGCCGCCGTACGCCGGGCCTGCGCCGCGAAGAGGTTGCCCAGCTCGCGAATATCAGCCCGACCTGGTACACCTGGCTTGAGCAGGGCCGCGGGGGAGCGCCCTCGCGTGAGGTACTGAACCGCATTGCTGCCGGGCTGCGGCTTACGTCTCCCGAACGCGATCATCTGTTTATCCTCGCGTTTGGGCATCCGCCAGAAAACCGGGTAAGCCGGTGCGACAGCATAACCCCACGGCTGCAACGCGTACTGGAAAGCCTGACGATTCCGGCGATTATCAAAACCGCCATCTGGGATGTGGTGGCATGGAATCACCCGGCGACGGTTGTGCTGAAGGATTACGGGCAACTTCCGCCCGCGCGGCGCAATATTCTGCGCCTGCTGTTTACCGATCAGGAAGCGCGGGGGATGCAAGACGACTGGGAGGGCGTTGCCCGTCTCATCGTCAACGCCTTTCGGGCGGATGCCGCGCGCCTGGGGGCTTCAGAGGAAATAGATCGACTGGTTGAGGAGCTATCCGCTCAAAGTGCTGATTTCGCCCGCCTGTGGCGTAACAACGATGTGGCCGGGCATGGCGAAGGGTTTAAGGTGCTGCATCATCCGCAAATGGGGACGATTGCCCTGGAGTTCTCGACCTTTTCTGTTGAAGGCAGGCCGGATTTAACGATGATGCTCTTTAACCCGGCAACTGATGAAAGCAGAGCGAAAACAGAGCGCTGGATTTCACAGAACCCAGCTCAGCGCGAAAGCTGAGTCAGGCAGTTTTTAATGCGTCAGCCAGCACGCTATAGCAATCACACCAGTCGAAAAAAACAGGCTTACCCTGTAATGGGCAGGAGAAACGAAATAGAGGTTCTCCTGCCTGATTCAATCGCTTAACGAGGCACCGGTTCAACAAAACGTACTGGTATAAATATACCGTCCGCAGCGCCTTTTTTGCTTAGTTGCCGCGATAGGTGGAGTAGCCGTACTGGCTGAGCAGCAGTGGAATATGGTAGTGCTGATCGGCATTATCCAGGTTGAACATCACCGGGATTTCCGGGAAGAAGGTCGGCTGAGCGTTTTTTTTGTAATAGTCACCGGTTTTGAAAATTACGCGGTAAATCCCGGTCTGCGCCTTCTGGCCCGTCGGGTAAAGCGCCGGAATACGCCCCTGTTCGTTGGTAGTGCCCTGCGCCAGTTTCACCCACTCTTCACCCTGTTTCTTATCCAGCTCGACCTCAATACCTGCGGTCGGTACGCCGGTTTGCAGATTCAGCACATGCACGCTCAGGGGATTTTTCATCTCAGCGGCCAGGCCGCTCACGCTGAAAGCGCAGAGCGCGCCGCCCAGTAAATAATGCTGCAATTTCATCTCATCTTCCTTTTGGTTAATTGGCCGGGAAAGCATAAGACGAAAATAGTGCTGTCGCGCACAATGGGCTGAAATCTGTGAAATTTCCCAGAACAGAACCGGCAACCGGGCGGCTGCCGGTTAGGGAAATCACTGGTTGCTAATCAGGGTGCCTTTCAGGCCGTGCGGTTCGGAACGCAGATACTGTGGCGGCGCTTTGGCCTGCGCGCCCAGTTCGGCGGCGGCGTGCCATGGCCAGCGTGGGTCATACAGCACCGCGCGTGCCAGCGCAATCAAATCGGCATCCTGCTCCTGCAGCGCCTGCTCGGCCTGTTTCGGTTCGGTAATTAGCCCCACGCCAATCACCGGAATCGAGACCTGCTGGCGAATCTCGCGGGCGAACGGCAACTGATAACCAGGGCCCACGCTGATTTGCTGCTGCGGTGCCAGGCCCCCGCTGGAGACGTGAATGTAGGCGCAGCCTGCGGCTTCGAGCTGCTGGCTGAAAACAATCGATTGCTGATTATCCCAGCCGCCCTCGATCCAGTCGGTGGCAGACAGCCGCACGCCAACCGGGATTTCCGCCGGCAGCGCAGCACGCAGCGCCTTAAACACCTCAAGCGGGAAACGCAGACGGTTCTCTAATGAGCCGCCATATTCATCGTCACGCTGGTTGCTGAGCGGCGACAGAAACTGGTGCAGCAAATAGCCGTGCGCAGCATGCAGTTCGACCAGCTGAATGCCGATGCGTACCGCGCGCAGGGCGCTATCAACAAAGGCCTGTTTCAGCTGCGCCAGATCCTGTTTGCTGAGTGCGGCCGGCGGACGCTCATCCTGTGCAAACGGCTGCGCAGACGGCGCGACGGTCTGCCAGCCGCCGTGTTCCTCAGAGAGCTGCGCACCGCCTTGCCATGGCGCAGCACAGGACGCTTTGCGCCCGGCGTGACCCAACTGAATGCCAATCGGCAGGGTAGCGTAGCGCCGCACGTCCTGCAGCACGCTGGCCAGCGCGGCTTCTGTCGCGTCGTCCCATAACCCCAGGTCGCCCGGCGTGATACGGCCAATAGCTTCCACCGCCGTCGCCTCGATAATCAGCAGTCCCGCGCCGGAGAGCGCCAGCTGGCCGAGATGAATGCGGTGCCAGGCCGTTGCCTGACCTTCTTCCGCTGAGTATTGGCACATTGGTGCAATCACAATGCGATTTTCCAGCGACAACTCGCCAAGCTGCGTCGCGCTAAACAGTAAACTCATGCATACCTCATATCCGCACGTTAATGACTCACTACAGCATAGGAGCTGCAGCCGGATTTGCAGCAATGCCAGATGTAAGCGGCAATGACACACATTAATTACAACATACTATTAGTGATTAAAGTAATGGTGCCGGGTTCGGCTAACGTGCCGTTAAGGCTAACTAGCGCCCTTTATTCAAACCAGGGGCTGAGGCTCAACAGAATGCAAGCTAACGCTAAGAAATTCTGGACAGGCGTAAACCCAGCGGCCCAAAATAACTCCTCATGTTAAAGAGGGATCTGATTAAATATTATCGAATTATTGGCTAATCAAAGGAACTGTGAAATGGATGAAGCACTACTCGCAATGATGCGTTCAAATGGGCGCAACAGGGCCTGGGCAGAATCGATGGTCAATCTTGAAGCCCGTAAGCTGATTGAAACTGCTAACCGTGAAGCCGGGTTTCACATCAGGGATGGACTTACACGACTCCAGTTTGTGCAGGAAATAAGGGATGTGATTGAAGAGCAGTTCTCGATCGCCCGGCGCGCAAAGTCTGATGAAGAGTGCATGGCCTGCGTAAAAAATCTCAGGGCAGAGACCGAAAATCTTGCAGAGCAGGGGCAAATGCTGCGCAGGAATACTGCGAAACTTTACGCCAAAGTGGAGTTCGTCCGGGAAAATAACAAAATTGTCGGTTATGTGATTTCTGCTGTGAATGTAGTGCTTTCGGGCGCAGAAATAGCTTTAGGAACAACGCTACTGGCTAGCGCTAATCCATTGGGTGTGCTGGCTGGCGCAATACTCGTTGTGGATGGATTCAATGGCCTTAGTAAAGAATTTAGCCATCAGGTACTTCATGATTCTTCATCTGAAGGGTTCGCTGCCAATGCTGCTATGTCTGCGGCTGAATTTATGGGTTTTAGTTCTAAAAGTGGATTAGGCGTATATAAATCAATCTCACTTATTGCTAACGCTTACAGCATTTTAGGCTTAATAAGAAAGCCTGGAGCATGGAGGCTATTTCGCTATATGCCCATCGATTATTACAGGAAAGTCAGTACGTTAAGTCGGCCAAAACTAACCATGAAAATTGTTGGATACGGCGTGAAGGCCAAAGTTATTTTTGATCTGATGACAATTACAGATCGCCCTTAATCCCGGAAGCATGTTTTTTATACCGCCAGGCTTTAAAAGCGAGTTTGGCGGGCGTTAAATACCAGATAAAAGGTAACCCTACAATTAACGCAAAAGCCAGAGAGAGTGTGTTATTTTTTGTAGATAAAAAAGATGTAAAAATCAGGATTAAAAAAGCAATAATAGTTATCCACTTAGCTACATTGAATCGTTTTGCTAAATCCTGAACCACTTCATCAAGAGTTCCCCCGAAATTTTCCACATTGCTTTTGATTTTCTGGAGATCTTTATGACTGAAGCCGGACTCCAGCAGTGATTCTTCGCTAATTTTCATGGATTTCATCCTTAAAATTCACCATAACATCACCAGTGAGTTTACCCGAAAACAGGCGATAAATCGCCATCTGTGAATCATGTTTCGATGTTAGTTAATTTAACTTTGAAACAGCAGCTTACGTCATTAGTCTGACTTGCTGGTTACTTGTAATCGATTTACCAGAGAAACAGCACGAAACCGGCAGCGATGACCGGCGGCAGCAACACGAACGGCAGTACGGACAATTCTTCACTGAACGCATAGCCGGCTTTGTTGATACCTGTCCACATGTTGATGAATGCGATTATCACCCAGACGGCGATGAAACTTTTCGTGGTTAACTCACTGGGAAAAGGTTCTAAATGCCAGAGCCATCCAAATGCCAGGAAGATGCCAAATAGCGCAAAGCCACAGATAAGGATGACAACGGTGTGCATTTCCGGCGCTCCTGTTTGCATGGTAAAGCGACCGGCGAGCGATCCCGCCGGTCACGGCAGTTACCCTTCACACGACGGTGCTTTCGCTGGCGTCAGAAGATCGGACAATCCAACCCGATGTAGCATTTCGGCGCGCAAACGGTCGATGACCGCAAAGCCGATATTCGCGCCGTCTTCGGACGGATCGTTATGCACACGAAATGGACGTGTACCAAACGGCATACCGACAACATCGGTTATCTGTGCTGCAACGCGCGCGGGATCGGCATCCTCCGGCACTATCCCCGCAAAGGTCTTTTGCACAACATCGCCGAATCCGGCATAAGGACCTGCTTCATACTCAGCGACACGCCCGGTGTCGGCAGGACTTCCTGAATGGGCAAAATGGTTCGTCCCTTTGGTAAAGGCTCCCGGCACGATGATTGTCGTCTCAATGCCGAATCGGCTGAGCTCGCGCGCATACTGAACGGCAAGCGTATCCATCGCCGCTTTGGCGGCAAAATAAGGGGCCAGATAGGGCGGTGTGCCGCCGGTCACGCTGGAACTGGAAATCCAGACCAGCAGGCCTTCACGTCGGGAGCGCATATGCGGCAGTATGGCCCGGTTGACGCGCTGCGTTCCCAGCACGTTAACGTCATATTGCTGGGCGAACTGCTCTGGCGTGAAGGCTTCAGCCGGGCCGAACATCATGTGGCCAGCATTGTGTACCACCACATCAAGCTTCCCGGCGTCGGATATTACCGTTTCAATGGCAGCATCAACCGATATGTCGCTCTGAACATCAAGTTCCAGCGGCCGGAGGTCAATTCCTTCCCGCGTGGAAAGTTCGCTTAACTGGCGGACATTTGCGGCATTACGACCCGCAATATCCCGCATTGATGCATAAACGGTATGGCCAGCACGAGCCAGCGCTTCGGCAGTCAGGCGACCGAAGCCGCTTGACGATCCGGTCACCAGGATAATCTTCTGAGACATAACAGTACTCCTTTGACTCAATCTGCAGTTTGCGGCTCAGACCATTCCGCCATTGGCGCGCAGGATCTGTCCGTTCATCCAGCTGCCCTGTGGTCCGGCGAGGAAAGAAACAACACTGGCGATATCCTCAGGCGTGCCGAGGCGTTCCAGCGGATTCATTTTGGACATGCGCGCGATCAGTTCATCGCTTTTCCCGTTGAGGAAGAGGTCGGTCGCAGTCGGACCGGGCGCGACGGCATTGACGGTGATGCTGCGTCCGCGCATCTCTTTGGACATGATGGTTGTCAGTGTTTCGACGGCCGCCTTGGTCGCGGCATAGACGCCATAATTCTCAAGCTTAAGCCCGACAACCGACGTGGAGAAGTTGATGATGCGTCCCCCAGAACGCAGGCGATTTGCCGCTTCGCGCAGGGTGTTAAACGTTCCCTTCAGATTGATGTCGATCTGCTTGGTAAAACTCTGATCGTCGGCGCTGGCCAGCGGAGATAGCATCATTACGCCGGCATTATTGACGAGCACATCAATACCACCAAACGCAGATTCGGCTAAATCGAACATGCGTTTTACCTGGCTGGCATCAGCAACGTCCGCCTGCGCGGTGATGGCTCTGCCACCGGCGGCTTCGATCTCCTCAACCACGGCGGCGGCAGCCTCTGCGTTGCCGGCATAGTTCACCACGATGGCAAAGCCGTCCGCAGCAAGCTGCCTGGCAATGGCGGCACCAATTCCGCGGGATGCACCGGTTACGATTGCTACTTTCTCTGAAGTGGACATAGATATTCTCCGATTTTCGCGCGGTATCGCGCCTGAACACGGAGAAAATCTAGCACTGTATCCTTTCCGGATAATCAGTCATTATCTGGTATCAGAATCCGATAATGACGAACAATGCCATGGACAGAATTGATACGATGCGCGTTTTTACGCGTGTGGTAGCGCGCCGCAGCTTCACAAGGGCGGCGGAAGATCTCGGCCTGCCACGCTCGACCGTAACGGACGCGATTAAGCAACTTGAGTCGCGCCTGGGCATTAAGCTGCTGGAACGCACCACGCGTCACGTCAGCCCGACGCTGGACGGTGAAGCCTATTACAAGCGCTGCGTTTCTATACTGGACGATATCGAGGATGCCGAGGGCGCGTTTGCCGGCGCCCGGCCGAAGGGATTGCTGCGTGTCGATGTTCATGGCACGCTGGCAAGACATTTTGTTCTGCCGCACCTACCTTGTTTCCTCGAAGCTTATCCTGATATCGAAATCTATCTTAGCGAGGGTGACCGGCTGGTCGATCTGGTGCGTGAGGGAATTGATTGTGTCCTGCGTGTCGGAACGCCGCAGGACAGCGATATGATCGCACGCTGCGTCGCCACGCTGGAAGAGGTCACGGTCGCTTCGCCCGGTTACGTCTCCCGGTTCGGGCTTCCGTCGGATCCGGATGAACTGCATTCCGGCCACAGGATGATCGGATTCCGCACCACGGGCAGTAGCGGCATACTCCCGCTGGCATTCAGGGTGGACGGCAAGCGCATCACCACGACGATCAAAACTTCAATTACCGTTAATGCGGCTGATACCTTTGTATCCGTGGCGCGCATGGGTCTCGGCATCATCCAGGTGCCGCGTTATCACGTGGAAGATGATCTGAAGACGGGGGCGCTTGTCGAATTGCTCAAAGCCTTTCCACCTGAACCGTCTCCCGTCTCTGTCCTGTATCCGCGCAACCGACAGCTATCACCCAGAGTCAGGGTCTTCATCGAATGGCTAAAAGATCTCTTCCTGCAGCACGACGTGGATAGCAATGCCGGCAAGTGATCTGTGTGAAAATCGAAAACGGTGCAGAGACGGCTGGCGCCGTCACAGATTACACAAATATTGATAGAGCTCCGCGTCCCGCTGATCCGGCGTAAAGCGCGGGCAGCGGTGGCACTGCTGGCTCAGCGTGCGGTAGTGCTGCAGTAAACCAAGCTCACGCAGCATGCGCAGCCAGCCCATCGGGCCATAACACTGCTGCTCATAAATTTTGTCGCGGATGCTTTTCACGTCCACGCGCAGCAGCGTGGCGTTAAGGTCACTGTAATCCGGGTGCTTTTTGGTGCCGCCGACCTGTTTGAACAGGAAATTGCGCTCGTAAAACGCAGCAACCTTCTCTTTGACCTGAATAAAGATGTCATCCACCTGTTCAATGAAAATGGTGTAGATCATGATTTTCAGGTACAGCATAAACACGATGTTTTCACTGTCTGCCTGATAGCGTACCGACAGCGTGCCAAGCTCTACCACTTTGCGCTTTTCCAGCTGCAGGGCGGCCATCTCTTCACGAAAAAGTTTGCTGCACGGCAGACGGTTATTGTGATTGGCGATGACGCTTAGCGTGCCGAGGATATCCTGGCCTTTGCGGGCGAGAAACAGCGTGCTTTCCGGATTCAGCAGCCCTTCGTTATAGAGAAAAATTGAGCGTTTTTCCTTAACGATTCCACTGCGCCGGTACTGTTCGTTGGTCACCTCCATCCCTTTAAGGAAGTCAATCAATCCGCTTGCCGGTGTAATGCTAATGCGCTGATCGATACCATTAAGTATCCTGCACATTCTGTGGGTTCTTTTTGTCAGTACGCCATCAGAGATAGCGCTGCTAATCACTGATTTCCTTGTTAAATGCACTGTAATCCTCAACCAGTCCACATTAAAGTTTCGCTAATATAATAAATATAATTTAATGATTGAATAAATTTTTGCTGCAAATTTAGATCTTCAGAAAAGCGTGGCGGCAGGGGATAAGGCGCGTTACAGGGGAGAAAATACCGGCGGTAACAACCGGAACGACAGCAGGGTTAATGATTAGCGTGATTTAATATTCGTGGCGGGACCAGCAGCATGGCGCTGGCTGATTTCAACGCCTCGTCGCGACAAAGGATTTTAACTGGTCAATAAACGCTCTCAGCGAGGCCGACATATGGGGATTGTTAACGTAATAGAGATTAAGACCTGAAAACACTGCAGACCACTCGCCCAGTACCTGCCTGAGTTCGCCGCGTTCAATCCAGGGTTGGGCGAACTGATCGCTGGCGATTTATGCAGCATTCACCCGTAGTCCAGCGGCCATCGCCACGCATGACATCATTACCGTCTTTAATCCTGAAAATCCCGTCGCTGATTATGTGCTTAACTTAGCGTTGACACGGCAACAGGGTGAAACATGACGTTTAAAAGGAAAAATGAAGCGGCAATCATTTCAGGTTCCTCGCTGCTGCGCAGTATTTTGCTGTCCGGCGGATTGCTGATATGCGCGATCATTGCGCTCACCCTGTGGACGCTGCGGGAAGACTGGCACGGCGCGGTGCGCCAGACGGAAGAGATGGCGGTCAATCTTTCCCTGTCACAGTCACGTCAGGCGGAAGATACCGTGCTCCAGACCGAACTGGCCCTGCGTGAAGTGCAGCGCGACCTGCAGGCGCAGCCGCTGGAAAAGCTAAACGCCGCCAACCTGAGCCAGATTATGCGCGATCTGCAAAGCCGTCTGCCGCAGCTGCACGGGCTGTTTTACTACGATGAGCAGGGCCGCTGGATCGCCACCTCCACGCGCAGCGTGCCGGCGGGCACCAACAACTCTGACCGTGAATATTTCCGCTATCACCGCAACAACAGCCGTGACAGTTTGCACATTGGCCCGGTGATTCGCAGCCGCAGCACTGGCGATCTGGTTATTCCGGTTTCCCTGCGCGTCAGCGATGCCGCGCGTGATTTCAAAGGCATCCTGTTAGCCACCATTAAGGTGGATTATTTCCGCCGTTTTTACAGTTACTACGAACTGGGGCCGCGCGACGTGCTGGTACTGATGCTGGCAGACAGCACGGTGCTTTATGCCCGTCCGATGCCCGACAGCTATATCGGCAAGAGTCTCTCCGCCAGCCATCTGTTCCAGCAGATGCTGGTGAAAGCCGATCGCGGCAGCGGCGAGTGGAACGCGGCGCTGGATGGCCAGGTGCGCATCTTCGGCTTCGCCAGCTCAGAACGCTATCCGCTGGTCGTCGCGGCCGGTTACGACAAGCGCAATCTGTATCTGCGCTGGGTGAAAGGAAGACTGCAGGATATTTCCCTGAACGTGGCGCTGCTGGTCGCGATTATCCTGCTGGGACTGTTTGTCATTCGTCAGGCTCGGCATAGCCAGCATTATCAGGACGCGCTGCTCAAACTAAAAAACGACCTCGCCGATGCCAATCACCATCTGGATCAGCTGGCGTTTTTTGATGGGCTGACCGGTCTGGCTAACCGGAGACAGTTTGACCGCTTTTTGCAGAATGCTCTGCATAATCTGCGGGAAAAATCAGCACCGGTGTCGCTGATTTTAATGGATATTGACTACTTCAAACACTACAACGATCGCTACGGGCATGTGGCAGGCGATCACTGTTTACGCCAGGTGGCCGACGCGCTCAAACGCCTCAAGCTGCGGCAGAGCGACATGGTCGCGCGCTATGGCGGCGAGGAGTTTGCCATCATCCTCGCCGGTGCCGATCAGCATGCGGCGCTGAATATTGCGCGTCAGGCAGTACAGGCGATTGCTGACCTGCATCTGCCTCACGCCGCTTCCGCACTGCCCGACGCGCAGGTGACGCTCAGCGCGGGCTGTGCGACCACCTGGCATGACGATCAGGCCGGCAACCTGATCGAGCATGCTGATGCGGCGCTCTACCAGGCCAAGCATAGCGGACGCAATCAGGCGCATGCCTGGCGGGCAATGAGTGATTAACGGTTAAAACCAGGAATGAAGCGTGAAACATCGACTTCCATAAACTGCGAGCGCTGGAAGTTGTGTTTCAGGTCATACGGCACTGTACAGTCAAAAATGGTTTTACAGGTGATGCCATGGGCGCGAATCGAGTTGCTGAAGGCCGGATCCTGTGAAGGATCGAGCGGGTGACAGCGCACGCCCGGAATAAAGATGGTATCCGCGTCGCCCTGATAACGCGTGGTCATCGCCCAAATCACGTCATTTAAGTCGAACACATCAACATCCTCATCGACCAGGAACACGTGCTTCAGCTCTGAAAAGGCCGAGAAAGCCAGCAGGGCAGCCTGACGCTGGCGTCCCTCATCCTGCGGGCCGCGCTTATTGATTTGCAGCACCGCAACATATTTCCCGGTGCCTGGCGAAGGGCAATGTACATTCTTCACCAGACCCGGTAACGCACGCTCAACCATATCGAGAATGCTGGCTTCGGTCGGGATTCCGGCCAGATTGGTGTGCTCGTCGCTCGGTCCGATGCAGGTTTGCAGAATGGGATTTTTGCGGTGCGTCACGGCTTTGACTTTAATCACCGGCACTGCCGCCTGCGCTTCACCGGTATAACCCGGGAATTCCGGCATCGCTTTACCGCTATGGGTATGCTGATCTTCCTGTACGCGATAATCCGGCACCAGTTCACCCTCAATCACGATCTCTGCATGGGCAATGGCGCGGGCATCAACGGCGACCCCCTTAACCAGCTCAACCGCCCGACCGCGTAAACCCCCGGCTATCGCCAGCTCATCAAAACCGAGCGGCGTGGTCGGCGGCTCAAAGCAGGCACAAATTTCGATGGCCGGATCGACGCCAATACTGATGGTGATCGGCAACGCTTTGCCCGCCTGCTCAGCCTTGATGCGGAACTGATCAAGATGGCGGCCCGGTACAAAGTACATCGAGATCTCATCTTTGCCCTGCACACACAAGCGGTGAATAGTGACGTCATGTTCGCCGGTTTCCGGATCGGCGGCATAACACATCCCCATGGTGAAATAGGGGCCGGCATCTTCAGGAGTGTTGGTTGGCGCGGGCAGCAGGCGGCGGATATCAAAACCGTCATCCGTGGCGAGGTGCACCACTTCCTGACAAACCGCCTGCTGCTGGCTTATTTCCACCGGTGCTATGGCGTTATGTACCGATGAACGCAGCAGATGCGCCAGCTTTTCTTTCGGCACTCCTAGCAGGCGCGCCACGCGCTGCCGTGAGGCCAGCAAACCAATCAGTACGCGAAAGTTGTCGTAACCTTTGATGTGATTAAACACCATCGCCGGTCCGGTCTGCGTGGGACGCATCACGGTGCCGCCCGCGCCAACGTAACGATAGACACCGGACAGTTCCGCTTCGGGATTCACCGGTTCATCGGTCTCAATATACTCACCATCAAATTGTTTCAGCATTTCGATGGCAGAACGCAGATCGTAAACCTCACTGCTGTGTGAAGAGGGAGATGTGTTTGACATAGGCTGTTCCTTAGTTTGAGAGTGTCTGGTCATCACTGGCGTGATGCAAACCCTGCCAGCGCGTGGCGCCAGCAGTGTCGATGCCAAGCTGATCCAGCACGCGACCCACGATATGATTTTCCACATCGGCGATTGTGGCCGGATGGTTGTACCAGGCCGGCACAGGGGGAATCAGGCTGACGCCCATGCGTGACAGCGCCAGCATGTTTTCCAGATGAATGGTGTTAAGCGGGGTTTCGCGCGGTACCAGAATCAGTTTGCGCTGCTCTTTCAGGACGACATCAGCGGCGCGGCCAATCAGCCCTTCCGCATACCCGCTGCGGATACCGGCCAGCGTTTTCATGCTGCAGGGAATAATCACCATCCCGTCGGTGACAAATGAGCCCGAAGAGATAGTCGCGGCCTGGTCACCGGCCGGATGAAACACATCGGCCAGCTGTTTGATTTCATTGAGAGAATAGTTGGTTTCATGTTCCAGCGTCACTTTTCCCCAGCGTGACAAAATGAGATGCGTTTCGATGTGCGGAATGTCCGCCAGCTGCCGCAGTAATCGCAGCGCGAGTGGGGCACCGGTGGCACCGGTTACGCCGACAATGATGCGCATAAGGCCTCCTGTGAAAGGCAAAAATTTCCGGCGCGTTCCTGCCGTCGCCGTCCTGCTGGCAAAGATAATGCGCTCGCTAATCAGGGTCTAATTGGTATTATGCTTTTATTAATAACGAATCCTTATCAGGTGTGGCATGGATTACCGTAAGCTGCGTTCTTTTCTGGCACTCGCCGATACGCTGCATTTCGCGCGAGCGGCGGCGGCGGTTAGTCTCACGCAACCGGCGTTGTCTCAGCATATTCAGGCACTGGAGCAGCAGTGGGGCGTGAAGTTATTTGCGCGCGACAAGCGTAAGGTGAATCTGACGCGCGAAGGCGTATTGCTGCTCGGGGAAGTCCAGCAGACGGTGCAGCGTGTGGAGCATTTGCAGGACACGATTAAGCAGGTGGCCGCCGGACGACGCGGCATGTTACGCATTGGCTATGTGGGCACATCTATGCTGGAGCCGGCGCTGGTCAAAATTATCCGTGCCTTCAGGCGTGATTTTCCACAGATCGCGCTGCAACCCGTGGAGTACAGCGTCAACCAACAGCTAAGCCTGCTGGAGAGCGGCGATTTGGATATCGGCATCCTGCGCGGGCCGCTGCCGGAACGTCGCCAGATTAGCCGGCAAATTCTGCATCAAACCTCGCTGTGTGCGGTGCTGGCCGACGACCATGCGCTGGCGCAGCAGGCCTGCGTCTCGCTGGCTGATTTAGCGGCGGAGCCGCTGATTTTGCAGGAAGATCCGGAAGGCATCGGGCTGGGTGGCGCGGTACTTAATCTCTATGCTGCCGCCAGGCAGATTCCCACCAGCGTGCTCCGCGCGCGCGATGTGGCCACCGCCGTTGACCTCGCCGCACTGGGTCTGGGCGTGACCTTCATCCCCCACGCACCGGAGAGATTTTTGCGGCAGGATGTGGCACTGCTGCCGCTGGCGCAGCAGGATGTCACAACGGCACTCTACCTGTGCTGGAAAACCGGCGCGGCTAACCCGGAGATCCGGCGCTTTGCCGGGTACGCGCAGTCACACTATGGTGAGGAACCCGCTGCGTAATCAGCCGGGCATTCCAGCCTCAGCGGCGTTATGGGGATCAATACGGCGAATTGCTATGCCATATCGGCTAAATTGTGATTCACTGACGTATCTATTGTCAGATTATGCGTGAGAAGCGCAGTCATGAAGCCAACACTGAATCAGCTAATGAGTTTTTGTACCGTGGCAGAAGTGGGAAATATAGGCCGGGCAGCAGACAAGCTGAATATTTCGCAGCCACCGCTAAGCAGACAAATAGCCCAGCTCGAACGCGATGTGGGTGCGAAACTGTTTACCCGTAATGCCAAAGGCATGAAACTTACCTTTGCCGGCGAGCAATTCTTAAAAGATGCTTACGCTGTATTAAGAATGATGCAGCAGGCGTGTAGTAATGTGCAGGCTGTTTCAGAAGGGCAAATGGGATTGATTAAGCTGGGCGCAACCATGTACGCATCGTACAGTGTGGTGCCGCAACTGGTCATGAAACACAGAATGAATTATCCCAGTATTGATCTGCAATTCCAAGAAATGATCCCGACCGGGTTAAACGCTGCGCTGGAGGATGGGCGGCTGGACGTTGCGATCAGCTTTTCGGAAGTTACCAGCTCCGCGATTAACTCGCTGGTGTTATTGTGTGAACCGTTAATTGTTGCGCTTCCTGCGGACCATCCCCAGGCAAATGTCGAAAATTTCACCCTGGAAACGCTGGCCAATGACCCGTTTATCATTGTGCCTCGCCCTATGTCGCCGCTGCTTTATGACAGGATTTTTAATCAGTGCCTGAAAGCCGGTTTTAGTCCACATATTGGCGTTGAGGTTTCGGTCCAGCAAACCATCGTTAATTTCGTCGCTCATGGATTAGGGGTGGCCATCATCCCGGCAAGTATGGCGACGGCGCAGATAAGAGGCATTAATTATCGGAGAATTGCGGACGCAAATACCATCGAAAATATCCTGATGTGGTCTTCTAATAATAAAAATCCAGCGCTGGAACATTTTATTAACCAATGCCGTGCTCTCGCAGAGGAGTTAAGCACGGCATCGGATACCCGCATCAGTTCTTAGCAATCACGATTTCGATCAGGCTGGGTTTACCGCTGGCGATAGCCTCCTCGACAGCCGCAGCGATCTGTGAAGCCACCTCAATCTTACGCGTTTTCAGCCCCAGCGCGGTGCCAAGTGCCTGATAATCAATCACAGGATCTACCAAATCCATGGCGATAAAGCGATTGGTTTGCGCCGAGGTATAATCTTCTTTAGACCGCATAAAGTTCTTAAGAACATTATATTCAGTATTGTTCATCACAATAAAGGTTACCGGCAATTGCTCATGGGCGGCGGTCCACAGCGACTGAGGCGAATACATTGCCGCACCATCCCCCACAAAACAGACAACAGGGGCTTTGCCCAGTCCGAGGGAATATCCCACTGCAGCGGGCATTCCCCAGCCCAGACCGCCACCGCGCATAAAAGCATATTGATCTGCTCTGTTACTCGACAGCGATCTACGCAGCGATTGTGAGGTCGCAATGGCCTCGTCAACAATTGTTATATCCGGACCAATAGCGCGCGCGGCCTCAAATGCGGCGATCAATGGCGTGATCTTCGTGGCCGACTGCTGCTCTTGTACCGACTGTAATAAGTTCTCTTTAGTTTGTTCGAACTGTGCTGCAGCAGCCGCGAAACGACGCTGATAATCCGGGCGATTATGCGCGGTAGCCTCTTTCAGCTCAGGTAGCAGCACCGCCAGCGATGATTTAATATCGCCGAGAGTTGAGAGCTCGCTACGATAAGTTCGTCCCAAATCGCCGGCATCAGCTGAGAGCTGGAACACTTTACAATGCTCCGGCACGGCACGCCCCTCGGTGTAGAGGATGGTGATGAGCGATTTACCGCCGAGCGCAAAGATTGCATCGTATTGATCAAGCGCTTTGGCAATGTCTATCGCCTGAGTAGAGAGATTGCCTCGCCACAGAGGATGCGCGGTGGGATACGGAATCCGATTCGGCCAGGTTGAGCCGTAAACGTCAGCGGCCAGCAACTCAGCCAGTGCGACAACTTCCGCAGCCGCGCCGCTTTGATGAATCTCATCGCCGGCAATAATCGCGACCTTGCCAGGGGTGAAGGCGGCTAACTTTTTGGCTAACAGCGGCAGTGAACCTGCGACCGCTTTACGATCAACGTTAGACGGCGCGCCGATGTCGACGGAGCTCATGGCTTCCATCACATCCATCGGTAAAGAGAGGAAAACCGGGCCTTTGGGCGCAGCGTCCGCATCATGAAAAGCACGGCGAACCAGGATTGGTAACTGGTCAACGCTGGTGACTTCCTTCGACCATTTGGAAAAAATCTTACCCATACTCACTAAATCCCCCAACAGCAGGGGATCGGTGATGCTGTGGCGTAAATCCTGCTGGCCAGCCGTCACCACTAATGGCGTTTGCGAGCAAACCGCATTGTGCAGATTGCCCATGCCGTGCCCCAGACCACCGGCCGTGTGCAGATTGAGAAAACCGGGCTTACCGGCAGCCTGCGCGTAACCATCGGCCATCGCAACCGCACTGGCTTCCTGCAAGGCAAGCACATAGTTGATGTTGGTATTTCGGAGCAGGGCGTCCATGAACGGTAATTCAGTCGTACCTGGGTTACCGAACACATACTCAACGCCTTCGCTCTCTAACACTTCCAGCAGGACATCACCACCGCGGCGTACCGGGGTGTCGTTTAATTTTGCAATGGGTTTATTCATCGTTGTTCACCTCTGACTATCGGTTAATAATCCGCCAGTTTCCGGGCTGAATTTATCTTAGAAGCAGGGTGAGCGTTGATTCCAATACTAAGATTGGCCTGTTTGATACCCTAAAAGGTATGGCTATGAAGCAAAGCCGCGTGATTAAAGGTGCCCATTCATCAAATCCACCATCGCCCCGGCATGCGCATCAACGTGGCGAATATAGCGCATCACCGTTTCCGGCTTCTTCCAGGTGCCTTCCTGCATGATCTGCGCGGTGCTGTACTTATTGCTGGCCATATCGATGGCGGCACCGACCCGGGTGCTATGTCCCGACCAGCCGCGATAGCGATTCTTATTGGGTTGCACGCCGGTGCCTGGTCCCGCTTCACGCCAGGCGCGGACGAAAATATCCTCCAGCGCGCGAGTCGAGAGCGGCTTATCGCAGACAATTTGCGCCTGATTAGCGCGGTGCACCGGGCCAAAAATGAACGCGTCGGGTTCAGCGATCAACCCGGATGCCACCAGCCATTCGGTCAGCCGTTGTGATGAGAGATCACCGAGTGCCTTAATCAGTCCCCCGGTCATCACAATGGTTTTGGTCCAGGCAACATCGAGAATGATACGGCCATCGGCCGAGCGCGAAATGTCACGCACCCGCAGGCGGCTCAGCTCACTGATGCGTAATAACGTGGCGTAAGCCACATGCAAAAATGCCAGATCGCGCTGCTGTTGCAGGCGGTCAGAGCCCGCCCAGCGCTGATCCAGCTTAAGTAAATCCCGAATGCGAAAGGGGATGGCCTGACCGGCACGTTCACCGGCTATCACTGCGCTACGATTGATTTTTTTCACGGCGCGGAACACCAGCGGCGAAACATTGGGCGGCACCAGTCCGGCGTTACGGTGTAACATGGAAATCAGTGCAGCATGAGTTGCGATTGTCGAAGAGGCGCGTCCCGATGCCTGAAGCCACAGCAGGTAATCACGCAGATCGGCAGGATCCATCGGTAAAAATTGCCGGCCATGTTCAGTCGCCCAGCGGCTGCCGATCCGCATAACGCTCAGCAACTGTCGCCACGTGTTATCAGAAAACGCCTCTTTATCACTGACAAATTCTCTCAGGCGTTCAGCAATATCCTCATCAGCACTGTGCATCAGGGCCGGGCTGGCGGTAATCCCGGGCAGGGTGTCCGTTTTACTCATTAATTTATGACGTCGCTACGTGAATTCTGTGCATGTAGCAGGGTCATCACCCGCCAGATTTAACGTAGCGGTGCCGGTTTTTTATGCACGGCGTGGCACTGACACACTGCATCATGTTAACCAAAGGTGATGATCCTGCGGATCCTGGCTTCATATAATGCCAATTATATGAAGTCAGCTATTCTAACCGCTGAAAATCTGGATGGACAGCGGTAAAGGGGATGGAAAACGGTGATGGTGAAGTTTTTTCACCTGACAATCGCGCCGTCAGCTGTCAGGCTAAGGATGGGCAGTGTGATAGCGCAGATTAGCGCCTGATTTTGCAGGTTTTTTGCCCAACCTTTGCTTACTTACCCTCAGCGCGAGCCTGGTGCAGGCAACATGAAGTTAGCTCATCTTGCTTTGAAATTTAATCACTTTTCCTCACGCAGGGACTCTGGCATAACTAAGGTCATGTTAAATATTTTCGACAATATGACCACTGCTGAATTTGCAAACCTGTAAACGTTTTGAGAACTCCGGTAAAGGAGAGAACAGCGTCAGGTTGCAAGCAGAAATCAGGATGCCCGCTCGCGATGAAAAATGATTTTACCTTTAGTATAAAAAGCACGCGCTTCGATGAGAATTACAATCCCTCCAAAGATACGCGCATTACCACCAATTTTGCCAACCTGGCGCGCGGCAGCAATCGTGAAGAGAATCTGCGCAACGCGCTGATCATGATGAACAACCGTTTCAATTCGCTGGCGAACTGGGATAACCCGAAAGGCGATCGCTATGCGGTTGAACTGGATATCATTTCTGTAGAAATGAATCTGGGTGCAGGTGGCGAGGGTAAAAGCTTTCCGGCGATTGAGATCCTGAAGACGAATATTGTTGATAAAAAAACCAGTGAGCGCATTGAAGGGATCACCGGCAATAACTTCTCTTCATACGTGCGTGATTATGATTTCAGCGTTCTGCTGTCCGAGCATAATAAAGGCCGTTCCGGTTTCAGTATTCCGGATGACTTCGGCGTGCTGCACGGCAATATTTTCCGCCATTTTGTCAACTCAGAGACGTATAAAGCCAACTTCCGCAAAGCGCCGGTCATTTGCCTCAGCGTCTCCAGCAAAAATATTTACCGTCGTACCGGTAACCAGCATCCGGTGCTGGGCATTGAGTATCAGCAAAATGAATCTTCATTGACCGATCTCTATTTCGCCAAAATGGGACTCAGGGCGCGTTATTTCATGCCGGCCAACAGCGTGGCGCCGTTCGCCTTCTACTTCGCCGGTGATTTACTGAGTGATTACAGTAATCTGGAGCTGATCAGCACCATCAGTACCATGGAAACCTTCCAGAAGATTTACCGCCCGGAGATTTACAATGCGAACTCACCGGCGGGCATTGAATATCAGCCAGACCTGTATCATCAGGATCACTCGCTGACCAAAATTGTTTACGATCGCGAAGAGCGTACCCGCCTGGCGATTGAGCAGGGTAAATTTACCGAAGAGCAGTTTATTAAGCCTTACCACAGCATTCTGAAACAGTGGTCTGATCATTTCGCTCTTTGATTAACGAATAAATAAGGTTATTGATTAATGAAAACATTATTACCGACGTCAACGGCTGGCAGCTTACCGAAACCTTCCTGGCTGGCGCAGCCAGAGACATTATGGTCGCCGTGGAAATTGCAGGGCGATGAGCTGATTCAGGGCAAACAGGATGCACTGCGTTTATGTCTGGACGACCAGCAGCAGGCCGGTATTGATATCGTCAGCGACGGCGAGCAAACGCGCCAGCATTTCGTCACCACCTTTATCGAACACCTTAACGGCGTTGACTTTGAGAATCGTAAAACGGTGCGCATCCGTAATCGTTATGATGCCAGCGTACCCGGCGTGGTGGGCGAAGTGAGCCGGCAGAAACCGGTCTTTGTCGATGATGCCAAATACCTGCGTCAGCTGACGCAGCGTCCAATCAAATGGGCGTTGCCTGGCCCGATGACCATGATCGACACGCTGTATGACGATCACTATAAAAGCCGTGAGAAGCTGGCCTGGGAATTCGCTAAAATTCTCAACCAGGAAGCGCGCGAATTAGAAGCCGCTGGCGTTGATATTATTCAGTTTGACGAACCCGCCTTTAACGTCTTTTTCGACGAGGTGAATGACTGGGGCATTGCCGCCTTAGAACGCGCCATCGAAGGGCTTAAATGTGAGACCGCGGTGCATATTTGCTACGGCTACGGCATCAAAGCCAACACCGACTGGAAGAAAACGCTGGGTACCGAGTGGCGTCAGTATGAAGAGATCTTCCCGAAACTGCAGAGTTCCGGCATTGATATTGTATCGCTTGAGTGTCAGAACTCACGCGTGCCGATGGATTTGATTGAACTGATTCGTGGTAAAAAAGTCATGGTTGGCGCGATTGATGTCGCCACCAACACCATCGAAACACCGGAAGAAGTGGCTGCCACGCTGCGTAAAGCGCTGCAGTTTGTTGATGCCGATAAACTTTATCCAAGCACCAACTGTGGCATGACGCCACTGTCACGTCATGTGGCTTACGGCAAGCTGCAGGCATTAAGTGCCGGCGCAGAGATTGTGCGGAAAGAACTGCAGGGCTAACGCGTAACGCCTTATTTGTCTCTGACTCAGTCCGCAGGGTTTAAATATCCTGCGGACTGAGCCTCGGTAATCAACATCCTTGCCGTGCCGCCTGTCTGGCCTCGCTAAATTATCCTTTGTAAATACACGCTCCGACCATTACAAATTCCCCATTTTTATCTGACTCCCTCTCTGCATCTAATCCGGCGGGCAGCCTGAATATCATCGTCTATACTCAGCAACGCGAAGTGATATATGCCGCTGCTTTTCACGCTGCGCTGACGTTAATTCAACCAGCCTGTGTGAACAACAGCCGCATTGACTCATCAGTACACGCTGTTTTCCGTGCTTTCATCCTTAAGGGACTTCCTGGTATGTTGCAATCTCAATCCTCCCGTTTGGGCAGTTTACTGCTGCTGCTGGCGGCACTCATCGGCTTTGCTGTCGCGTTGTATGCCTGGCTCACGCCACTCACCGGTGTCACCGGCACCATTGGCGCGCTGGGCGTCGCCATTGCCAGCGTCGTGCTGGCGGTGCTGACCTTCCTGCTGCGCGCGGCCACCGGCCGTGCCGGGCGCATTTTCCTGATCGTCATCACGCTGCTGCTGCTATGCGCGATCGGTTTTGCTGCCGCGCTGCTGCATCAGGGGATCATTACGCTGGCGATGGTCATCGGCCTGATTGGTCTGATTATGCTGGCGTGCAACCCGGCGCATCGCGTTCGCCACGCCACTGCACAAGGAGCTAACCGTGCATAATGAAAAATACATTCCGCTGCTCAAAGTCGGCATGACCGCCCTGGCGCTGCTGATGGCACCTGCCACGCTGCGCGCCGAAGATAAAGCCGCTGAGGCGTCGATGGGTACGCAGGAGAAACTCAACGTGGATGCGGCCGATCAGCAGGCGCCCGGCACCACGCACGCCACTGATGATGTCTCCAGCGGCAAGCGCGACGGCGAGAAAGTGGCCTCTGCCAGCCAGCCGGCCACGCCGCTGGTGCCCTCCACGGCGACGTGGGACAGTTTTCACGGCCAGCTCAACGCGCAGAAATACAGCCCACTGAAACAAATCACTGCTGACAACGTCAGCAAGCTGAAAAAAATCTGGGAGTTTCACACCGGTGACGTTTCGGATGGCAAGGGCGACACGCCAGCGACCGTCTGGTCCGCCACGCCAATTTTTGCCAACGATACGCTGTACATCGGCACGCCATTTGATCGGCTGATTGCGCTGGATCCGGGCACCGGCAAGGAGAAGTGGCACTACGATACTAAATCGCCACGTCAGGCGCTGACCCAGCCGGTACTGAAAAATCGTGGCGTCTCTTACTGGCAGGCGAAAAATCCGCAGGCGGGTCAGGCCTGCCAGAAAATCGTTTATATGGGCACCGTTGACGGCAAGCTGTACGCACTGGATGCCGATTCCGGCAAGCCGTGCGAAAACTTTGCAGATAAGGGCGTGCTCAACGTCAATCAGTGGAATACGGTTAACGCTAAATTCCCGCTGTCCCTGCTCCAGCCGCCGACGGTGGTGGGTGATCACCTGATCGTTGGCTGGGCGGGCAAAGACTGGGCTTACGCAGAAGCGCCGCCGGGCACGGTGTTTTCAATCAACGCGCAGACCGGGGCACGTGAATGGACTTTTGACGCCATCCCGGCCAGCATTCGCCAGCGCACCGGTACGGCTAACGTCTGGACCCACATGTCGGCCGACGAAGCGCATGGCCTGGTTTATCTGCCGGTGTCATCACCTTCGCCAAACTACTGGGGCGGCAACCGCGTCGATCCAATTCCGCTCGGCACCTCCACGACTGCGCTGGATGTGAATACCGGCAAAGTGGTGTGGTCGCGACAGTGGGTGCATCATGATGTGTGGGATTACGACATCAACTCAGCACCGACGCTGATGGACATTACCGTGAACGGCAGGCAGATTCCGGCGCTGATTCAGGCCACCAAGCAGGGCTTCCTGTTTGTGGTGAATCGCCTGACTGGTGAAGATGTCTGGCCGATTGAGGAGCGTCCGGTGCCGCAGGGCGATGGTTCAGTGCAGGGCGAGAAACTGTCGCCAACCCAGCCATTCCCGACCAAACCGGCACCGCTGCTGGATCAATCCAAAAAACCGGCGATCTGGAAGCTGGCCGATATTGTTGGCGCCGGTCAGTGCTCACGCCTGTGGGATAAGCTGAGCTATGACGGCATGTACACACCACCAACCACCCAAGGCGAAGGCGCACTGACCTATCCGGACAGCGCGGGCGGCGTGCAATGGGGCGGCGTGGCGTTCGATCCGCAAAAACAGATCGCCATTGTGAACACCTCACACATCGTGCAATACGTGAAGCTGTACAGCCGCGCCGATTACGACAAGGCCGACAACGGCTCGGGCAACGAGAGTGGTTTCGCCCCGCAGGAAGGCGCGCCTTACGGCCTGCGCCTGATGGTGGCGAACAACTGGCTCGGCATGCCGTGCTGGCAGCCGCCGTTTGGCGAGATCGTGGCGCTCGATATGCACACCGGTGATGTGAAATGGCGTCGTCCGGTCGGCGCGTCGCAGCAGTACGGCTTTTTCATGCCGGAAAGCTGGGGCTCGCCAACCATTGGCGGTCCGGCAGTCACCGCCGGCGGTGTGATCTTTATCGGCGCCTCAATGGATGCCAAAGTACGCGCCTATTCACTGGATAGCGGCGAAGAGCTGTGGTCCGATCAGGTTGAAGCGCCTGCGGTTGCCAACCCCTCGGTGTATGAATATAAAGGCCGCCAATATGTCGCCTTTGTCGCCGGTGGTAACACCATCCTGAAGGATCAGGTTGGCGATCAGGTGGTGGTTTACGCACTGCCGGAATAATACAGCGCAGTCAGCAAACAGAGTGGGGCCACAGCGCTCCACTTTTTTATGCCTGCAATAAAAACGGCGGCCATTGGCCGCCAAAACCTCAACAGGTGGTTGCCGTTGAGGAAGCAGTGGTACTGATGAATCTTTACCCTTTTACACCGCCTGCCGTCAGGCCGCTCACCAGCCAGCGCTGCGCCAGTAAAAACACCAGCGTGATGGGAATGGCGGACAGCACGGCCGCCGCGGCGAAATCGCCCCACAGATAGTTCTGCGGATTAAGATACTGCTGCATCCCGACCGCGAGGGTATAGCTGTTGACGTCGCGCAGCAGCAGCGAGGCGACCGGTACTTCGGTGACCGCAGCGATAAACGCCAGGATAAACACCACCGCGAGGATTGGCACCGAAAGCGGCAGCAATACCAGACGAAACGCCTGCCACGGCGTGGCACCATCCAGCGCCGCCGCTTCCTCCAGCGAACCATCAATGGTTTCGAAATAGCCCTTAATGGTCCAGACGTGCAGCGCGATGCCGCCCAGATAGGCGAAGATCACGCCGCCGTGGGTATTGAGGCCGAGAAACGGCAGATATTGCCCCAGCCGGTCAAACAGCGCATAGAGCGCCACCAGCGACAGCACCGCCGGGAACATCTGAAAAATCAGCATGCCTTTTAACAGGCTGGCGCGACCGGCGAAGCGCATGCGGGCAAACGCGTAGGCGCAGGTGGTCGAGAGCGCCACAATCCCCAGTGCGCTAATGGCGGCGATCTTCACCGAATTCCACAGCCATAGCAGCACCGGGAAGGGCGGCGGCGTCTCGCGACCATCGGCATGGGTGACGCTGAACCCGAGCGCCAGCCGCCAGTGTTCCCATGAAATCTGTTCCGGGATCAGACTGCCGGTGGCGAAATTGCCGCTGCGTAGCGAGATGGCAATCACCATCAGCAGCGGGAACAGAATTGCCGCGATAAACAGCAGCAGCAGCAGATGCGTCAGCAGCAGACGCAGCTTCTGCGATTTCGGTTGTACCATGGCCATAACGCCTCCTTAATCAAACTTCATGCGTAGCGCTTTCAGGTTAATCACCGCCAGCGCACCGACCAGCAGGAAGATCAGCGTGGCGATGGCTGCCGCCAGGCCGAAGTCCTGACCGCCGCCGCCCTCAAAGGCGATGCGCCAGGTGTAGTTGACCAGCAGATCGGTGTAGCCCGCCGGCGTAGTGGTGCCGAGTCGATCGGGGCCACCATTAGTCAGCAGCTGCACCAGTACGAAATTATTGAAGTTAAAAGCAAAGCTGGCGATCATCAGCGGCAGTAGCGGTTTCAGCAGCAGCGGCAGCGTAATCAAAAAGAAATTTTGCAGCGGCCCGGCGCCATCCATCGCGGACGCTTCATACAGATCGTCCGGGATCGCCTTGAGCAAGCCCATGCACAGGATCATCATGTAGGGATAACCCAGCCAGGTATTGACGATCACCAGCATGGCGCGCGCCAGCGTCGGATCGCTGAACCACGCTGGCTTGAAGCCAAACAGCGCATTGAGCATGACGTTGATTTCGCCAAAACTCTGGTTAAACAGCCCCTTGAAAATCAGTATCGAAATGAATGCCGGTACCGCGTAGGGAAGAATCAGCATCACGCGATAGATGGCCTTGCCCCGCAGCGCTTCCCACTGCACCAGACACGCCAGCACCATGCCCACCGCGACCGTCAGCAGCACGGTCAACAGCGAAAACAGCAGCGTCCAGCCAAATATCGCCAGGAACGGTTTCTGAATGCCCTCGTCGGTGAACACGCGGGCAAAGTTTTTCCAGCCCGCGCCAACGGTAAAGCCGGGGCTGAGCTGTTCGCTGGCCCAGCTGCCATCGGCATTGATCTGCTGATAGAACCCCGTGTCCCGGTTGGCCTGATAGCGGGCGCCGTTTTGCTGATTTCTCAGCTGTTCCGGTGCGTCCAGCACGTACAGCGGCCGCGTGCCGGAAAACTGGCGCAGCGAACTCATCACCAGCTCGCGACCGTCCGGCAGCCGGGCAGTTAACTGACTCAGCGCCTGACGGTTTTGGGTGATGGTTTTTAAGCTGGCGCGCGCGGTGGCGGGCAGCGCGGCTGGCGTGAGGCTGAGCTGCTGTTCACCACCCAGCGTAAACGGCGCAGACAGAAAGCTGTTTTCGCCTGTGCTGAGCGCCAGCTGCCAGCGATCGCCCTGAGAATAGAGCGCGAAGTTCATCGCGTCCCCGGCCTGATACTGGCGACTCAGCAGCACCTGCTGCGCGCGCGCCTCACTGAGCTGATTGGTGCTGCTGTAGTTGGTGAAGGCAATGGCGACGGTACAGGCCAGTGGAAACAGGACGAATAGCGCCATGCCGGCCAGTCCCGGATACACATAGCGCCAGGCATAGGCGCGCCGGTTGGTGTAAATCCACAGGCCTGCCGCGCTGACTACCAGCGTGACCAGCGCAAACAGGTATTCACCCTGAGCATACATCAGCACCAGAAGGTAGCCGACCAGCAGACAGCCGATCCCGACCAGCAGGCTGCGCAGCACCAGGCTGTGCCGTCTCTTTTGCGGTATTCCTGACATGATACTGTGTTCCTTAACAGCCAGTGGCGAGCCGACAGCCGTCGGCTCCGTAACAGCATTACTTATTGAGACGCGCCTGCGCATCCTTCAGCGCCGCATCGACGTTTTGACGACCACTCAGCGCATTCAGCGTCGCGGTGCGCATCGCATACCAGAAGGCCGCCATCTGCGGGATGTTAGGCATGATGTCGCCATTACGCGCATTGCTCATGGTGGCGGCGATGCGCGCGTCTTTCTCCAGCGTTTGCTGGAATGACTTCAGGGTGACCGCGCCCAGCGGCTTGTCCTTGTTAACCGCGTTGAGACCGGCGTCAGTCAGCAGGTAATTTTCCAGAAACTCTTTGGCCAGCTCTTTATTAGGACTGGCCGCGTTGATGCCCGCGCTCAGTACGCCGACAAAGGTTTTGGTCGGCTTGCCGTTCAGCGTCGGTAACAGCGTAACGCCGTAGTTGATGCCGCTTTTGTCGATATTGCTCCACGCCCACGGACCGTTGATGGTCATCGCGGTTTGGCCTTTATTGAAGGCCGCTTCGGCAATCGAATAGTCGGTATCGGCATTAAGGATTTTGGCTTTCACCTGATCGACGAGGAACTGCATGCCTGCTTTCGCGCCGGCGTTGTCGACGCCGGTATCTTTCACGTCATAGCCGCTATCGGTCTTTTTGAAAGCATAGGCGCCACCGGCGGCCAGCAGCGGCCAGGTGAAATAGGGTTCCTGCAGGTTAAACATGATGGCGCTCTTGCCTTTGGCGCGCAGCTGCTTATCCAGCGCCGCCATCTCTTCCCAGCTTTTCGGTGGGGTGGGCAGCAGATCTTTGTTGTAAATCAGCGACAGCGACTCCACAGAAACCGGATAGCCAATCAGCTTGCCGTTGAAGCGCACTGCATCCCAGGTAAACGGAAACAGTTTTTGCTGGAAGTTTTGATCCGGTGTGACTTCGGCCAGCAGTCCTGACTGGGCATAGCCGCCAAAGCGATCGTGCGCCCAGAAGATGATGTCCGGCCCATCCCCGGTCGCGGCGACCTGCGGGTATTTCTCTTCCATTTTGTCAGGATGTTCAACCGTCACGCTGATACCGGTGTCCTGCTCGAATTTTTTGCCTACCTCGGCGAGGCCGTTATAGCCCTTATCACCATTGATCCAGATGACCAGTTTACCTTCTTCAATTTTGGCCACGGCCGAAGCCGAAAACAGTACGGCCGTAAGGGCGGAAAGGGCCAGAACGCGTGCGCCGGTTTTCATTGTCATAACTCCATCCTGTTAGCGGAAGCGGAAATCATCAGTGGCATCATTGTGCGGCGTTATGCCATTTCCTCATCCTCCTGCGCTCTACGCCCAACGGCACTAAGCCGTGATCGCGCTTGCAAAACAGCGCCTTAATACGCGCTGGCGCACACTATTGACGCGTCAGCTCTGCGTGACAGCTCACAAAATTGCCGTGAACGTCGCGCCGGCGCGGCTGGCGTACGTGTACTCCTCCTCCCGCCTCATCCCCCAGTAAAAACCCACACGGTGGAGGATGTTGCGCCGTCTGCCCCTGCCCATAGTGGTCGCCGGAGTCTGCCTGCGGTGCTGCAGGCAAGCATGAGCCTGCGAAGAGGAAAGCATCATGGCGAGCGTTGCGTTACACCATGTCACCAAGGCCTGGGGCGATACTGAGGTATCAAAAGACATCAATCTGGAGATCGGCGAAGGGGAATTTGTGGTGTTCGTCGGTCCCTCCGGCTGCGGCAAATCAACGCTGCTGCGCATGATCGCCGGCCTGGAAACCATCACCCGCGGCGATCTGCTGATTGGCGGTCAGCGTATGAACGATGTTCCGCCCGCTGAGCGCGGTATCGGCATGGTGTTTCAGTCTTACGCCCTTTATCCGCACCTTTCGGTGGCCGAAAACATGTCGTTTGGCCTGAAGCTGGCCGGCGTAAAGCGCGCTGAAATCCAGCAGCGCGTCAATCAGGTGGCGGAGGTGTTACAGCTGGCGCACCTGCTGGAACGGCGGCCCAAAGCGCTATCGGGCGGACAGCGGCAGCGCGTGGCCATCGGGCGCACGCTGGTGGCCGAACCGCGTGTGTTTCTGCTCGACGAGCCATTGTCCAATCTTGATGCCGCGCTGCGCGTACAGATGCGCATTGAAATCTCACGCCTGCATAAGCGCCTGAAGCGCACCATGATTTACGTTACGCACGATCAAATCGAAGCGATGACGCTGGCCGACAAGATCGTGGTGCTGGACGCCGGTCGCATCGCCCAGGTCGGTAAGCCGCTCGAACTCTATCACTATCCCGCTAACCGCTTCGTTGCCGGTTTTATCGGCTCGCCGCGCATGAATTTTCTGCCCGTCAAAGTGACCGCCACCGCCATCGATCAGGTGCAGGTGCGCTTGCCCAACGATCAGCTTGTATGGCTGCCGGTGGAGAGCGCCGGCGTCCAGGTCGGCAGCAACATGTCGCTGGGTATTCGTCCGGAACATCTGCTCTCCAGCGACATCGCCGATGTCACGCTGGAGGGCGAAGTGCAGGTGGTTGAGCAGCTCGGCCACGAGACGCAAATCCATATCCAGATCCCCGCCATTCGTCAGAACCTGGTGTATCGCCAGGAGGACGTGGTGCTGGTAGAAGAGGGCGCCCTGATGGGTATTGGCCTGCCGCCGGAGCGTTGTCACCTGTTCCGCGAGGACGGGAGCGCCTGCCGCAGGCTGCATCAGGAACCCGGTGTTTAGCCCTGCAAAACAATAAAAGCAATGACCTCAGGAGATAGAAAATGTTAACTCTGCGCAAACTTCCCGTCGCGATTGCCATCGCAGCGGGTACGCTCTCCGCTCAAGCCATGGCGGTCGATTTTACGGGTTACGCCCGTTCGGGTATCGGCTGGACCGGCAGCGGCGGTGAGCAACAGTGCTTTCAGGCTACCGGCGCGCAAAGCAAATACCGTCTGGGCAACGAATGTGAAACCTATGCTGAACTGAAACTGGGTCAGGAAGTGTGGAAAGAGGGCGATAAAAGTTTCTATTTCGATACCAACGTCGCCTATTCCGTTTCCCAGCAGAATGACTGGGAAGCGACCTCACCGGCCTTCCGTGAAGCCAACGTGAAAGGTAAAAACCTGATCGATGCGCTGCCGGGTTCCACCATCTGGGCCGGTAAACGCTTTTATCAGCGTCATGATGTTCACATGATCGACTTCTACTACTGGGATATCTCCGGTCCGGGCGCCGGTCTGGAAGATGTCGATCTCGGGTTTGGTAAGCTCTCGTTCGCCGCGACGCGCTCTTCCGAAGCGGGCGGCTCTTACACCTTCTCCAGTGACCAGATCCGTGATTACGCCACCAGTACCGCCAATGACGTTTTTGATGTGCGTCTCGCCGGCCTGGAAACTAACCCCAATGGCGTGCTGGAACTGGGTATCGACTATGGCCGCGCCAACGCGCGTGACGGCTATCGCTTAGACGACGGCGCGTCGAAAGATGGCTGGATGTTCACCGCGGAACACACGCAGAGCATGCTGAAAGGCTACAACAAGTTTGTGTTGCAGTACGCCACTGATGCGCTGACCTCGCAGGGCAAAGGCCTGCCGCAGGGCAGCAACATCAATAACAACGGCAAGATGTACCGCATCCTGGATCACGGTGCGATCTCGCTGGCCGATCGCTGGGATCTGATGTATGTGGCGATGTACCAGAACGTCGATCTGGATAACAACCGCGGAACTGAGTGGTACACCGTCGGCGTACGGCCTATGTACAAATGGACGCCCATCATGAGCACCCTGCTGGAAGTAGGCTATGACAACGTCAAGTCACAGCAGGTCAGCGAACGCAACGGTCAGTACAAAATCACCCTGGCGCAGCAGTGGCAGGCTGGCGACAGCATCTGGTCACGTCCGGCGCTGCGCCTGTTCGCCACCTACGCCAAATGGGATGAGAAGTGGGGCAACAGCAAAGACGCCTCCGGCGATATCACGTCGCTGGCCGCGGCGGACAGCAGCGGCAACGGTCTGTTCACCAACAGCCGTGGCGACAACGATGAGTGGACCTTCGGCGCACAGATGGAAATCTGGTGGTAAGGCGCTGCGCAGGTTAAGCAAACATCCGCCGTGCGGCAGACGCACGGCGTTTTCGGACAGCGGCGGTCATTGCCTGGCCTACGCCGCTGCCTGACAGCTTGTTGGGATAACACAATGAAAAAACATCTTATCGCCTTCTGCCTGAGCAGCGCGCTGCTGACCGGCGTCATTATGCCAGTTCAGGCCGACATCAATCTGGTACCGCAGGATCTCTCCGCGGCACCCGCCATTCCCACCGCCCGGCTGCAGCAGCTCAGCTGGCAGCCGGTGGATGCAACGCGTGCACAAACCACCACGCTGACGCAAAGCGCAACGCCGCTGGATGTACGTGGCTTAACAGGGGCCATCGCGGCTTACAGCCTGCCTGCCAATCAGGGCGAGCTGACGGTTACGCTAAGCAGCGAGGTGGTACACAATCAGGTCTTTGCGCCTAATGTGCTGGTACTGGACGAAAACCTGCAGCCGGCCGCGTGGTTTCCGAGCCGCTTCTTTAGCTATCAGCAGCCCGGCGTGATGAGCGCCGACCGGCTGGAAGGAGTGATGAAGCTGACGCCGGTGCCGGGCCAGCAGAAAATCTATTTGCTGGTGTTCACCACCGATCAGGATTTAACCCAGACCACGACGCTGCTGGATCCAGCCAAAGCTTATGCCAAAGGCACCGGCCATGCGGTACCGGATATTCCCGATCCGGTGGCGCGTCACAGTCGCGACGGCAAAATCAAACTGAAAGTGGCAACCAGTTCCGGCTCGTCGATTCTGGTCGGCCCGCTGTTTGGCTCAGCCGCGCCTGCCGCTGTCACCGTTGGCAGCACCCGGCCGGCCATGGCCGCCACGACGGCGCGCGCGCCAGCGCCTGAACCGGCACCGCTGGTGAATGAGACGGAAAGCTATTTCAATCAGAGCATTCGTCAGGCGGTGCAACAGGGCAATATCGATAAAGCGCTGAAGCTGCTGGATGAAGCAGAGCGTCTGGGATCGACATCGGCGCGGCAAACCTTTATCAGCAGTGTTAAAGGCAAGGGGTGAAACTGCCCCGACAGTGCTGAGTTGCCCCACCTGGTGCGCTTCGGCGCACCTTTTTTATGGCACTCCGACCTGCACGCAGCAGGTCGGTTTCGTGCTACTTACGCTGACGCTGACGCTGACGTGATTGTACCGCCGTCAGCAACGCATCGATCCTGTCATCCTCCGCCATCGCTTCCAGCGTTACACTCAGTTTACGTCGCCAGTTGGGATACTGATCGACGGTGCCCGGCACGTTGACCGGCAGTGCCATATCCAGCCACTCTTCCGGCTGCAAACCGAGCAGTGCACACTGGCTGCGGGCCAGATAGCGATGGATCGCCTGACTAAGCTGATGACTCATGCGGACGCTGGCCCGCCGGAAGCGGCGGCGCGGCGGCAGATCACCGCTGCGCAGCAGCGTGCGCAGCAACGCCTGTTTAGCCAGGCGCCGATCGCGATACAGGCCAGCGAGAATCGCCCGATCGGGGTAAAGCCCCAGCGCACTGCCCAGCCGCAAATCGTCACTTTGCCACCAGCCGCGCAGCGTCGGCATATCATGGGTGGTGGTAACGGCCATCGCCTGACGCGGCCACGCCGCGGGTGCGCGGAAGTGGCGCTGCGATTCCTGCTCAAAGTAGAGCACTTTGTAGGAGTACACACCGGCGTCGTGCAGTTTATCAACGATGGCTTCCGGCACGGTGCCCAGATCCTCGCCAATCACCATGCAACGATGGCGCTGGCTCTCCAGTGCCAGAATCGCCAGCAAATCATCCACCGGATAGTGCACATAGGCGCCGTGCGCCGCGCTTTCGTCCTTCGGTATCCACCATAAACGCAGCAGCGCCATCACATGGTCAATGCGCAGCGCGCCGCAGTCGCGCATGCTGGCGCGCAGCAGGGCGATCCATGGTTCATAGCCGCGCGCGGCCATCACCTGCGGGTCCATCGGCGGCAATCCCCAGTTCTGACCGAGCGGACCGAGGATATCCGGCGGCGCGCCAACGCTGGCGTCCAGGCAGTAAAGCTGCCGATCGCGCCAGGTTTCCGCGCCATCCGCCGCCACGCCCACCGCCAGGTCGCGATACAGCCCGATCGCCATCTGCTGCTGCTGACACAGCTGCCAGCAGGCGGCGAATTGCTCTGCCGCCAGCCACTGCAGCCACATGTAGAAACGCACCTCGTCGCTGTGCTCAATGCGAAACGCCAGCACTGCCGCACTGTTCGCCTGCTGCCATTCGCCCGGCCAGTGTTGCCAGCCATAACCCGTGCCATCCTGGGCGCTGCGCGCCGCGTGCAGCGCATCAAACAGCCCCTGATGCAGCAGGCTGTCGCCCCCGGCACGCACAAACTCCGCAAACGCCTGCGCCTGTCCATCATCTGCCGTGCGCCGGCGAAACTGCTGCCAGGCAAGCCGCAGTCCCTGCAACTTAAGCCGGGTGACGGCAGTGTAATCCACCCACGCGGCGTCACGCGCTGCCCGAATCGCCTGCTGCGTCTCCTCAGCTTGCCACCAGGCCTGCGCCGCGTCGCTGAGGCCAAAATCTGCCACAGCGCCCACGTCGATATAGAGGATGTTGAGCCAACGCCGGGAAGAGGGACTGTAAGGGCTGGCGCTCTCCGGTGCGGCAGGAAACAGCGCGTGCAGCGGATTGAGCCCGACAAACGCGCCGCCGCGCCGCGCGGTTTCAGCGATCATTTGCCGCAGATCGCCGAAATCCCCGATGCCCCAGTTTGCCGCAGAGCGCAGCGTATACAGCTGAATACAGCTGCCCCACAGCGATTCGCCTGCCAGCAGTTCCGCAGGTTCGTAGCAGCGGCGGGGTGCCACTATAACCGGGCAACGGTGACACTGTAACTGCTGGGTCAATCTCAGCTGGTGATAACCGGCGGGCAACGCGGGCAACACCAATGCCTGACCCGGCTGGCAGCGCCCGGACCAGCTTTCGCCGCTTTCGCTCGTCAGCTGCCATTCCGCATCGGCGCTGAGCAGCGGTGCCAGACTCAATGGCTGTCCGACATAAAAAATCACCACCGGCGGCAGCGGTGCGGAGCCGTTAACAGGGGCCTGCATCAGCGCAGCGAGACGCTGATGGGTAAGGGCAGAAATCTGCCGCGGTTTTCCGTGCGCATCAATATATTCCTCAGCAATAAGCGCGTCAGCACGGCGATCAAGAGCATCTTTGGGTTTCATGGCGTTCCTTAGCGGCTGGCCTGCCAGATACGTTGCTGATAGTCACGAATGGCGCGATCGGCACTGAACATGCCGCAACGCGCAGTATTGAGGATTGCGGCGCGCGTCCAGGCCTCAGGATCGGCCCACAGCGCTTCAACCTGCTGCTGCGCGTTGAGGTAGTGGCGAAAATCAGCCAGCACCAGATAAGGATCGCCGCCTTGCGCGCCCAGGCTGTTGACCAGATCGCTAAACGCCGTGCGGTCGCCGTTACTGAAGGTGCCATCTTCCAGCGCGGTCAGCGCGCGATCCAGCTGCGCGTCCTTACTGCGCCAGTTCAATGGCGAGTAACCGGCCTGTTTCAGCGCGCTGACCTGCTCTACGGTATGGCCAAAGATGAAGATATTCTCTTCACCGACCTGCTGCGCGATTTCAACGTTGGCCCCATCCAGCGTACCGATGGTGAGTGCGCCGTTCAGCGCCAGCTTCATATTGCCGGTACCGGATGCTTCTTTGCCCGCAGTAGAGATCTGTTCCGAGAGATCGGCGGCCGGGATCAGGCGCTCGGCAACCGACACGTTGTAATCAGGGATAAAGACAATTTTCAGCCGGTCGCCGACGCGCGCATCGTGGTTAATGGTCTCTGCTACTTTATTGATGGCGTAAATGATGTTTTTCGCCAGCGCATAACCCGGCGCCGCTTTGGCACCAAACAGCATCACGCGCGGAGCCAGATTGGCCTGCGGATCGCTGACCAGCGTTTGCCACAGCGCAATCATGTGCAGCAGCATCAGGTGCTGCCGTTTGTATTCGTGCAGCCGCTTAATCTGGACGTCAAACAGCGCATCAGGCTGCACCGCAATGCCGGTTCGGGCGGCGATCCACTCTGTCAGTGCCTGCTTGTTGTGCTGCTTAATGGCGCGATATTCGGCACGAAAGGCGGCATCATCGGCGAATGGCGTCAGATCCTGCAGCGCATCGAGATCGTTAAGCCACGGACGCTGCAGCGTTTTGTTGATCAGCGCCGCCAGCGCCGGATTGCACTGGTTGATCCAGCGACGCGGTGTGATGCCGTTGGTGACATTGTGAAACTTCTCCGGCCACAGCGCGTGATACTCGGGGAACAGGTCCTGTACCACCAGCCGCGAATGCAGCGCCGCCACGCCGTTGACTGCAAAGCTGCCGACCACGCACAGATTTGCCATGCGCAGTTGCTGATCGTGCACCAGCGCCAGTTTTGACCAGATCGCCTGATTACCCGGCCAGCGTGCCTCAACCTGCTGTTTTAGCTGCGCATTGAGCGTATTGATGATCATCAGATGGCGCGGCAGCAGGCTGCGCACCAGGCGCAGGCTCCAGCACTCCAGCGCTTCAGGCATCAGCGTGTGGTTGGTATAGGCGAAGGTGCGCTGAGTAATGCGCCATGCGTCCTGCCAGCTGAGCCGGTGCTCATCCAGCAGCAGGCGCAACAGCTCCGGGATGGCCAGCGTCGGATGCGTATCGTTCAGCTGGATCACTTCATAATCCGCTAACGTTTCGATGGCTCGCCCCGCGGCCTGATGACGGCGCAGAATATCCGCCAGCGTGCAGGCACACTGGAAATACTGCTGCATCAGACGCAGCTTTTTGCCGGCCTGATGGTTGTCATTCGGGTAGAGCACTTTGGTCAGTTTTTCCGCCTCAATGCCTTGCTGTTCTGCACGCAGAAAATCGCCGTTGTTGAAACGCTGGAGATCAAACGGTCGGGCATGCTTTGCCTGCCACAGACGCAAGGGCTGCGTGATGCCGTTACGGAAACCAACCACCGGCAGATCCCAGGCTTCACCCTGCACAACAAAAGCAGGCTGCCAGTGCGTCACGCCGTCAATGGTGGTCACGCTGCCGCCCAGTCCGACCTGCACGTCAAGCGCCGCGTTGTGGCGAAACCAGGGATAACGATCGCGCTGCCAGTCATCCGGCTGTTCGTGCTGCGCGCCCCCGACAAAATGCTGGCGAAACAGGCCGTACTGGTAGTTCAGGCCATAGCCGATAGCAGGCTGGCCGGTGGTCGCCATCGCATCGAGAAAACAGGCGGCCAGCCGTCCCAGACCGCCGTTGCCCAGTGCCGGATCGGTTTCACGCTCCAGCACGTCACTCAGCGTCACGCCTGCTGCCGCCAGCGTCGCTTTGACGCCGTCGTACCAGCCGAGATTCAGCAGATTGTTGCCGGTCAGCCTGCCCAGCAGAAACTCCATTGACAGATAATTAACGTGGCGCTGTCCGCCAGCGGCCGGCTGCACCGGTATATCCGCCAGCAGTTCGGCCAGCGCGCCGCTCAGCGCATGCCACCACTGGTCGGGGCTCATTTCCTGCGCATCCGGCAGGCCAAAACGTTGCCACTGGCGCACCAGCGCGGCAGAAAAACGGTCAGGGTCAAATGTGGGCAGTGCCATAGGGAAACTCCAGTCGAATAAATAGGGTTACAGGCAGTGTGACGCTGCCGCCAGGCGGCTACCTCCTCCTGCAAAAAATTCCACGGGGAGGACAGGGAGGGTGGAGAGGCTGAGGTAAATCTGAAAGCGCGGCAGGAGTGTGATAACACTCGCTTTTGTAAAGCGTAACTAATCAGTTCGCTTGCATTCGGTAACCGAATCTCCGAACGTGTATGACTATTAATTACGAAGCGTAAAAAAATGATGCGCTGAACGTTAACGGAGAAGCGTGCGCCCATGTTGATACCCTCAAAACTGAGTCGTCCCGTTCGTCCTGAAAGCACGGTTACCCGCGATCGTCTGCTGCAAAAGCTCAGCGCAGCGGCGAATTACCGGCTGGTGCTGATTGCCAGCCCGGCGGGCTACGGCAAAACCACGCTGGTATCGCAGTGGGCGGCTGATAAAAGCGAGCTGGGCTGGTATTCATTAGACGAGGGCGACAATCAGCCGGAGCGCTTCGCCGATTACCTGATCGCCGCGCTGCAGCAGGCTACCCGCGGCGCATGCAGCCGCAGCGAGACGCTGGCGCAAAAGCGTCAGTACGTGAACCTCAATGCGCTGTTCGCCCAGCTGTTCAATGAGCTGGCAGCGTGGCAGCAGCCGCTGTGGCTGATCATCGATGATTATCATCACATCACTAATCCCGCCGTGCATGAAGCGATGCGCTTTTTCCTGCGCCATCAGCCGGATAACCTGACGCTGGTGGTGCTGTCCCGCAATCTGCCGCAATTGGGTATTGCTAACCTGCGCGTGCGTGAACAACTGCTGGAGCTGGGCAGCCAGCAGCTGGCCTTCACCCATCAGGAGGCGAAACAGTTCTTCGACTGCCGCCTGAGTGCGCCGCTCGCGCCGGATGAGAGCAACCGTCTGTGTGATGATGTAGCAGGTTGGGCGACCGCGTTACAGCTGATCGCACTGTCCACCCGTCAGGGCGCGGCATCGGCGCAGGACTCCGCTCGCCGGCTCTCCGGTATTAATGCCAGCCACCTTTCCGATTATCTGGTCGAGGAAGTGCTGGATAACGTCGATGCCGCCACGCGCCATTTTTTGCTGAAGAGCGCGTTATTGCAGTCGATGAATGATGCGCTGGTCGTCTGCGTGACCGGTGAAGACAACGGGCGCATGCGGCTGGAAGAAATTGAACGTCAGGGGCTGTTTATTCAGCGCATGGATGATTCAGGACAGTGGTTCAGCTATCACCCGCTGTTCGGCAGCTTTTTGCGTCAGCGCTGCGAATGGGAGCTGGCCAGCGAGCTACCGGCCATTCACCGCGCGGCTGCGCAAAGCTGGATGGCGCAGGGTTTTCCCGGCGAAGCGATTCATCATGCGCTGGCGTCCGGCGATACCGATATGCTGCGTGACGTGCTGCTGCAGCATGCGTGGACGCTGTTCAACCGCAGCGAACTGGCACTGCTGGAGCAGTCGCTGAATGCGCTGCCGTGGCGCACGCTGCTGGCCAGTCCGAAACTGGTACTGCTGCAGGCCTGGCTGATGCAGAGCCAGCATCGCTTTTCTGAAGTTAACCGGCTGCTGGCGCGCTTTGAGGAAGGCTGCGACTGCGAAATTGACGCCGCGCTGCAGGGCGAATTCAATGCGGTGCGCGCACAGGTGGCCATCAATCACGGCAACGCCGACGAAGCAGAGCGGCTGGCACGGCTGGCGCTGGAAACGCTGCCGGAAACGCGTCGCTACAGCCGCATTGTGGCCACTTCAGTGCACGGCGAAGTGATGCATTGCAAAGGCGATCTGACCAACTCGCTGGCGCTGATGCGGCAAACCGAACAGATGGCGCGCCGCGATGAAGCCTGGCACTACGCGCTGTGGAGCCTGATTCAGCAAAGCGAAATCCTGTTCGCGCAGGGCTTTTTACAGTCTGCGTGGGAGATTCAGGAAAAAGCGTTTGTGCTGGTGAGTGAACAGCATCTGGCGAACATCCCGCTGCACGAGTTTTTACTGCGCATCCGTGCGCAGCTGATGTGGGCGTGGGGCCGGCTGGATGAGGCCGAACACGCCGCGCGCGCAGGCATCAAAGTCCTGAAAGGCTATCCGCCCCAGCAGCAAATCCAGTGCCTTGGGCTATTGATTCAGTGCTCGCTGGCACGCGGCAATCTGGATAATGCGCGCAGCTATCTCAGCCGGCTGGAGAATCTGATGAATAACGGCGTGCTGCACAGCGACTGGATTGCCAACGCCGACAAAGTGCGGCTGATCTACTGGCAGATGACGGGCGATGCGCAGAGCGCCAGCCACTGGATGCGCCATACCGATAAACCCGCCTTTGCCAACAATCATTTTTTGCAGGGCCAGTGGCGCAATGTGGCGCGGGCGCAGATCCTGCTGGGCAATCTCAGCCAGGCCGAAGTGATCCTCGATGAGCTGAATGAAAATGCGCATGCGCTGCGGCTGATGAGTGATTTAAACCGTAACCTGCTGCTGCTAAATCAAATCTACTGGCAAACCGCGCGCAAAGCGGAGGCGCAGCAGGCGCTGATCGAAGCGCTGAAGCTGGCACGCAGCACCGGCTTCGTCAGCCACTTCGTGATTGAGGGCGAAATGATGGCGCAGCAGCTGCGCCAGTTAATTCAGCTCAATACGCTGAGCGAACTCGATCAGCATCGGGCCCGGCGCATTCTCAGTGAGATCAATAAGTATCACCGGCATAAGTTTGCCCATTTCGATGAGGGCTTCGTCAGCCGGCTGTTGAACCACCCGGATGTGCCGGAGCTGATTCGCACCAGTCCGCTGACCCAGCGCGAATGGCAGGTGCTGGGGCTGATCTATTCCGGCTACAGCAACGATCAGATCGCCGGCGAGCTGGACGTCGCGGCAACCACCATCAAAACCCATATCCGTAATCTGTACCAGAAGCTGGGCGTCACCCATCGCGCCGAAGCGATGCACCAGGCACAGTCAATGCTGAAACTGATGGGCTACGTTTAAGGCAGAAGTCGTGTTGCGGTGAATCTCATTACCTGCAGAGCGCGTATAACGCTGGGCAGGACTTGATATATGCATGAGGGAGTGAAATACTTGTAATGACATTTGTATGTACAAGAGGTGTAGGACATGGGCAGCATCAACCTGCGTATTGATGATGAACTCAAAGCACGTTCTTACGCTGCGCTTGAAAAAATGGGGGTGACTCCCTCTGAAGCGCTTCGTCTCATGCTTGAGTATATCGCCGAAAATGAACGTTTACCGTTCAAACAGACACTGCTGAGCGACGAAGATGCTGAGCTGGTCGAAATAGTGAAAGAGCGGCTTCGCAATCCTAAGCCAGTTCGTGTGACGCTGGATGACCTTTGATGGCCTATTTTCTGGATTTTGACGAGCGGGCACTAAAGGAATGGCGAAAGCTGGGCTCGACGGTACGTGAACAATTAAAAAAAAAGCTGGCTGAAGTACTTGAGGCACCCCGTATTGAAGCGAACAAGCTTCGCGGTATGCCTGACTGCTACAAAATAAAGCTCAGGTCTTCAGGTTATCGCCTTGTCTATCAGGTGATAGACGAGAAGGTGGTGGTTTTCGTGATTTCGGTTGGTAAAAGAGAACGCGTGGAGGTTTATAACGAGGCCGTGAAGCGCATTCCCTAAAACTTAGCCGGGTATTTCTGTTTCACCTTTAAAGTATCATTCTGCTTTAAGCTAACAGACTCATCGTATTGCCACTGAATCTGCTCCAGACGCTCCCCGGCGTACACTGAACCATACCTCAACTTTGTGCCGCGAGCTGGCGCGTCAGCCACGCATCCAGCTCGCTTTCCGGCAGCGGGCGCGCATAGAAGTAACCCTGCGCCTGATCGCAGCCGTACTCCGCCAGCGCGGCAACGGTGTCGACATTCTCAACGCCTTCAGCCAGTACGGTGTAATCCAGCTGTTTCAGCATGGTAATGATGCTGCGCGCGATAATCCGCGACGCGGTGTCTGAGGCGATTTCGCTGATCAGCGCACGATCAAGCTTGATCACATCCAGCGGCATCCGTCGCAGATAGCCGATATTGCTGTAGCCGGTGCCAAAGTCATCCAGCGAGATGCCAAACCCACGCAGCTTCAGCATCTCCAGCCCCTGTAGCGCCGCGGGACTGTTAATAATCTGCTCGGTCTCCAGGCATTCAATGCCCAGCAGCGAGGTCGGCAGGCGGGCCTGCAGCATTTTCATTTCCAGCGCATCGGCAAAACCGGGATCTGAGAAGTCGCGACTGCTGATATTGATGGTCACCGGCAGCTGGAGGGGGCTGTGCTGCAGGCGTTTTAACCTGGCGATCGCCTTGTCGGTCACCCAGCTGGTTAAGGTGCTGAGCAGCTCGGTCTGTTCCGCCAGCGGGATAAACAGATCGGGAGCGAGTTCGCCGCGCTGCGGATGCCGCCAGCGCACCAGTGCCTCCAGGCCAACGGGCCGGCCACTGTTCAGGCAGATCTTCGGCTGGAACGCCAGCCACAGGCCCTGATCCTGTTGCAGTGCCGCAGCCAGATCGTTCATCAGCAGAAAGTCCTGAGTGCGGCGCTGATCGGCTACCAGGCTGAAGCTCATGGCGGGCACCCGGTTGCCAATCGCCTCATGCAGGGCACTTACCGCCCGGCGCAGCACTTCCTGTGCGCGAAGTTCTGCTGGAATGAAAATGACCTCGCCGGTAAAGCAGGTGAGGGCGACAGAGATGCCCGCGTCCAAATCCGCGCTGATCCCTGCCAGGTTTTCCGCCACCGATGCGGCGGTCAGCGGGCTGTTATCCATGGTGAGAATCGCAAAGCGCCCGGTGGCGACGGTATAAATGATGTCGTCCGCACCGGGCTGCAGGCGCAAAGGCAGTAACGTGGTGACGTGCTTCAGCAGGCTTTCCACCGGCCCCATGCCCATGGAGCGCGCCAGCTCGTAAGCGCGCGGCATATCAATGCAGTCGATCAGGATCAGCCGCTGCGGCGTTCGATCCCCGATGGAGGCCAGCCGCTGCAGGTCGCGAATCAGGCGCTGGCGGTTAGGCAGTGCCGTGACCGGATCGGTGAAGCCGGCACAGTGCCACGCTTCGAGGAATGACATCACCAGATCGGCCAGCAGCTGTAATACCTTCACCTGATCAGCGCTGAACGGGTGTGGCGCGACGTCCGTGACGCACAGCGTGCCCAGCACATAGCCATCGCGATGCCTGAGCGGCACACCGGCGTAAAAGCGGATAAAAGGGGCACCGATGATCAGCGGATGGCGGGCAAAACGCGCATCCAGCAGGGTGTCGGAGATAACTACCGCGCCGTCACTGTCCACGGCGTGGCGGCACAGCGAATCCTCGCGGGATGAGTGCTCCAGCGCAAAATTGTGGGCGGCGCAGATATGCTGATGTTCATCATCCAGAACGGAGACAAAGCTACCCGGAATACCCAGTGCCTGACTGGTCAGCCGGACAAAGTTTTGTAATACGTCGTCACGGCTTTCGTCGCGACTGCGCAGCGCCTTCAATGCCCGTGCGCGGCGATCGTCGTCACCGTTGAAATTCATCAGCATAATTTCCTCCGCGCCGGCCTGGTTCCGGTGCGAAATTTAACAGCAAAAAGTACAGTATGCGGCCTGCAACACCCTGCCGCTGGCGTGGTTAATAAGCGTAAATATTATAATGGTCTTTCTCATGGTAGGCTTAACACCGGCATCTGTCATTTTTATTTTCTTTAACGAAATTTTTAAGCAGCGACGATTCTGATAATTTATCGTAATATTTTTATCAGTCTGATAGATAACAGGTTACGCGTCCTTACTGCTAACTCTAATTAAGTAGAAGGTGCAGGTATTAGACATTGCCAATGAAGACGTTATTAATTTCTGGCAGGGATGAGTCGGGTAATAATGCTGATTTTTAGTGATTGATGAGCAAAATAATAGTATCGCTGCGTATTATTACCCTGATAAAAAACGCACCTGTCGGTATATTTATCATACTGGCTAATGTTATATAATTGTATTATTCAGTCCGCTCTGTCACCGCAGACATCAGATTTCCCCCTCAAATTATTCCCCGTTAATCAAACTTAGCAGGTGTAACACCGTTTTGGCCGGATGATTACGCCGCCAGGCAAAGGCAATGTCGGTGAACAGCGTATTGTTTTCAATGTCACGAAATACCAGCTGTGGATTGTTGACGCAGCACAGCGAAGCCGGCACCAGCGCAATCCCGCAGCCTGCGCCCACCATGCCGAGCGAGGAGGTAATCTGCGGTGCCTGCTGAAAGCGGGTTGCATCAAAGCCGGCGCGCAGACAGGCACTGACGATTAATTCGTACAGGCTGGGCGTAACCTCGCGCGGGAAAATAATCAGTGATTCTTCGGCCAGCTGCGTTAGCGCAACTCTTTGCTGCTGGCTGAGCGGATGGCTGGCCGGCAGCGCCACTTTCATCTCCTCCGTGGCGATCACTTTCAGGTTAAACGCCTTACTGCTCTCACACGGCAGACGAATGAACGCCGCATCCAGCAAACCTTCCCCTAAGTCCTGCATCAGCAGCGCCATGTTCTCTTCCCGGGTGATGAGCTCCATCGCCGGGTAGCGCGTTTTGAAGGCGCGAATCAGCTCAAACACCGGCGCGCCAAACGCCACCGAGCTGGCAAAACCCAGTGACATCTGGCCGCTCATGCCCCGCGCCACGCCGCGCGCCTTTTCCAGCGCCATATCGGCCAGTTGCACAATCGCTATCGCATCGGGCAGAAACGCGCGGCCTGCATCGGTCAGTTCCACGCCGCGCGTCAGGCGCTTCAGCAGCGGCGTGCCGATCTCGTGCTCCAGCCGCTGGATTTGCTGGCTGAGCGGTGGCTGCGACATGCCCAGCAACTCGGCGGCGCGGGTAAAGTGCTGCGTTTCAGCAACGGCAACGAAATAACGCAGGTGGCGAAGTTCCATATCAAAAACGTCTCGAAGTTGGCAGTTTTCACTATTGGATTCTGTGAGCTATGTAGCCCACCATGATATTAACACGGCTTAACTATCTGATTGTGAGGCAGCAAATGTGTAACTTTGTATCTGATTGTTCATGCGAAGATCAGCTAAAGGCATCCGTCACTCAACTGGGACAGCAATCACCAAAAAAGGTTATCTATCAGACCTCCCTGATGAGTGCGCTGCTCAATGGCGTCTATGACGGTTCAACCACCGTCGCGCAGCTGTTGCAGAAGGGCGATTTTGGCCTCGGCACGTTTAATCAGCTGGATGGTGAACTGGTGGCATTTGACCGGCAGGTTTATCAGCTGCGCGCCGATGGCAGCGCCAGCCCGGCACGGCCTGAACAACAAACCCCGTTCGCCGTGATGACCTTCTTTAAACCGGAACATCAGCACCGCTTTGCGCATACCACCACGCGTGATGACGTCCATCAGGTGATTGATCGCATCATCACCTCCGATAACCATTTCTGCGCGCTGCGTTTGAGCGGTCGATTTGCCTCGGTGCAGACGCGCACCGTGCCCTGCCAGTGCCGCCCGTATCGCTCGATGCCGGAAGTGCTCGGCAATCAGCCCACCTTCGATTTTCGCCAGCGCGACGGTGAGCTGATTGGATTCCGCACGCCGCAATATATGCAGGGTATTAACGTCGCCGGCTATCACGAGCACTTCATCACTGACGATCGTCAGGGCGGCGGGCATATCCTCGATTATGTGCTGGAGCAGGGCACGCTGACGTTTGGTGCCATCAGCAAGCTGGTGGTCGACCTGCCACAGGATCGCGAGTTTTTACAGGCCGATCTCAATCCTCAGGATCTGGATGCCGCGATCCGTTCCGTCGAAAGTTAATCGCAGAGGTGATCATGAAACAGCTTAAAACCCAGACGCTGTGGAATAGTGGTGCAGACCTGGTTGTCGCTCAGCTGGAAGCGCAGGGCGTAAACCATATTTTTGGCATTCCCGGTGCCAAAATCGACAAGGTGTTTGATTCGCTGGTGGATTCTTCCATTCAGCTGATTCCGGTGCGTCATGAGGCTAACGCGGCGTTTATGGCCGCGGCAATGGGTCGTCTGACCGGCCACGCCGGCGTAGCGCTGGTGACTTCCGGGCCCGGCTGCTCAAACCTGGTGACCGGCATGGCCACCGCCACCAGCGAAGGCGATTCGGTGGTGGCGATCGGCGGGGCGGTTAAGCGCTCCGACAGTGCCAAACAGGTGCATCAAAGCATGGACACGGTGGCGATGTTTCGCCCGGTGACCAAATTTGCCGTACAAGTCACTGATGCCTCGGCGCTCGCGGAGTGCGTATCGAACGCGTTTCGCCATGCCGAAAACGGGCGCGGCGGCGCATCGTTCCTCAGCCTGCCTCAGGACATTGTTGACCAGCCGGTGTCAGGCAGCCTGTTACAGCGTTCAGGACACATCACGCTGGGCGCTGCGCCCGACGCGCTGGTGAATGCCGTAAGCCGCGAGATTGCGCGGGCGAAAAATCCGGTGATTCTGCTGGGCCTGATGGCCAGCCAGCCGGAGAACAGCGCGGCGATTCATGAACTGCTGAGCAAAAGCCGTATTCCGGTGACCAGCACCTATCAGGCGGCGGGCGCGGTGCGGCAGGAGCACTTCTCACGCTTTGCCGGACGGGTTGGCCTGTTTAACAATCAGGCCGGTGACCGCCTGCTCCAGCAGGCGGATTTGATTATCACCATTGGTTACAGCCCGGTCGAGTATGAACCGGCCATGTGGAACAGCAGCAATGCCTTGCTGGTGCACATCGACGTGCTGCCCGCCGAGACCGATAACCACTATCAACCCGACGCCGAGCTGGTGGGTGATATCGCTGGGACAGTGCGCAAAATCGCCGCGCAAATCGCGTCGCCGCTGCAGCTCAGCGACGCTGCCGCCACCATTCTGCAGGATCGTCAGCAACAGCGTCAGCTGCTGGCGATGCAGGGTGCCAGCCTCGATCAGTTCGCCCTGCATCCGCTGCGTATCGTCCGGGCGATGCAGGACATCATTAACAGTGACGTCAGCCTGACGGTCGACATGGGCAGTTTTCATATCTGGATTGCCCGTTACCTCTACAGCTTCCGGGCACGGCAAATCATGATTTCCAACGGGCAGCAAACCATGGGCGTGGCGCTGCCGTGGGCGATTGGCGCCTGGCTGGTCGATCCGTCCCGTAAAGTGGTTTCGGTGTCGGGCGACGGCGGCTTTCTGCAATCCAGCATGGAGCTGGAAACCGCCGTCAGGTTAAAGGCCAATATTCTGCACATCATCTGGGTCGACAATGGCTATAACATGGTGGCGATTCAGGAAGAGAAGAAATACCAGCGCGTGTCCGGTGTGAACTTCGGGCCGGTGGATTTCAAAGCTTACGCGCAGGCGTTTGGTGCCGCTGGATTTTCGGTGAACAGCGCAGCTGAGCTGGAACCCACGTTGCGGCGGGCGATGGAGGTGGAAGGACCGGCCGTGGTGGCCATCCCGGTAGATTACAGCGATAACCCGCTGCTGATGGGGCAGCTGCACCTCAGCCAGCTGCTTTGATCGGCTGTCTCCTGAGCCAGTCCGGACCGGCCGTCATCGTCACGGCGGTCCGGAATAATGCGCTATTTAGCACCTGGCTGGCCGTATTGGGTTAAAAGCTCTGCCAGTCCGCGTCCATGCCGTGCCCGGCGGCCACGGGTACAGCTGCCGGACGTTTCAGCGCGGAGACCGTTTTCGGGCGCTCAGCAGGTCGCGCGGATGCGGCCAGTGAAAACTGATTCACCAGGCCGGACAGGGTTTGCGCCTGATCCTGCAATGACGCGGATGCGGCAGAGGCCTCCTCTACCAGCGCCGCATTCTGCTGCGTGACATCATCCATCTGATTAATCGCCAGGTGCACCTGCGAGATGCCGGTGTTTTGCTCTTCGGCTGCGGCAGCGATTTCGCTTACCAGGTCATTCACCTGACGGAACGCGGTTTTCAGTCCTGTCATGTTCTCTTCCACCGCTTCGGCCTGTACCGCACCCGATTCCACCAGGCTGTAGGAGGTATCAATCAGCTGTTTGATCTCCCTGGCCGCCTGGGTTGAACGCTGGGAGAGGTTGCGCACTTCACCCGCGACCACCGCAAAGCCCTTTCCGTGTTCGCCGGCGCGCGCCGCTTCGACGGCAGCATTCAGTGCCAGAATATTGGTCTGGAAGGCAATGCCTTCGATCAGCGTGACAATTTCGGTGATTTTTTTCGAGCTGGAGCGAATCTCCGCCATGGTGTTGAGCATATTGCCCAGCGACACCGCGCTGGCGTCTGAAAGTTCTGTCGCGTTACCGGCCAGACGATTAGCCTGCCGGGTATTGTCGGCCGTCTGACGCACGGTTTCGCTCAATTCCGCCATACTGGCCGCCGTCTGTTCCAGCGAGGCGGCCTGCTGTTCCGTCCGCGAGGAGAGATCTTCGTTGCCGGCGGCGATTTGTGCCGACGCCGAACTGACGGCGTGAGAAGCGGTACTGACCTGCGCCAGCGCGCTGCCAACCCGGTCAAGCAGCTGGTTAAAGGCGCGGGCCATATTGCCGACCTCGTCTTTTTTGCTGTCATCGGCGGTGACGCTCAGATCAAGGCTGCTGCCAACGTGATCCATCACCTGACCAATCGCTTTCAGGCTCTGACGAATGCGCACCAGCGTTAACGCGGTGAGCGTACCCAGTAACAGCAGTGTCACCGCGACCCCGGCACTCAATCCCCAGAATGTGCGGTGATAAATCTCCTGGTTGACCACGCGCAAGCCGTCACCCAGCGACAAATTAAGCGCCATCTGCTGGCGATAATCATTTTTTAACTGGCTGATGGCGCCGCCAATACCGTTCTCGGCTTCCAGCATGCCGAGCGTGACGTCATCCTGATGAGCATGCGAAGCAGCAAGAAACGCCGGCAACCGTGATTCAACCACGCGCAGCGTCGCCAGGCCTTTAATGGTCATCTGCTTATCTTCGTCGCTGGAGATATCATTGGCTAAATAATATTCTGCCAGCGTTTTAATGTCGGCCAGGCGCTGGGCGATCTCTTTCTCGACCGGCGGCATGCGCGCATTGTCAGTCTGGCTTTGATGTTTATACAGGGAGAGCGACAGTTTATTGCTGCGATCAATCAGTTCGGACAGATCGCGAATAGAGGGAATCGCATTGACCTGAACATATTCAAAGCGCTCCTGAAAACCGCCTAACAGTCGCACAGAAATAATGCCCGTCACCACCAGTGAAGCTGAGAGTAAAATGAAAGCCAGGGTAAGTCTTTGAGTAATATTCATCATATTGTTACCTGGTAAAAAGTTAAAAGGAATAAAGCGACAACCCACCGTACATCGGCAGAACCTCACAAAAGGTTATTTCAAAAATTATGAATAAATTAACTTTTCAGGATCATTAATTTTGAAGTAATTAAATAACTTTCAAAATGCGTGGCATATTATTTTGCGCTAATTACCTGCTTCTTACGGTGGGCTATCCACTCACGATACTGGGCCGGCGTCATCGCCATCACCTGATGGAAAGCTTTACGAAAGGCGGTATCTTCGCTGTAACCGCACTGCAAGGCGGTCTGACGCACGCTGACGTCGGTGCTGGCCAGAATGGTACAGGCCAGTTCAATGCGGATGCGGGTAATAAACTCTTTTGGCGTCTCCTGCGACAGGGCTTTCATTCTGCGCTGCAGGGTGCGCCCGGTAACGTTCAGTGCGGCTGCCAGCTGCGCGGCATTGATGGCAGGATTTTCCAGGCGGATGATCTCCTGCGCCCGCACCAGAAACGGCGTGCTGCTTTTCCCCGCACCCGGCGAGCCGGGAAGGTGGGTGTGCAGGACAGGGTTATCGGCCAGCGACATCTCCCGGGTGAGATCCGCCACCGCCTTGCCGGCGCTTTTTTCAATGATATACAGGGCCAGCGATATCCACGAAAAACAGCCACCACTGGTAATGACGCGATCGTCTTCCTCCAGCGTTTTGCCTTTCGCCAGTCGCGCCTGCGGATAGCGCGCCTGCAGCATATGGCTGACCCACCAGGTGGTGGTAAAGGAACGGTCATTCAGCAAACCCGCCTCGCCGAGGATCACGCCACCGGTGCCCGCAGCAGCAACCCAGACACCCTGCTGATAGAGTTTGTTAAACCAGCCGGCAGCCTGGCGGATACTGTCGAGGTTGATCGGTTGCAGGTCGGGCCCCAGCAACATGCCGGGCGCAATTACCACATCAACCGCACCGGCCCCCTGAAATGAGCTGTCGATGTGAATCAGGCGGCCTTCCGTATCCCACACCGGGTCACCGTTGGCGCTGACAATCAGCGTTTCAAAAGCTTTATCGGGAAAGCGTGCGGCGTGCACGGGGGAAGAGGCAATCGCTTTGTTGGTTATCCAGAAAAGGTCGGTCATTCCGGCAACGGCGGACAGTACGCTGCCTTCCAGGGCGAGTATGGCGATACGCATATGGGTTTTCCTGTGTTCAGATTGTCGTGATTTGCGTGAAAAATGTGACATTTTCCGCCGCTTAAGCTTTGTGGCCTCAATAGCGGACTCTTAGTTTATCTGGCCCTGGCGGTTGTCATCGGAAGAGAAACCGGCAATACGCGGATATCAGACCAGCAGGGAAGCGAAAAGGGCGCGTGGATGAAGCGATGGGATTGGGCAAAGTCGCGGTGTGTGACAGGCAACAGGGCGCGTAGCCAGCGCCACCATCATCGTGGCGCTGGTGCTGACGTTAGCTGAATCTTTCCGGGCGGAAGGTCGCCAGCATCGGGTGTTTAATGCCGGTGAGCATCTCCTGCGTGAGTATCTCACCGAGGATCAATGCCAGCGTGGCGCCGGAATGGGTGAAGACAACAAAACAGCCGGGAACCTGCTGCAGCTCACCGACCACCGGTTCGCCATCGCCAGGAATCGGCTTGAGACCGATTTTCCAGCTGCTGGCTTTCAGCGGCGCGCCGTCAGCGATCAGGTTACCCGCTTCGGCCATCAGCTGGTTAATGACTGCGGTATCAATGCTGTACTGCCCGTCGGCCTGCGCGACGATGTGCTCTTCATACCAGTCGTGATCGACGGCGATGGTGTTGCCGGGATTGGGCCGGACCGCCGCGCGCGGCGTATTCATCACCACCTGCAGCCGGTGATCGCCGGGCTGGCTGGTTACCAGCATAGAGACCGGAGAACCGTTGGGGATGTGCACGCCGAGCGGGGCAACCACTTCCGGCGTCCACGGGCCACACGCTACCAGTACGCGATCGGCCAGCAGCTCACCGCGCTTTTCGCTGCGAATGCCGCTGGCCCGGCCGTCTTTGGTGATCACGCTGGCTTTACCGGCGTGCTCAATGATCTCTCCGCCCAGCGCGCGCAATGCCTGAACCAGATGCTCAACCAGATGCGGCAGGCTGACCCAGCCTTCACCGGGGTTGGCAATCGCCACCTGACTCAGGCTGGCCGGATTCACCTGTGCATCGACATCACCGACCGTGGCGCGATTGATCAGCTTTGAGTCGTAGCCCTGCGCTTTTTCATAGTGATGACGCGCTTTGGTGCCCGCGTCATCGTCAGCGGCCCAGTAAATCGCGCCGTCGAAGCGCAGCCAGTCGAGCTGCGGATGACGGGCAAACAGCGTGCGATAGCGGTCAATGCCCGCCATGCGCAGCGCATGGTAAGGCTGCGAACGCTCACCCGCGGAGTTGAGCCAGGAGAGGGATCGGCCGGTGGCGCCGGAGCAGAGTGCCGCTTCCGTCACCAGTGTGACCTGCGCGCCCGCCTGCGCCAGTTGCCATGCGGTTGAGACGCCGAGGATGCCGCCACCCAGCACGATGACGGTTTTTGCCACGGTTTTGTCAGACATCATTCATTCCTTCTGTTAAAAAATGTTCGCCCTTCAGGCAATACGTACGCGATGCTGCTGATGGAGCTGCTCAATAAGCTGTAAAACGCCGAGCGCTTCACGCGCATCAACCGGCGGCGGCCCGCCATGTACCAGCGCGTGAGCTAACAGCTGATAGAAAGCGGGGTAGTGACCACGTTCAATCGGCACCGTTGTGGTTGCCCCGACCGTGCCGGCCCGGGCAGAGTTTTCTGCCGGCGTCACGCCGTACTGGCTGTCGCCGGGTGACATGCCAGCCGCCAGCTGCGGCTCCTGATTGTCCAGCCCCCAGTGGGTGAAGGCGCCTTTACTGCCCAGCAGGTGAAAGCGCGGCGCATTCAGTGCCGCCTGGCCATTCATCCACAGCCGCGAGCGCACGCCGTTGTGGTGCAGCAATGAAACAAAACAGTCCTCGTCACTGTCGGATTGCGGGCCGGAATGGCGCGCCAGCTCTGCCGTGGCGTGTTCTACCGGGCCAAAGAGCTGGATGGCCTGGTCAATCAGATGGCTGCCGAGATCCAGCAATAAACCACCGCCCTGTGCCAGCGTGACGCTGTCACGCCAGTTGCCGAATCCCTGCGGTCGCCACCATTCGAAACGCGACTCAAAACTCCTTACGGTGCCGAAGGCTTCCTGGTGCACCAGGCGCTGCAACGTTAGAAAATCGCCGTCCCAGCGTCGGTTATGAAACACGGTGAGCAAGGTATTGGCCTGCTGCGCGGCGGCGATCATCATTTCTGCCGCCTGCACGTCTGGTGCGAACGGTTTATCCACCACCAGATGGATCGCGCGCTGGCTGGCCTGTACAGCCTGCTCCACGTGTTGCGCCGGCGGCGTGGCCAGCACGATGAGATCGATGCCGATCTCGCCGCCATCAATGGCCTTGAGCAGCGCTGGCCAGTCCGGCAGCACGCGCGCCTGGGGGTAACGTTGCTGCGCGGTCGCTACGCGATGGGCATCGCCAGTGACGATAACGTCGAGACGATAGTCGGCGTTATGGGCAATCAGCGGTGCATGAAACACGCTGCCGGCGACGCCAAATCCCACCAGCGCCGTGCGGACTGGGCCGCTAACCTGAAGATGTGTCATCACAGTACCTCCGACAGAAAACGCTGCAGGCGCGCGGACCGCGGACGGTCAAAGATTTGTTCCGGCGTGCCGGCTTCCACGATTTCGCCTTCATCCATAAACACCACCTGGTCGGCCACGCGCCGGGCGAAGCCCATCTCATGGGTCACGACCACCATGGTCATGCCGCGCTGGCACAAATCGGCCATTAACGTCAGAACGCCTTTCACCAGTTCAGGATCGAGTGCCGAGGTAGCTTCATCGAACAGCATCACTTCCGGCTCCATCGCCAGCGCGCGCGCTATTGCCACGCGCTGCTGCTGGCCACCGGAGAGATCGCGCGGCCGGTGATCGGCTCGCTGAGCAAGGCCCACTTCGGCCAGCCGCTGACGGGCAATCTCCAGTGCTTCGGCTTTCGGACGGCCTTTTACTTTCCACGGTGCCAGCGCCACGTTTTCCAGCGCGCTGTGATCGGGAAACAGGTTGAAATGCTGAAACACCATGCCAATTCTCAGCCGCAGCGCATCGGGCTTGTCCTTCAGGATAGAACGCCCGGCCAGTAAGACATCGCCATTCTTCGGCTCATGCAGGCGATTGATACCGCGCAGTAAGGTGGATTTTCCCGATCCCGAGGGACCGATGATGCAGGTGGTGGTGCCCGGTTCGATGCTCAGCGATACATTGCGCAGCACCTCAATCGGGCCGTACGCCAGAGTCAGATTGCGCAGCTCGAGGCTGGCGCCGTGAAATGCAGATGGCATGGCCATATTAGTGTCCTCGCTCGCTGGTAAGGGAGACCGCCGGAACCACGTTGCGCTTTTGCTGCACTTCATCGAGCTCCTTCAGGCCGCTTTGTGGCGCGGTGGCGCGGCGACGTCCGGTACGGTAGCGGACGTCGATGTAGTTCACAGCGTGGGTGAGCGGCACGGTGATCACCAGATAGAACAGCCCGGCCAGCATCAGCGGCGACAGGTTGCCGCTCAGCACGGCGGCATCCTGACCGACGCGGAACAGCTCACGCTGACCGGTCATCAGGCCCAGCAGATAAACCAGCGACGAGTCTTTGATGATGGCGATGAACTGATTGACTATCGCAGGCAACACGCGGCGGATGCCCTGCGGAATGATCACCAGGCGCATCGCCCGGCCATAGCTCATTCCCAACGCCCGGCAGGCTTCCATCTGCCCCTGTTCCACGCTCTGGATACCGGAGCGGAAAATCTCGCCCATGTAAGCGCTGGCAATCAGGCTCAGGGCAAAAATGCCGAGCGGATACGGCGTCGGGCCAAATAGCTGATAGCTGAAACGCGCCAGACCCTGACCAATCAACAGAATGGTGAGGATGGAAGGCAAGCCGCGAAACAGATCGGTATACAGCCGCGCGGGCACGCGCAGCCAGCGCGAGGGCGAGATGCCCATCAGCGCCAGTATCAGGCCGAATAACGTGCCCAGCACGGTGGCCGCCACGGAGATAATGATGGTGTTGACCAGTCCGGTTGCCAGCAGCTGTGGCAGGACGTCCATCATCGATGGAATATCAAAAAACGTACGGGAAAGAATAGTGATCAGATCCATAGCCGATTCTCGGTTGCGGGTGACGGACATGCGCCGTCACCGGATGCAGTCTCACGCATAACGATGCGCAGGGTTATTGGCCGCCGGGCAGATACTGTTGCGGCATTGGCGAACCCGGGAACCATTTCTGGTACAGCTGTTTCCAGGTCCCATCCTGCATCGCCGCTTTGATGGCTTTATCCAGCGCCGCTTTGAACTCCGGCTTGCCTTTGGCGATGGCGACACCCGCAGGCGCTTCAAATGAAGGGATGTTCGCCGCCGTGACCAGCTTAAAGCGGGTGGCATAATCTTTGGCGGCTTCGTAGTCGAGGAACATGGCATCGAGCGTGCCGTTATTCAGCGCGGACACTGCTGCGTTGTTATCGGGGAAACGCACCAGATCGGTCTGTTTGAAGTGCTGCAGCGCATAGTTCTCCTGCAGCGTGCCCTGAATCACCCCCAGCCGTTTATGCGCCAGGGTTTCAACGTTTTTCACCCCGGAATCGCTGCGGGTCAGCACCGTCAGATAGCCCGCAAGATAGCCGGTGGAGAAATCGACGGTTTTTTCGCGCAGCGGGGTGATGCCAATCGCGGCGACGCCGGCATCATACTGGCCATTTGCCACCGCCGGCAGAATGGCGGAGAAGTCCTGACCGATAAAATCCACCTGATCGATGCCCATGCGATGCGCCACATTTTTGAAGAATTCGACGTCAAAGCCGGTGAAGTTGCCGTTTTTATCGGTGAAGGTGTAGGGCTTCGCGTCGCCGAGGCTGGCAACGCGGAGATGACCGGGTTCGATCAAACCCCAGGGATTACTGTCGCTGGCGGCGTGGGCGCTCCAGCTGGCGGAAACCAGCATTGCCGTGCCGAACAGAGCGGCGGTCAGGTGATTGAAACGTTTGTGCGATGTCATAAGGCTCTTCCGTCTGTGCAGGTGAAACTTCAGAGTTCGCCGAGCCGGTTTATTGTTATTGAGACCGGTCTCAACGCGGGGCAAAATGAAACCGGCTCTGGTTGTGAGACCGGTCTCATTCGGATATACTGATATTAAGCACACGCTATCAGCAGCGTCAATTATGTTGTTATCAACTTGTGATTCGAAATAATTATGACCAATGAAAATGCTCGTTCACGCGGTCCGACCGTTGCCGACGTCGCCCGCGCCGCCAATGTTTCCAAAGCTCAGGCGGCACGCGCGCTGGGCGGGTATGGTTCCGTCAGTGAAGACGTGCAGACGCGGGTGAATCAGGCTGCTGAAGCGCTGGGATACCGACCGAACGAGCTGGCGCGCAGCATGAACACTGGCCGCTCCAATACTATCGGGGTGATTGTCGGCGACATTGAAAACCCGCACTTTGGCCTCGCGCTGCGCGGTATGGCGGATGTTGCGCGCCAGGCGGGCTTTCACCTGCTGCTGAGTAACAGCGATGAAACGCTGGACGAGGAACGGGAAGCCGTGCGCGTAATGCTGGATAAGCGCGTCGATGGCATCATCGTCGCGCCGTGCAGCTCATTGTTTGAGGATAACGAGCATCTTCGCCAGGTGCTGGCAGAAGGGCGTTCATTAATGATGTTCGACCGGGCAGTGCAGGGGATGGAGGTGGAGACTATCCAGGCGAACTTTGTCGCAGTGGCCAAACAGGCGACGGAGCTGTTACTGGCGGCCGGGCATCAGCGAATTGCTTATCTCTCCAGCATGCGCAGCGCTGCACCGTATTCGCCGTCAATCACGCTGGGCCCCACACCGGTGGCGCAACGTGTTAGCGGAATGATTGATGCCTACCGGGCCGCGGGTAAGGAACTGGATCCGGCGCTGATTCGGCTTAATGCGCTCAGCGAAGCCATCATTGAGCAGATCCTGACTGAACTGCTGGCGCTCGCCGAACCGCCCAGCGCGCTGATTGCCTCCGATAACCTGATTGCGATGGGCATCCTGCGCGGTCTGGCCAAACGCGGCCTGCGCGTACCCGAAGATATCTCTTTTGTGATGTACGACGATTTTCCCTGGACCGAGCTGATGTCACCGCCGCTGACCGTGGTCGCCCAGCCGGTGTATGAAATGGGGCGCGAAGCCGCGCGCCGGTTGATTTGCCACATCCGCCAGCAATCCGCCGGCGCCTTACCCGCGTTTGACAGCTGGATGGTGGTGCGCGGTTCGGTGGGGGAAAACCCGTCGGCCCGGTGATACAATGTGCGGCGGCGGGTTTGTGCTAATTACTGCCTGCTGTTTTTTTTGGTCGCCATAAATGGCGACCCTACAGAAAACGGCGCAGTTTTGTCCTTTCATACACGCCAGAGAAAAAGTAAATTGTGCGATGCCTCGCAGGGTGCGCATTCATGCACACCGGAGAAACATTAAATTGTGCGATATCTCGTAGGGTGCGCATTCATGCGCACCTGGATAACACTGCATAGGCGTAATCAAGGAGATACCCTCGTTTCATTAATTTGTCAGAGTGGGTAAGTTTTAAATCCAGCGCTATGATTAATGAGATGGTTGTAATAACCCCGGATAAATTTCAGCGCTTGCCAGTAGTTATAAAGCGATTCTCTTTTGATTTGAGTTAGCGCAGCACACAACATCAAATTAACTGCTATCAAAGAATCATTCTCGTTTTATTTCTCCATCAGGAACTTTCTGATTGTTTAAGTGATATTCTGCGCAAGCAGGCTTACAAAACATTTACAATCAATTTCACTTAAGTCTTCTATGATGGCAAATACAGGGAAGTTACTGGCGCTAAGCGTCAGCTTATTTACTGCTTCAGCGCTGGCCGCACCGTTGAATCCCGGCGACCGCGACTATATTCAGAATCAGCAGCAACAGCGACTGCAGCAAGACCAGCAGCAGCGAGACGCGCTTTGGAACGCTGCCGCGCCGCAGGCCACAGCATGCAGCGGGGTTATATTACCAGTCGGGCATTTTAACCGAACAGGATTTATCGACTAATGAGCTGGTTATTCCGGTGCTAGAAAGGAAACGCGACGAAATACGCCTCAATGGCCAGCACCCGCGATCGCTGGCCATGTCGTTTCCCGAACTCGACTGTTTTGCAGCGCGGGCTACATTTTACCTCTCGCAAAGCCGGATCTGGAGTATAGGAACGACGCGCACCGATTCAGGCTCGCGGTGCCGACAGGGTGAATTTGTGATATGCGCCCGGACACCGATCCTTTTACTTAAACATTATCGAGAAGAGCGGTCTTAACTTATTGAATAAATTTAACTTTAACTGAAAAATAAGATTAACTTTACTTTTTTGATATATTATTCAGGTATGTAAGCATAAACTTTAACTTAGACAAAGAGGATTCCATGATGAATTTTTCGCTTGATAAAAAATTGAAATCATTTGGATGCAGATTTGGTGCAATATTATTAGGAGTTAATTTAACGACATTTTCCATCTCTGCTTCGCCGTTAATGGCTATTGAGGTGGCTGAAACAGTATCAAATATAAATCACACCTTCGAAGGAATTAATAGAGTAAAAGCCATTTATAAACCAGCGGAAATAGTCGCTTTAATATCTTCACCGTCCAATGGATACTATAACAACCTTGAAAAAAGTTATATCAGTTACGAGAGCAAAGGGTCTGACTGGTTGAAGAGATTTTATATCGACATGAAAATCCCGGAAAATTTATTTATAAAAGAAATCCCACCTCTTGATGGTAAATCTAAAGATGTGAAATACTTTGCTTACATTATCACAAATTTAGATAAAAATTCCTGTAAAATGCTTCATAGTGAGATTAAATCACTTTTTGACTATGAATATATAAACCCGGGCAAGGAAGTCAATACATTAGAGAAAAGAAAGGGTAAATGTGAAGACAAAAAAGACAACAAAATTGTTGTAATGAAATAAGAAACTGCCTGGATTAAAACCTTCTGAAAATAACTAGCTATATCCAGCAAACAAATCGATAGCGCTACGTGAAATCTGACGAAAGCGCTGAGGGATAACCGGGATGTTTTCGCGTAGCGTTGTCATTGTGGATGAGCTAAAGAGATAGTTGAAGCACCGAGGGCGAAGCTAACCGGGTATTCAGTTGTAGGGTGCGCATTGATGCGCACCAGGATAACGCAGTGGTGTCCATCAAACGGACCGGTGGGATAAGTTTTCACATAGTGTCGCCGTGGTGGAATGCGTTGTGGTCCTTGTAAGAGGCGTGAAGGGCGAAACCTAACGACAGCGCGAGGGGGCAGCGGACAGTCTGTTGTAGGGTGCGCATTGATGCGCACCAGGATAACGCCATGGTGTCCATCAAACGGACCGGTAGGATAAGTTTTCACATAGTGTAGCCGTGGTGGAATGCGTTGTGGGCCTGTTAAGAAGCGTGAAGGGCGAAACTGAAGGAATGAGATAAGTGATCAGATATCTTATTTAACATAATCATGATTATGCGTACTTTAGCCTGAGAGGTAAATTAGTAACATCCGCACACAGCCCCATTTGTTTAATGGCTGCCAATTATGGCGCACTCACCATATTTAAACCCTCGCCGGCAATAACGGATAACACTTCGTCCAGTTGTAGTTAGTCTTCGCCAGCATCAGTTCTCCCGCCACCGCACCAAAATTGATGTCCTGACGTTCATAAAAGAATTGACGCAAAACTGCGGGTAAAAACTCAGCGCTGTAGCGCAGTAACGTGCTGTGCCAGAATGGTGCCGGAAACGGACTGTTGTCATGCCGCATCAGCAATTCATTTTTCCACTCTGAATCCTGAACCTTGTCGCAGAATGACTGACGCATGGCAATCGCAGGCGTATCAGGTATGCCCGCAAGCAATAACTGACTGGGCAACGCCACTAAGCGCAGATCCCGGATAACGATTTTTTTCGCAGCAAATTCCTGCCAGATTGTGGTCAATTGTGCCGCTTTCGCTGGTAAAGGCTCGTTGACGTTATACAGCGGTAAAGTCAGAGGCAAAAAAGTAAAATGAAGGCCTTGCGCTGGCAGCGTATCAGCAAGCGGATCAGCCTGTGTGAGTCGTTGCAATTCATCAATCAGACGTAACACCGGTAAGGAAACTGACGGCTTTATCCCTGCGGCAAGCGCCAGTTTTACCGGATCGTAGTAATTCTCTTCACGGATGTTTCCGATGCCTGCATTTTTCGCCCACAACGCGATGGTGTTTTCGTTTGCAGAACGATATCTGTTTTGCAGGCTTAGTGGTTGCATGTCAGACCTTACAGCATTTGGGTGAATACCGGTGAAGATGATGAATAGTATCGCTATCAGATATAACAGGCTATCAATTGATTCAGACCGTAGAGGTCATTTTTTGCTGCGGGCACTGAGAAAACCTGTCAGCTCTGCCCCGCTCCATACCCCTCCATCTGACATTTACAAAAAAGCGTAGCGGCTCGATCTAGTAAATTCATTTATGAATGCTAAGCTCATTTTTGTCTGTCTCTATGCGTTATCCGCTACTTACCCTTTAAGGTGGGATACACATGCAACTCTCTGAAACAAAATCAGATTCTCTTTAGACACAGCTACATTCCCTACTGGACTGCGCGCTGGCTTATTGTGAAAGAGGCGATTACTTTTCTGCTTTTCAACTCAGCGGAGAAAAACTCACTCGGCTCTGCGACAGGATAAACATTAGCTCTTCAGATGATTACTGGCTGTCGGCCCGTCAACATCCCTTCTTTATGCTCTGCCAGCAGGATCCTTACACCTCCCGAGCGTTTAGCAAACCACGCGGCTATGCGGGCGATGCTGTCATGCTGGATTATATTTATTCGGGTGCTGTACCACCGGAGACAACACTGCACGGTCGTGGCATCTTTGCCTGCACAACAGCGAGTTCGATGGGGTTATCGGTTTTATTCAGACGACACTTGTTAACTGCCTATATCAATGAAACGGTGCTAAACGATCCACAGGCACGCATATTATCGGTTGCCTCCGGTCACTGCCGGGAGTTTGAAAATACGCTGGCGCTTTCGGATATATTTAAAGGCGAGATCGTCGCCTTCGATCAGGATGCAGAGTCCTGCGCTGAAGTTAATCGTGCTTATGGTGGCAGAGTAAAAACGCAGGTTGCAGGCATCAACGCTTTACTGCAGACATCACGCACTGAACAGGAGAGCTATGATTTTATTTATTCCGCCGGCTTGTATGATTATCTGCCTCAGCGCAACGCCAAAGCACTCAGTGAGTCACTGAAAAATATGCTCAAACCTGGAGGACGTCTGGTGGTTGGCAATTTCAGCCCCGACAGTTCCGGACGGGGCTATTTACAACTGATAATGGACTGGCACCTGATTTATCGCGACACGTCGTCTTTAACCACGCTATTTGGTGATCTGACAGGCTTCACCTTCAATAACTATGCCGATCCCCACAATAACGTTGTTTATATTGACATCATCAAAGACGCATAATTATACCGCGCATGTTTAACCCCGCTTAAACGATGCGCGATTTGTCTTCGCTCTGGCGCATCAAAGCGTCTACAATGCCGGCGAAATTTTTACTGATGAGGATACACAATTGGACACCTGTCCCACACGATTACAATCGGTGCCGATGCTGAGATAGCCTCATCGCTGTCTTAGCCCTGCGTTAAGACGGTGGATTTTCCTCCCCCTTTTTCCTGCGTTCTGTCTGGCCCCGCTGTAATCCATTCTTATAACTCTGCATATCCATTGCCCGGCGGTGATGGAGTGAGGTCTGACATGGACTGGAAAATCTTTTTATTGCGCGTCACGGTCGCGCTGATTCTGGGCGCGCTGATTGGCAGCGAGCGCCAGCTGCGCCAGCGCCTGACCGGGCTGCGCACCAATGCGCTGGTCAGCACCGGTGCCTGTTTGTTTGTACTGATGACGCAAAGCGTGCCGGGAATTGCCGCAGATGCCTCGCGCGTGGCGGCCTATGTGGTTTCCGGCATTGGCTTCCTCGGCGGTGGCGTCATCATGCGCGATGGCCTGAATGTGCGCGGCCTTAACACCGCCGCCACGCTATGGTGTACCGCGGCGATTGGCGTGTTATGCAGCATGGGCTTGCTGCTGGAGGCAGGCATCGGTTGCGTGGTTATTCTGTGCGCCAACATCCTGCTGCGCGAGCTGGCACAGGGCATCAATCGGCAGAGCATCATTACTGCGGAAGACGCCAGCCAGTATTACAAAGTGCAGATCATCTGTCTGGCGGCCGATGAGGTGCAGGTGCGCAGCCTGATGCTGCATAGCCTTGGCGGCAGCGGTCTGCGGCTGCAATCCCTGCACAGTGAGGATCTGGAACCCTCACACCGCATGGCGGTGAATGCGGAAGTGCTGGGTAAACCCAGCCTGACCGATCAGCTGGAAAATCTGGTCAGCCGCATCAGCCTGGAAAAAGGCGTCAGCTCGGTCAGATGGCAGGTGTGTGAGCCGGAGACCGATTGAGTCGTGAAACGCAATGCGGCTGCGCTACTTGCCAAAGCGCAGCCGCAGCGTTGCCGGCAGCACGGTATGCTGGCTGATGGGGTCATCGCCGTTAATCATGGTAGTGAGCAGCGTAAAACACTCCTGCGCCAGGCGCGGCACATCCTGTTCAACGGTATCGATCGGCAGAGTCAGTGAGTCATACAGATAGTGATCGTCAAAGCTGGCCACGCGGATGTCGCTGTGCAGCAGGTGATGCTGGCTCATGTAGCGTAACACCCCTTCCAGCAGGCCGCAGGCGGCGGTGAAAATCGCTTTGGGCGGACGCCCCAGCCGGGCGCACAGTGCGGCAAACATTTCATAACCGCTGCTTGGGTGATAGTTGCCGTGAATGATCCACTCCGGCCGTGGCGTCACACCTGCCCGTTCGAGACCCTGCATGAAACCGGCCAGACGATCTTTGGTGGGTGACAGACGCGGCTGACCGCCGAGGAAATAAATCTCATCCGGATTGGCGCGCGCCAGCCGTTCCACCAGCTCGGCAGTCGGCGTGACCGAATCGGTCATCACCAGCGGCAGCTGCGTGTCATTAACGTAGCGGTCAAACAGCACGATCGGCAGCTGATCGCTCAGTTTAACGTAGTCACTGTCGCTTAACATGCTGGACGCCACAATCAGCCCATCAACCTGACGCGCCACCAGGTTATCCACTACCACCCGCTCCTGCCCGGCGTTCTCGTCAGTGCAGGAGATCAGCAGCTGTAAGCCCGCCTCGCGACATAGATTTTCCAGCGCGTGCGAGAACACGGCAAAACCATGGTTGGTGATCTCCGGCACCACTAAACCCAGCGTATGGCTGCGATTATCGCGCAGCGAGCGCGCGTGAATACTGGCCTGATAGTGATGTTCGCGCGCCAGCGTTAATACCCGTTCACGCGTTTCTTTTGCCACGCGCAACTCTTTGCCACGGCCATTCAGCACCAGGCTGGCGGTGGCTTTGGACACCCCCGCCAGCGCGGCGATATCCGCTATGGTAACGCGTTTGGTTTTTCTCACGTCAGTGCATCGGTTAAGGAAACAATGACTTATTCTACCATGCACGGCCGCAACGACCAGTAGCGCGCCGTCACTTCTGCGTGTCCGGTCAGGGTTAATTGCGCCGGATGCGCCGGGAAGTAGCGGCTGCTCATCACCCCTTCCCCTTCATTAATGAAAATCTCAACGCTGGAGTGATCGCACAGTAACTGGAGCTGACTCACCGCGCCGCGCCAGTAACGGAACTGCCACTCGCCGTTTGCCAGACTGCACCGCGCGAGCCGCAGCCCGTCGGCGCGCCACTCCAGCCGTAGCTGGTCGGCGAAATCCAGGGTGATGTCGCCCTGCCCGCTCAGCAGTAATTCCAGCCGCTGCGCATCAATGACCGGCGCATCGGCGGCTGGCCCCTGATAGTGCTGTTCAGCGCTGCGCAGCGCCTGCAGTTCAGTAACCGGACGCTGGAACAGCCGGCCATCACGCGTGCCCAGTTCGCGCACGCAGGTCATCTGATGGATCCAGCCATTGGCCACCGTAGGCTGCAGCATCTCCTCGCCATCCGGCACGCCCATCCATCCCACCAGCAGCCGGCGTCCGTCGGCGGTTAGCGTGGTTTGCGGCGCGTAAAATTCGAAACCGGCGTCAAGCTCATGCAATTCGCCATGGTTAAAGCTGGCGTTAGCGTAATCAAGATCGCCGGACAGCCACGCGCTCGGATGCGCATTGAGAAAACGATGATCTTCCTGCGCGATGCCCTGCGGGCAGCAAATCAGGAACGTACTGTCGCCGAGGGTAAACATGTCCGGACATTCCCACATATAACTGGCTGCCGCCAGCCCGTTCAGGCCGCTACCGGCAATCTCGCCCAGATTGCGCCACTCACGCAGGTCCGCCGAGCGCAGCAGCAATACTTTGCCCTGCTTTTGCAAATCCTGCGCGCCCAGCACCATGAACCAGTGTTCGCCATGCCGCCACACTTTCGGGTCGCGCACGTGTCCGGTATAGCCGTCGGGCCGCGCGATCACCGGCCCGAGTTTGTCAAAGCCGCCCTGCGCATTCTGCACCGCCAGACATTGCCAGGCGGTACGCGCGCCATCGGCAAACTTCACGTTGCCGGTATAGATCAACGTCAGCGCGCCATTGTCATCAACGGCGCTGCCCGAATAGCAGCCGCTGCGGTCATACTCTTCATCCGGCATTAGCGCTATGGGTTCATGCTGCCAGTGCAGCAGATCGGCCGAACTCCAGTGGCCCCAGCATTTATGCTGATGCTGACAGCCCAGCGCATTCCACTGATAAAACAGATGGTAACGCCCGGCGAAGTGGATAAAACCGTTCGGATCGTTAAGCAAGCCCGTGACGGGTGCCAGATGCCAGCCCGGATAATGCGGGTCGCTCAGCGCGCGCGGCTGACCGCGCATCACCGCCTGCAAAATATCGGGTAACAATGAAGAAGCCGTCATTATTCAGCGTCCGTTTTGTATTTGAGCAGATAAGAGATCATAAATGCGCTGCTGAACGCGATCACCATGCCAATCGCATAGTTAAGCAACGAACTGGCCTGCACAATCGCCATGCCCGGCAGACCGGTGAGACCGACAGCCGTCATATACACATGCACCGACACCACCCAGGCCCCGCCCAGCGCGCCGCCGATCAGGCCGGCGATAAAGGGTTTCATAAAGCGCAGGTTGATACCGAAAATCGCCGCCTCGGTAATACCCAGCAGCGCTGAAAAGCCTGACGGCAGCGAAATGGCTTTGATTTTCACATCTTTGGTTTTGAACCATACCGCCAGACAGGCACCGCCCTGCGCCACGTTAGCCATCGCCCAAATCGGCAGCAGGAAGTTGACGCCAATCGCCGGATTGCCCAGCAGCCCGGCTTCAATCGCATGGAAGCTGTGGTGCACGCCAGTGATCACGATAACCGAGTAAAGCCCGCCAAACACCAGTCCGGCCAGCCAGCCGGCATGGGCAATCAGCGTGCTGAGGACGAATGAGATACCGTCGCCCAGCATCCGCCCTGCCGGACCAATCACCAGCAGCGCAACGAAGCCGGCGATGATCACCGTCAGGAACGGCGTCAGGATCAGATCCAGCGCATCCGGAATCACCCGGCGCAGCTGCTTCTCCAGCACGCTCATAAACCACACTGCCAGCAGCACCGGAAACACCGTGCCCTGGTAGCCGATCATCGCCACTTCGATACCGAAAAAGTTCATGGTATGGAAGCCGGCCGCCACGCCCCAGGCGTTGGTGAGCGCCGGATGCGTCAGGATGCCGCCGAGCGTGGCACCAAGGAACGGGTTACCGCCAAACTCGCGCGCCGCGGTGAAGCCAATCAGGATCGGCAGGATGATAAAGGCCGCCGAGCTGCACATATCCAGCATGATATACAGCGCGTTGTCGGGGTTAACCCAGCCGTAGGTTTTAACCATGCCGAGCAGTCCCATCAGCAGGCCAGAGGCCACAATCGCCGGGATGATCGGTACAAAAATGTTCGACAGCAGACGTGCAATGCGCTGGAACGGATTGAGCTTGCGCGCAGCGATATCCGCCGCTTCCGACTTACTGGTTTCACTGATGCCAGCTTCGCGGATAAACGCGGCATATACTTTATTCACCACGCCAGTGCCAAAAATCACCTGCAGCTGTCCGGCATTGCGAAAACAGCCCTTCACGCCCTCCAGTTTGCCAATCGCCGCGGTGTCGGCTTTGGCGTCATCCACCAGCACCAGGCGCAAACGTGTGGCACAGTGCGCCGCACTGGCGATATTTTCCCGGCCTCCCAGCAGCGGCAGCAGCGACCGGGAAAGAGTAACAAAATCCATAGTAACCTCTGTTTTTGGTTGTTATGCCATCATGCGCTAGGCGGCCCGCACGCGGGCCGTTTCATCAGAACCAGGTTTCCATTTGCACGCCAAAGTTCCACTCGCCGCCGGACTTAAAGCCGGTGCTGCCAAAGGCGTCATCGCTGGCGTAGTTATCCAGACGATGATCCCAGTCCATCCAGCTGGCGAACAGGCGGATTTCCGGACGCTTGAGGAATTCGCCCACGTCGCTGGCTTTGAGCGTGGGGGCAACGGTGAGCTTGTAGAAGTTGCCGCTGACGGCCTGGCGATTGTTATAGCCTTCAGGCCGCAGATCCATGTACTGATATGAGCCTTCATACTGCATCTCAAAGTTCTGCGTAAATTCCTGAATCAGGCGCAGGTTCACGGTGGCCCACTCATAGCTGTCGCCTTTGACATAGCGGTCTTTGCTGCTCTGCGCCAGCAGCGCCGGCGCGATGTGCCAGCCCGCGCCCAGCGGCGTCATGCCGTAGCTGGCGAGCCGCCAGGTGTTCGCCTGCGGCAACAGCGCGCCGTCGGAACCAATGCTCTTCACTTCTGCACCGAGGCCATGACCGTACAGCAGCGCGGTTTTCGCTGAACCTTCACCCAGGCCGTAGAAGCTGTCGTTGTGCAATCCGACCAGGGCGTGCACACCGTCACTGGCGGCATCACTTTTCACGCGGTTGCCGTCAATATCGGTGCGCTGATCGTTATCTTTCGCGCGCATGCCGCTCACCATCAGCTGCAGCGGGCCGACGAAGTTATTCAGCGACAGGATGTAGTTTTGCGCGGTGTTTTCGTTATTTTCGATGTCCCCGAAGGTGCGGCCATAAATCGACAGGTTGCTGCGGGCGTCATCGCCCCACTTCATGTCGTAAATACCGGCCCCGGTTCCGGCGAGAAACACCACATCGGAATCGATCCAATGGATGTCGAAGTTATCGCGGTCGAAACGCTTACCGGCCCACACCGTGGAGTCTTTGAACGCACCGGTGAAGGTCGGTAGCTGCCCCAGTTCGACAAACGCCTGACGCAGGTTGAGATCGCTGCTGGCGGCAGTCCAGTCGTTGTAGGTGCGCTGTCCGTCGGCCAGCATCGCCTTGAAGCGCGTGGTGGCACCGTTGGCCAGCGTTTGTTTATGTTCGAGGTTAAGTTCAACGTAGGTATCCGGCTCATTGCCGAGCCGCCCGACGTGACCGCCGGTCTCACCGGCTGGCGTGACGGTGGGCCCGCCCTGAGTTTTCGCAGCGGAGCTGTTCATCAACAGGCCGGAGCGTGCGTAGCCATGAAACTCAAAGCCCTCTGACTCGCTGCTGGCGGCGGGCGCAACAGGCTGAGCGGCGCGCGGTTCGGTCTGTGCGACGGCAACCGGCGTCGGGTTCTGCTGCTGCACCACAGCCAGCTTTTGCACCTGCTGTTCCGCCGCCTGCGCGCGCTGCTCCGCCACGCTGGCACGCTGTTCAGCCGCGGCTAGCCGTTTTTCCATCGCCGCCAGGCGCGCTTCAATACTGCTCATGTCGTCTGCCGCCCAGGCTGAGCCTGAGCCTAATACGGTACTAAGGGTTATCGCGATTATGCTTTTTTTCACTGTTTTGCATCCCTGAGGCAAGGCTATCATCAGATGTATTTTTTTGCTAAACCGGTTTAGGCACCGCATCATAGCGGTGCCATTTTTTAAAGCGCAATGGATTTTGCTAAACCGATTTAGTGGATGTGAGATACATCGCAAAACAGGGAAAACGGCGGGGTCAGATACTGTGCTGCTGTAGCTGTTGATGGTTGGGTAACGCGGTCATCGCGCCTTTGGCGGTAGTGGCCAGCGCCCCGCACGCCTGCGCCGTGCGCAGGCAGGCCGCCAGCTGCGCTTCATCCGCCGGCAGGCCCTGCTGCGCCAGTTCCCACAGCAGTCCCGCCACGAAGGCATCGCCGGCACCGGTGGTATCCACGCTGATCACCGCGCGCGCGGGATAGTGAATTTGCCGGCCATTAAAATAAGCACGCACGCCAGCGCTGCCCTGCGTGACTAGTAACAATTTAACGGAGAAGCGCTGCGCCAGTTGCGCGATGCCGCTGTCAATGTCGGCGGTGTCCGTCATAAAGGCCAGTTCTTCCACGGAGAGCTTCACCACATCCGCCCGTTGCAGGGCCGCACTGAGGCATTGCAACAACTCCGCCGCATCGGACCACAAATCGAGACGGATATTGGGATCGAAGCTGACAAAACCGCCCGCCTCACGCACGCGCTGCATGGCGGTTAACGCCGCCGTGCGCGACGGCTCGGCGAGTAACGCAATCGAACAGCTGTGCAGCCACTCGCCACACTGAAATCGCGGCAAATCGTCCGGCGTGAGAAATAAGTCGGCGCTGGGGCGCACCATGAAGGTGAAGGTACGCTCGCCCTGCTCATCCAGGGCCACGACCACCGTGGAGGTGCGCTGCTGCGCATCTTTGCGCATATGGGAAACATCCACCTTTTCCTGCGCCAGCGTGCGACACAAAAACTGGCCAAAAGGATCGTCGCCCACCCGTCCGATAAATCCGCTACTGCCCGCCAGCCGGGCGATACCCACTGCCACATTGGCGGGCGCGCCGCCGGGACACTGCAACAAACGGCCTGCGTCATCAGGCAGCAAATCCACTACGGCATCACCCAGACACCAGATACGTTTCATCATGATTTAGTCTCACTTAATCGCTAAAACGGTTTAGCAAAGCATGCATATTAATCATGAATGTGGGTATTTGTCACCGTGAACAGTCCGACAGGCTTCAGACTTGTCCGTTGCTGAGATCCGTTTCCCCCTGCCGCATGGTCGTCTGCGTATTGACGTCTATGCTTAAAGTTTTCCAAAACCTTATAAAAATCGGTGTCATTGAGATTTCATTTCGCCACTTGTCCGGAGGCAAAGGCATGAGCAACCCACGCGATGAGAAGACGCAGCGGTATTCACCGCAGCAGGAAGAGACAGAGCGAGCCCGGCTGACAGCCGGTGCCGGTTCCGCCGCGCCGGCCCCCGTCACGGTGCCAGTCACGCTGCAGGTGAACGGCGAACCTCAGCAGCTTAACGTGGATACCCGTACCACGCTGCTGGACGCGCTGCGCGAACATTTACACCTGACCGGCACCAAAAAAGGCTGCGATCACGGTCAGTGCGGCGCCTGTACCGTGCTGGTCAATGGCCGGCGCATCAACGCCTGCCTCACTCTTGCGGTGATGCAGCAGGATGCCGAAGTGACCACCATTGAAGGCGTCGGCACGCCTGATGATCTGCACCCGCTGCAGTCCGCCTTTATCCGCCACGACGGCTATCAGTGCGGCTACTGCACGCCGGGGCAAATCTGCTCCTCGCTGGCGGTGCTGCAGGAAATTGCGGCGGGCATTCCCAGCCATGTCACGGGCGATCTGACTGCCGCGCCAGCGCTGAGCGATGACGAAATTCGTGAGCGCATGAGCGGCAACATCTGCCGCTGCGGCGCCTATGCCAACATTCTTGCCGCCATTGAAGAGTACGCCGGAGGCCAGAAAGCATGAGAGCCTTTACCTTTGAACGGGCAGCGACGCCCGCACAGGCTGCCAGCAGCGCGATGCAGCATCCGGGCGCACGCTTTATTGCCGGCGGTACCAATCTGCTCGATTTGATGAAGCTGGAAATTGAAACCCCGTCGCACCTGATTGATGTTAACGGACTGGCGCTGGACAGCATTGAACCCACCGCCGGGGGCGGCTTACGTATTGGTGCGCTGGTGCGCAACACCGATCTGGCGGCAGACGCGCGCATCCGGCGCGACTATGCCGTGCTGACGCGCGCGCTGGTGGCGGGTGCTTCAGGCCAGCTGCGCAATCAGGCCACCACCGCTGGCAACTTGCTGCAGCGCACGCGCTGTCCCTATTTTTACGATGTTAATCAACCTTGTAACAAGCGTCAGCCGGGGACGGGCTGTGCCGCACGCGAAGGATTCAGCCGCCAGCATGCGGTAGTGGGTGTCAGCGAAGCCTGTATTGCCACCCATCCCAGCGATATGGCGGTGGCGATGCGAGTACTGGATGCGGTGATTGAAACCGTCAGCCCTGATGGCAGCCAGCGCGCTATTCCCATCGCTGAATTCTACTGCGCACCGGGCGACACGCCGCACATCGAAACCGTGCTGCAGCCGGGTGAGCTGATCGTCGCGGTTACCCTGCCTGCACCGCTGGGTGGCACGCACATTTACCGTAAGGTGCGTGATCGCGCTTCTTATGCCTTTGCGCTGGTCTCAGTAGCAGCGGTTATCCTGCCTGAGGGTGGCGGCCGGGTGGCCGTCGGCGGCGTGGCCCATCAGCCGTGGCGCAGCGCGGCGGCGGATGCTGAACTTCCTCACGGGGCGCAGGCGGTCTGCGACGTGCTGTTTGCTGATGCGCGTCCTACTGAAGCCAACCGATACAAACTGTTGCTGGCGCAGCGCACGCTCGCCTCAGCGATCGCGGAAGCGAGGAGCAACGCATGAAATTTGACACACCAGCAACCGCTAATCCTATTGATCGGCAGCGCGTCGTCGGCCAGCCGCTGGCGCGCATCGACGGGCCGTTAAAAACCACCGGCTCGGCGCATTACGCCTATGAATGGCACGCTGAAGCACCGGATGCGGCCTACGGTTATGTGGTCGGCGCGCCAGTTGCCAAAGGCAATATTCTCTCGATTGACACCCACGCCGCAGCACAGGCACCGGGCGTGCTCGGCATCGTCACCGGAGCAACCGCCGGTAAGCTCAACAAGGCAGAGCGCAACACCGCGACGCTGCTGGCAAATAATAAAATCGAACACTACCACCAGGCCGTGGCGCTGGTGGTGGCGGAGACCTTTGAGCAGGCACGTGCAGCCGCGCAGCTGGTTAAGGTTAACTGCCAGGCTGAAACGGGAGCTTACGATCTTGAAGCGGCCCAGCCTGAAGTGACAACGTCACCCGAAGGTGAGCCGGATAAAACACTGGGCGACGTCGATGCTGCCCTGCACAGCGCAGCCTTTACGCTGGACGCCACCTACACCACGCCCGATCAAAGCCATATGGCAATGGAACCGCACGCTTCCATGGCGCTGTGGCAGGACGATCACCTGACGGTCTGGACCTCGAATCAGATGATTAACTGGTGCCACACCGACCTGGCGCACACGCTCGACATGCCGATGGAAAAGGTGCGCGTGCTCTCTCCTTACGTCGGCGGTGGCTTCGGCAGCAAACTGTTTCTACGTAGCGATGCGCTGCTGGCGGCTCTGGGTGCGCGCGCCGTGGGGCGTGCGGTAAAGGTGATGGTGCCGCGCCCGATGATCCCCAACAACACCACGCACCGGCCAGCGACGCGGCAGCGCATCCGATTAGCTACCGATGCGCATGGCCATCTCACCGCCATTGCCCATGAAAGCTGGTCCGGTAATCTGCCGGGCGGAACGCCGGAAACTGCGGTGCAGCAGACTGAATTACTCTACGCCGCCGCCAATCGGCTTACCGGGCTGCGCCTCGCCGAACTCGATCTGCCTGAGGGCAACGCGATGCGTGCGCCGGGTGAAGCGCCCGGTCTGATGGCGCTGGAGATTGCCATGGATGAAATGGCCGCCATCGCCGGTATCGACCCGGTAGAGTTTCGCATCATCAATGATACACAGGTCGATCCGCTGCATCCGGAGCGCTTCTTTTCACGCCGCCAGCTGGTGCAATGCCTGCGCACCGGCGCCAGCAAATTTGGCTGGGCGGAGCGCAGTGCGCAACCCGGGCAACGGCGCGAGGGGCGCTGGCTGGTGGGCATGGGCGTGGCAGCCGGTTTCCGTAACAACCTGCTGGCGCCCTCTGCCGCGCGCGTGCAGCTGGATGCGCAAGGCACAATCACCGTCGAAACCGACATGACCGATATCGGCACCGGCAGCTATACCATCATCGCCCAGACGGCAGCCGAGATGATGGGCGTGCCGATTGAGCAGGTCAGCGTGCGGCTCGGCGATTCGGCGTTTCCTGTCTCGGCGGGTTCGGGGGGCCAGTGGGGAGCCAATACTTCCACGGCCGGGGTGTATGCGGCCTGCGTCCGGCTACGCGAGAAGGTTGCCGCACAGTTGGGTCTGGATGCGGAAAGCGCAGAGTTTGCCGATGGGCACATTCACGCCAGCGGGCAGCGCCTGCCACTCACTGCGGCGGGTCCGCTGATGGCGGAAGAGACCATGGAATTCGGCGATCTGGACAAAACCTTCCAGCAATCCACCTTTGCCGGTCATTTTGTCGAAGTGGCGGTCGATAGCGCCACCGGCGAAGTGCGCGTGCGGCGCATGCTGGCGGTATGTGCCGCGGGGCGCATTCTCAACCCCAAAACCGCGCGCAGTCAGGTGATCGGCGCGATGACCATGGGCCTCGGCGCCGCGCTGATGGAGGAGCTGGCGGTGGACACCCGGCTCGGCTACTTCGTCAATCACGACATGGCAGGCTATGAAGTGCCGGTACACGCCGATGTGCCCGAGCAGGAGGTGATTTTCCTCGATGATACCGATCCGGTCTCTTCGCCGATGAAAGCCAAAGGCGTCGGTGAACTGGGGCTGTGTGGCGTCGGTGCCGCGCTGGTTAATGCGGTCTACAATGCCACCGGCGTACGAGTGAGAGACTATCCGGTGACGCTGGATAAGTTACTCGCCGCGCTGCCCGACCAGCCGTAATGCAGATCCCTTCCGCCAGTGCATGCTGGCTGGCGGAGGGTGGAAAAGCGTAAGTGGCTAAGCCGTCAGGACTGCTCAGTGACAGAATGCGCTAACGCATGACGCCGGCCCTCTGCGGCCAGCGTCACTGCGCTGGTTAATGCTCTCAGCGCCCCGCTTCCTTCGCCAGCCCGCACCAGTGCACCAGGGTTAGCGCAATGGCTTTGGTACAGGCCACCAGATCGGCAATCGGCACATGTTCGTTAGGCTGATGCGACAGCGCCGGATCGCCGGGACCAAAGTTGACCGTCGGCGTCTGGCCTAACGTGCTGGGCAGGCCGATGTCGCTGTGGGCACCAAAGCCGGCCAGCTGCGGGCTCAGTGCCGCGTCACTCACGCCCTGCTGAAAAGCGCTGACAAAAGGATGATCGGCCGGGATCTCGGCGCAGTCGGCGTCCAGTATCCACTCTACGCGCGCCGGATGCTTTGCCAGGTAAGGATCCAGCGCACACACCTTCGCCACGTGCGCCTCAATCTCCTGTTTTACCTTACCGCCCAGCCCCATCTCATCCTTTTCTGCCGGCAGATACTGCACATCTATGACGATCTCGGCGCGGCCGGCAATTGACGCCGGGTGCTCGCCCACTTTTAGCTGCGTCACGATAATCTGGTTGGGCAGATCCATAAGTGGATGGTTTTTGTCGGGCTGCGTCTGCCAGCGGCGGTTCAGCACATCGAGCCCGTCCAGCATCTGGCGGCACAACATCACGGCATCAACCGGACCGCTGCTGTCCCAGCTGTTCGGCGTTAATTCCGCATGACCGCCGATGCCATCCAGAATGATGCGCGCCCACAAAATGCCGTGGCAAATCGGCGCAATGCGGTTGGCAGTGGGCTCCGTCATGATACCGGCATCGGCTTTGAAGCCGCGATCCACCATTGCCAGCGAGCCCATGCCGCCGATCTCTTCATCCACTACCGTGGTGAACACCACGTCGCCGGCCAGCTGCACGTTGAGATCCTGCAGCAGCTCCACCGCCATCAGCATGCAGGCCACGCCACCTTTCATATCGACCGCGCCGCGACCATACACCGCCTCGTTGCGGATCTCCGGCACAAATGGATCGCTGTGCCAGTGCTCAGCCGGACCCGGTGGTACCACGTCAATATGGCCGGTAAGCATCAGCGACCTGCCGCCACCGGATCCGCTCAGGGTGCCGCCCAGATTGGGACGGCCCTCAAAGGTGCGGCCTTTATTGGCGCCCGGACGGCCCTGATACTTCTGGTACAGCGCCGGGCCATCCGGATCCCACAGATCGGTGTCCATGCCCAGCGCCATCAGCCGCTGCTGCAGATAGCGCTGGCAGTCGCGCTCGCCTGGTCCGGCCTCGCGCGGATCGACCTTTACCACCGAGGGAAACGCCAGCAGGTCGCATAATGTCTGCGCGATACGCTGCGCGCTGGCATCGACGTGTGCGCTAATTTTTTCAGTCAGACTCATGTGTTATCTCCGATAGATAAAAAGTCGTTGTGCCATTAACACCATGATTAACAGCATGCCCACCACGCCTAGTTGCCACACGCTGTTCAGCCCCAGCTGCAACATGCAGGTTTTGAGGGTGACCAGCATCAGCGCGGCGGCAAGAACGCCGATGACACTGCCGCGCCCGCCAAAGATCGCCACGCCACCCAGCAGCGCGGCAGTCAGCGACTCCAGTTCAAGATTGACGCCGATTTCCGGGCGGGCGCTGCCGAGCCAGCACAGGGAAATAAAGCCGGCGCAGCCCGCCAGCGCGCCGCTCAGGCAGTAAACCAGCAGCCGCAGGCGATCGACCGGAATGCCCACCAGCCGCGTGGCGTGCTCGTTGAAGCCGCAGGCGTAGATCCATTTGCCCCACGCGCTATTGCTGAGGATCAGCCACGCCAGCAGAAACGCCGGGATGACACAGGTTAAGAAAGGCAACGGAACGGACAGCATGGCCGCCCGGCCCCACTGCGTCAGCAGCGGCGGCACGCCGGCCAGCGCCGCACCGCCGGTTAATGCCAGCGCCAGGCCGGAGAACAGATAAAAACTGCCCAGCGTAACGATCAGCGGCCAGAGGCGTAAGCGCGCCACCAGCAGGCCGTTCAGCGCGCCGGCCAGGCTACCGCTCAGCAGGCAAATCAGCGGCAGCCAGCCGGACGCAATGCCCTGATCGAGCGCCAGCATGCCGATGACCGCCGAGAGCGAAACGTTACCGCCAACCGACAAATCAATGCCGCCGCCGCCAGTCATCACCACCAGCGACTGCCCGAGCGCCACCAGCGACAGCAGCGTGGCAAACTGCAGGATGGAGGTCAGCGACCATGCCGCCAGCATCTGCGGCAGCACAATCGCGATGGCGCCCAGCAGCAACAGCCACAGCGCCAGCAGCAGCGTCAGGTCGGGGGCTTTGCGCCACAATTTCATGCCAGCCTCCTTAGCGATAACAGCCGCCCACTGGCTGCTTCACTGCTCAGCACCAGCAACAGCACCGCCCCGGTGACCACGGTTTGCCACAGCGAGGGCACGCCAATCAGCAGCAGGCCATTTTGCAGAATGCGCAACAGCAGCACGCCGAGCAGCGTGCCGAGCAGACTGCAGGAGCCGCCGGTAATGCGCGTGCCGCCCAGCACCACTGCGGCAATCGCCTCCAGTGCCAGCGTGCCGCCGACGGTCATCTCCACGTTACGATAGGTGGCGATGTAGCAGGTGGCGGCCAGGCCGCACAGCACGCCGCTGAGAGCAAAGGTCGCGACACGCACCTGGGTTACCGGAATGCCCGCCAGCCGCGCTTTTTCTTCGGAGTTGCCGGCGGCCAGCAGCCATAACCCGTACGGCGTATGGCGCAGCGCCAGCCACACCAGCGCCCAGGCCGCGATAATCAGCCAGGCCATCAGCGGCAGCCCCAGCAGCGGCCGCATCAGCGCGTGCGTCAGATCGCCCGGCAGACCGGAAAGCCACTGCCCGCCCAGCAGCACAAACAGCGCCGTGCGCCAGACGCCGAACAGCCCCAGCGTGCCAACAATCGCCGGAATGCGGCCAATCACCACTACCAGCGCGGTGATCAGCCCTGCCAGCAGGCCAATAAGCGGTCCGGCCAGCGCCGCCAGCAGCGGGGATTGCAGCATCAGCAGTTGTCCAACGCCCCACGCGGCCACGCCCATCACCACGCCCACCGAGACGTCCACGCCGCCCATGGCGATCACCAGCGTCATACCCAGCGCGATCAACAGCAGTTCGCTGCTGTTGCGCAGAATGGTCAGCAGGTTGTCAGCGGTGGCAAACCACGGCGAAAACCACGTAAAGCAAGCGCCAGCCAGCACGGCGATCGCCAGCAGAACGATTTCCCGCGAAGTCATATGCATCACAGGCCTCGTCAGAATTTGAACTGGTCGACGTTATCTTTGGTGAACACCGCCGGCTTGCCGAGCAGCAGCACACCGGTTTTGCTGTCAAAGGTCACCGGTTGGGCAAAGCCGGGAACGTGGTTTTCGGCGGCAAAGGCTTTCCCGTCGATCAGCTGTTTGCCCGCCCACACCGTCAGATAGCCAAGCTTTTCCGGGTCCCACAGCACGGTATAGCCAAACGCCCCGCTTTTCAGATAGGCGCGCGCGGTGTTCGGGCTGCAGAAACCGCTGCCAATTACCTTGCCGTTTTTGCCGGCGGTTTCGATGGCCTGCGCCACGCCCGGACAGGTTGTAGAGGCCATGGCAATCACCCCTTTCAGATCGGGGTTAGCGGACATCAAATCGGTGGTGATTTGCGCCGCGCGGCTGGCGGAGCCGCCGGCGTACTGGGGTTTGAGCAGCGTAATGTGCGGGTATTTGCTTTTCACCCGCTGCTGCATAAAGCCAATCCAGCTGTTGAGGTTTGACGCGGTGGCTTCGCCGGAGACGATGCCAATTTTGCCGCGCTCGCCGACGCGTTTGACCATCTCATCGATCACCGTATCGCCCAGGCCCTCATCGGTGGCCTGCGCCACATAGACCGGCCGCCCGCTGTCGGGCGCATCGCTGTCGCTGGTGAACAGATGCACATTACTCGCCTGCGCCTGCGCCATCACCGGCGCAATACTGGAGGCATCCAGCACGCTGATGCCAATCGCATTGACCTTCTGCGCAATCAGGTTCTGCACGATCTGCAGCTGATCCATCGGGTTGGTATCTACCGGACCGCTGTAGACAAACTCCACGCCGAGATCGTGCGCGGCGCGCTTGCCGCCCGCCTCCATCGCCTGAAAATAGGGAATACCGATGATTTGCGGCACGAAGGCCACCTTTTGTGCCGCGAAGGCGTAACCCGATACCAGCAGCGACAGCGAACAAACAGCAGTAGCAATGCGATGCATGATGATTTCCCCTGGTGTGAGTGCTTAGGTGTTTTCGAAAATGCGCGCATCAGGATGCGCACCGGTAATGAGTGCAACGATTTCGTCTGGCGTGGTGTCCGCGTGACGGCGCTCGGCGATTTTGCGGCCGCGACGAAACACCACCATGCGATCGGCCACGGCAAACACATCGCTGATGTTGTGGCTGATCAGCACCACGGCGCAGCCGCGTTCCGCCAGGCGGCGCGTCAGCTGCAGGACTTTCTGCGTCTCCGCGACCGCCAGCGCGGCGGTGGGTTCATCCATGATCACCAGCTGCGCGTTGAGATTGAGTGCGCGGCAGATCGCCACCGCCTGGCGCTGACCACCGGACAGACTGCCAACCGCCGCTTCGGCATCGGAAATGTGCGCATCGAGTTCGGTCAGCAGTCGATCCACCGTTTCGCGCATCGCGCGGCGGCGCAGAAAAGGGATGCCGAGCACGCGGCGCTTCAGCTCGCGGCCAAGAAACACGTTCTCGGCAATCGACAGATTCTCTGCCAGCGCCAGCTCCTGATAGATGGTGGCAATACCGTGCTCGGAGGCCTGGCGCGGCGAGGTGAATTTCACCGCCCTGCCGTCTACCCACAGCTCGCCGTCGCTGGCGCTGTACGCGCCGGATAACACTTTGGTAAAGGTCGATTTGCCCGCGCCGTTGTCACCCAGCAGCGCCAGCACTTCACCGCGATGGATCGACAGATTGACCTGGCTTAGCGCCGTTAACGCGCCGAAGCGTTTGCCAATGTTGCGCGCTTCGATGAAACAGCTAGTCATGGGCGCTCTCCGGGTAAGCTGCGCTGTGGAAATCGATCTCCCACTGCAGCACGCGGGCGTAAAGCTGCGACAGCTGCGCCTGTTGCGCCGCGCTGAGCGTCAGTGCGCACTGGTCCAGTTCGGTTTTCAGCCACTGCGCCTGCTGATGGAACTCGTCTTCGGCATGCATCTCTACCCAGCGGCGCACGTCAGCGTCCTGCTGCGATTGCGCGCTGACGCGCAGGCACCAGTGGTAATACATCCACTCGGCACCGAACATCAGGGTGATGATTTCCGCGTAGCTGCCCTGCTGCGCGACTTTCAGCATGCCATCGCGGAATGCGCTGACGCCGGGCAGATCGTCCGGATAATCCGCTGGCTGAATGCCGCGCCGCGCCAGCACCGCCTCAAACCAGGCGATTTGCGTATCCACCAGCGCATTGAGCACGCCAATCAGCCAGCGCTGCTGACGAATGCCGGGTGCCTTGCTCACCGCCAGCGCAAAAATAGCGATGGCGGTGGCGACGAAGTTGCCCTCAAACACCAGATAGCGATTAAACACGCTGTCCGGCAGCCGATCGTGCTCAATGTCGACGACAAAGCGGTGCTGCTGCATCGCCTGCCACAGCGCCTGATGCTGCGTCAGCAGCCGATCGCTGAAGCTTTCCATCACGCCTCCTCCAGCGCAGCCTGCGCCACCGCCATAAAGTGCTTCACGCGCGCCAGTTCCACCGGGTTCCACCACACGCCATCAACTTTCAGCGTGCTGGCGACAATCACCCCCTGCGTGCGGCCAAGGATCTGACAGACGTTGTCCGGCGTCACGCCTGAGCCCACCAGCAGCGGCAAGGCAGTTGCGGCGCGGATTTCGTCGATCTCACTCAGCGTGGCGCTGTCGCCGGTGCGCTGGCCGGTGGCGATCACCGCATCGGCTTCGAAGAAGTCGACGTCACGCGTCAGCTCCTGAATCGAGCGGTCGGCGACAATCGCGTGGCTGCCGTGTTTAACATGGCTATCGGCAAATACGCGGATGTGATCGGCCCGCAGCTGATTGCGATAGCGCAGCGCTTTAGCGGCTGCCCCTTCGATAAAACCTTCATTGGCGATATAGGCATTGGCCCACTGGTTAACGCGCACAAAATCCGCTCCGCCGGCTAATGCCGTGGCAATTGCCGGGATTGCCGCATTGGCCAGCACGTTAATTCCCAGCGGTGCAGCAAAACGCTCGCGAATTTTATCGGTGATCACCGCCATAAATGCCGCCGTTTCCGGACCAATATCGTCGGGCTTGGCAAAGGGAATATCGCCATGATTCTCAACAATTAAACCGTGCACGCCGCCAGCCAGATAATTATTCGCATCACGCAGGGCACAATCGATAATTTCACTCACCGGTTTTCCTTGATATTTCGGCGAGCCGGGAAAAGCATCGCAGTGAATAACCCCAATCACCGCTTTACTGCGTGAAAAAATATCTTGTATCGCGCTACTTTTTTCTGCTGATATAGAAGCCATCTCTTTCACCTTATTAACGAGAAAACTATGCGTGTCTATGTTGCAGGCAATATCGTGGTGGATGAAACCTGGTCCATCGATCAACTCCCTGAAAAAGGCGCCTCAATTCATGGCAAAAAAATTGCGCAGGATATCGGTGGCAAAGGCGCCAATCAGGCAATCATACTTTCGCGTTGCGGCATCGATACGCGCTTAATTAGCGCCACCGGCGATGATATTAACGGCCAGTGGATCCGCGAACGCATCCGGCACGAGAAATTAACCTTACTGCCGCCTCAGTTTTTGTCTGCTCACAGTGACACCTCAATTATTTTTAATAGCAGCGATGGCGATAATGCCATTATTACTACCACCGCCGCGGCCGATGCGCTGGCAGCGGATATTATCCTGGCTTACTTAGCCGATGCCGCTGCCGGCGATATTCTGCTGCAGCAGGGCAATTTTTCTGCGGATAAAACCCGCCGGTTATTTAGCTGGGCAAAAGCGCACGGCTTAACCACGGTATTTAATCCTTCACCGGTCAATCCGGACTTCGCCGATCTCTGGCCGCTGATTGACATCGCGGTGGTCAATCAACCGGAAGCCGATCTGCTGCAACCCGCCGGCGTTAACACACTGGTGATTACCCAGGGTGCTGCCGGTGCGCTGCTGATGCGCGGCAATCAGCGCGTGTACTGCCCGGCGAACACTGCCGCGGCCGTCGATACCACCGGCGCCGGTGACACCTTCCTCGCCGTGCTGCTGGCGTCTGCCCTGCTGCGCGGCGTCGCGCCCGATCTGCTGGCGCTGCAGCATGCCAGCGCGGCGGCGGCGATCACCGTCAGTCGCACCGGCACGCTGAACGCGTTTCCCGATGCTGATGAATTACAACGTATTCTGGCGCAGCGCTAAGCCCGGGCGCAGACGTTCGCGTCTGCGCCTGGCGGTTACTTAAACAGCGAACGGTAGCTGTCGACGTTGGCTTTGGTCACCACCGTGGCCGGAACCAGAATGGTTTTGCTCACGGTTTTACCGGCCGTCAGGCTATTCAGCGCTTTCAGCGCTTCTTCACCCATTTTCTTCGGATCCTGCTGCAGCACGGCGGTAACGTAGCCACCGTCAATGCCGCTGATGGCTTTTGCCGTCAGATCCCAGCCGAATACCTTGATGTCCTTCTGCCGTCCCTGGTTTTCTACTGCGGCAATGGCACCCAGCAGCGCCGGCTCGCCGGTGGCATAGATCGCGGTGAGATCCGGGTTGCCGGTAATCAGGTTTTCGGCAGCGGTCATGGCGTTGTCCTGAATATTCTGGCCATCGACCACATCGGCGACCGTTATCTGGCTGTTACTTTTAATCGTCTCTTCAAAACCTTTCTGACGCTGGTTCTGGATGGCCGAATTGAGCGCGCCGACAATTCCCAGTCGCGCTTTGCCGCCCATCTCTTTCGCAACATAATCGACAAAGTATTTACCGAGGATTTTTCCACCTTCGAGGTTATCTACGCCCACCTGCGCTGCCTGCGGACCGGCAGGCAATACGGCATCAATCGCAATCACCGGAATATTCGCCGCTGCGGCTTCTTTTATCGCTGGCATAATACCGTTGACATCGATTGCATCCACCAGAATGCCTTTCACTCCCTGCTGAATATAGTTTTCAATCGCATCGTTTTGCGCCACGGGATTATCGTTGGCGTTATAAATTACCAGCTGTTTACCGCTGGCTTTGGCCGCTTCCTGCGCGCCCTGATTCATCAGGTTAAAAAACAGCGCCTGCTGATTAATCTGGACTAACGCATAAGTGGGTGCGGCGTGAGCCTGAACGCATAATGAACCTGCGGCGAGTAAACCACTCGCGATGAACAGTGAACGCAGTTTTCCGCTGAAAGATGACATCATTGAGTTCCTCGTCGGGAATAATAATAACCAGCGCTTCTCAGCGACGTACCGCTGAGCGTTTTTTTTGGCAGGTAAATATCAGTTCAATGATTCTGAGCACGGCGATAATGCCGTGTTTTGATGCCGCCGGCGTTGTCTTTTTCGGCATCCCATCCACTGGGAGTGCGGGGTGAAAAAAAACAATGTCGGGTTGGGAAGTTAATCCCGGTACTGCGGTAAACGCTTTATACAATTCGCCCGACGAATTTTTTTGTCAAGTGTTTATTTCTCCAGCAACGCAATCGGGAAAGCGCTGTATTAGTCGCGCTTAACTGTGTTACAGATAAGCCACCCCGGCAAACATGGCGAAATGGATGAGTACAAAACGCGTGTTGTTATCTGACGTGGCAAAGCTGGCTGGCCTGTCAAAAGCCACGGTGTCACGCTATCTGAATCACAGTATTGTGCTGCCGCAGGACACCGTTGACCGCATTGAAAGCGCGATCCGCACGCTGGACTATCGCGGTAATTCTCTTGCGCGGCGTTTAAGCAAAGGCGGCAGCGAAACTCTGGGCCTGGTGCTGCCGGATATCACTAACCCGTTTTTTGCCGAACTGGCGGATGCCGCCGAAGAAGCGGCGTCGGCACACGGTTACAGTCTGGTGCTGTGCATCACGCGCAACAATCCGGACAAAGAGGCGCAGTTTATCCGCTGGCTGGATACGCGCCAGGTAGATGGCCTGCTGTTCACCACCAACCGGCCGGACAACGGCCTGCTGCGCGACGAGATCCAGCGCCAGCGCCATGTGGTACTGCTGGATGAAGACATTCCCGGCAGTAACGTGCCGAAGGTCTTTGCAGATAACGTGCAGGGTGGCCGCATGGCAACCGAGCAGCTGATCGCCGCCGGGCACACGCAGATTGCGTTTATCGGCGGCCCGGAGCAGCTGATGAGCGTGCGCGAACGCTATCTTGGCTTTTGCACCGCGATGCAGCAGGCCGGTTTAACCGTACCGCCGCAATGGGTGATGTATGGCAACTACGAACGCGAATTTGGTCAGCAGGCGTTGCAGCACCTGTTCCGCTGCACGCCGCGCCCTACCGCCGTGTTCGCCGCCAGTGACTATCTGGTGCTGGGACTGCTCGACGGTCTGCGCGCCATCGGCCTGCAGGCACCGGCGGCGCTGTCGCTGGTCGGCTTCGATGACGCCAACTACAGCGATCTGACGCAGCCGCGTATCTCCACCATCCGCCAGCCAGCGCGCCAGCTGGGCCACACGGCGGTAAGCATTATGCTGCGCCTGCTCAACAACGACAGCAGCATCCCGATGGAGACACGTTTACCGGTGGAATGGATTGGTCGCGATTCGGTGGGATTTGTTAGCGATGTCCCAAAATGAGGCAAAACTGCACAATCATGGCGCAAAAAGTGAGCGATTTTTTCCGTTAGCGGTATAGTGAGTAAACCGGTTTACTTGCTGATTACATAACATACGATGTATTACAACAAGTTAGCCGCGAGTGCAGTGCCTGTTCTTCAGGCTGGCATGGATGCTGCAATGTCATACCTGGCGAGTAAATATCATTGTAGCGTTTACCCTGTTGCTGTGAATTAAGGGTTTATCTGACAGGTAAACCGGTTTACTAGATTGTAAATCGTGTCAGATAGCCTCTTTTTCGCGACCGGCTAAACATTTCCCACAGGCGTTGATGGGAGTGATCCAATGCAGCAATTACAAGCTCTTCCGGCCCGGGTGGAGATGATTAACATCACCAAAACCTACGGCTCAATTCGTTCTCTGCGTGGCGTCAATCTGCAGCTGGCCCCCGGTGAAGTGCTCGGTCTGGTGGGCGACAACGGCGCCGGCAAATCGACGCTGACCAAAGTGCTGTCCGGCGCGGTGATCCCTACCAGCGGCGCGATCCGCATTGATGGCGAACAGCAGCACTTCAGCAATCCGGCGGATTCGCGCCGTTGCCATATCGAAATGGTTTATCAGGATCTGTCGCTGTGCGACACGGTCGACGTGGCCGGTAACCTGTTCATGGGCCGCGAACCGACCAGACGCATCCTCGGCGTGCCGTTTCTCGATCAGGCCACAATGCATGCGCAGGCGCGTGAGATGCTGAAAGGTCTGGGCATCTCGATTCCTGATACCCGTCTGCTGGTGCGTAACCTCTCCGGCGGGCAGCGTCAGGCGATTGCCATCGCCCGTGCCGCCGCGTTCGATCCTAAAGTGCTGATTATGGATGAACCCACTGCCGCGCTGGCGGTAGCGGAAGTCGAAGCGGTGCTGGAGCTGATTCGCCGCGTGTCGGCGCGTGGCGTCAGCGTGATCCTCATCACCCATCGGCTGCAGGATCTGTTCCTGGTGTGCGATCGCATCATGGTGATGTACGAGGGCACTAACGTCGCCGATCGCCGCGTGGCGGACACCAGCCTGAGCGATATCGTCAACCTGATCGTAGGTGAGAAATTTACCGCGCAGTCCGCGGCAGCACACTGAGGTAACAGGATGAGCATCATGAATTTAGGCAGTTCACGCATGATCCAGCACTCTCTGCCGCGCCGCTTGTTGCATAACCATTCGGGTGTGGTGAGCATCGCGCTGTTTTTTGTCTTTTGCTGCGTGGTGTTTTCGCTGATAACCAGCAACTTTCTTACCAGTACCAACTGGCTGAATATCATCCGGCAAAGTGCGCCGCTGCTGATCGTCGCCACTGCGATGACGCTGGTGATTACTACCGGCGGCATCGATTTGTCGGTCGGCTCGACGCTGGCGCTGGTGGGCGCGCTGTCGGCCATTGCGCTCAATAACTGGGGCCTGCCGTGGCCGGTAGTGCTGCTGGGCGGGCTGCTGCTCGGCGCGCTGGTGGGTGCTATCAACGGCTTCTTTATCGCCTGGGAAGGAATACCGGCATTTATCGTCACGCTGGCCACGCTGGCAGTGGTGCGCGGCATCGCGCTGCTGGTGACGCAGGGCTATTCGATTCCGGTGCCGGCTGACAGCCTGTTCACCTTTATGGGTCGCGCCTGGGTGCTGGGGATTCCCATGCCGGCGCTGATCGGCATCGTGGTGCTGCTGGCCGGTCACATTGTGCTTAATCACCTGCGCTTTGGCCGCTACGTCACCGCCATCGGTGCCAACGCGGAAGGCGCACGGCGCAGCGGTATCAATACCAAAGCGGTGACCATGAAAGTGTACATTCTCAGCGGCATGGCGGCGGCGCTGGCTGGCATGATCATCACCGCGCGCCTCGGCAGCGGCTCCTCTAACCAGGGCGAAGGTTTTGAACTGCAGGTGATTGCGGCGGTGGTGCTGGGCAGTACCAGCCTGTTTGGCGGCTTTGGAACCGTGATCGGTACGCTGCTCGGCGCGCTGTCGATTGCCATTATCCAGAACGGCCTGATTTTATCGCATATCTCACCGTTTTATACCCAGATCGCCACTGGCACCATCATTCTGCTCGCCATCTGGCTCAACACCCGCATTCTCAACCCGAGCCGCGCGCCCGCCAAAGGATAGCCCATGAAAGGATCAATTTTTCGCCATGCGGATCCGTTGCCGCTCGGCGTCAGCAGCGGTCAGGTGATGACGGTGCTCGGTCCGCTGCCGGTGGCGGAGATGGGCGTCACGCTGATGCACGAGCACATTTTACTGGATGCCTCCGGTAAATGGGTGCCGCCCTGCTGCTGTAGCGACCGCCACATTGCTGAAATGCCGGTGCGCATCGAGAACCTCGGCGAGCTGTCGCTCAACCCGCTGATGAGTCGCGACAACTGCCAACTGTTTGACGTCGATACCGCGATTGACGAGCTGATGAAATACCGCGCGCTGGGCGGCGAAACGGTGATCGATCCGACCAATATCGGCATCGGCCGCGATGGTAAAGCGCTGCAGCGCATCGCCCGTCTCACCGGCCTGAATATTGTGATGGGCACCGGCCTGTATCTGGAGCCGTCGCATCCGAAGTGGGTAAAAACCATCAGCGTGGAACAGCTGACCGACAAGCTGATTTATGACCTCGGCGGACTGCCGGAGAAGCCGGAGGTGCTGGCCGGGCTGATCGGTGAAATCGGCATCTCCAGCCGCTTCACGCCCGATGAAGAAAAATCGCTGCGTGCCGCCGGACGCGCCAGCGCGGCCACCGGCGTGCCGATTCAGGTGCATCTGCCGGGCTGGGAGCGGCTCGGCCATAAGGTGCTGGATATTCTGGCGCAGGAAGGTGCCGATCTGCGCCACACCGTGCTGTGTCACATGAACCCCAGCTTTGCCGACAAAACCTACCAGCGCGAGCTGGCAGATCGCGGCGTGTTCCTCGAATACGACATGATCGGCATGAGCTACTACTACGCCGACGAATCGGCGCAGTCACCTTCCGATGAGGAGAACGCGCGCGCCATTTGCGCACTGATCGACGACGGTTATCTGCCGCAGATTTTGCTGTCGCAGGACGTGTTCCTGAAGACCATGCTGACGCGCTACGGCGGTCACGGCTATGGCTACATCCTCAAACATTTTGTGCCGCGCCTGAAACGTCATGGCGTCAGCGGCGAACAACTCGAAACCCTGATGATCACTAATCCGCAACGGGTGTTTGGCGGATAAACGGAGAAGTTGGCATGCAAAAGAACGTCTTGCTGGTCGGTGAATCCTGGACCAGTACCGCAACGCACGTAAAAGGCTTTGATCAGTTTGCTACCGCCACCTGGCACAGCGGTGCGGCGGATTTTCTTGCCGCGCTGCAGGAGAGCGCCTATGCCGTCACGCATATGCCGGCCCATGCCGCCGCCACTGATTTTCCGCAGACGCTGGAGGATTTGCAGCGCTGGGACGTGATTATTCTGTCCGATATCGGTGCCAATACCCTGCTGCTGCATCCGGACACCTGGCTGAAAAGCCGGCGCACACCCAATCGCCTGGCGCTGATTCACGACTATGTTGCCGCGGGTGGCGCATTAATGATGGTAGGCGGCTATTACAGTTTTCAGGGGATTAACGGCGGCGCACGCTATCGCAATACGCTGGTGGAGAAAGTGCTGCCGGTGCGCTGTCTGGCCTGGGACGACCGCATCGAAACGCCGGAAGGCAGTTACGCTGAGGTGACAACGTCACACAAAGTGGTTACCGATCTTCCCGGCGACTGGCCGTGGCTGCTCGGTTACAACGAAGTGGAGATGCAGCCGGAAGGCACACTGCTGGCCACCGTGGCGGGCACCGGTCATCCGCTGCTGGCGGTGCGCGAATATCAGCAAGGCCGCTCGCTGGTGTGGACCAGTGACATGTCAGCCCACTGGCTGCCGGAAGAGTTCAGCCGCTGGCCGGGCTATCGCCAGCTGTGGATCAACTGCCTCGACTGGCTGACGGAGCGTGACTGATGCCAGCGCGCTCACTGCCTCTGGCGCAGCAGCTGCTGAGCTTTGACACCATCAATCCACCGGGCAATGAGCTCGCCTGTGTGCAATTCCTCGCCGCGTGGCTGCAGGAGCAGGGCTTCGTGGTCGAACTGACGGGGTTTGGCGAGCAGCGCGCCAACCTGATCGCCCGCCTGCCGGGCCAGATGCCGGGCAAACCGCTGGCCTTTACCGGCCATCTGGACACCGTGCCGCTGGGTAATCAGCCATGGCAGTTTGATCCCTTTGGTCACGACATCGATGGCGACCGGCTCTACGGGCGCGGCGCCAGCGATATGAAAGCGGCGGTAGCGGCGTTTGTGCTGGCCTGCGTGCAGCACAAAGCGGCGATTATGGCCGGGCGCGGCGTGGTGCTGCTGCTGACCGGCGGTGAAGAGACCGGCTGCCACGGTGCGCAGGCGCTGATCGCGGCCGGGCAGTTGCCTGAAGTTGGCGCGCTGATCGTGGGCGAGCCGACCGCCAACCAGCCGGTGATCGGCCACAAAGGCGCGCTGTGGCTGCGCTGCGAAACGCGTGGTAAAACCGCGCACGGAGCCATGCCGGAGCTGGGTATCAACGCCATCTACCTGGCGGCTGATGCGCTGGGTAAAATTCGTCACTTTTCTCCGGGCGCGCCGCATCCGCTGATGAAACAGCCGACGCTGAACGTCGGCCGCATTGAGGGCGGCCTCAACATTAACTCGGTACCGGACCGCGCCGCGTTTGATGTGGATATTCGCAGCGCACCCAACCTGCAACACGCGGTAATTCGCCAGCAGCTGGCAACTTTTCTCGGTGACAGCGTGCACATCAGCACGCTGGTCGATCTGCCGGCGGTGCTGAGCCCGGAGCGGCACCAGTGAATTCAGTCGGTGTACCGTGCCTGCGAAGCCGTGACGGAGCAACCTGCGGAAGCGCGCATCGTGCCCTATTTTACCGATGCCTCGCTGCTGCTGCCGGCGCTCGGCGATCCGCCCTGCATCATTCTCGGTCCCGGTGAGCCGACGCAGGCGCACCAGACCGATGAATACTGCCTGGTGAGCCGTCTGAGCGAGGCTGAGCAGATTTACGGGCAGCTCATTGCTGACTGGATGCGCTGAGTGCCGCTGATGCGCTAAAAACGGATTTTTTCCCTCTGCGCCGCCGGAAACGCGCAGCAGCCTGTTACACTCGTCGGCTATAACAACTTTTTAACGTCAGCGGCGCAGTGTGCTGGCGTTATTACGCAGGATAGTCGCGGTTATGCCCGTCAATTTTGACCTCAACGATCTCTACGCCTTCCGCGCGCTGGTGGAGTACGGCAACTTTCGTCTGGCGGCGGAGTCAATCTGCCTGTCGCAGTCAGCGCTCAGCCGCAGAATTGAGAAGCTGGAAGCGGCGCTCGGCACCCGGCTGTTTGACCGCACCACGCGGCGCGTCACGCTAACGCTGTATGGCCAGAACTTTGCTCAGCGCTCGGAGCAGCTGCTGGATAATGTCGAATCGATGCTGGCCGACGTCGAGCGCGCCAGCCAGGATCGCACCGGCCTGATCACCGTCGCTACCGTGCCCTCGGGCGCTTACTATTTTATGCCGGAGGTGATCCGCCGCTTTCAGGCGCGTTACCCGCGCGTGCGCATCAAGCTGATTGATAGCAGCGTCGGCAACGTGATGGATGCAGTGAGCAGTGGACAGGCCGATTTCGGTATCTGTTTTGCGCGTAATATACCGCCGGAGCTCACCTTTACGCCGCTGGTGGAAGATGTCTACGTCGCCGCCTGTCGCCACGATCATCCGCTGGCGACGCGCCAGCAGCTCAGCTGGCAGGAGTATTTTGCGCAGGATTATGTGGCGCTGGATAGGGTGTCCGGTAACCGCAATCTGCTGGACAGTGCGCTGGCGCATCTCACGCCCGCCCGGCAAAGTATCTGCGAAACGCGCCATGTCACGACGCTGCTGGGGATGGTAGAAGCGGGCATCGGTATTGCTGCCGTGCCCGCGATGTCGATGCCGGCGAACGGGCATCCGCTGCTGCGCCAGCTGGCGCTGACCGATCCACAGGTCACCCGTTCGGTAGGATTAATTCGCCGCAGCGGACGTATGCAATCTTACGTCGCTGCGGAGCTGGAAAAGCTGATTATCGAACAGTCTCAGCACGCTTAACGCGCGGTTTGCAACGTCAGCGCGCGGCGGCGATACAGGTACAGCGTCGCCAGCAGCGCACAAATCGCCGCAAAGCTCATCCAGTAGCCCGGTGACGCTTTGTCGCCGGTGTATTCGATCAGCGCGGTAGACACCACCGGCGTGAAGCCACCAAACAGCGCGGTTGCCAGGCTGTAGGCCAGCGAGAAACCGGCGACGCGCACTTCTGCCGGCATCACTTCAGTCAGCGCCGGGATCATCGCACCGTTATACAGGCCGTAAATAAACGACAGCCACAGCAGCACGCTCAGCATCATGCTGAAGGTCGGCGTCTGCGCCAGCAGCGTCAGTGCCGGATAGGCGGTCGCCAGCGCCAGCAGCGTCATCGCCAGCAGCACCGGTTTACGCCCAAAGCGGTCCGACAGCGCCCCGCCAATTGGCAGCCAGATAAAGTTGGAGATCGCCACCAGCAGCGTCACCAGCAGGCTGTCCGAGGCGCTCAGCATCAGCACTTTTTTGCCGAAGGTGGGCGCATAGACGGTAATGAGGTAGAACGCGGTGGTGGTCATCGCCACCATCAGCATCCCGGCAATCACCACCGGCCAGTTCTGTAACAGAGTACTAAATACCTGACGCATATCCAGATGATGACGGCGCGCGCTGAACTCCTGCGTTTCCTCCAGACGGCGACGCAGAATAAAGATAAACGGCACGATCAGGCAGCCAAACAGGAACGGAATACGCCAGCCCCAGGCGCTGATGGCGCTCTGCTCCAGCGCGGCATTGAGCGCGAAGCCCATCGCGGCAGCGACCATGATGGCAACCTGCTGACTGCCGGATTGCCAGCTGGTGTAGAAACCTTTGCGCCCCGGTGTGGCAATCTCTGCCAGATAAACCGACACGCCACCCAGTTCTGCCCCGGCCGAGAAGCCCTGCAGCAGACGACCAATCAGCACCAGCAGCGGCGCCCACAGGCCAATCGACTGGTACGACGGAATCAGCACAATCAGGAAGGTGCCCGCCGCCATGATCGACAGTGTGACGATCAGCCCTTTGCGCCGGCCAACCTTATCGATATAAGCGCCCAGCACAATCGCGCCAATCGGCCGCATCAGGAAGCCGGCACCAAACACCGCAAAGGTCATCATCAGCGACGCGAATTCGCTGCTGGCGGGGAAAAAGGTGTGCGCGATATAGGTGGCATAGAAACCGAACAGAAAGAAATCGAACTGTTCGAGGAAGTTGCCGGAGGTGACGCGGAAAATAGCGCCAACCCGGGCTCGGGTGGTCATCGGTAAGGCAGAGGAATGCATAAGTATCTCCAGTTTGTCCCTGGCGCTGTTATCAATCGCGCCTGCTTCGGAAGACTGGATCAGAACGTTAAGGTTAATAAGCGCAATAAACGCATGGCGTGATGCGTCTGACGCATTAATCGCTGCCGGCAACGGGCCGCCCCCAATATTAACAATGAGTTAACAAAGCCAGCCGCGTTTTTACTCCGCTCAGGCCCGCGGGCACCACAATACAGATTTGTGACCGGCTTCAAGCCGCCCACCGTGAGCCTGGCGCATCACAGAATTAACACATCTCTTTTTTCGCATATGTAGTTGACTTCATCACGTCGCCGCACCACACTGTCGGCTTTCCATCCAGGAGGTATTATGTCGCCGCTAACGCCACTGCAGCTGTTTAAAAACCTTTCCGATGAGACGCGTCTGACGCTGGTGCTGCTGCTGAAAGAACGTCAGGAGCTGTGCGTGTGCGAGCTGTCTGCCATCCTGCAACTGCCGCAGCCGAAGATTTCCCGTCATCTGGCGCTGTTACGCAACAGCGGTTTGCTGAGCGATCGCCGTGACGGCAAGTGGATCCACTATCGCCTTTCGCCGCATATGCCGGTGTGGGCAGCGACGGTGATCGAACAGGCATGGCAATGTCAGCGCGATGCGATCCATGCCCTGCTGCTGCCGGTGCAGCGCGACCAGCTGACCACCGATGGCCGGGCGGTGTGTCTGTAAAAAATTTTACTCATACATATTCGATTTTCCACATATGAAATGAACTCAACCTGACTTTCCGGAGGAAACATGCTGCTGGCAGGGACTATTTTCGCCATTACTTTACTGTTGGTGATCTGGCAACCGCGCGGGCTGGGCATTGGCTGGAGCGCCAGCGCCGGCGCGCTTCTGGCGCTGCTGACAGGCGTGGTGCATCCCGGCGATATCCCGGCGGTGTGGCAGATTGTCTGGAACGCCACCGCCACCTTTATCGCGGTGATCATCATTAGCCTGCTGCTTGATGAGGCCGGCTTTTTTGCCTGGGCGGCGCTGCACGTGGCGCGCTGGGGCGGTGGCAGCGGTAAAAAATTATTCTCCTTTATTATCCTGCTGGGTGCCGCAGTCGCCGCGCTGTTTGCCAATGACGGAGCCGCGCTGATTCTGACGCCTATCGTGATCGCGATGCTGCTGGCGCTGGGTTTCAGCCGGGGGGCCACGCTGGCGTTTGTCATGGCGGCCGGGTTCATCGCCGATACCGCCAGCCTGCCGCTGGTGGTGTCCAATCTGGTTAACATCGTCTCCGCCGACTATTTCCGGCTCGGCTTTGGCGATTACGCCGCCGTGATGGTGCCGGTCACGCTGGCGGCGGTGCTGGCGACATTGCTGATGCTGCATCTGTTTTTCCGCAAAGAGCTACCGCTCAGCTACGATCGCGCCCGGCTGACGTCGCCCGCGGCGGCGATTCGGGATCGAGCTACTTTCCGCGCGGGATGGCTGGTGCTGCTCTTGTTGCTGGTCGGCTTTTTTGCCCTTGAGCCGCTGGGCGTACCGGTAAGTGCCGTGGCCGCCGCAGGCGCACTGATGCTGTGGCTGGTGGCGCGGCGGGGTCAGCGGATTGATACGCGTAAAGTGCTGCGCAGCGCGCCGTGGCAGATTGTGGTGTTTTCGCTCGGCATGTATCTGGTGGTGTATGGTTTGCGCAACGCCGGGCTGACCGTCTGGCTCACCGGTTTGCTGAATAGTTTTTCTGCGACCGGCCTGTGGGGCGCAACGTTTGCCACGGGCTTCTTCAGCGCCCTGCTCTCCTCCATCATGAACAATATGCCGACGGTGCTGGTGGGCGCCCTGGCGATTGATGCCAGCTCGGCGCACGGCGTGGTGCGCGAGGCGATGATTTACGCCAACATTATCGGCTGCGATCTGGGCCCGAAAATCACGCCGATTGGCAGTCTGGCAACGCTGCTGTGGCTGCACGTGCTGGCGCAAAAAGAGATTCGCATCAGCTGGGGCTACTATTTTCGCGTCGGCATCACTCTGACGTTACCGGTGCTGGCCGTGACGCTGGCAGCGCTGGCGCTGCGCCTTTCCCTTTGACCGTTAAGAGACTGACAATGACTAACATTACGATCTATCACAACCCGGACTGCGGCACCTCGCGCAATACGCTGGCACTGATTCGCAACAGCGGCGTCGAGCCCACCATTGTGCTTTATCTGGTTACGCCGCCCACGCGTGAAACGTTGCAGCAATTGATCGACGCCATGGGAATTGGCCTGCGCGCGCTGGTGCGTCAAAACACCGACGCCTGGCAGGCGCTGGGGCCCGCACGTGAGACGCTGAGCGATGAGCAACTGCTGGATGCCATGCTGGCGCAGCCGATTCTCATCAACCGCCCGATTGTGGTGACGCCACTGGGAACGCGTCTGTGCCGTCCTTCTGAGCAGGTGCTGGATATCCTGCCCGATGCGCAGCGCGGTCCGTTTACTAAAGAGGATGGTGAGGTGGTGATTGATGCGCAGGGCCGGCGCGTCAGTCTTTAATCGGTCAGAAATCGTCCCGGATAATCTGCTTCAATCGCGTGCACCTGGTCATAACGGCCAAACAGGCGATAGCGATTGCGGGCAATCAGGTTGTAGAGCAGATTAGTGAGCCCGTCCGGCAGATAACGCAGAACGCCGCAGGCGCGCCACGGCCAGGGCAGCGATTGCATAATGCGACAGATGGCCTGCGCGCGCAGCCAGTGCTGCCCATCGCGCAGTAACACGATGGTGCGGATGTTATCGTGCGGTAATCCGGCGCGCTGCAGCAGCTGTTTGCCGCGCTCGCTCTGGATCGCCGCAAAGTGATAATCGCGCGGCAGGCGGTGGCGCAGCAGAAAAATCACCCAGGCATTGCACAGCTTGCATTGTCCATCATAAAGAATGATCGACTGGCCGGACTCGGGTTGCACGGATAATGACACCTGACCTCCGCATTACAGATACAAAAAAACCGGTGAGGCGACACGCCCCACCGGTTCTATTATATGTCACTTATCAGAAGCTGACTTTCACGCCCGCCACAGCGCTGGTGAGCGCGGTTTCAGGCGCATCAGAATTGCGCGAGAGTCTGCAGTGTTTCAGGATTTTGCTGCACCATGCGAATCAGCAGTACGGCCTGAGCGTTAGGTTTTGCCCTGCCCTGCTCCCAGTTCTGATAGGTGGTTTCGCCCGTGTGAAGATAGTGCGCAAAAACGGCCTGTGACAGGTTAAGCTTTTCGCGCACGTCGCGCAGCTCCTGCGGCGCAATGGTGACAGGCGCGCGCTTACTGACCTTATAGGTCTTGAGCGTGATTTTTCCGTCCTGGTGGTCTTTCAGCTCCTGCATACCCGCCATCAGCTCACTGAAAATATCGCGTTCAGTCATGTCTCAGCCCCTTTTTGATCACGTTCAGCGCCTCCGCCAGGGCATCGCGCTGTTGTTTGGTCAGATCGTCGCGTTGATCTTTATCATATATGCTGAACAGGATGAACTGGCCTTTTTCATTCGTCCAGTAATAGATAACTCTAATCCCGCCCCGCGATCCCTTGTTCCGGCGTTCATCCCTGAAACGAACTTTACGAAGCCCGCCCGTATCGGGAATGACGTCGCCCTTTTCGGGGTCGGCCAGCAACATATTCTGAAACAGCCTGAATTGATCGTCGCTCAGGTAATCTGCCCGGTATTTCTGAAAGCTGGAAAGCTCAATAAACGTCGCTTGCATGGCCCTTTCCCTGTCCCCATCTAAGGGACATCATATCCCCATATTGGGGATAGTTCAACTCAAGTAAAAAAGAAAGGGCCCCCATTACGGGAGCCGTTCATTATCAGAAACTGACTTTTACGCCCGCCACCGCGCTGGTGTCGCTGTAGCTGTGATTGCCCAGCTGCTGCGCCACGCCGCCCCACAGGTTGACGTTCGCGTTCAGCCGCGCGTCCACGCCCAGCTTCACCTCGGCGGCGTTACGCGTGCCCGCCTGCTGGATGTTGACGCCGTTCAGCGCGGTGCCGAACGCCTTGCTGTTGTGCAGCCAGTTCGCCTCGGCGTACGGCTCGATGGCGCTCTGCGACTGCGGGTCGAGCAGCGTGCGCAGCGAGGCGCGCACGCCCAGGCGGCTCTGCAGGTTGTCCTGACCGGTGGCCTGCACGCGGCTGCCGTTCTGCTCTTTCACGTCGTCCGCCTTCACGCCCTGCCAGTTGAGCTGCGCCTGCGGACGCAGCCACAGGCTGGTGCTGTCGCTCAGCGTTGCCACTTCGGCGCGGTAGCCGCCGGCCAGCGACGCGCTGATGCCTTTCGACTTGTACGACTGCTGGCCGATGTCATCGCCCTTCACGCTGTTGTTAAACCAGCCGTAGCTCAGTGAGCTGTCGACGAACGCGCCGCTCTGCTCCGCCGCGTTCTGCTGCCAGCTGCCGTACACGCCCAGGCTGTAGCCGTTCACCTGGCCTCTGGACTGGTAGCCGCTTACCGCCGAGCGCGATTTGCTCTGCGCGTTGCCGTAGCCGGCCATCGCGCCGAGGCGCAGGCTGTCGCTGCCGGTCAGCGTGCCGCTCGCCACGTCGCCGCCCAGCTGGATGGCGTAGCGGTTGGTGTCGGACTTCAGCTGGCCGCTGCTGTCTTTCACCCGGCTGTGGCCGGCGCTGTTGTGCAGCCACAGGCGCGTGCTCTGCTGCTGGCCGTTCGCGTCGGTGTAGAAGGTTTCCGCCGGACGGTCGTCCATGCCGGTGGTAAACAGCGTGTTGGCCGCCGCGAGGTTGGCGCTGTAGCTCGCCGCTTCCGGACGCACGATCATGTTGTGCTGATTTACCGGCGGTTCGACGATCTGGCCGCCCTCGCCTTCGCCCGGCGTCACCACCGGATCGGGCTCGCTGCCGTTTTTATCGCTCACCAGATACCAGCCGTGCTGATCCGCGCCCTTCACCAGGTTGTAGTCATAGGCACCGGCGACAATACGCCCTTTCTGACGGAACTCGCCGTTGTTAGCGCCGTCCACCTGAATGATGTTCAGGCCCTGGATAGTCTGCGCGCCGCTGCCGCCGGCGTTGTTGACCACCACGTCGGTGCTGCCGCTGCTGTCGCCGAGGATGTGCAGCTTATCGCTGGCGGAGTTGTCGTCGCCCAGCGCCGCGTTCATCACCAGCGTGCTGTTGTCGCCGCTGTAGTTGCCGTTCACCGTCAGGGTGCTGAAGCCGGCGCCGTCGTGGGTGAAGTTCAGCGTGCTGTTGCTGGCGTTGAGCGTATCGACGCTGCTGTCGCCGGTGATGTTCCACTGGCTGTTGTCGTTCAGCGTCAGCATATTCAGGCCGGATGACGCGCCGGTCCACACCGAGCTGCCGCTCAGGTTGATCTGGCTGTCCTGCGTCTGGCTGCGGTCAATGTCTACGTTGCCTTCAAACAGCGAATGGTTGCTGCCGTTCAGCACCACCGAGCCGGCGGTCGAACCTTCTGCGGTGTTATAACCGGTTTTCAGCAGCGTGCTGCCGCTCAGCACTGAATTATCCGCGTCGATATTCATGCTGGTGCCGGTCAGCACATTAACGGCGGTGCCATCGGTGGCGGTGATAGCGGTATTCGCCAGTTTAATATCAGCCATCGTTCTTTGCTGTTTGGAAACAATGCCGGTGGCATTTTCGCCGGAAACGGAAATAGTCGAATTCGTCAGAGAAAGAGTATTTGCTGAACTGGACTGATATAAACTCGCCATACTTACTGCAGCATTAAAACCCTCAGAGTCCGTACCGCTTTTTTGAATGGTAATATTGCTACCGCTGAATGTACTGCCATCCTGAACTTCAATGCCATAACCCCCGCTGCGCGCCTGCACGGAAACGTTTTCAGCGTTCATTGTTCCTGAAAGTGCTGACATAAGCGCTGCGTCATTCGCATCGGTAACAATCGTTACATTTTTGAGGCTGGCATTGCCGCCATATGTGGAAACAACTGCATACCCGGCATCCTGGCCCATTTCGATACGGCTGTCGGAGAGATTCATGACGCTGCCTTCATCACTCACCGATGCTCCGTTAGCCTGGCCTGTAACTTTTACTGCGGTGTTCGATGCGTTAAGGCTTGCTCCGCTGTTGTTTCTCAGGCCGTCCGCCCCTGCGCCACTGGTTACAATGGTGGTGTCGATAATATTTAACTGCGTGCCCTGACCAGATGAAACAATACCGTAAGCGGCATTCCCGGCGGTACTGACGCTGGTTCCGGAGACGTTGAGCTTTGCCCCACCTGCTGCAAATACTCCATAAGCCTTATCTCCGGAGGTGGTAACTTTCCCGTCCGTCAGCGATATTTCCGTGCCGCTATTATTCGCGTATACACCATAGGACTGAGTACCACTGGTGGTAACCTGCACACCGCGGGTATTGAGCATGGCGCCTGTCGTCGCCACCAGAGCGTAAGCCTTGGTGCCGCTGGTGGTCACACTGCCCCCCGCAAGGTCGATCAGCGAACCCTCTGCGCGGGAATAAGCACCGTACGCGCCGTCGCCGTGAGTGACATAGTCTGTATCAGTACTGTTTATGATACCGCCAGAAGAGGCGTAGGCGGCGTAGGCGTTCTGGCCGGAGGTTTCCACCTTAGTGCCGTTGGTCTTCACCGCGCCGGTCAGGCTGGCCACCACACCGTAGCCGCCGGTGCCGGTGGTGGTCACGCTGCCGCGCGTCATCTCCGCAGAGGCAGCGCCGGCGGTGGAAAACACACCGTAGCCGCTGGTGCCCGCATTCAGCACCGTCACATCCGTGGCGCTTGCCTTGCCGCCATTCTGCACCAGCAGTCCATAGGCTTTGTCACCGGTCGCCTGCAGCGTCTGATTATTCAGTTCAACCGGCTGCGCCGGATCGCTGATGGTGGCACCGTTGGCCGCCAGCGCCGCCGGTGAACCGGCCAGCAGCAGCGCCGAGCCCAGCGCGCCGCCGATCAGTGCTGATTTATTCGCCGTTTTGCCGGAGCAGGATGATTTGACTTTGCCGCGCGCCAGTTCCGAGGTGACGACATAACATTGCAGGGCATAATTCCAGATAACGCGATAGCTCTTGTTCATACTCTTTTCCTGATTCAGGTTAAATCAATCCCTTCCGGCAATAAGCGGAATAAGCGGTTATTAACGGACAGGCGCGGAATACACAGCCATCACGCTATTTACGGTGACGCGCTGTCTGACCGGCCTTAATTAATCTCTGCCAGAGCGGCTGATGGGAAAATATTCGCAAAATCGCGGAAGGGTGAATATGAGAGCACCGGAATACGGCTGTAGTCACAGGACTACAAAAAGTAAGTCGCCGCGCTATGTTCCAGATCAATAAATGCTGTGTTAACACGTCAGGTGAGCAGTAAACAAAAGCGGAGAACGCGGGCGGGCATAAAAAAACGGCCCCCGTGGCGGGAGCCGTTGTTCATCAGAAGCTGACCTTCACGCCGGCGATGGCGCTGGTGTCGCTGTAGCTGTGGCTGCTCAGCTGCTGCGCTACGCCGCCCCACAGGTTGACGTTGGCATTCAGCGTGGCATCGACGCCCAGCTTCAGCTCACCGGCGTTGCGCGTACCGGCCTGATGGATGGTAACGCCGTTCATTGAGGTGCCCAGCGCGCGGGTGTTGTGCACCCAGCTGGCCTCGACGTACGGCTCCACGCTGCGCCCCTGGTCCAGCGCAGAGCGCAGTGAGGCGCGCACGCCGACGTGGCTCTGCAGGTTATTTTCGCCGGTGCCGCGCACGCGGGTGCCGTTGCCTTCCGTCAGGTCATCGCCCTTCACGCCCTGCCAGTTCAGCATCGCCTGCGGACGCAGCCAGAAGCCGGTCGACTCGGAGAGCGTCGCCACTTCGGCGCTATAGCCGCTGGCCAGCGACGCCAGGATGCCCTTCGACTTGTAGGACTCCTCGCCGATGTCCTCGCCCTTGATGCTGTTGTCGAACCAGCTGTAGCTCAGCGTGCTGTCGATAAACGCGCCGCTGCGCGCCGCCGCGTTCTGCTGCCAGGTACCGTAAATACCCAGGTTGTAGCCGTGCACCTGACCGCGCGACTGATAGCCGCTCACCGCCGAGCGCGATTTGCTCTGCGCGTTGCCGTAGCCGGCCATCGCGCCGAGGCGCAGGCTGTCCGTGCCGTGCAGCGTGCCGGTCGCCACGTCGCCGCCCAGCTGGATGGCGTAGCGGCTGGTGTCGGTTTTCAGCTGGCCGCTGCTGTCTTTCTGATGGTTGTGACCGCCGCTGTTGCGCAGCCACAGGCGGGTGTGCTGCTGCCGGCCGTTCGCGTCCGTGTACTGCGTGACGCCCGGGCGGTCGTCCATGCTGGTGGCGAACAGCGTGTTGGCCGCCGCGATGTTGGCGCTGTAGCTCGCCGCTTCCGGGCGCACGATCATATTGTGCTGCTCCGCCGGCGGCGCGATGATGTCACCGCCGGTGCCTTCGCCCGGTGCGGTCACCGGATCGGTATTAACCGGATCGGTCTCGCTGCCGTTTTTGTCGCTCACCAGATACCAGCCGTGCTGATCCGCGCCTTTTACCAGGTTGTAGTCATAGGCACCGGCGACAATACGCCCTTTCTGACGGAATTCGCCGTTGGTCGCGCCGTCCACCTGAATCAGCTGCAGGCCCTGAATGGTCTGCGCGCCGCTCCCGCCGGCGTTGTTCACCACCACGTCAGTATTACCATTCACGTCACCCAGCACGTGCAGCCGGTCGGTGGCCGAGGTGTCACCGCCCAGCGCCGCGTTCATCACCAGCGTGGCGTTGTCCGCCGTGTAGTTGCCGTTGACGGTCAGCACCGTGAAGTTCGCGGTGTTGTGCGCCACGTTGATCACGCTGTTACTGGCCGTCAGCGCATCCACGCTGCTGTTGTCCATGATGTTCCACTGGCTGTTGTCGCTGAGCGTCAGCGTATTCAGGCCGCTGGAGGCACCGGTCCACACCGAGCTGCCGCTCAGGTTGATCTGGCTGTCGGCGGTCTGGCTGCGGTCGATGTCCACGTCACCGACGAACAGCGAGTGGTTGCTGCCGTTCAGCACCACCGAGCCGGCGGTTGAACCTTCTGCTGTGTCATAGCCGGTTTTCAGCAGCATGCTGCCGCTCAGCAGCGAATTATCGGCGTCGATATGCATGCTGGTGCCGGTCAGCACGTTGACGGCGGTGCCGCCGGTCGCGGTGATGGCGGTATTCGCCAGTTTTATATCCGCCAGCGTGGTTTGATACTGCGATAGAATACCGGTGGCGTTTTCGCCGGACACATTAATATCGGAATCGCTCAGGGAAAGAGTATTCCGTGGATCCGGATAATATAAATTCAGCATGTTGATGGCTGCGTTAAAGCCTTGAGAATCTGTGCCGCTTTTTTCAATGGTAACGTTATTACCCTTAAATGTGCCTCCGTCCTGAACTTCAATGCCGTAACCGCCGCTGCGCGCCAGTATGGAAACATTCTCAGCATTGATATTGCCTGAATATCCTGGAGCCAGGGCTGCATTGTCCGCATCAGTGATAATATTAACGTTTTTCAGGTTGGTGGTTGCACTGTAATTGCTTAAAGCAGCGTATCCGCCATCCTGGCCGATGTTGATTCGGCTGTCAGAGAGACTGAGCACCGTTCCGGAACCACTGGCGGCCACGCCTGAACCATTGCCGGTAACTTCTATTTCAGAGTTCGACGCATTCAGCGTCGATTTTGGATCTGCAAGCAGGCCATTAGCACCGGTGCCAGTAACCACAAATGTACTGTTGTCCACGTTGAGCACAGAACCCTCGCCGCTGGCGTAGCCGCCGTGTGCATTCCGGCCAGAAGTGCTGACGTGGGCATCTGAGGCGGTCATCGTCCCCGAGCCACCGACGTACAGACCGTGGGCATCCTGCCCGCCGGTCGCAACCTGCACGCCGCTGGCGTTGAGTTTGCCACCGGAAATCGCTGCCAGACCGTAGGCATTGGTACCGCTGGTCGTTACTGCTCCGCCTGCCAGCGTAACTTCTGTCCCGGCCAGGTTAGCAAAAACACCAAAGGACTGGTCGCCATGGGTGACCACATTTACGCCATCCGCAGTCAGGCTGCCGCCGGAACCCGCCACCAAACCATAAGCCTTGGTGCCACTGGTGGTGACGCTGCCGCCTGTGATATCGATCAGCGAACCCGCAGCGCGCGAATAAACACCATAGGCACTGTCGCCGTGCGTTATATAGTCTGCGTTCTGGCTGTTAATGATACCGGCCGAAGAAGCGTAGGCGCCGTAGGCGGTTTTTCCGCTGGTTTCTACACGGGTGCCATCAAGTTTTAATGTGCCGGTCAGGCTGGCGACCACGCCGTAGCCGCCATCGCCCGTGGTTTGCACGCTGCCGCGCGTCATCTCAATCGCAGAAGACGCAAGGGTGGAGAATACACCGTAGCCGTTATTGCCATCATTGAGCACGATGACATCCGTGGCGCTGGCCTGCCCGCCATTCTGCACCAGCAGCCCATAACGATCGTTACCGGTCGCCTGCAGCGTCTGGTTGCTCAGTTCCAGCTTATCCTCAGGGCCGTTTACCATTGCGCCATGAGAAGAGGCCAGCGCCGCCGGTGAACCGGCCAGCAGCAGCGCCGAGCCCAGCGCGCCAATAATCAGTGATGATTTATTTGTCGCTGCACCAGAGCAGGAAGACTTCACTTTGCCGCGCGCCAGTTCCGAGGCCACGACATAACATTGCTGGGCATAATTCCAGATAACACGATAATTTTTGTTCATGCTTTTTCCTGATTCTGATTATGTCGAACCCGGACGGATACGACCTAACGGTTTAAACGGCGGCGATGCGATAAGAATTTTCTCCTCCACCTGATGCCGCAAAATAATTAAAGCTACGGGATTGGGCTGAATTCTAACGTTGAGACAGGTCTTGACCTCTTTAAGACCTGTCTCAAAACTAATCGCCAGACAAATAAAAACCATCAGGTTACGCTGTAGGCTGAGGACTACAGGTTTGCTCACCTTGAAATTTAAATAACTCAAAAACAATGCTTCCGCGCAACCTGAGTGCGCAGAGAATAAACGCCACATCTCCCATTGCAACCCGCAATGCAGCATGGTTAATTCAGCGTTTATTCATTTACCCGAATTACTGCATGTCTGGTTTATCACCTAAACACAACAACAACGACTAATTTATTTATCAAATAATTCACCTGGCGCAGATCTCATAACTTACCCATAACATCAACCATTCAAAGAGTTACGGTAAACCACTGTTATTTAATAACTAATTTTTTCGCCCTCAGATGCTATGTTAACTTTTTAAAAACTTACGAACCTTTAATCTTCAGCACTTAAGTTTAATAAACTCGCGCCGTTTATCCTTAGTGAATAATCTTTATGCTAAGCAGAAAAGTCGCAGGCGAGATTTTATCGTTGTAAATAAGACAGTCAGTAATCAGCTGTAAGTTATGGACTACATTTAAAAATAAACACCTGCAAACAGAATGGTCTTGAGTTGATTAAGATGCCGTTATATAAGTGTGCTTTTGAACGAGCGTGCTCAGATTAATTAAGAGAAAGGCAGTGCGTATGGCTAACTTTGTTATTGTTGATGATCATCCTATTGTGCGCGTGGCGATACGGCTGGTGCTGGAAAATGCCGGACATCGTGTTTCAGCAGAGGCTGTTGATGGCGACAATATATTTAGCCTGATCAAAGAGAATGGCGCCGATGCGGCAATTATTGATATAGATCTGCCCGGCATTGATGGTATTGAAGCGGTCAGGAATCTTCGCACCGCGGGCTCATTAATTCCGGTGATTGTCATGAGCGGAAAAAACGCGGAATTTTACGCTTATGAGAGTAAAAAAGCCGGTGCCAATGGTTTTATCAGTAAAAAAAACAACCTCAATGATCTGACCCATGCCGTCGACGCGGTGCTGTCCGGCTATGGTTTTTTCCCGCTGCGCCTGAGTCATCAGGCGGAGGGCGATCAGCTGGTGCAGGATAGCGACAAGCTGCTGCTGCTGTCGCATCGCGAATACGAAGTGCTGCGCTACCTCGGTGAAGGCACCGAGATTGTCAAAATTGCCAACCGCATGAAGCTCAGCAATAAAACGGTCAGCACCTATAAAGCCAGACTGATGGAAAAGTTATCGCTCAAAAATCAAAAGGATTTGCTCGATTTCACCCGCCGGAACCAGATCAACTGATGCGACTTTTTTTCCTGTGCGCGCTGTACTGCGCGCTGCTGCTGGTCGCCCCACTGCGCGCGGCGGTGCAGCAGCTTAATTATCAGCCTAACGATTTGCCGACGATGCCCGCGCCGATGCTCAATGACAGCGACTGGCATTGGCTGGGGCAAAAGCGCGACAGCGTGATTGGCATCTATGGGCCGGATCGGCCACCGATGTTGCGCACCAATCCTGAGGGAAGAGTGTTTGGCTACATTCCCGATGCGGCTTACGCTGCGCTGCACAGCCTGGGTATCAGTTTTCGCGTCAAACATTACGACACCGCGCCCGAAGCCTTTGCCGCGCTGGCGCGCGAAGAGCTGGATATGATATTTGTGCCGGCCGGTGAAGCGGTGCCGGCGCATGTTAACGACACCATTAGCGTAACCGCGCTGAAAGCCAGCCCGGTTCGGGTGGTACGCAGCAGCAGTAACCCGCTGGCCGGTCAGGAGTTTTTACCCGGCCCGGCGATAACTTCCCCTTACAGCCAATTGCCGCAGGTCGCAATGGGTACGCTGCCCTATGCCGATGTGCCGGCGGTGGAAGCCTATTACCTGATTGAACGCAACTACCTGAATACGCTGACCATCGATCACATTCTGCCCGATCTCAGCTCGCCGTATCGCTTTGTGGTCAACAGTAAAGAACACGTGCTGGCGAGGGCGATGCGCATTGCGTTTGACGCCCTGCAGCGCCACGCGGCCGGTGAGATCATTGCCGCACGCTGGGATATCGCCAACATCACGCGCTTTGTCACCACGCCGCTGGCGCTGACGCCCACCGAGCAGGCCTGGCTGCAGACGCACAACCAAATCAACATGGCGGTCACGGACCTGGTGGCACCGTTCTTTATCAAAAACGCGCAGGGCGAAATCACCGGCATCGTGCCGGAGTTGCTCAACCTGATTGAAATGCGCACCGGGCTGAGCTTCAACTTTATTGAGATCAGCGACAGTCGTGATCTGACCGCGCGGATGAAACGCGGCGATGTCACGATTGCTGCACCGCTGATCTGGAGCCAGCAGCGCAGCCGTGACTTTTTGATGACCACACCGTTTATGTTCACGCCGGAAGTGCTGGTGACCAACACGGCCGCGCAGGATGCACCGCCAAAACGCGCCGCGCTGGTGCGCGAGCAGGATGCCTCCCACTGGTTCCTGAAAAAATATCCTGATGTGTCAGTGGATTATGTTGGCAATCCCAGCCTGGCGATGCAGTGGGTGGCGGATGGGCAAACCGACGCCACCATTAATACGCTGGTGGGCGCGCGCTATCTCTCCGAAGGTCTGTATCCCGGCAAACTGCGCTTAACCGAGCTGAAACCGGCACAGGAAGCGGCTATCGCCTTTGGCATCAGCCGCAGCGAGCCGGAACTGCAGGACATCATGAACAAAGCGCTGGCCGCGATTCCGGCTGGCATGATGACCGATGTATTAACCCACTGGCAGGCCACGCCCGCCGCGCATTTCGACACCTGGAAGCTGTACCGCAAAGAGTTTTATGTCGGCGCGCTGGGCGCAGCCACCATCATCGCCGTCACCTTTGTCTGGGCAGTGTTGCTGATGCGGCAGGTCAAACGGACGCGCCGCACCAAAGCGCTGCTGCGCCAGGAAATTCAGCTGCGCGATCGTCTGATCAATGGTCCGCCGCGGCCGTTTTATGTGGCCTCGCTGGATGGGATGATCGTGCACACCAATCCGGCGTTTACCCAGTTTTTCACCCCGGAAGAGCAAACCCATCTGGGCTATTCGCTATATGACTGTCGCCATCCGCTCTATCACGTGTGGCAGCAGATCGACAAAAACATCCAGCCCGGCGACATTCCGGAAGAAGCAGAATTTGTTATTGATGACGGGCGGCAAAAGCGCCATATCCGTCACTGGATGACGTCGTACACCGGCGATGAAGTGGGCAGCGGCGGGCTGATTTGCGGCTGGCAGGATGTCACCGACTACCTGCAATTGCTGGAAGATCTTTCGCTGGCGCGCGAAGCCACTGAGCTGGCCAGCCAGAGCAAAAGCGACTTCCTCGCCACCATGAGCCATGAAATTCGCACGCCGCTCAGCGCGGTGATTGGCCTGCTGGAACTGCAGACGCAGGAAGGCCGCGCCGATACCGAACTGATTCGCGTAGCGCACGAAGCGGCGGTCAGCCTGATGGATATCGTCGGTGATATTCTGGATATGGCGAAAATTGAGTCCGGCCGCATGACGCTGCAGCCGCAGTGGGTTAGCCTGCATGCGCTGGTGCGCCCGGTGATCTGTGCCTTTGACGGACTGGCGCGACAAAAAGGCATCAACCTGAACCTGATGCTGCCGGTCGGCGATGACGATCTGTTTTGCGATGCCAGCCGCGTACGCCAGGTGCTGTCTAACCTGGTGGGTAACGCCGTTAAGTTCACCGATCAGGGTGAAGTGAAGGTGACGGTGGGTCTGACGCCGCTGGAAAGTCATACCGAGCTGCGGATTCAGGTAGCCGATACCGGACGCGGCATCGATAAAGCGGCGCAAAATGCGCTGTTCCGCCCGTTCGAACAGGCGGGCCTGTCGGATAACGCCGGCACCGGGCTGGGCCTGTTTATCTGCCAGGAGATCACCCGCCTGATGGGCGGCAGCATCGAACTGGAGAGCGAACCCGGCGTCGGCACCGTGCTGAACGTCGCCGTGCCGGTCAGCGTGCGTGATATCGCTACCCCGCTGCCGTCTCCGGTCGCGGAACCGTTGCCCGCTGCGCCGCAGGTGGCGCTGAATGTGCTGATCATTGACGATCATCCGGCCAACCGCCTGCTGATTTCGCGTCAGCTGACGCTGTTAGGTCATAGTTTCCGCGAAGCGAACAACGGTGAAGAAGGCCTGGCGCAGTGGCGGCAGCAGAAGCCGGATGTGATCATTACCGATTGCAACATGCCGGTGATGAATGGCCTGGATATGACGCGCAACATCCGCCGGGAAGATAAGAGCACCTACATCATCGGTATCACCGCCAACGCGCAGCAGTCCGAACGTCAGCGCTGTCTCGAAGCGGGGATGAACGAATGCGTATTCCGGCCGGTTAAGCTGGCGCAGTTAACCACGATTCTGAGCCAGATTCACAGCGCCAGCGCGCTGTCGGTCGGTGATGATTTTTCTGACTGGGTCGACATCGCCGAAATCGAGAAATATATGCCCAACAGCCCCGGCGCTATCGCGGATTTTCTCGACATCGTGATTAATGAAGCACGCACCGATCTGACGCAGGCGATTGACGTGGTGCAAAGCGGCGATCTCGCCACTGCCGCCAGCCTGTTTCATCGCATCACCGGATCGCTGCGCGTCACCGGCATCCGTCAGCTGACGGAGCAGTGCGAAATGCTGGAAGAGCTGGCGGAAATGCAGGAGGACCGGGAAATTATCCTGCTGCATTTACGGGAAGCGCTAACGCTGGTGGACAGGATGGAAGCTTCGTTCCGAAATCAAACCACACCCGCCCAGGCCGGCGCGCACTGATTGTGCGCCGTCAGGCGGTTTTGATCAGCTTATGCAGCAGCGGATGAGTAATCTGCTCAAACATCCCGGCGTTATTAAATGCCCGCGCCGCCAGCATCGCGCCGTGCACGCTGGCCATCAGCGTTTTGGCTTCGTTTTCAGCGCTGTCGCTGAGCTGGAAAACGCCGCTGGCGGCGCCTTTACTCAGCTGGCGCGCTAACCAGCCGGAGAGATCGCTGAAGTGGCCGCTAACTTCCGTGGCAACATCCGGCGGCAGCGTGGGCATTTCCGCCGCCAGCATCGCGCAGATGCAGAAAGGCGAAGTTCCCTCTTTAATGCAGTGCGCCCAGTAATCGACGTAGGCCTTCACTTCGTTCAGCGGATCGTTGATCTGTTCATCCATCGCCTGCATGCCCGCCTGCGCCTCAGCACGATATTCCTCCACCACCGCTTTCACCAAATCGGCTTTGCCGGGAAAATGGTGGTGAATGCTGGCCTTACGGATATCCACCTGGGCGGCAATATCGGCATAGCTAAAGCTTTTATAGCCGCCGGCGGTGAGCAACTGGCGGGTGCAGGCCATGATTTCGCGGGCTTTAGAGGAACGGGCAGTCATAATGCAATCCGGTAGAACAACAGAGATCGGTCAACCTACTGGCAGGCAGGGAAGAAGTCAAGCCAGCGGCATGGCACGCAGCGCGCACTTTTTTCATTTTTTCAGCAATAATTTCATCGCTGATTCGTCTACCTCATCACCAACCCTGTTTGTCACCGTAATGAGGAACCCCAATGAGAGATTTTGACAGGCATCAGCATCCCCGTGGTCACCACTTTGGTCATCACCGCATGGCGAAACCGCTGCTGCTCGGCGTGGTGCTGTTTGCTGCCCTTGGCCTGCTGGTGATGTCGCTGTGGAATGCGCTGCTGCCGGAACTGACCGGCGTAAAAAGTATTGGCTTCTGGCAGGCGCTGGGACTGCTGGTGCTGTGTCGCATCCTGTTCGGCGGGCTGGGCTTCCATCCCGGTATGTTTGGCATGGCGCGTCGCCGCATGCATGAACGCTGGATGCAGATGACGCCGGAGCAGCGTGAAGCCTTTATGCAGCAGCGGCGCGAGCGGTTTGGCGGCCGTGGTCATCATGGCGGACGCTGTGACTGGCACGATCGCCGCAGCCAGCGTGACGATCCGCGCCCGCCCGCGGACGATGCGCCCGCCAAATCCCCGGATGCAGAGTAAGCGGCATGGCGCAGGATTCGCGGCTGCTGGCGGCCCTCGCCGCCTGCCGCACTAAGCTCAGCGCCTTTATTCGCGGCCGCAGCGAGCGGCACGATGAGGCCGAAGATATCCTGCAGGAGATCAGCTGGAAACTGCTGCAGGTGGAACAGCCGGTGGAGAACGTCAGCGCCTGGCTGTTTCGCGCCGCGCGCAACGAGATTACCGATCGGTCACGAAAAAAACGCGAGCTCTCGCTGTTCAACGCCGCCGGAGACGAGGATTTTCCCGAGGATGAAATTGCCGAAACGCTGTTTGGCGTGGCGCAGACGCCGGAGGATGAGTATCTGAAGACGCTACTGTGGGAAGAGCTGGACGATGCGCTCGCGGAACTGCCTGCTGCGCAGCGCGAGATATTTGAAAAGACCGAACTGCTCGGCTTCAGCTATCAGGATCTGGCCGCCGAAAGCGGCGACAGCGTGCAAGCGCTGCTGTCGCGCAAACATAAAGCTGTTCTGTTTTTGCGCACCCGGCTGCGCAGCCTGTACGACGAACTCACGGCCTGACCTGCGCAACCCGATAGCCAAACGGCCATCGGGTTGCGTGCTTTACCACCAGGCCGCGGTGGGCTGCGGCTGTAACAGATCAATGCCCTCGCCCAGCATCGGCAGACACAGTGCAACCTGATGCTCCGCCGCCAGCTGGACGATTTGGGTAAACGGATCGTCCCAGCGGTGAAAAGCTAAATCAAAAGCCGCGTTGTGAATCGGAAACAGCCAGCGCGCGTTGAGGTCCTGAAACGCGCGCAGCGTGTCCTGCGGCAGCATATGAATGTCGGCCCAGCGCGCATCGTAAGCGCCGTTTTCCAGAAACGCCGCATCAAACGGACCGTATTTCCGGCCAATCGCTTTAAAACCGTCGAAGTAACCGGAGTCACCGCCAAAAAACAGGCTGAACTGGTCAGAAATCAGCGTCCATGAACACCACAACCGTTTGTTGCTGTCGAACAGGCCACGGCCGGAAAAGTGCTGCGACGGCGTCGCGACAAAATGGATGCCGCCGATATCCCGCGACTGCCACCAGTCGAGCTGGATGACTTTCTCCGGCGCAACGCCCCACTTAATCAGCAAATCGCCGACGCCGAGCGGCGTGAGAAAGTACTTCACCCGATCTTTCAGCTGCATGATGGTGTGGTAATCGAGATGATCGTAATGATCGTGCGACAAAATAATGCCTTCGATCGGCGGCAGATCGGCCACGGCAATCGGCGCTGGCTGAAAGCGCTTTGGTCCCAGTCGCTTAAAGGGCGACGCGCGCTCGGCGAATACCGGATCGGTCAGCCAGAACTGGCCATTGAGCTTCAGCAACAGCGAAGAGTGGCCGAGGCGAAAGACGCTGTTGGGCGCGGCCTGTGCCAGCGCGGCGGCCGTGATGGGCTGCACCGGCAGCGCGGCCGGTGGCTGGGTATCTTTCGGTTTATTGAACAGGAAATCCCACAGCATTTTGCGGTAGTCGCCAAAGCTCAGCGAATGACGCGGCTGGACATTGCGAAACTTTTTGCCATCAAACTGAGCGGAGTGCGGATACTCCCTGATTGCACCCCGGCAGAGGCTGGAACCCTTCAACATAGCGCGGATACCTCGAAAAAGAGAAAGCTGGCTGGCAGCAGCGGTAAACATCTGCGGCTACGTTAACCGTTTTATGCCGCGCGCGTCCTCACATTACGAGCCATCTCACAACTGGTAACGCAGAATTTCGCTGCCGGTGTGGCCTTTCCCTGGCGGATGACACGGCGGCAGCAGGCAGGTAAAGTAGCGCTTTTGCATGATTTTACGAGGGAAAATGAACACGCTTTTCGTTTACGGCACGCTGCAGCCGGGCCAGTGCAATGCGCATATCCTGGAAAACATCGGCGGTGAGTGGCTGGCAGGGACGGTCGCCGGCACTTACTATGCCAACGGCTGGGGCGCGGCCGCTGATTTTCCCGGCATCGTACTTGATGAGCACGGCGCGCGCGTGCCGGGTTATCTGTTTATCTCGGACCGGCTGGCGCTGCACTGGCCGATGCTGGATGAGTTTGAAGATGGCTACGACCGGGTGCCGGTTCAGGTCACCACGACCGACGGTCAGCAGCGGACGGCGTGGATTTATCAGCTGCAGCCACAGCAGGACGCCGCGCGCTAACCTCGTACCTTGCCTAAACTGATCCTCACCAGACTGTGAGGAGAAGCCATGATCACCATTTGTACCGCCTGCGGCACGTCGTATCAGCAGCAGCAACCTGCCCTTACGCAGTGTCGCATTTGTCAGGATGAACGCCAGTTTGTGCCGCCCGGCGGGCAGCAGTGGATCGATCAGTCTGCGCTGCGCGCCTCGCATCAAAACCAGTGGCAACAGCTGGCGCCCGGGCTGCTCAGCCTGCAAACCGTACCGGATTTTGCCATTAACCAGCGCGCCTTTGTGCTGCAAACGCCGCACGGCAATATCCTGTGGGATTGCATCGCCCATCTGGATGACGCCACCGTCACGTTGCTGCGCGCGCTCGGCGGCCTGCACGCCATCGCCATCTCCCATCCCCACTATTACAGCACCATGCAGGACTGGGCCGACGCCTTCGACGCGCCGGTGTATCTGCACGCCAGCGACAGCGAGTGGATTATGCGTGCATCGCCCCGTCTGCAGCCCTGGCACGGCGACAGCTGTGATCTGCTGCCGGGCGTGCGGCTGTTACGTCTGGGCGGCCACTTTGCCGGCGGCACGGTGCTGCACTGGGCGCACGACGGCGGCGTGCTGCTGAGCGGCGATATTTTGCAGGTAACGCCCGGTGCCAGTGCGGTTTCGTTTATGTGGAGCTATCCCAATATGCTACCGCTGGCCGGCGCCACGGTGACAGCCATGCTGCAGCGGTTGCAGGGCGTGAAGTTTACGCGCCTGTACGGCGCGTTTGCCGGCCGCGAAATTCTCGCGCGTGCCGATGAGGCGGTGCAGCAGTCGGGCCGCCGCTATCTGGCCTGTCTGCAGCATCCACAGCCGTAGCGCTTACACAGGCGCGCTGGATAAATACCAGGCGATCGCACCGCGCACGGATGTACAGACGTCTGGACGTATACTATAGTCGGTTTCCTGCAAACATAAGGAAACCTGCAAACAATGAAAAAAACATGGCTTACCGCCCTGCTGGCGGCCTCTGTCACCCTGCTCAGCGCCTGTGACAACCACAACGACAACAAAATCAAAGTGGCGATCAATACCGGACCGGATGAGGCGCTGTGGCAGACCGTGAAGCAGGTGGCACACGATAAATATCAGCTCGATGTTGATGTGGTGGCGTTTAACGATTACGTGCAGCCGAACGAAGCGCTGTTCAATAAAGATGTGGACGCCAACGCGTTCCAGAGCCTGCCTTATCTGGAGATGCAGTCCAAAGAGCGCGGGTATAAATTTGCCGTCGTGACCAATACCTTCGTGTTCCCGATTGCCGGTTATTCACGCAAGATTAAATCACTGCAGGATCTGCCGGATGGCGCTACCGTGACCGTGTCTAACGAAGCGACCACTCTGGGGCGTAGCCTGCTGCTGCTGCAGGCGCAGGGCCTGCTGAAGGTGAAACCCGAAGCCGGTCTGCTGCCGACCACGCTGGATATTACCGACAACCCGAAAAAGCTGAAGATTGTGGAAGTGGATACGCCGCAGCTGGCGCGCACGCTGGACGATCCGCAGGTTTATCTGTCGATCATTAATAATAACTTTGCCGCGCTGGTGAATTTATCCGCCTCGCGTGACGGGATGTTTATGGAAGGCAAAGCGTCGCCATATGTGAATGCGATTGTGGCGCGCGAAGATAATAAAGACAGCCCGAACGTGCAGAAGCTGAAAGAAGCGTTCCAGTCCCAGCCGGTGCTGGATAAAGCCAACGAGATTTATAAAGGCGATATTATTAAGGGTTGGTAAGCGTATGCGGTCGCTATTAATCGCAACCCTGCGGCAATTACGGTCGCCATAAATGGCGACCCTACATCAATCGCGGTCATCATTAATCGTGAACCCGCCACAATATTGTAGGGTGCGCATTTATGCGCACCTGGACCTGTCCCACCCCCACAACGTCCCCGCTCCCCCATCCCATTTTCTGCCAGCCAGCCCGCTTCTGCTGCTGTCTGAATCGTCTACACTTCAGGTTGAAAAAGCCGCAGCGGTGTAAAAATGGCGTAAAAATTTGGTCGATTGGTATAAAAATCGCGTACAAAAAAACGCCAACCCCTACCGATTACGCCGCTGAAACGCTATCTTCGCCAGCATAAAAGTGGGTGATTGCGACACGCCAGTGCGGTTGATGGCGCTCGCCCTTTCTCCCTGAAAAAACAGGAAATGTATGAGTCAATCAGAGAAACAGTCTCTGCCTGCTGGCATGCTGGCCGCCGCCGGCATCGTGTTTGGTGATATCGGTACCAGCCCGCTGTATACACTGAAAGAATGCCTGTCGATTTTGCCGGACGGCGCGCCGTCGGCGCTGGCGGTGATGGGCTTTCTGTCGCTGATCTTCTGGGCGCTGACGCTCATCGTCACGTTGAAATATGTCTGCTTCGTGATGCGCGCCGACCACGACGGCGAAGGCGGCATTCTCACCCTGATGTCACTGGCACGCCGCAACGTTGGCCGCAAAGCCGGTCACATCATCGTGCTGGCCGGTCTGATTGGCGGCGCATTTTTCTACGGTGATGGCGTGATCACCCCGGCCATCTCGGTGCTGTCGGCCATCGAAGGGATTCAGGTGGTCTCGCCCGGGCTGGAAAAATATGTGGTGCCGCTGGCGCTCACCATTCTCGCGCTGCTGTTCATTATCCAGAAACACGGCACGGAAAAGGTCAGCCGGGTATTTGGCCCGGTGATGTTTGTCTGGTTTGTGGCCATCGGCGCGCTTGGCATTCGCGGTATTCTGCTCAACCCGGAAGTGCTGCACGCGCTCAGTCCGTCCTATGCGCTGACCTTCCTGCTCAGCCACAAAGCGCTCTCGCTCGCGGCAATGGGCATGGTGGTGCTGGCGGTGACCGGCGCGGAAGCGCTGTATGCCGACATGGGCCACCTGGGCAAAGCGCCGATTCGTCTCGCCTGGCTGGTGATCGCCATGCCGGCGCTGATACTGAATTACTTCGGCCAGGGCGCGCTGGTGATCGCCGATGCGCAGGCGCTGAACAATCCGTTCTTTAATCTGGCTCCCGGCTGGGCGCAGATTCCACTGATTGTGCTGTCAACGCTGGCCACGGTCATCGCGGCGCAGGCGGTGATTTCCGGCGTCTATACCCTGACGCATCAGGCCATTCGCCAGGGCTTTTTACCGCCGATGCGCATCATTTTTACCTCGCATACTGAGTCCGGGCAGATTTACATTCCGGTGGTGAACTGGCTGCTGTTCACCGCCGTGATGCTGATTGTGCTGGCTTTCCGTCAGTCGTCGGCGTTGTCCTCGGCGTACGGCATCGTGGTGACCGGCACCATGGTGATCACAGCCTGTCTGGCGAGCGTAGTGGCGCTGCGTAACTGGCGCTGGCCGCTGCCGCTGGCGCTGTTGTTCCTGCTGTGTATGCTGGTGGTTGACGTGCCGCTGTTCATCGCCAACCTGATGAAACTGCTGTCCGGCGGCTGGGTACCGGTGCTGCTGGCGCTGACCATGATGGGATTGATGCTGATCTGGAGCAGCGAGCGTAACCGCCTGATTCGCCGCTTGAATAACGATCAGGACGGTTTACTGGCGCTGGTGAAATCGCTGGAGAGCAATCCGCCGAACCGCGTCGAGGGCACCGCCATCTTCCTCGCGCGCAAGGAGTTTGAAATTCCCCAGGCGCTGTTGCACAACCTCAAGCATAACCGCGTGCTGCATCGCCGCGTGGTGCTGTTGCATATCCGCACCACCGACACGCCGCGCGTCTATAACCAGCAGCGCATCAGCATTACGCAATTGTCGCCGTCGTTCTGGCAGGTCACTGCCGCTTACGGCTGGCGTGAAGTGCCGTCGATGGCCGAGATTCTGCATCTGTGCGGACTGGAAGGTTTTGGCTGCACGGTGAATGAAGCGTCATTTTTTACCGCGCACGATACGCTGGTGATGAAAAAACGCCGCGGTCTGGCGCGGGTGCGCGGCGGGATTTTTCACTTCTGCCAGCGCAACGCGCTGCGCGCCCATGAGCAATTTCATATTCCACCCAATCGGGTGATCGAACTGGGCGGCCAGCGCGAGTTTTAAGCCGCAGGGCCACGGATGGCCGGATTTGCCCGCACATGACGCAGCGACTTTTTTTAATGGCAAATGTAAGCAGATGAAAAAATATTAGCGAAACATTACCGGAGTTGTGGCGGAACTTTTCTTAACATCTGATTAGCAATTAAAGCTAAAACGCATAACCTCAAAAGGTGTTTATTAACCCTACCGGCATGATGATTCACCGTGCGCTTTGCCGGAATGTATAAACCAATAAACAACGATCTCAGGATCGGTTAATTCACTTCCGGCTCTGTTGTTATTTTTGAGGAGTAAGACCATGAAAGCGTTAATTAACGATGTGATTTCCATTTTTACGCCGCAAAATGTTAAACCGGTTTTAATTCGCGCCGATTTGACGCACCGCGAATTATCCTCAATCCATCCGGCAGGTGTGACCTCAGTAAGCTGGGCCACGTCAATGGAAGAGTTAACAGACGCCATTGTGAAAAAAGCCCAGGCGGCTGGAGCCGTCGGTTATCACATCACCGACGTTGAATCGCATGAGCCGGGCCACGACGGCCAGCACGTGATGGCTGCCACCGCCACGCTTTATCACATCAATGACAAGGTGGCTTACGGCTGATGCCGGGATTAACGCGTTTTTCTGTTTATGGCCTGCCCGTCATTTCCGGCAGGCTTTTTTCATTAAAATAGGCGGCGAGAAAATCGAGAAAAACTTTAATACGCTGCGATTCTGCGGCGCGTTGCGTATACACCGCCCAGATATTGGCTTCCTGATACCACTGCGGTAATACCGCCACCAGCTCGCCCGTCGCCAGATACGGCGCCACATCCCACGCTGAACGCAGCGCAATACCATGCCCCTGCAACGCCCAGTGCAGAATCACCTTGCCGCTATTGGAAGAGTAATGGCTGTTCAGGCGACACAATACCTGCTGCTCGCCATTGGTCAATGCCCAGTTTCCAAATGAATTATCGCGTTCATTAATGATCAGACAGCTGTGATGAATTAACGCATCCAGCGAGGCTGGCATACCGGCGCGGGATAAATACGCCGGCGCGGCACATAAAATGCGCCGGTTGGCAATCAGCCGACGGGCAATATAGGAAGGATTGAGATCGTCGCCAACGCAGATTTCCACATCCGTGCCGCTCTGTAGCAGGTCGAATGCCCGATCGCTTAGCATCAGTTTAATATTCAGCGACGGATGCTGGTGAATAAATGCCGAAACCGCATCCGATAAATAGTCCTGACCGAAACCAAACGAGCAGCCGACGGTAATTTCCCCGGTCAGCTCGCCGCGCCACTGACGGAAATTATTGAGAAAGCCATCCATTTCCTGCACTACCTGCAGCGCGCCCTCCAGCGCTTTTTCACCTTCCGGCGTCAGGCGCATCACGCGGTTAGTGCGGAAAAACAGCCGCGTCTCCAGTTGTTTTTCCAGAATGGCGATGCGTTTACTGATGTAAGACGGTGACTGACCCAGCTCAATCGCCGCGCGGCCGAAACCGTCATGCCGCGCCACGCTGATAAACACGTACAGGTCTTCAATCGACGGCCAACCCTGTAACGGCTTCTGATAACTTTTTCCGGCAAGCAGTATTTTCATAACAGCACATGGTGAGTGAACGCCACGTGGTTATAACACAGATCCCAGGAAGCGCTGAAGCGAGTGCAGAAACCGCTCTGGCACCTCTTCCTGCGGTGAATGGCCGCACGGTAACGCCTCGCCCTGCACCTGCAGCGCCTTGTCCTGCCAGGTGTGCACCACATCATACAGCTGACCGACCGTGCCCTTTTCGCCCCACAACAGTAACAGCGGGCAGGCAATGCGCCGGTCGCTGTCAGCGGCATCGTGTTGCAAATCGATGCTGGCGGCGGCGCGATAATCTTCACATACCGCGTGGATCATCGCCGGATCCTGATAGCAGCGCAGATAATCTTCGAATATCGCCGGTTCGGTCGCTCCCGGCGTTTTCAGCTGGCCATCAATGTGTTTACGCAAAAAGAACGCCGGATCGTGACCAATCATGGTTTCCGGCAGCGGATGCGGCTGAATCAGGAAGAACCACCAGAAGTAGCGCGTGGCGAACGCCTGATCGGTCAGCGCGTACATGGTGGCAGTGGGTGCGATATCGACAAACACGCAGCAGCTGACTTTCTCCGGGTAATCGAGCGCCAGCCGGTGCCCGACGCGCCCGCCGCGATCGTGGCCGACAAACGCCACGCGCTGCAGGCCAAGCGCGTCGATCAGCTGACTGATATCCTGTGCCATGCTGCGTTTGGCATACGGCAGATGCTCAGCATCACTGGCGGGCTTGTCGCTGTCACCGTAGCCGCGCAAATCCGGCAGGATCACCTGATAATGCTGCGCCAGCTGTGGTGCGATTTTACGCCAGGCCAGATGATTTTGCGGATGGCCGTGCAGCATTAGCAAAGGCGTGCCCTTGCCGCCGCTGGCCACGCGTAGCGTAACGCCATTATCCAGCGTCACATCCTGCAGGGTAAAACCGGCGATAAACGGCGACGGGCCGCGATCGATAATCTTACTCATGGTTGCTCCCTGGTGCGCTGCAGCCACGGACGCTGCGCAAAGTGCTGCGCTTCAAACTGGCTGATATCCGCTTCATATTGCAGCGTCCAGTCCACCGCGCTGCCGCCACCGATCAGCATTTCGCGCTTCAGGGCACTCACCGTAAAGTGAATCACTTCATCCGCGAACTGAATGGTTTGCTGCTCCAGCGACACGCTGATAGTGTTGCGCTGTGCATCGGCGGCCACCGTGCTCAGACGCTGATAATCCGCCTCGCTCAGGCTCAGCGTCAGCACGCCGTTACGCTGGCAGTTGTCGTCAAAAATGCCGGCGAAACTGGTGCCGATAATCGCGCGAATGCCCAGCTGATTCAGCCCCCACACCGCATGTTCGCGGCTGGAGCCGCAGCCAAAGTTGGCGCCGACCAGCAAAAACGTCGCGTTCTGCCAGCCCGGCTGATTGAGGATGAAATCAGGGTTTGGTGCACCGTCGGCCAGAAAGCGCAGGTCAAAGAACACGCCGCGGTCCAGCCCCTGCCGGTCAATGCCTTTGAGAAACTGCTTGGGCATAATCACATCGGTATCGATGTTAGCAGCCGGCAGCGGTGCCAGCTTGCCGGTGATGGTAGTGAAAGCTTGCATATTAAACCCCGGATTGCAGATAGTGACGAACATCAACCAGATGGCCCGCCAGCGCAGCGGCGGCGACCATCGCCGGACTCATTAAGTGAGTACGCGCGCCCGCGCCCTGACGGCCGGCAAAGTTACGATTGGTGCCCGATGCGCAGCGATCGCCCGGTGCCAGCACATCCTCGTTCATCGCCAGACACATCGAACAGCCCGACTGACGCCACTCGAAGCCGGCGTCGATAAAGATCGCCGCCAGCCCTTCCGCCTCCGCCTGCTGCCGAACCTGGGTTGAGCCCGGCACGATGATGCCGCGCACGTGCGGCGCGATTTTGCGGGTACCAATCACCGCTGCCGCAGCGCGCAAATCTTCAATGCGCCCATTGGTGCAGGAGCCGATAAACGCGTGGGTGATAGCAATGTCGGCCAGCGGCGTGCCGGCCTGCAGCCCCATGTAGTGCAGTGCATTTTTCATCGCCTGCTGTTTCACCAGATCGGGTTCGTCAGCCGGATTAGGCACGTGGCCGCTGATGGCGCAGGCCTGATCCGGGCTGATGCCCCAGGTGACCTTCGGTTCCAGATCGCTGCAATCAATGGTCAGTTGCCGGTCAAATACCGCATCATCATCGCTGCGCAACGTGCGCCACTCGGCCAGCGCCTGCTGCCACAGCTCGCCCACCGGCATTTGCGGTTTGCCGGCAATGTAAGCGTAGACCTTGTCATCCGGCGCGATAATCGCCCCGCGCGCACCGGCTTCCACTGCCATGTTACACAGCGTCATACGCCCTTCCATGCTCAGCGCATCAATCGCGCTGCCGGTAAACTCAATCGCATATCCCGTAGCGCCGGATGCGCCAATCTGTTCGATCAACGCCAGCACGATGTCTTTGGCGGCACAGCCAAACGGCAGCTCGCCGGTGACTTCAACGCGCATGGTTTTCAGCGTGCGATAAATCAATGTCTGTGTCGCCAGCAGGTGCTCGATTTCCGAGGTGCCGATGCCGAACCCCAGCGCGCCAAACGCCCCGTAAGTGGTGGTATGGCTGTCGCCGGCGGCAATCACCATCCCCGGCATCACCAGCCCCTGCTCGTGCGCCACCACATGTTCAATGCCCTGTCGCGGGTCGAGCACGTCAAACAGCTCGATGCCAAAGTGCTCCGCATTTTTGCGGAAGTAATCGACCTGCAGCTGACCGCCTGCGTCAGTCATCGCCGCATCGCGCACCGGCCGCGTCGGGTTCACGTGGTCAACGTTGAGTAGAATGGTGGCCGGATGGCGCACGCGCCGCGACCGGTCGCGCAGACCGCTAAACGCCTGCGGGCTGGTGTATTCATTGAGGATTGACCGGTCGATGTAGAGCAGCACGTGCCCCTCATCGTCCAGGTGACGTACCACATGCTGTTCAATCAGCTTTTCATACAGGGTTTTGCCCGCCATGCTCATGTCCACGCGAAAGTTAAACAAGTCATCAGAGACCTTAGGGTAAACCCTTTCGGCGTCAGATCATCAACACGCTCCGTGCAGTGATAGTGCATGATTTGTCATCGCGGCAGCGGATTTAATTTGACCTAAGTCGTGCCCGTCGTTATAAATAATAACCGCGCTCCGTTAGCGGATATATTGTTGCTTTTTCCCGCATTTCTGCTGTATTCCTGCCGTTTATTTCGCCATCCCGCTTTTATGAAAGTTAATTAATTGCCATCAATAGTTAATTAACTAAAAACAAGTTAATCTTTTCGTAACAATCTTTTAATTTGCCAACCGAATTTTTAACGTTCATCTGCAAAGAATAAACAGGACTGGCATGACTCAGACCAAAAAACTTGTGTCCGCGCTTTCGCTGACGGCACTGCTTGTCTCTTCAGCGGTTCACGCTGAGAACGCACCAGAAAAAACCGACGTGCTGCTGATTGGCGGCGGTATCATGAGCGCCTCGCTCGGTACCTGGCTGCAGGAGCTGCAACCGGGCTGGAAACAACTGATGGTTGAGCGTCTCGACGGCGTCGCGCTGGAATCCTCCAACGGCTGGAATAACGCCGGTACTGGCCACTCTGCCAACATGGAGCTGAACTACACGCCAGAGCGTGCAGACGGTTCCATCGATGTGAGCAAAGCGCTGGAAATCAATGAATCGTTCATGATTACCCGCCAGTTCCTGACCAGCCAGGTACAGCGCGGCGTGCTGCACGATCCGCGTTCGTTCATCAACTCCACCCCGCACATGAGCTTTGTCTGGGGCGACAAAAATGTCGAATACCTGACCAAACGCTATGCGGCGCTGCAGAAAACCACCCTGTTCCAGGGCATGAAGTTCTCTACCGATCACAAGCAGATCGAGCAGTGGGCACCGCTGGTGATGGAAGGTCGCGATCCGAATCAGAAAGTGGCCGCCACATGGACGCCGGTGGGTACCGATGTGAACTACGGTGAAATTACCCGTCAGCTGATCGGCAGCCTGCAGAAAGATCAGAACTTCAAGCTGGAAACCTCCTCTGAAGTCACTGATTTCAAACGCAACAGCGACAACTCCTGGCACGTCACCATCAAAGACGTGAAGAGCGGCGCAAACCGTGAAGTGGATGCGAAATACGTATTCATCGGCGCGGGCGGTGCGGCGATCAAGCTGCTGCAGAAAACCGGTATTCCTGAAGCCGATAACTACGGCGGTTTCCCGGTGGGCGGTTCGTTCCTGATGACCGAAAACCCGGAAATCACCAGCCGTCACCTGCAGAAAGTGTATGGTCAGGCTTCCGTAGGCGCACCGCCAATGTCGGTACCGCACATCGATGCCCGTAACCTCGACGGTAAGAAAGTGGTGCTGTTTGGGCCGTTTGCCACGTTCTCGACCAAATACCTGAAGAACGGTTCGCTGTTCGATCTGCTGAGCGCCACCACCACCAGCAACTTCATGCCGATGACGCACGTGGGCATCGATAACTTTGACCTGGTGAAATACCTGATTGGTCAGGTGATGCTGAACGATGACGACCGTTTTGCCGCGCTGAAAGAATACTACCCGAACGCGCGTAAAGAGGACTGGAAACTGATTCAGGCCGGCCAGCGTGTGCAGATCATCAAGAAAGATGCTGAGAAAGGCGGCGTGCTGAAGCTGGGTACCGAAATCGTGACCGATCAGCAGAAAACCGTGGCGGCCCTGCTGGGTGCTTCACCGGGTGCATCTACCGCAGCACCGATCACCCTGAACGTGATGCAGAAGCTGTTCCCACAGCAGTTCGCGTCACCGGAGTGGCAGCAGAAGATCCGCGCTATCGTGCCAAGCTTCGGCCAGAAGCTGAACGGCAACACCGCGCTGACCCAGCAGGTATGGGATAATACCGCATCCGTGCTGCAGCTGACCAAACCGCCAGTGATTAACATGGACGATCAGCAGTCGGCACCTGCGCAGGCCAAACCGCGCGAAGAGTCCGCGAAGCAGGATATGGCGCTGTAATAGGCCATCGCTGAGTCAATCGAACCGATGCCGGTGCGCGAGCAATCGCCCACCGGCATTTTTTTGTCTGGAATCTGACGATTGCTATGTCAGGTTGCGCAATAAATTGCGCCACTACGGTTTGTGCGCGTTGTGATTACTGCACCTTCCAACCGCACGTGGTGTAGCGGCACGATTTATCGTGCTAGTTGTCCGCCGCGCTGCTGCCCGATGCGCAATAAATTGCGCCGCTACGGTTTGTGCGCGCTGTGATTACTGCACCTTGCAGCCGCACCTTATGTAGCGGCACGATTCATCGTGCTAGTTGTCCGCCGCGCTGCTGCCCGATGCGCAATAAATTGCGCCGCTACGGTTTGTGCGCGTTGTGATTACTGCACCTTCCAGCCGCACCTTATATAGCGGCACGATTTATCGTGCTGGTTGTCCGCTGCGCTGCTGCCCAATGCGCAATAAATTGCGCCGCTACGGTTTGTGCGCGCTGTGATTTCTACATCTTGCAACCGCACCTGGTGTAGCGGCACGATTTATCGTGCTATTAGTCCACCGCGCTGCTGCCCGATGCGCAATAAATTGCGCCGCTACGGTTTGTGCGCGCTGTGATTACTGCACCTTCCAGCCGCACCTTGTGTAGCGGCACGATTTATCGTGCTAGTTGTCCGCTGCGCTGCTGCCCGATGCGCAATAAATTGCGCCGCTACGGTTTGTGCGCGTTGTGATTACTGCACCTTCCAGCCGCACCTGGTGTAGCGGCACGATTTATCGTGCTGGTTGTCCGCTGCGCTGCTGCCCGATGCGCAATAAATTGCGCCGCTACGGTTGGTATGCGCTGTGATTACTGCACCTTCCAGCCGCACCTTGTGTAGCAGCACGATTCATCGTGCTCATTCAATCGTTGCAAGGCAGCGGTAGGTGCGGGCATTGTGAATCTTCCGTAGGCTGCGCATTCATGCGCACCTGGAAAATAATTACGACTTCACGTAATCCGAATAAGCATTTTGCAGCGCGATGTGGTCGGCAATATATTTCGCATCGTGCCATACGCCGTAAATAAACGACGACGCCCGGTTGACCAGATTGGGCAGGCCAAGGAAATAAATACCGCGCTCGGCAGAAATACCGCGCTTGTGGAATGGCACGCCCTGTTCATCAAACGCATCCACCTGCAGCCAGCTGAAATCAAATTTAAACCCGGTAGCCCAGATAATGGTGCTGATGCCCGCCGCCTGCACGTCCAGCTGCATCAGCGGATTTAACAGGCAGTCCGGATCCGGCAACAGTTCCCACGCCTGCGGCTCGGCCGGTAAATCCAGCCCGTTGCGCTCAATGTATGCATCCGCATCGCGCAGCACCTCGAAATAGGCTCTGTCACCTTCGGCGATATTCTCTGCCAGCCCCGGCGCAAAGCGCAGCACGCCATTATCCCAGCGCTCGGTGATGCCGACCAGCGTAATGCCCATATGGGCCAGCCGGCGGAAATCCACGGTTTTACCGCCTTCATAGCCGCTGACGGCAAAGGCCACGTGCTGTTTCTTCGGCTTGATTTTCACTTCGTCCCACAGTCCCAGCGCGCCAAGCCACCAGCAGTAATCACGGTCGCGATAGGCGCGTGGCGGGCGGTAGTGCTCGCCGACCGACAGAAACACCTCGCGGCCGGCCTGACGCAGCTCCTCGGCAATCTGGGTGCCGGACGCACCCGCACCCACCACCAGCACCGCTCCGGGCGCCAGCTGCTGTGGATTTTTGTACGCCGATGAGTGGATCTGCTGCGGCACCGCGCCTTCAGGCACGATGGCCGGGAACGCGGGCTTCTGAAACGGCCCGGTGGCAGCCACCACATTGTCCGCGTCGAATTCTCCCACCGACGTCACCACCCGGAAGCCACTGCGTCCGGGCAGCCGCGTCACCTGCTGTACTTCAACCCCGGTGCGCACCGGCGCGTTGAGCATCTTTGCGTAATCCTCGAAATACTGCGCCATGCGCTCTTTCGGCGGAAACGCCTCCGGTGAAATATTATCAAACTTCAGCGAAGGAAAGCGGTCGTGCCACGCCGGGCCGTTTGCCACCAGCGAGTCCCAGCGTTCGGAGCGCCAGCGCTCGGCAATGCGGCTGCGCTCCAGCACCACGTGCGGGATCTGCATCTGCGCCAGATGTTCGCTCATGGCGATACCCGCCTGGCCCGCTCCGACAATCACGGTATTGATTTTTTCTACTGACATAGGTCATCCCCGAATAGTTGGCATGCCACCAGCGCGGCGCAAATATTGCGCCGCTGGCGATTAACACCAGGTTGTCATGTTTAACGGCGGCTTAATGGCACAGCGAAATTAATGCCCGGCCTCAACGTTTAATATTTTTCCCAGCCCGAAAAACTTATTGGCGATAATTAACATCGCGGCGGTCACCACAATATAAATAACCGACAGCGCCGCCAGCGTCGGGTCGGCAAATTCACGCACGTAGTTGTACATCGCCACCGGCAGCGTCTGCGTCGCCTGGGTGGTAATAAACAGCGAGGCGGTAAATTCATTGAAAGAGAGAATCGCCGCGAACAGCCAGCCACCAAACAGGCCCGGCAGAATCAGCGGCACGGTAATGGTCCATACCACGCGCAACGGCGATGCGCCGAGGCTGGCCGCCGCCAGTTCTATCCGCTGCTCAAGATTTTTCAGCGATACATAGACGCTGCGCAGCACGAACGGCAGCACCAGCACCACGTGGCAGAAAATCACCAGCGCGTAGCCGCGTCCCAGATTGAGCTGTGACACCAGCATCAGCAGGCCGAGGCCAATGGTGAAATGCGGAATAAACAGCGGCGACAGCAGAATGCTCTCCAGCACCTGTTTGCAGGGAAAGCGATAGCGCTCGATGGCAATCGCCAGCGTGGCACCGATGACCACCGCCAGCGTTGATGCCCATGCTGTGACAATCAGTCCGGACCAGAAGCCGTGACGAAAATCGTCGTAGCTCATCGCCCGCTCAAACCAGCGCAGCGACCAGCCTTTCGGCGGGAAGAACAGCACGGAGGTGCTGCTGAACGACGAGATAAACACCACGACGGTGGGCAACATGACAAACGTCAGAATGGCGATCACCAGCAGTTTACCCAGCAGCGCGATCAGTTTGTCGTTGTGAGAACGGGTCATATCAGTGCCCTCCCATGGCGTGCAGGAAGCGCGTCATGCGCTTCAGCGCCAGCAGCAGCAGAATGGTCAGCAGCAGGCCAGCAATGCTCAGCGCTGCGGCAAACGGGAAGTTCATCGAGGAGAAGCCCAGCTGATACACCAGCGTAGCCACGGTACTGACGCGCCCGCCGCCAATCAGTTGGGGCGTCGCGAAAGCGCTAAAGGTCCAGGCAAACGCGGTGGTCAGGCTGGCGATGATGCCAGGAATGGACAGCGGAATGGTCACCGTCAGCAGCGCGCGTACCGGCCCGGCGCCAAGGCTGGTGGCGGCTTTCTCGTAGTCCGGATTGATGTGTGACAGCGCCGTCGCCAGCATCAGCACCATGATCGGCATGGTGACATGCACCAGCGCGACCACCACGCCGGTCTGGGTAAACATAAACTGGATCGGCTGGCTGATGATGCCCAGCGCCAGCAGCAGGCTATTAAGAAAGCCGCTGTTACCCAGCACGATAATCCACGAATAGGTGCGCACCACTTCCCCCAAAAATAGCGGAGTAATCGCGATGATCAGAATGGTGGATTTGATCCACGCGGTGCGGGTGCGCACCAGCGCATAGGCCAGTGGGTAACTCATCAGCAAACCAAATAAAGCCGTTTTGGCGCTGAGCAGCACAGTATTGAGAAACGCGTCGCCGTAGATGCGTTTGAACAGGCCACTGAAATTGGCCAGCGTAAAGCCGCCGACATCCAGCGAGCCGGGGATGTATGCACGCACGCTGAACTGCATCACCGCAAACATCGCGACGACCAGCCCCATCGCGGTCAGCGTGGCGGGAAGAATGAACCAGGGTAAAAATGTCGGTTTTTTCGTCATGGACGTTACTGCCTGCATAGGTGGTACCGGCTACGGCGAGGCACCCGCCCCGCCGCAGCACCAGGACAATCAGTGAGACATGATGTTTTCAGAGAACCATTGACGCCACTCGGCAGTTTTCTCCGCACGCAGTTGGGGATCGGTATTGATGGTGGCATTCCACTGCGCCGGCGTGGTCAGCATGCCTGGCAGCTTCGCCAGCTCCGGATCGATATGCGCGTTGGTCACCGTCGGGCTACCGCGATAGATCTTCGCCACCTGCTGCTGAATTTCCGGTTTCAGCGCGATGTTGATGAACTTGTACGCCAGATCGGCATGTTTGCTGCCTTTATTGATGCCGACGGTATCCACGCCGAGGATCGCACCCTCTTTCGGTATCGCCAGCTTAATGTTGACCCCTTCCGCAATCATGCTGTAGGCGTTCATCGACAGCATCACCTGCACCGGCGTTTCTCCGGTGGAGATCAGCTGCTGGCTGTTGGCATCATCGGTGTAGAACGATTTGATGTTAGGAATCAGCGCTTTCAGCTTCGCCTGGCCCTGCTGCCAGTGCGCCGCATCGCTGCCGGAGAGTTTGGCGGCCACGGCGATGATGTGGCTTGGATCCCAGTCGGGCAGCGCCAGCGTGCCTTTCAGCTCCGGCTTCCACAGGTCGTTCCAGCTGGTGAAGGTTTCCCCTTTCGGCACCAGATCCGGACGGTAGCCGATGGTGTAGACGTAGCCCCACACGCCAAGATGATACGGGCTGACTTTGGCCTGCTGCACCAGATTGACCGCGTTAGGGATTTTGCTCATATCGAGCTTCTCAAACAGGCCGCTGTTGGCATACAGATAGCCGACGTGCGCGGTGGTGAAAGTCACGTCAGTTTCCGGCGAACCGCCCGCCAGTTTGGCTTTGTTAAGGCGATCGATGGTGCCGCCGGTGACGAACTGGACTTCGACGCCGGTCTCTTTGGTGAACTCTTTGGCGATGGTTTGATCGATCAGATCTTTAAAGCTGCCGCCCCAGGTGCTGACAATCAGCTTGTCGGCGGCCATGGCATTCCCTGCGCTCAGAATTCCCGTGGTTAACAACGTTAAGGCACACATCTTACGCAACATATTTTTGTCCCCAGTGAATGAAAAGGCTGTTATCGCTGCTCTGAACCACCGTTGATTCGCCACGGCGCGCTGCGCCAAAACAGTGCGAAAGTGAAAAGCAGGTGTCACAGCGATTCTGCCGCTGGCCGCTGCTGCGGTAAAACAGCCTTTTCCTCGCCGTTGCATCGGAATTTCTGACGCTAAAAAAGTCGCTGCTTTGCAACGGATTTTCTTAAGCCTTAGTGAGGCAGAAGCGAATGGGCGTGAAGGGTCAGGCAGGGGATTATGCTGCTATTCGCTGTCCGGCATGATAAATGCATGGAAACAGGGGTAAATAGAAAAGCCGGCGCGACAAGATCGCGCTGGCGACACCAGGAGAATCTGCATGCTCAGTCGCATCACCCAGCGCCAGCTGGAATACTTCGTCGCGTCCGGCGAAGCCGGCAGCATTATTGGCGCATCCGAACGTATTCACGTATCGTCACCGTCGATCTCTGCCGCCATTACCCACATCGAATCCGAGCTGGGGGTGCAGCTGTTTGTGCGCCACCACGCGCAGGGCGTGTCGCTCACCGCCATTGGCCATCAGGTATTAAAAGAGGCGAAGCTGATTCTGGAACAGATGTCGAATCTGTATACCATCGCCTCAGAGTCGCTGAACAACGTGCGCGGCCCGCTGCGCGTCGGCTGTCTCGACACGCTGGCCCCGATGCTGACGCCGGAGCTGGTGTTTGGCTTTGGCCGTGCCTTCCCCGGCGTGCGCATTACGCTGGTGGAGGGCAATCATGAACAGCTGCTGAAACAGCTGCGCGCCGCCGATATCGATATCGCGCTGACCTACGATCTGGTGCCGGCCAGCGACATCGCGTTTCAGTCGCTGGCGCAGCTGCCGCCGTATGTGATGGTCGGCGAACATCACCCGTTTGCCAGTCAGTCTGCGGTGACCATTCAGGATCTCGCTACGGTGCCGATGGTGCTGCTGGATATGCCGTGGAGCCGTGAATACTTTCTCAGCCTGTTTAGCGAAGCGGGCGTCACGCCCAACATTGTGATGCGCTCCGGCAATATGGAAGTGGTACGCGCGATGGTGGCCAACGGCGTGGGATTTGGCATCGCCAATGTGCGGCCCAAAGCCAATCTGTCGCAGGATGGCAAACGGGTGATCCGCGTGCGCCTTGCCGGTGTGAACCGGCCAATGTTGCTGGGATACGCCACTGTGGCCCACGTGCAGCAGTCGATGGTGGTCAACGCCTTCGCCGAGCGCTGCCGCATGTTCATCTCCGATCAATACATTCCGGGCATGGCCGCGCCAAGCTACTTCGACCCGCAGGTGGTGCGCGTCGCCTGACGCAATCAGTAACCCCGCGCGGGAAACACCTGGTTGAGCACCGGCTCGCCGCGCATCACCCGCTGGATGTTATCAGCCACCTGACGCGCGGCGCTGGCCGGGATCGCCACCGACGCCAGATGCGGGGTGATCAGCACATTCTCCATGCCCCACAGCGCATCGTCGGGCGGCAGCGGCTCGCGATCAAACACGTCTAATGTGGCGTGCCCGATCTGTCCGCTCTGCAGCGCCGCGGTCAGCGCGGGCTGATCGACAATCGCGCCACGCGACACGTTGATCAGCGCGCAGCCCGGCGGCAACCGCGCCAGACGCTGCGCATCCAGCAAACTGTGGGTTTCCGGCGTGAGCGGCAGCATCACCACCAGAATGTCGCTGCTGGACAGAAACGCATCCAGCGCCTGTATGCCGCTGACGCAGTGAATGCCGTCCAGCGCTTTGGGCGAGCGCGACCAGCCGCGCACGTCGAAGCCCTGACGCGCCAGTTCGCGCGCCGCATACGCACCCAGTTCGCCCAGCCCCAACACGCCCACGCGAATCGACGCCGGCTCGCGCGGATGCAGATAATGCCAGCGACGTTCACGCTGTGCGCGCTCAAATGCCGGTATGTCACGCGCGTAACGCAGCACTGCAAACAGCACGTAACCGGCCATCATGCGCGCCATATCCGGGTCCGATAGCCGGACGATCGGGATGTCAGGCAGGTCGTCGCGCCCTACCAGCGAGTCGACGCCTGCGCCCAGATTCACCAGCAATTTCAGCTGGCGATACGGGGCAAAAAAGCCGCGCGGCGGCTTCCACGCCAGCGCAAACTGCACGCTATCGGCATCCGCAACCTGATCGGCACGGCAGATAGCGACATCCGGTAACTGCGGTGCCAGCAGCGCCGACCACGCCTCAAAGCTGTCGAACTCGCTGTAAAACACCAGAGTCGTCATGCGCTGGGCTCCTGAAGCAGCGTCGCCAGCGCATCGATAGCCAGTTCATAACCCAGCGCGCCCAGCCCGGCGATCACGCCGGTGGCGGCTTTCGACACCAGCGACTGATGACGAAACGGCTCGCGCTGCCAGATATTGCTCATGTGCGCTTCGATGATCGGGCCATCAAACATCAGCAGCGCATCCAGAATCGG